>Ga0182012_10000010_pt1 | contig 208736 bp, 177 predicted proteins | sample 612S2SmetaG_FD_120486 | JGI IMG/M metagenome (GOLD analysis project Ga0182012, IMG submission 120486) | Permafrost microbial communities from Stordalen Mire, Sweden - 612S2S metaG | ecosystem: Environmental > Terrestrial > Soil > Wetlands > Permafrost | place: Sweden: Stordalen | collected... | reverse complement strand
GAACGAGACGCGCTCCATGCGCTCCAAGGAGGAGGCGAACGACTACCGCTACTTCCCGGACCCGGATCTGTTGCCGGTTGAGATCGATGAGGAATTCGTGGCCTCCGTGCGCACGACGCTGCCGGAGCTGCCCGACGAGAAAGCCGCGCGGTTCGCGCGCGACTTCGGATTGTCGGCCTACGATGCCGGTGCGCTCAGCGCCAGCCGCGAGATGGGGGAGTATTACGAAACGTTGGTCAAGACACTCGGAGCCCCCCACGCCAAGCTCGCCGCCAATCTCGTGATGGGCGAATTGTCGGGCGCCCTGAACCGCGACAACCTCGATGTCGGGGCATCGCGGGTTTCGCCCGAAGGGTTGGCGGGCCTGCTGGTAAGAGTCGTGGACGGCACCATCTCGGGCAAGATGGCGAAGGATGTGTTCGAGCGCATGTGGTCGGACGGCAGATCGGCGGATGACATCATCGAGGCTTCGGGCCTGAAACAGATCACCGATACCGGCGCCATCGAAGGTGTGATCGACTCGGTGATCGCGGCGAACCCGAAGCAGCTTGCCGAGTATCGAAGCGGCAAGGACACGGTGTTCAGATTCTTCGTCGGCCAAGTGATGAAGGCCACCGGCGGCAAGGCGAACCCCGGGCAGCTCAACGAATTGCTCAAGGTGAAGCTGTCCGGCGGCGGGTCGGGCTGACCGGCGCGATCTTCAGCTGATGCATGACCGGGACTGCCTGCATCGATTCGTGTTCGAGCACTATCCGATCCGCGGACATCTGGTGCATCTCGACGCGGCCTGGCGGGCGCTGATCGAGCATCGCGCCTACCCGGACGCGATTCGCGAACTTTTGGGCGAAGCGGTGGCGGCATCGCTGCTGCTCGCCGCGACGATCAAATTCGACGGCGTGCTGTCGCTGCAGCTGCAGGGCGATGGGCCGGTGCATCTGATGCTCGTCCAGTGCACCAGCGGACTCGGCGTACGGGGGTTGGCGCGCCACCGCGAATCGCAAGGTCAAGCGGGGGCCCACGAGATCGGCGCGCTCATCGGTTCCGGCAACCTGACGGTCACGCTCGAGACCGATGACGGTGCGCAGCGCTACCAGGGCATCGTGCCCATCGAGGGCGCGCGACTCGCGGACTCGCTGCAGTTGTATTTCCAGAATTCGGAGCAGTTGCCGACGCGTTTGTGGCTCCATGCGGATGACTCCGGCGCCTGCGGGATGCTGCTGCAGCGACTGCCGTCGGGCGACCGGGCAACTGCGAGCGCTCCGGCCGGCGCTTCAGCGAGCGCTTCGCCCGCCGCGATCGACGATGCATGGCGGCGGGTGCAGCTGATCGGCGATACGCTCACGCCCGACGAGCTCTCCACGCTCGCGGACGTGGAGATCCTGCATCGGCTGTTCAACGAGGACGATCTGCGGCTGTTCGAGCCGTCGCCCGTGTATTTCCGCTGCCGCTGCTCGCGCGAGCGAGTCACCGGCATGCTGCAGGGACTGGGTGAGGCGGAAACCCGGTCGATACTCGCCGAGCGAGGGGAGGTGGAGGTGCGCTGCGATTTTTGCAACCGCGCCTACCTATTCGATGCCGTCGATGTGGCTCGGCTGTTCAATGCCGGCGTGCCGGGCGATAGCGGTGGCAGCATCCACTAAGCCGCTGCCGGCCGCGGTCCTCGGCTTCGCAGCGATCCTGGGGCTGGGCGGCAGCTCGGTTCGGGCAGACGATCCCTTCTACGGTGCCTCGTTCGAGAAGCCGCCGGCGCCCGCGGCGATGGCGGCCGTGGGACGCTCCTTGTTCTTCGACCCGTCCTTGTCCGCATCCGGAAAGCTCGCGTGCGCCACCTGCCACGATCCCGCGCACGCCTTCGGGCCGCCCGACGCTCTTCCCGTTCGGCGCGGCGGCGCGGACAATGCGCGGCCGGGCGTTCGCGCGGTCCCCTCGCTCACCTACGCGCAGAACGCCCCGCCGTTCACGGAGCATTTTTTCGACTCCGAAGGCGACGACAGCGCCGATCAAGGACCCGCGGGCGGGCGCAATTGGGACGGACGAGCGCAATCCGCGCACGATCAAGCCCGGGTGCCGTTGCTCTCGCCGTTCGAAATGGCGAACGCGAGCCCGCAAGCCGTGGCGGCCAAAGTGCGGCGCGCGTCCTATGAGGCGCAGTTTCGCGACACGTTCGGCCCGCATGTATTCGACGATGCCGCGCGGGTCTACAAAGGCGTTCTGCTTGCGTTGGAGACCTACCAGCAGACCCCGCTCGAGTTCTACCCGTATACGAGCAAGTACGACGCCTATCTGCGAGGAGAGGCGTCCTTGACTGAAAAAGAGCTTCGCGGTCTGGCGGCTTTCGACGATCCCGCGCGAGGCAATTGCGCGCGCTGTCACCCGAGCGCCGTCAGCGGCGGCGCCTTTCCCCAATTCACCGACTTCGGCTACGCCGCGCTCGGCGCGCCGCGCAATGCGGCGATTCCGGCCAATGGCGATCCCCGCTATTTCGATCTGGGGCTATGCGGACCGCTACGCACGGACCTTGCGGACAGGCCCGAATACTGCGGCCGATTCCGCACGCCGTCCTTGCGCAACGTGGCCGTTCGCCGGGTGTTCTTCCATAACGGCGTGTTTCATCAGTTGGAGGATGTGGTGCGCTTCTATGCGCAGCGCGATACCGATCCGCAGAATTGGTACCCGCGCGCTCCCGACGGGAGCGTGATGAAGTTCGATGATTTGCCGGCACGGTATCGGCGCAATGTGGACGAGGAGCCGCCCTTTGATCGGCCTCTTGGCGGCCGGCCCGCGATGAGCGAGGCCGACATCCAGGATATCGTGGCGTTCTTGAATACCCTGACCGACGGGTTCGTCAGAAACGCGCCGCGAGCGTCATTTCCTTGAGGCCTCTGTACAGGCGGACCTCCGCGGTCGAATGAGCGGGGATCGCGGCCACCGCGGTCTCGAGCTCGACCAACGACCGGGTGGGGTCGCCGCCCACCTGGTAAATGATGTCGCCGGTGATGATGCCTGCCTGATGTGCGACGGATTGTGCACTCACCGCAGCCACCAGGACCCCGGCTCGGTCGGGCCTCTCGGCCGAGGCCGAAACCCCGATTCCACTGATGCCGAAATCCAGCCGTCGGGGCGATGGCGGCGCTTCCATGGGAGCCGACGCTGCGCGAGCCGAGAAGGCGGTCTCGTAGCCGTCGAGCCTGGCCAACAACCCGGCGATCTCCGCGTTGGACAACTGGCCGCGGTAATCGGCGCCTCTTTTTGGAGTCAGCCTGTACGTCAACGCCGCCGGCTTGCCCGGCACATAGGCAGCTGAGAGTCGGCGCAGCAGAGCTTCATCGACGGGAATCATCAGATGATCGGTATACATGCATTCGCCGACCGCGCAGTTTGCACTTTCGGTCTTGACCAGCGTCGGCACGATCGCCGTGGGTCCGTTCATCCCGGCGAGGCTCGCCGCCACGTAGGATCGGCGCGTTCCGCTGTAAGTGACGGATACGTCGATTCGAAACGATGTATGGCCGGTCCTGGCGTCGATGACGGAGCTCAGGAACTCATCGTGCCACACCATCCCCATGAGTCCGGAATGCTCGACGAACCCCGGCTCAGTCGAAATCGTGGTCAGACCTTTCGCCGGATCGGTGTCGACGGACGCCGTGTCCCTGAAATGCTCCATGGTGAGCGACAGCAGAGCGGGATCCTTCGCGAACGACCCGCCCGGACCGAGTACGAAGAGCGACATAATGGCGAGAGCGCCGGGATGGAGTCTCACGGAAGTTCCGTCTGGTGAGTGGCCGTATATGCCGCAGGATATCAAATCACGAGCGCTTGACCGAATAACTCCCCGGCTAGACTTCCAGATTATCGATGAGGCGCGTACCGCCCAGGTGTGCGGCCCCCAATACCACCAGGCGATCGCCGCTGCGCGGAGCGCCGAGATCATGCCTGCCGCGTATGGCCACATAGTCCGGCCGCCAGCCCCGGGCGGTCAACCCGTGCGCCGCTTCCTGCTCGAGAATCGCCCAGTCGGTGCGGCCCGATCGGAGCGCCGCGGCCACGTTGCCGAGCGTCGCGTTGAGCCGGGCGGCCTCGATCAGTTGTCGGTCGTTCAGATAGCCGTTGCGGGATGACAGCGCAAGCCCCGAGGAATCGCGCACCGTCTCCGCCGGCAAGATCTCGATCGGCAATGCCAGCTGGCGCACCATCTGTTGGATCACGAGCAGCTGCTGATAGTCCTTCTTGCCGAACACCGCGGCGGCGGGCTGCACGAGGTTGAAGAGTTTCGACACGACGGTGCAGACACCGATGAAAAAGCCGGGCCGCACTTCACCCTCCAAAATGTCGGCCAAGCGGCCGGGCGGATGCACGGTGTACGCTTGAGGCTCGGGGTACAGTTCCTCCTCCGGGGGCGCGAATACGATGTCGCACCCACCGGCTGCGAGAAGCTCGCAGTCCCGTTCCAGCGTGCGCGGATAGGTCGCGAAATCTTCATGAGGCGCGAACTGCAGCCGGTTCACGAACACGCTCGCGACGACCACGCCGGCGCGGCCGCGCGCCATCCGCACGAGAGACAGGTGGCCTTCGTGCAGATTGCCCATCGTCGGCACCAACGTCACGTCGCGCCGCGAGGCCAGCGCACGGCGCAAATCAGCAATCGTCCTCGTTATTTGCACGGGTTGGGGTCAGAAGCCGTGGATCGCGTCATCCGGAAAGCGGGCCGCCTTCACGTCCGACACGTAGTGCCGCACGGCCTGCTCGATGCTGGCGCTGCCCTGCATGAAGTTGCGCACGAATCGGAACGGCTCGCCGGGCGTCAGGCCGAGCATGTCGTGCAGTACGAGTACCTGGCCGCTGCAACCGGCGCCGGCACCGATACCGATCGTTGGTATCGACAAGGATCCGGTGAGCTCCCGCGCGAGCTGGGCGGGAACCAATTCGAGCACGAGGAGCGCCGCTCCCGCGGCGGCAAGCTCTTCGGCGTGCCCTCGAAGCACGCCGGCAGCCGCCTCGTCGCGTCCCTGTACGCGGTAGCCCAGGGCGTTCACCGATTGAGGCGTAAATCCGAGGTGGGCGCACACCGGAATGCCGCGCTCGACGAGGTGGCGCACGATGGGCGCGGTCCAGCCGCCCCCCTCCAGCTTCACCATGTGCGCCCCGGCCTGCATCAGCCGAACGGCGTGCCGCAGAGCGAGTTCGGTCGACTCCTGATAGCTTCCAAAAGGCAAGTCTGCGATCGTCCATGCGGTGCGGTTCCCCCGGGCTACGCAGGCCGTGTGGTACGCCATTTCGTCCACCGACACGGGCAACGTGCTTGGGCGGCCCTGCAGCACCATGCCGAGCGAGTCGCCCACCAGCAACACGTCGATTCCGGCATCGTCCAGCACGCGCGCGAATGCCGCGTCATAACAAGTGAGCATGGCGATTTTTTCGCCGTTCGCATGCATTTCGCGAAGCCGGTGCAGGGAGACGGGTTTGCGGTCACTCATGGCGCTCATTTTGATACATATCGGGACCGCGGGCTATGCATCGCCCGGATGCCGCCGGCGGTCGGCGTGGGTCAATCATGCCGAAGTACTAGGGCAGGGCATCCCGCGCTCGGGGCATGATGCGCCCATGGACGGCGGCAAGGCATTCATCGAGCTTCGGGATCGGCTCCTGCGCGACGGAATCACGCCCGAGGAAGCCGAGCGCTCATTCCAGTGGCCGCGTCCCCGCCATTTCAACTGGGCGCGCGACTATTTCGACCTCATGGCCGCCGGCAACGAGCAGCCTGCGCTGCGCCTCGTGGGCGATTCGGGGCTCGAGGAGACCTTGAGCTTCTCCGAACTTTCCCGCCGCTCCGACCAGGTGGCCAACTGGCTGGAGGATCTGGGGATCTTGCCGGGCGAGCGGTTGCTGCTGATGCTGGGCAACGTGGCGGCGCTCTGGGAAACCATGCTGGGGGCGATCAAGCTGGGCGCGGTCATCATTCCTGCGACGACGCTGTTGCAGCGAGCGGATCTGGAGGACCGGCTGACCCGGGGCCGCGTGCGCGCGGTGCTGGCGGACCGCGCGCGGGCAGCCGAATTCGAAGGTCTGCAGGGAGCGCCGCTGCGCATCTCGGTCGGAGGCGAATTCCCCGGTTGGCGCGGCTTCGAGGAAAGTCATCAGGCCGATCCGCTTCCCCGCGTCCGGACCCCGACTTTGGCCGATGAGCCGATGCTGCTTTACTTCACGTCGGGAACGACCGCGAAGCCGAAGCTGGTGGTCCACTCGCACACCTCCTACCCGGTGGGCCATCTGACCACCGCCTACTGGATCGGATTGCGCCGAGGCGACACGCACTTGAACCTGAGTTCTCCGGGGTGGGCCAAGCATGCCTGGTCGAACTTCTTCGCCCCCTGGAATGCCGAGGCCACCGTCCTCGCCTACCAATACCAGCGCTTCCATGCCGCGGCTCTCCTCGACCTGCTGGTGCGCTGCCGGGTGACGACATTTTGTGCGCCGCCGACCGTTTGGCGCATGTTGGTGCAGGAGAATTTGCCGCGCTGGCCGGTGGTGCTGCGCGAGGCTGTCGGCGCGGGCGAACCGCTCAACCCCGAGATCATCGAACGGGTCCGGGCTGCGTGGGGTTTGACGATCCGTGACGGGTTCGGGCAAACCGAGACCACGGCGCAAATCGGCAACCCGCCAGGACAGCCGATGAAACCCGGCTCCATGGGCCGGCCGCTGCCGGGATATCCCGTCGTGCTGCTCGGCGCCGATGGCGCCCCAACGGACGAGGGCGAGATTTGCCTGGATCTCGGACGCCGTCCCGTCGGCCTCATGCAGGGGTATCTCGACGACGCCTCGAAGACCTCGGAAGCGATGCGCGACGGCCATTATCACACCGGAGATGTCGCGATTCGCGATGCGGAGGGATACATCACCTACGTCGGCCGGATGGACGACGTGTTCAAGTCGTCCGACTATCGCATCAGCCCATTCGAGCTCGAGAGCGTACTTATCGAGCATCCGGCGGTGGCAGAGGCGGCCGTCGTGCCGAGTCCGGATCCCCTGCGGTTATCGGTGCCGAAAGCGTTCGTGGTGCCGGCGCCTGGAGCGCGGGCGGACGCCGACACCGCGAGGTCCATCCTCGAATACGTACGCGGCCGCGTAGCCCCTTTCAAGCGGATTCGGCGAATCGAATTCTGCGATCTGCCGAAGACGATCTCCGGCAAGATTCGCCGAGTGGACCTTCGCCTGGCCGAGCGCGACCGCGAGCCCGGCTGCGCGCGGCGAAGGGATGAATTCTGGGAAGAGGATTTGGGCGGCCGGACATCGTGACCCGGTCGGATCCCATCCACGCATTCCGATCGAGCGGCAGCCATGCCGTGGTGGCCGACGCGGTGGCCGCAAAGCGGCCGGCCGGAGCAACCACCATCCTGTTCGCATCGACCTCGCATGACCTGACGGCGCTCGGAGGGGAGCTTGCGTGTCGCGGCGTCGACCGGGTCATCGGCGCGGCCGCAGGACGCGTGATCGGCGCCGACGGGTTCGCGGCGGATGGCGTCGCGGGATTCCATCTCCCGCCGCATCGTTTTGCCGCGGCCGACACCTTGCTCGAGGACGTCGCCGGCATGGCGTTGCCCGAATTGCGCTCGCGCGTTCAGCGCCTGCGGCGCGAGTTCGATGGGATGCGCAACGCCGCGCTCCAGCATTGCTTCGCGATCCTGCTGGCCGACGCCGAATCCCGTTGCGAGGAGCGTCTCGCCGGCGTGCTCGGCATGGAATTGAACGGCATGCCCCTGATCGGCGGCTCGGCCGGCGATCTGTATTTCAACCCGCTGGGGCATCCGCCGGGCAGCACCCGGCTTCTGTATCACGGGGAGGCAAAGCGCGCTGCCGCCATTCTGTGCCTCGTTGCGTCGACCTCGCCGGTGGCGGCTTATTGCCACAACCACTACCTGCCGAGCGACAAGAAAATGGTGATAACCGATGCCGAACCGGCGCATCGCGTGGTTCGCGAGATCGACGGGCGCCCTGCGCTCGAAGTCTATGCAGCAGCCTGCAGGTTCCGCAAGCGGCCGCTAACCAGCCGGGACTTCGCTCCGTATCCTTTGATGATCCGCATCGGAGGGCATTATTATCCGCGTGGCATGCAGCGCATATATCCCGATGGCGCCCTGGAATTCGCCTGTGCGCTCGAGCCTGGGCTGGTCGTCGCGCTCGCCCGTCCCGGTGACATGATCGCGAGCCTCGATGAGCTGTTCTGCGCCATGCGCCGGCGAATCGGCACACCCGAACTGGTGATCGGCGTGGACTGTGCTGCGCGCACGGCTTACATGCAGCGGGAAGGCTTGACCACGGGCATCGAGGCTTTGTTGAAACGCAATTCGGTCATCGGCTTCTCCTCGCTCGGCGAGCAGTTCAATACCGTGCACGCGAACAATTCCTTCACCTGTCTGGGCGTGTCATCGGTCCCGTGAAGAAACCGGCGAAGCGCATCCGTCGAAAGGCGCGCGCCGAGTCCCCGTCGTTGCAGCGATCCGGCGAGCGGGCGCGCAAGGCCGCCGCGATACTTTCGGCCGAGAATCGCGCGCTCAAAAAATCGGTCAAAGCGCTCATGTTTCGCGTCGAGAAAGCGGTTGATGAGCAGGGCAGCCAGTTCTCCTGGTTTCAGGCCGCCGCGAGCCTCGAGGAAACCATCCGGCAACGCACGGAGCAATATGAGCAGCTGAACCTGCGCCTCAAGGCGGAGCTCGAGTCGCGGCGCGAAATAGAACTCGCCCTGAAACAGGCCAAGGAAGCCGCAGATCGGGCGAATGAAACCAAGACCCGCTTCCTCGCGGCGGCGAGCCACGATCTGCGTCAGCCGCTGAGCTCCGCGCTTCTGTTCCTCGAATCCATCCAGGAGTCCAGCTTGGCCGGTTTCGACCTCGATTACCTGCATAAGGCTCGAGTGGCGCTCGCCTCGCTGAGCAATCTGCTCGATACGCTGCTCGATGTCGCGCGGCTCGATTCGGGGGGCATCGAGCCGCATTACACCGTGTTTCCGGTGGGTGCGGTGCTCGACAGGCTGATTCCCGAGTTTTCCAGCGTCGCGCGTTCCGCCGGTCTGGAGCTGCGCTACGTGCCCTCGAGCGCCTGGATTCGCTCGGACATGCACCTGCTCGAGACAGTACTGCGCAATCTCATCAGCAATGCAATCCGCTATTCTCCGCGCGGCCGGGTGTTGGTGGGCTGCCGGCGCCGGCGTGAAGGACTGGCGATTTCCGTCTACGACACCGGCATCGGCATCGAGACCGAGCACCTGGAGGCGATTTTCTCGGCCTACTATCAGGTGCCATCCAGCAAGCGGGGGCGTTCGGCGGGGATAGGTCTCGGACTTTCGATCGTGCAGCGAATCTCGAGACTGCTTTCATTGGAACGGATCGTCCGCTCGGCCCCCGGGCGCGGATCTTTGTTCGGCGTCATCGTGCCTTATGGCCGGCCGAGACGCCGGCCTGGCGCGAATGAGAGTCTCGTCGTCGGAAAGGGGGCGAGACCCAGTTTGGCGATCGCCGTGATCGACGATGATCCCGGCGTCCGCAACGGACTTGCCGCGACGCTCGCGAAGTGGGGGCATCGCCCGATCGCGGCTGCGACCGCAACCGATGCGGTGGTCCAGTTCATTGGTGCCGATCTGTCGCCCGATTTCATCATCAGCGACTATCACCTGGCGGGCGGCGTCAAAGGGGATGCCGCCATCGAGGAGGTGCGGCGCGAGTTCGACCGCGCACCGGCGGCGGCCATCATGACCAGCGACCCGGACCCGCGCGTGCACGCAGCAGCCCGCGAGAAGGGGCTGGAGCTGCTGGCGAAGCCGTTGAGCCTACCCGCGCTGCGCGCGCTCCTCGAGCGAGTCGGCTAGTGCGACTCGAGCAGCCGCCGAGCCTCGAGACTCGCCTGCATGCGGTTGGCCACGCCTAATTTTCGAAAAATCGCCGAGACGTGCGCCTTCACCGTGATTTCGCTGATATCGAGCTCGCGCGCAATGCGCTTGTTCGACAGACCGGTCGACAGCAGCTCGAGCACCCGGCGTTGCCGCAGCGTCAGCTCTCCGTGGAGCGGCAGGGCGTCGGCATTGCGCAGCGCGGCCACCACACCGGTCGGCATATACGTACCGCCCGCGATGATCACCCTGAGCGCATTGATCAGCACCTGTCCTGGCGCGGACTTGGGTATGAAGGCGCTGGCCCCGCACATGATGGCCTCTTGCATGATCTTGGGATCTCCGACCGCCGAAACGACGACGATGGGGGTGGTCGGCGCCGCCCGTTTCAATGCGTGGAGGCAAGATAACCCCACGGCGCCGGGGAGATGGAGGTCGAGCAGCACCAGATCAAAGGGGATCGGCGCCGACACGGCATCGAGCACCTCTTGCTGCGAGCCCGCCTCGCTGATGTCGGCTCCCGGGCAAGCCTGCGGCACCACGGCTCGCAACGCGTCGCAATAAAGCGGATGATCGTCCGCGATCAGCACACGCGGCGCGGCACCTTCGACCTTCGGAGTGCTCATCGGACGATTCCAGCCCTAAAGCGACGACAACATCAGGCAGCCGATACTAAAGTATTAGACGGTCTGCTCCTTACGACTTATACCTCACCTTCGACGCGGCGGCGATACTGGCCCCAACGTTTTCCCAGGGAGCCCTCAAATGAATACAGCCGCTGCATCAGGCGTCCGCGTCGCGCTTGCCAATGATCTTGCCGGCATTTCCAAGGCGAACACCGCCTTCCTGCAGAAGACTCGCAAGCTGTTGATCGACGGGCTCTGGCTGGATGCAGCCGACGGAAAGACCTTCGAAGTTCGCGACCCCTCCAGCGATCAAGTCCTGACCCGCTGTGCACTGGGCGACGCGGCCGACGTGGATCTTGCCGTCGCGGCCGCTCGAAAGGCATTCGAGGGCGGCGAATGGGCCGAGATGAAACCCGTCGACCGGGAACGAGTGATGCACCGGCTCGCCGATCTGATCGAATCCCGCGCGGACGAGCTCGCCGAGCTCGAAGCCCTCGATAACGGCAAGTCGGTGCTCATGGCGCGACACGTCGACCTCAAGCACGCCCTGGAGGTCTGGCGCTATATGGCGGGATGGCCGACCAAGCTCGAAGGCAAGACACTGCCTGTGTCCGGCACGCTCATCCCCGGTCAGCAATACGCGGCGTTCTCGGTGAGGGAGCCGGTCGGAGTCGTCGGCGCCATCATTGCCTGGAACTTTCCGTTCCTGCTCGCCACCTGGAAATGCGCGCCGGCGCTCGCGGCCGGCTGCACAGTGGTGTTGAAGCCGGCCGAGGAAACGCCCCTCACGGCGCTTCGCCTCGCGGAGCTCGCGCTCGAGGCTGGGCTGCCCAAGGGCGTGCTCAACGTCGTGACCGGCATGGGGCCCACGGCGGGCGCCGCGCTCGCCGCCCATCCCGGAGTCGACAAGGTCACCTTCACGGGATCGACGGAAGTCGGCCGCTCCATCGTCCGGGCCGCTGCCGGAAACATGAAAAAAGTGACCGTCGAGCTCGGCGGCAAATCGCCCGTGATCGTGCTGCCCGACGCGGATCTCGACGCGGCGATTCCCGGCGCCGCGGGCGCCATCTTCTTCAACCAGGGACAGGTTTGCAGCGCAGGCTCGAGGCTGTACGTCGCCAAGGAGCATTTCGATCGGGTGATCGGCGGCATCGCCGACCAGGCCAGGAGCATGAAGCTCGGCCCGGGTCTCGATCCCACGGCGCAGATCGGCCCGCTGGTGTCCGCGGTTCAGCGCGATCGCGTGTCCCGCTATCTGCAGGAAGGCGCCGACGCCGGAGCCAAGGCCGCGGCCGGGGGGCATGCGATGTCGACGCCGGGCTACTACGTCGAGCCGACGGTGTTCGTCGATGTGAACCCGCAGATGTCCATCGTGCGCGAGGAGATATTCGGCCCGGTGGTCGTGGCCCAGCCCTTCGACGACGCGGCCGACATTGCGCGCATCGCCAACGACTCGATTTACGGTCTGGCAGCGAGCATCTGGGGCCGCGACATCGGCAAGGTGCTGCGGCTCGCCGCCAAGCTGCGCGCCGGCACCGTGTGGGTCAATTGCCACAATATGCTGGACGCCACCATGCCGTTCGGCGGCTACAAGCAGTCCGGCTGGGGCCGAGAGCTCGGGGGCGAAGCGGTCCAATCGTATCTGGAGAGCAAATCCGTCTGCATCAACATCACGAGCTGAGGCGACGCGCAGCGCGAAATCGAACAAACGTCTCGTAAAGGGGATTCAACTTGGACAAAGTGATGGCGACATTTTTGGCAGCCGCGGCGGCCGTGCTGGCCGCCTCCGGGCCGGCATACGCGGATTCGGCGCCCGCCGACAGCGATGTGATTCCGGAGATCGTGGTTACCGCGGAAAAGCGCTCGGAAACTCTGCAAAGCGTACCGGTGTCGGTGACCGCCCTGACCGGAGCCCAGCTCGGTCAACTGAAACTCGACACGCCTTCAGACCTCGTGACCCAGGTTCCGAATCTGCAGGTCAACGGCATCGTCGGCGAGGGTTCCCCACTGTTCTCGCTGCGGGGCGTGTCGATGTTCGACTACAGCCTGAATCAATCCAGCCCCGTCGCGAGCTACATCGACGAAGTCTACAAGGGCAACTTTACGCTGTTCGGCGTCGAGCTCTACGATCTCGAGCGCGTCGAGGTGCTGCGCGGGCCGCAGGGTACGCTCTATGGCAAGAACACCACGGGCGGCGCCATCAATTTCATCACGCACAAGCCGGGCTTCGACACCGAGGGCGACATCAAGGTGGGCCTCGGCGATTACAACCGCCGCGAGGTGGAGGGCGCGTTTCAGACCGCTGTCGTGCCGGAGCGCATTGCGGCGCGATTCGCCTTCACCTACACCAAGGTGGACGGCTTCATCCAGAACGTCCTGCCGGGGCATCCGGATCTGGAGGGCGTGGATCAGTACGGGGTGCGCCTGTCGCTTCTATTCAAGGCAACCGACGACCTCGACTTCACCCTGCGCCTGTCGAAGAGCATGCAGGATCCTCAGAATTACGCGATCATCGATGGGCGCATTCCGCCGCCGTCGCCAGGCAACCCCGGCGGCGTCGGCTTCACCGGCTATTTCCGTACGCTCAACGGCACCTACACCGGCGTGCCGCTCACCAACTACCAGATCGCGCAGGATTACACGCCGCGGCGCCGCCAGGACAACGACGCGGCCGAGCTCACGGCGGAATGGAGCGCGACAGCGACCAACAAGGTCACCTCCATCACGTCGTGGGACGAAGGCAAGCTGTTCAATCCGGAAGGGACCGACGGTGCCCCTTATGAGATCTGGAGCATCCCCTACATCGGCAAGACGCGTCAGTTCACGCAGGATCTGCGCCTCACATCGACCGGCGATGCGGCGCTCCAATACATCCTGGGTGCGTATTACCAGCACGAGATCATCTTCAACTCCACCGAGAACGAGATATTCACCGACCCGGCATTCAACACCTACAACAACTACAAGGATTGCGCAGCGAGCTCCTTCGGCCCCGGCACGGGTTACAGCATCGGCTCGAACATCAATCTCGGCTGCGATTATTTCAATTCGTTCGACCAAATCCGCAACAGCTGGGCTACCTACACCGACGACACCTACAAAGTGGCGGACTGGGTCACGCTGCGGGCGGGCCTCCGGTACAACCACGACAACGGCGCACAGAAGAACGCGCTGGATCAATTGCGCGGGAGCGATCAGGTGCCGATCGCGAACCTCGGATTCTTCAGCGTGCAGCCGGACGGCTCTTATGCGCCGACGCTGACACTGCCGGGATCGCCGGACTACCAGTCGCTGGTGGATCGGACCCGCAGCCAGTATTTGCACAACACCGCGCTCACCGGGCGGGCGGGGGCGGACTTCAACGTGACCCCCGATGCGCTCCTTTACCTCAACTACAGCAAGGGGTACCGGTCGGCCGCCTTCAACGCGCAATTTCTGTTCACGCCGAGCGATCTGACGACGGTGAAGCCGGAGTCGCTCGATTCGTACGAAGCCGGATTCAAGACATCATGGCTCGATCACAGGGTGCAGGTTGACGGCGCGGCATTTCACTACCAGTACAAGAACCAGCAGATCATCAACGTGTATCCCACCGGACAGCAGCCCTTGATCAACCTCGGCAAATCCAAGATCGACGGCGGCGAGCTCGAAATCGTTACGCGGCCGGTTCACGCGCTGACGTTGCGCGTAAGCACGGGATTTCTCGACTCGGACGTTCAAGACGGGGTTCTGGCCACGGGATCCATCGACGGGCAACAATTGCCGTATGCGCCGCGCTTCTCGGGTACGGTGGCCATGGACTGGGAGGCCTTCACGGTATATACCGCTATCGTCAATCTGCATGTCGATTCCAACTACAATTCGAAGCAATATCTGGCGCTGCCCAACGAGGATGCGATATCCCAGGGCGGCTACGCGCTCTTGAACGGGCGCTTGAGCCTGAAATCCGGGGGTGGCTCCTGGGAGGTGGGCATTTGGGGACGCAATATTGCCGACAGGTTCTATCTCACCAATGCCGTCGACGTGCAAGGGTTCGGTTTCGACTACCGTCACGTCGGCACACCCCGCATGTACGGCGTGGATGCGCAGTATCATTTCTAGCGCCGCGCGGATGACCTAGCGCATGCACGCTCCGCCGGGGTCTTTGAGCTACGTATCGGGCACGAGCGATCGGCCGCTCGTCTACCGCACCGTGGACGAGGTTCTGCGCGGCGCGGCCGTGGAGATGCCGGAGCGCCGCGCCGTCGTGGCGGTCCATCAAAGAATCTCTTACAGTTTCGCCGAATTCGACCGCGAGGTGGGGCGGGCGGCGCAAGGCATGGTCGCGTGCGGGCTGCGGCCGGGCGAGCGCATCGGCATCTGGTCGCCGAACCGTGTGGAATGGCTGCTCACCCTGTTCGCCGCGGCTCGGGCCGGACTGATTCTGGTCAACATCAATCCCGCGTTCCGCAGCGCGGAGCTCGAGTTCGCCCTGCGGCACGTCGGATGCGCAGCCCTGGTATTCGCGCCGCGCTTCAAGGCGAGCGACTACTCGCAGATGCTCGGCACCCTTTTGCCGGAGCTTGCGCAATCCTCCCCCGGGCGGCTCTCATCTCCGTCGTTTCCGGCGTTGAGACTTCTCATCGACATGGGCGAGCGGCCGCTTGCCGGCGCGATTTCCTTCGAGGCGCTCATGGCGCTCGGCGATGCCGCCCCGGCGACGGTGCTTCCCGAGCGGATCGATGCGGACGGGATTTTCAACATCCAGTTCACCAGCGGGACGACCGGCACACCGAAGGGAGCGGCACTCACCCACTTCAATGTCGTGAACAACGGTTTCTTCGTCGGCGAGGGGCTGCGCCTGACCCCCGAGGATCGGGTGTGTATTCCGGTACCGCTCTATCACTGTTTCGGCATGGTGCTCGGAGTCCTGGCGGCAATGACTCACGGCGCCGCCAGTGTGCTGCCCTCGGAGGGATTCGATGCGGAGAGCGTGCTCGACGCCGTCGCGCGCGAGCGCTGCACCGCGCTGCACGGCGTGCCCACCATGTTCATCGCCGAGCTCGAGCATGCCCGATTCGGGGAATTCGATCTTTCTTCGCTCCGTACGGGAATCATGGCCGGTTCGCCCTGCCCAACCGCGGTCATGCGCCGCGTGGTGCAGGAGATGCACATGCCGGAGGTCACGATCTGTTACGGCATGACGGAAACCAGCCCGGTGAGCTTTCAGACGCATCCCGAGGATGCGTTGGAGCGGCGCGTGAGCACCGTCGGACGCGTGCACCCTCACGTCGAAGTGAAAATCGTGGACGCTGACGGCCGAGTGACGCCTCGCGGCGTCGCGGGCGAGATCCTGACCCGGGGCTACAGCGTCATGCGATGCTACTGGGAAGACCCGGCACGCACCCGCGAAGTCATCGATACGAGCGGCTGGATGCACACCGGCGACCTGGGAGTCATCGATGAGCAAGGCTACTGCAATATCGTCGGGCGCGTGAAGGACATGATCATCCGCGGCGGCGAGAACATCTCGCCGCGAGAGATCGAGGAGTTTCTCTATCGCCACCCCGCCGTGCTCGATGTAGCGGTGGTCGGATTGCCCGATCCCAAATACGGCGAGGCGGTGTGCGCCTGCATCCGATTGCGGCCGGGGAGCTCGGCCACGGAGGAGGAAATCAGGAGCTTCTGCAGCGGGCAGATCGCCCACTACAAGGTTCCCCGCTACGTGCGCTTCGTCGACGGCTTCCCCCTGACGGCGAGCGGCAAAGTCCAGAAATACCTGATTCGCGAGCGCCTGCGTACCGAGCTCGATCTCGCCGAGGACGCGCACGCATGATGCATGACGTCATCGTTCTGGGTGCAGGACCGGCCGGCAGCGCCGTTGCCCGGCGCCTTGCCGCCGCGGGTGTCCGCGTCGCCTTGATAGGCGCCGCAAACCGGTCTGGATGGGAGGGCGTATCCGATCGAAGCCGCCTGCTGCTGGCCGAGGAGGGCATCGAGCACGGCGGGGACCTTCTGACGGGTCCGCTCATCCGGCGCGGACGTTGGGCCGAGCGCCCGGTCGAGGGACGGGAGTGGCTGGTGGAGCGCGCAAGATTGGCGGCAGCGCTGGTCGAGCGCGCCGTCTCGGCCGGCGCCGAGGCGAGAGCGGCTACGGTGACCGGCGTGGCGCGGGAAAGCCACCAATGGCGGGTCGTCACGCGCGACGGCGACCTGCTGACCGCACCCGTGCTGATCGAGGCGCGCGGGCGTCGCGGCCCGGCGCGTCGTGGACCGCTGCTGCTGGCTGTCGGCCAAGCCTATCGGCGGCGCCGGTGCGGCGTGGTCGGGACGCGAATCGAGCCGGCGGATTTCGGCTGGTGCTGGTGGGTCGAGCGGGACGATGAGCTCTGGGTGCAGATCGTCGCGCGCCCGGGCCGAAATCGGCCGGACGGTTGGGCGACCGCCGCCGCGCGCCAGATTTCAGGGCTGTCCCGGGCCCTGAACGGCGCAACGCCCGAGGGTGAGCCGAGCGCTTGCGCGGCCCACGCACGCTTCGGGCTGCACCGGAGAGGCGCTGCTCCGGAGCCGGGGCTGCACGCATGGCGGGTGGGCGATGCTGCCGTCGCCCTCGATCCCTTGTCCGGTCAAGGGATTTATCAAGCACTCAAGAGCGCCAGCCTGGTCGCCACCGCGATCCTATCCGTCCTGAATGGAAGCGATGCAGCGCTCGCCGAGCGCTTCGTCATCGAGCGCCACGAAGAAGATTTCAAGCGCGGCGTGCGCATTGCGTCCGAGTTTTATGCCCAAAATGCCGCGCAAGGCGAGTTTTGGGCGCAAACCGCGAAGGCGTACGAGTCCTTGGGAGGTCCTCAGGGGGGAGCCGATGCCGGCGGCCGGCGGATCGAACGTCGGCCGACGCTGATCGACGGACGGATCGTCGAGCGTGACGTCATCGTTTCGGGTGAGCATCCCCGCGGCGTGTTGCACGTCGCGGGAGTGCCGCTCGCCGAACTCATGCGTCATTTGGACGCGAATGTCGGTGCCACACCGGCGTCCGTCTGCCGCTGCCTCGGGCGGCCGAACCGGGCGGTGGCTGCCGCGATGCATTGGCTCGAAAATCATTCAGGAGGTTAGTGCCGTGTCGATCGGAGTCGCAAAGGTCTTTACGTCGATGGCAGGCGCACTCGTGATGGGGCTGGCCCTCGCAGCGGCGAGCCGCGCCGCCGGAATGCCCGCCGCGGGGGAGGAACTCGTGCGCAGCCATTGCAGCGGCTGCCATACGGAGCGGGACGGCAGCTTCGAGCGCATCAGTTCCATCCGCAAGACTCCCGAAGGATGGGCCATGACGCTGTTTCGCATGCGCCAGGTTCACGGTGTCGTGCTCGACGATGCCGTGCGCAGTTCCATCGTGCGGTATCTCGCCGACACCCAGGGTCTCGCCCCTTCGGAGTCCGCAGCCGGCCGCTTCGCCCTCGAGCAACGCCCGAACGCGCAGGACATCGACCTGGGGCCCGAGATCGGCGTGATGTGCGGTCGATGCCACTCGCTCGCGCGTGTGTCCCTGCAGCGGCGCGACGAGGAGGAATGGAGAAAATTGGCGCACACCCACGTCGGACAGTGGCCATCGCTGGAGTATCAGCAGTCGGGGCGCGACAGACGCTGGTGGGACATCGCGAGCGGCCCGCAGCCCGCGAAGCTTGCCGCGCTCTTCCCCTATTCCACCTCCGCCTGGAGCGACTGGAAAAAACATGCGGCCGCCGACTTGAGCGGCGATTGGGTGATCGTCGGACGCGTCCCCGGCGGCCGGGACTTCTTCGGCACCGGCCGAATCGCGCGCAATTCCCAAGGCGATTACACGGCGCTCTATCGGTTGACCGATGCCGATGGCGCGGAATTTTCGGGTCAGTCCAAGGCGATCGTCTACACGGGGTACGAATGGCGGGGAAGCGCCGATCTCGCGCAGCGGTCCCGCCGTGAGGTCTATCACGTCTCCGAGGACGGTAACCGCATCGACGGCCGCTGGTTCTACGAGGATCACGCCGAGGACGGCGGCGAATGGAGCGCCGTCCGGGACACCGGCCCGTCGCGGGTGCTGGCGGTGCTGCCGCAGTCGGTCCGCGCCGGCACCACCGCCAGTGTGAGCGTCGTCGGTATCGGACTCGACACCGGCGAGGCGAGGTTCGGCGACGGCGTCTCGGCCGGCGACGTCCGGCGCGATCCGCACCTTCTCCATGCGCAGCTCAAGATCGCGGCGGACGCTCTCCCGGGCCTTCGCACGGTCCAGGTCGGCGGCGCCAGCGGCCGCCTGGCCGTATACCGTCAAATCGACCAGGTCAGCGTCGAGCCGAGCTACGGCATCGCACGCCTGGGCGGCGGACGCGTAGAGGCGGTCAGTGCGCAATTCGTCGCGCTCGCCTTCACCCGGCTGCCGGACGGACAGCTGTTGCCGCTCGGGCCCGTCGACGCCGCCTGGAGCTCGACACCGTTCGATGCGGAGGCGGCGCGCACCGAGGATCAGAAGTATTCCGGCTATATCGATCGGCGCGGCCGATTTCTGCCGGGAGCCGCGGGCCCCAACCCGGCACGGGAGTTCTCGGGCGACAACGTCGGTAATCTCACCGTGGTTGCGCAGGTCGATGACAGCGGGCGCGAGGTGTCCGGGCACGGCCATCTGATCGTGACCGTGCAGCGCTGGAACACGCCACCCATTTACTGAACGCCATGCTCACAACGCAAGAACGGCTCGAATGGAATCCCTGGAACGGCCACCTGGTGCACGCCGACGCCGGAGATTATCTCCTGCACGTGCCGACCACTGCGGTGTTCGGTCTGGACGCGATGGCGCTCGAGGTCATCGATTTGTGCAAAACCCAGGGTGGACAAAGCGTCGATGACCTGGCCGGTGCGCTCGCCCCGCGTTTCGAGCCGTCGCGGGTGCGTGAATTCGCCGCGGAGCTGCGCAAGCTCGAGATCCTTCAGCCGTCGGGAAACCTGAGGCCGATCAATCCCGCCGGCGTCAAGATCGCCTCGTATCCGCTGAGCACGCTGGTGCTCAACGTCAACACGGGCTGCAATCTCTCGTGCACGTACTGCTACAAGGAAGATCTTTCCAAGCCGGCCGACGGAAAAAAAATGGACTTCGTGACCGCGGCACGAAGCATCGACCTCCTGTTGAAAACGGGGGCCTCGCGAGATCGGCTGAACGTGGTGTTCTTCGGGGGCGAGCCGCTCACCCATGTCCCGCTGATTCAGCAAGTCACCGCCTACGCGGAAGCGGAGGCGGACCGCGCCGGCAAGACGGTGGATTTCTCGCTCACCACGAACGCGACTCTGCTGACGCCCGCGCTGATCGAATACCTCGACGCGCATCGCTTCGGGATCTCGGTATCCATGGATGGCCCGAAGGCACTGCACGATCGGCATCGCAAGAGCGTGGGGGGACGGGGGACCTACGAGGTCGTCGCCCGCAAAGTGCGCATGCTGCTCGACCGCTATCGCTCGCGGCCCGTGGGCGCGAGGGTGACCTTGGGCGGCGGCAATACCGCGGTCGAGGCCATCCATAAGCATCTGCGGGACGATCTCGGCTTCCACGAAGTCGGGTACGCGCCGGTCACCTCCGGCGCCGAGGATGCTCACGCCCTGTCGGACGCCGAACTCGGCGAGGTCCATCGTGCGTTCGAGCGGTTGGGCGAGGACTATCGGCGCGCGGCGCTGCGAGACGAGAATAACGGCTTCTCCAACATGCACCAACTGATGACGGATTTGCACGAGGGGCGGCGCAAGTCGCTGCCCTGCGGCGCCGGAGTCGGGTTGCTCGCGGTGGACGGCGAGGGCGATCTGAACCTGTGCCATCGGTTCACGGGGTCGGACATGCCGAGGTTCGGGAGCGTCACCGCCGGCATCGACGGCGAACGGCTCAGCGCGTTCATCGAAAAAGCGATCGATCGCGAGGGCACCCATTGCGAGACCTGCCGCATCCGCAATCTCTGCGCCGGCGGCTGTTATCACGAGTCGTATGCGCGCTTCGGGGATGCTCACCACCGCACATACCATTATTGCGATCTGCTGCGCAGCTGGGTCGATTTCGGCGTACGCGTGTACGCCGATATTCAACGTCTCAATCCGTCTTTTTTCTCCCGTCACCTCCAACCGAGGAGTGTTCCCGCATGAGCGAACTGAAACCCACCAACCGCAAGGCGGAGCTGCTGCTGGAGGCCGTTGCCGAAGGGCATGTCGCGGAAGTGCTCGCCATGGAGACCGTTGCCGGCTGCGCCACCACGTTCGATCCAGGCTGGGAGGTGGATCCGTTCGGCGGAGTCGCCTCGCTGTGTCAGCCCATGGAGGCGGATCTGTACGGCTGCTCGGACCCTTGCTGGTGGCCCGCCCAGGTGCCCGACACCATGAATACCTATCCCAACTGGGATGCCGGCAAGCCATCGGCTCCGGCGGACTGGCGCGAACTCGACGCCGTCTACCCCAAGAAGTGAAGGGGGGAGCAGCATGTCATCGGCAATGATCTTGCGCAGTCCCGGCCTGCGAGCCGCCGCTGCGACGGGCATTCTCCTCGCCGCCTTCGGCCTCGCGCGCGCCGCGGCTGCGCCGGACAAAGACCTGCTCGTGACGGCGACGAAGCCGGACCGGCTGTTCATCATCGACGCCGCGACGCGCAGCGTGCGCGCGGAGCATCGGGTGCCGGGAGCGGAAGGCGAGATATTCACCATCGTGATATCGCCCGACCAGCGTACCGCCTACGCGTTGGTCGACCGCATGGAACGCATCGTCGGCATCGACCTGGGGACCGGGCGCGAGGTGTTTCGCGCCGATCTGTCGACTCCGGGCGAGCGCGTGAAGGACTTCTTCGCGTTGGCCATCACGCCGGATGGCAAGGAGCTCATCGCGTACGAGCTGCCGACGCTGCTCAAATCCAGCGAGTACGTGGTCGAGGAGCCGCGCTTTGCGGTGTTCCGAACCACGGCCGGCCTCGAGGCGAAGGCGGTACGCAGCTTCCCCGCACCGCGCCGCATCCACATGCTGTTGACCCGGCCGAATGGCCGGAGTTTCTACGCGCTCGGATTCGATCTTTACGAATATAGCCTGAGCAGCGGTAAGCTCCTGGCCACGCGCGGCATCCAGCAATGGCAGGTCGCGGATCATGCGCAGCCCGATCTGCTGGCATTCTGGCCGGTGACCGAGCCCACGGGCATCTTCACCAGTCCCATCTACACGGAGGTCAAGAACGGCACCGAGAGCACCCCCACGACGGCGATGATGTCGCTCGATCTGAAGTCCGGAGATCTGTCCTACTTCGATTTCGAGCCCTTGTCGGCGCTGATCTTCTCGACGATCCTGAGCCCCGACCGAAAGCATGCGTACGGCGTCTACACGACCTTGACGAGTGTCGACATGGCGGGCCATCGACTCGCGAAGCGCGTGCCGCTCGAACATACGTTCTACGATGTGAACGTGTCCTCGGACGGCCGCGAGATCTATCTTGCGGGAACGAATTGCGACGTGGGGTTCTACGACTCGGCGAGCCTCGAGAAGAAGGCCATCCTGAAACTTCCGGGGTGCGGCGATCAGGTGCTGTCGACTCTGCGTGTCATCCGCGGACGATAAATCGGCAGGCATGCGGGGTTTGCTGTGGCCTCACCTGCGGCCGCGCCTGCCCGCATTCGCCGGCGCGTTGGTACTCGCTCTGCTGATCGCCGCACTGTCGGCCGCGCAGCCGCTGCTGACCCGCATGGTCATCGATCAGGGACTCATCGCGCATAGGTTCCCCCGGCTCATCGCCGCCTGTGCGGGGATGCTTGGCCTCGCGGCACTCGGGTTCCTGTTGGGAGGCGTGCACCGGACGATCTATATGCGCGCCTCGGGCGGAGCGCTTTTCTCGCTGCGGCGCGAGGTATACGAGCATCTACTGCGCGTGTCTCCCCGCCGCCTTGCCGGCATCCCCGTCGGCGACCTGGTGAGCCGGCTCGACGGGGACATCGCCGAGGTGCAGCGCTTCGGCACCGATGCGGCCTCCTCCTTCATCGCCAGCGTATTGTCGCTCGCCGCTGCGGGCGCGGTGATGCTCGGGCTCTCATGGCGGCTGACGATGCTCGTCGTGGCTTTGCTGCCGCTGCAGCTCCTGGTCCGTCACTACGCCCGTCCGCGACTCGAGAGTTCCACGCGGGACCTTCGCGAAGCGGCCAGCGGCTTGAGCGGATTTCTGATCGAGACGCTGTCCGGCGCCCGTCACGTCCAGGGCGCCGCCGCGGAGCAAGTGGAGGCGCAACGGCTCGAGAACCTCGGCGCCGATTACCTGAAGCGCGCTCTGCGCCAGCAGTGGATCGGATATGCGACCGGTTCCTCATCGGCGCTTCTCGGACACATCGCGACTGCCGCTGCCTTCGTGCTCGGCGGTTGGTACGTGCTGCAGGGGGAATTGACCGTCGGAACGCTGGTCGCGTTCGCGGCCTATCTCGGCCGCAGCGCAGGATCTGCGGCATCCATGACGGGGCTGTACAGCGGCTACCATCGCGCGCGGGTGAGCCTCGCCAGAGTCCGCCAGCTGCTCGATTTGCCCGAGGTTCGGGAGTTTCCGGGGGCGGTCGCGCTGGCCGCCGATGCCCGCGGTGCGCTGCGTTTGGAATCGGTCACGGTGGCCGCCGGCGGCGAGGGGCGGCCCGTGCTCGAGTCGGTGACGCTCGACATTCCCGCGGGAACCAAGGCGGTGCTGCGCGGCGCATCGGGTGCGGGCAAATCCACCTTGGCCGATCTGTTGCGCCGTTTCATCGATCCGGACGCGGGACGAATTCTGCTGGACGGGCGGCCGCTCGGCGAATACCGGCTTGCAGATCTTCGCCGCCGCATCGTGGTCGTGGAGCATTCACCGATCCTGTTCAGGGGAACCATCCTCGAGAACCTGCGCTACGGTCACGATCAGGTCGGCGAAGCCGAAGTACTCGAGGCGGCTCGCCAAAGCGGTGTGCATGAATTCGTCGAGGCGCTTGCCGCCGGCTACGCCACGCAAGTCGGTGAGGGCGGGGCGGGACTCTCCACCGGGCAGCGGCAGCGCATCGCCATCGCCCGAGCCGCCCTGGCGCGGCCGCTGATCGTCGTGCTCGACGAAGCCACCAGCGGCTTGGATACCGAGATGGCCCGCATGATGCATCGCTCGCTGGACGCGGCGTTTGGCGACCGTACCCGGCTCATCATCACGCACCGCACTTCGGACGTGGAGAACTGGGATCAATGCTGGCGCCTGGAGGCCGGCCGGATCCGCCCGGCGGTGGTCGTCGGCACATGAACTGGCGTGTGGGCCTCGTCGACAGCTGCGCTGCCTGGAGCGGTGCCGTCGACGCCGCGTCATTCGCAAGCGACGGCTCGCAAGTCGAACGCGCTTCGCCTGCGTCTGATCCGACCGGGCACGGCTCGCGAATCGCCGCGCTGCTGACCGGGGATGGCGCGCACGTCGCGCTGTTGCTCGCGCAGGTATTTTTGAGCGCGCAGCCCGCAAGCGCCGCAGTGGTTGCCGCCGCCGTCGATTGGACCGTGTCGCGCGGCGCCCAGCTCATCCACCTCAGCCTTGGAGTGGCGACCGACCGGGCCGTGCTGCGTGCGGCCATAGCGCGGGCCCTCGACTCCGGGATCCTGGTCGTCGCGGCGATGCCGGCGCGGGGTGAGCCTGTGTATCCGGCCGCCTATCCGTCGGTGATCGGCGGCACCGGCGATGCGCGCTGCGGACCCGGCGAAATCTCGGTGCTGGGGCCTCGATTGTTCGGCGGATGCGCGGCGACGGGCGCGGGCCGGCGCGGCGGCGCGAGCGTGGGCGCTGCATGGGTATCGAAGGCTATAACGCGCTTGCCGGCAGGAACGCAATGCGAGGCCGCGATCGAGGCTCTGCGGGCAATGGCGAGCCATATCGGGCCTGAGCGGCATCGCGAGCCACTCGATCCCGCGTAGCGTTCCCGTCCGCGCATCCACGCGGAGCTGCTCTCAAAGCGCAGATACCCCTGCAAGCTCGGTCAAGCTTTGCGTGCGCGTCAAGGCGATGAATTCCCGGATGTAGGCCGCTTGCGCGCCGCTTTTCGAGGTGGCCGCATACAGCTCGCAGCGCAATCCCGCCTGCCCGATGGGCCGGGAGACGACGTAGCCTCGTTCGATGTAATTGCCCACGGTCCACGAGGGTAGCGCGGCGATGCCGCGTCCGCTCGCGACGAGCTGCAATATCGCCACGGTCAACTCGGCGGTGCGGCGCTTGGGGTTGATGCCGGCGGGGGTGAGGCAATGCTTCATGAGATCGAGCATCTCGTCGGGAACGGGATAGGTAATGAGGGTTTCATCGGCGAAGTCGGCGGCATCGAGCCAGGTCTTGGCGGCGAGCCGATGGCGGGGACTCATGAGCGCGACGCTCTCATATCGAAACAACGGGCTGAACACGATGTGGGCGTGCGGCGGCTGCTTGTCGTGAATGACTGCAAGCTCAGCCTCGCCGCGCTCGAGCAGGGGCAAAGGATCGACCACGAATCCCGAGACGATATCGAGCTCGACCTCGGGCCATAACGTGCGGTAGGAGTCCATTGCCGGCATCAGCCAGTCGAAACAATTGTGGCACTGTACGGCGACGCGCAGCGGACCCGCATGCCCTTCGGCCAAGCGGGCGATGTCGCGTCCGGCCTCGGCCACCAACGGCAACACCGAGCGTGCGAGGGTCAGCAACCGCTCGCCGATGGCCGTGAATCGCAGCGGCCGGATATTCTTCTCGACCACCGCGGCACCGTAGTGGCTCTCCAAGGCCTTCAGTTGGTGGGAAAGGGCGGATTGAGTCAAACACAGGCGCTCCGCCGCCTTGGAGAGGCTCCCGCACTCGGACAATGCCACGAGCGTCTCCATGTGCCTGAATTCGAGAGCCGTGGTGGCCATGAGCCGGTTTCATCGTACCTATGAAGATAATGAGTTTGAATCATAGCCTAGGCGCTCCCATGCTGTCAGTCGAGCAATAGCTGGAGAGGTCAGCGGCCCATGGCGAGCGCGACGGTATCGGTGTCCTTCGAATTCTTTCCGCCAGGCGACGAGGCGGCGGCTGGGCATCTGTGGGATGCCATCGTAAGGCTCGCGCCGTTGGGGCCAAAGTTCGTGTCGGTGACCTACGGCGCCGACGGCTCGACCCGCTCGAGAACGCACGAGTGCGTGATGCGAATTCTACGCAACACGCATTTGACCGTGGCCCCGCATCTGACCTGCATCGGCGCGCCGCGCGACGAGGTGATAGGGATTGCCGAGGATTACTGGCGTCAAGGCGTGCGGCACATGGTGGCGCTACGGGGTGATGCGGCGCCGGGGGCGCCTTACCGGCCACATGCGGATGGATTCGCCTTCGGCGCCGACCTCGTAAGGGGCTTGAGGAGCGCAGCGCCGTTCGAGATCTCGGTCGCGGCGTACCCCGAGGGTCATCCCGAGTCCGGCACCGTCGAGGCGGATCTCGAGAACCTCAAGCGCAAGATCGACGCGGGCGCCAATCGCGCGATCACGCAGTTCTTTTTCGATCCGGACGTGTTTTTGAGATATCGCGATCGGTGCGCAGCCGCGGGAATCCACGCGAACCTCGTTCCGGGCATTCTCCCCATCACGCGGTTCCCGCACATGCTGCGCTTCGCGGAGCGTTGCGGAACGTCGGTGCCCGACTGGCTGCGCCGCCGGTTCGACGGTCTGGATGAGGATGCGGAGACGCGCCGCATGATCGCGGCCCACGTCGCGATCGAGCAGGTGCAGCGCCTGCGTCAGCACGGCGTGGAGGAGTTTCATTTTTACACCTTGAACCGTGCCGAGCTCACCTATGCAATCTGTCATGCGCTCGGCATGCGCCCGTCCGCGCCCGCGCCGCCGTCGATCGCCCCACACTCGATTCCGCATTCCGCGGCGGCGCTGGCCTGAATGGCAAGGTCCTGCCGGCGGCTCCAATGAACGCATATCCGGAGCGCTCGCGCTCGCTCCTCCGTCTGCTCGAACAACGCATCGTGGTCCTCGATGGTGCCATGGGCACCATGATCCAGCGCCATCGGCTCGCCGAAGCGGATTTTCGGGGTGATCGTTTTGCCGAGTGGCCGGTCGATCTCTCCGGCAACAACGACCTGTTGACGCTGACCAGGCCGCACGTCATCGCACAGATTCACCGCGAATATCTCGAGGCCGGCGCCGACGTGATCACCACGAACACGTTCAACTCCACTGCGGTATCCCAGTCCGACTACCGCCTATCCGAGCTCGCGCCCGAGCTCAACCTGGCTGCCGCGCGGCTCGCGCGGGAGGCGGCGGACCAGATGTCGCGCCGCACCGGTCGCCAGCGCTTCGTGGCGGGCGCCCTGGGCCCGACCAGCCGCACGGCATCGTTGTCTCCCGACGTGAACGATCCCGCCTATCGCAACGTCGATTTCGATGAATTGGCGGGCGCCTACGCAGCCGCGGCGCGCGGCCTGATCGCGGGCGGTGTCGATGCCATCCTGATCGAAACCATCTTCGATACCTTGAACGCCAAGGCCGCGCTCTATGCGGTGCGCGAGACCCTGGACGAGGTCGGCGTGAATCTGCCGATCATCGTCTCGGGGACGATTACCGACGCCTCAGGCCGCACGCTGTCAGGACAGACCACCGAAGCGTTCTGGAACTCGATCAGGCACGCGAAGCCTGCGCTGGTCGGGCTCAACTGTGCGCTCGGCGGCAAGCAGCTGCGTCCCTACATAGAAGAGCTCTCACGCATCGCCGACACGTTCGTATGCGCCTACCCCAATGCCGGCCTGCCGAACGCCTTCGGGGAATACGATGAGACTTCGTGCGAGACCGCCCACGTGCTGCGCGACTTCGCGGAGAGCGGCTTCGTCAACATGGTCGGCGGATGCTGCGGTACCACGCCGGAACACATTCGGGAGGTCGCGCAGGCGGTCGAGGGTCTCGAGCCACGCCGCGTCCCACGCCTCCCGCCGGCTTGCCGGCTGAGCGGCCTCGAGCCGCTCACGATCGATGCGACGAGCTTGTTCGTGAACGTCGGCGAACGCACCAACGTGACGGGCTCGATGAAGTTCCGGAAATTGATCGAGGCCGGCGATTATGCCGCCGCGGTCGACATCGCGCGCCAGCAAGTGGCGAACGGCGCGCAGATCATCGACATCAACATGGATGAGGGAATGCTCGACTCGCAGGCGGCGATGGTGCGCCTCTTGCACCTGATCGCCGGCGAGCCGGATGTGGCGCGGGTGCCGATCATGCTCGATTCGTCCAAATGGTCGGTGATCGAAGCGGGACTGAAGTGCGTTCAGGGAAAACCGATCGTCAATTCGATCAGCCTCAAGGAGGGCGAGGACATATTTCTCGAGCATGCCCGCAAGGTCATGCGCTACGGGGCCGCCGTCGTGGTGATGGCCTTCGACGAGAAGGGTCAGGCAGACACCGTGCAGCGCAAGGTGGCGATTTGCGAGCGCGCGTACGCGTTGCTGACCGAGCGGATCGGATTTGAGCCGCAGGACATCATTTTCGATCCCAATATCTTTGCAGTCGCCACCGGCATCGAGGAACACAACCGCTACAGTCTGGATTTCATCGAGGCAACTGCGGCGATCAGGCAGCGCATGCCGGCCTGCCACGTGAGCGGCGGAGTCAGCAACGTGTCGTTCTCCTTCAGGGGCAACGACCCGGTGCGCGAGGCGATGCATTCGGTGTTCCTCTATCACGCCATCCGTGCCGGGCTCACCATGGGCATCGTGAACGCCGGGCAGCTCGCCATCTACGAGGAGATTGCGCCGGATTTGCGCGAGCGGGTCGAGGATGTGATTCTCGCGCGCCGAGCGGACGCCACCGAGCGACTGCTCGAGATCGCGGAGCGTTTCAAGGGCGGAGGAGGCGTGAAGCGCGGCGACGATCTCGAGTGGCGCAAGCTTCCCGTCGCGGATCGACTGAAGCACGCCCTGGTGAAGGGACTCGATGAATTCGTGCTCGAGGATACCGAGGAAGCGCGCCTTGCGGCAGAGCGTCCGCTCGACGTGATCGAAGGACCGCTCATGGATGGCATGAACGTGGTCGGGGATCTGTTCGGCTCCGGTAAAATGTTTCTGCCGCAGGTGGTCAAATCCGCCCGGGTGATGAAGAAGGCCGTCTCCGTGCTGATTCCCTACATCGAAAAGGAGAAGGTGGGGGCTTCGCGCTCGAACGGCAAGGTGGTCATGGCCACGGTGAAGGGCGACGTGCATGACATCGGCAAGAATATCGTCGGCGTTGTGCTCCAATGCAACAACTTCGAAGTGATCGATCTGGGCGTGATGGTGTCCTGCGAGCGGATCCTCGAGACCGCGGCCCGGGAGGGAGCGGATCTCATCGGCCTGTCCGGCCTCATCACGCCCTCGCTCGATGAGATGGTCCACGTGGCCAAGGAGATGCAGCGCCTCGGGTACCTCCAGCCGCTGCTCATCGGTGGCGCGACCACCTCCCCCGCGCACACGGCCGTGAAGATCGACCCGCAATACGCCGGCCCCGTCATTTACGTGAAGGATGCCTCCCGCTCGGTCGGCATCTGTCAGCAGTTGATCACATCCGAGACCCGGGGAGCCTTCGTTGCGCATGCCAAGGCGGAACACGAGCGCCGGCGTGAACAGCACCGAAACAGAAGCGTCAAGGTGCCGCAATTGTCGCTGGGCCAGGCCCGGTCGAGGAAATTCAAAACGGACTGGTCGGCGTACTGTCCGCCTGCGCCCAAGCTGGTCGGTGTGCGGGCGTTCCCCAATTATCCGCTCGAGGAGCTCGTTCCCTATATCGATTGGATGCCGTTCTTCAATGCCTGGGAATTCGCGGGAAAATTCCCGGACATCCTGCGCGATGCCACCGTCGGCGAAGCCGCGACGGCACTTTACGAGGACGCGAAGCGCATGCTGCAACGGGTGGTCGCCGAGCAGTGGCTCGAGGCGCGCGCGGTCATCGGTATTTTTCCCGCCCACAGCGTGGGGGACGACGACATCGAGGTGTACCCCGGCGAATCGCGGGGCGGGCCCTCGCGCGCTGCCACCGCGGTGCGTCTACACCATCTGCGCCAGCAGAAGGGCAAGCCTCCCGGGCAGGCGCAGCTCTGCCTGGCGGATTTCATCGCGCCGGCGCAGAGCGGTCGATCCGATCATCTGGGTGCCTTCGCGGTCACGGCCGGCATCGGCATCGACGCTCACGTCGCCCGGTTCGAGGCAGCGCACGACGATTACAGCAGCATCCTGCTCAAGGCGCTGGCCGACCGTTTGGCGGAGGCACTCGCCGAACGCATGCACGAGCGCGTACGGCGGGAATTCTGGGGCTATGCAACCGATGAGGCGCTCGATGAAGGGGCGCTGATTCGCGAAGAGTATCGAGGCATCCGGCCGGCGCCCGGTTATCCGGCCTGTCCCGATCACACGGAGAAGTCCGCGCTGTTGAGTTTGCTCGATGCGGAGAACGCGGCCGGCATTCGACTGACCGAGTCGTTCGCGATGTTGCCGACCGCGGCGGTCAGCGGCTGGTACTTCTCGCATCCGGAAGCGCATTATTTCGGGGTGGGCAAGATCGATCGCGATCAGGTCGAAAGCTATGCGGGACGCAAGGGCATGACTCTCGCCGAGGCGGAGCGCTGGCTCGCGCCCTGTCTGGGTTACGATCCGGAATCGCCGCCCGCCGAGCGCGGCGTGGCGGCTTGAGAGGATACCCGGCATGTTGTGGAGGGCGTCAAGGCGGTCGATCGTGATTCTGCGGTATTATTGCGGCGTGTCCGGGTCAGGAAACGGCGGGAACATTCTATGAAATACCACCTTCTCAGCGCCGCATTGATTGGGGCCGCGGTAATCCTGGAACTGTCTGGTGTTGCATCGGGGCGAAGCGGGCTAGGGGCGGCTTTGTTCACGGCCGGCACCGCCTGCGAATTATGGTTTTGGATACGTGTAGGCGCCGCCAGGAAGGCGAGGCGTGCCAGGGTAAGCGCCAACTGATCCCATCCGGGGATCCGCCGACATCCGCCCCTTTATTTTTCACCCACTGCGCCTGCATTGTCGTTAGGCGGTCAAGAGCGGTGCGAACCCCCTTCGTAAGGCCCATTCCGGAGCAAGGTAAGATCAAAAGCCATGTCGTCCCGAGCACCCAATCAGCCAAGCTTCGATCAGTTCAGCCGCTGGCTGGCCGCCAAGCTCGATGAGCCGCAACTGCAGCCGGAGCCAGGCGAGCTGTTGCGAGATGCGGCCCGCATGGCCCGCGATGAGTTCGTGCAGGCGCGCCACATCGCGGCCGTCGTAGATACGCAGCCAGCGCCGGCGCGCGGCACGCTCGAGGCGCTTTTTTTGCTGGCTGCGGCCGACAAGGCGGAACCGTCCCAGCTGCCGGAGATCATCACGCCTCGCGGGTTTCGGGTCATGTTCGGTCGCGACGAGACAGAGGGTGCTGGGCCAGCGTCCATCGGCGTTTTGGTAGGCTGTCCCACCGAGTTGATTGCCGCGCTGGAAGGAAAAGCGGTCTATCTCTGGTTCGGCGCACAGCGATTCGAGCTCGGCGAGTTTGACGGCGAAGGAAAGGCAATCGGCGCGCTGCCGGTGGGCGTTCAGATCAGCGCAGCGGACTTCTCGACAGGCAGGATCAAGCTCGAGGAACCGCTCCCGACGAAAGAATGATGCCGCGCCGGGGAAGCCGGTACCGCGTCACGCCCGACCGGACAACACGCGAGCACACTTCGCCGATTTTTTTCACCAATCTCCGAGCGGTCGTCGTTAGGTGGGCACGGGCGGCCGGCATGGTGCCCGCCGACCCCGACCAACACCCAAGAAGGAGATGACATGAACAAGACTCGCTGCCTGATCCAGCTTTTCACCCTCTCCGCGCTCGCGGCCGGCGCCGTCGGTACCGCGAATGCCGGGATTTTCGTCCGATCGCGCGTTGTTGTCGCGCCCGTCGCCGTGGCGCCGGTAACCGTTGCTCCGGTGGTAACTGCGCCCGTCGCCGTCGCGCCCGTCGCCGTGGCGCCGGTCGTTGCTGCGCCCGCGGTCGTCGCGCCGGTAGTTGCTGCGCCCGTCGCCGTCGCCCCGGTTGCCGTCGCGCCGGTCGTGGTGGTGCCGGTGTGCCGGTTCGTGAGCGTCCCGGTGGTCAACGCGTTTACCGGCGTGACCTTCCTCGCGACGCGCCGGATCTGTAACTAGAGGCCTTCACCGGCAACGCGGGCGGGCGTCTCCACAGGGGCGCCCGCCTTGCTTGTGTTTCCCGAGGCTGCCATGCATTGTCGAGACCATCGTCCAGCGCCTCCTAACTCAATGAACACGAAAGCGACGCAGTTGGATCAGATGTTGTACGCCTGGCTTGCGGAGAGCGATGATCGCAAGTTCGATCGGGCATTTCAGCGATACTACGCCGAGGCATCTCCCAGCCTGGTCCGCTACCTGGCGAACCGTTCCAGTCTTGCCGATCTCGACTGCGAGCAGATCGCTGTCGATGCGCTTCTCAAATTCTTCACGCGGGTGGGGCGCGACCGGCGGCAGGCGGCCGAGTCCGTTTCGCACGCGCTGCCGAAGATCCAACCGCTCAATCTCGGGCCGTTTCACTCACGGCAAGTGCAGCGCTGGACCGCCGACGTCGGCTCCTTCAAGACCATGAGCATGAGCTTCACGTTGACCCCGGATGACGCGGCGGGGCGGGCTTGGAAAGCAGAGATTCAGACTCAGGCGGACGGTATACCGCCGCTGCAGCGCCAAGGTCTCCATTTATTGGAGACGGTGCGAGCCGCCGTCGCGGCCATTGCGGACCCGACCCCGGGAGTCCCCGAGAGCCTCGCGTGCGATGAGGAGGCGGAAGCACCGTCGGCCGAGCACCCTGTCATCCGCACCTTCGCCGAAGGGCTACGCGAGGCGGCCGAAGCGTGCCCCGCTGGGCCTCTCGCTGCCGAGTCACGGCATCCAGGCGTGCTGAAATTCGTCGCAGGAGCCTGGACGGTGGTCGATGTGCTGCCCGCGCTGCGCATTCCCACCAACGGATATTTGTTCGACATTGCGCAGAGCCTGTATCTGGACGAATGCAAGGCGCGCGGCCGGAAAAAGCGCGGCGGCGGCGGCGTATCGGCAACCCGGCAGGACGACGGAAATGCCGTCGACGGCCCGACCCCGTCGGCCGCAGCGTTCGTGCTCGACGAGGAGCTGCCGCCCGATGAGGCGGACACCGATGGGTCCGGCGGCAGCTCCCTGGCGTTCGCCGCCCGGCCGGGCGATTTCACCGCCGATCCGACAGCCGAGCTCATCGACGAAGATTTCTGTGCGCGGTTCTACGCCTACCTGCGTAAACCGCTGGACGACGCCGAGGAGGCTTACCGGCGGGCAGCATCCGCCGGAAAGGCCGATGCCGAGCGCAGGCGGCTCGCATCGATCAGCGACAAGCACGCGAGGCTCATGGCGGTGCTTACGATGCGTATCGAGGGGCAAACCCAGGAGGCTATCGCGCAGTTGCTGGACCTCTCGCGCAACCAGGTGAAGTACATCGCCGAGCAGGTGCAAGCCGCCTACCAGCAGTTTTGCGCCTCGGCGATGCGGCCGGCACGGCCGTAGGCGGCGAGACGGCGCTGCCTGAAGGCGCCCTGCAGGCGCCCACAACTATTTTTCACCATCGCATCGTCCGATGTCGTTAGGCGGTCAAGAGCGGTGCAGATCACCGCTCAGAGAACCACACCTAACCCACTTCGGAGATGACTCACATGAACACTTCCTTCCAGCGCTTCGCGATTCGCACCCTGACCGTCTCGCTGCTCGCCTCCGCCGCATTGAGCAGCGCCAATGCCGCCATTTTCATCCGCACCGGCGTGGTGGTGGCTCCGGCAGCCCCGGTGGTCGTCTCCCCGGTCGTGGCGGCGCCGGTGGCGGTTGCCCCCGTGGCGGTCGCTCCGGTGATGGCAGCTCCGGTGATGGCAGCTCCGGTGATGGCAGCTCCGGTGATGGCAGCTCCGGTCATGGTGGTGCCGACCTGCCGATTCGTAGCGGTTCCGGTGATGAATGCATGGACCGGCTTCACCTACCTGGTGACCCGCCGGGTTTGCAACTGACAGCGTTTTCCTTGACCTGCAAACCCCAGGCGCCGCGGCTCATGCCGCGGCCCTTTTTTGTCCGGCGTGGGCACCGCTGATGCGCTTGCAGGTCAGCGACGGGCTGTGCGATCGCGCATCCGCACGGGCCGCCGCGCGCCGGGTTCCAATAACCGGTGGACTTCCCGAGCCCTGGCGGGCATGCCCAAATCATTGGGTGTGTACACCGTCTGTCGGCGCGTGTTCAAGTCGATCGTGACGCTGTCGTCCGGGGTCTTGGCGCCGGCACCGTCGGCTGCCGGGTGGTACTCGATCCGCAGCTGCCCGCCGGTGACGATGATGCGCAGGTATCCGTAATCGGTGTCGTCGTAGTTTTCGAACGTGACCGCATCGTCGGTGGGCGTCTTCTGTTGAAATACCTGGGGGGCGCGGGGCGCAACCCCGTCGGTTGCCTTCAGTTTTTGGACGTTGTGACCGCCGTTGCCGCAAATGACGTACGGAATATCGGAGCCGTCAGCGCGGTGTCGTGTGTAGCGCTGGTAGTTGTGGGCGTGGCCCGACAGCACGGCGTGCGGCCAGACGCCGGCGGCATCGCACACGGCGTCCATTTGGCGGCGCATCTGTACGCTGGAACCGTGCTGACCCCCCATCGCGTAGGGCGGATGATGATGTGCGAACAAGAGCGCGCCCCGGAAGTTTTCCTGCTTCACCCGCGCCAGAGCCGCCTTGAGATAGCTGATCTGCGCCGAGCCGATGTTCGGGTCGGAGATCACCCCGGGATCCTCCAGCGTGTTGCTGTAGAGAATCATGATGCGCACGAACGGAGCTTCAAAGGTGAAGAACACGCCCGGCTGGATCTGCGCGGTACGCGAAAGGCCGCCGGCCTCCGGCGTGACGGAGTACCCATCCGCAGGATCTGCACAAAAGTTGCGAAGATACGCATCGAGACTGCGCGCGTGCGCCAGCGGTGAGATCATGCCGTCATGGTTGCCGGCGACCGCCAGAACAGGCGCGGGATAATTGCGGTAGGGCTCATAGAACTGATCGTAGTAGTATTGCGTCTCGCCGAAGTTGTAGACGACATCCCCGAGCAACAGCGCGAACTGCGGAATCTCCGAGGGTTTCGCTTCGGTGAAATCCGCAACCATCTTGTCGGTCACTTCGTTCTGGGTGGTTGGGCCCCGCGTACTTCCGCAGTCGCCGGTCGCATGAAATACGATCTGGCCGCTGCTCTGAATGCGCGCGATGGCCGAGGTGTTTCCGCCGAACACCTGGGTCAAATTCAGTTGCGGCTCCGCCTGACCTCCGCGGGGGGCCGGAAACGGCAGCGGCGTGATCTTGTGCTCTGCATTCAGTTCGTCGATGAGTTTGTATGCCGCATCATCGGAGGGGTGGGTGATCTTGAACGTCGAGGGATCGGGAGTCGGCTCGGGCTGCGCGAAAACCGGATCCGTCAGGTACCGTGACGGTAGCGGCGTCGCGGAGGTTCTGATGCGTTTTGTTCCGATGCGTTTGGCCATGAGCGTGAGATCCTAGGCTACTTCAGCGAGATGACAACTCGTCGCGTGGGCGGCACGAACCCGGCCATCCGGTTCGCAGGCGTGCAGCTAGGCGGACGCATGCTCGTCGTCGGCCGCCCCCGATTGGGACAGCCGTTCGCGCACGAAGCCGATATGTTGACGCAGCAGATACACCTGCTCGGCGTGCGATCCCGGCATCTTGCGCGAGATGATGGATCTTTCCATCTCGCGTAGCCGTTTGAGCAGAACCGCCTTGCGCTCATCGGTCAGGGCATGAAGGGCCTCCCGCTCCACCGCCATCAGTTCCGCGTAACGATGGTGGATCCGGCTGTCGATGCGCCAGCGGTAGAGTTGCGGAAGATAGCGCAGTCCGGGTATGAGCACCACGAATATGGGCACGAGCACGACGACCGCCCGACTGACCAGACTTGCCAGCCAGAACGGCAAATACCGGTAGGTGAAGGTTTTGTCGCCGGACTTGTAGTATCGGGCGGCCTCCGGGTCGAGCGGCCACGTGTGTATGGCCGGATTCGGGAATTGACCGGCTGATTGCAGGAGCGTGGCGTGCCCATGTACCTCGAAGGCCGCCTCGACCAGCAGATCGACGATCGCCGGGTGCAGATTGGAATGCGCAACCAGCTCCACGGTGGGGGCCAGCAAATAGACCTCCGTCGGCGGAAGATTCTCTCCGAGATCAAATGCACCCGGCGGCACCACCAATTTGTTCAAGTAGGGAAAGCGGCGCACATAAGCGTCTGCCTGGGGAAAGTCGAACAATTGGATGCCATCGGCGTGCAGCATCGCGCGCACCGTGGTGGGTGAGGCCGAATCGCCGGTCAGAAAAATCGCATCCACCTCCTTTCGCAGCAACGCCTCGCGCGCAGCATCGCCTTCCAGGCTCGACAGGCTCGTCGGGCCCTGCGGAACGATCTCGTTGGCCCGCAGCAGGGCAAGCGCCAGGTCGCGAGTGCCGCTCCCCTCCGGGCCGATGGCGATACGCTGCGAGCGAAAGTCGGACAGGCGTGTAAGCGGCTTCCGGCCTCGATAGAAAATCGTGACGGGCTGATAAAACATGCTGCCGAGCGAGACCAAATCGGCCGTTTCGCCGCCCTCCGAGAGCCCCGCCTGCACCAGAGCGATGTCCACAGGCGATTTGCGATCCGACAGTCTCGCCAGGTTCTCGATCGAGCCCGCCGATTCGATCACCTTGAGCGTGATGCCGCTGCGCGCGAGGATCTTGGTGTAGCGTTCGGCGACCGTTGCGAAGGTGCTGCCCGCCGGGCCGGAGCTGATGGTGATCGTGCGCGGCGGGGCCGACCGCACGAAATGCAGGGCCCCCCAGATGGCGAGCGCCGATACCAACAGAATCGGGCCCAGGGTCTGCGTCAGAGCCCACACGGACACCGCCGTGATCTTCGGCGGCACACGCCGGTGTTCGTCCTCGGGAACCTCAGGCATCATGTACCGCGGCGCGCCCGGCCGAGCCAGTATCCCGCGGCGAAAGGCAGCCCGAGTACCACCAGTGCCAGGCCCATCGCGAGCAACAACGCTTCTCGCACCAGAAGCCGCGCCTGTCTGCCCGCATCGCTGATCACCTGGCTCGCAACCTGCGCTGCATCCGCGTCGACGGCCGCTCGTTCCTTGTCCAAGGCCTCCACCGCAGCCTGCCGCTCTGCGCTGACGGTCGCGGAAAGCGCCACGCGCTCGCTGCGCATGGTGCCCATCATCTCGGCCCACGAGACGTCGAAGCGCTTGCCCGCATTCCGCACCACGTCATTGACCAGACCGGGAGTCGCGTCAGCCATGGTGGATAGTCGCGCGAATCGTGTGTCCAGACGCTTCAGCGCGGCCTCCAGGTCCTTGTCCTTGGCGGCCAATCCGGACTCCTGGACCGCGAGTTCGGCCCGCCAGAGCGCCAGCGAAGGCGCAGTGTCGCCGTACATGCGCAGCACGTCCACCGCGTCGGCCACGGCTTCAGGCACTGTGCCGAGCGATCCCACCAATCCGAATTTGGCGCCCTTTTCGCGCGCCCAAAAATCCACCATCGATGCACGGGCGAATTCCAATCCCTCAATCGGATAGGTCCGGACATACTGTTCCACGAACCGGCGGTCGTCTTCGAATTCCTGGGACGCGGTCACGTCTTTGACCAACCCGCGCGCCTCGCGCTCCAAATTCTGCGCAAGCACGACGGCGCGGCTCTGCGCGGGCCCGAACAGGGAACCCCCATTGCCCTCTCCCAAATAAGCCTGCATCTGAGCGCTCAGCGCCCAGAGGTCGAGCAGACCGACCATGGGAACCACCTGACTCGCGGCCCGCTGGCTGGCGCCCGTCGCGCCGATTTTCCATCGAAGCGCGTTCAGCCGCACCGACGGATCCCCGGCGCCGGCAGCGATGTCGTCGGCAGTCTGCTCGACCGCCAGATCGAAGCGCGCAGAAAATGCGTGCGCCAAAATACGCGCATTGAGATCGCGCGGTGAAAGCGGCTTCTCCGGACTTTTGATCGAGAGCAGGGAGCAGCCGGCAAGCAACACCGCGAGCGCGGGCGTCAGCCGGCGCAGCCACGCGAGGGCTCGCGCGGATTTCCGTGCCGGTGGGCGGCTCTGCGCGGGTGGCGCGGTGATCATGTCATTGCTCCCTCCGGCTCTACCCGGCTGGCCGGCGCGATACACGCGGTCACTCTATACTGCGATGGGACTTGGGCGCCAGATAGAGGAGTGTCGATGCCGGCCATCCCGGATACGATGAAGGCGGTACTGCTGAAGGGGTACGGCGGATTCGATCAACTCGAGTACCGCGAGGATGTACCCGTCACGCAGCCCGAGCCGGGTGCCGTCCTCGTGCGGATCGGCGCGGCGGGCGTGAACAATACGGACATCAACACGCGCATCGGCTGGTACTCGCGCGCGGTATCGGAAGGGACGACGGCGGCGGGATCTGCCGGGGGAATCGAGGGTGCAAGCGCACAAGACGCAGGATGGACGGGCGCGCAGCACCGCTTTCCGCGCATCCAGGGCGCCGATGGTTGCGGTCGGATCGTCGCCGTCGGTGCCGGGGTGTCTCCCGGGCGAATCGGGGAGCGCGTACTGATCGAACCCGTCATCCGCGTTCATCGGGACGGCATTTCGCAAGCCCTCTATTTCGGTTCGAAATGCAATGGCGCCTTCGCCGAATACGCCTGCGTGCCCTCGGTGAACGCGCACGCGATCTCGACCGGCCTCTCGGATGTGGAACTCGCGTCGTTTCCGTGTGCCTATGCCGCGGCCGAACACATGCTCGAGCGCAGCTCGGTGGCGCGCGGAGACTCGGTGCTGGTCACCGGCGCCTCCGGGGGTGTGGGCTCCGCAGCCCTGCAACTCGCCGTACGACGCGGTGCGCGCGTGATCGCGGTGGCCAGTCTCGCGAAGGCAGAGGCCCTCAAGGCGCTCGGTGCGGTGCGGGTGATCGCCCGCGGCGCCGACCTCGTCGCCGCGCTGGGACGTGAAAGCGTCGACGCCGTGATCGATGTGGTCGGCGGCGCGCAGTTCGGCCAGCTGCTCGAGGTGCTGCGCCGGCGAGGCCGCTATGCGGTGGCGGGCGCGATTTCTGGCCCGATCGTCGATCTGGACCTGCGAACTCTGTATCTCAAGGATCTGCGGCTCGACGGCTGTACGGTGTTCGAGCCGGCTGTGTTCCGCAACCTGGTCGGGTATATCGAGCGCGGCGAAATTCGTCCCCTCATTGCCGCAGTCTTCGCGCTCGATTCGATCGTCGCGGCGCAGCGCGAGTTCAGCGCGAAGGGCTACACGGGCAAGATCGTACTGAAGCCCTGAGCTCGAACCCGGGAACGCGCCGATTTCAACGTTCCGGGGTGCACGCAGCCGCGCTGCCAATCATTATGTCTTGTTGGCGGTCTGGGAATGCATCCGGTCATCCGCCTTGAAGAAGTGGCGAGCGAACGCCACGATGGTGCCTTCCGAGGGATGATCCATGGTCTCCACCCCGGAAATTCGGCCCGCGAGAGGGGCCTCATGGTCCTTGATGTACTTGGCGAGCTCGTGTTTCGCGCTCGATGGCCCCACGATGAGCACCGCCCCGGCGTCTGTCAGCGATTTGGCCACATGCTTGAAGAACTCGTGATCGGGCGGTGCGTGTCCGGAGTCGCCCGAATTCGCCTTGTGATGCAGATGTTGGTCCGGGTGGGTGCTGCGAACGGTCTGCCCGTCGTACAGGTCGGCATTGAAATTCAGGATCTTCGCTTCGCGATGATCGATCCAAACCACGGTATGGAAATGTTTGCTCATGGTTGGGGACTATATCACTTAAATCAGCAAGTTACGGGAAAACAAGCGCTTTCGCGGGCAGCGACCGGCAGCCCGGACGTTCGCAGTGCCGGGAGACGCAGCGCCGCGTCGAGCGCGCCGCTTTCCTGCACAAAGTTATCGGCAACGCGTTTCTTCCTTGACACCGAAACTCGTGTGCGTTCAGAGTACCGGCCGAGCAATCAGGAGCTGAAGATCAGGCGACCCACAGGCTTTTGTTCCGCTGACTCGACAACCCACAGGAGTTGGCGATGATTACCGCTCAGTCGATCAAGTCCAGACATTCCGACGTCTTCACCTACCTGCACGGCAACCTAAACTCGAGTGCCGAGCACTGCCGGATTCCCGCTGAGTCCTGCGCCGCAAGCTTGGTGTTCGTCAGCGATGCGCTGCAAATCGCTCAGGCTTTTTCCCACCGTCCCGCCATTCTCATATGTCTGAGCGGGGTCTCGGAATTGCTGAAGCCGGCGAACGACGAGACCTGCTGCTTTTCGGTCAAGGCCATGCCCGTCGGCATGGCCACCCTGCTCAAATACTTCGACTGCAAGCGTGCCCGCTTCACCCAATGGGGACAGCGGCACCCCACGGCGCTGGTGCATCCGGATGCTCGAATAGGATCGGACGTCTGCTTGGGACCCTATTGCGTGATCGGCGCCCATGCGGTGATCGGAAACAACTGCTTGATCGGCGCCCATGCGGTGATCGAAAACGAGGCCACCATCGGCGCACGTACGGTCATTCACCCCCAGGTTTTCATCGGCGCCGGGTGCGAAGTCGGCGACGACTGCGAAATTCATCCCCACACCACCGTGGGCAGCGATGGATTTGGGTACGCACCCGGTCCCGATGGCCGTGCCCGCAAGATTTCGCACCTGGGCAACGTCGTGATCGGCAACGAAGTGGAGATCGGCAGCAACTGCGCCATCGACCGTGCCACCTTGACGTCCACGCACATCCGCGCCGGCACCAAGCTGGACAATATCTGCCATATCGCGCACAACTGCGATCTGGGCGAGGACGGGTTCTATACCGCAGGCTTCATGATGGGCGGGTCGACCCGGATCGGCCGCCGGTTCATGACCGGCGGAAACTCGGTGGTCACGACGCACGTCACCGTGGGCGACAACGTCACGCTCTCGGGCAGATCTTCCGTCACCCACGACGTGCCGGATGCCGGCGCGTACGGCGGCTATCCGCTGCAACCCCTGGGGGATGCGATGCGCACGGCAGCAAGCCTCGGCAAGCTCAACGAGATCCGCAAAAACCTCGCGCGGGTCATGAGGCATCTGAACCTCACTTGAGCGCGGCCGACCGCGCGCACCTCAGCCGCACGCTCGGTTCGCGGTTTTGCGGCGAACTACGGGAAACTACCTATTGGCGGGCGGCTCGCTTCGAGGAAGCCTAGCGTCTGTCCTGCATGAGCCCGCGTCGCTTCGAGGAAAGACCATGACTGCTGCCACGACCGTTTGCTTCGACCCCGATCTGATGCGCCGCTATGATCGCGAGGGTCCGCGCTACACTTCCTATCCGACTGCGATGCAATTTCGCGCCGGGATCGCGGCGAGCGACTATGAGCACGCCGCCGCCACGAGCCCGGGCGCCAACCAGAAAATGCCGTTGTCGCTGTACGTGCACGTTCCGTTTTGCCTCACTCCTTGTTTTTATTGCGGGTGTAACAAAATCGTGACGCGCCGCCTGGCTCGGGCCGACGACTACGTTCGGCACCTGCAGCGCGAGATCTCCCAGCGCGGCGCAATTTTCGGCCGCGAAAGAACCGTCGAGCAATTGCATTTCGGCGGCGGTACGCCGACCTATCTCCCGCGGCAGCTATTGATCGAACTGATCGACCGAATCGATCACGAATTTCAGTTGACGGACGCCGAATCGCGGGATTACTCGATCGAGATCGATCCCCGCGGAGTGGACGAGGGCATGCTGAAGCTGCTGGCGGCGCTTGGCTTCAACCGGGTCAGCCTGGGCGTCCAGGATTTCGATGAAAGCGTGCAACGCGCGGTCAACCGCGTTCAGCCCGCGGAAATGGTGGCGCGGGTTTATGGCAAAGCGCGTGAGTTGGGCTTTCGCTCGATCAATTTCGACTTGATCTACGGTCTGCCCCGGCAAACTCTGGCGAGTTTCGAGGCGACGCTCGATCAGGTGATCGGGATGCGTCCGGATCGGTTGGCGGTGTACGGCTATGCACACATGCCGCGGGTATTCAAAGCGCAGCGTCAAATCGTCCCCGGCGAACTTCCGGGACCGGCGCTACGTCTCAGCCTCCTGCAGCTGGCCGTCGAGAAGCTCTGCGCAGCGGGCTACGTGTACATCGGCATGGATCATTTCGCGCTGCCCACCGACGGCCTCGCCCGGGCACAAAGCAACGGCACCTTGCACCGGAGTTTTCAGGGCTATACGACGCATGCGAATCGCGATCTCGTCAATCTCGGCGTCAGCGCAATCGGTCAGGTGGGCGACCTCTACGTGCAGAATTACAAGGCGCTCGGCGAGTACGAGGGGGCGGTTGCCGGCGGCTTGCTGCCCTCGAGCCGCGGCGTGCGCATGAGCCGGGACGATGTGGTGCGCAGGGACGTGATCCAGGAGATCATGTGCAACGGGAGCGTGGACATGGCCGCAGTCGAGAGCCGCCATGGCATCTGTTTCGACGGCTATTTTGCCGACGCATTGCAACGACTGCAGGTGTTGCAGGCGGACGGTCTCGTGGAACTCGGCGAGCGACGCATCGCCTTGACTGCGGCGGGGCGCCTGTTGATGCGCTCGGTCGCCATGACCTTCGATGCCTACCTCCCCGCCGATCGGGCGTCGGCAGGCGGTTCGCGCACGATCTAAGGACCCGGGCGCTCGAGCCGTCCTCAAAGCGGGTCGTCGATGGACTTCGCAAGGCCCGTGAACAGTTTCGGGCCCGCGTCGGTCATGTGCCAGCAATCCTCCAAGCGCACGCCAAACTCGCCCGGAACATAGATTCCCGGCTCGTCGGAGAAACACATGCCAGCCTCGAGCGGCGTCGTGTCGCCATGCACCAGGTAGGCCGGCTCGTGACCGTCGAGACCGATGCCATGGCCGGTTCGGTGCGACAGACCCGGAAGCTTGTAGCCGGGCCCCCAGCCCTCGCCCTCGTAGTATTTGCGCACGGCATCGTCCAGCGCGCCCACGGCGACACCGAGCTTCGCGCTTTCCAGTGCGATTTCCTGGCCGCGCTTCACGGTGTCCCAGAGCTTGCGCTGTCGGGCATTGGCCTCACCGAACACCCAGGTTCTCGAAATGTCGGATTGATACCCGTGCACGGTGCAGCCGCAATCCATGAGAATCACCGAGCCCTCGGCGACGGCCTCAAGTTGGTGCGAGCCGTGCGGATAGGCGGACGCCTCGTTGAGCAAGGACAGGGCAAATTCGGGAGAGCCACCCAATGCCGAGGTCGCGTCGGTGACGATGGCTGCCAGGTCGGCGGCGCGCATGCCCCGCTCGACGCGCCCGTGCAGGTGTCGAAGCGCGGCAAGCGTCACCTCATTGGCGGTTTGCATGAGCGCAAGCTCGGCCGGTGACTTGATCATGCGGCAAGCTCGAATCAACGGATCGCCGGAAACGATCTCGTAGCTCGCGGAAGCACTCTTGATTCCGTCGATGATGAAATATCGCATGGTGGGCTCGGCCGCAACGCGGCCGGAGCGCACTCCCCGGTCGCGCAGGCCTTGTACGATGCGAAGGAACGGGTTTGCGTCCTCGTTCCAGGTGCGCACGTCGCCGGGGACTGCGAGCGTTTCGCGCACCGAGGGTTCTTCGAACGCAGGCGTGACGATGATGACCTCGCCCCGCTTGGGGATGATGGCCGCCGTCGTACGCTCGGATCTCGGCCACTCTATTCCGGTGAAGTAGTCGAGCGAGGAACCGGTATCGAGGAGCAGCGCCCCCACCCCGCGCGCCGCCATGAGCGCCTGCACCTTGGCGACTCGCGCCCGCCGCTCGGCGGGGGAAATCGGTGCCGCGCCCGCGGTCATCGTGGTGAGACCGGCGGCCGGGGCCGCCGCAGCGCCCTGTTCCGTGCGCTGCGCGCACGCGGCCTGCGCCGCCGTCCGATGCATGATCGATGCCGCCAAAAGCGGTACCGCGGGAACGGTTCTCAAGAACCCCCGTCTCGATATATCCATCAAGGGTTCGCCGTCGCAAGGATTACCCGGGCCAACCCTGCGTAGTCGCCGTTGAAATGATGGCCGCCGGGCAATTTCACGACGCGAATCTTGGCCGGATCGAGCTTGGGGCAGAGCGAATCCTTGTCACCGTCGCCATAGATGCACGAGACGGGAATGCCCACGATGCGGCTCACCTCCGGAAGGGTCAACGGTCCCGTCGTGTCGTTGGCGATCCAGCTGCTGACGTGAAATTCGAACAGCGCATGTTCGGACATTCCCATGAGTACCACGAGCGCAACCCTGGCCCGCGTGGCCGCCGGGAGCCGATTGACCGCGAACGGCAGCACGTCCGCGCCTTGCGAATACCCGATCAGCAGGACCCGTTTCTTCGCCAGATGCGCGAGATAGTAGCGGATCATATGGTCGGTATCTCGCGCGAGTCCTTCGGCCGTGCGCGCGCTCCAGAAGTAGCGCAGCGAATCGAGGCCGACCACCGGGATGCCGTGGGCGCTCAATGCGTCGGCGACTTCCTTGTCGAGCCCGGCCCAGCCGCCGTCGCCCGACAAGATGATGGCGAATGTATCGGACGTGGCGGTTCCCGGCTGAGCGGGTACCTCGACGACCGGCAAGTCGCCGAGCGCCGCCGGGGCGAGCGGCAGCGCCTCTGCACCGGCGCGGGCGACCAGCGTGGCGAAGGCTGCGAGGGCTTTGGGCACCCAGGTAGCGGACGGCGCGTAGTCGCCCGCGGTGCCGGGCAATGTGACGAGCGCTGCTCCTTGCATGCCGGCGATGAATTGCGCCGCACCCTCTGCGCCTGCGCCGGGCTCGTGGTCGGCCTGGAACAGGACCCATGGACTTTCCAACCGCTTGGCCGCGAGATAACGGATCGAGCCGGCATCGACTCCGGCGGACGGCGCCAATTCCAGGCCAGAGCCTTTGCAGAGGGGTTTGAGCAGGTGTGTAGCCGGCGAGAATCCGACGGTCAGGGCACCGGCAAACGTATTGGCCGGCGCCTGCACAAGCGTCGCATAAGCCAGAACGGCTCCCGCGCGATACCCGAAAACAAAGGGCCGCAGGTAGGTCGGCACGTGATAGTAGGCCTGCAGGAAGTGGCTCAGGTTCTCCAGATCGCCGTCGAGGAAGACGCAATCGCCCGGGTCGGCTGCCAGGTTGGCGTCGAGCTTCGGCAGGTCGACGCCGGCCACCAGTGCCCCTTGATCGGCGAACTGCCGCGCCAGCACCGCAACGCGCGAATCCCACCCATCGGCGTCCGACAACAGCAGCATGAAACTCTTCGGCGGACCCAGCGGAGTATAGATGGCGAGGTCTTTGAAACGGCCGTAGCTCAGATGGTCGGAGGGCGCGGGAGATGTCGCCGGCGCCGCGGCTCGCGGTCGCTTCGCCGCGGATCGCAGGGCAGGTGCCGAGCTCGCGCGAGGGTCGGGGGCGGCGCTCCCAATGCCCGTGCAAAGGGTCATGCAAACGATGGCGGCGGATGCCAAAGCTCCGCGGGCAATGGGATGCTTCATTCGGACGAAGTGTACACTTGCTAAATCGCGCTCGTCCGCTTCAACACGTTGTAGCGATTGACGAGCTCCACGCCGAGCATCCGCGGCTCGCAGTCGATCAGCACGACGCCGTTCATGGCGAGGCGTTTATGCATATCGCGCCGCCGCTGCTCGTATTCCACCGCGGCCGCCACCTCGAGCACGGCAAGCGGGTTCGACAGCGTCTGCGCGGCGATCTGGCCGACGATCTGTTCCTTGAGATTGGCGAGCACCACGAAGTGCCGGGAACGCAGCAGACCGAGTGCCGCGGCGAGCTCCGCCGAATCCTCGTCCCGGCAGTTGGTGATCACGACGACCAGTCCCCGCTTGCGCTGGCGTTGCACCAGGTCGGCGGCTGCGGTCGGGTAATCCGAGAAGGTCGGCGAGGGCTCCACGTTGCCGAGCTCCGCCATGAGCGCGTTGAGCGTCTGCCGGCCCTTGCGGGGCGCGAAACGCTTCTCGCCGCCCGCTGCAGTGCCGAAGGTCATTGCGCCGACCGCATCGCCCTTGCTGAGAGCGACGAATGCCAACAGCATCAGCGCATCGAGCGATTGATCGAAATGGGTTGCGCCGATGCCCGACTGAGTGTCGTCGGCGCGCATCCGGCGTCCACAGTCCAGGAGGAACAGCACGCTTTGGTCGCGGTCGTCGCGGAACGACCGGCTGATCGGCTTGCGGTGCTTGAGCGTCGCCTTCCAATCGATGTGTCGGATCGGATCTCCCGGGCGATATTCGCGCAATTGATCGAAATCGGTGCCGGAACCCCGGCGTCTCACCGACTTGATGCCAAGCTCCGCCAGCCGCTGGTTGCCCGCCATCCACGCAAAGGCTGCCTGACGTTTGAAATCGGGAAACACACGGCGTGCTTCCGGGTGTCCAATACGCAGGTTCCAGTCGAGCAGCCCCAAGGCCGAGCGCAACAGGATCTGTCCGGCCTCGAAGGATTTCATGCCGCGTGCGGTCGGGGTCAGCTCAAATGCATAAGTTTCGCGTCTTCCCGGTCCGACGGCGAAGGAGAGCGGCATCGCCGGCGCGATCAGCGACGGATCGGTCAGTTCGAAGTAGCGCCCGCGGCGTGTGGTCCGGCCGGGATTGACGAGGCTGAATTCGACGCTCACGGGCTCCCCGACCGCGAAGGCATGCGGCAGGCGGCGGTGAAGTGCGAGGGGTGCCGCGCGCCATTGAGCCAGGCTGAGATACGCGTCGATGCCGGCGAGCAGACCGAGCCCGACGGCGAACCCGGCCGCGCTCCAAGCGATCGCAGGTGCGGGGGCCTTGGTGAATGATGCCGCGATCAGCAAGCCGCCGATGCTGGTCAGGATCGCGATCAGCGTGCGCGAGGGCAGCACGGACTTGCAGAGGCTGATCCACGTCATAACCGGGGGGCAGCCGTGGCTTCCAAAATCGCCGCCAGTACGTCGTCGGGCCGGCGTCCGTCGAGCTGTGCATCGGCCGACAACGCGATCCTGTGACGCAGGGCCGGGACCGCGACCGCCTTCACGTCCTCGGGCAGCACGAAGGAGCGCGAGGCAAGCAGCGCCGCGGCCTTCGCCGCGCGCACCAGTGCGATCGGCCCCCGCGAGCCCGATCCCACCGCGATGCCCGGCCAGTCGCGGGTGGCTCGCGCTATCCGCACCGCATAATCGACCACCGCCGTATCCACGCGCTGTCTTGCAGCAAGGTGCTGCAAGGCGAGCACCGCGCGTTCGGTCAGCACGGGAGTGACGTCGGACAACGGCAATGCGTCGCCGGTCTGATCGGTCGTGGTGCGCGCGACGATGTCGACTTCTTCGCTTTGCGACGGATATTGCATGTCGATTTTCAGCAGGAACCGGTCGAGCTGCGCCTCCGGCAGGGGATAGGTGCCCTCGGTCTCGAGCGGATTCTGCGTCGCGAGCACCATGAACGGGCGCGGCAGCACCAGTGTTTCCGCCTCGAGCGTCACCTGATGCTCCTGCATGACCTCCAGCAGCGCGCTCTGCGTCTTTGCCGGCGCCCGGTTGATCTCATCGGCCAGCAGGATGTTGGTGAATACCGGTCCACGCACCACGCGCATCGCGTGAGTGGCCGGATCCAATATGGCATGACCGGTGATATCGGAGGGCATTAGGTCGGGAGTGAATTGCACTCGCGCCACCTTCAGCGCGAGGGCTTGTGCGAGCGCGCGCACCAACAGAGTTTTGCCGAGGCCCGGAACGCCCTCCAGCAGCACGTGCCCGGCGACCAGCAACGCGATCAGGGTTTGATCGACGACTGCCTGATGACCCACCAAGGCATTGGCGATCTGCGCACGCAGTTGGGCGAGCAGCTCGGCGGCACGGGCGATGGCGGGAGATTGTTCGGTCATGCGTAATGCCTTTAATGGGAATCGGATTTGATCAGGATGCGCCGGCATGCCTCCAGCAGCGTGATGGCCGCGCGATCCTCGTTCACGCCGCCCGCGCTATCGCTGACGAGAGCGGCGGTGATCGTCGCGGCGTCGATACCGGTGCTTGCCGCCAGCGCCTGCGCTCGTTTTTGAGGACCCATGACGGCGTATCCGACGATGCGTCTCTGCGCGGATTCGTCCAGGGCCCGGCGCACGGCGGTTCGAAGCGATGCGAGCCTTTGCGTGCGCCAGGCGAAGCGCGCGTTGGCACGGATTTGCTCGGCGAGCGAGCGCCGCATCGGCGCAGGCACGGCGATCGGGGGACCGAAGCGCGGCAGATGCCTGAGTATGGTCAATCCGACGGCTGCCAGCAGGAACACGATGGCGGGGGCGGCTAGCCGCCAGAGCAGCACCGGCAAAGGCTCGGCCCGGATGCGGCTCAGAATCTGGAGCCGATCGCCGTGCTTGAAGTCCGCCGCCGCGACAAAAATCTGCGCGTGGTCCCCTTTCGTCAGGCCTTGGTTGGCCAACATGAAAAGCGGCCCGACCACCGTCAATTCGCCACGTCCGATGGGCACGCGCAACACCTGTATGCCGCTGGAATCGGAGAGCGACCACGAGGCCACCCGCGAGCTCGTCAGGCCGGTCGCCAGGGCATCGCAGAGGACCAGCGATTGCCCATTGGGAATCCCATCGATGCCGACGGCCATCGGCTTGCAGTCGTTTTCACCGCGCGGTCCTGCCGCGCGCGCAGAGCGGGTATCGCGCTCCGCCGCCCGGATGCCGCTCCAGATCTGCAGCGGTTCGCTTTGTACGAGGGTGGAGCCGCGGATGATCAGCCGGCCGCCGGATTGCACCCAGGCCTGCAGCGACTCGATCGATTCGTGCCGCAGATCATCCAGGAGGCTGTTGACCAGCACGGTGGCGTCGGAAGGCAGCTCGTGGAGCGAACCGATCATGGTCGTGTGGATTCCGAGGCTTTCGGCCAGATGCACCACGGCGTAGTAGGGATTGCGCGCGGCCTCACCCTGCGGTGGCAACGTGACCGTGACCTCGTCCCAGTAGGTGTGTCGGGCGATCCAAACGGTGAGTGCGATCAGCCCGAGGGCGGTGACGACCTGAAGCCAGCGCTCCCGGGTCATGGGACCGCCGCATCGAGAGCAGCAAAGCCCCGGCAAAGATGTCTGACGGGATCGCCCGACAGCGCTTCGCCCGCGTATACGGTCCTGCGCCAGATGCCCACCAGATCGGAGAAGTACGACAGGCGCGTGGGATCGAGGCGCGCGCCGACGGCGTTCAGCGCTTCGCCCTCGGTGTAGGACTCCCCGATGGCGATGCCAAAGCGATGCACCGCCCGCGACAGCGCTCCCCGGTACAGGAGCGAGAGAGCCTCGCGTGTTTTCCCCGCCTCGGCGAGCGCGAGCGCTGCCGCGCCGATGTCCGGCGGCAGCGATTCAGGCCGGATGTCCAGCTCGCCGACGCGCGCAACGGCGGGCACGGCCAAGGCTTCCGGCGCGCGGGTGCGCGCCCTGTACGTTCGGTAGGTCCAGAGCACCGCGAGGGCGGCTGCGATGGCGCCCACCACCCAGAGCAGCAGGCTCCCGGTTTGTCCGAGGTACTCGAACAGGCCCTCGATCCACGGGGGAGGATTCTGCGGCCGGTCCGGCGCGCGCGGCGCAGTCCTGCGCAACGAGCGGATCTTGCGCGTGCCGCCCAAGTTCGGATCCGCGCGCAGCTTGGCCGCCGCCGCCCGGACTTCGTCAGGAGTCAAAGCGGCGCCGAGCGCAGCAGGGGCCGCGGATTCCGCCGGAGATCCGGAAACGGAGCGCGTTGGGTCGGCGGCGACGGCCGCCGCGCCGCCAAGAGCCGCCAGCAGAAGAGTGAGGATCAGGGCGTCAAACGCAGAACGCACGGCGGAATTCCTGTTCAATGTCCCACGCCTCGAGCTCCACGCGGCGGTTGATGTACTCACCGAATCCGGCGGCGACGTAAAACGGCTCGAGAAACGCCACCGCGGCCGCGTAAGCGATCGAGGTCTTGAGGCTCCCCATGAAGTCGGGCGCGGCCGACAGCCAATTGCCGGGCATTTCCGACGCATGGGGCGAGAGCCAGATTTGCAGCGATAGCACGCTTACCGTCAGAGCGAATTCTGCGTTCGCAAACGCCACCGTCATGGCGCGAGCGACGCCCCGATGGCGGCCCGTCAGCAGCCGGATTCGCGACGTAAGCGCCGCACCCGACAATCCCTCGAGCTGCAAGATGGGCTGCTTGAAGCTGCGCGAGGCGCTCAAGCGTTGCAGCGTCAGCGTGGTCGTGAGTCCGGTCAGCCACACTTCCCGCCGGTGTTCCCAGAGATCCTTGAGTGTGGTGCGTTGGCCAAACAGCGCGCGCGACAGCGCGAACAGAACGGTCCGATCGAGCCAGGGCTTGGACAGCCAGATCAGCAGCGTCGGCAGCCAGCCGGCGATCGGGTCCGTCAACAGGCAGATTGCAAAAAGCGGCAGCGCGACGGCGAGATATACCCGATACGCCGGGCGCAACCACGATTGCAGCAGGCGCACCCCGAGGTCGCACCCCTCCCAGGGGGATCGGGGCCGCAACACCACCGAAATGGCCTCAATCTGCACGCGGACGCCTCAGGAAGAAGATGGCGACCAGCATCCAGCAGCCCGCGGCGCCCGAGAACTTGGCGCTCGGACTGACCCAGGCGGCCGAAGACCAGAATGCCTCGATGGCGGCGGCGATCACCAGCATGACCGCCGACCCGAAAATGATGACGCTCGTTTCCCGTGCGGCGAGCTGCAGCGATGCTACGCGAGGCAGACGGCCGGGCAGGAGCACCGAGCGGCCGATTTTGAGGCCGGCAGCGCCGCTCAGCACCACCGCGGTGATCTCGAACGCGGAATGTGTGGCGATGAACGGAAAGAACGTGCCTGCGAATCCGATCGAAGTGACATAACCCGCGACCGCTCCGCCAAATGCGCCGTTGAAGGCAAGATAGTAGAGGCTGCCGAGCCCGAAGAGGATGCCGGAGACGTAGCACTGAAAGGCGATGCCGATGTTGTTGGCGATGTAAAACCCGAACATCATCCAGTTGGTTCCCGCGTCGCGCACCCGACCGATCGCGGGGTTCGCGGGATCGTACATGCGCCCGAACCGCTCGACCGTGGTGCTGTCGGCCAGAGACAGGATCAGATCGGGCCGGTGGGCCACCGCATAACCCAGGGCGACTGCGGGCGCGACGACGAGCAGCGCCGCGAGCAGCACATACCAGCGGTGGGCGCGGACCCCGGCGGGAAACGCGTGCATCAGCGTGCGGGCGATCCGGCCCAGCCCGAGGTCGGTCTGTCGGTACACGATCTGGTGGGCGCGCGCGGTGAGAGCGGAAAGCCTCGACACGAGCGGAGCGGGAAAGCCGCGCGCTTCGGCCAAGGCGAGATGCTCACAGGCGGTCCGGTACAAAAACAAGATTCGCTCGGGGTCCAGCGTCTTCTCGCCGCGGGTCAGGGCCTTCTCGAGCTCGCTCCACTGCGCCTCGTTCGAGGTCTCGAAGTCGAGCGCCGTCATCGCCGGTCGCCGTGCAGCCAGCGGGCGATGCCGATCAGCCGGCCGGTCATGGGGGCACCGGCCGGCGGTCCAGGAGCGGGCCAGAGCGCTGCGGCGTGCGATGCAATCTCTTCGGCACGCGCCGGCGTCAGCCGTTCCACCCGCCAGGCGAAGGCGGTCAGAGCGAGCTGCTGGCGCATCGTCAGGGCCATAGGCGGCGGCAGGGGAACTCCGTCGGCAAGGCGGCCGGCTCGCTCGAGCTCATGGCGATAGGCGACCACGGTGCCTGCGGCGAGGTCGCCCAGCCGACGCGAGTCGCGCCGCAGGAGAATGCACACGATGGCCGAGGCGTACAGCAGCGGCAGCATATCGACCGCGCGCAGGAGATTCCGGATGAGGCAGCCGGCCGGCGTGAGCGGCAGCCCGTTGGCCATGAGCACGTACAGTCCCATGGCACGCTTACCCGGAGTCGCCGCCGCCGCCGACAATTCGAACAGCACGGGATAGAGCCAGTTGATCACGAAGCCCGAGATCAGCAACAGCCCGATGCCGACCTGGCGGCCGGCCGAGAACAGGGAGGCGCAGGCGAACAAAATGGCGATGCGGATCAAAACGTCGATGAGGAAGGCGCAGGCGCGGACAGCGAATCCCGCCGGGCGTATCGAGATCGAGATGCCTTCCGGCGTCTCCGCCGTGACGATGGTGTCGATCGCGAGGCTCAAGCCAATGGGTTGCTCGACGGCGTTGACACGAGCGCTCCTTGCGACCGGTGTACCGCAATCATAGCGCGTGGTGGCGGTCGGGGTATGCGTCGATTTCGCCCAGCATTTCTGCGCCGCCCAGCGCCTGCATCTGATTCAGGATCCAATCGCGCCGTTCCAGGACATAGCGCGGCGGCGCGGCGGCGGACCAGTGCTCGGGATTCGGCAGGACCGCTGCGAGGACGGCTGCATCGCTGCGCGACAGGCGCGAGGCGGGCTTATGGAAAAACCGCTGGGCGGCCGCCTCGGCCCCATAGGTTCCGTAGCCGAATTCCGCGATGTTGAGGTAGATCTCGAGGATGCGGCGTTTTGGCCAAAATCCCTCGATGAGCACGGTGAAGTAGGCTTCCAGCGCTTTGCGGAAATAGCTTCGGCCGGACCAAAGATAGAGATTCTTCGCCACCTGCTGACTGATGGTGCTCGCGCCGTGCACGTGGTGGCTGTGGCGGTTCATTTCGTAGGCCTTCTCGATGGCCTCGACATCGAACCCCCAGTGTTCCGGGAACTTCTGATCCTCCGAGGCGACCACGGCGAGCGGCAGATTCGGCGAGATCCGGGTGAGGTCCGCCCACGTGCGGCGATACACGTAGCTGCGATCGCCGCTTGCCCAGGCCGAAATCTGGCTCTCCGCCATGAAGGCGCTGTAAGGCGGGTTCACCCACCGCAAGATCAACACCGACAGGACGGAGAGGGCCAGGCATGCGAGGACCAACCACAGCACGCCGCGGGCCAAGCGCCGCATCGGTATCTATGCGCGCCGGACGCTCGTCATGATCACCGGGTCGAGCGGCACGTCCTCGAAGCCCCTGCGCCGGCCGGTCTTCACCGCGGCGATCTTGTCGATCACCTCCATGCCTTCGGTCACCCTGCCGAACACGGCATAGCCGAAATTGCTCCGCGTGTTGTCGAGGAAGTCGTTGTCCTTCAAATTGACGAAGAACTGGGAGGTGGCGCTGTTGATGTCGTTGGTGCGGGCCATCGACAGCGTGCCGCGGGTGTTCTTTACGCCGTTGTCGGCTTCGTTCTTGATGGGCGGGTGATTCTTTTTTTGCGCCATGTCTTCGGTGAACCCGCCGCCCTGGATGACGAAGCCCGGGACGATGCGATGGAACACGGTGCCATCGAAGAAGCCTTCGTCCACGTACTTCAAGAAGTTTGCGGCGCTCACCGGCGCCTTGTCGTCGAACAGTTCGATGCTGAAATTGCCCAAAGTCGTTTCGAAACGGATCATGGTGTCTCCCGATTGAGTGGAGGCGGGCTGGGCCCGCGGAGTTGGCCCCGCGTGAGGCGGGGGCGGCCTGAATAATCGTCGAACGAGCGGACGTTCTGAAAGTGCTGCCGCTCGAACAGGGCGGCCACTGCGTCCGCCTGATCGGCGCCGTGTTCGGTCAGGAGCCAACCGCCGGGGTTGAGGTGCGAGGGAGCAGCGGCAATGATGGACTGGAGCTGCTCGAGACCCGTCGGACCGCCGATCAGCGCCAACGCGGGTTCGGCTTGCAACGCGGCGAGGGCGGCGTCGCGGGCGCGGATGTAGGGGGGGTTCGAGAGGATGACATCGAAGCGCTCGTCTGCAACGGCGGCGAACCAGGAACCCACCCGCCATTGGATGCGGGCCAGTCCGAGGGCATCGGCATTGCCGCGCGCGACCTGAATGGCCTCCTCCGAGATGTCGACGCCGAGGACGCGCGCATCGCGTCGTTCGGAAGCGACGGCGAGCGCGATGGCGCCGCTTCCGGTGCCGAGGTCCAGCACGGCGTCGAAGCCGCCCGCCAGCAGCTCGAGCGCCTGCTCGACCAGCAGCTCGGTTTCAGGACGCGGCACCAGCACGGCGGGGGTCACTTTGAGCGGCAGGGACCAGAACTCGCGGACACCGGTGAGGTACGCGACCGGCACCCCGCCCGCGCGGCGGATGACCAGTTCGCGGTAAGCGCGCGCGCTGCCGGCATCGAGCGCGTCCTCGCCTCTGTGGATGAGCGCGGAGCGCGTCGCGCCCAGTAGGTTTGCCAACAGCACTTCGGCGTCGAGCCGCGGCGAATCGCTGCGCCCGGAAAGGAGCTCTGCGGCCGTTCGCAACAATCCGGCGATCGTGTTCGGTCTGTCGGTGACGGTGCTCACGGAAGTCATTCGACCTGATTGGCGAGCTCTTCGGCTTGATGTTCCTGGTTCAGCGCGCCGATGAGCTCCCCGATGTTGCCGTTCATCACGTCATCGAGCTTGTACAGGGTCAGGTTGATGCGGTGATCGGTGACGCGGCCCTGCGGAAAATTATACGTGCGGATGCGCTCCGACCGGTCGCCCGAGCCGACCTGAAGTTTGCGCGTCTGCGCCTGTTGCGAGGCCTGTTTCTCGCGCTCGTTCGCGAGCAGCCGGGCCTTCAAGAGCGACAGCGCACGCGAGCGGTTCTTGTGCTGCGAGCGCTCGTCCTGGCACTCGACGACGATGCCGGTGGGCAGGTGCGTGACGCGGATCGCGGAGTCGGTTTTATTGACGTGCTGGCCGCCGGCGCCGGACGAGCGGTACGTGTCGATGCGCAAATCCGCGGGGTTCAGCTCGATGGATGCGACCTCCTCCAGCTCCGGAAGGATGGCCACCGTGACGGCGGAGGTGTGGATCCGGCCCTGTGCTTCGGTGGCGGGCACCCGTTGCACTCGATGCGTGCCCGACTCGAATTTGAGCTGCGAGTACGCGCCCTTGCCGATGATGCGGCTGATGATCTCCTTGTAGCCGCCATGCTCGCCGGGACTCTCGCTCAAGATCTCCACCTCCCAGCGCCGGGTCTCCGCGAAGCGCGCATACATCCGGAACAGGTCGCCCGCGAAAAGCGCGGCTTCGTCGCCGCCGGTGCCGGCGCGGACTTCGAGAAAGATGTTGCTGTCGTCGAGCGGATCTTTCGGGACCAGCAGGCGCTGCAGCTCCATCTCCTCGGCCTCGAGCAGCGGGCTCAACTCGCGGAGTTCCTCCTCCATGGCCAGCTCGCGCGCGGTTTCGGCGTCGCCTTCGAGCGCGACGAATCCGCGATACCGGCCGACGAGCGGCCCCAGCCGCGCGTACTCCATGGACAGATCGCGAAATCGATTCTGGCGCGCGATGACCTCGGGCTCGGACAGCAGGCGCCCCACTTCCTCGAAGCGTTCATCGAGCTTTTCGAGCTTGCGCCGGATGGAGTCCTTCATTGCCGCTGATTATAGCGGCCTTCGTCAATGCCGGCCGCGCTCTTCCAGGAGCAGCCGCTTCAGGGCCTGCGCGAGATCGCGGTCGGCTGACTCGGCCGACTCGGCGGCCTGACGCAGCGCCTGCGTCGGGGTGTGCAGCAGCCGATTGGTGAGCGTGTTGGCAAGGAAGTCGATGACCTCGTTCGAGGATTTGCCCGCTGCGAGCATGCGCTTCGCCTGTTCCACGGTTTGTTGCCGGATGGCATCGGCGCTCTCGCGCAGCACGCGGATCGCAGGGGCCGCGTCGTGCGCGCGGGTATCGGCCAGGAAGCGAGCGACCTCCTGGTCGAGCAGCGTGCGTGCGTCGCCGGCGGCCAGTTCGCGCAGCTGGCGGTTTTCGTCGATGAGCTGTTGCAGGTCGTCGATGGAGAAGAGATAGACGTCGCCCAGATTCGCGACTGCAGGGTCGATGTCGCGCGGCACGGCGAGGTCGACCATGAGGATGGGGCGATGCCGTCGCGTGCGTATCGCGGCCGCGACCGCGGTCTCGGTGACGAGGGGCTGGGTGCTCGCCGTGCAGCTCACGACGATGTCGGCGGCGGCGAGCTCCTTGTCAAGGGCGGTCAAGTCCACCGCGTAGCCCTTCACCTCGGCCGCGATGTTTTGCGCGCGCACCAACGTACGGTTGGCGATCACCATGCGCTTGACGCCGGCGCTCGCAAAGTGTCGCGCGGCGAGACCGATCATCTCCCCGGCGCCGATCATCAAGGCGGAGTGAGCGCTCAAATCCGCAAATATGCGCTTCGCCAGGCTGACGGTGGCCGAGGCGAGCGATACGGCGTTGGCGCCGATCTGGGTCTCCGAGCGCACGCGTTTGGCGGCCGAAAAGGCTGCCTGAAAAAGCTTGTTGAGCGCGGGCCCGGTGCTGCCCGCCTCCTGCGCGACCCGATAGGCTTCCTTCAATTGCCCCAGTATCTGCGCTTCACCGAGCACCATCGAGTCGAGACCCGAGGCGACGCTGAAGGCATGCTCGACCGCCAGACGTTCCTGATGGACGTAGAGACTCGCGGTCAAATTCAAGTTATCGCCATGATGGCGCTCGAGCCATTGCGAGATATCCCGAGGGGTGGCGCTGCCCGACCAGTAAAGCTCGGTGCGGTTGCAGGTGGATAAAATCACCACCTCGGCGACGCCGCTTTCCTGCCTCAAGGTGCGCAGCGCAGTCGCCAAGCGGCCCTCGTTGAATGCCACCTTCTCGCGCAGGGCAACCGGCGCGGTCTTGTGGTTCAGTCCGAGTATGTTGAATGCCATGAAATCGCTTTGCTCTGTAACTGTCAGATTCTCGTGAAGAAACTGCGCGAGATCAAGCGGGAATCCGCGGCACCCGCCGATTCATTTGGCTATAGTGAGGCCGTGTTCTCGCTTTCATACCTTCCCGCGGTGCTCGTATCGCTTTGCGTCATCGCCTGCAGCGGCTGCGCCGGCAATCGGCCGGCAGCGGATCCTATCGCAGCGCCCCAGGTGTTTTATACCGTGACGGGCGAAATTGCCTTGAACCGCAAGGAGCCGCGCGTGGCCGCCCTGCAGTATGCGGCAGCGGCAACGGCGGGGTCCGACGTATCGCTCCTCGCCCGGGCAAGCGAGGTGACCGCGCAGTCCCTGCAACCGTCGCTGAGCGCCGCGGTGGCGGCTCGCTGGATTCAGGTGGAGCCCACATCACTCGAGGCGCATCGCGCCGCTGCGCGCGCGGCGCTGGCGCTCGACCGGATCGCCGAGGCGGCGGAGCAATACCGGATCGTGCTCATGACCTCTCCGCGCGGCGCGGAGGCGGAATTCGCGGACCTGGAAATCGAGTTTGGACAGGGCGACAACCTGTTCGGCGCACGGCAAGTGGCGGACCGGCTGGCGGAGGCATTTCCGAACTCGCCGGCGGCGGCGACGCTGCAGGGATTCGCGGCCATGCGCGCGGATGACCCCAAAGCGGCGGTAAAGAGCTTCGCGGCGGCGCTTGCGATGGAGACGGCGGCACCACCCGGGGCAGCGGCGAGCGACCCGGAAGCGGCGCCAGGTGGTGCGGCACCGGGTGGCGCGGCACCCGGCGGGCGGCGCGAACTGGTCATGGCATTTTGGCGCGCCAGGATTCTCTCGGGAGATGCGCAGGTGCCGCTCGCGGAAGCCTTGGCACTGGTCGAGAGCGACCCTAGCCCGGCGAATGTGCTCGACCACGCCCTGCTGCTCCTGGCTGCCCAGCAAAACGAGGCGGCGGTTTCGGAGCTGCAAACCCTCGCCAGCCAGCCGGAGACGGCGGCGGTCGCGCTGCGCCTTCTCGGTCTGCTCGATTTGCAGGCGGCCCGGCTCGACCAGGCCACTCAGCATTTCACGGAGCTGTTGGCCACGGGGAAGTTCGCCGACGACTGCTTTTATTACCTGGGGCTGATCGCGGAGCGGCTCGGGGACGTGCCCCGCGCCATGCGTTTTTATGGTCAGGTGCAAAGCGGCGATAACGCCGTCGCGGCGCTTTTGCGAGCCAGCAATCTGTTGGAGTCGCACGGCGAGGCGCCCGCGGCACAGGAGCTGCTCGATCACCTGATCGAGGACGAGCCGGCGAGAGCCCCCGCAGTGTTCGCGGCGCGTGCCAAGATCTACTCGGACGCCGGGAACGCGCAGCGGGCAATCGAGGTGTTGGACAAGGGAATGCTCGAATATCCGGACAGCGTGGACATCCGCTACGCCGTGGCGTCGACCTATGAGGATCAAGGACAGGTCAAGCTCGCGCTGCGCGAACTCAAGGACGTGCTCAAATCGCGTCCCGACGACCCGGCGGCCATGAACGCCTACGGGTATACGCTCGCGGACCACAACGAGGATCTCGGACGGGCCCGAAAGCTGATCGAGCGTGCTTATGCCGAGGCTCCGCGCAACGCGGCGATACTGGATAGTTTGGGGTGGGTGCTGTACCGCCAGGGGCACCCGGACGAAGCGCTGGGATACTTGAAATCCGCCTACGCCGACGATCGCGGCGCCGACATCGCGGCGCACCTGGGCGAAGTCTTGTGGCAATCGGGCAAACGCGACGAGGCGCAGAAGGTGTGGACCGAGGCGGGCAGGGACGATTCGGACAACAAGCTGCTGAACGCCACGCGGCTCAGGCTGCATGCCGCGCCGAAATAATGACCATGCGCCGACCATTGGCAATGCTCATGTGCCTGGCTGCGCTCGCCGGTTGCGCGACGGTGCGGCACGCGCCGCAGCCGGCCGCCGCGCCCGCCCCCTGGGGTGAGCGGCTGAGCCTGCTCGAGCACGCCGCGTCATGGCGGCTCGACGGCCGCGCAGCCGCCGCGTTGGGTCAGCAGGGGTGGCAGGCCACCCTTGACTGGCAGCAGAACGGGACCGTGAGCGACCTGCATCTGGCGGGACCGCTGGGCGTTGGGTCCACGCAAATCAGGGTAACGCCCGCGGGACTGTCGCTCAACGGAGCGGCGCCGAGCGGCGCCGTGGTGGCGCAGCTCGAGGACAAGCTCGGTTTCGAGCTGCCGCTCGACAATCTTCGCTATTGGCTCCTGGGCATCCCCGATCCGGGTATTCCTTTCGATCTGACGCGCAACGCGCAGGATCGCGCGGCCAGGCTCTCCCAGGCCGGGTGGACCATCGATTACGACGAGTATATGCCGGCCAGCGGCGACGTGATGCCGAAGCGGTTGGTGCTGAACCGCGCGGGAGCGCGGGTGCGAATTGCCGTCGACCATTGGCAGGGGCTTCCATGAGCGGGGGAAGCGCGCCGTGGCCCGCGCCGGCCAAGCTGAACTTATTCCTGCACGTCCTCGGGCGCCGGGCCGATGGATACCATGAGCTGCAAACGGTGTTTCAGTTCGTCGATCTGTGCGATGACATTCACATCGAGGTGCGCGCCGACGGCGAGATCCGGCTGATCGCCGGGGCGCCGGGCGTGCCTACCGAGACCGACCTCTGCGTAAGGGCCGCCCGGGCGCTCAAGGCCGCGAGCGGCTCTTCGCTGGGCGCGGACATTCGGGTGGTGAAGCGCATCCCAATGGGCGGCGGCATGGGCGGGGGCAGCTCGGACGCCGCCACCTGTTTGGTGGCGCTCAATCGGCTTTGGGATGTCGGCTGGCCGATGCAGGAATTGGCGCTGCTCGGCCTCAAACTCGGGGCCGACGTGCCGGTTTTCATCGGCGGTCGGGCGGCTTGGGCGGAGGGGGTGGGGGATCGCCTCACACCGCTTTACGCATCCGCAGCTCCGATGGAATGTAACTATTTGATCGTAAAGCCAAATATTTCGGTGCCCACCAAGGACGTATTTCAGGATCCTGAATTGACAAGGAATTCCGCGCCCATCACAATTCACGGTTTTCTGGCGTCCGGCGGTGGGAATGACTGCCTCACGGTGGTGCGGCGCCGCTATCCCGAAGTGGCTCGCGCGCTTGAGTGGCTTGCGCCTTTCGGCGAGGCGCGCCTGACCGGGACGGGATCGTGTGTTTTTTTGGTCTGCGAGGAAGCGCGAGCGCGCGAACTCCTCGGCAAGCTTCCGCCGGAATGGCATGGGTATTCGGCGCGCGGCCTCAACGACTCGCCCTTGCTGTCCAGACTCGAAGGTGCGTGAGAAACGGTGCGGTTAGCACCGACGTTTGATTTTCAAGTTGGGGTGTCGCCAAGCGGTAAGGCAGCGGGTTTTGATCCCGCCATACGGAGGTTCGAATCCTTCCACCCCAGCCAATTCGGTTCCGGTGTCCGTTCATATGTCGTCCAGCAAAGAGTTCGATTCTCCGTCCTTTTCGGTGTTCTCCGGCAACGCGAACCCGATTTTGGCGCAGGAGATCACGCGCCACCTGCACGTTCCGTTGGGACGGGCCTATGTGGGGCGCTTCAGCGACGGTGAAGTCAACGTCGAATTGATGGAGAACGTTCGAGGCCGCGATGTGTTCCTGGTGCAGCCGACCTGCCCGCCGTCGAACGACAATTTGATGGAGCTCCTGCTCATGACGGATGCCTGCCGGCGCGCATCGGCGAAACGCATCACGGCGGTCGTGCCGTATTTCGGCTACGCGCGCCAGGATCGGCGGCCGCGCGCCACGCGCGTCGCGATCGCCGCGAAACTGGTGGCGAACATGATCGCGAGCGCGGGAGTCGATCGGCTGCTCACCGTGGATTTGCACGCGGAACAGATCCAGGGTTTCTTCGACATCGCCGTCGACAACGTATACGCCTCGCCGGTGCTTCTGGGCGATGCGTGGAAACACAAGGACGACAACATGGTGGTGGTGTCGCCGGACGTGGGCGGCGTGGTGCGGGCCCGGGCGCTTGCCAAGCGCCTGGATGATGCGGATCTCGCCATCATCGACAAACGCCGGCCGCGGCCGAACGAGTCGAAGGTGATGAATATCATCGGCGAGGTCGAGGGCAGAGCGTGCGTGCTGGTCGACGACATGGTGGATACCGCGGGAACCTTGTGCCAGGCGGCGCAGGCTCTGAAAGACGAGGGCGCGGTGCGCGTCATCGCTTACATCACGCATCCCGTGCTTTCGGGGGCGGCGATCGAGCGCATCGACAAATCGGTGCTGGACGAGTTGGTGGTGACGGACACGATTCCGCTCTCGGATGCGGCGCGTGCGTGCAAGCGCATCCGGCAGCTCACGGTGGCGGGGCTTCTCGCGGAGACGATTCGCCGCATCAGCGACGACGACTCGGTTAGTTCGCTGTATGTGGATTGAGACGAAAATCGATGGGTCGGCCCCTGCAACTGGTCGCGGTGCGGGGTGCCTTGGTAACGATGCAACTGGAGAAGATCATGAAAACCTCATTTGAACTCACGGCCGAGTTCCGCGAGACGCATGGCAAAGGTGCGAGCCGCCGCCTGCGTCACGAGGGCAAAGTGCCGGCAATATTGTATGGCGGACATTCGGACGCCCGCGCATTGACGTTGAGCCATCAGAAGCTCGCCGTGATGCTCGAGAACGAGCGCTTCTATTCGACGATCTTGAGCCTCAAGGTCGGCGATCAGACGCAGGCCGCAATCCTCAAGGACGTGCAGCGCCATCCGTTCAAGAACGCGATCCTGCACATCGATTTTCAGCGTGTCGAAGAGAACGAGAAGATCCGCATCAGCATTCCGCTGCATTTCAAGGGCGCAGCGGTCTCGCCGGGCGTCAAGACCCAGGGCGGCATCGTCTCGCACATGCGCAATGAGGTCGAAGTGTCGTGCCTGCCTAAGGACCTGCCGGAGTTCGTGGAAGTCGACATATCGGGATTGTCCCTCAACGAGAGCATCCACCTGTCGCAATTGAAGATCCCCGAGGGCGTGCAGCTTTTGGACCTCGCCAAGGAAGATTCGGCGGTGGTCGCGATCCACAGCCCGCGGGCCGAGGAGCCGGAGCCGACGGCGGCAGCGGCGGCCGAAGGCGCGGCGGCACCGGCTGCCGGTGCGGCGCCGGCGGCGCCGGCCGCGGCGGCGGGTGCGGATGCGGCAAAGAAGGCCGAACCCGCGAAGGCCGACGCCAAGAAGGAACCGGCAAAGAAGGACGCCAAGAAGTAATCTCTCAACGCCTCGAAGCCAAGGGCCGTCAGTCGGTGGCGGCCCTTGTTTTTTGGGGTAGGTGCATCGACGATGGCTGGATTACCGTTGCGCATCATCGTCGGTCTCGGCAACCCCGGGCCCGAACACCTGGTCACACGCCACAACGCAGGGTTCTGGTTCGTGGATCTTCTCGCGCGGCGTCATGGCGTGGAGTTTCGCGACTACCGCAAGTTCTCCGGTGAGACGGCGAAGGTCACCATCGGCGGGCGGGACCTCGTGCTGTTGAAGCCCACGACCTACATGAACCGCAGCGGCTTGTCGGTGCGGCAGTTGAGCGATTTCTACAAGGTTGCGCCCGAGGAGATCCTGGTGGCGCATGACGAGCTGGATCTGCCGGTCGGTACGGTACGCCTGAAGCATGCCGGCGGCCATGGAGGCCACAACGGGCTCAGGGACATCATTGCGCAGATCGGCGACAATTTCTGGAGGGTGCGCCTGGGTGTGGGGCATCCCGGCAACAAGACCGAGGTCATCGACTACGTGCTGACGCGCGCGCCGCGGGCGGAAGAGGACCTGATACTCGACGCGGTGAACATGGCCGCGGACTCCATTCCCCTAATGATCGAACAGGGCGCCGAGCGGGCGATGACCAAGCTGCACAGCCGCCCGGGAAAAACTTAATGGCCATCCGCTGCGGCATCGTCGGGCTTCCCAATGTGGGGAAGTCCACCTTATTCAACGCCATCACGCGCGCGCAAATCGCCGCGGAAAACTATCCCTTCTGCACCATCGACCCGAACGTGGGGGTCGTGCCGGTTCCCGACCCGAGGCTCGAGAAACTGGCGGACATCGCGCATCCGGAGAAGATTCTGCCCACCACGGTCGAGTTCGTCGATATCGCGGGGCTGGTCGCGGGCGCCTCGAAGGGCGAAGGGCTGGGAAATAAATTTCTGGCGCACATTCGCGAGGTGGATGCGATCGCGCACGTGGTTCGTTGCTTCGAGAACGACGACATCATCCACGTGGCCGGCAGGATCGATCCGGCCAGCGACATCGAGGTGATCAACACCGAGCTCGCGCTCGCGGACTTGGACAGCGTGGAGCGCGCCCATCAGAAGGCGCTCAAGGCCGCGAAGGCGGCGGACAAGGAGGCGGTCAAGATCCGCGATTTGCTCGATCGGGTACGGGCAGCCTTGGACCAGGGCAGACCGGTGCGGTCGTTGGCGCTCGATTCCCACGAGCGGGCTGCCATCCGCGATCTGCATTTGCTCACCGAGAAGCCCGTGATGTACGTGGCGAATGTCGATGAGAGCGGGTTCACGGACAACCCGAGGCTGGACCGCGTGCGGGAGATCGCCAAAGCGGAGGGCGCGGTCGTGGTGCCGGTGTGCGCCGCCATCGAGGCGGAAATCTCCCAGCTCGAGGAGGTTGACCGAGCGGATTTCCTCAGGGAACTGAAGCTCGAGGAGCCCGGGCTCAATCGGGTCATCCGGGCGGGATATGCGTTGCTCGGCCTGCAAACCTACTTTACCGTGGGACCGAAAGAGGTGCGCGCGTGGACCGTCAAAAAGGGGGCGACTGCGCCGCAGGCGGCGGGTGTCATCCATACCGACTTCGAGCATGGCTTCATCCGCGCCGAGGTCATCGGCTACGACGATTACATTGCCAACAAGGGGGAGGCCGGCGCCAAGGAGGCGGGAAAGCTGCGGCTCGAGGGCAAGGAGTACCTGGTCCGCGAGGGTGATGTCATGCACTTTCGCTTCAACGTGTAAGCGCGTGCCGGTCCAGGCGCCTAAGCCTTTGATTTCCAAAAGATAGACGGCAGATTCCGCTTGACGTGGCGAGGGGGGTTCGGGACAATCCGCGGCTCTCCGTGGTGAAGTAGCTCAGACGGTTAGAGCACGGCATTCATAACGCCGGGGTCGAGGGTTCGATTCCCTCCTTCACCACCATCCACCAAAATCCGACCTGATCCGCCGCATGGGAAGCCCCGATGAACTCACCCCGCAAAGCCCCCTTCATCGTCGGCATCGGCGGCACGGCTCGTCCCGATTCAACCAGCGAACGGGCGCTGGTGGAATCACTGCGAAGCGCGGAGCGGCTCGGGGCAGAGACTCGGCTGTTCGACGGAGTATTCGTGTCGGGCCTCCCGCTCTACGTTCCGGACCGCAAGGAACGGACCCAGGCGGAACGGGATTTCATCGAGACGATGCGCCGCTGCGACGGCGTGATCGTGGGCACGCCCGGCTATCATGGTAGTTTGTCCGGGCCGGTGAAGAACATCCTGGACCTGCTCGAGGATACCGCCCGCGATGACAGGCCGTACTTGGAAGGGCGCGCATTCGGTTGTGTCGTGACCGCCTATGGCTGGCAGGCCTGCGGCACCACCCTGGTCGCCCTGCGCATGATTGCGCATGCGCTTCGCGCATGGCCGACGCCGTTCGGTGCCGCGCTGAACGCGTCGACGCCGCTGTTCGAAACCGACGGCACGTGTACCGATGCAAAAATCGCGCAGCAATTGGCCATCGTCGCCAGTCAGGTGGTCGAGTTCGCGCAACATCGCGCCGCCGGACTGTCCGCCGTCCACGCGGGCCGCTAGCTTCGTGATGCCCGTTCGACGCCCGCTGGATCTGCGGGCCACATCCCTGGTCGTCATGCTCTGCATCGTATGGGGCATTCAGCAAGTTGCCCTGAAAGCCGTCTCCGCCAATGTCGCGCCGGTCATGCAGCTGACGATCCGCTTCGCGGGTGCGTCGCTGCTGTTCGGGATGTGGGTCTTGATCCGCGAAGGCAGGCGCGCGTTCCACGATGGCACGCTGCCAAGCGGCCTGCTGCTCGGATTGCTGTTCGCTTTGGAATTCATCCTCATCGGCCAGTCACTTGCGTATACGACCGCCGCACATTCCATTGTCTTTCTCTATACCGCGCCGATTTTCACCGCCCTCGGTTTGCAGTTTTTGCCGGAGGAGAAGCTCAGCCGCACGCAGTGGGCCGGCATCGGCGTCGCATTCCTCGGAGTCGTCGTTGCGTTCCTGGGGTTCAGCGGCCTGCCCGCGTTGAAGCTGCTGAAGGGCGATTCGTTGGCGCTCATCGCCGGGATGAGTTGGGGCCTGAGCAATGTCGTCCTGCGCCGCGGCCGCATCGGGGGCGCGCGGACGGCGAAGACAGTTCTTTATCAAGTGGGTACGGCCAGCGTTTTGCTCGGCGTGTTTGCGGTCGCCACCCACCAGGCCCGCGTAGCGCTGTCGCAGCTGACGCTCGTGGTATTGTTATTCCAGACGCTCGGGATCGCGATCATAAGCTACCTGGTGTGGTTTTGGCTGCTGCGGCACTATCTCACCTCGCGACTCATGTTGCTCTCGCTCCTGACCCCGTTGTTCGGGGTGGTGTTTGGAAAAGCGCTTCTCGGCGATCCGATCAGCCCGCGCTTTGCGCTCGGCGGCGGATTGGTGCTCTTCGGAATCCTGATCGTCAATGTGCGGCGGCGGCTGCTGCCGCAGCAGCAACTCCCGTAGGAAGCTTCCGATGGGCTCGCAGGCCCATCGACCGGTCGGAAATCCCGCGCATCATGGGGGAGGCGGCGGGTCACGCGACTCGGTCGTCTCCGGTCTGCAGGAGAAATTTCCCTTGGTGAGCGAGGTCACGAGCGCCAGCGCCCTTTTTACGCAGTAGGCATAATCGCCGCTCGCCGACCAGACCCGCTTCGTCACCCCATTCTTGGTGTAGTCGACGCGGCATGCGCCACCCCGGGGTGCGCTCGTGCCCCGCCTATAGATGTCGATGAACCGCTGATTGGCGCCGAAATTGCAGACGAAACGTTCGCGCAGCTCCGGCTGCGCTTCACTCCAGCCTGTGGTGGCGGCGAGCGTCAGGGCGATGAACATCGGTCCTATGAGCGTGAGTTTCATGGCCATTCATGCAGCGGCTGCGGCGAGGGGCCGCGAGGCATAGCCTACGCCATCTCACCCTGTTTGCTGCATCATGCGCCTTGCTACGGGTCGGGGACGGTGATGGGCGAAGTGGTCTCGCTCGTATCGGTTAACGTGACGAGCCCGCCGTTGACCGCAAAGGGGCTCGCAGTCTCCGAGGTTTTCTGCGCGAGCGAGAGCACCTGCGCCGTGTCCAGGGCCTGCGGGGTTTGCGGAACGGGCACGGGCGGAAGCGATGCGTTGGGGTGGTCGTTGTTGCTGCACCCGGCGAGGAATCCGGCGCAGATCCCGAGACCGAACAAGACAGGTGTTTTGAGATTCACGGTCATTCCTTCAATCGTTGGCGCTCGTGGGGGAACCGGCAAGCGGCGTGTTCAGATAGGGGAAAGCCGCCAGGTAGTTGGCCGGCGCAGGCTCGGCCCCGTCGGTATAGCCCAGCTGCCGCGAGGCGTCGGACGCGGGATCGGGATCGGAGCTCCCGCCGTTGAAGGGCGTGAGCAGCACGCCCATCGCGACTCGCAGCTCGATGTCGACGACATCGTCGATCGGCCGACGGCCGTTGGGGAAGCCGGCCAGATCGCCGCCCAGCACGCCGAGGTCGTTTTGCGAGGCGATCGGCGTCACCGGGGTGCTGGTATTGAGCCGGGTTTCCTCCGCGGGGACCACGGCCTTGGGCTGATTGAGTCCCTTGATTCCCGTCAAGAATGCTGCTTCGAGGTCGGTCCGTGGGTATACGTTCGGCGCCACGACCCCCGCGGATCCAAACAGGGTGTGCAGCAGGATGGGCAGCGATGGATTGGTGACATAGTCCGCAAACTGCGCATCGCCTGACGGGGAGGAAGCGTTGAATCGATCCTTGTCGGGAAGGCCGATGATGAGCTCGTTGACCAGCGGCATTCCGAGCCGCGAGACCTGCGACCATGCCCCGCCTTCGATGGCGGCGCCTGTCGGCGAGTTGACGGCGCCCACGCTGGCGGCGCTCTTGGCGCTTTGGGGCTGCGGATTGAGCACCGACGCCTGGCGCAGACTCGCGGTGGTCCAACCGCCGATGACCGGGTCGCCGGCGGAGGCCAGACACGAGGCGGGCACCTCGAGGGCGATCGAGGTGACGTTGTAGCCGGCCAGCGAATTGGGAGCGAGGTTGCGCCCGTTGGTACCGGCGGGTGCGAGCTGGGTGACCGGATATTTGATGTTGACGAGGTCGAATGTCTCTCCCAGGTTGACCACGAAGCCGTCCGCGCGCTGCCCGACGAAAACACGCCCCGCTGTGGAGCATCCCGGTATGGTAATCGGTCGGACGAAGTTCGCGGCGTAGGCCGCGTAATCCGGCGTGGACTTGGCGCCGATGTTGTCGAGCGGCTTGGCGAAGGTCGCGCTGCCCGTGGATGCATCGGTCACGGCTTGTGCGCTGCCGGTGCGCCGATCTCCCCGTACCAACGTCACGGTGTAGGTTTCGACGACATTCTGCGCGGCCGATCCCACCCCGCTGACCGGGCCCAGATTGATCAGCGGGACCGGGATGGTCTTCGAACCGGCCGTCACCGTCAGACCATTATCGACCGTGGTGAACCGGAATTGAAAAGTCAAAGCCTCCTTGCCCGAGCCGGTATTGTCGATCAGGATTTCGTAGAGCGCGTTTGGATCCATGGTGTAGTAGTTCGGGCCGCCCTGAGGATTCTCGAACGGCTGATAACTCGCGATCATCGTCACGTAACCCGTGCGACCGGTTTCATAGCTGTTGAATAGGTAAAAATCCGTGCCGTCGACCTTGGGTCGTGTGGTGATGAATGGCGCTTCGCGGTGGCTGGAGGCTGTTGCGATGAGCGGCATCAGGGCAGCCAGAAAGCCGATCGTATGTTGGGTTCGTCGAATCATGGTATATCCCCGTTGAAATGAGTTGCGCTTTGGGGGATACGGATCCGGCACCCGGCTGGATGCACGAGCGCCATGATCTTTTTATCATCGCCTCGATCGAGGCGATCCTCACCTGCGGTAATTTTTTCAATCCATCCGACTTGCAGATGGCCCGCGCGGCGCTTTCCCGAAGCTCCGCGCGCCATTCACCTCGAGGATGGGCCGCGCCCTCCGTCAGGGATCATGGTCGACCACGCAATCACCGCGAGCAGCGCGAGTTGCAGCGGCAGACGCGCGACCAGAATCCAGAGGGGGATCCCGAATAGATCGGGTCGCTGCAGCATGTAGATATTCGCAGGCGTGACCAGAAGGGTGAGCACAAACAACCCGATTCCCGCCGCCCGCCGGGTCGGCCGATACAGCAGACCCGCCGCGCCCAGCAACTCGAAAGCGCCCGTCACCAGCACGATCGCCCGATGCCAGGGCAGATAAGGCGGCACAATCTTCGCTTCCAGGTTCGTTGCAAGGAAATGAGCCGCGCCGCCGACGGCAAACCAGAGGAAAACGAATGCGAGGCCGATACGACGGCCCCAGCCACTGCCCCCAGCGGTCGATACCGTACCCGACGCGCTCGGGCCATCCACCGGGGTCACCTGGTCCCCAACGCGAAATCGAGCGCTGCGCGAACCGCCGCCACCTGCGCGGCATTGCACTGCTCGGGCGTGGCCCGGGGGCTGTCCGGATAGACCTCGGTGGTCGTCTTGTATGTTGCGTGCGTGGTGCCTGCACAGAGGCCAAGCCTCTCGAGCGGGTAGTTGATGACGCCCGGTGCGACCATCGGCGATCCGATGATCTCACCGTGGCGATCCGCCTTCGCAATATGCGTAACTTTCTCCACCGCAGCGATCACCGCCTGCTGAAACGCGGGTTGCGGGCGATCGCCATCATCGACCAGATAGAAGCCGTCCGGGATTTCCCCCGGCACGTACACCAAACCGTCGCGTGCCGCGAGCGCCGGGCGGAACTCCGATTCATCGGTATCGGTGGTCTCGTGCAGATCGATATGCAGAAGAACATCACCGCGAAGCGGCTCGATGAGGCGCATCAGGGACGCCGATTCCTGCGCGGGACTGTGTTCGCGAAACGAGCGGTTCGGGTCGATCGCATTCCTGTTCCAGCGATTGATCGTTTCGTAGGCCCAAGGGCTGACGCACGGTGCGACCAGGAGATTGATTCGATTTTCGTAGCATGCGGCATGCTGTTCGATGAATTGCAGAGCCCCATGCACGCCACTGGTCTCGTAGCCGTGCACGCCCCCGGTCACCAGCGCCCACGGGAGCGTGTCCCGCCACTCCCGGCTCTTGATCGCGAACAGGGGGTATCTGTCCGGGTCGTCATCAAGACTGCCGTATTGCACCACATCGAAGCGCAACCGCAGGGCGTAGATCGGGCGCAGCACGTCCGCTTCATAACTGCGCTTGACGCATTGTCGTGAGCGCCAGGTTGCCACCTCCGCATCACCCCAGGGGAGTCCGGGGGCGCCGATCGGGTAGGGCTGAGTGGTCATCATCGCTGCGCCGCTTCGCCTTCATTCGCCCGGCGGTTGGCGGCGCGGACGTTTGGCAACCAACCGTACCATTCCGGCGAGACCCTGGTCCCGTCCGACCTGCAGACCCGTGGATTCCAGGGCGTGTGTCACCCAATCCGGGGATAGTCGGAGCTTGCGGTAGGCGCTCACGCGCTGGCGCCATTCTGCGCCGTCTCGTTCATGGAGAATGTCGTGGACGACGACCGCCTCGTCCTCATATTCAAGAAAGCAAGTGAGAATCCGGTCCGAATCACTTCGAACCGGGATAAAGCGCTTCGGTCCAATGAGCGGTGCTGAGTAATCGCGGAACGTGACGATGAACATACCGCCGTTCGTGAGCGCTCCGGCTACATCGGCAAACAGCCGCTCGACGGATTGTCGATCGGGCAGATGCGTCAGCGTATCGCCCATGCATACGAACAACGCGGCCGGGGCATCGAGGTGCTTCTTGAACGAACGCAGGTCATCCTGAATCGTCACGATGGGCCCGGCGCCGGCGTGATTTTCGATCACGTCCAAGAGCGTGCGGGAACTGTCAATGGCCACGACGGAATACCCGAGCTCGGCTAACGGAACCGCGTGCATTCCGAATCCGGCCCCCAAGTCGACGGCCTTGTGCGACGAAGAGGGCCGGGGGCAGATCGCATCCATCTCCGCCCTGCCGCGTGCGATCGCGGCCTCCGAGCCACCCGCCATCCAAACATAGATTGGTGCGAGGTGGGTTTCGTAGTGTTCGGTGACTGAGGGCATGGAGCCAGTTCGAGTCGAGAGAACGATGCGGGATTCTACGCCGGGCGCGGCCGCACGTGCACGGCAATTGGCGCACACCCAGGATATGCGTTATGGTCGAAACGTCATCATCGGGGGGCTGCATGCGAACTCTACTTGCGTTGACCCTATGGCTGGTAATCGCATCGTCCGGTTCCGCTTTGCAGCCGGCCGGACCGCCGCACACATTTGCCAATCTGGCCGGCGAAGTGGTGTTCGACAATCCGCGAGTGACCGTCGAGAAGTTCGTGCTCCAACCTGGACAGACGACCGGTGAGCAATCCCACCGGCTCGACCAGCTATGGGTCTTCGTCAAGGGTGGCGTACTGACATCGAGCGAAGGACGCGCAACGCTTTGGCGCGACGGCCGGGTGCTATGGCGAAGCGCGTCGGACCGTGCCGATTCCGCAAGCACGAACACGGGTGCAGCGCCGATCGAGATCATCTGCGTGAACTTGAAGCCCTGGCCCGCCGGCTCGACTGCCGCGGGCTCTGCCAGGCCGAAATATCGATACCTCAACTACCCGAATATTCCGGGGGAAGATCTGTTGGAGAACGATCTGGTGATCGTCCAGCGCTTCACCGTCAAACCCGGCCAGTGGGAGGGAGTTCATGCCCATCATCCCGACATGCTCTACATCCACATCAAGGGCGGCCAATGGGCGGCGAAGACGTATAAGGAGCCGGAGCACGCCTACCCCGAAGCCTCGCCGGACGGAGAGGTCGGTTGGATGCCGGCGATCGACCTCAGCGTCGGCCATCAATCGGGCAATATCGGCAAGGAACCGATCGATCTGATCTGGGTGACGCTGAAGAGATGATGCCGGAAAGCGCCTCGCGCCGGCGGCCTGCCCCGGCGGCGTGCTCCTGCCGGGCGCTAGCGGATCGCGCCCGCGGCGTCGCGGATGGCCTCGTAAATGGCGCCGAGGTCCTCCTCGGTGACGCAGTAGGGCGGCAGCACGTAGATCGTGTTGCCGAGCGGACGCAGAAGCACTTGCCGATCGCGGAAAAAGGCATGCAGGCGCGGACCGATCTCGGCCAGATAACCGGCATCGGCGGCCTTCAGATCCAGGGCGGTAATGGTGCCGGTCTGGCGCACGTTCTGGAAACGCGGATCGTTGCGGAAGGGTTCGAGATGCCGGGCCTGGCGCTCCACGAGCGTCGCGATTCGTTCCCGGACGGGCTCGGTTTCCCAGATCTCGAGATTGGCGAGAGCCGCTGCGCAGGCGATGGGGTTGGCCGTGAAGGAACTCGAGTGGAAGAACGTGCGGCGGCGATCGGAGGAATAATGGGCCTCGAAGATGTCGCGGCGGCAGAGGGTGACAGCCAGAGGCAGTGCTCCGCCGGTGAGCCCTTTGGAGTAGCAGGCAATATCGGGCCGCACGCCGGCCTGGTCGCAGGCGGAGAGGGTGCCCGTGCGGCCCCAGCCCGTCATCACCTCGTCGGCGATGAACAGCACGCCATGGGCCGAGCAGATGCGCCGCAATTCGGCGAGAACGTGCGGTGAGTACATGAGCATGCCGCCGGCACCGAGCACCAGAGGCTCGATGAGGAGCGCGGCGGGATTGCAGGTGCGGCACAGGGCATCGAACGCCTCGAGCGCGGCGGACTCGCGCGCGGGGGACGGAAAGGGAATGCGTTCGACCTCGAACAACAACGGCTCGTAGGGATCGGTGAACGGTCCGCGTGCACCGACGGACATCGTGCCGATGGTGTCGCCGTGATAGCTGTGTTCCAGTACGACGACGTGGCGACGGGACTCGCCGCCATGGCGCCAGAAACCCAACGCCATTTTCAAAGCGACCTCGACACTGGTCGAGCCGCTGTCTGAAAAGAACACATGTTCGAGACCAGGCGGGGCGAGCACGAGGAGTTTCGCGGCGACCCGCTCCGCAGCTTCATGCGTGAATTCCGCGAAGATCAATTGGTCGAGCACGTCGGCTTGCGCCTTGATGGCCTCGACGATGCGCGGATGCCGGTGCCCATGCGTGATCACCCACCACGACGAGATGGCGTCGATGATGCGCCGGTTGTCGGCGGTGAAGAGATACGCGCCCTCGGTACGCACCGCGACCGGGAGTGACGGACGCAGCGCATGCTGGGTAAATGGGTGCCAGATCGGCGAGCGGAAATTGGCGGGCCCGCTCACGATTCGCCTGCGTGTCGAGGGCGGCGCTCCGGTTCGAACAGTTGACGCGGGAACGCAGTGCCGAAGGCACTGCGCAGCGCCACGGGCGTCAGCGGATCGAGGAGCGGAAGGCGGCCGAGAACCGGTACGCCGCCCATGGCGGCGAGAGTGCGCTCGTTGTCGACGTGCGGATCGCCGATCAGGGCAACCCCCAGCACGGGAATGGCGCGGCGTGCGAGCGCCTCCAGAGACAGGAGCGTGTGATTCAATGTGCCGAGAGTGGTGCGGGCGCAGAGAATGGTGGGCACTCGCCAGCGGGCGAAAACATCGATATAGAGCTCGTGCCGGTTGAGCGGCACCATCAGGCCGCCGGCACCCTCGATGATCAGCGGCCGACTCAGCGACGGGATGCGAAGCGATGCGGCATCGATTTCGAGCCCTTCGCGCTCCGCCGCGAGGTGGGGAGAGGCGGCAAGGCTCAGCCGCCATGCTTCCGCGAGGAAATGGCTGCCGTCGAGACCCGAGAGGCGGCGCACCGTGTCCGTGTCGGTTTCCCCGTCGAGCCCGGCTTGCACGGGTTTCCAGTAAACGCCTTCGAGCAGACCGGTCAGACCGGCGGCGAACACGGTCTTGCCGATATGAGTATCGGTCCCGGTGACGACGATCCGCAGCGTCATCACGCCAACCCAGGGGCGACAGGCCCGGGGCGCAGCTGGGCGGCGAGGACTTCGAACAACCGGGAAATCGCCTGTTCGTCGACGTTCAGGGTGATGGATACCCGCAATCGCGCGGTGCCTCGGGGCACGGTCGGCGGCCGGATGCCGCGGACGTCGAATCCCTGCTCCCGCAGCCTGCCGGCGGCCGCCATGGTGGCCGCATCTGCGCCGATGATGATGGGTTGAATCTGCGATCCGGAACCCGGCACCCCGAGCCTGGAACGGGATTCGCATCCGGCGTGATCGATGAGGCGCGCCAGCCGCCCGCGGCGCTCCGGCTCCTGTTGCAGGATGGCAAGCGATTCGAGCGACGCGACCGCCATCAACGGCGACGGTGCCGTGCCGAAGATGAACGGGCGGCAGCGATTCACCAGGAACTCGGCCAGCACGCGGGGAAGCGTGACGAGCGCGCCGGCGCTGCCGAGGGCCTTGCTGCACGTGTGGACGCCGATCACGTTGGGACGGCCTTCGAGCGCGGCGGCCAAGCCCCGTCCTTCGGGGCCGAACACGCCGGTGGCATGCGCCTCGTCCACGATCAGGAAAGCCTCGTGGCGGTCGGCGATGTCCGCCAAGCTCGCGAGAGGCGCGCGGTCGCCATCCATGCTGTAGAGACTTTCCACGGCGATCCACGGAAAGCCAAGGCCGCCTCGCCGGCGGTATGCGCGGATCGCCTCCTCGAAGGCTGCGGGATCATTGTGATGCGCCACCGCGAACGGAGCACGGCAGCCACGCAGGCCATCGCGTGAGCTCGCATGCACGAGCTCGTCGATGACGACCAGATCCTCGCGCTGAGGCAGCGTCGAGAGAACCGCGAAGTTGGCGAGATAGCCGCTACCGAAGAACAGCGTGCGCTCGGCGTGGAAAAATCGGGCGGCTGCAGACTCGAGCGCCTCGTGTTCGGGCGTGTTTCCACGCAGCAAACGCGAGCCCCCGGCGCCGATGGCGGTGCCGCGCGAGATCGCCGCCGTCAGCGCATCGGCCAGGCGCTTGGAGGTCGAAAGTCCGAGATAGTCGTTGGAGGTGAAATCGATGCCCGCGCTGGGGGCGAGTCGGCGTATGAGGCTTTGATCGCAGAGCCGGTCGAGGTCCGCTTGATACCGATCGAGCCCGGGCGCGGAGCGCATTGGCGATGCGGCGTCAATGATGCTCGGAAACGCCCGCAGTCGGCTCGACCGGTCGAGGATTGGCGGCGAAATTGGCCGGCGGGTCCGCGGATCGGGCTGACGGTTCCGCGCGGATTTGCAGGCGCTCGAACAGACGCCGGTCTTGATCCACATCGGGGTTGCCGGTGGTGAGCAGCTTCTCGCCATAAAAGATGGAGTTGGCGCCGGCGAGGAAGCAGAGGGCCTGGAGCTCGTCGGACATCTCGGTGCGGCCCGCCGATAGACGCACGCGGGAACGGGGCATGAGGATGCGGGCGACGGCGACGGTGCGCACGAAATCGAACGGATCGAGTTCGGCGGCGGTGCCGGCGAGCGGCGTGCCTTCGACGCGCACGAGCAGATTGATCGGAACGCTTTCCGGATGTTCCGGCAGGGTCGCGAGCGTCTGGAGAAGTCCCGCCCGATCGCCCGCCGTTTCGCCCATGCCGACGATTCCTCCACAGCAGACATTCATTCCCGCGTCGCGAACCGCCTGCAGGGTGTCGAGCCGATCCTGATAAGTGCGTGTCGTAATGATCTTCTCGTAATAGGCCGCGGACGTGTCGAGATTGTGGTTGTAGTAATCGAGGCCTGCAGCCTTCAGCTCCAAGGCCTGCTCCGCGGTGAGCATGCCCAGCGTCGCGCAAGTCTCGAGTCCCAGCGCCTTGACCTCGCTGATCATGGCGATGACCTTGCGCAAATCCTTGGGCTTCGGCGAGCGGTAAGCGGCACCCATGCAGAAGCGAGTGGCGCCGGCCCGCCGTGCCGCGGCTGCGCGCCCCACCACCTCGTCGAGCTCCAGGAGCTCTTGCGGGTCGAGTCCGGTATCGTAGCGAACGCTTTGTGGACAGTACGCGCAATCCTCCGGGCAGGCCCCCGTCTTGATGCTGAGCAGCGTGCTGATCTGAACGGTGTTCGGTGCCTGAAAGCGACGATGCACCTCCTGGGCGCGAAACACGAGATCCATGAAGGGAAGGGCGAAGAGGGATTGGACCTCGGGGAGCGTCCAGTCGTTGCGAGCGTCCAAAGTGGTACTTCCGAACAGGTTTTGGGTGGATTCCGCAGGACAGTATTGGATGGGGCGGGGGGACAGTCAACCGGCAACCCAACGGGCCGCTCGGGGGTTGAAAACAGGCTATCGGGGGTCAGGCCGCGGCGACCTGTAGGTTCAGTCCTACATCACCATGGCGTTGACCCCGGCGATTTGAAACTCCAGAATTTTTATGGGGTTGAGCGCCCCGTGCGCCGGGGGATCGCGTTGATGCCAATTCTGGGATGACTTCGTTGCGCCCGCTGTCGCTCCTGCACGCTTGCGTTTGCGCTTGCGTATCGGCCTTCCGCCGCGCCCGCGCCCGCGCCTCCAAGGGGTGCAGCGTATTCATTTGTGGGGTGGCTTTGCTGGCGCAGTCGCCGCGGGTTCCGGCGGACGCCGCCGCGGCGGGATCGGACGACTTGACACGCATGTCCTTGAGCGAGCTCGCCAATCTGGATGTCACCTCCGTCTCCAAGGCAAGCGAGCCGGTACAGCGCGCGCCAGCCACCATCTATGTGATCACCCACGAGGACATCCTGCGTTCGGGCGTGACGAGCGTCCCCGAAGCGCTGCGCCTCGCCCCCAATCTGCTGATCACACAGACTTCGTCCAGCGCATATACGATCTCTGCCCGCGGCCTCGGAGGCAATCCGGCGGCGCAGAACTTCTCCAACAAGCTGCTCATTCTGATCGACGGTCGCAGCGTCTACACGCCGTTGTTCTCCGGAATCTACTCCGACACGCTCGATGTGATGCTCGAGGACATCGATCGAATCGAGGTGATCAGCGGGGTCGGTGCGACGCTCTGGGGCGCGAACGCGATGAATGGCGTGATCAACATCATCACGCGGCCCTCATACCGCACGCAGGGGACTTACCTCGACGCTGGCGCGGGCAATCAAGAGCAGCTGGGAGGCGCCCGCTACGGTGGCCGGGCGGGCACGGATACGACCTTTCGTGTCTACGGTTTCGATTTCCACCGGGGGTCGATGGAGCTTGCCGACGGGTCGACGGCGCATGATGGGTGGAGCAAGGGTCAAGGCGGCTTTCGCAGCGATTGGTCCACGGACCAAGACACGCTCACGGCGCAAGGCGATATTTATCGCGGCACCGAGCAGACGCTCGGCAATTCCGACGGTCTCATCGCAGGCGGCAACCTGCTCGCGCGATATCAGCATCGAGCCGCCCATACCGAACTGCAACTCCAGGCGTATTTCGATCAGATGGAGCGCTTCGGGGCGGCCGGGGAGGGCGGATTCGTGGTGCAGACCTATGACCTGCAATTGCAGCAATCGATCGATGCCGGTACGGTGAACCGCATCATTTGGGGTGGCGGCGAACGGGTTTACAAATACGGCATCACCAATACCGCAACCCTGCTGTTCGAGCCTCCGGACCATGCCCTCACCCTCGGGGATGCATTCGTTCAGGATACGATGAAGCTTGCGGATCAGGCCAACCTGGTTCTGGGCGTCAAATTCGAGGATGACCCGTTCGCGGGATGGGCGCCGCTTCCGGATGCGCGCCTATCGATCGGCATGGGCAGGTATGCGTCCCTCTGGACGGCCGCATCCCGCGCAATCCGTTCCCCGACTCCATTCGACGACGAGGTCGTGGAGAAAATCCGCTCGGTCACGGAGTTGGCGGCCAATTCTGGATTTCGGCCGGAAGAGGTCACCGCGTACGAACTCGGTGCTCGCGCCCAACCGGGCGCCGATGTCTCGCTGTCGGCGGCGGCCTTCTACGATGTGTACGACCACTTGAGAACGATCGAACTGGCCGCACAGCCACCGTATGTGCCCCTGTATTGGGGTAATCTCATGAGAGGGGACATCTTCGGTCTCGACGCCTGGGCAAATTTGCAAGTCGAGGAATGGTGGCGGTTGTCCCCCGGCGTGACCTGGGTGCGGGACAGATTGTTCTTCAAGCCCGGCGCGAGCCGAATTCTCGGGTTGGCGCAGGCCGCGGACGATCCCAGCTCACACGCGAGTCTCACATCATCGATGAGCTTTGCTCATGACACGAGTCTCGACGCGACGCTGCGCTACGTGGGGGCGCTGCCCAACCCCGGATTGCCGCATTACTACGAGATGGACGCGCGTTTCGGGTGGCAGGCGGGCACGGCGCTCGACCTGTCGCTGAGCGGCGCGAACCTCCTGCACGCCCGGCACTACGAATCGCCAGCGCCTTCCGGTGAGCAGATCACGCGCTCCGTGATCGCCGAGGCTCGATGGAAATTCTGAGCCGGGCATGACAGCCGCCGCGCGAATCGGGCGGTGCGTGCGCGTGAGCATTCTCTGTGTGCAGGTATTGGGGACGGCGCTGTGCCTCGATCCGGCGCCGGCCGCGGCGGAGTATTCGCAGGACGCGGTCATGGCCGCCTATCTGTTCCGGTTTGCGCAGTATGTCGATTGGCCGGGGAACGCGGATGCCGCCAAACCGTTCGTCATCGCAGTCGTGGGTTCGCCGGCGGTCGCCAGCGAGTTGAGGCGGCTGGTTCCGGGACACCCAATCAATAATCGGGTCGTGGAGGTGGTCGAAGCGAACCGCGTCACGGACCTGGGCCGCTGCGGGATGCTCTTCATCGGCGGCGGTTACGCCGAGCTGCTCCGCCCGGCGCTTGCGGAGCTCGCCGCCGCATCCACCCTGGTGATCACGGATGAGGACGGCGGCCTCGATGAGGGGGCTACGCTCAATTTCCTGAATCTCGATCATCGGGTGCGCTTCGAGGTCTCGTTGACCGGTGCCAGGCGTGCGCATTTGAAGATCAGCGCGGAGCTGCTTGCGGTGGCAGCACGCGTGACCGGCGGCGGGCGCTCATGAAGCTGCCCTTCTGGAATCGCTTCGCCGAGATGTGGCAAGCCGCGCTCACGCGCCGGGGTAGCGTGCGTGCGCGCCTGATGAGAGTGGTGCTGGTCACCACGGCGATAGCCATCGGGCTCGCCGGCTTGGCGATGCTGACCCACGATCTGCTGGTATACCGGTCGTCGTGGGCTTCGGGTCTTTCCACCGAGGCGGCCATCCTGGCGCTGTCCACAGCGCCCGCCCTCGAGTTCGACGATCATGATCTGGCACAGCGCAATGTGTCGGCGCTGCAGGAGCGCCGGGAGGTTCTGGCGGCCGCGCTGTATACCGCCAACGGCGACCTTTACGCCTCCTATGTTCGGGGCGATGCGCAGCCACCGTCCCATTTGCGCAACGGTGAATTTCTTCGAGTACACGGCGATCTGGCGGAACTCGCGCAGCCCGTCCGGCGCGAGGGCGAGACGTTGGGGTTCATCTATCTTCGCGCCGCTTACGACATCTGGGGCAGGGTGGGGGCCTACCTCGGCATCTTCGTCTTGGTCACCTTACCCAGCATGGCGGTCGCCTTCCTGCTCGCCTCCCGACTGCAACGAAGAATCACCGAACCGCTCGATTCCGTGGCGGCGGCCGCCCGTCAGATCGTGATCCACCGCAACTACGCGGTGCGCGCGCGGAAAACTTCGGACGATGAAATCGGTGTTCTGGTCGATGCCTTCAACAACATGCTGGAGGAGGTTGAGGCGCGATCGCACGAGCTGCGCGAGGCGGACCGGCGCAAGGACGAATTTCTGGCGACGCTCGCGCACGAACTGCGCAATCCTCTCGCACCCATCCGCCACGCCGTGACACTGCTCGAAACGGCGCAGATTACGGAGGGACAGCGCCGCTGGGCGCGCGAGGTCATATCCCGTCAGGTGCAACGAATGGCGCTGTTGCTCGACGATCTGCTCGACGTGTCGCGCATCACCCGGGGACGATTGAATCTGAAAATCGAGGCCGTCGAACTGAAGTCGCTGGTCAGGACGGCCGTCGAGACGGTGCGGCCGCTGCTCGATTCCAAGCAGCACATCCTGTCGATCGAGCTGCCGGAGGAATCCATCACGGTCAAGGCGGATCCGCTGCGCTTGTCGCAGTCGCTATCGAACCTGTTGACGAACGCGGCCAAATACACCGATCCGGGCGGGCGGATTTCGCTCAACGTTCGTCTGCTGCCAGGCGGGCTCTCGTTGTCGGTCAGGGACAACGGCATCGGGTTCGATGCGCAGTCGTTCGCCGAGATGTTCACCATGTTCGCGCAGGTCCAATCGTCCATCGATCGCGCCGAGGGCGGCCTGGGCATCGGTCTGGCGCTCGTCAAGGGCCTCATCGGGCTCCATGGCGGCACCGTCGAGGCCAATAGCTTGGGCCTCGGTCGCGGCAGCGAGTTCGTGATTCATCTGCCGAACTCGGTGGTGGCGGCATCCGGCCCCGCCGCCGCGGCCGCCGCCGAGCCGAAGTCCCCTTCGCCGGGGGGCGGCAGGAAACTGAAGGTGGTGGTCGCCGACGATAATCGAGATGCCGCCGACAGCATGGCGATGATTCTGCGGTTGAGCGGCCACGATGTATGGGTCGCGCATTCGGGCGAGGAGGCTTTGCAGACCGCCCGGCAGACATCGCCGGCCGTGATGATCCTCGACATCGGGATGCCCGGTTTGAGCGGGTACGAAGTGGCCGCCGCCGTGCGCAATGAAACCTGGGGCCGGGAGATTTTGCTGCTGGCGGTCACCGGCTGGGGTCAGGCCGGCGACAAGGACAGGGCGAAGGCCGTCGGTTTCACCCATCATCTGACCAAGCCGGTCGATCTCGACCACGTCGAGCAGCTATTGCGCGAGTTCGCCGCCGCGCGCGGCTGATTTACCGCCTGTCCTACCCGCGGAGTCTGCGCGCTTGCGCAGTGAACGCAACGCCTGATTCCTCATGACCGATTCTCCGACATGCGCGTGCACCGGGCGCTGATAGGCGGCTATCGGAGGAGCAGCGCATTCTCATCGTCAGTGACAGCCGCTCAACCACCAGCGTTCGATCCCGCAGAGCCAGGCGCTTCCGAGGCGGCTTGGCAAGATTTCCTGCGCGTCCAGCCGATCTGGGAGCCGGGTCCGGTGCCGGCGCTCGTCGTGAGTCCTCACCCGGACGACGAGGTGTTGGGAGCGGGCGGATTGATGCACACGTTGACCGCAAAGGGCGGCGTGGTGCGCGTGGTGAGCGTCACCGATGGCGAGGCGGCATATCCGGAGGGCGAGGCGGCGTATCCCGGAGCATCCGCGCTCGGCACGCGCCGCCGCCGTGAATTGCGCTCCGCGTTGAGAAAGCTCAGCCCGCATTACGTCGAGACGCTGCGGCTCGCCATCCCCGACGGCGAAGTGCGGCATTTCGAGAACAAGCTCTTTTCCGCCATCGAATCGATGATCACCCCCGAGACGCTCATCGTCTCGCCCTTTGAGGAGGACGGCCACCCGGACCATGATGCCGCCGGCCGAGTGGCCTGCCGGATCTCCCGAGTACACAAGCTCGCGATGGTCCGCTATCCGATTTGGACCTGGCACCAATCCGATCCGGAGAAAGTTCGCCGGTTTTCCTGGCGGCGCTTTCCTCTGAGCCTGGAGGCTCAACGAGCCAAGGCGCGTGCGCTCGACTGCTTCCGGTCGCAGACCGCGCCCGGGTTTTCCAACCCCGTATTGCCGCCTCACGTGCTGCGGTATTTTCAGCGCGCTTTCGAGGCGTTCGTATGAATCAACGGGAAGCATCCCCGACCTCCGGTGCCGCCTTCGAAGCCCGCTACCGCTCGGCGCCGGACCCATGGAACTTCGCCACGTCTCCTTACGAGCGACTTCGCTACCGCGAGATACTCGACGGGCTTTCAAGAACGCGATACCGCTCCGCCTTCGAGCCCGGATGTTCGGTCGGGGAGCTGACCGCCCGGCTGGCATTACGGTGCGATCGGCTCCTTGCGACCGACATTGCGCCCACGGCCGTCGGCCGTGCACAGTTTCGCTGCGCGAAGTCGGGCAATGTCTCGATCCGCTGCGGCGATTTGTCCCGCGAGATCCCCGAGGGGCCGTTCGATCTCATCGTCTTCAGCGAGATCGGCTATTACTTCAGCAGCAACCATCTGGCCGCAATCGCACGGGAATTGACCCGCACGCTCGACGCGGACGGGGAGTTCATGGCCGTTCACTGGCTCGGTCACAGCCGGGATCACCTGCTGCACGGCGATGAAGTCCATCGCGTGCTCGAGGCAAGCTTGGACCTAGCGCGGATCAACGGTCATCGCGCCCCTGGCTTCAGGATCGACAGCTGGGTGAGACGTTGAGCGCAGCGGGGTGGTACATCGGAATTGTCGTACCCGCTCGGAACGAGGAGCAGACCGTGGTGGGGTGCATCGGCAGCATCCGTCGCGCCTGCGAGACGACGCCCGCCGCGATTCGTTGCTGGACAGTGGTCGTTTCGGATCATTCCTCGGACCGCACCGCCGAGCTTGCCCGCGGCGCGCTCGGCTCCTCTGGAGAGGTCATCGAATGCGACGTGAGATCGGCGGGCGCGGCGCGGCGCGCCGGCTGCGAGGTGGTGCTGACCCATTTCCGCGGCGTGGCGCACGGCCGCCTATGGTTGGCGAATACCGATGCGGATACGTTCGTCCCGGCTGATTGGCTCTCGGTGCAGCTGGCGGCAGCCGATCAGGGTGCGGCCGCCGTGGCCGGTATCGTCAAACTCGACGAGTACGCAGTTCACGAGACCGAGGCTCGTGCCGCATTCCAAAGGACCTATCTGACGGAGCGCGGCACGCATGGTCACGTGCACGGGGCAAACTTCGGCCTGCGTGCCGACGCCTACCTCGAGACGGGAGGATGGAGCCAGCTCGCGCTTGCCGAAGATCATTGCCTATGGCGGCGGCTGCGGCAAAACGGCTGGCGCGTGGTATCGCCCACCAACAGCGTCGTCACCACGAGCGGGCGACTAACGGGGCGTGCCGCCGGGGGCTTCGCAAATACCTTGAGTCGATTGCTCGATGTGCCCGCTTCCGTTTGAGCAGCGGGTCAGGCGAGACGGAATGGACGGAACCTGGGCATTGCCGCTGCCCGGGAGCGGATCGACCGCCGAGCGCCACCGGCGTCTTCGCGAGATCGCCCGAGGCGATCTGGGTGAAGGGAGAATCGCCGAGGCACATACCGACGCATTGGCGATCCTCGCGGAGGCGAACCAGGTTCCACGCAGCCAAGCCCTATACGGGGTGTGGGCCGCCGAGGGACCGTCGAGTCTCGTTCGTGCCGAGAGGGTCAGCGGCGATCTCTGGCATCTTTCCGGAACGAAGCAATATTGCAGCGGCGCCCCGTTTCTTGACGCGGCGCTCGTGACAGCTCACGCGGCGGATGCCATCCTGCTTTTCGATGTCCCGCTCGCGGCGGGGGTACGCGTGCAACCATCGACGTGGCGCACGCACGCACTCGCGGAAACCGCAACCGTACCGGTCGCGTTCGACGTGACACTACCGGACGATGCCGTGGTGGGCGCACCGAATTGGTACCTTGGCCGCCCCGGCTTCTGGCATGGGGCGATCGGGCCTGCGGCCTGCTGGGCCGGAGGCGCACTCAGCCTGATCGATGCAGTCCGATCGCTCGATCGGCGAGGGCCTCATGCAAGGGCACACCTGGGCGCCATGGAAGCGCTCGCCTGGAATCTCGAGACGATTTTGGACCAGGCGGGCGGTGAAATCGACCAAGATCCTGCCGGCGATGTCAATCGCGCGAAACGTCGCGCGCTCATCTGCCGTCATCTCATCGAGCGCCAGGCGGCGGAAGTCATGGACAGGTTCGGCCGCGCGAGCGGCCCCCAATTGTTGGCGTTCGATGAGTTTGCCGCGCGGCAGTATGCCGGCCTCTGCATCTACATCCGACAGTGCCATGCGGAGAAGGACGACGAGGCCATCGCCGAAGCTTCGGCGCCCGGTGCCGGATCAGGCCACGCTCGCACGAGGTTGCCCGGTGCGGGGACAGCGTGAAGGACATGGACCGACGCGCCGCTAGTAAGGAGGCGCTTTGACGGCCCGGTGCGCCTTCGCCGCGGTTGCCCACCACGTCAAGTCCTCGGCGAAGGTCGCGAATGCGCTGTCGAGGAATTTGCCGGCGGCACCGGTCGGCTCATTGCGCTCGTTCAATGCTTCGGTGATCGGTCCTACGGACAAGGAGCTCGAGATGACGATCATGCCCATCTCGGACAGAATTCCGTGCCAGGACAAAGCGGAGCGCACGCCCGACAATCTTCCGGCGGAATAAGATGCGACGGCGGCCGGTCTCCAAAACCATTCCTCCAGAAAATGATCGGTCAGATTCTTGAGGCCCGGTTGAACGCCCCAGTTGTACTCGCCGACGACGAATACGAATGCGTCGGCGCCGCGAATGTCGGCGGCGAGGGATTCCATTGCGGGAGGGGCCGTGCCCTTTTCGTATTCCTTGTACATCCGGTCGAGCATGGGCAGGCCGACCGCCTTTGCATCGACCAGCAGCGCGTCATCGCCGCGCCGGCGCAAGCCCTCGAGGACGTAATGGGCCAGGCGGATTCCGCGACGATCGGTCCGGTAAGAGCCATAGACGACGAGTATTTTTAGCGACATTTACGTTTCGATTCGGCCGGGGTGAAACTGTTATTCTAACCGTGCCGATGAGATCGAGGAATATGCTGCTTTTTTTGCCGAATCGTCGGATCCGCCCGACTGCATCTCGCGGAATGCACGTGCGCCGCGCATTGCTGGCCGCGGTCGCGCTCGCCGGCGTATGCACGGGCGCCGGCAGTCGCGCCGCGCCGAGCGGAGATGCCGCCCTCGTCCGACGCGTTGCACCGGGCGTGGTCACGATCATGGTCGAGCAGCAGCGGGTCAATCAGGCCGACCGGGCCGCGGAGCGCGCGGAGCGGCGGGCGCAGGCGGAGGCCGACCCCAACGAGGTCAACGCGGTCATTCGACGCCTTCTGTCCGCGCAGTCGGACGTTGCACGGCGCGATGAGGGACCCACCGGCTCTCTCGGCTCCGGATTTGTCATTCGCGAGGATGGCCTCATCGTCACGAATCGTCATGTCATCCTCGATGCGCGTACGGTGCGCGTACGCATACCGGATGGACGGGAGCTGCCCGCGAGCATCGTCGGCTCCGATGCAGTGACGGACATCGCGCTGCTCAAGATCGATGCGGGTCGTCTGCCGGCTCTTCGGCTCGGGTCCTCCCAGGCGGTGGCCGTCGGCGATGCCGTGATCGCGATCGGGAATCCTTACGGTCTCGGACAGTCCGTGAGCGCCGGCATCATCTCGGCCCGGGGGCGAATCCTGGAGGACGACCCCTACATCGATTTCCTGCAGACCGACGCGGCCATCAACCGGGGAAATTCCGGCGGTCCCCTGGTGACCATGGACGGGACCGTCGTCGGGGTTACGTCCGCCATTTTCTCGCCGAGCGGCGGATCCGTGGGGCTCGGCTTCGCCATCCCTGCCGAAACGGTCACGGCGGTCGCGCGCGAACTCGAAGCTCACGGGCGAGTGGCTCGGGGATACATCGGCGTATCGGCGCAGGCTCTGACACCGATACTGGTTACCGCTCTGCACATGAAGGCCGCGACCGGTGCATTGATCACGTCAGTCGATGCCCAAGGACCCGCCGCCGGCACACTCATCATCGGGGATGTGCTCCTGAAGGTCGGCCCGACGCCCACGACGTTCGGGGATTTGAGCAAGGTGACCGCCCGACTTGTCCCGGGCGCACTCGTCACCCTGACCATTGTGCGCTCGGGCGAGCAGCAATCGGTCGCGATGAGAATCGGAACGCTCCCGGAACCGATGTCCGACCCGACCCTGACCGGCGGAGGCGATACGTGGGTGCCGGCTTTGAGGCTTGCCGTCGCGAATACGACCGGTGAGATTCGCAAAGCACTCAAGGCGAGCGATGAGCCGACGGGCTTGATCGTGACGCAACTGCGGCCGGCCGGTCCGGGCGCATTGGCGGGCTTGAAGGTCGGCGACCTCATCACTCATCTGGGCACCCAGCCGCTATTGCATGCCGGCGACATTCTGGCCGTTGCGCAGCCGAGCGCCAAGGAGCCGGTTCTGTTGCGCGTAGTGCGTGACGGTTCCGCCGTCTTCGTCGCGGTCACCGGCGAGGAGGTGCCCTGACCCATTCGGGCATTGTTTAAAATCCGCGATCCGGCCCCATATCTCCCCGATCAGGAGGTCCTCATGAATACCATCCATCGAAGTGCTGAACGGGGCCACGCAAACCACGGCTGGCTCGACTCCTACCACAGCTTTTCCTTTGCCGATTACTTCGATCCGAAGCGCATCGAGTTCGGGCCGTTGCGCGTCATCAACGAAGATCGGGTCGCTCCCGGAGCGGGCTTCGGGAGCCATGCGCATCGCGACATGGAAATCATCAGTTACGTCCTGGCGGGCGAGCTGGAACACCGGGATTCGATCGGAAATGGCTCCGCAATCCGCCCGGGCGACGTGCAGCGAATGAGCGCCGGATCCGGAATCCGCCACAGCGAATTCAATCCGTCGCCGAGCGAGGAGCTGCACTTCCTGCAGATATGGATCAAGCCGAACGTGTTGGGAATCGAGCCGAGCTACGAGGAGAAGCGTTTCTCCGACCGCGACAAGCAAGGCCGGCTGCGCCTCATCGCCTCGCCCGCCGGCACCCAAGGATCGGTGCGCATCCACCAAGATGCGCTGTTGTATGCCGGGCGTTTCGATGGGGACGAGGCAGACGAATTGGTGCTCAAGCCCTCACGACGTAGTTACGTGCACGTCGTGCGCGGCAGCGTGCAAGTCAACGGCATCGAACTTGCCGGCGGCGATGCGCTCGAGAGTACCGACTCGCCGAGGGTCGTGATCGGCGCGGGCCGTGCCTCTGAGGTACTGGTGTTCGACTTGCCGTGAGATCCAAGATTCTCATCGTGCTCTCATCCTGCGGCCGGATTCCCGGAACCGAGCGAGCCACGGGGACCTGGTTCGAAGAGCTCGCCGCGCCTTACTACGTGTTCCGGGACGCCGGCGCGCAGGTGGATCTGGCCTCCGTCGCCGGCGGCAGGGCCCCGCTCGATCCCACCAGCGAGGAAGCGGAGTTCCAAACCGGGGCGACGCGGCGCTTTACCGCCGATCCGGAGGCTCAACGGTCGCTGGCGAGCACAGCGAAGCTTGCCGCGATTCGAGCCGATCTCTACGATGCCGTGTTTTACAGCGGCGGATTGGGGCCGGTGTTCGACCTGAGTGAGGACGGTACTTCGATAGGCCTCATCGAAGCGATGCATCGGGCCGGCAAGCCGATCGCCGCCGTGTGTCACGGTCCGGCAGTACTGCGCAACGTTCGCGACCATCAAGGCGTATCGCTGGTGAAGGGTCGTGCGGTGACGGGTTTTTCGAACAGCGAGGAGATGGCCACCAATGGGCCTGGCGTCGTGCCCTTTTTCCTCGAGGATGAACTGCGACGGCTGGGCGGTCGATTCAGTGCCGCTGGGGACGGGCAGCCGCATGTCGTCGTGGACGGCATGCTGATCACCGGTCAGAATCCGGCGTCCTCCGAGGGAACCGCCCGCAAGGTGCTCGAGCTCCTTCCACGGGCGCCGGCAAAAATCCCGCATCGCTGAGCGATATTCACGTGACATGTATCCGGGTGCCGCCTGTCTCTGGTACGCGACGCTACAGCCGGATCTCGCGCGGCGCGCAGCTGCTCTAACCGGCCGGCAGCGCTCTCGCCACGAAGATGACGGAGGAGGGTGCTTGCGCGTCAGGCGCGGTCGGTTCGCGACAGTCGACCAACTGGTAACCACAACTCCGCAACAGCGCGAGCCATGAGCCCAGGGTCCTGAAATACCAAGGGGCCGGGTCGTTGAAATCGCGATCGAATCCCCACCAATTTCCCGGCCTCCAGCCGTCCCTATACCCCTCATTGCCGCAGGACCCCAGGGGATGCAGCGTCTGAATGATCAAATGCGCCGAGGGCGCCAGGTATCGGCGTAGCGTCCGGCCCAACAACCGCTCGACCGAGTCCTCTCCGAATAGCGAGAAGTTGCAGACGGCGGCATCGAAATCACGCGGCTCGAGCCGGCCTTCGGCGAGGTCGGCGTAGCTGCACACCGAAAAGGCTGCGCCGCCGAGTCTTCGGGCCTCTGCGATCAGCGGGACGACAGCGTCTACCCCCGTCACCGCGACTCCCTCAGCGCTGAGCGCGCGTGCCAGCCACCCCTCGCCGCAGCCCAAGTCGAGCACGCGCCGCGCCGGCAGCGCCAGCACGGCGTCGAGGATGGCGCGATTGGTCACGAGCGTACGGCTTGCAATGCGCTGTTCGCGGATTGCGCGAGCCCAGGGCGCCGCATTCGAGTGCCAGGAACGGAGAATCCAGTCCTCGTTGCTTTGCGCAGCGGAACACCGCGCGTCGATCAATTCAAGGGCGGTACGCACGACCACATCGACTGGCAATGCGGCATCGATGGTGAGCACGTCGCGCTCCGTCGCGCTTGGTCGTTCCAATGCATCGAACTGGCTTGCGATCAGCGAGCCCGGCATGAAATGTCCGCGTCGCTCCGCGAAACGCCGCTCGATCAACGGCCGGTCGGCGTCGAGAAATACGAACTGCAGGCCGTGCACGCAACGCAAGGCATCGCGATGCGCCCGTTTGAGTGCGGAACAGGCCACCACGATGCCGTTCCGATGGGAGGCATGATCTGCAAGCACAGCAGCAATCGCGCCAAGCCACGGCGCGCGCTCCGCATCGTCGAGCGGGTGCCCGCTGCGCATCTTCTCGACATTCGAGGCCGGGTGAAGATCGTCGCCATCCACGAAGTCCCGGCTCATCGCTCGGGCAAGCGCCGAGCCGACGCTGGATTTCCCGCTGCCGGAAACCCCCATCACGACGACCGGCATGCCCCGGAGCGCTGCAACATGAACCGAATTCATGGGGTAATTATGCCCAATCGCCGGCAGGAATCGCTGCGTCGCGGGCGTGGATCCGAGAGGGCGGCCGCGTGTTGACCGCGCGATGACATCCGGTCCCGCCGTGGGACCTTCGCGCGAGGTGTTCGCGAGTTGTTCGCGCTAGGTCGAGGTGTCCGTGACCGCCGCCGGCTCCGCCAAATTGAGCTTCATCGAGGCGGCAACCGCGCCCAGTTTGCTTTGCACCGTCTTGGCGATGGTAACGGCCTGTTCCAGATCACCCTGCGACTGCTCGTCCTGAGCCTTGGTCCACAATGTTTCGGCCTCGGAGAGGTCGGACTTCGCCTCGTTGAGGTCGACGCCGGATGCCAATTTCTTGTTCTCCCGCTTGCTCAGGAAATCGATGCGGCTCTGGATGGAGCTGGCGTTGCCGGGTAACGTGCTCGACAAGGTCGCCCACTGATCGCTAAATCCACGCGCGATCAATTCCTTTTTCGCGGTGGCGGCGTCTTCGAGTCCTTGAGCTGCGCTCAGCACCGGGGGACCGTCCTGAAGGACGCTTTTGTAGTCCTTCTTGTCGAACGACCCCTGCAATCCGCCGAGCTTGCTTTGAATGTCAGCCAATTGATCCGGCACGTACTTCACTGCGTCCGCAGCCGCGGCGTTGGTCGCGGATTCAATGTCCGCAAGCATTTTCTGCGCAGGCTCCTTTTGCGTCGAGCAAGCGGCGAGCAAGATACCGACCGCCACCCAGCTCAAGTTGAGGGACAGGAAATGTTTGACGCCTGGGTGAGCACGATGGCCTGGGCGAGGATGGTCTGGGTGAGCACGATGGGGTGAATCCATGGTTGCCGCAGTAAAGCACAGGAGGGTGGGCGCGCATGTCGGCGCACTTCCCCGATCTCTTGTCAGTCAACGGGAGGGGTTTGGCCCCGCCGCTGCACATCCCCCCGGCTTGAAAACGCGTGTCGTCGAAGCCGGGCTGCGGATGAGCTCGCTGGCGGGACGCCGTGGCCGAGGGACGAGTTCACCGCCGCAGTTCGGGCACCTCCGAGCGAGGCGCCCCTCGGCGCATGCGACGCAGAATGTGCACTCGAAAGAGCAAATTCTGGCGTCCGCGGACTCCGGCGCAAGGTCGATGTCGCAGCACTCGCAGTTGGGCCTCAGTTCCAGCATGTGTGATCTCCGTGGGGTGTGCTGCAATTCTAAGATCAATGGTTCGTATCCGACACTCAATTCACTGCCCGCATGCGGCCGACATCTGCCAAGAGGCCCCCGCCACGTAACACAAGCGGAGCACGCGCTATATACTCGGCGGCACGGAGGTTTCCAAGAGTTCCCGAGGCGCCGTCGAGTGCGCACGGACGAATGTACCCCTTGATTGACCGAGGCTGCGGACGACGATGACGCTAACCGACGGATACAGCGACGTGGCGCCGGGGAAGGTGGCCGCGGTGGTGACTTGCCTCGAAATGCGGGAGCGCGCAGTCCCGCGCGCCGAACGCGACGCCCCTGCCTGGCGGCTGCGCCGCGTGCAGCGACCCGAGGCGGCGTGGTATCGCGAGCTGTATGCACGCGTCGGCGCCGACTGGCTGTGGTTTTCGCGACTCGCCATGCCAGTCGCGGAGCTCGAGGGGATCATCAGGCACGCCGATGTCGAGATCTATGCGCTCGAGGATGCGGGTCGCGACGAGGGGTTGCTCGAGCTCGACTTTCGCGCGCCTGGAGAGTGCGAGCTCGCCTTCTATGGGCTGAGCGGCGCGCTGCTCGGCCAGGGAGCGGGTCGGTGGCTGATGAACCGCGCGATCGAGCGCGCGTGGGCCCGGCCGATCCGTCGCTTCTGGGTGCACACCTGCACCTTGGATCATCCCGGGGCCCTCGGCTTCTACCTTCGGTCGGGATTCAAACCCTACGCACGGCGCATCGAAGTCGCCGATGACCCGCGGTTGATCGGTCTGGCACCGCGCTCGAGCGCACCGCATGTCCCCATCATCGAGCCTCGGCCGACGCGGTGAACGCCGCCGCCAGGCCTTGGCGGGCGCCACGCCCGAATGGTCGCAGCATGTTTCAGGGTGAAACCCCGGCCATTTGGCGAAGACGCTCGTTTGCAAAATACTGGGCCTCCCCCTCTTCGATGGCTTTCAGCACCAGAGCTGCGACGAATTCGGGCGCGTCTCCCTCCGCGTAATTGGCGGGCGGGCCGCCGCCGGGCGAAGTGCTCATTCTGTTCTTGCCAAAATTCGTCGCAGTGATGAACGGGTAAATTTCGCTGACGGCGATGCCATCCCTTTCCAGTTCGGTGCGTGCCGTGAGGCTGAATCCAAGAAGCGCACGCTTCGAGGCCGAGTAGACGCTGTATTGCGGGACGGTCATGAACGCAGTTCCCGAATTGACGTTCACGATGCTTCCGCCGCCCCGCGCCCGCATCAGCGGAATAACCGTCTGCATCGCGACAATCGGCCCCAACACGTTGAGATGGAAGATTTCGTCGAAGATTGCCGGATCGATGTCCTCCACTGCGGCCGCATAGCTGCGACCTGCGTTGTTCACGAGTCCATCGATGCGCCCATAGTGCCGGTGCACGGTGCGTATGGCCTCGCGCACTGCCTCGAACTGCGTCATGTCGGCAGTGACAGGCAAGCTGTCCGGCAGCTGCTGCGCCAACTTTTGCAACACATCGGTGCTGCGCGCGAGCAAGGCGACCTTCGCACCGCGATCGGAGAGCGCCAAAGCGGTCGACAGCCCGATTCCCGACGAGGCGCCCGTGACAATGAAGACATGATCTTTGATTTGCATCGTTCCCCTTCCCCGGCAATGCCTACCACATGCCCCCGAGAGCGACGGTGATCGCCTCGCCGTTTACACCGCCCGCCGCGTCGGTGCATAGAAACGCGATGACCTGCGCAACCTCGCGCGGTTCCAGCACCCGGTTCGGCGGATAGAGGGCGGCACGTTCACGCCACACCTGCTCGACGCTGATTCCGCGCCTCGCGGAGTCCGTCTTGGCCGAGCGCTCGGCCATCTCTGTTCGCACCCACCCCGGCAGTACTGCGTTGGACGTGACTCCGAACGGCCCGGCGTCCTGGGCGACCGCTCGAGCGAGCCCGATAACCCCGTGCTTGGAGGCGGTGTATGCGCTGCCGCAGCGCTCCGCCTTCTCACCGGCGGTGGAGCTGGTAAATACGAGCCGGCCGAAACCGCGCTCGCACATCCCGCCGACCGTGAGTCGCGCGAGTTCGAACGGAGCGTCGAGATTGATGCGCATGGTTTCGCGCCAGACCTCAGGATCCTGTTCCCAGACGAGCCGCTCATGGGCCGAGCCGATTCCGTGATTCACGACCAGCACGTCAATCGGCCCCAGCCGCCGTTCGGTCTCAGCGACTGCGAGCGCGCAGCCCTCGGTGCTGCCGAGGTCGGCCGCAACGTATTCGAGGCCGACGGCGGCCAGCTCGGCAGCGCTCCGCGACACGATCATCACGCGCGCTCCCGCCGCCGACAGCAGCAGCGCCGCCTCCCGGCCGATCCCGCGACCGCCGCCCGTCACCAGCGCCACCCGTCCGTTCATTACTGAGCTCCCATAGGCTCGACCACTCGATCGAGAAAGTCGCCCGCTGCGGCGAGGTAGGTGTCGATGTCGCGGTTCGTGTGCGCGATCGAGGCCTGGGGGCCGGCCGATGCCACGGCGTCCCATATTCCACGGTTTGCCATGAACACGCGCCGCGCGTCGATCAGCTCATGGTCGATCGAGCGAAAGCCGTCTGAACCGGTCCTCGGCAGCTGCGGATCGAGACAATACCCCGCACGCGGGCCGCATCTGAATGCCTTCCAGGGCAATCCTCGCTTCATGAACTCGCGGTCCAGGCCATCGGCCAGCCTGGCACCGAGCGTTTGCACGCGCTCATAGGCCTCCGCCGTCATCACTTCCTCAAGTACTACTCGTGCGACCGCCAAAGCAAGCGCGCTCGCATACGTGGTCCCGCCGGTCGCGATGCCGCGCGGGCCGATATCCACATCGATGTGCCGGGTGAAGCAGTGAGCTACGTCGACGCTCATTCCGTAGAGCCCGAAAGCTACGCCGCTGCCAAGACCCTTGCCGAGTACGATGAAGTCCGCATCCAATCGCCATGCATTGCTCAGGCCGCCGAAGGCGAATTGAAAAGTATGGGCCTCGTCGATGCACAGCAACGCGCCGTAGCGGCGCGTCAGTTCCCGCACTCCGCGATGGAAATCAGGGTCCGGCATCACGAGATTGCAGTTCGTCATCACGGGTTCGGTCAGCACCACAGCCACATCGCCGGCCGCCAGCGTGCGCTCGAGCGCTTGCAGGTCGTTGAACGGAACGATGGCCGTGTGCGCCGCCGAACCGGGCGACAATCCGTCGGTCTCCGGAACGCTGCGTCCGCTTTCCTCGCGGACCAGGGTCTCCTCGATGTGTCCATGATAATGACCACCGAAGATGACGATCCTTGAGCGTTTGGTCATGAATCGGGCGATGCGGATGACCTCGGTATTGGAACCCGAGGCCGATAGCGTGAATTGCCAGAAGGGCAGGCCCATCCGCTCAGCGAGGATCTTGCTCACCGCGATCGCGTCTTCCGTCGGCAGTAGATAATGAGCTCCGCGCTTGGCCTGGCGGCCCAGTGCAGCCGCCACGGATTCGTTGCCGTAGCCGATCGTCATGCTGAGGTCGCACAGATTGAAATCGAGGTAATCGTTGCCGTCCACATCGGTGAAGGACGCGCCTTGTCCTCGATCGATGTAGAGCGGCGGGGTTCGGTAGAGACCGAACATCCAGGACATCGGCACTCCCAAGGGCAGGTGGCTGCTCGCTTGTTGGCGAAGCGATCGTGAATGTTCGGTCCGCCGTCCGAATTCCCGGTCCTCGCAGTCGCGCAGCGCAGCCAATCGCCCGCGGTCGATCATCGCCGTGTGAGGATTGAACGTAGCCACTAGGTACACATTCCGGCTCAGGGCATTACGGAGTGCCGGTGAGCAATCCCTGTTCCACCAGCACCGGCCGATGGCGGTGGTGGGTGGCCTGTTCGTATCCGAAGGCGTATCCCAAGAGCTCTCCGTCATGCCACGGCTTCCCTGAAATCTCCAGCCCGAAGGGCAGGCCGCCCGGATAGTAGCCGCCCACGACGACTACCGCGGGTACTCCCAGCATGTTCACCCAGCTGGTGTCGGAGTGCGGACCTTCGCTCAGCCGACCGTTTTGCGCCAGGGTCTCATCGACCGGCGGCATCTGGATTGCGGGGTAGACGTATCCGTCGAGATTCAGGCGCTCCATCGTGCTGAGATAGGCCTCCATCAGACGCCGGCGGGGGCCGTAGTAATTGGCCTCGGCATCCGGATCGCTTTCGATCTTGCGCTGGGTGAGGGTGATGTCACCGAATTGCGCGTTTGCCTTCTCGGCGCCGATGACCGGCTCGCCGAGCGGCTGACCGATCAATTCCTCGTATTCGGCGGCGGAATGATATTGCGCGGGTCCGAAGCTCCGCAGAAACAGGTCCGTGCCTTCCTTGACGTAGGGGTATGTCGCCACGCGGGTCGCGAGCCGCACAAAGCTGTCCGGCAGCACGGTGTCATCCATCACGATGGTAGCGCCGGCGGTACGCAGTTCTTCCACCGACTTCAAAAACGCCGTCCGCGTTGCGGGGTCAAGCGGGTTGCCCTGATCGGCAGCCTGTTTCTCAGCGAGCACGTCAGGGACGATCGCCGGCACACCATGAAACGGCGGCCCCATACCGCCCAGGATGAAAGCAGGTACACCGAATCGCCTGCCCTTGAGCGCATCGGCCTTCAAATAGGCTGTGTACGGACCGGGCTCGGCCTTCGTCGCGGCCTCCTGGGTGGGCGGATCGAGGGGATCCGCACCCGCCATGACGGATAAGGCAATGGTCGCATCCGTGACGTTGCGGGCAATCGGCCCCGTGTTGTCGAGCAGCCAGTCGAGCGGCGCAATGCCGGCGATGCTGACGAGACCGCGAGTCGGAAACACGCCGACCACGCCACTGGTCGCCGCCGGCATACGGATCGAGTTGCCTGTATCCGTGCCACTGCCCAATACCGCCATATTGGAGGTGACGGCGGTGACCGTCCCGCCGGACGAGCCGCCCGGAGAAAAGCGCACGTCGTACGCATTCCCGGTGCGTCCGAACGAACTGCTGCGGTTGGTATCGGAGTTCGCAAAATCGGGCATGTTCGTGTGGCCGATCAGTACGGCTCCCGCAGCACGCAGCTTGGCAACCACGGTTGCGTCACGCGGTGCGACCAACTCGTGCCCCGGGATGGTGTAGCCCGACCAGCCGTCGGTCGTCACCTCGCCCGCTATGCTGGTGTTCGCCTTGATCACGATGGGCACGCCCCAAAGCGGCGCGCTGTTGAACCGGCCTGCGGCGGCTTCGCGATCTTCTCGAGCGGCCGTCTCGAGCGCCGTCCGGTCCAGGCCCGTTTCCACGGCTCGGTAGATTCCGTTGTAGCGATGCAGGCGCGCGAGATGCCACTGCACCACCTGCGTGACGGTGTAGCGGTGTTCCGCATAGTAGCGCTGCAACTGCCGAACGGTGACTTCGATCAGGTCCCGATCCATCGCGGCTGAAGCGGCCATACTTGATTCGGCGCGGGTCGTATAGGGGGTGCAAAGCAACAGCAGACCGGGAAGGGCGGCGACGAGCGGGCGGCGCAAGTGCATGACGGAATGACCTCCAGTTGAGCTACGGCGACAGCCGAGCCATTGCTTGGCGCAGGGAGCGCGATTCGCCCGGTGTGGCACGCCGCAGGCCGCCGGATCGCAATCATATCCAATCCTTGCAGCGGCTGCGCAGCCCGTGGGCCGGCCATTGACTGGAGGCGCCGTAGAGCACCAGCCCGATAAAAAATATCGGGCCGAAACGGCGCCGACGCTCGTCGAAGGCAAATCTGCCGTCAACATACGGCGGGCTGAGAAAGCGCACGACTCCCATCGACATCATCATCATTCCGGTAAAGCATATCCACGCGAGATACCCATGCAGATGCACGCCGGGGCCGGATTTTGATAAGGAGACTTTCAGGTCGTTGCGCAACACCCCGATGAACCCGTAGATCGCCATGCACGCAGCTGCAAGGATCCCGAGCACGCGCATCCCCACCGATGGGACTCTCCAATCGGACTCGATAGCCACTGCTTTTCTCCCTACGGTAGAAAGCCACGGGCGCCCGTCCATCCTTGGGAGCAGGCGTGCGGCGCGATTGGCGCTGGTCGCCTGGTCAGTTTACCGTTGGCTGCGAACGGCCGGTGGCCGGCTCGCATGCTTCTGTGACCAAGTACCGGTTTGGCCGGGAGCTCCTGATTTGACCCGCAAAAGCTGCCGGTCAAGGGAAACAAATGGTGGGGTCGGATCAGCAGGATTGTCGAGCGTCACCGCTCGAGGAGCAGGCAAGCAGGGAATCAAGCGACGATGTCGGGCTGCTCGTCGTGATCATGCAGGACTTCAGCAAGAGCGCGACAGGCGTCCGTCACCGTAAATATTCCGACCAGCTTCTCGTGCTTCGTGACGATCGCCGACCCGGTGCGATTATCGGCCATCAGACGCGCAACCTTTGCCACCGGCGTCGAGGCTGGCACGATGCAGGCCTGTTCGATGTGCGCATCGCGAACCTTCAGTTCCCGCTCATTCGGGCCATCCATGTCAGGTCCCGGGATCAAATTGATATCCCGGTCCGTCAGTACGCCGACGATGCTTCCGTTGGACGTGACCGGCAGATGCCGAAAGCGGTGCTCGCGCATGAGTCGATGCGCGTCCTCCAATGGTGCGTCCACGTCGATCGTGTGGGGAAATGGCGTCATGAACGCGATAACTTGTGGATTGGGTTTCATTCCCGGAGCACGCTAGCAGCTATCATGACCGTGCGCCACCGCGAGATTTACCTACTATGCCAAACCCCTACAGTCCGCCCAAATCCCACCTCGATGATGTTCCGTTGGCCGGCGAAAACAATTCCGGCGGGGGTCAAGGCGTCGTCCCGCCGGCGGGAGTGAGCGGGTGGAGTTGGGGGGCGTTCTTCCTCAGCTGGATTTGGGCCGTTTTCAACAAAACCTGGCTCGGCCTTCTGGCGCTCGTCCCCTATGTGGGCTTCCTGGTCGCCATCTACTTGGGCGTCAAAGGCAGAGAGCTCGCGTGGCGGAACAAGCGCTGGGAAAGTCTCGAGCAATTCAACCAGGTGCAAAGGCGCTGGTCCGTCTGGGGGGCAATCATCGTCATCGGCACTGCGGTCGTGGGTATTCTGGCCGCCATCGCCGTCCCTGCGTATCAGCAGTACCTCCTGCACCGGGCGGGAAGCTGAGCCGGGCGGGAAGCGTAAGCCGGGCGGGAAGCTGACCCTTGCGTCCTGACTGCCGAGGTCGAATCAGGATCAGCCCTCGAGCAGGGTGATCAGCATTTGGAAGGCGCATTCCGCACCTGGCGGGACCACGAACACCCCGGGCTTGGTCTCGAAATTGCCGCTGAACCCCTCCGGATCGGCCACCCCATGCCAGGGTTCGATGCAGATGAAGGGCGCGCCCGGCTTCGTCCAGACGCCGAGATAAGGCGTGTCGGGGTAGCTCATCCGCAGCCGCGGACCTCGGTCGGCGCCGTAAGTCAGGCTGCGGCTGCGGATCGCGTCGAAGATGATGACGTCGTCTTGGAAAAGGCGATCGGCGAGGGTGAGGCGCCGGTTCGAGACCGGCGTGGGATGCGGGACCGCCGTCAACAAACCGTCCGAATCCAGGCGCCGCACCGGAGCCGGCTCGTCGCTCTCGAACTCGATGAAGTGGCGCGACCGCTCTTGTCCGAAGGGCAGAGGCCAGCGCAGCGCCGGATGGTAGCCGAAACTCGCGGGCATCGGCTCATCGCCCGTGTTGCGAACGCGTGTCGTGACGGCAAGTGTCGGGCCGTCCAATGCGAACTTGACCCGCAATGCAAAGCGAAACGGATAGACCTCGAGCGTGGCCTGATCGGCCGTCAGCTCGAGCTCTGCGCTGAGCGCTGTCGAGCGAACAACCTCGAAGCGTCTCACGCGGGCGAAGCCGTGCCGCGGCAGGTGATAGGTACCGGAGTTCAGCCGATAAACGCCGCCGGCCAGCGCGCCTACGATCGGGAAGAGCAGTGGAGCGCGTCCTTTCCAAACCGCGGGATCGCCGTTCCACAGCAAATCCCGCCCGCTGCCGTCGCGCAACAGGGAGAGCTGCGCGCCGAGCGGGTCGATTTGCGCGGTCAGGCCGCCGGACGCGAGCGCTATCCATGGACCGGTGGCTTCGGTCACGGAGCCTGCGCCTTGAGAAAATCCGCATCCTCGCGCACTTCGATCACCGTCGGGCGATCCGCGCGGGCGGCCCCGAGCAGCAGCTCGCGCAAGTTCGCGAGGCTCGATGCCCGCTCCGCCCCGCAGCCGAATCCCCTCGCGATCGCGAGCAGATCGGGAGTGTAAATATCGACGCCGATGGTCGGGATGCCGCGCTCCTGCATGTAACGCTTGATCTCGCCGTAACCATCGTTGTTCCACAACAGCACGATGACCGGCGCGCGCGCTTCGATTGCGGAGGCGAGTTCCGGCAACGTGAATTGGATGCCGCCGTCGCCGATCAGCGCAATCACAGGGCGGTTGGGCGCGGCCAGTTTCGCACCCACGGCTGCCGGCAGGCCGTAGCCCAGCGTTCCGTAGCCTGTCGCCGAGTTGAACCAGGAACGCGGCGCGTTCGCCTCGAATAGATGATTGCCGGAGTACACGGGCTGTGTCGAGTCGCCGACGATGATGGCCTCGGGCAAAGCATCCTGAAGGGTTTCCAACGTTTTTCGCTGCCCCCGCCAGGCGGCGGGCCACTGTGCGTCGAGACGCGCACGAGCTTGCGCGGCGAGTTTGGCCCCGGGGCTTCCCCCGGACGGTCTGTCCCGTAACGCCATCTGGGCGAGAAGCGCCCCGATCGCGAGCTTCGCATCGCTCAGAATCGCCACGTCGGCGGAAAAATTGCGGTTGAGTTGTTCCGGGTCGATGTCGATCCGGACGAGCGGGCATTCGATGCGAAGATTGCCGTCAGACACCAGGTCGTAATCGGTCTCGCCCATCTCGGTGCCGATGGCGAGTACCGCATCCGAGGCCCGCACGAGCTCGCGCACCGGCAAGAACGACGTGTTGGAACCGAGCGAAAGCGGGTGCCCTTTCGGCAGAATCCCTTTGGCATTGATGGTGCAGGCGGTCGGCGCGTCCAGCGCCTCGACCAGCTGCAGGGCTTCTTGAGCGGCGTGGCTGGCGCCGCCCCCCAGAAAGATGATGGGACGCCGCGCCGCATCGAGCACTTCGACGGCGCGCGAGATGGCCGCCGGGCAGGGCGCGGGCCGGCTCGGAATCGCGCCGAGCTTGCGATTCACGTGATCGGCGGCTGCCGTGATGACGTTGATGGGAATCTCGATATGCACCGGCCGCGGCCGCGCGCTTCCGAAGATCGCGAAAGCACGCGTCAATATCGCCGGCAACTCGTCGGGGCGCATCAGCGTATGACTGAACGCCGTCACGTTGGCGCTCAAACTGCGCTGCGAGGGCAGCTCGTGAAGGCGTCCACCACCCATGCCCAATTGCTCGGTGTTGTTGACGCTCGAGATCACCAGCATCGGAATGGAATCGCCGTAGGCCTGGCCCATCGCCGTGAGGATATTGGTCATGCCGGGACCGGTGATGATGAAGCACACGCCGGGTTTGCCGGACACCCGGGCATATCCGTCCGCCATGAATCCTGCGCCCTGTTCGTGCCGCGGGGTGATGTGCCGGATGCGCGTCGCGGGCAGTCCCCGATAGAGCTCCACGGTGTGCACACCCGGAATGCCGAATACGGTATCGACGCCGAGATCTTCCAGGAGCCTCACCAGAAGCTCGCCGCACGTCAGCATGGAGGTTTCCCCTCGGGATTCAGCCGGCAAACATCGGATTCTATCGTTGCGGGCGTGGGTTGGCGACCGCGACTGCGACTGCGACTGCGTCCGCGACGCTCGCGCAAGCGCCGAGTAACCGATAGAATCCGCCCTGCCTTCGGCCGGCCCCCGGCCGAGCGATAGAGCGGAGAGAGTGTCGTAGCGGAAAGTTCGTCGAAAGAGATTCCGGCCGCGGCACCGTATTCCCTCGCCGCCATGCTGCCGACTCGCGCGATCGCCGCGACCTGGCCGCTGCTCCTCGGCATGGGTGTGCTCATGCTGGGCTCCGGTCTGCAGAGCACGCTGCTCGGCGTTCGCGCGACGCTCGAGGGATTCCCCACGGTGGTCACCGGCGCCATCATGTCGTGCTATTACCTCGGGTACCTGCTCGGCACCCGCATCGCTCCGCCGCTGTTGCGCCGGCTCGGTCACATCCGGGTGTTCGCGACGCTGGCCGCGGTTTCTTCGGCGGCGATTCTGGTGCAAGGTTGCTTGGTAAACCCGTTTGTATGGGGCGTCATGCGGCTCGTGTCCGGAATTTGTCTGGCGGGCATCTACGTGGTGGCGGAAAGCTGGCTCAACGATCGGGCAACCCGCGAGAACCGCGGACGCTTGTTCGCCATCTACATGGTGGTGCTCTACGTGGGACTCGGCGCCGCGCAATTCCTGCTGGTGCTCTCGAATCCGTCGACGCAAACGCCGTTCATGATGGTGTCGGTGCTCATTTCGCTGGCGCTGGTGCCCATCGTCGTGTCCTCGCGCCAGGTTCCCGAGCATGCGGTGCCGCGCAAGGTGCGCCTTCGCGAGCTCTATCGCGATACGCCGCTCGGCGTGGTCGCCGTCGCCGTGTCCGGCATGATTTCGGCGTTCATTTTTTCGATGGGCCCGGTCTATGCGCGGCTCAGCGGGCTCGACACCGCCGGCGTCGCGCGATTCATGGCCGTGAGCATCCTCGCGACCGTGGTGACGCAATATCCCATCGGGCGGTTGTCGGATCGCATGGACCGACGCACCATGATTGCGGCCGTGTGCACGCTGGATGCGGTGGTGGCCGGCATCATTACCGCCGTGCACGAGCTGCCGCACGCCGTATTCCTCGCGCTGTCGGCGGTGTTCAGCGGCTTCGTGCTGACCATCTATTCGCTTGCCGTGTCGCACGTCAACGATAAACTCGAGCCGGCGCAGATGGTCGCAGCGAGCAGCGCACTGCTGCGGCTGAACGGGACTTCCGCGGCCATCGGGCCGCTGCTCGCGGGCGGTTTGATGACCGCGTTCGGTCCACGTGCGTACTTCGCCGCACTGGCGGCGTTGACGGGCGGGCTCGCCGTGTACGATCTGTGGCGTAAAACCCGCCGCAAGGCCGTGCCGCCGGCGCAGCGCGGCCCGTTCATCGGTACGCAACCTCAACCGTGAGCACATGCCCGAGATAGAGCATTTGCCGGAACGTGGATTGCAACTCGGCGCCATCCTGTGCGGTTCGAAGTGAGGTGACGATGCCGGTGTCAAGACGCGAATTTCTGGTGAAGTCCGGGGCCGTGGTCGCAGGCACCGCCGTGGCGGCGGCGGGGATGGCAGACGCTGGGGCTCGTGTGGCGGTCGAATCGAGCGACCCGTCGGACGGGGCGGTCCAGGCGCCGGCGTCGAGTGCGGCCCGTGCGTGGAAGCTTCCGCCGAAGCGGCCCTTCCGGCTCGTCGAGAACGAATGGGTCACGCTCAAGGACGGTACCCGGCTCGCGGCACGGATCTGGATTCCCGACGGCGCCGACACCGCGCCCGTGCCGGTGGTCTGGGAGTATTTGCCGTATCGAAAGCGCGACTTCGAGCGCCTGCGCGATACCGGCTGGGCTGAGATGTTCGTACCGTACGGCTTCGCGTTCGTGCGCGTGGACATCCGCGGCTCCGGCGACTCCGACGGCGTGCTGCTCGGCGAGTATTTGCAGCAGGAACAAGACGATGCGCTCGAAGTGATCGCCTGGCTGGCGCGCCAGCCATGGTCCAACGGCGCGGTGGGAATGAGGGGAATCTCCTGGGGCGGATTCAGTTCGCTGCAGGCGGCCGCGCTCGCGCCGACCGCGTTGAAGGCCATCATTCCGCAGTGTGCGTCGGACAATCGCTACACCGACGATGCGCACTATGTCGGCGGGGCTCTGACGTTGGACAACTACGATTGGGGCGCGGAGTTCAAGACCGTCCTGGTCGGTCCACCCGATCCGGCGATCGTCGGCGCCCGCTGGCGGGACATGTGGGTGCAGCGGCTCGAGGCCACGCCGCCCGTCCTGGCCGAGTGGCTTTCGCACCAGCGGTACGATGCCTTCTGGCAGCATGGCTCGGTGGCGATGGATTACTCGAGCATCCAATGTCCGGTGTATGTAGTGGACGGACAGATCGATTCGTATCGGGACTTCCTGCCGCGCCTGCTCGCCAATCTCAAAGTCCCTCGCAAGGGCCTCATGGGCCCCTGGGGTCACAAGTTTCCGCAACTGGCGGATGCGGGGCCCGGGCTCGACTGGGTGACGGAAGAGGTCCGCTGGTGGACCGAGTGGCTGCTTGGCGTCGATACCGGGATCATGGATGAGCCGATGTTGCGGGTGTTCATGGAAGAGCGGACGGCGGCCGAAGTTTGGCCGCAGGACGTTCCCGGGCGCTGGTTGACCGAACCCTCCTGGCCCTCGCCACACATCCATTCGCGAACCCTGTTCCTCAATGTCGACGGACTCTCGGAGCGACCAGGGAGCGAGGCGGTGCGACAGATTCACTCGCAGGAGACGCTGGGGCTCACCAAGCGTGAATGGTTTCCGTGGAATTTGAACATCGACCTGCCGCCGGATCAGACGCCGGACGACAAGCGCTCGTTGACGTTCGACTCGGCTTTGCTGACGGAGGATGTGGAGATGCTGGGTCGGCCAATTGCCTCGATCCGGGTCGCGAGCACTGAGCCGGTCGCGAAGCTCGTGGTGCGGATCAACGAAGTGACGCCGGACGGGGTGTCGTGGTCGGTGAGCTATGGGGTGCTGAATCTCACCCACCGCGACGGACATGAAAGGCCCGCGGCGCTCGAGCCGGGCCGCCCTTATGACGTGGAAGTGCCGTGCTATTTCACGGCGCATCGCTTCAAGAAAGGCAGCCGCATCCGGGTGGCGATCAGCGAGTCGATATGGCCGATGTTGTGGCCGTCGCCGAAACCGGTGCGGCTCGATATCACCGTCGGCGCGTCCCGGCTATCGCTGCCGGTGCGGCCGAACGACGGCGGGGCGGGCAGCATGCCGATCGGGCTTCTGCGCGATCGCGTTCGACGTGCGGTCGACGCCGACCCGGGTGCCTTGAAGGCTCGGCGCATCACCCAGACGGGTCCGGATGCCGAGGGGCGAGTGCGCCTGCACAAGAGATTGCGGGACGAGCCCGAGACCTTGGCGGACATCGGCACCCAGATGTCGGGCGGAAGCGATTGGTACATGTCGATCCAGGAGGGCGATCCGAACAGCAGCGTGTGGCGGCTGGAATGGTTCAGCAACCTCAAGCGCAACGAATGGGACACGGCTCTGCGATCGACGCTCGAGCTCACGTCGACTGCAGAGCACTTCCGCATCAAGGAGTCGATTTACGCGAGCGAGCAGGGGAGGAAGGTGTTCGAGCGTCACTGGGATCACGTGATCAAACGCGATCTCCTATAGCGGCCTCACCGTTGCGCCGCTCCCTCGGCGCGGCTCAGGCGCCTTGCTTGCTCGGCGCCGGTTCCGGTGCAATCGCGGGCTTGGGGTCAGCAGCCGGGCTGCCAACACCGGGGCTCGCCGCCGGGGGGCTGGCGCCTGTCGGGCTTGCGACGGGGATCGCCCCGCCGGCCGCATCCGGCCCCAGCAGGTAGGCATCGAGGACCTTGCGGGCGATAGGCGCGGCGGCGGACGCTCCGAACCCGCCGTTCTCCACCAACACCGAGAGCGCGATTTTCGGATCGTCGATGGGTGCGAAGGCGATGAACCAGGCGTGGTCGCGCTTGCGCTCTTCGGTGATCTTCGCCCGGGTGTTTTCGGTTTGCTTGATCGTGAATACCTGGGCGGTGCCGGTCTTTCCTGCAAATTTGTACTTTGCGCCGACACCCGCCACATACGCGGTGCCGCCTGGCCCTACGGCACCCATCATGCCGTCGTACACGACCGACCATTGCGCGTCGGTTCCCAGACCCACCGGCTTCAGAAATTCAGGCTTCCTGGGCAGGACAGTCGTGGAACCCGGCTCGCGAATGGCCGAGACCAATCGCGGGACGGCGACGATCTTGCCGCGCTCGGCGATCTCCGCCGCAAAATGCGCCTGCTGCAGCGGAGTCACCGTGATCGGGCCCTGACCGATGCCCATGCTGATGGTCTCGCCCGGAAACCAGACTCGATCTTCCGGCCGCTTGAACGCGTGCTGCTTCCACTCCGGCGATGCGTAGAGGCCGGCTTTCTCGCCCGGAATATCGATCCCGGTGAGCGACCCATAGCCGAATGCCTTCATGAATTCGGCCATCCGGTCGATGCCCATCTGATGAGCAAGCTTGTAAAAGTACACGTCGCAGGACTCGGCGATGGCATGGCGCATGTCGAGAGTGCCATGCTTCTTGTCGTCCCGGTATTTGTTGGCGCTGCCCGGGAGCTGGAAAAAGCCGGGGCAGAATTCAGTCGTCTCCGGCGTAAAGACGCCATAGCTCAGCGCCGCCAGCGCATAGAGCGGCTTCACCGTCGATCCCGGCGGATAGGCGCCCCGCAGCGCCCGGTTGAGCAGCGGCACGTCGATATCGGTCGAGAGCGCGGTGTATTCGGGCACGGTCAGCCCGCGGACGAAATCATTGGGATCGAAACCCGGTGTGCTTGCAAGGGCGATGACGTCGCCGGTCTTCGGATCCAAGGCAACGACCGCCCCGCGCTTGCCCTGGAGCGCCTCCTCCGCCACCTTCTGCACGCGCGCGTCCATGCCGAGCACGAGATCCTGGCCGGCGACTGGCGCTTTGGTGCGTAATTGCGGAGCGTATTCGCCGGCCCGCTCGACCGGCCGGCCGGCGGCATTCACCAGGATCTCGCGGAACCCGGGCTTGCCGTGGAGCTCGGCCTCATAGGCCGCCTCGACGCCGAGCTTGCCGATCAGGCTGGTGCCCGCGTACTCGGCGGTGTCGATCTTTTTCAGGTCCTCCTCGTTGATCGCGCTCACGTAGCCGATGGCGTGAACGCCCATTTCCTTCATCGGGTAATGTCGCGCCAGGCGCGGCCGAATATCGACGCCGGAGAACTGGAATCGGTGGATGGCGAAGCGGGCCATTTGCTCCTCGTCCACCTGCAGCTTGATGGGGACGCTCTCGTACACCTTGTGCGACATCACGGTGCGCCGGATGGCGGCCACCTCCTCCGGGTGCAGCACGCCGATGTCGACGAGCTGGGCGAGAGTGGCGTCGAGCGCCTTGCCATCGCCCACCTGCTCGCGCACCAGTTCGATGTTGAAGGCCGGCTGATTGTCGGCGAGCACCACGCCGTTGCGGTCGAGGATCAAACCGCGACTGGGCGGAATGGGCTCGGTGCGAATGCGGTTGCCCTGGGAAAGAGTGGAGTAGTACTGGTACTTGACGACCTGGAGATAGAACAGCCGCCCGGCGACACAAAAAAGCAGCACCAACGCGATGACGCTCGCCACGATGCCGCGCACCATGAAGAGACGATTCTCGGCGAAGTAGTTCTTGATCCGGGCTTGGCGGCGTGCCATGGGCCCGAAATTCTACAGCAACGAGCACGCTGCATTTGGCAACTGTGTCACGCACCCGGCCCCGGGGCGCCGGGCATTCGGCGGACAGGGGGCGTACTGGGCGGCCCCTGTCCGCCTGGCGCTATGCGACTTTCTGCGCCGTTCGATAACGGGCCCCGGGCTGCGAATTGCCGAAGCGCTGAGCGATGGACTTGCGCGCCGCTTCGAACTGCGTCCAATCCTCGCCATTTTGAAGGCTGGGAATCGTCACGAGCTCGCCCTGGTCCAGCCCCGTCAACGCCGCATCCACCATGTCCTCAGCCGACATGACGATCGACGGGGGCAGCTTCTGCCAGGGCAGTCCGGCGTTTTCCCAGAGCTCGGTTGCGGTCGCACCGGGGAGCACGGCCTGCACGCGCAGGCCCTTGTCGGCGAGCTCGTGCTGCAACGACTGGGTGAAGGCGATGACGAACGCTTTCGTGGCGCCGTAGACACCGTTCAGCGTCTCCGGAGAGATGCCCACCACCGACGCAATATTGATGATGGTTCCCCGCTGACGCGACACGAATGGGGGCACGGCGGCGTAGGTGAGCCGGGTGAGGGCTACGGTGTTGAGCCCGATCATCTGTTCCATCTGGTCGACATTGGCGTTCAGCAGCGGCGAGACGGACGCCACGCCGGCATTGTTCACCAGCATGCTCACGTCCGGGTTGCTTTTCAGCTCGGCTTCGACCCGGGCGAGATCGGCCCTGTCGCCCAGATCCGCGCGCAACGGCCGGACGATGCGTCCGCTATCCCGCCGCAGGCGCCCGGCGAGCGCCTCCAGCCGGTCCGCGCTGCGCGCGACCAAGATCAAATCGTAGCCGCGTTTGGCCAGGCGGTCCGCGTACACGGCGCCGATGCCGGTGGACGCTCCGGTAATCAGAGCGGTGCCAGGTCGTTGAATGTCAGTCATGTGCGTATCCTCAGGTTGAGTTGACCGGGTGAAATGCGATTTCGTCATCGGGTGACCACCAGACAGGTGGTCGTCGCGCTGGCGCAAAGATGGCCGTCCTTGTCGGACAATTTGCCCTCGGCGAACGCGGCGCGCTTGCCGAACGAGAGCACGCGGCCCTCCGCCCGCACCGGGCCGCTTTGATCGGTCAACGCGCGATGGTAGGCCACCTTGAGCTCGAGCGTGGTGTAGGCGTCTCCCGCGCGCAGGCGCGAATGCACCGCGCACCCCATCACCGTATCGAGCAACGTGGCGGCGTACCCTCCATGCACCGTGCCGATCGGGTTGTAAACGGCGCCGGTCGGCCAGCCTTCGAAGACCACGAGACCTTCGTCCGCCGAGACAGGACGCAGATCGAGGGTTTTGACGATACCTTCGTATCCCGTCTTTCCGGCGAAGATCGCACGGAGCTGGTCCAGCCCCGACAGCGCGGAGAAATCCGTAACGTGAATCATCGAGGGGTGCCCCCTGAATTGTGGGTGTCCTGAAGCCCGAGTCGCGACCGGATGCTGTTGCGCGCCGAGTCGAGCAGCGCGTCGGACAGAACCGGATCGGGCACCGCTCGGGCGATGGCCACGGCTCCGGCCATGGCGGGAAGAAGAGACGCCGCCAGTGCTTCGCCGTCGGGAATTCCGGCCTGTGCGATCCAGGCGGCCAAGATCGCGAGGAGCGACTTGACGCCGGCGCCGAAGGCCGCGCGAAACCTGCGCGATTGTCTCGGCAGGTGGGAATTGAGCGCGACGATCGGACATCCGTTGCCCGGGTCGTCCCGATGAACAGCGGACACGTACCAGTCGATGTAGCTGGCAAGCGCCTGCCGTGCCGGCATGCCGTCAGTCAACTGACGCACCCGCTGCCCCGAATGAACAAAAGCGTTCTCGAGCGCCTCCGCGAGCAGCGCATCCTTGGACTTGAAGTGAGCGTAGAAGCCGCCGTGCGTCAGGCCGGCCGATTGCATGAGATCTGCGACTCCGAGCTGTTCGGGGCCCTTTTCGCGCAGCGCGCGCCCCGCCAAACGGATCAGTTTGTCGTGGGTGTCCTGCTTGTGGGTGTCGCCGTATCGCATCGCTCAGCTTTCCTGGGCTTCATTATATGATGATCATCATATTAAAAGTCAAGCACGCACCGAAGCTCGCAGGCGCTTCGGTGTAAAATTTGCTGCATGGAGCCAATCGAAGTGCTGCGAGAGGAGGGCTATGTCCTCGTACCGCGGCTCGTTCCTCAAGGGGCATTGAACCAGCTCAACGAAATTGCCCGGGCGCAATTGCGCGCGCGCGCGGATCCGCTCGAGCTGGAGGCCGACCTACAATATCCCGGGGCACCGAAATCCCGCCATGACGCCGGCGGTGGCACGGTGCGCAGACTCTTGGACGCGTACGCTCGCGACCCCGTATTCGCCGAGTGGGCCGTTGCGCCGGCCGTGCGCGCATGGATGCGGTCGTATTTCGGTGAGCGCGTGCTGATGTCGCGCGCGCATCACAACTGTCTCATGACCAAGCATCCGCAGTACGGGAGCCTGACCGGATGGCACCGCGATATCCGTTATTGGTCGTTCCAGCGCGAGGATCTCGTCTCCGTCTGGTTCGCTCTCGGAGAGGAAAACGTCGACAACGGCGCACTGTGGCTGGTGCCGGGCTCCCATCGGATGAAGCTCGGGGCCGATCGATTCGACGAGGCCAAATTCTTTCGACCCGCACCCGAGGCCAACCGCGAGATCATCCGGCGGGCCGTGTCGCCGCGGCTCGCGCCGGGGGATGCGCTATTCTTCCACTGCAACACCCTGCACTCGGCGGGCAGGAATTCGAGCGATGCGGTGAAATTTTCGCTGGTGTTCACCTATCACGGCGAAAGCAATGCGCCGCGGACGGGAACGCGGTCTGCATCGAAACCCGAAGTCGAGCTTTGAACGCGGCTTGGATACGAAAACGCCGCTGCGCGAGGATCCCGGCAGCGGCGTCTATCGAGGCGGATCAGCGATCAGCGAGCCCAGTGGCCTTCATGCATTCGCCAGCCGCCGCCTTCACGCACCCAGGCATGCGGCACCCAGTGGTAGCCGGCTCGACCGGGACCCCAGTGGCCGCCGACCCAGACGTGACGTCCGCCCACCCAGTTCCAGTAACCGCCAAACCACACGTAGCCGGGAGCCGGCGCCACGCCAACTACTTCGTACTGGGGCGCGGGCGGGGCCACGGTGACGACCGCGCCGCCGCCGTAATAACCGGGCGCCGGTGCGACCACGCAGCCGCCGAGGAGCGCGCCGGATAGAACGGCGATTCCCGCGAGAGTCTTGAATCCACGTAACGATTTCATGCTTTCTCCGTTTCAGAGCAATGTCCTATATCCATTAACGCACAGGCCCCGCTTCGGATGACGTGAACGCCGGCACAGTGTGCGAGGCCGTGATGACGGAATCAAGCCCGCGGGGCGGCCAGCACCTGAACCCAGTACAGGCCGTGCTTCACCGCGCGCCCCTGCGCATAAGCGATGCCCATCTCCGCGAAGCGCGGGTCCATGATGTTCTCGCAATGACCCGGACTCTCGAGCCAGCCATGCACGACCTCGTCGGCCGATTTGAGACCGTAGGCGATGTTTTCGCCCACCAGCGTCTCGCGGTACCCGACCGCGCGTACGCGGTCGGCCGGGGAGTGGCCGGCGAGATCCGCATGCTCGAAGTAGTCATGAGCGGCCATGTCGTTCGCGTGACCGAGCGCGACGCCGTCCAGCGTGCCCGACCGCCGCACCGGTGGTGCGGGAGCGAACCAGCGTGTGCCGCAACGCGCTCCCCGAGTACGCGCTTCGTTGACCAGATCGAGCGCGCGCGCCGCCAGCACGGGCGCCTCCGTGCGAGAGGGCACGACGTACGGGGAGGCGAGCACGATCCACGTGTCCCTGCCGCGATGATGGATGCCCACGTCGCGCATGCCGCGATTGGCGACCGTGGCGCACTCGGATCGTCTGAGGGTATCGAGTGCCGCGGAGGACGGCCCGGTCAGGTGCACGCCGGCGGCGGATTCGGGCCGATACCCGCTGTTTTCCGTCGCCGCCGCCAGCGTCTGGCCCGCTGCCCATTGCGCGGCCGCTCGATCCAGCAGGCCATCGTGATTGAGCGGGCGCGCCGCGGGCACGGTCCCGCCACAGCCTCCTTCGCGAAGCAGCTGGACGGCGGCGAGCGCTTCGTCGACCGGGCTCGGGGCCGCCGTGATCGCGGTGGTCGCGCTGCCGGCGGCGGTGATCGAAACGCCGAGCATCAAGCCGGCGGCAAAGCGCTTCATCGGCAACTTCTCCCAAGCTAGATTTCAGCATCGCCCAGTCGCGATTAACCCAGCAACGCGTGAGGCGGCCAAAGGATGACCCTGCGAGGCGGCACGGCGTCACAAAATGCAGCGTCTGAGCCCGCGATCAGCGCGCGGCGGCAACACGTTGCTGCGGCGCAGGAGGCGGAGCCGCCCATTTCAATTGCTCAATCAATTCGCAGGCTTGCTCGAGCGCATCGGCAGAACGGACCTGGCCCGACAAGTCTCGGGCTCGGCGGCCCACCGCACGGTCGCTCAGGATGGCGCTCATCTCGCCGGCGGCGCGCTTCGCACGATAGCGGGTGCGCGGCAGCGAACGCCCGAGCCCGAGCCGTGCGATGCGCCAGCCGTTGTCGAACTGATCGTGGGCGCTCGGCACCACCAACTGCGGAACGCCCGCCTTGACGGCTTGGGCGAGGGTGCCGATTCCGCCGTGATACACGAGCAAGGCTGCACGCGGCAGCACCTCGCTGAAACGCAGGTAGCCGAAACTCTGGATACCCGATGGCAGCGCCGCGGGCAATTGTGCCGGAAAGTTCGTGATCAGCATCCCGCGCAGGCCGAGCCTCTGGATGGCGGCGACCGACTCGGTGAAATAGTCTTGCATGGTGGCCGCGGCCGAGCCGGGCGTCACGATCACCGGCGGCTCGCCTGCGTCGAGAAAATCACCTGCCTCGCGGGACCCCTGCGATTCAATCGGCGAAACCTCCGTGCCGCCGTCCCAAAGCGGGAAGCCCACCAGGTGAACGTTCGGCGGCCAGTCGGCCTGCGGCGGCGCGAACCAATCGGGAAAGAATCCGATCACGCATTCTGGGGAATGGATCCAGCGCCGCAGCACGCGGCTGACCGGGGACAGACCGAGCGTCGAACGAAAATCATTGAGGGGCTTGCGCAGCAGCCGGTCGATGGCCGCCCAGTCGATGAGCCGAAACAGCGCGCGCTTGAACCACATCGGTTGCGAGGGCGAAATTCTCAAAGTCCCGAACATGCCCTGATCGATCAGGCTGCGGATCACCGTGGGTTGCAGGTGGATGCTCGCCGTAGGCAATCCCAGCTTCTCCTGCGCCACTCGCGCCCCGAACGAGATGCTCGAGGCGGCGACGACGGTGTCGGCATCCGCGTGATTCTCGATGAGGCGGAAGATCTCGGCGGTTGCTGGAATGATCACGCGTCTCGCGACCACTTCAAAGCCCCTGTTCGGATGCCACAGATCGGGATCGAGGATGGCGCTTTGCACGTCCGCGGCGGTTCCGACCGGGAGAAACTGGAGTCCCTGCGCCTCGATGGTCTCCCGAAAAAACGGATTGGTGAGGATGGTCGCGCGGTGTCCGCGAGCGCGCAATGCGGTTCCCAGCGCGATGAAGGGGTGCACATCGCCGGCGCTGCCCAGCGTGGGCAGCAAGACGTTCAAGCGGCGCGCAGCGCTCACGCGGTGTCGGGAGAGTTCGACTCAACCAGCGCCGCGAGCGCCGGAGTCCGCCAGCCGCTGCGCAGGCCCCAGAAAAAAAAGCACAACGACACGAACACCACGCACAACTGGTCCCAGCCGTAGCCGATGTAACCCCGCCCTTCGAATTCCTTGCTGCCCGCCCACGACAGCACGACGATCGCGGCGAGATAGGCGATCAGCCACCAGGCACCCTTGAGATGCCTGCCGAAGCCGACCCAGTTGCCCTTGGCTTGAGAGTAAAGGTAGACGGGCATGGGCAGGAGGAGCAGCAGCATGATTTGACCGGTATGCGGCCAGCGCGCCCAGTAGAGCATGAGCGTTGCGAGGACGAACGCCAGCGGCGCCAGGATGGCGAGCCCGGGCGTGCGCAGCGGGCGGTGTACATCGGGCGCCGTGCGCCGCAGTACGGCGACGCTGACCGGCACCACGAGGTAGGTGATGATGGTGGCGACCGAGATGACCTCGGCGAGCTTGCCCCAGCCGCGAAAGAAGAACAGGAACAGGAACGACACCAGCAGGTTGAACCACATCGCAGGCCGGGGAATTCCGAAACGGTGGTGGACCCGGCCGAAAATCCGCGGCAGCGAACCGCTGCGCTCCATGGCGTAGATCATGCGCGCCGTGGTCGCAGTGTAGGTCGTGCCGGTTCCGCTCGGGCTCACGAAGGCATCGGCGTACAACAGCAGCGCGAGCCAGTTGAGATTCAGGGCCAGAGCGAGCTGCGCGAACGGCGAGCTGTATTCGAGCGCCGACCAGCCCTCGTGAAGATGTTCGGGGGCGACGGCACCCAGGAACGCGATCTGCAGCAACAGGTACACCACGGTGCTGAGCGCCAGCGATCCGAATATTGCGACGGGTATGCTGCGGCCCGGATTGCGCGCCTCTCCGGCCAGATTGACCGGGCTTTGGAATCCGTTGTAGCTGAACACGATGCCGGAGGTCGCCACTGCCGTCAGGATGGAGGCGAGATCGCCGACGTACGCTCCGCCGCGGATTCCCACGCGGAAATTGGCGGAATGGAAGCCGGTGCACATCATCGCAAGGGCGGTGGCGGCGGGAACGATGAGCTTGAAGAAGGTGATGGCGCTGTTGGTCCCGGCGAACACCTTCACGCTCCAGAAATTGACCAGGAAATACAGCACCACCAGCACCGCGCAGATCCAAAGACCCGGCACCGTCAACTCGCCGTGGCCGTGCGCGGCGTGCAGGTAGAGCCCCTGCGCCCAGCTCCACGGCCAGGAGCTCATGTATTGAACCGAGGCTTCGGCCTCCACCGGGATGACCGACACGATGGCGATCCACGCGGCCCAGCCGGCCACGAATCCGACCAGCGAACCGTGCGAGTAGTGTCCGTAACGCACCGCGCCGCCGGATTCCGGGAACATGGCGCCGAGCTCGGCATAGGTGACCGCCACGAAGGTGATGATCACCGCGCCGATGACCCACGCATAAACGGCGCCCGGACCGGCCAGTTGGGCGGCGCGCCACGCGCCGAACAGCCAACCGGAGCCGATGATCGATCCGAGACCGGTGAACATCAACGCGATTGCGCCGACTTCGCGCCGCATGGACTTAGTCCAGATCCCTCGCCAGCGCGCTGCGCACCGCATCCGGCAGCGGATTCACCGCGTGCCGGTAATGCTCGTGATCGACACCGATGCTCAAGGTGGCGCCGCTCTTCATGGCCTGCACCATCGACGGCGTCAGCTCGAAACGCAGGAAATGCACCGCCGACGTCTTGTTATCGTTCTCCCGCTCCAGATCCTCGTCGGCGACCGCAAACACCCGGTCCATCTCGCTGACCCGGACCCAGCAGCGATCCTCGACACCGATCAGGCTCTCGAGGGCCACGCGCCTCTGTTCGGGGTCCGGATATTCGAGCAGCAGCGTCGTCTTCCAATCGCTGCCGCTCGGGATCAGCGGATTGTAGGCATCGAGCTCGTCCTGGATCCCCGCACTCTCGAAGATCCGCTCCGCCCGGAGCATCTCCAGTACCTGATAGCGGATGGTGGTCCGGTCCTCGAAGCACCAGGTCATGTTCGGGCCGACTTGGACGTTGCGCAGCTGCTTGTGCGCGATGACCTCGTTGCGCAGGCGCGATCGCTCGATCGAGTACTGCTCGAGGCTCATCAAATCGCTTCGGGATAGTTTTTCCATGGGTGTCAGAGTCCGTATGCCATTTTGAGGAGCGTCAAGGGATGGGTCGGCGGCCGGCCGTCGGGGAGGCCGCTCTCGATCTGATGGCCCGCCATCGGGCAATCGCTCGCATAGAAGTCGGCGTTGCTCGATTCGACCCGCTGGATGACGGGTTTGCCGATCTTCATCGATGTCTCCCGGAATTCTCGCTTGACGCCATAGGTGCCGTCGTGACCGGAGCATCGCTCGATCGGCTGTACGGCGGTGCCCGGCACGAGCTGCAGGATGTCGCGCGTCTTCAAGCCGATGTTCTGCACGCGCAGGTGGCAGGCAACATGGTAGGCGATGGTGCCCAACGGGCGCTTGAAATCCGTGCGCAGAAGTCCGGCCTTGTGCCTGAGAGCCAGGTACTCGAACGGGTCGAACATGTGCCGCTTGATCCGGGCGATGTCCGCATCGTCCGGAAACATGAGCGGCAGCTCCTGCTTGAACATCAGTACGCAGGAGGGGATGGGCGCGACGATGTCATAACCGCGCTCGATCATGGCGATCAGCGGGGGTACGTTGCGGGACTTGAGGTCCGCGACCGCCTGCAGGTCGCCGAGCTCGAGTTTCGGCATTCCGCAACAATTCTCGCGTTCCGCGAGGGCGACTTCGATCCCGTTGTGCTCGAAGATGGCGGCAAGATCCAGACCGATGCCCGGCTCGTTGCGGTTGATGTAGCAGGTGGCGAACAGCGCAACCTTGCCGCGGGTAATGCCTGCAATCTGTGGGGCGTCGGCCGGCGCAGCAGACCGCTTCAGACGGCTGCGCAGCGACTTGGAATGGTATTTCGGGATGGGCGCCCCGGGGTCCACGCCGAGGGCTGCGTCGAGCATCTTGCGTCCGAGAGCGCTTGCATTGACCGCGTTGACGATCTCGCTGACGACGGGTATTCCGGCGATTCTGCCCACCGTATCCGTCGAGCTCAACACCTTGTCCCGCCAGCGCACGCCGCCCTCGCGATTCTTGACCGCTTTGGCGCGCAGCATCAGGTGCGGGAAGTCGACGTTCCAGGGATGCGGCGGCACGTACGGACACTTGGTCATGTAGCACATGTCGCAGAGATAACAGTGGTCGACGACCTTGGCGAAGTCCTTCTTGTCGACCGCGTCGAGATCTCCGGTCTTGGATTCGTCGATCAGGTCGAACAGCGTCGGAAAGGAATTGCAGAGGTTGAAGCAGCGTCGGCAGCCATGACAAATGTCGAAGACGCGCTCGAGTTCCTTTTCGAGGGCGGCCGAATCGTAGAATTCAGGGTCAGCCCAAGCGAGCGCGTGGCGCGTGGGCGCCTCGAGACTGCCCTCGCGGCCTTGGCTTGTCGGTCCGTCGGACACAGCGAATCTCCAGAGATCAAAAAGCGGGCTCCTGAACGGAGCCCGCTCGGGTTGGGCCCGGCGGGGGCTGCTTATCGGATTAGAGGTTGTCCAGCGCCTTCTGGAAGCGGTTGGCATGGGAGCGCTCGGCCTTGGCCAGCGTCTCGAACCAATCCGCTATTTCGTTGAAACCTTCCTCGCGGGCGCTCTTCGCCATGCCGGGGTACATGTCGGTGTACTCATGCGTCTCGCCGGCGATTGCCGCCTTGAGATTCAGCGAGGTCGCGCCGATGGGAAGTCCGGTGGCCGGATCGCCGCTGGCCTCCAGATACTCGAGGTGGCCGTGGGCGTGACCCGTCTCGCCTTCGGCGGTCGAGCGAAATACCGCCGACACATCGTTGAAGCCTTCGACGTCCGCTTTGGCCGCGAAGTACAGATAGCGCCGGTTCGCCTGCGATTCGCCGGCGAACGCGTCCTTCAGATTCTTTTCAGTCTTGCTGCCTTTGAGATTCACGACTCACTACTCCTTCCGATTGATGGATTAGCCGATGGATGGGTTCGCAAACCGAATCCCAATGAATTTGCCGCGACGGTAGTCCCGACGGCGGCGCGAAGTCAAATTGCTGGTCTCTATCGGAAAGATGGATGCTGTCTATCGCAGGCCGGTTTCGACGCAGCGTCATGGACAAGCCGCGATGCGTCGATGGCGGAAGTTCGCCGCACCGAGCGAGCCCGAGGGGAGTGATGGTGGTTCGTCCGGGAGCAGAACGATCTGAGGGGATCGCGTCACGGCCCGCCAGACTCGGACTCGGTGCGGCCTCGAACCGCCCACGGCGATCGATTGATTGTTGCCTGAAAGCAACGCCACGCAGAGTTTGCAACACGCGTGAAAGTATGACGTTCCGCTCGATCTGCGCGGGAGTGTCGCCGGATCAGCCCCGATCCATCCCATGCCGTCCCGCTAGCGCGGGCGGCGAAGTGCGCGCTCAATGGCTGGGGTGCACCCGATGATGGTGATGATGATGGTGGTGATGGTGCCGGTGATGCGGGGGATCCGCAAAGCTTGCGGTGGCGAACAACAGCAGCGTGACCGTGATTCCGACGAACTTACCCATGAATCGACCCTTATCTGAAACGAATTGCTTCCGCGGCGGATAGCATAGCCTTGCGCGGGCTTCGCGGCGAGTGGAATTGCGCCGTGCGCTTCGAAGCACCCGGAATCACGGGACTTTCGTCGGCGCAGCGGCGAGGGCCGCGAAAGCCCTGACGGCAACACCCTGCGCCCAGGCTGAGGGTTCAGTGGGACAGCGCTCGTAGGTCCTGATGTCCCAGCTCGGCAATACGTCCGCGGTGACGCCGGTATACGTTCCATCGTCCGCCAGCGCACGGTTACAGGCGCCAACGGCCCTCTCCAGCGCCGTGGCCGGCAGCGCAAGCCCGTACGCGGCGGGATGCAGCGCAGCCGCGACGTAGAACGCCGCCGTTGAGGTCTCGGACTCGGCTGCGGGGTGGTCGAGGACGGCGCGCCAATGACCGTCGGAGTTCTGCGTTTGCGCCAAGCGCTGCAGCGCGAGCGCCGCAAGATCGGCTACCTCGGCGCAGCCCTCCCCGTCCAGCAGACGTACCAGGTCGAGCAGCCCCAGGACGGCCCATCCCATACCGCGGCTCCAGGCCACCCCGTTGTTGCGCCGGTGTGTCGGGTCGAACCACTGGGCCCATCCCGCCTCGCAGCGCAGCACCTGCATGCACTCGGTGGCCAAGCGGATGGCCTTCTCCGACCAGCGAGCGTCGCCCGACCATCGGGCAGCCATCGCGTAGGTCGCAGGCAGGTGATAAACCGCATCGATGCAGACCCCGAAGCGGAAAGACGGGCGATGGGGCTCGAGCGCAGGAATGCAACCGTAGACCCGCGGCAAACCGTCCAGGCGGTCGAGCACGCGCTCAGCCGCCGTTGCGGGCAGATCACCGTCCATCGCCAGTTGAATCACGGTCGCGCCGGGCGCGAGCGCATCATCGAAATTCGCCGGGCAGCGGCTGTTCCAGCGCCGGCATATTTCCACGACGTGATCGCGATAACCACCCCCGGCCTGCGCCACGGAATGGGCCTGCATCAAGCCGTCAATGGCGATGGCGTCGCCCCAATACCAGCAATGAAAGCGCCAATCGGTCAGGCGCTGCGCGGCACGACGCAAGCGAGCAAGAGGTTCAGCGTTCGAGGGATGCACGGATTGCACCTGAAGTCTCGATCAGCCGGCGGGTGCGCCATCCTTGCGCTGCACCCGCCGGATCGATCCCCATGAGACGCCTATTTTCAGAATTTCTGTCCGAATTTGACTCCGAACTGCATTGGTTTGACCGGGTAAATATGGGCGTTGAGCAAGCAATAGTGGTAGACGGAGTCGTTGCATTCGGAATTCCTGCCGAGCTCGCCCCGCTTATCAAAGAGGTTGTCTATGTATCCCTCGAGGTGCCAGTTGTTCATCCCGGTTCCCGCGGATAGATCGAAGGTCGTGAACGACGGCGTATCCCCCGCGTAGTAGCGCGTCGCCTCGAGACTGTACGTGGTCGAGCTCTGGTGATTCACCGACGCCTGGGCATAACTCTTGTAGTTGCCGACATCGAAGGTATAACGGGCGGTGCCATTTACCTTGACCTTGGGCGTTCCCGGCAATTGCGTGCCCGGAGTGGCGTCGACGAAGGCGGCGGTGCACGTTTTCTGCTCTACGCCGAGTTGCGAGGGTGCGCAGAAAACCGAGGTTGTCTCCATGCGTAGAAGGCCCGTAGCCGCGGCGGACAACACCAGATGCTCTGTCGCGGCCCACTCCAGGTCCGATTCGATACCCTCCACCCGGGCATTTCCGGCATTGACGATCGAGGTGATGCCGTACTGGCCTTGCACGGAGGTTTGCACATCGAACCATTTCTCGTAGAAAACGGCACCATTGGCGCGGAGGCTGTGATTGAACCAATCGGTCTTCCACCCCAGCTCAAAATTAGTGAGCGTATCCGCATTGTAAGGGCTCGCCGTCGGCAAGCGGTTGTTGCCGCCGGGTCGGAATCCCGTGGACCACGTGAAATAAGCCATGTCAACCGGGGTGACTTGATATTGAAGACTGACCTTGTGCGTTTCGCCGTGCTCGACCACCTTCTTGTTGGTGTTATTGCAAGGTTGGGGTCCTCCCGTGTAAACCCCCGGGGTGGTGACGATTGGATTCCCCTGCTGCAGACACAGCGCTTCGCCGCTGTGGGTGGAGTAGCCATCGTCATTGAAGCCGAAAAAGCCATCCAGCGTATTGTTGACCCAGAACTCGCGGATGCCCCCGATCACCTTGAATTGATCCGTGATGTCGAACGAACTCTCCCCGAACGCCGCATAGTCCCGGTCGGTGCGAGTCATCTGGGACAGATAGTAGACGTCTTGCTGCCCGGCAACCTCGTAGAAGACGGGCAGATCCGGCAGGTCGAAGCCCGCGCGAATATTGTCGGACTGCCGCTGATAGAACACTCCCGCGGTCCCTTTCAAGCGGTAGTCCGCCGGCGAGTTGATGCGAAATTCATGACTCACCTTCTCGTACTTGTCCGCGTTCTGTGTGTACTGCACGGGGCGGTCGAGCAGGTGCCCGGAGGCGTCGACGAACCGGGTATAGGCGTATGAATTGGCGATCGCTTGGCGGTCATAAGCAATCGAATACTGCGAATAGTCCACCAAATTGTCGACCTGGCGCGAGAAATATCCACCCGTGTAGGTCAGGTCCCAGTTGCTGATTTTTCCCTCGACCGTAAGCGCCGACTGATACCAATCGTCCTTGTTGTAGCCTGTGAAATAATCTCCGACATTCAAGTCGCCGAAATGCGGATCGAAGGCGAAATCCCCGCTGGTTTTCTGGTGCTGCCCGATGATCATCGGCGTGACCGTCCATTGGTCGCTCAGATCGACCTTGAGGGCCGCACGCCCACCCGCGGTGTCCACGGGGTTGAAATCCTTCTTGACTACATTGGCATTGTTGATGGTGACAGGGGCGTAATCGGGATATCCGTCCGGACCTCCCGCGGGACCTCCTGCGACGGGGGTGCCGGTCGGCGAGTACCGCTGGAACGTGTCCTGGCGGTAGACGTTGTTGATGTAGCCGCCCTCGTGGTCGGCATAGCCCACTATCCGGATCGCGGCATGCTCGGCGAGCGGTATGTTCACGAATCCTTCGGCTCCCCCGCCGCCGGCGCCGTCCTTCCACTTGTCGCCCTTCACGTCGTAGCCGGCCGCGAAGCCCGACGGATCGGGCTTGTTGGTGATGATGCGAAGGGTGCCGGACAGGGAACTCGCTCCGTACAGCGTGCCCTGGGGTCCTGCCAGCGCTTCGATCCGTGCGATGTCGTACACATGGATGTCGAGCGCACCGGCGACTGTGGTGACGGGCATGTCATCGAGATATAGACCGCTCGAGGGCAGATATCCGGCGTGCAGCGCTACATTACCATTGGTGCTCGAGATGCCCCTGAAGAACAAATTCGTCTGGCCTGGGCCGTAGGAGCGATAACTCAAGCTCGGCAGCAGTTTGGCGTAATCATCGAAGTCGCTTACTTGAAGCTGTTCGAGCTTCTCGCCGCCCAGCACCTGCAAGCTGATGGGCACCTTCTGCAGGTCTTCCGAGCGCTTTTGGGCGGTCACCACGACCTCTTCGAGCGTCGTGGTGTCGGCCGTGTCTGCCGCCGCGTAGGCCAGGCCTCCACCGGACAGCATCGCTGATGCCAACGGCATGCTTACCCATTTGGCGCGCGTGCGCGCCAGTTTCCTCTTTCGGCTGCGAGTCATTGATGCATCCCCTATCGTTTTTTACCGACTCCCACCCGTGTGTATGCCACAACGCCGGCCCTTTTTAAACAGGCTGGCCGGAAGTAGAGGCTCTTCTTGTGATACTTCTCGGCGGGACGGCGTGTCTCGGTGGTCCAAATTGGGGGGTAGGCTCAGACCGGCGGCACGCCCGGGTATGCCTCGACCAGATCACCCAACGCAAGCCGGAGCGGTTCGAGCCAGGGCTCGTAATTTCGCCACTGGTCCAGTCCCTCTCGAAAGATCGGCTTGCGCACTTGTTGCGAGCTGGCGGTCCGAACCGCGCGGTCGTTTTCGTAGAAGCTCAACGTGGCCGGCTCGAATGACAGGCCGCAGAAATCGAGCAGGCGCCGTATTTCTCCGGCGGCATCGTTGACCAAGTTCTCATAGATGACCCGGTGAATCGCGCCGGGGGCCACCCGATCGAAGTGCGCCATCAGATCCACGTAGTCGCGGTAGTACCGGGCCAGGTGCTCCAGGCTGTAGGAGTACCGTTGGCCCTGGGCAAAATTCTGTTTGAAGGCGGAAAAACAACAGGCCATGGGGTGGCGGCGTGCGTCGATGATCTTTGCGCGGGGCAGGATCAGCCGGATGAGCCCGATATGGAGATAATTGTTGGGCATTTTGTCGATGAAGAAGGGTCTCGCGGTTTTGCGCTGGATGCGGGTCTGCGCGAGGTACTGCTCGCCCAGAGCGAGGCACTCGGCGGCGCTCATCTGGGCGAGCACGCCGGGATAAATGCACTCCTGGTCAGCCGGCCTGTTTCCCAGCGTCGTTGCCATGGCCATGATATCGGGCAGCTCCATGGTGCCCTCCACGTTCGAGTGGCTGGCCAGTATCTGTTCGACCAGCGTAGAGCCGGCGCGCGGCAGACCGACGATGAAAATGGGGTCGGCCGCCGGGGCACCGAAACCCCGGCGCGCGGCAAAGAACTCCTGAGTGAACGTTGCCTTCGAGCGTTGCACCAAGGCCGTGTTCTGCGCGGGCTCCCAACCGACTCGGGCGCACCGCAGCGAGTTTGCCTTCACATAATGGTCGAACGACTCGGGGAAGCACTTCGAATCTTCCAGAGCCTTGGCGATCGCGAAGTGAAAATGGGCCCGATCCTCGTCCGTCAATTCGGGACCCTGCAGGCGTTCGCGCATGGCGCGAAGCTCGGCCTCCTCGAACCGAAACGTCTTCAAGTTGGCGAGGCTGTAATAAGCCTCGCCCAACGCAGGGGTTAAAGCGATGCAGCGGCGATATGCGGCGATACTGTCCGACTGACGGCCTGCCGACGCCAGCGCATGTCCATAGCTCATCCAGATACGTGATTGGTCGGGATGCTTGGCGAGCACGTCGGCGTAGATCTCCAGGGCTTCCTGGTATTCGCCGATGTTCGTGAGCACCACGGCCCGCAGGTTGCGATAACCGGAGTTGCGCGGTTCGCTGGCCATCAACAAGTCCACTTGTTGCAAAGCAGCAATCGAGCGGTTCTGCCGATACAGTGCCATGGCGTAGTTATAGCGAGCCGCATTGAAGCTCGGCGCGAGCTCCAGGCAGCGCACCAGGAGATTTTCCGCGTCTTGATAGCGTCGCAAACGGCCCGCCACCTCCGCGAACATCCTGATGGCCGCGACATCCGTCGGATGACGCTTCAAGTGCTCTCGCAACAGCATTTCCGCATGGCCAATCTTGTTTTCGCACAACGCGTGGGCTGCCGCCATGAGACGCGGGTCCTGGGTCGATGCCTTGATATGCTGCGCGTAGGCCGCATCGGCGCCGTTGGCGTCGCCTTGAAAAATCAGCAGATCGCCGATTTCTCGCCACGCGTCCGGTAGGTCCTGCTTGAGTGCGACCGCGCGGCGCAAAGCCGCGAGTGCATCGGCGCGTCGATCGAGCGCGCTCAGCGTAATTCCCATCTCGTAATGCGCGGCAGCCCAGTTGGGCTGTGCGGCAATCAGCGGCGCGAGCGCCTCCAGCGCGGCGGCAGGATCGCCTGCCGCCCGACGGGCGATGCCCAGCAGCAAAGTCGCCGTCGGATGGCCGGGCACTACCTTGAGGATCTCGCCGGCCTGCTCCGCCGCCAGGACAGGATCGCGGTTGAGCAGGCGCGTGGTATGTTCCAGTGCGGCCGCAAGCGTCCCCGTTGGTTCAGCGGGAGCGGGCATTCGGTTCCTCGGTGCTTCGGGGTGGCACGCTCTTATGATCTGGTTCCGAGGGATGGAATGTCAAAGCCAAACAGCGCACTGACTTGAGGGTCCGATGACGATGCGAGCCGACGAACTCAGTCCCTACGGCCTGCACCGCGTTATCGATCAGCCCGGGGCCCTACCGCAAGCCGCTGAACGGCTCGACGCGGCGCTTCCGTGTCAGGCAACGGAGCTGGAAATTGCGGTGGACTACATTCATCTCGACGCGAGCAGCCTGCGCCAGTTGCGCAACGAGCACGGCGACGACGCGTCCGCGATCCGCGACGCCTTGTTTGCGCTGGTCCGGCGCCGCGGCAAACTGCACAATCCGGTGACGAATTCGGGGGGTATGCTGACCGGCGTGGTGCGCACGGCGGGCGCTTTCTATCCTTCGCCGCCGCCGCCCGGTACCCGTATCGCCAGCCTCGTGAGCCTCACGCTGACGCCGCTGCATCTCGACTTTCTTGGCCAACCCGATCTTCATGCCAGCGCGATCATGGCGCGCGGCAGAGCATTCCTGTTCGAAACCGGAATCTGGGTGGAGTTGCCGCCGGATATTCCTGAGCGGGTGGCACTGGCGGCCTTCGACGTGGCCGGTGCCCCCGCCCGGGTACGTGTCAGGACGCGGCCTGGTGCCCGCGTGCTCATCATCGGGGCGGGCCACAGCGGCGCGCTTTGCGCCATCGCTGCCGCGGAGGCCGGGGCCGCGGAGGTGTTGGTCGCGGACATCGATCCGATTCGTTTGTCCCGGCTCGAGCGGCTCAAGCTGCCCACGATTCGACCAATCCTTGGCAATGCACAGGATGGGGTTGCGTTTGCCGGGCTCGTGGGCGCGCCTGCCGACCTGACGGTGTCCTGCGTGAATGTTCCCGGGATCGAAACCGCGTGCATCCTAGCGACTCGAAAGACCGGTCACATCTTGTTCTTCAGCATGACGACCGATTTTACGCGGGCCGCTCTCGGTGCGGAGGGTCTGGGCTCAGGGGCAACGCTCGAGATCGGCAATGGCTATCTTCCCGGCCATGCCGCGCAGGTGGTTGACCTGCTGCACCGATACCCCATGCTTTGGGACGATTGAGGAGAATCCGCATGTTGCGCAGAAAATTTCTGAAACAACTGGCGGCCGCGGGGGCGGCATCGGGCTGCCGGTGGACTCGTGCATCGCAGCCGCGCGCTGCGCGCGTGGGCGTGGTGGGTGCCGGCATCGTGGGGGCGTCGGTTGCGTATCATCTGTCCCGGGCCGGGGCGCAAGTCACTCTGTTCGAAAAAGCTCAGCCGGCAAGCGGTGCAACGCAAAACTCCTTTGCCTGGTTGAATGCGTTCGTGGCGGATCCAGATTACCGCGCGCTGCGCCTGCAAAGCCTGATGGCCTATCACGATCTGGACAGGCGCCTCGGCTTGGGCATCGTCTGGGGGGGCTATGCCAACTGGGCGCGTACCCCGCCGGAGGTGCGCTCCCTCGAGGAAAGCGCCCGGCAGATGGACGGGACGCCTTATCCCGTGCGTCGGATTGATGTCTCGGAACTGCTTGCGATGACCCCCTCTCTCGTGCCGGGCACGGTCGCGGAGGCCTTTTACTCGGGCATCGATGGGCACCTCAATCCGCTCGAGGCAACGCGCCGGTTCGTCGCGGCTGCGCGGCGGCAGGGCACGGTCGTCAAGCTGCAATGCGAAGTGCAGGAACTGGACATGGCTCACGGCGTGCTGACAGGGGTCAGAACTGCACAGGGCGGGCTGCCGCTCGATCATCTGGTCGTCGCCGCCGGCGTGGACACACCGAGCGTCTTGGCCCACGCAGGCTTTCCCTTGAAGCTGCGCCACGCGCCCGGCATTCTCGCGCACAGCACCCCGGCCTCCCGCGTGACCCCCATCATTTTCGATGCCCCGGGACATCTGTCGTTCAAGCAGATGGCCGACGGCAGCATCGTCGGCACCGATTCGCTCGAGCCGCCGGATATCCCGGCTCACCGGGAAATCCGCGACCACGCGATGGCATTCCCGGACGAGGCTCTGCGAGCGATGCACGGCAACCGGATCCTCGCCAAGATTGGAGAGTTGCTGCCGGCAGCGCGCGGCGTCACGCTGGAGCGGCTGACATTGGGATTTCGACCGATCCCGCTCGACGAACTGCCGGTCGTCGGGGCGGTTCCCAATCTGCCCAACCTGTATGTGGTCGTGACGCACAGCGGAGTGACGCTCGCGCCGATCCTCGGTCGATACGTGACTCAAGAGGTCATGAGCGGCTCGCGCATCGAGGCGCTGGCGCCGTTCAGGCCCGAGCGCTTCGCCGCCGGGACGCCGCGGATTGCTCGCGCCGCTCCAATGCTCGTGCCCTGAGGTCGCATCATGATGGAGGCAACCGTGTCCTCGCCGGCCTTTGCGGCGTTCATTGTCGCGAGCATCGTTCTCGCCCTCACACCGGGGCCGGGCGTGATCTACCTCGTGACGCGGACGCTCAGTCAGGGACGCAAGGCGGGGCTGGCATCGATCGGCGGGATTGCGCTCGGCGATCTTGGCAATGCCGTCGTGGCGTCGGTCGGTCTCGCCGCCGTGCTCGACGCCAGCGCCGCCGCGTTTGTTGCAGTGAAATTCGCGGGGGCCGGCTACCTGGTATTTCTGGGCGTAAAAGCGCTGCGCGCACCGAAGACCGCTCAGCCATCGGCAGCGATCAACGCGCCGTCCTTGCGTCCGTTTCGAGACGGCTTCTGGGTGGCTTTGCTGAATCCCAAGACGGCACTTTTCTTCGCCGCGCTCATGCCGCAGTTCATCGATCCGCATCGCTCCTCCTTGGTTCAGAGCTTGTTATTGGGCGGCGTATTCGTCGCGATCGCGATGTGCACGGACACGCTGTACGTTTTGGCAGCCTCCGCCCTTGCACCTGCGATTACGCAGCGCTCGCGCTGGCTTCCGTACGGCAAGTATGTGAGCGCCGCTGCCTTCATCGGACTCGGCGTGTATGCCGCCTTCGCGAGCCCACGATCATCGAGATAAACGTCGGTGCGGCAGCTCCTCATCGGCGTGTCGGGCGGGAAGGGCGAAATGTCGGCGTAAAAAAGGCGGGCGCGTTGCCGCCGGCGCCCGCCAATCGCAAAACGGATCGGACCCGCGCCGCTGATGGCTCGGGTCCGATCCGCGGGAGTCCTCAACCTACGACGCGGCGGCCTTCGCGACGCCGTTCACCTTCACGGCATTGGCCGCCAACAGATCCATCAGAGCCGGCGAGAGCGCATCGTACGGCTCGAGCTTGAGCTCCTTCAGGCGTGCCCGGATCGCGTTCATGTCCTCCGGCTTGGTGCCGGTCTCGATGACCGAGGAGACGAACGCGGCAAAAGCCGGGGGCGCCCAACCGCTCTTGTCGAAACGCTCGGCGTGCACGAAGGTCAACCCATTGAAGGCGTGCTTCGGGTTGTCGATCGGTCCATGCATGTGCACACCGCAAACCGTGCAGGCGTTGCGCTGAATGGTCTTGGAAGGATCCACCACCTTCAGTTTGTGACCGTTGGCAAGCACCTTGACCTTCGGGGTCGGCACCACCGCGATCATCGAGAAAAGCGCACCCGTCGGTCTCCAGCACTGCGAGCAGCCACAGACATGGTTGAACAGCACGTCGCCTTCGATCGAAACCTTCACGGGATCGGTGGTGCACTTGCAGGACAACGTGCCGCCGGCAAACCCCGGCGTCCCCGCTTTGACGCCGTTGTCGACGGCAGGATGAATCTTGACAGTCATGTTGAGCTCCTCATTGTTTAATAAATGCACACGCTGCGGATCGACTCGCCCTTGTGCATCAGGTCGAACGCGTCGTTGATCTTCTCGAGCGGCATCGTGTGCGTGATCAAATCATCGATGTTGATCTTGCCGTCCATGTACCAGTCCACGATTCCAGGCACCTGCGTGCGCCCGCGCACACCGCCGAAAGCGGTGCCCTTCCACACCCGTCCGGTCACCAGCTGAAACGGACGCGTTTGGATGGTCTTGCCGGCGCCCGCGACGCCGATGATCACCGACACTCCCCACCCGCGGTGCGTGCATTCGAGCGCCTGCCGCATGATGTCGACGTTGCCGATGCATTCGAAACTGTAGTCCGCCCCGCCGTCCGTGATGTTGACGAGATGACCGATGAGGTCATCGCCCACTTCCTTGGGATTCACAAAATGGGTCATGCCGAATTTCTCGGCGAGCGCCTTGCGCCGCGGATTGATGTCGACGCCGACGATCTTGTTGGCCCCCACCAGCCTCGCGCCCTGGATCACGTTCAGGCCGATGCCGCCCAGCCCGAATACGACCACGTTCGCGCCCGGCTCGACCTTGGCGGTATGGACCACCGCGCCGACGCCGGTGGTCACACCGCAGCCGATGTAGCAAACCTTGTCGAACGGAGCGTCCTCGCGGATCTTCGCGACGGCGATTTCGGGCAGCACGGTGAAGTTCGAGAACGTCGAGCAGCCCATGTAGTGATGAATCTTCTCTTTCCCGATGGAGAACCGGCTCGTCCCGTCGGGCATGACCCCCTTGCCCTGCGTCGCGCGGATCGCCGTGCACAGATTGGTCTTTTGCGAGGTGCACGACTTGCACTGACGGCACTCCGGCGTATAGAGCGGGATCACGTGATCGCCCTTCCTGACGGAGGTGACGCCGGGTCCGACATCCACCACGATCCCTGCGCCTTCATGCCCGAAAATGACCGGGAACAGCCCCTCGGGGTCCGCCCCCGAGCGTGTGAACTCGTCGGTGTGGCAGATGCCCGTCGCCTTCAGTTCTATCAACACCTCGCCGGCTTTCGGGCCTTCCAGGTCCACCGTGGCGATCTCAAGCGGCTTGCCTGCCGCGTAACAAATTGCAGCTTTGGTTTTCATGACATTTGATCTCTCGAATACTGGCGTTTTAGCGTAACCGGCCGCAGCCTTAGCGGCCGAATTCATCGACGCGTCAAAACTAACATCAATCCACCAACATCACTCCGCGACCCGCCGATATGACGGCCGACGCCGGCTTTCCCCATTGTCGTGCAAAGTCGTGCAAATTACATGCCGGAGGCTCGGGAGCGCTGCCGGAGCGGGCGGGCAGATCGCCGTAAGGTGCGCAGAGACCGGTTTGATGCGGGTGTGGAAAGCTCGGGCGCAGCGGCCGAGACACCGGTGCCGTTGCGGGCATCACTCGAAGCTCCGTTACAAATTGCCCCGTCGGCTGTCGAATCGTCGCGGAAACGGTACAAAAAATTCGCATTGCCCCCACGGCGCCCGTGCCATGACGCCGGCGCCATGCGTCGATGCCGGCCTGGCCGGTATCGCGAGGTCGTCAAGTGCGAATTGCGATGCGTACCGTTGTGACCCTGTCAGCGCATCACGAACGGCGCAATCGCCGAACCGACTGTAACGTGCGTGGCACAGTTCGTCTTGTAGGTGCGGGCCCCGATCCTTTCGACATACCGTAACCCATTGATTTTGCGAGGATACGGTCGCCGCGCAGTATTTATTCGGCATTTGCCGCGGATGGCATAAGCATTGCTAACTATTAGCACAATCCACGGCGGTGCTGCGTCGCTGCCCCGGGGATCCGACTGGTCGCGACCGGTGCAGCCAGAGAAATACAACGTATTGTGAAGGAGGGAGTTTGAAGGCAAGAGACAATCACAAGATGCGCTTTTTCCCCGGGCACCCAGCATCCAGGACTTGGTGCGCGCCGTTCGCCACTTCAGCGGCGAAATGCTCAGACCTTAAGCAGGAGAATTGAGATGAATTGGCTCACAACAAAACGTCAGGTCAAGGTCCTGTACGCCGTTGCAGCGCTCGCTATGACCTGTGGTGCAGCGATGGCAGCGTCGGACTCGGAACAGTTTCAACGCTTCAACGATCCCAATCAGTGGGGGGCCCCGGCGGGCAACCTGAATCTAACGCGCTATAGCTCGCTGAAGGACATCAACACGGGCAACGTGAATTCGCTGCAGATGGTGTGGTCGCAATCGAGCGGCACGCTGCGCGGTCACGAGGGTCAGCCGCTGGTCATCGAGGACGTGGGCGGCAAGCCGATGATGTTCATGGAGAGCGGGTGGCCCAACATCGTTCAGGCGCTCGATCTGAGCGATCCCGACCATCCGGTGCAGGCGTGGAGCTACACCAAGACCAGCGGCCGCGATGAATCGGCCGTCCCCCGCGCCTGCTGCGATACGGTCAATCGCGGATTGTCGTATGCCGACGGAAAATTGGTGTTCGGCACATTGGACGGCTACGTGATCGCGCTCGATGCCGCGACCGGCAAGCAGGACTGGGTCGTCAAGAGCGCCTATCCGGAGCACGGCGAGACCATCACGCCGGCGCCGATCATCGCTGCCGACAAGGTATTCATCGGCTTCGGCGGCGACGAGTTTGCCGCGCGCGGCGCGGTCACTGCGTACAACCTCGCCGATGGCAAGCTCGCGTGGAAATGCTACAACACCGGCAGCGACAAGGACGTTTGCCTGACCTCGAAGACCAACGCGAAGCATCCGGAATACGGCAAAGCCGGCAAGGATCTGGGCATCAACACCTTTCCCGGCGATGAGTGGCAGCGTGGCGGCGGCGCGGCATGGGGCTGGTATGCCTACGATCCCGACCTGCACATGGTGTACTACGGCACCGGCAACCCGGGCCTGTGGTCGCCGCAGTATCGCTGCGCGGAGCCCATCACGCAGGAGAATTGCAACAGCGGCAAGTTCGACAACAAGTGGTCGCTCAGCATCTTCGCGCGCAACATCGACACGGGCGAGGCGCAATGGGTCTACCAGATGACCCCCTTCGACCAGTGGGACTATGACGGCGTCAATGAAGTCGTGCTGGTCGATCTGCAAGTCGACGGCAAGATGCACAAGTCGCTGGTGCATTTCGACCGCAACGGCTTTGCGTACGTTCTCGACCGCACCGACGGCACGCTGCTGCGTGCCAACAAGTACGTGACGGTGAACTGGGCCGAAAAGATCGACATGAAGACCGGCCGTCCGGTGAAGGTGCCCGAGCACTCGCCGCTCAAGGTCGGCGGCAACACCCAGGCATGTCCTTCGGCGATGGGCGGCAAGGATCAGCAGCCGGTGGCGGTGGATCCGAACGATCCCGCGAACTTCTACGTACCGACCAACAACTGGTGCATGGAGGACGAGCCGCAGGCTCGCTCGCACACCCAGCAAGGAACGGTGTACGTGTTCGCGAACGTCTACATGTACCCGGAGAAGCCGGGCGTGACGGGCAAGTTCAAGAAATTCAACGTCGTCACGGGCAAGACCGAGTGGGAAATTCCCGATCAGTATCCGAACTGGGGCGGGGCATTGGTGACCGGCGGCGGTCTCGCGTTCTACGGGAGCCTCGGCGGCGATTTTCGCGCCGTCGACCGGGCGAGCGGCAAGATTCTCTGGTCGCGCAAGTTGAGCTCGGGGATCATCGGCAACCCCATCACCTACTCCGTCAAGGGCAAGCAGTATGTGTCGGTGTGGTCCGGAATCGGCGGTTGGATCGGTCTGCCGGTGACGGCGGGCCTCGATCTCAGCGACAAGTTCGGCGCGATTGGTGCAACGGCCATGACCAAGGCGGCCGGGCTCAATCACATTCCACAGGGCGGCACCTTGTTCACCTTCCGGGTCGGCAATTCGATGCCGGACAGTCCGACGGCCGCTGCCGCGGGACAGTAATCGAGAGAGGGTGTCGATAATGGGAATGGGCCCGGTGCCGTGAGGTGCCGGGCCTTTCTCATGCATGAGCCCTCGAACCGGCGGGGGCAAAGCATTACCATGGCCGGCGCGTTTGTGAAACCTTAGCCTGCGCCGCATGTCTCAACCAAGATGCAGCCGGCGTCGCAATGACGCTTCGAGGAGATCAATCATGATTCACGACACCTCGCGCCGTATCGGGCTCGCCGCCCTCGTCGCGGGTTTCACGATGCTCGGCAATGCGGCACTCGGCGCGGAACTCCGCTCGCTCACCGTATGCGCCGATCCCGGCAACATGCCGCTTTCCAACCAAGCGGGCGAAGGGTTCGAGAACAAGATCGCTCAAGTGATCGGCAGGGCGCTCGGAACCGGCGTCAATTATTACTGGCGGCCTTCGATCGAGCGCGGACTCATGCGCACCACGCTCTCCGAGGGGAACTGCGACGTCTGGATGGACATGGCGTCGGATACGGAAGGAGCCGAGGTGTTGCCCACCCCCTTGTACCGCTCGACGTTCGTGCTCGCATACCGCAACGACAGGGGAATCGACATCAACAGCCTGCACGACAACGAGCTCAAGAAGCTGCGCGTGGGCGTATTCCAGGTCTCGGCGATCCGCGAGGCGCTGTCCGAGCACGGCGTGGCGAACAACACGGTGGTCCATTATCTGAGCCACAACGCCGATACCGATCTGGAGAATCAGCCCTCGTATCAAGTGCAGCAGGTGATCGACGGTTCGCTCGACATCGCGGCCGTCTGGGGCCCGATGGCCGGATATTATCGAGCCGTCAAGCATGCGCCGCTGATCATCAAGCCGGTCAATCTGATGGAAGACCAGATTCCGATGGAATTCGACATGACCCTGGCGGTGCCGCGCGGACGCCCCGACATCAAGGCGGCGGTGCAGAATGCGCTCGACCAGCACAAGGATGAAATCCGCCAGATTCTCGTGGACTACGGCGTGCCGTTGGTTCAATGCAAGGAGTGCCTGGTGTCGGGCGATCTTCCCTCGCACGGTGCGTACGCAGAGCCGCCGCCGGCCACTGAAACCGCCGCGGACATTCAAAAGACCCGTCGTATCCGTATGGCCGAACTCAAGAAGTGGCTGGCGCAAGGCGCGAACCCCGACAACGAGCTCGCGGATGCAATCGTCGCCCACGACGTGGACCGGGTGAGCTACCTTCTCAAGCATGGCGCGCACGCGGACTGGAAAGACGGCGAGGGAAATACGCTGCTGGTCAATGCCGTGCGGTTCGGCTTCGTCGACGTGGCGACGGTGCTGCTCGACCACAAGGCGGACCCGAACCAGACCAACCTGAGCCACTGGACTCCGCTCATGTATGCGGCCTGGGACGACAGTCCGGAGATCACCAACGTGCTGATCCAGCACGGCGCGAAACTCGATGCCGTCGACAACGACGGCCTCACGCCGTTGGCGATCGCCTCTCAAAATGCCAAGATCAAAGCGGCCGAGGCGCTCGTTGCCGCCGGTGCCGACGTGAACGCACCGGTGGCCAAGGGGGGGTATACGCCGTTGATGCTGGCCTCCCTGTCGGGCTCGAGCGAACTCGCCACCTCGCTCATCGCTCATGGCGCAAAGGTCAACGCCGTGAACCCCGGCGGCGTGACAGCGCTCATGATCGCCGCAGCCAACGATCGCCGAAACGTCGTCGCGCTGCTGCTCAAATCCGGCGCCGATGTGAATGTGCGCAGCGAGGATGGGCGCACTGCACTCAGCATCGCCCAGACCGGCAACAACAAAGCCCTGATCCAGCTGCTCAAGGATGCCGCCGAGCACGGCAACACCCCGTCGAGCGGCTGATCGGGTGACGCAAGCAACGAGGAGAATGGTAGATGAGAAAAAGCCTTTCGATCGTAACTGCCCTGGGTTTGTTCGCTTTGCTCGGGGGAATTGCCACGCTTGGCAAGGTAATGGCCGACGAACAGCCCGACTACAGCAAAATAACCCCGCCGGAGCTCGAGAAGCAGACCCCGAAGGGCAAGCTCAGCAATCCGTACAAAGACACCCAGGCTGACATCGTGTCGCAGGGCGAGTCTCTGTTTCGAAGCTATAGCTGCAGCGGTTGCCATGGCGGCACTGGCGGCGGCGGCATGTGCCCGGCGCTGACCAATGACATCTGGGTGTACGGCGGCGACGACGACACGCTGTTCCGCCTGGTGACGCTCGGCAGCGATTCATTGCAGAAGGAAGGCTATACCCGCACCGGACATGAGAACGTCGTGGGCCCCATGCCGCCGATGGGAGCCATCGTCAAGAATGCCGATGATCTTTGGAAAATCATCACCTTCGTGCGCGCCCATTACAGCGGGGATCCGGCTTATAAATATGGAACTCCGGCGTCGGAACGATGATTCGGGGCGATCACGGCGCGATGTGCCGCAACGTCCGGTACCAGCGGCGCCCTTGTTGCAGCGCATATTGCGACTTTACTTAAAACGGCACAGGCTTCCCGGGGCTGGACGATAAACCTGTAAACGTGGCTCTGCAAACGTGGCGGAAAAGCTACGAATCGGAACGCAAGCGCAGCGTAGGATGCTCGATAGCGTCAGCGGATGATGCGTTATTCAAGGGGGAGTGCTTGAAACAAGAACGACTGGTGACGAACCACGCGTCGCACATCATTCATGTGATCGAGAGCGGGCTTCAACCCGCCGGTATCGAGCCGCTGGTGACCCGATCCTGGTACCGGTGTCTGCGGGAGTATGGCATCGAGCCTTCGGCGCCCCGTCAAAGCAACATCCTCAATCCCCAATCCGTCAAGGAGCTCCAGCAGCGCCTGGGCGAGCTGTTGCCCGTCGCGCGCGCCGAGATGGAGAGTCTGTACGAGCAGATCGCCGGCTCCGGTTTTGCGGTGATCCTGGCCGACACGCAGGGCGCGGTATTGAGCACCATCACGGATCCGACCCTGCACCGCGAGTTTCGGCATGCCGGGCTGTCGCTGGGCGCGTTATGGGACGAGCGCCATGAGGGCACCAACGGGATCGGCACGTGTCTCGCGGAAGCCGGTCCGGTCACGGTGCATCGCGAAGAGCACTTTCGCGGCTACAACGTGTCACTTTCGTGTTCCGCCGCGCCGATACTGGACCCCCACGGGGGAATCATGGCCGTGCTCGACGCGTCGACTGCGAATTCGAGCGACAGCCGGCTCATCCAGCGCCACACCATGGCCCTCGTCAACATGTCGGCCCATCTCATCTCGCGCTGGAACTTCCTGAGCGAATACGGTGAATCCTGGATCCTGCGGTTCCACAGCCGTCCGGAATTCGTGGGTTTGCTGCACGAAGCGCTGATGGCGATCGGCGACACCGGCAACATACTCGCGGTCAACGAGAGCGCGCTGGTGCAGCTGGGTTGCTCCAATCGTCAATCATTGGTCGGCGAACCGATCGGCAGATTCTTCCAGTTCAATTTCGCGGCGCTGGAGCAGCGGGCCAAATTCGAACCCAGCGCCATCTGGCCCGTGCGCGACCTCGCGCATGGCCGGCGCTTTTTTGCGATCGCGCGCGCGCCGCTGCACACCTCCGTGCGCGGCGGCGAACCGCCCCGGCCGGTGCGCCTCGCCGCCGCGGCGGCCGAGGGATCGAGCCTCGAGCGCGAGCATGTCGGCGAAGACCTGCAGATGCGCAAGAATCTGGCGTGCGGCAGGCAGCTGTTCGCGAAACAGGTGCCGATTCTTCTCCAGGGCGCCACCGGCACCGGGAAGGAGGCGTTCGCGAAGCTGCTGCACCGCACGGGTCTGTGGTCGGACAAACCCTTCGTGACGGTCAATTGTGCCGCGATTCCCGAAAGTTTGATCGAGAGCGAGCTGTTCGGCTACACGCGCGGAGCGTTCACCGGCGCGGCCAAGGAGGGGCGCATCGGCAAGATTCTCCAATCGAACGGCGGGACGCTGTTCCTGGATGAAATCGGCGACATGCCGCTGATGCTGCAGACCCGTCTGCTCCGGGTCATCGAGGAACGCGAAGTCGTGCCGCTCGGAAGCGACCAGCCGATTCCGGTCGACCTGCACGTGATCTCGGCGACGCACCGGGATGTCCACCTCATGATTCAGGAAGGTCAATTTCGAGAGGATCTTTATTACCGGCTGAACGGCATCACCCTGCATCTGCCCTTGCTGCGGGACCGCGGCGACAAGTCGGACCTGATTTGCATCTTGCTGCGGGAGGAGAACGGGGGAGAGGATTGCATCCGGATCGAGGATGACGCGTTCACCAAATTGATGGAGTATTCCTGGCCGGGCAACATCCGCCAGCTGCGCAACGCATTGCGGACCGCATCGGCATTGTGCCGCGACGGCATCATTCGCGCCTCGAATCTGCCGCAGGAGATTCTCGACACGAATGCGACGGCTCCAGCGGCCGTAACCGCCAAAGTGGCGTTAGCGGCGCCCGCTTTGTCCGCACCCTGTGCGGCCGCGGCGCCGGCGGACAGCTCGCCGTCCGCCGCGCTTCGCGAAGCGGAGTGCGCGGCACTCCTGCGCGAGCTCGAGAGAATGCGCTGGAACATCAGCCGCACTGCGCAGACGCTTGGAATCAGCCGCAACACGCTGTACCGCAAGATCCACAAGCACCGCATCTTGCTCGAGCATTAGAACCCGATCACCGTGCGGATGGTGCTGCCTTCGTGCACCAGATCGAACGCCTTGTTGATCTGCTCGAGCGGCAGCACGCGGCTGATCAGCGGCTTGATCTTGATGCTGCCCTCCAGATATCGGTCGACGTACGCCGGTAATTGCGAACGCCCCTTGACGCCGCCGAACACCGATCCGCGCCAAAGGCGGCCCGACATGAGCTGAGATGGACGGGTGGAGATTTCCTGGCCGGAACCGGCAACGCCGAGTATCACCGCTTGCCCCCATCCATTGCGGCAGCATTCGAGCGCGGCGCGCATGGTGTGAACGTTGCCGATGCACTCGAACGAATAGTCGACGCCCCCTCGAGTGATTTCCAGAATGACCGCCTGAACCGGGTACTGATGGTCCTTCGGATTGACGTAGTCCGTGGCCCCGAGCGCCTTGGCCAGCGACCATTTGACCGGGTTGAGATCGACCGCGATGATGCGTGCCGCGCGCGCCATGACGGCGCCCTGCACGACCGAAAGCCCGACTCCGCCGAGGCCGAAGACGGCGACAGAAGACCCGGCGCTCACCTGGGCGGTGTTGAGTACCGCCCCGATGCCCGCAGTGACGACGCAGCCGAGAAGGCAAACCTCGGCAAGCGGTGCCGCGGAATTGATCCTGGCCACGGCGATCTCCGGCAACACGACGTGCTCGGAAAAGCTGCTCGTCCCCATGAAGTGCAGAATGGGCTTGCCCTGCAGCGAGAATCGCGTCGTCCCGTCCTGCATCAGCCCCTGGTCTTGCGTTGCGCGCAGCCGGGTGCACTGATTGGTCTTGTTCGAAAGACAAGCCTCGCAGGTGCCGCATTCGGGCAGGTAGAGCGGTATGACGTGGTCGCCGGCGCGCACGCTGGTGACCCCGCGGCCGACCTCCTCGACGATGCCGCCGCCCTCGTGCCCGAGGATTGCCGGGAATAATCCGTGAGGATTTGCACCCGACAGCGTGAACGCGTCGGTTTGGCATACGCCCGAGGCGACGATCTTCACCAGCACCTCGCCCGCCTGCGGACCTTCGAGATCCACCCTCTCGATCACCAAGGGTCTGCCGGCTTCCCAGGCAACAGCCGCCCGGGTTTTCAACTGAATCCAGTTCCGTGCATGCGTCACCTCCGCGTTAAGCACAGCACCTTGCGTGCCAGCGAGGAGTCGCGGATTTCTCGCCAGCCAAGGGGGCGGGCGGCGCCCCGCTCCCGCGGTGTCACAGACTGTGCCGCGGACACGGCTCGGTCTTCTGTTCCTAATCCAAGACAGAGTGCGACATATCTGGCCCTCGGGCGGGACACTCCGACGGTGGCTTCCCCGGATCTGCGAACCTGCCGGCGTTTGCGCCAAAGCCACAGATTCTTCACCGAACGACGCACCGCCCGCGGGGCTGCGCCGGCTTCGCGAATGCGCTGGTTTTTCAGCACCCGAAACGCGCTGCGAATGCCGCCCGACGCCTGGGTCAGGGGGGGCAAACCTGTTGCGTGGCGTGGCTGGTACAGCTCTTGCAAGCATCCACCCAGGCTGCAAGGGCGCGGTCGACTGAGGTCTCAACGCCAACAAAGAACCCGAGAAACCGAACGGAGGGAGTTTATGAAAGCGCGAATCAAGCATGCGATCGCCATCGGCGCGGCGATTTCCCTGGTTCCACTGGCCCAAGCGGTCGCTGGAATCGACATCGAAGCCGGCGATTGGAAGTTGGACTTTTCCGGCAACATCAATGCCTTTTATGCGAATGCCAGCTGCGACCACGGTGACAACACGGCGGTGATCGGCGGGCTCGCCTGCACCGGCGACAACGCCACCTCGGTACGCAACGGCCTGTTGCCGGCGGCATTCGTGTTCACCGCGAGCACGCGGCAAGACAACCTCGACATCAGCGCGACCATCGGACTGTACCCCGGCATCAACAGCTCCGCCGCGGCGGGTGTGAACGGCGCGGGTCTCGCGGCCGCGCTGCAGACCCCCGGCATCGACGCTCGCCAGGAATTCCTGACCTTCGGCGACAAAAGCTGGGGCAGCGTGAAGATGGGACGCGACATCGGCATTTTCGGCAAGGACGCCATTCTCGACGACATGACCCTGCTCGGCGTCGGCACGGCCGCGGGCAATGCCGCGCCCGGCAACACCAGTTTGGGCCGCATCGGCGTGGGCTACATCTACACCGATTGGATCCCGCAGATCACCTATACCACGGCAAATTACGGGGGCTTCACGGCATCGATCGGTGCCTTCACGCCGTTGGACGATGGCAACTACACCTCGCACAATTCGCCGCAATGGCAGGGCGGCCTCGCTTTCGTCTGGGGCGACCCGAAGAGCGACGCGCTGACCGGCAAGGTGTGGGTGGATGCCGTGACCCAGCAGGCGAAGGCGCCCACGACGTGCGCGGCCGCGGTGTATCCCGCCGTGCCTTTCTGCGTCTCTGAGAACTCTACATTGGGCATTCAGAACGGCACCAAGGGCACCGCGGTCGATGGGGGTGTCAAAGTCGACTTGGCCGGCTTCGAGGGCGTGCTGTACGGGTATTACGGCAAGGGCGTCGGCACCACCGGCTTGTACATCCTTGCCACCTCGGCGGCGGGCAACGAGCGCAAGTCGGACGGTGGCTATGCGCAGCTCACTTATAAGATCGATCGGCTGAAGCTCGGCGTGAGCTATGGCGTATCCGAGCTCAAGCTCGCGAGCGACGAACAGGCTTACGGGATCAATCCGATCACGCTGGCGTCGACCGGGACCTACGCCAGCGATCTCGTGCATCGCAACGAGTCCGGCGTGTTCGGGGCTTACTACAGCCTGACCAAGAGTCTGACGCTGGTGGGCGAGTTCATCCACACGGAAGCGCAGGCGTGGAACGGGAATGTCGCCCTCGAGAACGACGTCGCACTCGGCGGTATCTTGTTCTTCTAGGGGTATGAGGTGCACGCGGCGGCGCGACTATCGGCGCCGCCGCATGACCTCTCGCCGCCGGACGTCGGTGGAGCGCTTTAATGCGGCTCGTTCATCTTGCGCCAGCCGGCGCGGGCACGCTCGATGTTGTAGTGGGGGCGGTCGAGAAAGTACTCGAGCGAGGTTCCGCTGGAGAAGCAATAGCGTGAACCATCGTCGGGATTGATCCAGTTGATGGAACAATCCGCCAGAATTCGCGCGCCGACCGCAACGCCGATGGGATCCAAATTGTCGAACTCGCCCCGCATGGGCGTCAACGGCACGACCGCCTTCCAGATCCCCTCGTTGGAAGCAATGTTCTCCCCGGCGCTGCCGGACCTCGCGCCCGCCGCTGCGGCGACGCCGGTCGCCATGCAAAAAACCACCGCGAAAAGCACTGCACGCACGACATCATTCTGCCACGGGTTTCCGGCCGCCGCCATTTGACCGTGATGGCGGCCACCTTGTAGTACCAATCGGACGCGGTATGATCGATTCGAAAGCGATCGACAACAGATATGAATCACCGGATCAAGGGCGCGCTGCACCTCGCGATGTACACGACGCTCGCGGCCTCGTTCATTGCCCGGGGCGATGACGACGATGCGGCACCCCAGCCGGGTAGTGCGCCCACCGCGCCCACCCTCAATGCGGAACAGCAACGCGCGGTCGGACCGCGCATCACCCACCCGGTGCCGACCAAAGCGCCGGAGCGCACCGATGCCCTCGGCACCGTGCTCGATGGGACCACGCTGCTCGCCGATGAGGGCGAGGCGGCGGTGGCGTCAGCAAAGGCGCATGCCGCCGCCTCCGAACTCGCCCGTCTGCGCGAGCTTCACCAGGGCGGAGGGGGCGCGTCGCTGAAAATGCTCGAAGCGGCAGAGGCCGAGGATGCGAAGGCTCGAGCGGATTCCCAGCTCGCTGCGGCGCGCTTTGCGCAGCATTGGGGTCCGTTGGCGGGAGAACCCCCGGAGGTCCGCCGCAAACTCGTGGATGCCGTGGTGACCGCACGCGCGGTGCTGGTGCGCGCCGATTTACCGGGCAGGCACACCGTGGGCTCGCTCCCGGCCGAGGCGCTGCTCGACGTGGACGGGATGAGGGTTCCCGGACGCGTGCTCGGAACGCTCGAGCAGCCGAGCGAGCTGCAAAGCGCGGGGCTGTTGATCGAAGTACGCAAACCTCCTGCAGGCCTCGCCCCCGGCGCACGTATTCCATTGGCGTTGCTGAGTGCCGAGCGCGAGGGGCTGCTGCTGCCGAACGAGGCGTTGCTCTACGGCGAGGATGGAGCCTACGTCTATAAAAAGGTCGCACCGAAGACGCCCGATCAACAGGGTCAATACGTCGCGGTGAAGGTGACGCCGATCGTCCCCTACGGCGACGGCTGGCTGGTCAAGGGCGTGGACGCGGATGACGACATCGTAGTGCGCGGCGCCGGCGTCCTGTGGTCGCTCGAGGGCATGGGTGCCCATCCGGCTGACGACGACGATTAGGACGTCCGGTGCTGGCCGCCATCGTTCGCGCTTCGCTCGCGCATCCCCGCATCGTGACCGCGCTCGCCTGCCTGATCGCCGCCCTGGGGTTGGCGGCGCTGGTGTCGGCACGCTTCGACGTATTTCCCGATTTCGCGCCGCCGCACGTGCTGGTCCAGACCGAAGCGCCCGGCCTCGACGCAACCCAGGTCGAGGCTCTGGTGACGCGTCCTCTCGAGGAACTGCTGGCGGGCACCGAGAACGTGAAGACGGTGCGCTCCACCTCGAGCCAGGGATTATCGGCGATGCAAGTGGTCTTCGATCGCAGCGGCGATCCGTACCGGCAGCGGCAGGTGGTCACGGAGCGCCTGGCCGAGTTCGCCGGACTGCTGCCCGAGGGCGTCGGTGCGCCGCTCCTCTCGCCGCTCAGCTCCTCCATGGAATACCTGGTTCATTTTGGCTACACCAGCGACCGATTGTCGGCGGTGCAGCTGCGCGACATCGTGCAGTGGATCGTCAAACCGCAGATCCTGGCCGTGCCGGGCGTCGCCCAGGCGCAAATCTTCGGCGGCGAGGTGCACGAGCGGCAGATCGCCGTTGACCCTGTCAAGCTCGCCGCCTCGGGGTTCACGCTCGATGACGTCGTGGCGACCGCAAAACGCGCCACGACTCTGATCGGCGGCGGCTACCTCGAAACACCCACGCAACGCATCGTAATCCGCGCGCAGGCGCCTGCCGCCACGCTCGATGCGCTGTCCGAGGCCGTGCTCGGCACGCGGGCCGGTTTTCCGGTGCGTCTCGGCGATGTCGCGACGGTGCGCGAGGGCGCCGAGCCGCGCTTCGGCGACGCGCTGATCGGCGCCAAGCCGGGTATTCTGATCGAAACCTCCACGCAATTCGGCGCGAACACCCTGGATGTGACGCGCGCACTGGAGGAGCGGCTCGACGCGATCGCTCCAGCGCTCGCCAAGCAAGGCGTCGAGTACCATCCGGCGCTGCTGCGTCCTGCCAGTTTCATCGAAAGCGCGATCGAGAAGCTGCGCAATTCGCTCGCCATCGGCGCGGTGCTGGTCGTGGCGCTCCTGTTGCTCATGCTGCGCGATTGGCGCGGCGCGCTGGTATCGTTCAGCGCCATCCCGCTCGCACTCCTGACCACCGTCTGGATTCTCGAGGCCTTCGGGCTCTCGCTCAATACCATGACGTTGGGCGGACTCGTGGTCGCACTCGGGGTGGTGGTCGACGATGCGGTGATCGACGTGGAAAATATTTTGCGCCGCCGCCGAATGTCGGGCCCGGCAGTGGACATCGTCGAGCTGTTCACCGGCGCATCGCTCGAGGTCAGGCGGCCGGTGTTCTACGCCACGGCCGCCGTGGCGGTCGCTTTTCTGCCGATACTCATGATGTCCGGCCTGCAAGGTGCGTTCTTCCGGCCGCTGTCGATCGCGTTCCTCCTTGCCGTCGGCTTGTCGCTGCTGGTGGCGATGAGCGCGACTCCGGCCATGAGCGTCTTGATGATGGCACGCCACGAGCCCAAGCCCGAGGCGCGTTTCCTCGCCCTCTGCAAGCGCCGACAACTGCGCGCCATCGGGTGGCTGCATGCGCGCCCCCGGTTCACCGTCGGCCTCCTCGCCGCCACGGGGATCGCCGGCATCGTGTGTCTGCCGCTTCTCGGCGCGCGGCTGCTGCCGGACTTTCGCGAAAACTATCTCATCGCGCATGCATCGCTCCGCCCGGGGATATCGCTGGCGGAGACCTCCCGGGTGGGCGAGCAAATCTCCAAGGGGCTCATGGCCATTCCCGGCGTCAAGAGCGTAGCCGAGCAGATCGGCCGCGCCGAGAACGGCCAGGATCCGGATGCCCCCAACAAGAGCGAATTCGAGGTGCAGATCGATCCTCGCACGGGCCATGGCGCCACCGAGATCGACGCGGCGATCCGTGATGTCTTCGACGACTACCCGAACCAGCTCGTGGAAATCTATTCCGTGCTCGCCGAGCGCATCGGCGAGACGCTGTCCGGAGAGTCCGCCCCGTTCACGATCAGTGTCATGGGGTCGGATCTCGATGTCGACGATCGGGTGGGCGCCCAAATCGTCGATGTCCTGCAGCGGCTTCGCGGCAGCGGCAACGTGCGGCTCATCGTCCCGCCTCGCGAGCTGGAGATGCACCTGGAACTCCTCCCGGACAAGCTGGCGATATACGGGTTGCAGGCGGCCGATGTTCTGCAGACCGTCAATGCGGCTTTCCACGGCACAGTCGCCGCGCAGCTGCACCAGGCGGACCGCAGCGTGCCGGTGGCGGTTCGCATCCGAGGCGTCGGCACCAACCCGCAGGCGGTCGGCGCGCTCGCGTTGCGCGGACGCGACGGCGAGCTCACGCCCCTGTCCTCGGTCGCAAAAATCACCCTGGAGCTCGCCCGCAGTCTCATCGATCACCAGGATGGCTTGCGCCGGCAAATCGTGGTGGCAACACCCCGGGGGGCGGATCAAGCGGGGTTCGCTGCGGCAGCGCGCCAGGCCATCGCCGCGAAAGTGGCGTTGCCGGCGGGGGTCTATCTGCGCTACGGGGGCGCGGCCGAAGCGCAGGCCGCGGCGGCGCGCGAGCTTTTGCTGCATTCGGCGGCGGCGTTCGTCCTGATCGTACTGCTGCTTGCACTGGCGTTCGGGTCGTCCCGCCACGTGCTCCTGGTCCTGATGGCGCTGCCGAGCACCTTGATCGGCGGCGTGGTCGCCGTTGCGCTCACCGGGGGGACACTGACGCTCGGTGCCATGGTGGGGTTCGTCGCGCTGTTTGGAATGGCCGCGCGCAATACCATCCTGCTGATCTCCCACTACGATCACCTGGTGGGCGCGGAGGGCGAAGCATGGAGCATCCGGACTTCGATGCGCGGCGCCGAGGAGCGCCTGACGCCGGTGCTGTTGACCGCGCTGCTCACGGCATTGGCCCTGTTGCCTGTCGCACTGCAGCTGCACGAGCCCGGACATGAAATCGAGGGACCCATGGCGGTCGTTATCCTGGGCGGCCTGGTATCCTCTACACTGGTGAGCTTGCTGCTGATTCCACCGCTCGCGGCCCGCTGGCTGAGGCCGGCCGCGTCGCGCGCCGTTTGATGCGTCCATCCGGGATCGTTTGTTCCATCAGGAAACCAAAAGAGGAAGCCCATGAAAATAGTCCGAGCGATTGCATTGACGATGACCGTACTGGCGTCGGGATACTGCGTCGCGGCCGCGCCGAAGCTGCACGTCACACAGACCATTGAAATCAACGCGTCCGCCCACAAAGCCTGGAAGGCGGTGGAAAGTTTCGATGCGTTGAACACCTGGCATCCCGCCGTTGCGAAGGACGAGATCATCGAAGGGACCAACGACACCGTCGGAGCCGTGCGGCTGCTGACTTTGAAAGACGGCGGCACCATCAAGGAAAAACTGCTGGCGTTCGAGCCGAAGGCCCGCAAGTTCCGTTATGCGATCATCGAGGGCGTGCTTCCGGTGAGCGACTACACGTCGACCTTGACCGTGACCTCCGCGGGGAAGGGCAGGTCCACGGTCACCTGGTCGGGTCACTTCCGCCGCAAGGACACGGGTGATAGTCCCGCCGACAATGCGAACGACAAGTCCGCGACCGACGCCATCACGGGCGTCTACCAGGGCGGCCTTCAGAATCTGAAGAAAATGTTGGAAGGGGGTTAGCGCCGTCGCCCGGCCGCGAGGAGCTCCAGCGTCAGCCGCCGTCACATCGCATGAACGTTCTCGATCGATTTCATCCCGCCGTCGCCGCGTGGTTCACGCGGACCTTCGATGCGCCCACGCCCGCGCAGCTCGATGCGTGGCCGGCGATTCAATCGGGACGGGACGTGCTGGTGGCGGCTCCCACCGGATCGGGCAAGACCTTCGCAGCGTTCCTGGCATCGATCGATCAGCTCGTCAAGGAGGGACTGGCGGGCGCATTGCCGGATGAGACGCGCATCGTCTATGTGTCTCCTCTCAAGGCGTTGTCGAACGACATTCATCGGAACCTGGAGGCACCGCTCCAGGGGATCGGCGAGGAGCTCGCGGCGAGGGGACTTCCCGAGGTCGCCATCCGCTCGGTGGTGCGCACCGGGGACACGCCGCAGACGGAGCGCGCCCGGATGCGGCGTACGCCGCCGCACATCGTCGTAACCACGCCCGAATCGCTGTACATCCTGCTGACCTCGGAATCCGGCCGAGCCATGCTCGCGACCTGCCGCACCGTGATCGTGGATGAAATTCATGCCATCGCGGGCAACAAGCGCGGCGCTCATCTGGCATTGTCGCTCGAGCGGCTGCAGGCACTCGCTCGAAGACCTCTGGTGCGCATCGGGTTGTCGGCGACGCAAAAGCCGATCGAGGAGGTGGCAAGGTTTCTGACCGGCGTGCGGCGCGAGGGCGACTGCACCATCGTCGATGCCGGACATACGCGGCGCCGTGATCTCGCGCTCGAGCTGCCGCCCCTGCCGCTCGAGGCCGTGATGTCGGGCGAGGCGTGGACCGAAGTCTACAACCGGCTGGCAGAGCTGGTTCGAGCGCATCGGACCACACTGGTGTTCGTCAACACGCGGCGGCTGGCCGAACGGGTGGCGCGGCATTTGTCGGAGCGCATCGGCGAAGAATTCGTCACCGCGCACCACGGGAGTCTCGCGCGCGATCGGCGTCTCGACGCGGAGCAGCGTTTGAAGCGGGGCGAACTCAAGGCCCTGGTCGCGACCGCCTCGTTGGAGCTCGGCATCGACATCGGCGACGTCGATCTCGTCTGCCAGATCGGCTCCACCCGCTCGATCAACGCCTTCCTGCAACGCGTCGGCCGCGCCGGGCATTCCGTCGGCGGCATCTCCAAGGGGCGCCTGTTCCCGCTGTCCCGCGACGAGCTGGTCGAATGCACCGCGCTGCTCGAGGCGGTGAGGCGCGGCGAGCTCGACCGCGTGGAAGTGCCGCAGAACCTGCTCGATGTGCTCACCCAGCAGATCGCCGCGGAGGTGTCCTCACAGGAGTGGCACGAGGACGCCTTGTTCGATCTGGTGCGCCGCGCCCATGGCTACCGCGATTTGCAGCGCGCCGAGTTCGATCAGTGCGTCGCCATGCTGGCCGAGGGCTTCAGCACGCGCCGCGGACGCCACGGAGCGCTGATTCATCGCGATGCGGTCAACAAGCGCGTGCGGCCGCGCCGCGGCGGACGTTTGACGTCGATCACCTCGGGCGGGGCGATTCCGGACAACGCGGATTATCGCGTCATGCTGGAGCCCGAATCGCAGCTGGTGGGGACCGTGAACGAGGATTTCGCGGTCGAGAGCCTGCAAGGCGATATTTTTCAGCTGGGTAACACGTCTTATCGGATACTGCGGGTGGAGCGTGGGATGGTGCGGGTCGAGGACGCCCACGGCGAGCCTCCCTCGATACCCTTCTGGCTGGGCGAGGCGCCGGGCCGCAGCGACGAACTATCGATGGCCGTCTCCCGCCTGAAGGCCGAGATCGAGGAGCGCCTCGTCGGCAACGGCGCCGACGCCGCGGCCGGGGTCCAGTCCGCCTCCGACTGGCTGGGGCGCGTCGTCGGCCTCGATCCGGCCGCCGCCTCGCAACTGATTCAGTATCTGGCCGCCGGGCGCGCCGCGCTCGGTACGCTGCCGAAGCTCGACACCGTTGTGTTCGAGCGCTTCTTCGACGAGTCGGGCGGCATGCAGCTGGTGATTCATTCGCCCTACGGCAGCCGGGTGAACCGGGCGTGGGGGCTCGCGCTTCGCAAACGTTTTTGCCGCACCTTCAATTTCGAGCTGCAGGCCGCTGCGACGGAGGATCACATCATCCTCTCGCTCACTCACGCGCATAGCTTCGAGCTCGCGGAGGTGTCCCGGTATTTGAACTCCAAGACCGCCCGCCACGTGCTCATCCAGGCGCTGTGCGCGGCCCCGATGTTCGAGGTGCGCTGGCGCTGGGATGCGGGGATAGCGCTCGCGCTGCCGCGCTTCCGCGGCGGCAAGAAAATTCCGCCGCAGATCGCGCGCATGAACGCGGAGGACCTGTTGGCCTCCGTGTTTCCGGACCAGGTCGCCTGCGCCGAGAATCTCACCGGCGAGATCGAAGTGCCGGATCATCCCCTGGTCCGCCAGACCATCCGCGACTGTCTCGAGGATGCGATGAACGTCGCGGCTTTCGAGGCACTGTTGCGCGGACTCGAGAGCGGTGCCGTGCGGGTCGTCGCCCGGGATTTGACCGAGCCGTCGCCGCTGGCACTCGAGGCGCTCACCGCGCGTCCCTATGCCTACCTCGACGATGCGCCGTTGGAGGAGCGGCGCACCCAGGCGGTCATGAGCCGGCGGTGGATCGATCCCGTTTCCGCGTCGGATCTCGGACGCCTGGACGGCGAGGCCATCGCGCGAGTACGCGGGGAGGCGTGGCCGGATGCTGCAACGGCTGATGAACTGCATGATGCGCTGCTGTGGCTTGCGTTCCTCAGCGACGGCGAACTGGGCGCGAATTGCGCATGGCCGCCGCTGATGCACGAACTCGCGGTACAGGGTCGCGTCGCCAAGATCCCGGCGCCCGACGGGCGCGGCCTGTGGGTGGCCGTCGAGCGGCGATCGTTGTTCGAGCCGCAGATTCCGTCGAGCGACGCAGCCATGACCGAAATCGTGCGCGGGCGTCTCGAGGGATCGGGGCCGATCACGCCGCACGCCATCGCCGCATCGGCCGGCGTGCCTCCGGCTGCGATTCATGCGGCACTCGCGGCCTTGGAGCGCGAGGGATTTGCGCTCCGCGGCCGGTTCACGCCGGGCATCGACGAGGAGGAATGGTGCGAGCGGCGCCTGCTCGCCCGCATCCACCGCTATACGGTGAAGCGTCTGCGCGCGGAAATCGAGCCGGTGTCCGCGCGCGATTTCGTGCGCTTTCTGTGTGAGTGGCAGCGGGTGCTGCCGGATGCGCGCATGCAGGGCTCCGACGCACTCGCCGCGGTGCTGTCGCAGCTCGAGGGATTCGAGGCGCCGGCGAGCGCCTGGGAAACCGACATCCTGCCGTCCCGCATCTCCGAATACGAACCGGAGTGGCTCGACGAGCATTGCCGTGCGGGGCGCTTCGTGTGGACGCGGCTTGCGGCACGCACGCCGGAACCGGAGCGGGGCGTGGCGCCGGTACGGGGCGCGGCGCCGGTACGTTCGACTCCGATCACACTTCTCGCGCGGCGCGACCTGAAGTCCTGGTCGTCGCTCGCCGAGGGACCCGATCCCGGGCAGCTGACTTCGCGCGCGCGCGCAGTCATGGAATTCATTCAAACGCACGGCGCGTCGTTCTTCGATGAAATCGCCGACAGCGCCGGGATGCTTCCCTCGGAGGTCGAGGACGCGCTGGCCGAGCTCGTGGCGCTCGGGATGGTCAATTCGGACAGTTTCGGAGGACTGCGCGCGCTGCTCGTGCCGAGCAGCCAGCGCGGCCGCTCTCATGGCCGCGGCGCCCGCCGCCGCCGATCGTTGGCGTTGTTCGCCATGGCCGATGCGGGGCGATGGGCGATCGTGCGCCGGCCGCCGAAGGCGCCGGGCTCGACCACGACGGACAGCCAAGCGGTCGAGCACGTGGTGAGAACGCTGCTCAAGCGCTGGGGAGTGATTTTCTGGAAGCTGCTGGCGCGGGAGGCGCAGTGGCTGCCGCCTTGGCGCGAGATTCTCCTGTGCTGCCGGCGGTTGGAGGCGCGGGGCGAGATTCGGGGCGGGCGTTTCATTGCCGGCTTTTCGGGCGAGCAGTACGCGCTGCCGGAGGCGGTGGCGCCGCTACGCGATGCAAGGCGGCGGCCGCAGAGCGGGCAGCTCGTATCCCTGTCGGGCGCCGATCCGCTCAATCTGCTGGGCATCGTCACGCCGGGGCCGAGGCTCCCCTCGCTTGCCGGCAATCGCCTGCTGTATCGCGACGGTCTGCCCATTGCCGCTTACGCGGCTGGTGAAGTGAGGTTCCTGGAGAATCTCGGGCCGAAGGAGGAGTGGGAAGCGCGCACCGCGGTTCTGCGGCGGCACGTGCCGGCCGCGCTGCTCGCGCTGGAGGAGCCGCCGGCGGGCGAGGAGGTGTAGCCGGCCGCGTAACCTGGGTTCGAGCGCGCAGTTACCACCAGCCGCGGCGCTTGAACCAAAGGATGGGCACCAGCGTGCTCAGGGCGATGAGCGACAGTCCGTAAGCGTAGCCCCAGCGCCAGCCGAGCTCGGGCATGTCGTGGAAATTCATGCCGTACATGCTCGCGATGAGGGTCGGCGGAATGCCCACCACCGAAGCGATGGTCAACACCTTGAACATGTCGTTCTGATCGGTGTTGATGAAGCCGAGCACCGCATCCAGCAGAAACTGCACCTTACCCGAGAGGTGCCCCTCGAAATCGGCCAACGAGCTCAAATCGCTGCGCACCGTTCGAAGCCTGAGCTCGCTGCTCGGTTCGAGCCACCCGTGTGCGCTGTCGCAGGTGAAGTCGACGATTCGCTGCAATCCCACCAGACTCTCCTGGATTTGCGATAGCGTCTCCCCGATGGTGCCGATCCTGACCAAGGTGTCCCGCAGCAGCTGACTCAAACGCTTCGAGCGCGGTTGTGTCTTTCCATGCGCATGAAACGCATCGCGGGAGATTCCCCGCAGCTCCGCGGCAAGCCTTTCCAGCGTGTCGGCGCCCACATCGACCATCTCTTCGATGAGCGCCAGAAATGCGGTGGAGCTCGTCCCGATGTCCCCGTCGTGCTCGATGCGCTTCACGACGTGGGCGACCGAGTGCATGTCTGCGAAGCGTATGGTCACCAGAACGGCCTTCGACAGCACGAAACCGACCGGGGTCGGCGTTTCGTTTTCCGGAATGGTGTGCAGACCGAGGGGCATGCTGAGATACAGCACGTCGCCCACGGCGCGCAGCCGGCTGGAGGTCTCGATTTCCTCCAGCGCCCCCCGTGAGGGAACGCGCAAGCCCCAGGTGCGATTCACATAGGCGATCTCATCCTCGGTCGGGTTCAACAGATCGACCCAGAACGATTCGGCGCCGGCGGCTTGCGAGGCGATGCCATCCTTCACGTCCAAGTCCCGTTGTGTGCCGGGCGAAACGGGAAAAGTGGTCAGCATCGTCGGCGCTCCCCTGGGGTGAACTCGAGGCAACAGGCGGGGTACTTTACGATTTTCCGGCGGGAGGGACCATCGCAGGCAGCGGCAGGGGTGGAAATTGTCTAGAATCGGCGGCAATTTCCATTCCCTATCGTACGGTGGAGCTTTTCGATGAAGAAATCGATGTCGTTGCTGGGGGCCGTCCTCTTGGTCGCGGGGACCTTGGTGGCGGCTTCTGCCGTCAGGGCCGCTCCCGCAGCCGATCCGTCCGCTCCGCCACCGCCCAAGTGGGTCCAGGGCAGGAATTATTTTCCGATCCTGCCGGCGCGCCCGACCGGGCTGCCGGCGGGAAAAGTGCAGGTCACGGAGGTATTTTCGTACGCTTGTCCCGCCTGCAACCAATTCCAGCCTTCGATGCGCAAGCTGGAGCACAGCGTGCCGGCGAATGTCGTCATCAATCTCGTACCGGCGTCCTTCAATCCGGCCGAGGATTGGCCGATGTTTCAGCTGGCCTACGTGACCGCGCAGACGCTCGGGATCGCCGACAAGACGCATGATGCGATGTTCGACGCCGTGTGGGTCACGGGCGAGCTCGCCACCACCGATCCATCGACCGGCGGCCTGAAGGCGCACATGCCGACGATCGAGGACGCCGCGCGCTTTTACGAGAAGCGCACGGGCACCCCGGCCGCCAAATTCGTGGCGACCTCGAAGTCTTTCGGCGTCGACAATCAGGTGCGCCTGGACGAGGAGGCCATCCGGCAATATGGCGTCGACCGGACCCCGACCATCGTGGTGAACGGCAAATACCGGCTGCAGGTGGAATCGGCCGGCGGACCCGACGCCCTCATCGAGCTGGTCAATTGGCTCGTGGCCAAAGAGACCAAGTAGCGCCGAGGCGCACCGCGCCCGGGAGAACCGCGGCATGAGTGCGGCGACGCTCCTGTGGGGGCTGTTATTCAGCTCCATCGGCGTCGGCTTCTTCATCTATGGAAAAAAACAGAGGGCGCCCGTTCCCCTGGTGTGCGGGATCGTCCTCGCCGTGTATCCGTATTTCGTTCCGAACGTCATCGCATTGATCGCCATCGGAGTGGCGCTCTGCGCAGTCCCTTATTTCTTCAGGGAATAGATGGGTTCTGCGGTTCTGCAGCCTGTTCGATGCCGGCAATCGCATCTGGTCGCTCGGCGCAACGGCAAACGACACGCTGTTTTCCTGAGGCTCGCAGGTGGCCGCCGTCGCGAATGCGCGCGACCTACGATCGATATGTGGCAAACTATCCACAGACGGTACTTACCGCGTTTCCAATCGGTCGAAGACCAACTACTGGCGCTGCGCGTGCTGCAAGATGAGTCCGAATATCAATCCAGACGCTCATCGCCGACCAGAAGTCCCTACCCACCGTGCAGCAGAACCGGCTGGTCGCGGATGTGTCCCTCATCGAGGCGCTGGGGGGCGGTTGGGACACCTGGGGGCTGTGACTCCGTGATCAAGCTGGTGCGCTATCACCCGAGGATCTGGATCGCCTTGGGTGTCGGGGCCGGCGTTTTTTTCTGTCTGCCCGCCACCTGGTCCATCCTGACCCGTTTGCTCGCGAGCTGGGATGTCGGCGTCACGTTGTTCCTGGTGTTGGTGTATCTCTGGATGTCGCGGCTGACCGCCGAGCAGATCTGCTCGCGCTACATCGAAGAGGACGAAACCGCGCCCATCATCCTCGCCGTGGTGACGATGGCGGCGCTCTTGAGCCTGGTCGCCATCGTCGAGCCGCTCGCCACTCTGAAGCACGTGGCCGGCCGCGAGCGTGTCGGCCACTTCGCGCTCACCGCAGTGACCTTGATCGATTCGTGGATATTGGTGCCCACCATGTTCACGACCCATTATGCCGACATGTTCTACAGTGTGGAGAAGACCGAACGGCCGCTGTCATTCCCCGAAACCGACATGCCGGCCTTCTGGGATTTCGCCTACTTCTCGTTCACCATCGCCGCCGCGTGTCAGACCGCGGACGTGCTCACCACGCGAAGCTCGATCCGCAAAGTGGTGATCCTGCACGAGCTGATCTCCTTCCTCTTCAACGCCTCGATTTTGGGGTTCGCGATCAACGTGACGGCGGGCCTGATCGGCGGCTGATGATCGGCGCCGGGAGTCAATGGTCATGCGAGACAAGGTGGTGGCGATCCTCGAGACGCGAACAGGCGAGCATCTCGCCGAACTGATCGCGCGCCGGGGCGGCTTGCCGATGCCGGCGCCGGCGCTCGAGGAGGTACCGGACGTGGATTCCGATCGGCTGGCGACGTTGCTGCGAGGCTCCGCGGCCGATCCGTTTACGATGGCGATCTTCCAGACCGGTGTCGGCACCCGGGCGCTGTTCGAGGCAGCCGAACGGCTGGACTCGGCGACTGCGTTGCTCCCCATGCTCGACCGGGCGGTCGTGGTGGTGCGCGGTCCGAAGCCTCTGGGCGAACTGAGATCCAGGGGTGTGCGCGTCGACCTCCGTGCGGCTGCGCCATTCACCAGCGACAAGGTGCTCGCGGCGGTGAGCGGGGTTCCGCTCGAACGCGCACGCGTGCTGGTTCAGCGCTACGGCGAGACGAACCGAAGGCTTTGCGAGGCGCTCGAGGCGCGGGGCGCGCGAGTCGAGGAAATCGCGACCTATCGCTGGGCTCTGCCCGAGGATGTCGGTCCGCTGATGCGCCTGATCGATGCATTGGCGGCATCGAAGGTGGATGCCGTCGTGTTCACCAGCGCGGTGCAGGTGCGCAATCTGTACACGATTGCCAGGCGCATGAATCGCGGCGCGGATCTCGCCGGCTTCCTGGACGCCGTGGTGGTGGCATCCATTGGGCCTGTCTGTACTGCAGCGTTGGTCGAGCATGGAGTGACGCCCACGTTCGAGGCGAGCCCTCCCAAGCTCGGGCCGCTGGTGCAGGGACTGGCGGCGGCATTGCAATGATTTGGCGCGCTTGTCGGCGCCGTTCCGACCGCATGAGGCTACGATGTCCTACAGCCGAGTCATCCCGGCTTCGTCAGTGAAAGCGAAGTGCGAGTGGTATAAAACCGCTCCCAGTTCGCCAAATCGCTGCAGGAGTAGAACAAGATGGATAGCCGCACCTCGTCCGATACTTCCAAACCCTTTCTTACGGACGTGCAAACACTGCGGGCCCGTGCCCGCAAGCACATGGAAGACGGAAGCGTCACCCCGAGTTACGAAGGGGACGTAAAGAACACGATCGAGATCCTGCAGGCAGTGCTCGCCACCGAGATCGTGTGCGTTCTGCGCTACACCATGCACGCGGTCGCTGCAACGGGGATTTCCAGCGAGGGCGTCAAATCGGAGTTCGCGACCCACGCCAAAGAGGAACAGGAGCATGCGATGGAAGTCGCGGAACGCATCAACCAATTGGGCGGCAAGCCCGACTTCAATCCTGCGGGCTTGGCCTCGCGCTCGGCCTCCGAATATGGCAATGCGGGCAATCTGGTCGAGATGATCAGGGAGAATTTGATAGCCGAACGAATTGCGGTCGAGCATTACCGCGAACTCGTGCGCTATTTCGGCGATCGGGATCCGAGCACGCGCCATATGTTGGTGGGAATCCTGGCCGTTGAGGAAGAACATGCGAATGACATGCACGATCTTCTTGTGGCCCACGAGGGCCGTCCGATGCTGCAAAAATAATGCGCTTGGGCCGGCGCCGCGGCTAGGAGCTGCGGCCGACCGAGGGCGGGTCGCTTGCCGGGAAACTCTCGTCGAGCGCTTCGTCCAGCAAATCGCTCTCATGGCGGCGCAAGGCGTCGGCGCGCCTCTCAACCGACGGCGATTCGCCCGGGTGCTTTTCGATATAAGCCGCTGCGTATGAGCAGGCGGGCACGACCCGCCAACCATTGACGCGCGCGGCGCTCAGCGCCTCGCGCATCAAGTGCGCCGCGATTCCACGCCCCTCGATCGCCTTCGGCACGCCCGTGTGAGTGATGGTCATGACGCCGGCCGCGAGGGTGTAATCGAGCACGGCGTCTTCGCCGTCCACCACCGTGGCGAATCGCCGAGCGGCCGCATCGTGCTCGACCTCAATCATCCCCGAGGCTCCGGGTGCTCGGGATGTTCCGGCGCCGCACGCGGCGCTGGCCGGGGAGGTTCCGCCGGCGGCCGGGCGGTCGCAGGGTGCGAGGGCAGCGCTGGGTTTTCCGAGACCGCGGAATGGTTTTCGACATTGGCGCGGTGTTCCGGGGGACCTGGCCGTTCCCGAGGGTTGGCCGTCGGACGGGGCGCCAGTGGCCCCGTCGTCGGATGCGCGGCGGGCGGCGGGGACGCCGCGTGGGTCGAGGGACCCTCGTCGCGCGGGGCCGCATGCGCGGCGGGTGCGGCATGCGCGGCCGGGTGCTGTGGAGCGGCAGCGTGTGCGGGGGCGCCTCGGGCGGCGACTACACCGTGGGTGAAATCACCGGGTTTGGCCGTCGCGGCCACCGCAGGGTGTCCATGATTCGTCTTTTCCTGCAGGGCAGGATCGGAACGCGCGGCTGTCACATGACTCCGCTGGGCCGCGGTCGGCGCAACGTGCGTTTCCTTCGCGTAGGTCTCCTGCGCCGGGGTAGGCCTAGCCTGGATCCCGCCGCTGCCGCCATTGAAACTCACCCGATTCACGGTGACGTTGTTAACGGTGACGTTTTTGACATAGACGTTGGTGATGTGCGTCGTGCCGACGTTGACCACGGCCGTATTGTAGAAGATATGTCCGTCTCGCCAATACCCACCCTCATAACCGTCTCCGCCGTAACCATGACCGTAGTCCACCCCGCCATAAAACCCCACTCGAGGACCCCAATAACCGGCGTTCCACTGGTAGACGCCGCCATTGTAGCCCCAGTAGCCCGGCGTCCAGAGCAGTCCCGGCTGAGGCGGCTCGACCCACGTACCCGGCACCCAAAAGTAGTCCTGCGCATCCGCATCCCAATACCAGTAGCCCGGCGACCAAAGATAGCCTTCGCCCGGGAGGGGCGGCTGCTCATACACCGGCAACTCAGGCGGAGCCAGATTCACCGAAATGTTCACCCCGAACTGAGCCATGCTGATGGCCGGGAGGATCGAAAGAAGTAAAGCGGGTAGCCAAGTGCGCCCCCAAAGCTTCAACATGATGGTGATCTCCGAAGTTGACAGCGCGCCTTGCGACGGCGCTTCTAGGTTTGCAATAACGGTTAGTGTGACTATATGCACCCAATTCTACCGTTCGTGAGGGCACGCCCGAATCGGTAAGGCGCCCGGGATCGTTGTAGGAGATCGCCGATAGATGGACACCAGCGATTCGCCCATGCAGCACGCGTACGCGCGGCTCGAGGCCTGCAGAAGCGACGAGGCGTCGGGCATTGCAGCGACGGCCGCGCTGATTCTCGCCATTTTCGACGACTTCTACAGTCTGTTGTGCGAGTACCCCTACCGGGCGAAATGCGCCTTCGAGCTCATGGATCCGCATGCCTCGATCCGCATCAGCAAGGAACGCCTGGAGCTCTACAGCCGATACATCACCGAGCACGGGCCGCGGATTCGCGCCGCATTCCCGGCACTGGCGGACGACGCCGCGCTCTGGGAGGCGATCGAGCCCCAGTTCGTCGCCATGATCGTCGACCGCTACGAGGCGGATACTGCCTTCAGCTTCGCCCACTCCCTGCGCCGCAATATCAGCCAGGAGGTCTGGCGGCCCGTGGCGTATTCATTCCCAGCGCCCAGCAAGCTGCGAGCGTTTTCCATGGCCTCCGTCCATCGCCGCCTGCCCATCCACTCGCGCATCGATGCGGACTTGATTGCCGCCTTTCTGCAGGTACCGGGATTCTCCGTGCCGTTCCGAGACTTGGCCGGCGACTCGCAGCGCATCGTGGAACGCGTCGATGGGCTTTTGTATGGATCGCCGGACGATCCCGTGCCGGTCGCCCTCGAGGTGGTGGAAGCGGGCTTTTTTCGCGACCGCAGCGCCTTCGTAGTGGGCCGGTGGGTGAGGCGCGACGACAGCATTCTGCCATTCGTGGTTGCCCTGCTGAACAGCCGCGAGGGAATCCATGCCGATGCGGTGCTGCACCGGGTTGCCGACATTCACGGCCTCTTCAGCTCGGCTCTAGCCAATTTTCACGTCACCACGCGGCTCTACTATCAAACCTGCGTGTTCCTCTACAGCCTGATGCCGCGACGCCCGTTGGGCCATCACTACTCGACGATCGGCTTCAATCACGTCGGCAAGGTCGCCATCCTGAACGAAATCACCGAACACATGCGTTCGAGCGGACAACGCTTCCGGCGTTCCCCCGGCGCGGCCGGCACGGTGGCTCTCGGGTTTACGTTTGACGCCTGCTCGTATCATCTGAAAGTCATTCGCGATCGCCCCACCACCTCGTACAAATGGGGCTCCTATCCGGGTGTCACCGCGGTCATCGAGAAATACCGCGTGGTGCACGAGATCAACCGCGCGGGCAGCATGCTGGACAATGTCATGTACTACAACATGCGGCTGGATCGCGACATGTTCGAGCCCGATTTCCTCGAGGAGATCTGCCGCGAATCGGCCCAGACCGTTCATCTGGACGGCGACGGAGTGATGTTCCGCTCCTTGATCGTGCAGTTGAAGATCATTCCGCTGCCGGTTTTCTTGGAGAACGCCTCCGAGAGCGAGACCCGCGAAGTCATCGTCCACCTCGGCCAATGCATCCGCAACAACGCGGCCACCAACATCTTCAACCGGGATCTGGATTCCAGAAACTACGGCGTCGGACGCTATGGCCGGGTGTTCTTGTTCGACTACGATGCCGTGGAGAAGCTCACCGACGTGAAGATCCGCACCAACCTGGAGCGAGAGCCCGGCGAGGAGACGGTACCCGACTGGTTCTTCGAAGAGGGCATCATATTCCTGCCGGAGGAGCTGCAGCATGGGATGCAGCTGATGAATCGCTATGCCACCAGTTGTTTCCGGGACGAGAACCGCGATCTGCTCGGCGTCCAGTATTGGCAGGAGGTGCAGAAGAAGCTGTTGTGCGGAGAAGTGCCGGAGCTGCAGATGTACCCGGATGCCTGCAAGCTCGGCGTCGATGACGTTGTGCAGACGAACCTGGGCGTCGACATTTGAGAAATGCCGTCGCATTTTCATTGCCGCATGGGGTATCTTGAGCCGATGGGCGCCATCGCATCGAATGCCGCTGAGAATCCGCCCGGTCCCTGGAATCCCGGCCTGAAGTCGCACATACCGAAGGAATGGCGGGAACTCGAGACGATCTTCCGGCCGGAGAACAATTTCTCGACGCTTGCCGCCGCCGAGGAGCTGCGCGGATTGACCGGTTTCGGCTTGAGCGATCTGGCGATATTTCGTCCCGAGAGATTGGCGCTGCACGAGCTTCTGATCCGAGTGACGGCCGATTTCTCGGTGCCGGACGGATCGCGGGTCGGAGATCTGGGAATCAATTTCCGCCGGATCGCACAACGCATCTTGACGAACTATGTCGAGCCCGAGATGCGGGCGATCGCCGAGGTTTTCGAAGAAGCACGGCGGGAGGTTGCCGCCGCCATCGACGCGGCCCTGACGGACGTGTTGCGCGGGCCGAACCCGGCGGTAGCGGCCGCCCCGGGAAAGCGCCGGTTGGTATTCTGGAGATCCAGGCGCCCCGCCGGGTCACCGACTTCGTCCGCTGAATTCAGCTGGGACGCGAGCCACATCGCGGAATGCGAGCGGCGTGCGCATGAGGCGCCCGAACCGTTGCGGCGGCTCGCCTATGGAACCCTCTCGAAGGTTTTGTCGGCCTTGTTCACCAACCACGGTTGCGCGTGGGGCACCCGGGATCTGATCGTGACGCTGGCGCGCGATCTTGCGGGCAACGCCTACGGAAGTGACGCCGTCGGGCGAAGCATCGATCCGCTGCTGAGGCGCGCGGCCGCGATCGAGGGTTACGGCCTGCTGCCGCGGCAGGAGCACCCGGTGGTCATCAATACCAAGGGCGCGTCGGCTTCCGGCAAGAGCACGTTGCGTCTGCTGCAGAAAAAGCTGGCGGGCGATATCGGCGTCGAGTGGAGCGATTTTGCCTTGATCAGTCCCGACATCTGGCGCAAGCAGTTGCTGGACTATGGTGCGCTCGGCGAGGCCTATAAGTACGCGGGCGCCTTCACCGCGGAGGAGCTGCAAATCGTCGACCGCAAGCTCGACCGCTACATGGCCCAAAAATACGCCGCCGGCAACATGTCTCATCTGCTCATCGACCGATTCCGCTTCGACAGTTTTGCGCCGGACTCGGATGAGGAGGGCAGCAACCTGCTCACCCGCTTCGGCCAAAGCGTGTTTCTATTCTTCATGATCACGCCGCCCGAACAGCTCGTGGAGCGCGCGTGGAAGCGCGGGCTCGAGTTCGGGCGCTACAAGGCGGTCGACGACACCCTCGCGCACGCGGTGGATGCCTATACCGGCATTCCCAATGTGTTTTTCACCTGGGTGCGTCGCAGCGACAAGCGCATCCGGTTCGAATTTCTGGACAACTCGGTGGCGCTCGGCGAGCGCCCGCGCACGGCGGTATTCGGCGACAACGATTCCGTGCATATATTGGACGTGAAGAAGATGATCGACATCGATCGCTACGGGCGGGTATTCGTCGACGCGTCGTCACCCGACGAGTTGTACCGCGATCCAAGAGCGCTGGCAGCGGAGCGCAACGTCGGTTTTTTGAGGCGCTGTGTCGATGGATTCCGATTCGCCAATTTCGCCTCGCAACGGACCGGAAGGATCTACTTGCGGATCGAATCCGGCGTTCCCGCCTGGCTCGATCCCGAGGCATTGCAGGCGGCGCTGGCGGATCCGGATACGCACGCCGGCCTCAACGCGGTGGCGCCTGCGGCCCTCGAGGGACGGGTTCGCGCCGCCGACGGCCCCCGGTATCTGCGGCCTTACGATGCCAGCTGCGCACGCAGCGAGGAATTCAGCGCCGCCCCGCGCGGCGCGGTCATGCTGCCCACCCTCGGGGTCTGGGGCAAAGGACCGACTGAAGTCGCGATCCGCTGAAACGCGCGCCGCACGCCTCCCTTCAACCCAGGAACCCGCAATGCCGATCGACGTGCTCTGCGAGGTCCAATGTGTGCTGGCGGGTGAGGCGTTCCGCCAACTCGGTGTCGCGCCGCTCGAGCGCCTCGATGATGTTCAAATGATCGACGATCGAGCGGGCGGCGCGATTGTCCTGCACGATCGTTGCCCGCCGGATGGCGCGTACGTGAATCAAAAGATTGCGCGTGGCGTCGACCAATGCCTGTGATCCGCCCAGGGCGATGACGGCCGTATGGAATGCGATGTTCGCGTCCGAGTATTCGCACAGGTGCTCCGACGGCGGCGAGTTCTGGAATTCGTCGAACAGATGTCTCAGCTTGGCAATGTCCGCATCCGTGGCATGCAGGGTCGCAAGCCGCGCCGCCATCGATTCGAGCGCGGCCCACATCTGGACCATTTCGATGATCTCGCGCTTGGACTTGCGGATGATGTAGATCCCGCGGCGGGGCACGGTTCTGATGAAGCCTTCCTGCTCGAGCAACGAGAGTGCCTCACGGATGGGGGTGCGGCTGACTCCCAGCGCGGCGGTCAGCTGGCGCTCGTCGAGGCGCAGCTCCTGGGCGGGGTCGTAGATGTCGGTTTCGGCGATGGCATTCTTCAACAAGCCATAGGCTTGATCGCGGAGGCTGGTGGCATTCAAGGGGCTCAGGGCGAGCGGCGCGGCCGGTGCGGCGCGCTGGACCAATTTGGCGATGCTATTCATCTAAATCCCCCCGGATAAACCCGTCGCAATATCCTGATCCCAATTCGTGACGCGACCACGGCGGGGCGGCGCCGGGCGAAAAAGCTACAACTGCCAGATATATCATAAGCGCGGCATCAGGTGCAGCCGGCTCGCAAACTTAGGGTTTCCCGCAGCGGGGGTGCCTGCCACCAACCCTCCACGGGTTACTGTCCCGGTTTGCAAAGGTGCGGCAATAGGTAAGTTGGTTGACAGTCTGAAAACTGTTCATATATGGTATACCACCAAAATATGGACTCATGGCTGGAGAATGCCCGACCCGTGGCGCGGCGGTCATTCTGGTGGGGGGTAAACGGTGGCGGGAGGCTTCGCACATTCGCTGTTGCGGCTGAACACCGAAGGTCTGGAAAGACCCTCTGCGTCATTCATTCCTCGTACTCGTAGCATTCGCGCGGCAGGTCATTGCCGGCGCGATTCATCAACTTCGCATAAGAGGAAAACTACATGAACGCGACCGCTCCGAATTACGCGATCAAGTCCCAGGGAGGCGTTTCGGCGCTCGGGAATCCCTGGGTGCAGCTGATCATCGGCATCATCTGCATGGCTTGCGTCGCCAATCTGCAGTACGGCTGGACGTTGTTCGTCAATCCCATCGATGCGAAATTTCACTGGGGGCGCGAGGCCATCCAGGTGGCGTTCACGATTTTCGTGCTGATCGAGACCTGGCTCGTGCCGGTGGAGGGGTACCTGGTAGACCGGTTCGGCCCGAGATGGGTCGTGCTCGGCGGCGGAATCCTGGTGGGGATCGCCTGGGTCATGAATTCGGCGGCGAGTTCGCTAGCCGTCCTGTATGCCGCCGCGGCGATCGGCGGCATCGGTACGGGCTGCGTGTACGGCACCTGTGTCGGCAACGCGCTGAAGTGGTTTCCGGGCCGTCGCGGCATCGCCGCCGGCCTGACGGCCGCCGGTTTCGGCGCCGGCGCCGCCGCCACCATCATTCCGATTTCGCACATGATCTCCAGCGCGGGCTACCAGCAGGCATTCCTGGTGTTCGGGCTCATCCAGGGCGGTATCGTGTTCGTGCTGGCGTGGCTGTTGATGACACCCCCGCCCGAAATGCTCGCCGCCGCAGCCAACAAAAGTCAGAGCGCACGAGGCTATTCGCCGGCGGAAGTGCTGCGCAGCCCGGTGTTTTACGTGCTTTATCTGATGTTCGTGCTGATTGCCGCCGGTGGACTTTCCATGACCGCGGCCGTCAAACCGATGACCGCGGATCTCAAGATCGACAAGATCCCCGTCGATTTGTTCGGGATCGTGCTGACCGCCGGCATATTCGCCGTCTCGCTCAGCCGTGTATTCGACGGTGTCGGCCGGCCCTTCTTCGGCTGGCTGTCGGACCGGATCGGGCGCGAGAACACCATGGCAATCGCATTTTTCATCGGCGCCGGCGCGTTGTTCACGCTGGGGCAGATCGGCGGGTCCAATCCGGCCCTGTTCGTGCTGGTCATCGCGCTGTACTTCGGCGTCTACGGCGAAATTTTCAGCCTGTTTCCCGCCACGCAGGGCGACACCTTCGGGTCGAAGTTCGCCGCCGCCAACGCAGGCATGCTGTATACCGCGAAGGGCACCGGAGCGCTGCTCGTGCCCATAGCGACGGGCATTGCCAAGGCGCACGGATACGGCGCGATATTCACGATTTTCGTAACTTGCAACGTGGTCGCGGCGCTGCTCGCGCTGTTCGTGTTGAAACCCATGCGGGCCCGGCATTTCGCCAAAACCCGCGAATCCATCGCCGCGTCCGCCCGATGACGGGGCTACGATGACTGTCCGGACACTTGACGATTCCCCGCCGCGCGTGCGGCAGCGAATCGAAATTCCCACTGGAGAAACCTATGGCAACCGCTAATCCCGCTGCGGCGGAAAACAAGTCCACGACCGCAGAGGACACCCTGCAGCGCAAGAGCCGCGAGGCGGGCGTCGTGTCGGGCGGCCACTTGGTGGCAAAGGCGCTGAAGAACGAGGGTGTGGATACCATATTCACGCTTTGCGGCGGCCACATCATCGACATCTACGACGGTTGCGTGGACGAGGGCATCCGCATCATCGACGTGCGGCACGAGCAGGTGGCCGCGCACGCCGCCGACGGCTACGCGCGCCAAACGGGCAAACTGGGCTGCGTGGTGACGACCGCCGGTCCGGGCTGCACCAACGCGGTGACCGGCATCGCGACCGCATTCCGTTCCGAAAGCCCCGTGCTGCACATCGGCGGACAGGGCGCGCTGACGCAGCACAAGATGGGCTCGCTCCAGGATCTGCCGCACGTCGATCTGATGACGCCGATCACCAAATTCGCCGCTTCGGTGCCAAGCACGGAGCGCGTGGCGGACATGATTTCCATGGCGGCGCGCGAGGCATTCAATGGGGCGCCGGGCCCCGTGTACCTCGAGATTCCGCGCGACGTGCTGGATCGCGAGGTGGATCTTGCCAAGGCGGTCGTTCCGCAGCCCGGCAAATACCGGGCATCCACCCATTCGATCGGGGATCCTCGCGACATCGAGAAGCTCGCCGACATCCTCGTCAATGCCGAGCGACCCGCCATTCTATACGGCCAGCAAGTTTGGACCGCTCGCGGCCAGAACGAGGCCATCGCATTGCTGCGAGGGCTCGACATTCCCGGCTATTTCAATGGCGCGAGCCGGGGCCTGTTGCCGCCGGGGGATCCGCATCACTTCGACCGAACCCGCTCCCAGGCATTTGCCAAGGCCGATGTACTGGTCATCGTCGGTACGCCCTTCGATTTTCGCATGGGATACGGCAAGCGCATCAGCAAGGACATCAAGCTGGTGCAAATCGATATGGATTACCGCACGGTCGGCAAGAACCGCGACATCGACTTGGGGCTGGTCGGCGATCCCGGCGCGATTCTCGGCGCCGTCCTGCAAGCCGCCACGGGACGCATCAAGGGCGACAAGCGCCAGGCGCGCCAGCAATGGCTGAAAGAACTGTCGCAGGCGGAGGCGGTCGCGACCGAGAAACTGATGCCGCTGTTCAAATCGAACAGCGTGCCGATTCATCCGTACCGCGTCGCCTGGGAGCTGAACGAGTTCCTGGCGGACAACACGGTGTACATCGGCGACGGCGGCGACGTGGTGACCATCTCGGCGCAGGCGGTGCGACCGCGGCGGCCGGGGCAATGGATGGATCCGGGCGCGCTCGGCTCGCTCGGCGTCGGCACGGGCTTTGCGATCGCGGCGGGCCTTGCGAATCCCTCGAAGGAGATTCTTTGTTACTACGGGGACGGCTCGTTCGGAATGACCGCGTTCGACATGGAGACCGCGAACCGGTTCGGCGTGCCGTATATTGCCGTCATCGGCAACAACTCGGCCATGAATCAGATCCGCTATGGCCAGCTCGCCAAGTACGGTGAGCACCGCGGCAATGTCGGCAACCTCCTGGGCGATGTGCCGTTCGGTAAATTCGCGGAGATGCTGGGTGGATACGGCGAGGAAGTCCGCGACCCCGCGCAGATCGCCCCGGCGTTGCAGCGGGCGCGCGAATCGGTGCAGAAGCTGCGCCGCTCCGCCGTGATCAATATCTGGGTCGACCCGCGCGAGTATGCACCGGGCACCAAGAACCAGACGATGTACAAATAAACCGGAAAGAGTGACGAGATAAATCCATGGAAAAAGCGCTGACCGGGGTAAAGATTCTCGACTTCACGCACGTGCAATCAGGCCCCACGTGCACCCAGCTGCTTGCGTGGTTCGGGGCCGATGTGATCAAGGTCGAGAAGGCAGGGAGCGGAGATGTCACGCGCGAGCAGCTGCGCGACATTCCCGGCGTCGACAGCCTGTATTTCACCATGTTGAACCACAACAAGCGCTCGGTCACGCTCGATACCAAGAGCGAGCAGGGCAAGCGGGTGCTGGAGAAGCTCGTCAAGCACTGCGACGTGCTGGTGGAGAACTTTGCGCCAGGGGCGCTCGATCGCATGGGGTTCACCTGGGAGCGGATTCAGGAGCTGAATCCCAGCATGATCGTCGCCTCGGTCAAGGGATTCGGGCCGGGGCCGTACGAGGATTGCAAGGTCTACGAAAACGTTGCGCAGTGTGCGGGAGGCTCGGCGTCGACGACGGGTTTCGACGATGGTCCTCCGTTGGTGACCGGTGCGCAGATCGGCGACTCGGGCACGGGACTGCATCTCGCGCTCGGCATCGTGACCGCCCTATATCAGCGCAAATCGACCGGCAAGGGACAGAAGGTTCTCGCGGCCATGCAGGACGGGGTGCTGAACCTGTGCCGCGTCAAGCTGCGGGACCAGCAGCGGCTCGAACGCACTCGAGTGATGAAGGAATATCCACAATACCCCCACGGCAAATTCGGCAGCGCCGTGCCGCGCACGGCCAATGCGTCCGGGGGCGGCCAGCCCGGGACCATCGTGAAGTGCAAGGGTTGGGAGACGGACCCGAACGCCTATTTGTACTTCATCGCGCAGGCGCCGGTGTGGAAGGAGATCTGCCGGGTGATCGGCAAGGAGGACTGGATCACCGATCCGAATTACGCCACCCCGGAGGCCCGCTTGCCGCGCCTGAAGGAAATTTTCGCGACCGTCCAAGAGTGGACGGTCACCAAGACCAAATTCGAGGCCATGGATCTGCTCAACGAGCACGATATCCCGTGCGGCCCGATTCTCTCGATGGAGGAGCTGGCCCACGAGCCCTCGCTGCGCAAGACGGGCACGGTGGTGGAGGTCGATCATCCGAAGCGCGGCAAGTACTTGACGGTCGGCAATCCGATCAAGCTGAGTGCAAGTCCGACGGAAGTTACGCGCTCGCCGCTGCTCGGCGAGCATACCGATGAAGTGCTGGCCGAACTGGGCTATAGGGCCGACGAGATCGGTGCGCTTCGCGAAGCAAAGGTGGTTTGACGGCGGCGCGACGGGGGTCGCGGGTCTAAAGAGCGATGCCGGATTGACCGGAGGTCGATGGCGGGAGTGGCGGGCATGCACACGCTGCTGGGGGGTGTGTATGGGATCAAAGGACGACGAGAATGAGTCGAATAAACGCGTTTTATGAGGAATCACACAATGCTTAAATTGAAACTGGCGAAGCCTATGCTGGTGGCGCTTGCGGCATTCACCGCGACCGTCACCTTCACCGGCGCCGCATCTGCGGACGATGCGCAGACGCAAGCGCTGAAGGATCAAATGCGCATCATGCAGCAGCAGATGCAGCAGCTGCAGCAGCAGATCGATTCACTGTCACAGAAACAACAGCAGCAGGCCGGCCCACCCGCAAGTGCCGCGACAGCTTCCGAAGGCAAGTCCAAGGAGGCCAAGGAGCCGATGTCGCCGTTGGAGAAGAAGTTCGACAGTTTCCTCAAGGGCTTCTATGGGTCGCTCGATGTGTCGGTGGATTACACCACCAAGGGCATCTACAACCCCATCGCGTATCCCTGGAGCTACGAGACCGGCGCGCCGGGCAGCCCCTATGTGCATGGAGGGCCGAAGGCTGGACCTTACGGCAACGTCGGCTGGCTGGGCGCCATGTCGAGCAACGGCTCGAGCATCGGCTACCGCGGATCGCATCGAATCCCCAATTCGGACGTGGACTTCATCTACCAGGTGTCGACCTCCATCAATATGGTGGCGGCGCCGGGCCTGCAAAATACCTGGACCAAATCCTCGAATACCGTACAGGGCGCGATCGGGCTGGGCGACACCTTCCTCGGCTTCAAGGATCACACCTGGGGCACGGTGAAGTTCGGCGAGATGTACATGCCGTACAAGGTCTCCACCGACCGGCTCAATCCGTTCGGCAGCGGCCTCGGCAACTATGCCAGCATCATGGGCAATTCGGGCGGCGACAACCGCGTGGAATTCGGCACTAGGGGCGACGACGTGGTGTTCTACAGCTCGCCCACCTGGGGTGGGTTCAGCTTCGATGCGGCCTATCAGTTCGGCCAGCAGCTCGACCCGAACAGCGATCTGATGCCGCTCGGGTCGCCGGACTGCAACGGCTCCAACAACCCCGGCAGCGGCAATCTGTTCCTGAACTGCGATGACGGCGGTTACGACCGCGCCTACAGCGCGGACCTCAAGTTCGAGATGGGCGGTCTGTATCTCGTCGGCGCATACGAAATCCACAAGAAAGTGAATCGCTCGAGCGACGGTATCGGCGCGAACAGCCCGTATTACAACTACCTCGTCGGTCAGGGACCCAACGGCCCGAACGCCTATCTGCTCGACTGGGCGGATTACCAAGCGTATCAGGCCGAGTATCCCGGCGCGGCGGCGGCCGGTACGCCCGCCTACAGTACAACGGTGGACGTTGCCGACGAATGGGCGATGAAGTTCGGCGTGCAATATACGTTCGACTTCGGTCTCTCGCTCTCGTACCTGTACGAGGAGCTGCACCGCGAGGTTCCGCCGGAGCTGGAGTTCCAGAACGAGCGGCAGCGCAATGGCATGTGGGTCGCATTGCAGCAGTCCTTCTGGGACGGCCGCGACGTCGCCGCCATCGGCTGGGCTCATGCGGGAGCGACCGTGGGAGACCCGGGCGGGCAACACAATTTCAACCCGAACGGCATCGGCGACAACCAGGCCAACATGTACACGTTCCAGTGGTGGCACAAGTTCGACAAGCAGCTGACCGTGTACTTCGATTGGGCTGAGCAGATCAACGACGGCAATGCCCACTACGACATCGGCGCGGGCGGCCACGGCATCAAGACCGATTGTCACGACGCCACGCACGAGCAGTTCATCGACTACTCGAGCGCGGGCCCCACGACCTGGGGCGGCTGCCACGATCAGGGCTTCTCGACCGGGGTGAGCTATCGGTTCTAATCGGCGACCGCGGTGTCGATCACGCGTTGTGTGACTCGAGGGCCACTCCTGGCGGGAACGCTGGGAGTGGCCGCTGTCGGGGCCGGCGTGACGGCGCTTGGTGCACCGCCGATCTCGCAGATGCAGCGCGAAATCGTGGTCACGGCCGAACGACCGTCGGATGCGGCCATGACGGCGCGCGTGACTGCAGCGATTCAACAGAATCCTTATATCTATGCCGAGCATGTCACGGTGGCGACCGAAAATGGCGTGGTGCGGGTCGGCGGAAGGGTTCGCGATCTGTCCGAGCTGTTCGCTATACTGAGATTGGCACGGCGCATCGCAGGCAACGGGCGGGTCGTGGACGAAATCGACTTCGTGCAGCTCGATCAAGACGGCAATTGACCTGTGTCCCGGGTACCCGGAAGAAGGATGAGGTGAGTATCGTGTCTCCATTCATGACTCGTAATTTGAGAACGGCCATGGCCGCTCTCGTCATTTGCGGCTGCGCCGCCTGCATGGGCCCACGCAAAACCGAGGCTGACCGGCTCGCAGACAAGGACCTCGCGGACCGCGTGCTCGCGACCTTGAATTCCGATCAAATGCTGTATGCACGCCATATCAATGTGCGCGCCGACGGTTCCGTCGTGACGCTGGATGGCTACATCTGGACGCCGGAGGAAATGCAGACTGCGGTTCAAGACGCCAACCAGGTGCCGGGCGTATCCAAGGTGGTGAATCGCATGCAAGTCGACCGGGGTGCGGTCAGCGATTCGGCGGTCACCCGCTAGGCGCGCCGTGAAGATAGCGATCATTGGGGCCGGCGCGATCGGCGGATTCGTCGGAGGGCAGCTTGCGCATGCTGGCGAGGATGTGACCTTCATCGCCCGGGGAGCGACCCTCGAGGCGCTGCAGACGCGCGGCATCCGCGTGACCATGAGCGATGGCGCCGAGAAATTCACCCGGCGCGTCAAGGCGACCGCGGATTACTCCCTGGCGGGACCTCAGGACGTGGTGATGCTCGCCATGAAAGCCCACCAGGTCGAGGCCGTCGCCTCGGAGGTGCCCAAGCTGTTCGGACCGGATACCGTGGTCGTCCCGATGCAGAACGGCATTCCCTTCTGGTATTTCCATAAACATGGCGGTGCGCTCGAGGGGCGGCCGGTCACCAGCGTCGATCCCACCGGGATCATCGCTAAAAACATCCCCTGCGAGCGCATCATCGGGTGCGTCGTCTACCCGGCCACCGAGCTCGTGGGGGCCGGCGAAATCAAGCACATCGAGGGCAATCGCTTCCCGGTCGGCGATCTGGATGGCACGGAGAGCGAGCGCGTCAAGCGGGTGGCGGGGTGCTTCGCGCGAGGAGGTATGCAGTCGCCGATCCTCACGGACATCCGCGCCGAGATGTGGCTCAAGCTCTGGGGCAACATGACCTTCAATCCGATCAGTGCGTTATCGCGTGCAACGCTCGCGGGCATTTGCCAGTACGCGCCGACCCGCGAACTCGCCCGCTGCATGATGGAGGAGGCCCAGGCGATCGCCAATTCGCTCGGCATCACCTTTCGGGTTCCCATCGAGAAACGCATCGCGGGGGCCGAGCGCGTGGGTCATCACAAGACCTCGATGCTGCAGGACGTCGAGGCAGGACGTGCGCTCGAGACGGATGCCCTGCTGGGATCGGTGATCGAGCTCGGCCGGATGACCGAGACGCCGACTCCGCACCTCGACGCGGTGTTCGCGCTGACCAAGCTGCTGGAGCAAAGCCTGGCGCAAGCCAGGGCGCCCTGAGCGGCTGCCGCGGGCGCGCCCCGAGACTCTCCATACAACGGCGCGCCCGGGTGCGCGCACGAGGACCATCGTCATGAACGTTCACGAGTATCAAGGCAAACAGATCCTGCGCAAGTTCGGAGTGGCGACGCCGCGCGGAGTGCCCTGTTTTTCCGTCGCCGACGCCGACAAGGCCGCGCGTGAGCTGGGCGGCAAGGTGTGGGTGGTCAAGGCGCAGATCCACGCCGGTGGACGCGGCAAAGGCGGCGGGGTCAAGGTGGCCAAATCGCTGGACGAGGTGCACGAGCATGCCTCCCAGATTCTGGGGATGACCCTGGTCACCCACCAGACGGGGCCGGCCGGACGCGTGGTGCATCGACTGCTCGTGGAAGAGGGCGCGGACATCCGCAAGGAGCTCTACGTCGGCATGGTGGTCGACCGCACCTCGCAGCGTGTGACCCTGATCGCGAGCTCCGAGGGCGGCATGGAGATCGAAGAGGTAGCGGCCCATGCGCCGGAGAAGATCCACAAGGTGCCAATCGATCCGGCCGCCGGATTGACCGATGCTCAGGCGGATGATGCCGCCCGCCGGATCGGCGTGCCGCAGGCATCGGTCGCCCAGGCGCGCTCGTTCATGCAGGCGCTCTACAAGGCCTTCGTCGAGTGCGATGCGTCGCTCGCCGAGATCAATCCGCTGATTCTGACCGGTGACGGCAAAGTGCTGGCACTCGATGCCAAGCTCAATTTCGACGACAACGCGCTGTTCCGCCACCCGGACATCGTCGCGATGCGCGATCTCGATGAGGAGGATCCGGCGGAGGTCGAAGCCTCCAAGCACGATCTGTCGTACATTTCGCTCTCGGGCAATATCGGCTGCCTCGTCAACGGCGCGGGTCTCGCCATGGCCACGATGGACGTGATCAAGCTGTTCGGCGCGGAGCCGGCCAACTTCCTCGACGTGGGCGGCGGCGCCACCACGCAGCGGGTGACCGAGGCGTTCAAGCTGATGCTCAAGAATCCCGCGGTGAAGGGAATCCTGGTGAACATCTTCGGCGGCATCATGCGCTGCGACACCATCGCGGAGGGCGTCATCGCGGCGGCCAAGGAAGTGAAGTTGAGCGTGCCGCTCGTGGTCCGCATGAAGGGTACGAACGAAGATCTCGGCAAGAAGTTGCTCAAGGAATCGGGACTGCCGATCGTCTCCGCCGACAACATGGCGGATGCCGCGAAGAAGATCGTGGCGGCGGTGGCTGGAAAGTAGGAGACAGAGCGATGAGCATCCTGATCGACAAGGACTCGCGGGTGATCACCCAGGGCATCACCGGCAAGACCGGCGCATTTCACACCCGGCTGTGCCGCGACTATGCGAACGGCAAGAACTGCTTCGTGGCAGGGGTCAACCCGAGCAAGAGCGGCGAGAACTTCGAGGGCATTCCGATTTTCGGCACCGTCAAGGAGGCGAAGGCGGCCACCGGCGCCACCGTGTCCGTAATCTATGTGCCGCCACCGCACGCCGCGGGCGCCATCGACGAGGCGGTCGATGCCGGCCTGGATCTCGTCATCTGCATCACCGAAGGCGTGCCGGTACGCGACATGATTGCCACCCGCTATCGGATGCAGGGCAAGAAAACCCTGCTGGTGGGCCCCAATTGCCCGGGCGTGATCACGCCGGAGGAGATCAAGATCGGCATCATGCCGGGCCACATCCACAAGAAAGGGCGAATCGGCGTCGTTTCGAGGTCGGGCACGCTGACCTACGAGGCAGTCGGTCAGCTGATGGAACAGGGGCTCGGGCAATCGACCTGCGTGGGGATCGGCGGGGACCCGGTCAACGGACTGAAGCACATCGACGTCATGCGCCTGTTCAACGACGACCCGGAAACCGATGCGGTCATCATGGTGGGCGAGATTGGCGGAGAGGACGAGGAAGCCTGCGCCCGCTGGATCAAAGCGAACATGAAGAAGCCGGTGGTCGGATTCATTGCGGGTGTCACGGCACCTCCGGGCAAGCGCATGGGCCATGCCGGCGCGATCATATCCGGGGGCAAGGGAACGGCCGCCGAGAAGCTGGCGGTCATGGAGGAGTGCGGGATCAAGGTGACCCGCAATCCGGAGGAGATGGGGAAACTGCTGAAGTCAGTGCTGTAGGGACGCCACCTTTGACTTCGCCGGCCGCAACCTATTCGTACGACGGCGGGATCCACGAAGCGGTTTCCGGATCCCGCCTTCTTGCGGTAGGTTGGATCGGCGATGCAAGGATTGGGGTAGGAGTTGGTCTGAACAAGTCGTCATCGTTGCTGTCATGAGTCACCTGGGATCGCCGCGGGAGGTGTTGGAGGCCATGTTTCGGGCGGCGATTGCCTCGGCGCAGCCGGCGGTGTGCATACCGAGGCATCTGCCGGCAGCTCCGCAAGGTCGGGTGGTCGTGGTGGGGGCGGGAAAGGCTTCGGCGGCGATGGCGCAGGCGGTGGAGAGAAACTGGCGCGGGGCGCTGTCGGGGCTCGTCGTCACTCGATACGGATACGCGGTGCCGTGCGAGCGGATCGAGATCGTCGAGTCGGCCCATCCCATTCCGGATGCGGCCGGCATGCGCGGCGCCGAGCGTATGCTCGATACCGTTCGCGGACTCACCGCGGATGATCTCGTGATCTGTCTCATCTCGGGCGGAGGGTCGGCGCTCTTGCCGCTGCCGGCGCCGGGGCTGACGCTCGAGATCAAGCAGTCGCTGGCGCGTGCGCTCCTCGCATCGGGCGCCACCATCAGCGAGATCAACTGTGTGCGCCGCCACTTGTCGGGCATCAAAGGCGGGCGTTTGGCGGCTGCCTGTCATCCGGCGCGAGTGGTCACGCTGCTGATCTCGGATGTGCCCGGCGACCGGCCGATCGACATCGCATCCGGCCCGACGGTAGGGGATCCGACGAGCTGCGCGGACGCGCTTGGCATCTTGAGGCGCTACGAGATCGACATGCCGGCGGCGGTGCGCGAGATATTGGAGAGCGGGCGCGGCGAGTCGATCAAACCCGGTGATCCACGCCTTGCGCGCGCAGAGGTTGTCATCATCGCGACGCCCGAGATGGCCCTGGAGGCCGCGGCGGAGGTGGGCCGCGCCGCAGGCTATGCGACGCACATCCTGGGGGATGCCATCGAGGGTGAGGCACGGGACGTGGGCCAGGTATTTGCGGGCATCGCAGCACATACTGCGGACACGTCGCAACCTTTCACTCCCCCGTGCATCCTGCTGTCGGGCGGCGAGACGACGGTGACAGTGCGCGGCCATGGCCGCGGCGGACGCAACGTCGAATACCTATTGTCGCTGGCCATTGCTCTCGACGGCCATGCCCGCATCCACGCCATCGCGGGGGACACCGATGGAGTGGACGGTCAGGAGGAAATCGCCGGTGCGCTCGTGGCGCCGGACAGCTTGGCGCGCGCGTGGGCCAAGGGGTTGAAGCCGAAGGAAGCGCTCGACAACAACGACGGGCACGGTTTTTTCGGAGCCATCGGGGACTCGGTCATCACGGGTCCGACGCTGACCAACGTCAACGATTTTCGCGCGATATTGATCCAGGCGGCGCCGCAATCGAGTGGCGCGCGCGCACCGGTTCCGTCGACATAGGCGCAGGCCTCCTCTTTCTGTAGGACTTTGCCGCCAAGCCACGTAGGAAGTTCCACGCCCCTCTTGGGCGTAGGTCTGAATCAGACGATGACCGACAAGAATCGCGCCTCGCCCTGGCACGCCATCGCCTACACTTGGTATCGACGGATCTCCACGGAAACCGATGATTAAAGGAGAGACTTCCATGGATCAACAACCCACACATTCGCGTCGAAAGATGCTGAAGATGAGTATGACGGCGCTCGCAGTGGTCCCGCTTGCGGGGCTCGCCGAGCGAGCGATGGCTGCGCAAAATGCAGCGGTGAGAGCGGCGCTGAAGTATCAGCTGCAGCCGAACGGCGCCAAACACTGCGCGGTATGCATCAATTTCATCCCGAACAAGGATAAGCCCAACAATGACGCCGACGTCAACGGTTGCAAGCTCTATCCGGGCGACACCGAGATCTGCCCACACTGCTATTGCAATGGGTTCGTGCAGAACCCGGCTGCAACGGCAGCGGGGGCGGCGTGGTCCCCATGGAATGCACCCGCTAGCAAGTGACGTTGCAAGTCTCAGGAAAGCAACGCTAGTTTAGGGTCTGAACCCCGCGGGGCGCGCAGACTTGCGGCGATGAGCCGGCCCCTCCTCGGACTTGGCGAGAGCGGCCGTGCGTCGTCATGACGACGCACGTTTCCGCAAGCCTGGCAGCAGACCGTCGACCTGGCCTAGAGCTTGCTTCGCACCAGGGCGTACACCGCCTCGCTCTCGGCCGTGCACGAGGTCATGATGCCGTCGAGTTCCGCGAGCGCCCGCTCCGCGAACGCCCGATCCTTGAGCGACGGCGCATTGATATACACGTTGAGAGCGGCGCTGCGGGCTGCCGCATAGGCCGCCGACACGGCCACCCCGGCGTCGCTGATCACGCCGAGATAGCCCCGCTCGCCGGCGCGCCGCGACAGGCGAATCACCTCGGCGCAATCCCGGGCGCAGGCGAGCGGAACTTCGGTGGCGCGTTTGAGGCTTGCCTGGATGGCGTGCGAGCGGTGCTGTTTCTCCGCGTCCGTTTCCTTGGGCAGCTTGTAGGCGGCCATCAATTCGCCGAAGGCCGACACATCATCGGCCACCATCCCGGTGAGGCGCTGACGCAGCGTCTCGGATTGCGCGCACAGCTCACGCAGCTCCGGCTCGTCGGCTTCGCAGCCCTTCTTGCCGAAGGACACGTTGCACACCATGGACACCAGGGCCGCTCCCATCGCTCCCATGATGGCCGCCGCGCTGCCGCCACCGGGTGTCGGGTCCTTGCTGGCCAGACGATCCAAAAACTCATCGATGGATGTCGCGGTGATGCTTTCGTTGGGTTGCTGTGCGTTCACGATACCGTCTTCCCGACCATGGTTTTGGCGAGCGCGTAAATGTCCTCCGCATCGAGAACGAGGTCGTTCTGGTCGAACAGTCTGGCAATGCAGGCCCGGTGCAGCGCGAGCTTCAGCGCTCCGAATCCCAATGGCCCGAACAATATCTTGCCGTGGCTCTCGGTGCCGCGATCGGCCATGCCGACCCCTTCGATGCCGGCAGGCGGCGATGCGTTCGCATCCGCCACCAGTTCCAAGGTGGGATGCCGCTGCCATTGGCCCGATTGCAGCAGCGTGATTCCCGCGGCGCCGGTGGCGAGCACGATGTGGGCGCCCGCGATGGCCGCTCCGCGCTCCTCGTTGGTCGCTGCGGCTCGAGCTTCCACATCGATACCGAAGCGCGACTTGATGGACGCCGCGGCTGCCTGCACCGCGTCGAGTTTGCGGCCGGTGATGGTGACGGTCGCCCCTTCGCTCGACAGCAGCGCCGCTGCGCGCTGCCCGACGGGGCCGGTGCCCGCGAGCACCACGGCGTGCTTGCCGCGGAGCGATCTGCCGTGCGCAAGCCATGCGACTGCGGCCGCCGCCGTGGTGTTCGATCCGTTGCAATCGAACATGACGGAGACGCGAAACTTGCCGAAGAACTTGGCTTGCACCGCAGCGAGCAGTGCCTGTCCGGCGGCCATGTTGCCGCCGCCGATGAACAGGGCGGTGTTCTTCTTGTCTTTGGGGCCCCGGGTGAATATCGCCCCTTCGACCAGCCCGCCGACGTTGACGGCGCTCACGCCGCCGTAGGCGGTGATGTGATCGGCGCCGCCGTCATAGGCCACTACATTGTCGAAAACGGCGGGTAACGGGTCGGTATCGAATTGGTACAGTAATTTCTTGGTCATCGTAGAACGCGCTCCCACGCGCGCCGGCTCACGTCACGAGATGCTGTGGTCTGCCGGCCGCCCAGGCATCGATATTGTCGATCAACTGATCCGCCAGGAACTGCATCGCGCCATCGGAGGCCCAGGCGATGTGCGGCGTGAGGATGAAATTGGGCCGGCGAACATCCAGCAGCGGATGCCCGTCCTTCGGCGGCTCGACGGTGAGCACGTCGAACCCGGCGCCGGCGATCAACCCTTCGTCGAGCGCCTGGATCAGTGCGGCCTCATCCACCAGGCCGCCGCGCGCGGTATTGATGAGGATCGCGCTGCGCTTCATCTTGCGAAAAGCGGCGAGATCGATGAGATTGCGGGTCGCCGGCATGAGCGGGCAATGCAGCGAGATCACGTCCGCTTCGGCCAGCACCTGTTCGTGGGGAGTGAAAGTCACGCCGTCCATCTTCGGAGGCGGATGATCCGCGAACACAACCTTCATGCCGAAGGCTCTGCCGATCGCCGCGGTCCCCTGGCCGATCGCACCCTCGCCGATGATGCCGAGGGTCGCGCCGTGCAGATCGCCGATGGGATGGGTGAAGAAACAGAACTGGTCCGATTTGTTCCAGACGCCGTTTTCCACATCTTGGCGGTAGGCGAGGAGGCTCCGGCGCAGCGCCAGGATCATCATGAAGGCGTGTTCAGGCACCGTGTGGACCGCGTAGTTGCGAATATTCGCGACAGCGATGCCGTGCGCCTTGCAGTACGCCACATCCACGACATCGTAGCCGGTCGCCGCCACGGCGATCAGCTTGAGCTTCGGCAGCTTCTCGAGCGAGGACGCGCGCATCGGGACCTTGTTGACGATCGCGACTTCGGCCCCGGCGAGACGCGGCACGATCTCTTCGGCGCCGGTCTTCTGGTACTCGAGGTACTCCGTCGCGCACTTGGGCTTGCGCACCGTCGCTTTGAGCGAGGCACGATCCAGGAAGACGACCCGGTGGGTCACGCGGCCTTGCCTTTCGCGGGCTCGCTCCTGGCTTGAGCGGCATGCTTGCGCCAATAATTCTGGGCGGCGGCGACGCCGCTTCCCGGCTCTATCTTGACGCCCACGTCCAGCATTGCCATTTCGGCGCCCGCGATCGCTCCGAGCAGCATCAGCTCGTTGAGATCGCCCAAATGGCCGATGCGGAACAGCTTTCCGGCCACTTTGGAGAGGCCGGCGCCCAAGGAAAGGTTATAGCGCTTGAACGCACGCGAGATTACATCCGCACCGTTGATGCCCTCGGGCACCATGACCGCCGACACCGTATCGGAGTACCACTTCGGGGCGACCGCGCAGAGCTTGAGCTTCCACCCGTCGATCACGGCGGCGCGAGTGCCGCCGGCGAGATAGGCATGGCGCTGAAACACATTCTCCAATCCCTCCTCGGACAGCATGGCCAGCGATTCGCGCAGGCCGTAGAGCATCGGCAGAGCGGGGGTATAGGGGAAATATCCCGACGCGTTGGATTGGACCATGTCGCCGTAATCGAAATAGCAGCGCCGCGAGTTCGCTTTTTTCGCGCCCTCGAGCGCCTTCTGGCTGACGCAGGTGATGCCGAGGCCGGCCGGCAGCATCAATCCCTTCTGAGACCCGCTGACGCACACATCGACGCCCCACTCGTCCATGCGAAAGTCGATGCTCGCGAGCGCGCTCACCGCATCCACGAACAACAGCGCGGGATGCTTCAAGCTGTCGATCGCCTGGCGCACGGCGGCCACGTCGCTGGTCACACCGGTCGCAGTCTCGTTCTGACACACGAGCACGGCTTTGATCTTGTGCTGCTTGTCGGCGGCGAGGGATGCGAGATAGCGCTCGATCGGCGCGCCCTCGCCCCACGGCGTCTCCAGAATTTCGACTTCGAAGCCCAATCGCTGGCACATGTCGATCCACAGGTGGCTGAATTGGCCGAAGCGCGAAGCCAGAACTTTGTCGCCGGCGTTCAGGCAATTGGTGAGCGCGGCCTCCCAGCAACCGGTGCCGGAGGACGGAAAAATGAACGGTGTTCCGCTGCTGGTCTTGAATATCGGCTTCAAACCGGAAAGGCAGGCCTTCGCGAGTTCAGGGAAGATCGGCGAACGGTGGTCTTCCATCGCGACTGCCATGGAACGCAGCACGCGATCGGGCACATTGGTCGGGCCCGGAACGAATAGAAAATTACGACCTGCCATTTGAAATACTCCTCGGCGCAAGGGCTGTATATGGGTCAGCGGATATATTACCGACGGCGGCTCATAGCGCACGCTTTTGCTCAATTATACCGTCAGAGTGCAGACTATGATATATGAGATATCTGGCAAGCCGTTGGCGACCCCGTTTCCCTGATGATTCGGGTCTCCGGCCGGTTTTGGGCATCTGGAGGTCGGTCCGACCCGGGGGGAATAAGTAATGCGAATTGCCATCATTGGCCAGCAGAAGTTTGGAAAATCGGTGCTGGATGCGTTCCTGGACCGGGGCGATACCGTCGCCGGCGTGTTCTGTACTCCGGATAAGGAGGGCGCTGCGCCGGACCCGCTGCGGCTCGGGGCCGGGGAACGCGGCGTGAGGCTGTTTCAATTCCCGTCACTCAAGACACCCGAGGCCCTCGAAGCCTTGCGCTCGCTCGACGTGGACCTGGGGGTCATGGCCTACGTGCTGCAGTTCGCGCCGCAAGAGTTCACCGGCATTCCACGCCACGGGATGATTCAATATCACCCCTCCCTGCTGCCCAAATATCGAGGTCCGAGTTCGATCAACTGGCCCATCATTCATGGCGACACCCTCACGGGACTCACCATCTTCCGTCCGAGCGACGGACTGGACGAGGGGCCGGTGATTCTGCAGAAGGAAACACCCATCGGACCGGACGACACGCTGGGCAGCGTCTATTTCGACCGGTTGTTCCCGATGGGCGTGGCGGCCATGACGGAGGCGGCCGATCTGGTCATGAGCGGCAACGCCAAAGAAATCGTGCAGGACGAATCGCAGGCAAGCTACGAGGGCTGGTGCCGCGATCCGGAGGCCAAGATCAACTGGCACAACCACATCGACCAGGTCTACAACCTGATCCGAGGCTGCATTCCGGCACCGGGGGCATGGACCACGGTCAACGGCAAGAAGCTCAGAATTCTGGAAGCACGCAAGCTCCCCGCGCGCACCTTTTCCGCGGTGAAAGGCAAGATCGGCGCGGTGACCGACATCGGCGCGCGCAGCATCCTCGTGAGCACACAGGGCGGCCAGATCGAAGTGCTCACGCTGCGGCCGGACGACGGCAAGAAGCTTTCGGGGCCGGAGTTTTGCGCACAAGCGGGTCTGACCGCGGGGACCATTCTCGGTGCCTGATCCGACCCGCGCCGGCCGTGCGGCCGGTGAGCGACCAGCGCGTGTTATATTGCGCGCCGCCCATTTTCCGGGCGGCGCCGCTCGTCCGCCGTGCAGCCGCGCGGCATCAATCAATGACTGCCATTCGGGGAGTTAAAAGTGCGTTCCGACATAGAGATTGCCCAAAGCGCGACCATGAAACCCATTTCCGAGATCGCTGCGCGTCTCGGTATTCCGGCCGCGAGCGTCGAGAATTACGGTCATTACAAGGCGAAGATCGCGCTCGATTACATCGCGAGCCTGAAAGATAAGCCCGACGGCAAGCTGATCCTCGTGACGGCGCTGAGTCCCACCCCGGCCGGCGAGGGTAAGACCACGACCACCGTTGGCCTCGGCGACGCCTTGAACAAGATCGGCAAGAAAGCCGTCATCTGCCTGCGCGAACCGAGCTTGGGGCCGGTCTTCGGCATGAAGGGCGGCGCGGCAGGCGGAGGCTTCGCCCAGGTCGTGCCGATGGAAGACATCAATCTGCACTTCACCGGCGATTTCGGCGCCATCGGGCTCGCGCACAACCTGCTCTCCGCCCTGATCGACAATCACATTCATCACGGCAACGAGCTGGGCTTCGATGTGCGGCGCATCGCATGGAAGCGCGTGATGGACATGAACGACCGCGCGCTGCGCGACATCACGGTGGGGTTGGGCGGTCCCGGCAACGGCTTCCCGCGTCAGGACGGATTCGACATCGTGGTCGCTTCCGAAGTCATGGCGATCTTCTGCCTCGCGCTCAATCTGGAGGATTTGAAGCAACGGCTCGGCAATATCGTGGTCGGCTACCGCCGCGATCTGTCGCCGATTCGCGCCAAGGATCTGAACGCGCAGGGCGCGATGACCGTGCTCCTGAAGGAAGCCTTGAAGCCGAATCTCGTGCAGACGCTCGAGAACAATCCGGCTTTCATTCACGGAGGACCGTTCGCGAACATCGCCCACGGCTGCAATTCCGTGCTGGCCACGTCGACGGCGTTGAAGCTCGCGGACTACGTGGTCACCGAAGCGGGCTTCGGCGCGGATCTCGGCGCCGAGAAGTTCATCGACATCAAGTGCCGCAAATCCGGACTCCGCCCGTCGGCGGTGGTGATCGTCGCGACCATCCGCGCCTTGAAGTATCACGGCGGGGCGGACCTGAAGCAGATCAACGCCGAGAATCTGGGCGCGCTCGAGAAGGGCATCGCCAACCTGGAGCGCCACGTCAACAACGTGCGCAACCACTATGGGCTGCCGTGCGTCGTGTCGGTGAATCAGTTCACCGCGGACACCAAGGCGGAGAGCGAGCTGCTCGCGAAGAAGATGGCGGCGTTGAATGTGCCGCTGGTCACTGCGAAGCATTGGGCCGAGGGCGGCGCGGGCGCCACCGACGTGGCCAAGAAGGTCGTGGAGATCATCGAGGCAGGCAAATCGAACTTCAGCTTCGTCTACGACGAGAATCAGACGCTGTGGGACAAGATCAAGACGGTGGCCTCCAAAATATATGGCGCCGCCGACATCGCCTCGGATGCGAAGATCCGCGCACAGATCGACAAGCTGCAAAAGGACGGGTATGGCCACTATCCCGTCTGCATCGCCAAGACTCAGTACTCGTTCTCGACCGATCCCGGTGCGCGCGGCGCGCCGAGCGGCCATGTCGTCAACATCCGCGAGGTGCGTCTCGCTGCCGGAGCCGAGTTCATCGTCGTGGTTTGCGGCGACGTGATGACCATGCCCGGGCTGCCCAAGGTGCCGTCCGCAGACAAGATCGACATCGATGCCCAGGGCAAGGTCGTGGGTCTGTTCTAGGGGGCAGACGCGCTCGGGGAGGCGCCGTCGCCTCCCGGCGCGCGTGGCCGCTTCGCGCGACCGCTTCGCGCGACCGCTTCGCGCGACCGCTTCGCGCGCGTCAGACCTCGAGCACGATCTTGCCGATATGCTGCGAGCTTTCCATCAACCGATGAGCGTCGCTCGCCTGGGCGAGCGCAAAGGTCGCATGAATCACGGGCTTGACGCGGCCATCGGCGAGGAGCGGCAAGACATTTCGCCGCACGGACTCGGCGACCAGCGCCTTCTGGGCGACGCTGCGTATGCGCAGAGTCGAACCCGTGAGCGTCAGCCGTTTGCTCAGGATGGTGTTCAGATTGATTTCGGTCCGTGCCCCGCTCATCAGCGAGATCACCACGATGCGCCCTTCGACCGCGGCCGCCTCGAGATTGCGGGCGAGATAATTGGCGCCCACGATATCGAGGATCAAATCCACGCCCCGGCCGCCGGTGGCCTCGCGCATCACCGCGACGAAATCCTCGTTGTGATAGTCGATGCCGCGCACCGCCCCGAGACGTTCGCAGAAACGCGCCTTGTCGGCGCTGCCGGCCGTGGCATACACCTTCGCTCCCCAGGCAGCGGCGAGCTGTATCGCCGTCGTGCCGATGCCGCTGGTGCCGCCGTGGATCAAAACGGTCTCGCCGGCCTTGCAGCCGCCCCGGTCGAACAGGTTGGTCCACACCGTGAAGAACGTCTCGGGCACAGCGGCCGCCTCGACCATGGTCAGATTCTTGGGGACCGGCAAGCACAAGGGCGCCGCCGCCACCGCGTATTCGGCGTAGCCTCCCCCCGGCAGCAGCGCCATGACCTTGTCGCCGAGCGCGACGCCCGCGGCCCCCGGCCCGATCGCGACGACTTCCCCGGCGACCTCGAGCCCCGGTATGTCGGATGCGCCCGCCGGGGGCGGATAGCGGCCTTGCCGCTGCATGACATCCGGACGATTGACGCCAGCCGCGGCGACACGCACCAGAACTTCGCCTTCGCCGGGGTTGGGCGTGGGACGCCGGGCGGATTTCAATTGCTCCGGACCACCGGGCGCGGCGATCTCGGTCACGTTCATTTCGGCAGGCACGTTGGCCATGGAATCGATCCTCATGCTCGCGTCGGCGGTCTACCTGGGGTATGTCCATCCTACCCCTTTCGCGTAGACTTTTGCCGCGAGGAAAGCCGATGAGATTTTGCATTTACGGCGCCGGTGCGATCGGCGGCTACGTCGCGGTGGAGCTGGCGTCGGCCGGTCACGATGTGTGCGTGATCGCACGCGGCGCGCACCTTCGGGCCATCCGTGAGCGCGGGCTGATCCTTCGGACGGACGCGGGGGAGAAAGTCGCCCGCTTGCGCGCGAGCGACGATCCCCGCGAATTCGGCCACCAGGACTTCGTGATCTGCGCGCTCAAGGCACATCAGGCGTATGCGAGCGCGCCGGACTTTGCGCCGCTCCTCGGACCATCGACCGCCGTGCTCACTGCGATGAACGGCATCCCCTGGTGGTACTTCTACCGGTGCGGCGGCCGCTTCGACGGGCAGCGAATCGCGTCGGTGGACCCCGGCGACCGGCAGTGGAACGCCATCGGGCCCGAGCGCGCCATCGGCTGCGTGGTGGAGCCGGCGTGCGAAGTGACCGAGCCGGGGGTCATCGTGCATCATGCCTTCAGGCGGTTCATCCTCGGCGAGCCGGACCGAACCCGCTCGGCGCGCGTCGCAGCATTGAGCGAGGCGCTCGCCGGCGCCGGCTTCGATGCGCCGGTGCGCGAGAACGTGCGTTGGAACATCTGGCTCAAGCTCTGGGGCAACGTCTGCTTCAATCCCATCGGCGCACTGACCGGGGCGACGCTCGATCGGGTCATCGCGGATCCCGGGCTGCGCGGTTTATGCAAGGCCATGATGCTCGAGACCAAGGCCGTGAACGAGGCTCTCGGGATCGACATTCCCGCTGAGATGCTGGAGCGGCGTCTCGCGGCGGCGGGATCCGTCGCCGGGCACAAAATGTCCATGCTCCAGGACCTCGAGCGCGGCCGGTCTCTGGAAATCGATGCGCTGGTCACCGCCGTACAGGAGCTGGGCAGGCTCTCGGGCGTCGCGACGCCGATGGTCGATGGCGTGCTCGCGCTCGTTCAGGAACGGGGCCGCGGCGCAGGCCTCTACGCGCCACTGAACGCGGAGCCTCGCGCCGAACCGCGGCGCGACGATTCATCCTGCAATTCCGAACCTTGAGGATTCGCCATGACGACAGCCTACATCACCCACGCTGAATGTCTGCGGCATGAGATGGGCGCCGGCCATCCGGAAAATCCGGAGCGCCTCAATTCGGTCAACGAGCACATGCGCAGCAGCGGGCTTTTGCCTGAGCTTCTCTGCCTGGAGGCGCCGCTCGTCGATCAGGAGGACTTGAAGCGGGTGCATCAAGCTGCGTACGTCGACCTGATCTTCGAGCACGCGCCGAAGGAAGGCTACGTGCAGCTCGATCCGGACACCGCCATGAATCCCTCCAGCCTCGCCGCGGCGCGCCGCGCGGCAGGAGCCGGCGTGCTCGCCGTCGATGAAGTGATGGCGGGCCGGGCGCAAAACGCCTTCTGCGCGGTGCGGCCCTGCGGGCACCACGCCACGCCGGCCCGTTCCATGGGCTTTTGCATCTTCAACAACGTCGCGGTGGCGGCCGCTTACGCGCTCGAGGTCAAAGGGCTCGACCGGGTGGCCATCGTCGATTTCGACGTGCACCACGGCAACGGGACCGAAGACATGTTCAGCGCGCCCGAATGGCGGGAACGGGTGCTGATGGCGGGATTCTTTCAGCATCCCTTTTATCCGGGGAGCGGCGCGGATGACCCGGCCCCAAACATGTTCAACGTGCCGCTGACGGCCGGCAGCGACGGCACGGCCGCGCGGCGGGCGCTGAAGGAGACGTGGGCTCCGGCGCTCGAGGAGTTCGAGCCGCAGATGATCCTGATCTCCGCGGGGTTCGATGCGCACCGCGAAGACCTCCTTGGCGGCCTCGCGCTGGTGGAGGCAGATTATGAATGGATGACTCGCGAGCTCATGTCGCTGGCCGGGCGCCATGCCGAGGGACGCATCGTGTCGATGCTCGAGGGCGGCTATAACTTGGGGGCGCTCGGACGGAGCGCGGCGGCGCACGTGAGGACTCTGGCGGGCCGCTGAGCGGGCGCCGCCGAGCCGGCCGCCGTGGTCGATCTCTTACGGCGTCAGCCTGCGTCCCCGCCGGGCGGCTCGTGAGGCTTGACGTGAGTTCCTCGATCGAGGCTCTCAAGAGCCTCGCGCGGCAGTTCATCCAACTCGGCATCGCCATGCTGGGTGATGTACGCGGAGAGCTTTTGCCGCATCCGCGGCGTCCAGAACTTCGAGATGTGATTGGCGATGCCCGCGACCGCGTCCGTGCGCACGGGTTCCGAGCGGAAGAAATTGCCGATGTCGTTCGCCATCTTGACCAGGTGGGTATCGCCGCTCATCGCCTGCGCCTACTTGCCCGCGACGGCTTCCGCGCCGGCGTCTTTCAGGAGCGACTCCTGCGTCTCGGTGAATTCGCGGAAGCGCTTCTGCCATTCGGACGGCTGGCTCACACGGGTCGCCTGCACGGCAGTGACCTTGTACTCCGGGCAATTGGTGGCCCAGTCTGAATTGTCCGTGGTGATCACGTTCGCGCCGGATTCCGGGAAGTGGAACGTGGTGTAAATCACGCCCGGCTGAACCCGCTCGGTGATGCGCGCGCGAAGCACCGTGTCACCGGCACGGCTCGCGATGCCGACCCAATCTCCGTCCACAATGCCCCGTTCCTCGGCGTCGTGCGGATGGATCTCCACCCGGTCCTCGTCGTGCCAGCGGTTGTTCTCGGTGCGCCGCGTCTGCGCGCCCACGTTGTACTGGCTCAAGATCCGTCCGGTGGTGAGGATCAGCGGGTATTTCGCGTTAACCTTCTCGGCCGTCGGCACGTATTCGGTCAGCAGGAACTTGCCCTTGCCGCGCACGAACTGCCCGATATGCATGGTGGGCGTGCCCTCCGGATGCTGATCGTTGCAAGGCCATTGAATGCTGCCGAGCCGGTCCAACTGCGCATAGCTCACGTTCGTGAAGGTCGGCGTCAGGCGCGCGATCTCATCCATGATCTCGGATGGGTGCGTGTAGTTCATGGGGTAGCCGAGCGCGTTCGCGAGGAGCTGGGTGGCCTCCCAGTCGGCATAGACCGCCTTGGGCTCCATGACCTTGCGCACGCGCGAAATGCGCCGCTCCGCATTGGTGAACGTGCCGTCCTTTTCCAGGAACGAGGATCCCGGCAGGAACACGTGGGCAAACTTTGCCGATTCGTTCAGGAAGAGGTCCTGCACGATGATGCACTCCATCGAGCTGAGGGCGGCCGTTACATGCTGGGTATTGGGATCGGACTGCGCGATGTCCTCGCCCTCGATGTAAAGGCCCTTGAATTCTCCGTCGAGCGCGGCTTCGAACATGTTCGGAATGCGCAGGCCCGGCTCGTGCTGCAAGCTCACGCCCCATTCGCCCTCGAACAAGGCCCGCACCTTGTCGTCCGATACATGACGGTATCCGGGGAACTCGTGCGGAAACGAGCCCATGTCGCAGGAGCCCTGCACGTTGTTCTGGCCGCGCAGCGGATTGACGCCCACGCCCTCGCGGCCGACGTTGCCGGTCGCCATCGCGAGGTTGGCGATGCCCATGACCATGGTGGAACCCTGGCTGTGCTCGGTGACGCCCAAGCCGTAGTAGATGGCGCCGTTGCCGCCGGTGGCATACAGGCGCGCGGCCGCGCGCACGTCGGCCGCCGGCACGCCGGTGATGGCCTCCATCGCCTGCGGAGAATTCTTCTCCAGCGATACGAACTCGCGCCACGCCTGGAACGAATTCACCTCGCATCGCTCGCGGACGAAATCCTCCTTGACGAGGCCTTCGGTGACGATGACGTGGGCGAGGGAGTTGATCAGCGCGACGTTCGTGCCCGGGAGAAGCTTCAGGTGGTAGTCCGCCTTGATGTGCGGCGAGCGCACGAGGTCGATGCGGCGCGGATCTGCGACGATGAGCCTCGCGCCCTGCCGCAGCCTTCGCTTCATCTGCGAGGCGAACACCGGATGGCCGTCCGTGGGATTGGCCCCGATCACGAAAATCACGTCCGCCTGCATCACCGAATCGAAATTCTGGGTGCCGGCGGACTCGCCCAAGGTGTTCTTCAGGCCGTAGCCGGTGGGCGAGTGACAGACCCGTGCACAGGTGTCGACGTTGTTGTTGCCGAAGCCCGCGCGCACCAGCTTCTGGACCAGGTAGGTCTCCTCGTTCGTGCAGCGCGAGGAGGTGATGCCGCCGATGGAGTTGCGGCCGTACTTGGCTTGAATGCGCTTGAGCTCGCTCGCGGCATGGCCGATCGCTTCCTCCCAGGACACTTCTCGCCAGGGATCCGTGATCTGCTTGCGGATCATGGGCTTCAAAATGCGGTCGGCATGGGTCGCGTAGCCGATGGCGAAGCGGCCCTTCACGCAGGAATGCCCATGGTTCGCGTGACCGTCGGAATTGGGCACCATGCGCACCAGCTCCTCGCCCTGCATCTCGGCGCGGAACGAGCAGCCTACGCCGCAGTAGGCACAGGTCGTGGTGACGCTGTGCTCGGCTTGCCCCTTCTCGATCAGCGACTTCTCGGAGAGGGTTGCCGTGGGGCACGCCTGCACGCACGCCCCGCAGGAGACGCACTCGGACGCCATGAAAGACTCGTCCTGACTCGCCGCCACCGTCGACTCGAAGCCGCGGCCCTGGATGGTGAGCGCCAGGGTGCCCTGCTGTTCATCGCAGGCGCGCACGCAACGCGAGCAGACGATGCACTTGCTCGCATCGAACGTGAAGTAGGGATTGGATTCGTCCTTCGGCGCATCGAGGTGGTTCGCCCCCTCGTAGCCGTAGCGCACTTCGCGCAGACCCACCACGCCTGCCATGTCCTGCAACTCGCAGTGTCCGTTCGCCGGACAGGTCAGACAGTCGAGCGGGTGGTCGGAAATGTACAGTTCCATCACGCCACGGCGTATCTCTGCCAGCTGCTTGTTCTGGGTGTGAACCACCATGCCCTGCGACACCGGCGTGGTGCAGGAGGCGGGCAGCCCCTTCATCCCCTCGATTTGCACCAGGCACATGCGGCATGAGCCGAACGCCTCGAGCTGCTCGGTGGCGCAGAGTTTCGGAATGGCCACATCGGAGAGCGAAGCGGCGCGCATCACCGAGGTGCCCTCCGGCACCGTGATCTCGCGCCCGTCGATGGTCAGCGTGACGAGTTTCGCGCTCTCCCGCTGCGGGGTGCCGTGATCGTGTTCGACTATCGATAACATGGTTTGCTTCCTGGAAAACGCCTCAAGCTGAAGCTCGAGCGCTGGGTGTTTTGTCGAAATCCTCGGGAAAATGGTTCAGCGCAGACAGCACTGGATAGGGCGTGAGTCCGCCGAGCGCACAGAGCGAGCCGTAAGTCATGGTCTCGCAGAGGTCGCGCAACAGCACTTCCTGCGCCGCGGCGTTGGTGCCGCTCGTGAGGCGGTCGATCACTTCGACGCCGCGCGTCGACCCAATCCGGCAGGGCGTGCACTTGCCGCACGACTCGATGGCGCAGAATTCCATGGCGTAGCGCGCCTGCGCCGCCATGTCGACCGTGTCGTCGAACACCACGACTCCGCCGTGGCCGAGCATCGCTTTGATGGCGGCGAAGGCCTCGTAGTCGAGCGGTGTGTCGAATTGCGATTCAGGCAGGTAGGCACCCAGCGGGCCTCCGACTTGGACGGCGCGGATCGGCCGGCCGCTCAAGCTTCCGCCGCCGAAATCGTACAGCAGCTCGCGCAAGGTCATGCCGAAGGCGACCTCGACCAGACCACCCCGCTTGATGTTGCCCGCCAGCTGCATCGGCAGAGTTCCACGCGAGCGGCCCATGCCGAAATGCTGGTAGAACGGCGCACCGCGCTCGAGGATGATGGGCACGGAGGCGAAGGTGATGACGTTGTTGATCACGGTGGGCTGGCCGAACAAACCGGCGAGCGCAGGCAGGGGCGGCTTGAAGCGGACCTGGCCGCGTTTGCCCTCCAGCGACTCGAGGAGGGAGGTCTCCTCGCCGCAGATGTAGGCGCCCGCACCCAGACGGACCTCCAGATCGAAGCGCTTGCCGCTGCCCTGGATGTTGTCGCCCAGATAGTGCGCGTCATAAGCGGCGCCAATCGCCGCTTCGAGCGCGCGATGCGCGTCGGGGTACTCCCAACGCAAATAGATGTAACCGCGCGCCGCCCCGGTGGCGATGCCGGCGATGGTCATGCCCTCCACCAGCGTGAGCGGGTCGCCTTCCATCAGCATACGATCCGAGAAAGTGCCCGAATCGCCCTCGTCGGCATTGCAGACGACGTACTTTTGGCTGCCCGGCGCGCCGAGCACGGTGTTCCACTTGATGCCCGCCGGGAAAGCGGCGCCGCCGCGTCCGCGCAGCCCCGAGGCGGTGACGCTTGCAACGATTTGCGCCGGCTGCATGGCGAGTGCGGCCTTGAGGCCCGCGTAGCCGCCGTGCTGCACGTAGTCCGCGATCGACACGGGATCGATGATGCCCACCCGGGCGAACGTGAGGCGCTCCTGCCGCTTGAAATACGCAATGTCCTCGGTCGGGCCGTGCGCCAGGGCATGAGCGCGAGAAGCGGCGTTCGCCGGGTCGCAGAGGCCGCCGTCGAACAATTCCGAAACCTGCGCGGCCTGCACGGGGCCGTAGCCGTAGCGCTTGCCGTCCGATTCCACCTCGATGAACGGCTCGAGCCACAGCATGCCGCGCGAGCCGTTGCGAACCAGCTGCACCTCGAGCCCACGGCGGCAGGCCTCTGCGGCGATTGCCCGAGCAGTCTCATCCGCACCCATGGAGCGAGCCGCGGCATCGCGTGGGACGAAGATCCTGACGGCTTTCATGGAGGCTTCGCTCGCAGCGGGGCCATCAGTTCATCGAATCGTTGGGCGGACACACGACCCTTCAGTTCGGTGTCGATCATGAGCGCGGGGCCAAGTGCGCAATTGCCGAGGCAGTAAACGGGCTCCAAGGTGACCGCGCCATCGGCGCTCGTCGAGTGAAAATCGACCCCCAGGGTCTTCTTGGCATGCGCCTCCAGATCCGCCGCGCCAAGGGATTGGCACGCCTCCGCGCGGCATAGATGAACCACATGGCGGCCGGGCCGCCGGGTGCGGAAATAGTGATAGAAGGTAACGACGCCATGGACTTCGGCGCGCGACAGATTGAGTTCGCCGGCGATCAGCGGCACGGCCTCCGACGGCACGAACCCGATGGCGTCTTGAACCGCATGCAGGACGGGGAGGAGTGACCCGGGCTGGTCCTTGAGCCGCGCGCACACCTCGAGCACCCGCGCACGCTCCGCCGACCGCAACGCGTCCGGCGGCTGTGTTTGGATGGGAATCACTCGCCGGGTCGAGGTATTGGTCATGGGGATGGGGTCATAAGGGTCGTCAACCTCGGGCAACGCCACGACGGGCTCACCTAGGTGATCATGTGACCACTAAAGTGCATCTAGGCCAATATGAAATCTCATGCATAGGGGGTGGCCAGTGAGCATATGCTGCGATGCAGCATGCGGCGCTATCCGTGCGGGCGTGACGCTCTGGCAGCGTCAGGCGTATAAGAGAGATCGAGACAGGATCTCGGGGGAGGCAGCGCCATGAACGACCGATCGGAGCCTGCGAACTCGCCACATCGAGCGCCAGCCCTTGCCACCGCAACGCTGGTCGCCCTGGCCTTTGTTTTCTCGCCCGAAGACGCTCCGGGCACGATGCAAGCATTTCCCCCGCCTTCGCCCACTGCCACACCGGCCGCCGCGACCGCAGAGGCGATTGATCAGCTCGCCGAGATCATGGTGCAAACGCGCGAGCCCCGGTACGTCGCGCCCACACGCCGCGATCAAATCGGCAGGATCTGGGCACCGGTGCTCATCAACGGCCGCGGACCCTTCCGATTGGTTCTCGACACGGGCGCGAGCAGTTCGGGCGTGACCGCGATGGTCGCGATGGCATTGGGGATTTCCACCGATGCATCGCCGCACGTCATGCTGCGCGGTGTGACGGGCACTGCCGACGTGCCCACCATCAAGGTCGACACCCTGACCGTCGGCGATCTCGCCGTGGACTCCCCGCTCCTGCCCATCGTCCCCGACGCTTTGGGCGGGGCGGAAGGCATCCTGGGTTCCGAGGGCCTGAAGAACAAACGTATTTTCATCGATTTTCGCCACGATCAAATATCCATCGCGTATTCGCGCGAGGAGCGCCCGGGGCGGGGATTCCTGACCGTGCCATTCAGGCTGGTACACGGTCAATTGATCGTGATCGACTGCAAGGTGGGGGACGTGGTCACCCAGGCGATCATCGATACGGGGGGCCAAACGACGATCGGGAACGTCGCGCTGCGCAACGCGTTGGCGCAGCACAACTACGTTTCTGGCGGCAAGCCCGATCAAATCGTCGGCGCCACGCTGGCCGTTGCGGATGGCACACTCATCGAAACGCCCGCGATTGCGATGGGGCCGATCCAGATACACGATTACGGCGTGACGTTCGCGGACGTCTATATTTTCAAACATTGGCGCTATACCAGCGAGCCCGCGATCATGATCGGCATGGACGCGCTCGGGACGCTGGACACGCTCATCATCGACTATCGGCGCAAAGAGCTGCAGATCCGGATGGCTCACGCCGGCTGAGCGGCACTCCCACCGGCTGAGCGGCACTCCCACCGGCTGAGCGGCGCAGCGAGCAATCCTCGCAGCTGCCCGCGCGGCAATGCGAGGGGGTCGCTGCTTTTTTCACGGGATTGCGCCAGAATGAGGCGGGCACTCGAGCGCCGGAGAGTCGATGGTCAACAAGCCGATGATCGTGATTGCGGCATTGGTGGTGGTTGCGGGAGCGGGCACCGCGTACTACTTCCACAAGCGCCATGCCGAACTGCCGCCCGCGGCGACCGCCGAGACTCCTCCGCCCGCGCCACCCTCGTCGGAACCTGCCATCGAGAATCCCGTGCCAAGCGCGTCCGCGGGAGAAACCCCTCTGCCGGCGCTGAACGAGAGCGATCCCGCGATCAAGGATGCGCTTGGCGGAGCGCTTGGAAACGATGCCATGCAATACCTGGTGCCGGAGAGCATCGTGCGGCATCTGGTGGTGACGATCGACAATCTGCCGCGGCAAAAGGCGCCCGCTGCGAAGCGTCCGACCGTATCGCCCGGGGGGCCTTTCCTGGCGCAGGGCGATGAGATTCATGCAACCCTCGACCCCAAGAACTACGCCCGCTACGAGCCGATGGTGAACGCGGTGCGCAAGCTCGACATGCAGCGGGTGGCCGATGTGTACGTGCGCTTCTATCCGCTGTTCCAGGCCGCCTACCAGGATCTCGGCTATCCGAACGCTTATTTCAACGATCGGCTGGTCGCGGTGATCGATTCCTTGCTGGCCGCGCCCGAGCCGTCCGGCCCCATCGAGCTCACGCGGCCGAACGTTCTGTACACGTTCGCGGATCCCACGCTCGAGGCATTGCCCGCGGGCCAGAAATTATTGATCCGCATGGGCCCGGACAACGCGGCGGCGATCAAAGCGAAGCTGCGCGAGTTGCGCTCGATCGTGTCTACCGGACGGCCCGGCGCGCGATCCGCCACCGGCACCGCGGTGCCGTCCAACCACTGAGCGATCAACGGCCCGCGCGATCGGCGCATCCGAGCCGGCTTCATGCGGCGCTGTCGCCGCCCGGCGACAGCGACCCGTTCGCGCCGCCTTTATCGCGTTACATTTGCTTCACGGATCTATCTGTCGTTCGCACTGTGACGTTATATGAGTTCAAAGCGGCGTCGGTTCACTACGCTGCAGCCGAGAGATAACCAAGCAAAGGCAGGAACATGTCGACACCATTGCAAAAATCATTGTTGTGTTCGGTGGCCGCGGGGAGTTTGCTCGCGGGTTGCGTTGCCACCGTGCGAGTACCCGGTCCGCCGCCACCGCCGCCGCCGCCCCGCGTGTACGTTGCGCCGCCGCCGCCCTCCGCGGCGCCGGTCGAGGTCGAGGTGCAGGCGAGTGAGCCGCCGCCGCCACTGCCGGACTACCAGCAGCCGCCCTGTCCCGAGGACGGATGGATGTGGACGCCCGGCTATTGGGCCTATTCGACCGGGGGTTACTATTGGATCCCCGGCACGTGGGTCGCGCCGCCGCAAGTCGGTGTGCTCTGGACTCCCGGCTATTGGGGATTCGTGGGCGGCGTGTATGCGTTCCATGCCGGCTACTGGGGTCCGCATATCGGGTTCTACGGCGGCGTCAACTACGGCTACGGTTACGGGGGTGCGGGATTTGCGGGCGGCCGCTGGGTCGGCAACTCCTTCGCGTACAACACCGCGGTCGTGAACGTGAACAACACCGTGGTCCACAACACCTACGTGAACAACGTGACGGTCAACAACGTGACCGTGAACAAGGTGAGTTACAACGGCGGCGCGGGCGGCGTCGCTGCGGCCCCGACGCCGCAGGAAAGAGCGGCGATGTCCGAGCCGCACGCACCGCCCACGCCGGCTCAGAAACAGCACGTCAGTGAAGCCGTGCGCAATCCGCAGCTCGCCGCCAAGGCGAACGGCGGTCATCCGCCCATCGCAGCCACGGTTCGACCGGCGTCCTTCAATGGGCCGGGGGTCGTGAGTGCCAAAGGTGCGCCGCCGCGCGCGGCTGCGCCCGCCGCTCCCCAGCCCTCGAACGCCCCGGCCGGTGCATACAGGCCGCCGGTGAATGGCGCGCCACATCCACAGACCAACTCCCCGGCCGCGGTCAGCCGCCCACCGGCTCCGGCGCAGAAAGCCGCGGCGCCCAAGCCGAAACCGAGGACTCCGCCCGAGCAAAAGAAAGCCGAGAAGCCTTGAGCGCAGCTCGCCGAGTGTCATCGCTGTAGCCGAGTGCCGCGCGGGCCTGCCGCGCGGCACTGCCGGAACGCACCGCGGCCAGGAGCATGCGGCCGTCGATGGGCGACCGGAGCGTTAATTGCCTGCCGGGGATCGAGGGGATACCACGGGTAGGTCGATGAAGCTCGCGAGCGGACCCCCGTCGAATACCTTGACGGTAGCCTTGCGATAGTCGCCGGGCTTCGCGAAAAAAATGTTGTCGACGTACGTCTGCGGGTTGCGGTCGTAGAGCGGGAACCAGGTGGATTGAATCTGCACCATGATGCGGTGCCCGGGAAGAAACACATGGTTGGCAGTGGGCAGGTCAAAGCGGAACACCTGGCTCTTGCCAGACGGTATGGGTTTGGGGTGGCTGTACGACTCCCGATAGCGGCCGCGAAGGATGTCCGCGGCAATCATGAGCTGGTACCCGCCGAGATTGCGCTCGCGCCCGACTTCGTCCGGATAGACGTCGATCAGCTTGACCACGAAATCGGCGTCGGTGCCGCTGGTCGCGGCCACCACGTTGGCAATCGGCGCGCCGCTGATCTTGACGGGCTCCTTCAATTCGGAGGTCGAGAAGCTGAGCACGTCGGTCCGCGATGCCGCCTCCCGCTGGTCGCTCACCAGCCATGTCTGCCACACGTTCGCCCCGTCGGGCCCGGACGTATTGATGGGCCGCGGAACGTAGGGAACGGGCTTCGCCGGATCTGACACGTAGGAGTCGAAGCTCGATTCGGCGGACGCCGACGGCGCCAGGCCGCCGCCCGGCCGCAAAAACAGCTTTTGGCGATCGATGGCGCAGCCCTCAGCGCATCCAGAAGGCCAGCGCGCGAGCCCGAGCCAGCGGTTCGTGCCGGTTTCGAATGCGTTGACGGCGGCGATGCGGAGCGGCGGCATATCGTCCTTCAGGTAATGATCGAGGAAACGCCGCAGGATGTTCAGGCGAAAATATTGTGCGGTGTCGCTGCCAAACTCGATCGCGCCGATGCGACTTCCGTCGAGCCGCTCCTGATGGTGAAACCAGGGGCCGATGACGAGGAACAAGTTGGAGTGATCTCCCGGCTGTGCCTCGAGCGCTTGGTAAAGCGCGATGTTTCCATAGATGTCTTCCTGATCCCACAGGCTGTGCACCAGCATCGTCGGCACCTTGACGCCTCGGGCCGCCAAGACCTTGTCGAGCGCCTGGTTCTGCCAGAACGAATCGTACGCCGGGTGGCTCATGACCTTGTCGGCGAAGCCGACTTGATCGAGACCGTGCAAACGGGCCATGTCGCCGGCGGACCCCGCGGAAAGCCATTCATCGTACTCATCGTAATGATCCGACCACCAATGCAGAATGCTCCCTCGGGTGGCCTCCTGGTCATGGAAATAGATCAAGCTGTCTTGCCGGAACGCCCCCTTGTGAAACCAGTCGTCTCCCATCCAGCCGTCAACCATCGCGTTGATGGGCACCGCGGCGCGCAGCGCCGGGTGCGGATCCACGAGGGCCATCAGCGAGGTGAATCCATCATAGGAAATACCGAGAATGCCCACCTTGCCGTTCGACTCCGGAATGTTCTTCACCAGCCAGTCGATGGTGTCGTAGGTGTCGGTGGCGTGATCCGTGCCGCTGGTGTTGAGCGGCCCGCGCAGCGGTCGCGTCATGGCGTAGTCGCCTTCCGAGCCGTGCTTGCCTCGTACGTCCTGCATGACCCGAATGTATCCGCCTTGCAGCACGGCATCATCGGCGACGTCGGTATCTCCGATGACCTCCGACAGATGCGCGCTCGCGTGCTGCTCGATTCGCTCCGAGGCGCCGTAGGGCGTGCGTGTCAGCAGGATCGGGGCGTGCTGCGCCCCCCGGGGAATCAGAATGAGCGTCTTGAGCTTCACGCCGTCCCGCATCGGGATCATCACATCGCGGCGGGCGTAGTCGAAGGACTCCACCCGGGGCTTGAATTCGAGCGGGGTCTCGTTCGCGAGCGGCTCGCCGGCGAGCGCCGCCGCACCGGCGAGTGCCAGGCCCAGCGCCAAAGGGCAAATTGGCCGCAACAATCGGCGGCCTGCCCCCTGGCGCGGAGATGTCGGGGTCATGGGAGAGGTCTCCGGGAAGCCGCGCCAGTGCGGCTCCCAATCTTCGCGCATCACCGATCGGGACGCAAACGGCCGGCCGTATTGCGGGGAGTGCACGCCGGGCGCATGATCGGCGTGCAGGGCAGGGAGCTTGGTTGACAATATAAATCGGCGGTGCGAATGGCACCAGGAGCGGTGGGTGGGCCTATGAATTCACTATCCGTCACGGTCTCCGACGGCGTTGCCACGTTGAGCATACAGCGGCCGCAAGTCAGCAACGCGATCGATATATCCATCATCCGCTCGTTTCATCTGGCGCTCGATCAAATTCAAAAAGGGGAAGGGGGGGCGCGTGCCGTGGTCATCACCGGGAGCGGTGACGTGTTCTGCAGCGGGCTCGATCTGCACTCGGTGGACCTCAACACGCGGCAGGCGAGACAGCGCGCGCACTTCGAAATGCGCCGATTCATGGATCCACTGATTTCGCGGCTGAGCGGATTCCGATATCCGATCATCGCCGCCGTGAACGGGGCTGCGGTCGGAGCGGGCATGAGTCTGGCGCTCGCCAGCGACATCATCATCGTGGGGGAAAGCGCTTACTTTTGTCCTTCGTTCGCGCGCCTGGGTTTGGTGCCGGATGCGGGCATTACTTTTCATTTGGCGCGGCGTATCGGCGGCGGCCGCTCCCTCGCGGCCCTCATGCTGGCGGAGAAGATCGACGCCAAAAAAGCGCTCGATTGGGGCCTGGCTTACGCCATCGCGCCGGATGGCGAGGTGCAGGCGAGGGCGCGGGAAATCGCTCACAAGCTGGCATCCGGTCCCTGCGCCGTGCTTGGGCAGATTCGTGCCCTGCATGCCTCGACATTCGACAATTCGCTGCAGGAACAGCTTCGGGCCGAGCGCAGTGCGCAGGAGATGACTCTGGAGACGCAGGATTGCGTCGAGGGCGTGAGAGCGTTCTTCGAGAAGCGGGAACCCCACTTCTCAGACCATTGAGCGCGTCAGCGAGCGGACTTGCGCGGCGATGTCGCGAATGTCCTCTGGCGTGCTGCGGCAGCAACCGCCGATGAGGCGAGCTCCCGCACGATACCAATCGCCCACCTGGTCGCAGATGCGCAGGCACCCTGCGTGTCCGGTCCAGCGCTTCTCGCAAGCATCGTAGGCCTCCCCGGAATTCGGATATGCGATCAGCGGCTTGTCGGCCTGCGCGCCCATTCTGTCGAGAATTTCGCTCACGTAGGCCGGCGCGGTGCAATTGACGCCGAGCGCTGCGATCTGATCGTGGCCGCGCAAAGCGGCGGCGCAACCGGATACCGGTTCACCCTGGGAATTGCTACTGCCGTCCCGGCATGAAAAGCTGATCCACGCGCTGACCGCCGGAAACTCCTGGAGCAGCCGCGCCAGAACCAAGGCCTCGCGCAGGCAGGGCAGCGTCTCGCACGCGATGAGGTCGGCGCCCGTGCTCGCCAGGATCTCGAGACGCGGGCGGTGAAATCGTGCAAGTTCCGCATCGCTCACGGCATACCCGCCGCGATACTCCGATCCATCCGCCAGCATCGCGCCATAGGGTCCGATGGACGCCGCCACGAGGGGACGGCTGCGCGACGGCCGGTTCGACGGCTCTGCCCAGAACTCATCGCGAGCAGCCGTTGCGATCGCGACCGCATCGCGCATCAGGCGTTCCGCCCCCTCCCTGTCGATGCCGCGGCGCTCGAAGCCCTCGAAGGTCGCCTGATAGGTTGCCGTGGTCGCCACGTCGGCGCCGGCGATGAAGTAATCCAGGTGCACCGCGCGGATGGTGTCGGGCGATTCGATCAGGCATTTGGCCGACCATAGCGGATCGCGAAGGTCCACGCCGCGCCGCTCGAGCTCGGTTGCAAGCGCACCGTCGAGCACGATGACAGGGCGAGCGGCAAGGCCATCGGCAAGCCTGTCGGCAAGGCCGTCGGCAAGCCTGCCGGCAAGCGGATTCAAGGCTTCCTCGCAGCGACCGTGCGCGCACGCGCGCCGCACGCCGGGCCGTTGAGCCTGCGCGATCCGCTCACATGGCCGCTGCCCGCCACGAAATATCTCAATCGCGCCTCCGCACCCTTGGTGAGCCCGATGCGCACGCTCTCGCCAATCGCCTCCACCGATTCGCCGTCCTCGCCGATCCACAAGCTTCCGCGCCGGCACAGGTCCATGCCGTCGTGCCGCAGATCGACGCCCAAAGCCTGCGCCAAGCGGCCCGGCCCTCGCGCCAGGTCGCGCAGACTGCCGCTGCCGCGGGCGCGCTGCATGTGCTCCATTCCGGAAAGCGGTTCGAGGGCGCGCAACAGCACGCCGGCCCCGACACCGGCTGCTTCGCCCGATACGTTGAGCATATACGAGGTGCCATAGCACAGATACACATACGCATGGCCGGCTTCCAGGAAAAGCGACCGATTGCGCGCGGTCATGCCGCGGAACGCATGACATGCCGGGTCAGCCTCGAGATAGGCTTCAGTCTCGACGATGCGCCCGCTGAGCACCCGCCGGCCGATCTCCCGCACCACGATCTTGCCGAGCAGGAAGCGAGCGAGTGCGACCGTGTCGCGCGGCAGCGTCCCGCGTTCGACGGGCGCAATCCGGCGCGCGCCCGGGGCGGCTGCTGGAGAATCAATTCGACGGGGTGAGGAGTCGCGCAATGGTAATCTCAACGCTGTAAAGACCACCGGATCATTGTGACCACTTCCGCCTCGTTCAAGTCGAACTCCATCGCGTTGCCCCTCGGTGGGCTCGCCATCGCCATGATCAGCGTCCAGGTGGGTTCCGCCCTGGTCAAGGGATTGTTTCCGATGGTGGGGGTTGCCGGCGCAACGACCCTGCGGCTCGTGCTCGCGAGCCTGATTCTCGCGGTGGTATGGCAGCCCTGGCGGGCGCGCCCCACGGCGCGGCAAGCCCGCAGCATCCTCGTCTACGGAGTCGCAATGGGGTGCATGAACTTTTGTTTCTATTCATCGCTCTCCCGCATTCCGTTGGGCATCGCCGTCGCGCTCGAGTTCACCGGCCCTCTGGCAGTCGCCATCGCGGCCTCGCATCGCGTGCTCGACTACCTTTGGGTCGCTCTCGCGGCGCTCGGACTTCTCGCGCTATTGCCGTTGGGCCACGGGTCGGTTTCCGGGGTCGGCATCGCCTTTGCCCTCGGAGCCGGCGTTTGCTGGGCACTGTACATCGTGTTTGGACGCAAGGCGGGTGACGCGCACGGCGGAGCCACCACGGCGATGGGCACCGTCATCGGCGCCCTGATCATCGCTCCGATCGGGGTGGTGCAGGCGGGCGGATCGCTGCTCCATTTAGGCGTCCTGCCGGCGGCCCTCGGAGTGGCCATCCTGTCGAGCGCGCTGCCGTATTCCCTGGAAATGTTCGCGCTCACGCGCATTCCCACCAGGACTTTCGGCGTCCTGATGAGTGCGGAACCGGCGCTCGCCGCACTCTCGGGCCTTGCTTTCCTGCACGAGCGGCTGTCGGTGATCCAATGGGCTGCGATCGCCAGCATCATGGCCGCCTCCGCCGGGAGTGCGGCGACGAGCGCGACAGAGACGGCTCCGATCAAGGACTGAGCCCACGGGAAAGCCTCGCGCTCAGCCCACGAGATTCACCGCGAGATAGAGCACCGCCGCGCCCGCGAGCGTCATCACGGTGGTCAGAAACTTCGGATGAGCGTGGTAGCTCTCGGGGATGAGATCGCTCGCGCCGATGTAGAGAAAGAAGCCCGCGAACAAGGCGAGCACCACTCCGAACCCCTCGATGCGCAATTCGAAGAGAGCCGTTGCCGCAATGCCCGCGACCGGCGCGACCGCATCGAGCAGCAGCCAGGACAGCGCCCGCGAACGGTTGCCTTGATTCTTGAGCACGATGTTCATGGTGTTGATGCCGTCGGAGAAATCGTGCGTCAGCACCGCGATCGCCACGATGATTCCGACGCTCCTGGAGGCCTGAAACGCCAATCCAATGGCCACGCCGTCGAGCAGGCTATGCACACACAGGACGCCCGCGCCCATTGCGCCTCGCGGCAAGCTATCCGCGTGGAACGAGAGCATGCGGTCGAGCACGAGATACGCGAGAAAGCCCAGCGCCGCCACGGACAAGAGAGTGCGCGCCGCGTGAAAGCGCAAGCCCAACGCGAGCGCCTCCGGCAGGAGGTCGAAAAGCGCCACGCCGATGACCGCGCCCGCGCTGAATCCGAGGATCAGATGCAGCTTGTCGCGCAAGTGGAGCGCCAGCATGCCACCGGCAAGGGTGCTCGAGAACGCCGCGAGGGCGATGACGATCAATAACACGAACGCGCGATTCCTTATTCCCACGCCGCGCACCCGGCGGAGTATATTGTCGCCATTCGCAACACGGGAGGCGACGTGAGCTACGACGCATATCATAAACGCAAAATCGGCAATCACGTGCTGAAGCCGGAGACCCAGATGATGGGGTTCGGCTACGATCCTTCCTTGTCCGAGGGCTCGCTCAAGCCGCCGATATTCCTGACCTCGACATTCGTGTTCAAGACCGCGCAAGACGGCAAGGATTTCTTCGACTATACCTCGGGGCGGCGCCAGCCGCGGGCGGGTCAGGCCGCGGGTCTCGTCTATTCGCGCTTCAACAATCCGAACCTCGAGGTGCTCGAGGATCGGCTCGCCCTCTGGGAAGAGGGCGAGGCCGCTGCGGTATTCTCGAGCGGAATGTCCGCCATCTCGACCGCTCTGTTCGCGTATGTGAGGCCGGGCGACGTGATCCTGATGAGCCAGCCTCTCTACGGCGGCACGGAAACGCTGATCCACAAGACGTTGCCCGCGTTCGGCGTCAGTACCGAGGGTTTCACCGAGGGGTACGACCGCGCGGCCGTCAAGGAGGCGGCGGGGCGCGCGAGTGCGCGCGCCCGCGAGACGGGCGGCAAAGTGTGCCTCATCATGACGGAGACTCCCGCGAATCCAACCAACAGCCTGGTGGATCTTGCGCTCATGCGCGAAATCTCCGCCGAGATCGGCGCGCGGCAATCCGGAGGGCGTCCCCCGGTGCTCGTGGACAATACCTTTCTCGGTCCGGTGTTCCAGCGCCCGCTCCCGCTCGGCGCCGATCTGGTGCTCTACTCGCTGACCAAATATGTCGGCGGCCATTCCGATCTGGTGGCGGGCGGCGTGGTCGGCGCGCGCAGCGTCGTCGAGCCGATCAAGAGGCTGCGCGGCGCACTCGGCACACAGCTCGACCCCAACACCGCTTGGATGATCATGCGCTCGATGGAGACCTTGTCGCTGCGCATGCACAAGTCCGCGCAGAATGCCGCGCAGGTCGCCGGCTTCCTGCGCACGCACCCCAAGATCGCCGGCGTGAACTACCTCGGTTTTCTCGCCGCGGACGATCCTCGCAAGGCAGTGTTCGAGCGGCAATGCCTGAGCGCCGGCTCGACCTTCGGCTTTTCGGTCAAAGGCGGTGAGGCGGAGGCATTTCGCCTGCTCGACGGGCTGCAGTTCATCAAGCTGGCGGTGAGCCTCGGCGGAACGGAAACCTTGATCTCGCATCCGGCGAGCACCACTCACTCCGGCGTACCCAAGGAAACCCGCGATCGAATCGGGATCAGCGATGCGCTGATCCGAATCTCGGTCGGCATCGAAGATCCCGATGATCTCATCGCCGATCTCGGAGCGGCGTTGAATGCGGTTTGAATCGCGTGCTCTGTCGATCGCTCTGGTCGCGCTGACGATCATGGCACCCGCCGCTTTGCGCGCAAACGGCGCCGCGGCACCTGCGGAGGCCTCCGGGGCGGGGCGGCCGCAGGATCCGGGGCCGGCGGATCTCGTCTACCGCCACGGGTTCGTATACACCGTCGACGCGCAGGACAGCGTCCAGCAGGCGTTGGCCGTCCGCCGCGGGGTCATCGTGTACGTCGGAAGCGACGCCGGCGCGGCGGCTCTGATCGGCGCGCACACGCGGCAGATCGATCTTCACGGGCGTATGTTGATGCCGGGACTGGTGGACGGACACATGCATCCGCTCGAGGGCGGCGCATCGCTCTTGAAATGCAACCTGCAGTACCTGCAGCTGACCGTCGGCGAGATGCAGGCCGGGATCCAGAAATGTCTCGACCAAACGTCCTCACGCGAGCCCAATGGCTGGCTGGAAGTGGTCGAGTGGTTTCAAGAGGGCATGATTCCGGCCGGCACGCAGGTGACCCGGGCCGCTCTGGATGCGCTCAAAACGCAACGGCCGATCATCGTCGTTTCCTCCTTCGGCCACACGGCGCTGGTGAATTCACGCGCCATCGAATTGGCGGGGATCAATGCCGCCACGCAGGCACCGCTCGGCGGCAAGATCTGGCGCGATCCCAACGGCAATCCCACCGGGCTCCTGGAAGATGCCGCTCAGGAGCTCGTCACCAAACGGGTGCCGATGCCCACGCCAAGCGAGGACGTGCGCTCCGCGCAGGCAGCGCTCGACGTCATGCGCAGGCAGGGCATCACGACCTTCCTCGACGCCATGGCGCTCAATCGCGATCTCGCCGCGTTCGCGGGCGTCGAACGCGCGCAAGGCCTGACGGCACGTGCACACTTCGCCATTTTGATCACGCCGCCGGACGGCAGGGATCCCCAGAAGGCGGTCGCGGCAGCAGCCGAACTCGCGCGCCGGTACGACCAGGGGCACGTGCGCATCGCACCCTCGATCACCGCCCGCAACGTGAAGCTGTTCCTCGACGGCGTCATCTCTGCACCCGCGTTGACCGGTGCGATGCTGGAGCCTTACTTCGAGCCTCGGACAGCGGGAGCGAACCCCCTTTGGGCACCCGGCAAGAATCGCGGGCCGGACGTGTATTTCCCGGCGCCCGTGCTGCGTGCATTGCTCATCGCGGCGGCGGGCGCCGGCTTCGAGCCGCACATGCATGCGGACGGCGACCGCGCCGTGCACGAGGGGCTGGACGGCATCGAAGCGATGCGGGCGCGTTTTCCCGGCAGGGACATCCGAGCCGCGATCGCCCATGACGAGATCGTGGATCCGCGCGACTTCGGCCGCTACCAACAGCTCAACGTGATTCCGGTGCTGTCGTTCCAATGGGAAAAGCAGGCCTCCGATACCGTCGACAACGCGCGCGACTATATGGGCCCGGCGCGCTACAAGTACATGGAGCCGGCCGCGTTCCTCGCGGATGCGGGGGCGCGCATCGCATACGGCAGCGACTGGCCGGTCGATCCGCTGGATGAGTGGTTTGCACTCAAGGTGGGCGTCACCCGCACCAACGCGCCGGCGAGCGGGCCGAAATATGCCGGCCGCCTGAGCGAGGATGCCGGCTTGTCGCGCGCGCAGGTGCTGCGCGCCATCACCATGAATTCCTCCAACGAGCTCCATCAAGATGAGGCCACGGGCTCCCTGGAAGCCGGCAAGTTCGCGGATCTGATCGTGCTCGACCGCAACGCGCTCAAGATCCCGGCCGAGGAGATCGCCCAAGTGAAGGTATTGCAGACGGTGGTGGGCGGCCGGGTGGTGTACGAGGTCGATCCCAAACTGTGATGGGCGGCTCGCTGCGCGCCCCCGCAACACACTGCAGACGCCTATCGCGCGGGGCTCGGCCTCCGCAAAATGGGCAGGTATCGGCAGTTCTTGACGGTTCTTAAGCGATCCCCTTACATTCTGCGACCGTAGTCACGCCGCGCTGGGCACCACACCGTCAAAAATACGTCCCAGCAAGGCCGCCCAGTCGGTAAGCCCCCACATAAAGCCCCGGATCAAGGCGGGCGCTGGAGCGGCGCAGATCGGGCGAGCCTTCGAGGTGTGAATAGTTCCAATCCAAGCTTCAGAGCGAAGCTTCAGACCGAGGTGACGAAATGATGTCTCACAGAAAGATTTTGGCGGCGGCCGTGGCGATGGTGGTGGGGGGGTCCGCGTTGAGCGCCTGGGCCGGCACCGGAAACACCACGTTCAACGTGACGGCGACCGTGGTCAACAACTGCACCATCGGCAGCTCGAACATCGCCTTTGGTAATTACGATCCGACCAGCGCGACGGCCGTGACGGCCAATGGCGCGGTGACCGCCAAGTGCACCAAGGGAGACTCCGTCTCGGTGGCGCTCAATCAAGGCTCGAATCCGGCCACCGGATCGACAGCGGCGGTACCGGCTCGCCAAATGGCCAACGGCACCAACTTGTTGCCGTATCACATCTACATCGCCGCCACCGGCACGACGGAGTGGGGTACCGGCACCGTGGGCACCAATGAGCCTGCTGCGCAGACCACCGTCAGCAACGCCACGGCCCTGTCCTTCACGACCTACGGTTCGCTGCCGGCGGGCGCGGACGTGCCGGCCGGCTCGTACAGCGACTCGGTGATCGCGACGGTGACCTTCTGATCGTTTGACTCCCGGGGGGTGGCTCATCTTGCAGGAGGCAAGAGGCCACCCTTCAGGGGGTACTTAGGCATGAGAATTTACCATAATCTGGCCGGTCCTTGCGCGCTGGCAGTGCTTCTATTGGCGCTCGTTCCGAGCGTTCGCGCGGCTACTTTTTCCATAAATCCGCTGCGCGTCGAGCTCGATGCACGCCATCGCACCGACATCATCAATCTCAAGAACACGGCGGAGTCACCCTTGCGCGTCCAGGTGCGCACCATGCTCTGGACGGTGGCTGACGACGGTCAGTGGCAGCTCACGCCCAGCCGGGATCTGATCGTGACTCCGGAGCTGCTGGAGATCGCCCCGGGGCAGGCCGCTCAGCTACGTGTCGGCATGCTGGCGGATCCGGGCCCCGTCGAGAGCACTTACCGTCTGCTGCTCGATGAGCTGCCGAACCAGGACGCTGCGCCGGGCGCCCTGTCGGAGATCCGCGTGCTGACCCAGGTCAGTCTGCCGGTATTCCTCGAACCCTTGCGGCGCACGCGGGTTCCATCGCTCGGCACGGCAACCGTGCAACATGGCGTTCTTGCGATGGGTCTCGGCAATAGCGGTACTCAGCGCCTCGATCCGCAACGCGTCAAGATCGCGCTGCTCGACGCCGGCGGGCATGTCCTCGACCAACGCGACATGACGGCAAACTACGTGTTGTCGGGCCGCACGTGGTATCTGAACATCAAGCTGCCGGCTGGCTCGTGCGAACGCGCCGCCACGGTGTCGGTGACGTGGCCGGATCTTGCGAATACTTCGCTTACCCACGCCATCGCGACAGACACTAAGGCATGCGACGGCGCCGGCTCTCCCTGATTGCAACGGCGCTGCTCATGTCCGGTCCGCTCGTTGCCCAACCGGACCGGATGCTGCTCGAGCTGTGCGTCAATGGCAACTGCTACGGCACGGCGTTCGTGCTCGTGCGGCAAGAGCATGTCCTGGTGGATGCGGAATCGCTCGGGCGCGCTCACGTCATGCTGCGATCGAGCGCTGAACAAACCATCGATGCCAAACAATTTTACGAAGTGGGCCTGCTCGCCGACGGCGTGAAGGTGGACATGAACACGCAAGCCGGGCGGCTCGTGTTGACGCTGCCGCCGGGCGCCTTCGGAAAGAGCCGCATCGATCTCAACGCAGGACCTGCCGTGTCGACCTCGGCTGCGGTTCCGAGCGCCTACGTCAACTATGGTCTGAACGCGGGCACCGCAGCGGGCGGCGACTCGGTGTACCTCGACGGCGGATTTGCCATGGGGCGGGCGCTGCTGCGCGACAACCCGTATTGGAGCGAAGCCACCGGATTCTCGCGCGGGCTCTCCCGGCTCGAGTACGACGAACCGGGGAGCCTCGCGCGCTGGACCGTGGGCGATCAAACCGCATCCTCGAGCGACGGTTTAGGCGGCTCCGCGTTGTTGGGGGGCATCGGCATCGCGCGTGCCTTCGACCTGAACCCTTACCTCATCACCTATCCGCAGCCGGTCTTCACCGGGGTGCTGCAGGCGCCGGGTACGATCGATATCTACCAGAACGGTGTGCTCGTCGGCCAGCGTCAAGTGCCCGCGGGGCCCTTCAGCCTGGCGAGCCTCGGGCTTTCCGCCGGGGCCAACAACGTGCGGGTCGTCGTCCAGGATCCCTTCGGCGGCACCACCGTCTTGCAGCAAAACTTCTATGGAGCCAGTCAAATGCTGGCGCAGGGACTCAGCGACTATGCGTTCGAGATCGGCGCCGAGCGTGCCTCGACGCTCGTGAACGGCTATCTTTCCGGCCGGGCTGTGCTGCTCGCGCGCGATAATTACGGTTTCAGCGATCAAATCACCGCAGGATATCGGCTCGAGGCGGAGAACGGTCTGGTGAATACGGGCCCCTCGATGAGCGTACGGTTGCCGGCAGGCGTGCTATCGATGGGGGTCGCCGGCAGCCGTGCGGACGGCGCGGGGGGCTACGGTGCGTCGGCCGCGTACCAGTACAACAGCCGCCATTTCAGTGTGGGCGGCGGTGCGCAAGTTTACTCGAGCGCTTACATGCGAATTGGAGATGACCTGTTGCCGCCGGCGGACCGAACGCGTCGCATTGCATCCGCCAATGCCGCGTGGCTGCCCAACGAACACGCGAGCGTGCAATTGAGTGCCGGCGACACCGTCTACGACGATGGCATGCGCCAGCGAAACATCGGTTTGAACAACGAGATCAATCTGTTCGGCGGCTCGCACATCACGCTGAGCCTCAACCGGCAGCTCAATCAACCCGGCCCCAATGACAATCAGATCACGCTGACCTTCGTCATGCCGCTCGGCGGCGGCAGCTTCGGCGTGGAGGGCACGCATGATCAGAATAGCGGCAACAACTACGGCTTCTTTGCGCAGCGCCCGTTGCCGAGCAACGCGGGTTGGGGCTACAACGTGAACGTGCAAGACGGCAGCGCCGGCGCGACCGGCTTGGGTCAGGTCTCCTATCAGAACCAATACGGCCTCGCACAGCTCACGGCGCAGCGCTTCGGCGGTGACACGGCCGAGAGCGTGCTGCTCTCAGGGAGTCTCGCCGCGCTCGATGGGCACGTGTTCGCGGGCCGCGCGCTGCAGAGCGGCTATGCGCTGATCGAAACACCCGGTCTCTCGAATGTGGATGTGACCAGCCAGAACCTGCCGATCGGCAAGACCGATGCGGGCGGCAATTTATTGGTGACCAATTTGTTGCCCTACCAGGTCAACAAGGTCGGCATCAATCAGGCGAGCGTGCCGCTCGACTACGAGATCGATGCCACGGATCAAACCGTGAGCGTGCCACGCCTGGGCGGAACGATCGTGCGCTTCGGTCTGCATGCTTTGCACGCGGTGCGGGGTGTGCTCCGGCTCGGCGGCAAGACCGTGCACTATGGAAGCGCCACCGTCCTGGTTCAAGGCGAGCCGACCAGGACGCTGATCGGACTCGACGGAAGCATCTATTTCTCTGATCTGCCGGGCGGCAAGTACGTCCTCCTCGCTGACACCGCGAATGGACGCTTGCGCTGTCCCATGAACGTGCCCGGAAGCTCGAACCCGGTGGTCGATATGGGGCCGATCGACTGCACCGTCGAACCCGCGGCGGTCCGATGAAGCGCTGGCGCCTTGCATGGCCCTGGCTGCTCCTGGCGATCGGGTCGACGGCTGCGCATGCCGGCGCGCCGGCCTGTACGATGTCCACCAACGGCCTTGCGTTCGGCAACTACGATCCCACCTCCGCGACTGCCGTGACCGCCAATGGCACCATCGGCTTCACGTGCACCTACACGGGGACAGGGTTCACCGCAACGCTCTCGATCAGCACGGGCAACAGCGGCAGCTACACCAACCGCACGCTCAACTTCGGCACCCAATCGCTCAGCTACAATATTTACGTCAATGCCGCGGATACCGAGATCTTCGGGGGTGGGACCGGGAACGGCGTCGGCGGGACCTATTATTACTACCTTTGCTATGCCGGCGGCACGGTTTTCTGCCCCGGCGGCGGCGGGCAGAGCGGGACCCAGTACATCGCGCCGATGTATGGCTTGCTGCCGGCTCAGCAGGACGTGAGCGCGGGCCTGTACACGGATACGATCATCGCAACGATCACCTATTAGAACGTGACGACCGCGATGACGATGTCTGTATACTCGCCGGCCGGCACGTTGGTACCGGCTGACAGCACGCCGTAGGTGGTGAAGACGACCGGCGCGCTTACGCCGGCCGCTATCTGGGCCGGCGGCTGGTTTTTGCCCGCGGCTCCCGTACCCCACTCCGTCCGGCTGGGCGGGGCAGCGATGTAGATGTGGTACGGCAAGTAGTGAGAGGCGCCGTCGGTCATGCGACGAATGGGCGCCAGCGGAGTCGATCCCGGCGCGGGATTGGCGCCTTGATTGAGAGCGACCGAGACGGCATCGCCTTTGGTGCATTTGGCGGCGATCGTCCCTTGGGCGCGCAGGGTGGCGGCGTTGGTCGGATCGTAGCCGCCGAACGCGAGGCCGCTGCTGCTGACCGTGCATCGATCGAGCACGGTGGCGGTGACGGCGAAGTTGGTATTGGACGTGCCGGCCGAAACGATGGAGGCGGAAACACCCAACATCACCACCGCAGCGGCTTTGGGCCGTGCGGGCAAGGGAAGAGGGCTTCGCGGTGCTCGTCGCCACGGGATTCTCATGCAGAAGGGTAACGGCCCGCGGCCTCGAGACTTGAGCCGGTGCAGATCGCGCATGGGGCAGGAATCTTTCTGGGATGCGCTTCGAGTATCGCTGACATAACATAACTTCCGGCCGGGGCGCGTACGTCCCGATCAGCCGAGGACGCCCGCACGACTGCAATGACAAGAACGATGGGGATCATGGCCGCCGCCGCGCTCATCGCGCTTGGCGGATGGCATCAAGGGGCCGTAGCGCAGGATAAGACCGATCTGTCTCCCGTGGTGGTGATCGCCACGCGCGTGGCGGAATCGAGCTTCGACCTTGCAGCGTCCGTCGACCGCGTGAGCCAGGCCGAGATTCAGAACGGGCAGCTTCAGGAGAACCTGTCCGAATCGCTGATGACGGTCCCCGGCGTGTCGGCGGAGAGCCGGCAGAACTACGCCCAGGATCTGCAACTGTCGGTGCGCGGCTTCGGCGCCCGCTCGAGCTTCGGCGTGCGCGGCGTGCGCCTGTATTCGGACGGCATTCCGGGCACCATGCCGGACGGCCAGGGCCAGTTCTCGCAGTTCGATTTGGGCTCCGCCGACCGCATCGAGGTGCTGCGGGGACCGTTTTCGGCGCTGTACGGCAACTCCTCGGGCGGTGTGATCTCCATCTTCACCGAGGATGCTCCGCCGGGCTACTACCTGGACGGCACCGCGCAGTACGGCACGTTCAACACCCAGCGCTACGCGCTCGAGACCACGGGCGACGACGGGACGTTGAACTACGTCATCGATGCCGTGCATTTCCAGACCGACGGCTACCGTTTCCACAGCAAGGCGGAGCGCGATCATTTCAATTCGAAGGCCCGGTTTGCCTTCAGCGAGACCGGGAGCCTCACGCTGGTGGCCAACGTGATCGAGACGCCGTTCATGCAGGATCCGATGGGGCTTACCGCGGCGCAGCTCCTGGCGAACCCGAGCCAGGCGAGTCCTGCAGCGCTTCTCTACAACACCCGCAAGTCGCTCGATCAGGAGCAGATCGGCGCGATTTACGAGAACAGGCTGAGCTCCGAGGACACGCTCTCGAGCACGATCTATACGGGCCATCGCGCGACCACGCAATTCCAGTCCATACCTCAGGCGACGGAGGAGAGGGAGGCGCTCTATCCGGGCGGCGTGATCGATTTGAACCGCGAATTCTACGGCATCGACACGCATCTCACCGACCAACGCACGCTTGCGGGCACGGCGCTGCAGCTGGTCGGGGGATTCGCGTACGACGACCTCGAGGAGTCGCGCCTCGGGCTGTTGAATTACGTGGGGGACGAACGCGGTGTCGAGGGCCTGGTGCGGCTCGACGAGGCGAACCACGTCTACGATCTTGCCGAATACCTGCAGGCGCAATGGGATCCCGATGCATGGTGGCGCCTGACGGCGGGGGTTCGCAACAACCTCGTGGAGGTCGGCTCGAACCAGCACGTCCCAATCACGGAAGAGCCGCATTCGAGCGTGCGCTATACGGCGGTGAGTCCGGTGGCGGGAGCCCTCTATCACGCAACCCCGGACGTGAATCTATACGCATCGTACGGCAAGGGCTTCGAGACGCCGACATTGAACGACCTCGCTTATCGTTCCACCAACGGCAGTCTCCCCGGGCTCAACATCGGGCTCGAGCCCGCTCGCAGCGACAATTACGAGGTGGGCGTCAAGGCCGGCCGGGGCGCGGTGCGGGGGGATCTCGCCGCGTTCTACATCGACACTCACGACGAGCTCGCGGTGCTGCAGAATTTCAACGGCCGCGCCGTCGAGCAGAACATCGGCGCGACATCGCGGCATGGCGCCGAGGCATCCCTGGATGCAGATTGGGCCGGCGGCTTTTCAGGTCGCCTGGCCTACACCTTCATTCGAGCCGTGGTCGGCCAGGCGTACCAGACCTGCGTCGGGACGCCCTGCCTTGCGGCGACCGTAGCGGCCGGCCGCTACTTGCCGGCGGTGGCCCGCAATGCGCTCTACGCCGGGCTCAGCTGGCGCTACGCCCCGCTCGGGTTCTCGGCCACGCTCGAGGAGCAGGCGCGCGCCAAGATCTATGCCGACGATCGCAACACCGCATCTGCACCCGGCTATTGGGAAACCAACTTCCATACGGGCTTCGAGCAGCAGACCGGGCGCTGGCAGCTGAGCGAGTTCCTGCGCCTCGATAACCTCACCGATCGGGCGTATGTCGGATCAGTGATCGTCAACGAGAGCAATTCCCGCTATTTCGAGCCGGCACCCGGGCGAACCATTTACCTTATGTTGAGCGCGAAATGGCGTGTGGACGCAGTTCCACCGCATTAAAGGACTTTCACCCGCCTCAAGTGCACCCAAACGACCGGCTCGCGTTGTTGTCTTATGGGAACCTGGGGTTCGAAATGGCTTGGCGCGGCACGCAGAACGCCGCTCTGGCCGCGGAGAGAGTCACCATGAGTAACATTTCGCGTCTTGCGGTCGGAATCCTCGCAGCCGTGCTGACGGCCGGCCCGGTGCTCTCGGAAGCTCATCCTGGGGGTGGGGGCGGCGGGCACGCAGCCGGCGGCCACGCGAGCGGCGGCGGCCACGCGAGCGGCGGCGGTCACTTCGCCGGCGGAGGCCATGCTGGTGCGGCGCCGCAATTTGCCGGGGGAGCGCATTTCGCGCCGGCGGCTCACTACGCCGGGGGCGGATCCCGTGGCTATGGGGGCGCACACGCCTACGGCGGCGGGACTGCAGCGTATGGCGGGGCCTCTCGCGGCTACACGACGGGTGCACATGGCTATGGTGGGGCTTACCACGGAGCGGCGTATGCGGGCCGCGGCTATGCGGGCGGGTACTACCACGGCGGCTATGGGGGGTACCACGGCTATTCGACCGGTGCCTATTGGCGGGGGGGCTACTGGCGGGGAGGATACTGGCCGCGCGCCTACTACGGCCTCGGCTATTCGTGGTTCCTGGCGGCTTTGCCGCTGGCGTATGCGACCTACTGGTACGGCGGGATTCCCTACTATTACGCCAATGACGTCTACTACACCTGGAGTCCTGACTATAGCGGGTATGTGGCGACGGATCCTCCGCCCGCAGCGGACTCGAGCGGTGCAGGACCCAATGCGGCCGCGCCCCCGGACAATTCGTATTCTGGCGACAGTCAATACCAGGGAGATCCGAACGCTGCGGGCCCGCCGTCGAGCGAGGCGCTCGCGCAATCCCAGTCGCCTCGGATGTTCATGTACCCGAAGAACGGCCAGAGCGACGAACAGCAGCGCACCGACAAGCTCGCGTGCGAGAAATGGGCCTCGGATCAGGTCGGCCTTGGGACCAACGGTCCGGACTACCAACGGGCGCTGGCGGCCTGTATCCAGGGGCGGGGGTACAGCGTCAACTAACGGCTAACGGGTGGCGGCGGCGAGTCTCAGTTCCAACAGTCGGTATTCGGGTTCGGATCTGCCCCCAGCGCGGTCTTGGTGCCGTTCGAGTTGACGACGAACTGCGTACAGGCGGCGTCCTGCTGTTGCATGTTTCCGGGCACCGGTACCGCCGTGAGGGAGAATGAGGCTGGTATCCCGGCAGGGTTTCCCGCCGACGGGGCAGTCGCTCCGGTTACCACGGGCTGCTGGATCTCGTAATACCCGCTACCGACGATCACCGGCCATGGGCCCGCATAACCCAGATCGGTGGTCGCCTGGCTATAGCCGTTCTGCGTGCTGAAGTAGCGTTCTTCCATGCTGGCCATGTCGAGCAGGGCGCTCTTCGCTTCCGTCCGATGGGACTTCAGTACATAGCTGTTGTACGCGGGGATGGCGATCGAGGCCAGGATGGCCGCGATTCCCAACGTGATCACGAGCTCGATCAGCGAGAAGCCGTCGCAGCGACGCCCGGCAAGCAGGTCGGGTCTGCATGAGGATCGCAGGGTTCTGCTCATGGTTGATATCCTAGAGGGTGCCCGCTAGCGCCGCTCGATCCAGGTGAGACGGCTTCCCACCAGGCCACCCGGCGGATTGATCGACATCAGCGCACCGGTCCCCGACACGTTCTGAGTCACCAGATAGCTCTGCGTGCCCTGTACCACGATGGAGGTGCTGCCCGTGCCGCCCAACGCGACGCCGCTCACCACGGACGTGGAGGAGTTGCCGTTCGCGTCGGTGGTGGTGACATTGAGGAAGTTGTGATCGGGCGTGCCGAAGAACGAGTTGGTAAAAGCGCCGCCGGTCGCCGGGTTGACCGCCATCGTCCACCCCGACTCACCCGCGTTGAAACACATGGTCGCCGCAGTGGCCGGAGGAATCGTGGTGTTCACGACGAACGCGCCATCTTCCAGGGACGGGTTGAATATGACTTGCTCGTAGACCAGCGGCGCGGAGGCGTCTTGTGCGTTGCCGTTCTGCGGGGTGGCGGGGTCCGGCGTGTAGGCGTTACCGGATACCAGGGAGATGTACCACCCATACGCGCCGCAGCCCGTCGAATCCGCGTAACAAACCGGGTAACTGGTGAGGGTGCGGTAATCGCTGCCGGTGCCCGCGACCGTCGCTGTGTACGGGCCGCCGATGGTCTGTTGCACCAGATTGGACGTTCCGGAGAGGGAGGTGCCCGGCGCGGGTATCCCGTTACCCGGTAAGCTGGTGTATTGCACCACGGAATTCGCGTTCCACGCCCCGAGATTCCAGTCCCAGATTCCGTACAGCGCTTGAGCGGCCATGGAGAAGGTCGCGGGAGAAAAATTGCTGAACGGCGTCTGCATGCCGGTGCCGAATTCGACCAGCACGCGCGGGTTGAGCGTGCCCGCGACCGAGGCGACCACGACCTTCGTGGTGATGGGCTGTCCGGCCGGGGTGGTGAACAGCGGTGTGATCGTGCCGCCGCCGCCGGTCGCGGCGTTGATCGACACGCCCGACGCATTGGTGACGCCCCAGTTCGCCGTGTTGCTGCTGGTGAGGTCGAATCGCCACAGATGCCCTTGCAGGTCGCCGGCGTAGACGAAATCGGTGATGTGGTCGCCGTCGAGATCCGCGGGCGTCGTGTAGTCGATCCCGTTCGCACTGGCTGCGGGGGTGGCCGACCCCACACCGGTGCTGAGATACAGGAAAGTGATGTTGCCGGGACCCGAAGCGGGGTCGACGAGCATCACGTAGATGCCGGCGTCGCCGCTGGCGCTCCCCTGTCCGTTGCCGAAGACGGCGCCCCACATGCCGTTGTGGAAGCGGCGTATCTGCGGCACGCCGTACGTGTTGCCGAGATTGTTGTAGCACTTCGCCGCGTTCAGCTGTGAGGTGTTGGTGCACGTCAGGGTGTTGACAGCGGTGGTGGTGGTGCCCGTGCCTGTCGTCACGGTGAAGCTCTGAGAACTCCACTCGCCAACCACGGTGTTCGCCGGGGTGCTTTGCAGAGCCGTGCCGGTCTCCGCGAAATTATCTCCGCCGGCTAGACCCGGATTGGTCACATCGAGCGCATAGATGGCGTTGCCGCCGGGCCCGAGGCCGCCGACCAGCCACGTATGCCAAGCGCCGCCGTAGAAGAGGTCGCCCATGCCGGGAGGGGCGTCTACGTCGAATTGATGGCCGTACTGCGGATCCGAGTAATTGGTCGGGGCGAAGGTGGCGTTCTGGATGTGATTGACGATGTACCCCGGGACGTAGGCCATCACCTCCCACCCGTCGTTGCTCCCCTGCTGATAGGTTTTCGTGGCGTCGAAATAGCCCGACCGAAAGCCATGCAGCATGCCGTCGTTCGCGCCGGTGTAGACCACGTTGGTGCGGGTGCCCATTCCGGTCGAGGAAGCGAAGGTGGCGTAAGTCTGGCCGGCATTTTCCGGGAAGCTCTCCCCGCCGGCCGCCGGCGGGTATTTGTCCGCCCACGCATTGGGATAGGGCGCACTCGGCGGTCCCACCCAGGTGGGACTCGAGTCGATGATGTCGCCGAGCACGCTGGTGCGCGCACGGAACACGCCCTGATAGGTCGTGCTCGAGCTGGCCTGGGGGGTCTGTTCGTTGCTGCGATCGCCGCGCAGGTAATCGAGGCGTGAATACGGTTGCGGCGGCGAAGGCCACGCGGCGCCGTCGCCCGAGTCGAGCAGTGTCTGCTGGTTGAGCGCTGCCAGGGGCCAGTTGGTGCTCAAGTTCGCGTACTCGAACGGCACACCGCTGCTGCCGTTCCAGGTGAAGACGGCCCGCTGCAGGTTCGTCTCCGGCTTCGTCGGCGCGCCCGGATACGTGCAGGTTCCGCCGGACGGCCCGGTCAGCACGCAGGAGCCGTCCCAATTGATGGTCGAACTGATGAACAGATCATTCGGATTGGTCGTGTCGCCCACCAGATACTGGGAAGTGAGCTGCCCCGCCAGGGTCGCCGGATTGTACTTGGCGAAATAGACCTGGGTACCCGTCTGAACTTTTGCGGTCTGCTTATCGTTAATCCCTGCCGAGCTTTGCGAGGTGTTCGTCGGGGCGGCCTGGAAACACATGATCTCGTGGATGTTGCGGCTGCCTCCGGTCGAGCCCGCAAAACCGAAGCGCACGTTCGCCGGCACGGGAATCGCGCCTCCCTGAGTAATGTCCTGGGAGGTGATCACGTTCTGAAACGCACCGCCGTTGTAGCTATAAGCAAGACTCAACAGCGCGGTGCCGCCGGAGCCGGGAACCACCTTGAGATTGTAGGTGATGGGCACCGCCTGCGAGCGCATGGTCGCCGACTCGTTGGCGATCGGGTCGGCGGTCGGCAGTATCGAAAAAGCGTTCGGAATCGCGGCGTAATCGGTCAATTGAACCGAGGTCTCGACGGGCGGCGACTGGGTCCAGTCCCAGGCATATCCGGTGCTGCAAGCCTGTTGCACGGCGGCTGCCTTCTGCGCATTGGTCAACGTCGACGGGTAATACGCAGAGGTTGCACCGCCGGTGCTCAACGAGGTCCAACTGGTATTGCCGGGGGCGCGCAGGCCGATACGCCCTGGCTGGTAGTCGCCGGTCCCCGCCAGGTTCGGATCGCCGCTCGCGGTGTTATCGGGTTGATTCAAGAAGTTGCCGAATTCG
>Ga0182012_10000007_pt1 | contig 213708 bp, 172 predicted proteins | sample 612S2SmetaG_FD_120486 | JGI IMG/M metagenome (GOLD analysis project Ga0182012, IMG submission 120486) | Permafrost microbial communities from Stordalen Mire, Sweden - 612S2S metaG | ecosystem: Environmental > Terrestrial > Soil > Wetlands > Permafrost | place: Sweden: Stordalen | collected... | reverse complement strand
GCGAGCCGAGCCGCGCGAGCAGCAGGGCGCCGCGCTCGCCGCCGACGACGAGCAGGCTGATGCCGCCGGTTTGATCCACCACATAGCCGTGCGCCGATGCGGCGGTGCGCGCCGCAACCTGCGCCAGCAGCGCGCGATTGCCCACCATCAGCGTCTCGGACGGACTGCGCCACGCCAGCAGGCACTCGCCGGATCCAGCCGCCGCCGGCGCGGCTCGGATGGCCTGGCCCGTGCCCGGCAGCACGGTTCCGGTGACCTCGCGCAATGCGGCGCCGAAGCCGTCGGCGTCGAAATAGCGCAGGGATGCCACCGCGGCGTCCGGGCGCTGCGACAACCGCGCAGCGACAGTCACTTGAGCCGCTCGCCGGCCGGATCCACGAAGGGCGCTTTGACCACCTCAGCCTCGATGCGGCTGCCGAGGTGATGCACGCGCACGCGTTCGCCGAGGCGTTGTGAACCCCGTGCCAGCATGCCGAGAGCCACCGGCATGCCCAGTTCGGGACTGTGATAACTCGACGTCACGTGCCCTTCGGTCAACGTCGGCGGCGGCCGGGCGGCGATTTGCGCACCCACCGGCAGCCGCGTGCGCCGATCCGTGGGCAGCAGCGCCACCAATTGCAAGCGGCCCGGATCGCGCGCCGCCGGCGTCAGCAGCGAGCGGCGGCCGACGAAGTTCGCGGCCTTGCGCTCGATCGCCCGGCCGAAACCGATATCCCCGGGCAGCGTGGTGCCGTCGGTGTCGGTCCCGACGTGGATATAGCCCTTCTCGGTACGCAGGATCTCGAGCGCCTCGATGCCGTACGGCACCGCCCCGAATCGCGGCGCGAGCGCCCACAGCCGTTCGATGAGCGCGTGGCTCGCAGCGTCCGGCAGATTGATCTCATAACCCAATTCGCCGCTGAAACTCGCGCGCAGCACCCGCAATTCGACACCGTCCAGTTCGCACTCCTGCATCGTCATGTGCGCCATGCGCTGCGGCGCCAGCGCCGGGTCGAATCCCGCCGCGGCGAGCCAGTTCCACGCCTCGGGTCCGGCCACGGTGAGGTTGCCCCAGCGCGAAGTCACCGGCGTCACCAGCACCTTCAAGCTCGTGAATTCGCACTGCAGCCACTCCTCGAAAGCCGCGCTGCTGCGTTCGATTCCGGCGCTGGTGGTGTTCACCCAAAAGCGCTGCGCGCCAAGTCGCGCGACGATGCCGTCATCCATGACGACCCCGTGCTCATTGAGCAGCAATCCATAGCGTGCCTGGCCGATGCGCATATTCGATAGGGTGCCGACATACATCAGATCGAGAAATTCAGCGGCATCGGGCCCGAAGATCTCGAGTTTGCCGAGCGGCGAACCGTCCAGCAGGCCGGCGGTCCGGCGCACCGCCGCCGCCTCGCGCTGCGCCGCTGCATCGAGGCTCTCGCCTGCCAGCGGATAGGCTGCGGGACGGCGCCAATTACCGAAGTTCTCGAACAGCGCGCCGCGCGCCGCGTGCCAGTCCTCGGCGGACAGCCGCTTGAGCGGGCGGTAGAGTTCACCTACCCGGCGCCCGACGAGCAAACCGACGCTGGTCGGCGCAAACGGCGGTCTGAACCGCGTGGTGCCCACCTGGCCCGGATGGCGTCCCGTGAATTCACCCATCAAGACCAGGGCATTCACGTTGCTGGTCTTGCCCTGATCGGTACCCATGCCGGTCGTCGTATAGCGCTTCAAATGCTCGACGGAACGGAAGTTCTCCTGCGCCGCCAGTCCCACGTCGCTGACGGCCACGTCATTTTGTAGGTCGACGAACTGCTTGCCGCGCACATTGGGCATGTAGGCGGCGGCGAGCGAGCGACCGGCGCCGCCCACCGGTGCGGCCGGCGCCGCCTGGCCCCGGGCCAAGGCACGGCCGAGCTCTGTGGCGTGCCCGGCGGCATCCTCCATGGCAAAGACCCCGGCACAGGCACCGGCGCTCGCCAGACCGGGTGTGTGGCCTTCTGGAACGAACATGGCACAGTCGTCCACCCACCGCAGCCGGCCGCCGGCCTGGGTGTGCAAGTGCACGGCGGGGGCATGGCCGCCGGCGCTCAGGATCAGATCGCAATCGATGCGCTCCGGTCGGATCCCCTGCCCATCCGCCGCCACGATGGTGCAGCCGCGGACGCTGCGGCGGCCGAAAACCCGGGATATGGCGGCGCCCGTAATGATGCGCAGGCCCGGCTGCGAGGCCGCGATGTCGGACGGCGGACGGCGGTCGATGAGCGCCGCCACATCGATGCCCGCGGCGCGCAGCGACGCCGCCACGGCGTAGCCGGAGTCGCTGTTGGCGGCGATGACCACGCGGCCACCGCAGGCGACCCCGTAGGCCTGCGCGTACTTGTCCGCGGCCGCGGCCAGCATCACGCCCGGGCGGTCATTGTCGGGGAACAACATCGGCCGTTCGAACGCACCCGTGGCGGCGATCACCGCGCGCGCACGGATCTTCCACAGCCGTTCGCGCAGGCGCCCCGCCGATGCGGCCTGCGTGCCGGCGGGCAGGCTTTCGGCTGCGCACAGCAGATTGTGGTCATAGATTCCAAATGCCATCGTGCGGGTGAGCAGCTTCACTCCGAGTGCGGCGGCGCGCGCGGCGAGATCGGCCACACGCTGCCGGTCGGGGCCGGCGCGCCAGCCGAGGGAGCCGCCGGGTGCGGCCGAGCTCGTCAGCAGCACGGTGGCGGCACCGGCTTCGGCGGCCGCCACCGCGGCACTCAAGCCCGCGATGCCGGCGCCGATCACCGCCACCTCCGCGGCCGCCGACAACTCCTCGTAGCGGTCCGGGTCGCGCTCGCCCGAAGCGCGCCCCAGGCCCGCCAGGCGCCGGATGGAGGGTTCGAACACTCTCCAGCCGGGCCACTTGAAGGTCTTGTAATAGAAGCCGGCCGGCAGCAGCGCTGAGAAGCCGTTGTTGAGCGCCGCCAGATCGAAACCCACGCTGGGCCAGCAATTGACGCTGCTCGCGATCAGACCCTCGTGAATCTCGACCAGGGTAGCGCGTGTGTTGGGCGTGCGCTGCGCGCCGGCTCCGACGTCGACCAGGCCGGTGGGCTCTTCCACGCCGCAGGAGAAGATGCCGCGCGGCCGGTGCAGCTTGAAACTGCGCCCGACCAGCTGCACGCCGTTCGCCAGCAGCGCCGATGCGAGCGTGTCGCCCGCGAAGCCGGACAACGGCCGGCCGTTGAACTCGAAGCCGATGCGCCGCGCGCGATCCAGCCGCGTGCCGAGCGGCTCCTGCAACCGGCGGCCCGTCATTGGGGTACCGGGTCGGTCATGCGATAGACCGACAGAATCTCGTGAGTGAGCGTGTTGCGCGCCGCGTTGAACCACTGTCCGCAGCCGTGTACGTGACGCCAGCGCTCGAGATGCACGCCCTTGGGATTGTCCCGAAAGAACAGATAGGCGCCCCACACCTCGTCGCTGACGTCCAACGCCGGACGCTGCAGGTGCGAGGTGCCCCCGCACACGAACTCGTTCTCGTCGCGCGCACCGCACCAGGGACAGGGAATGTGCATCATGGCCGCGGGCTCAATGTGCGATGCCGGAGGCCGCCGCCTCATCGACGAGTCTGCCGCTGACGAAGCGCCCCAACTGGAAGGGCTCGGCGAGCGGATGTGTGGCGCCGGTTGCGAGCACATGCGCAAGCGTCCAGCCGCCGGCGGGAATGGCCTTGAATCCCCCGGTGCCCCAACCGCAGTTGATGTACAGCCCCGGCACCGGCGTCGGTCCGATGATGGGGCTCGAATCGTGCACCACGTCGACGATCCCCGCCCATTGCCGCATCAGGCGAAGACGGCTGAATGACGGAAATATCGCCAGCGTGGCCGCCAGAATGGCCTGCGTCACCGCGAAGCTGCCGCGCTGCGCATAGGACGGGAACAGATCCAGCATCGCGCCGATGACGATCTCACCCTTGTCGGATTGGCTGACATAGGCGCCGGTGCTCGGCGAAATGACCACCGTGTCGAGCAGGGGCTTGAGCGGTTCGGTGACCATCGCCTGCAGGGCGTAGCTGGTGACCGGCAGGCGGAAGCCCGCCAGTTTCGCGAGCACCGAGCTGTGTCCGGCCGCCGCGATGCCGACCCGCTCCGCGCGCAGCGCGCCGCGGGCGGTATCGACGCCGACGCAGCGTCCGCCCTCATTGATGAAACCGCGCACCTCGCAATTCTGGATGATGTCGACGCCCAGCGCCGACGCGGCGCGCGCATATCCCCAGGCGACCGCATCGTGCCGCGCGGTGCCCGCGCGCCGTTGCATGAAGGCCCCGAGCACGGGGAAGCGCGCCTGGGGCGACAGGTCGATCACGGGCGCGAGCGCAGCCACCGCTTCCCGGCTCAGCAGCTCCGCCTGGATGCCGTTCATGCGCATCGCATTGGCCCACCGCGACATCGAATCCAGATCATGGCGGCTGTGGGCGAGCATCAGTTGGCCGCGCTGGCTGAGCATGATGTTGAAATTGAGCGCCTGTGAGAGGCCCTCGTAAAGCTTCAGGGAAAAGTCGTAGAGCCGCGCGCTTTCGGGGTACAGGTAATTCGAGCGCACGATGGTGGTGTTGCGGCCGGTGTTGCCGCCGCCGATCCAGCCGCGTTCGACGACCGCCACGTTGGTGATGCCATGGTTCTTGGCAAGATAATAGGCCGCCGCCAGGCCGTGACCGCCGCCGCCGACGATCACCACGTCATAGCGCGGCTTCGGCGCCGCGTCGCGCCAGGCGGGCGGCCACTGGCGATGGCCGCCGAGCGCACCGCGAAGCAGGGACCAGGCGGAATACTTCACGGGACGCTCGCTCGGGGCACGTGCATTCGATCCGGCGGATTACCGCGGGCCTTCAGCGAGCCGGCCCTCGAGATGCGTGCAATACCAATTGACGAACTGCGTGACCCCGTTCTCGTGGACCGGCGAATACGGAGCCGGGTCGTACGCGGGCGAGACCACTCCGAGCTGATTTTCCTGGCACACGCGCCGATCTGCATCGTTGGTTGCGGTCCATACGCGCGTCAACTCCTGCAAATCGTAGTCAATGCCCTCCACCGCGTCCCTGTGCACCAGCCACTTGGTGGTCAGCTGGGTCTCCATGGGCCCGATGGGCAGGACGCGGAACGACAGTGCATGATCCCCGAGAACGTGATTCCAGGTCGATGGGTAGTGGAACAGCAGCAGCGTGCCGATGTTCGGTTCGCCGATCGAGTCCGACAACGGCCGGCGCACCGCCGCCTCTCCCGACATGGTGAAACTGACCGCCTCGTGCAGCAGCGGCATGCGCGCGATGCGCATCTGACCGTTTGCGGACATGTGGAACCGGCTCGGCAGCCCGGCCGCCTCGCAGCGCGCCCAATGGGCCGAGATCATGGGATTGCCGGCGGCCCCCTCCACCCCGGTGAGGGTCGGATCCTCCGGAAACGTGCGCAGCAGCTCCGGATGATTGGCACCGCAGTGATAGCACTCGCGATTGTTCTCCCACACGAGTTTCCAGTTGGCGCGCTCGACGATGGTCGACTCGAACGCGACCTTGGTCTGATGCAGGCGGTGCGGCTCCAGATACGGGGCGATCCGCGTCCGGATCGGTTCGAAGTCCGGTGCGGTCTTCGCCAGCGACACGAAAATGTATCCCGCCACGCTGGTGCAGTGCACCGGAGCGAGGCTGTAATGGGCGCGATCGAATCCCTCGCCCATGTCGCGCGCCGAGAACAGCCGGCCGTCGAGCCGGTAGGTCCACTGGTGATAAGGGCACACCAGCCGCGACGCCGAGCCCTTGGGCGCCGAGCAGATGCGCGAACCGCGGTGCCGGCAGGTGTTGTGAAATGCGCGCAGCGTCAGGTCCCGGTCGCGAACCACCATTACCGGATACTCGCCGATCTGCACGGTGAAATAATCGCCGGGCTTCAGCACTTCACAATCATGTCCAACGAACAGCCAGTCCCGGTACCAGATGGCGTCGAGGTCGATCTGATAATCCTCGCTGCTGCAGTAAAAATCCCGCGTGAGCGGGGTTTCCGGCCGGCGTTCGCGCAAGCGGTGCAGCAGTTCATCGCGCACGCCGATGTCCAAGTGTCCGGTGTCCCGCTTCGGCTCGATCATGGAGCGATTTCAGCACACTCCGCTGCGCCACGCGATGGGTAAACCATGATAATCGAGCGAGGGTTCGCCACCGCGTGGTGTGCCATCTAAAAATTCGCTGACGCCGCGGATTTGTGCATGCGCGCCGCGCCGGACTATCAATGCTCGGCCCCCGCCCGGTACCATGCGCGGATGGACTTCAACACCGCCCACCCTTACATCCTGACCGCCAGCTGCACCAGCCGCATGGGCACGACCGCCAGGGTAACGAGTTTTCTCGCCGGCCATCGGCTCTACATCATGGAGATGCACCAGTTCGACGACGTGCTGACCCGGCGATTCTTCGTGCGCATCACGTTTTGCGGGGTGAGCGGCGATACGGTCGACATCGCGCGGCTGCGCGAGGATTTCGTGAGCACCGCCAACGCCGAGCAGATGTACTGGGCCATTCACGACGGCGCACACCGCAGCCGCGTCATGATCATGGTCTCCAAGCTCGACCATTGCCTGGAAGATCTGCTGTACCGGCACCGCATCGGGGAACTGCGCATGGAAGTCAGCGCCATAGTTTCCAATCATCCGGACATGCGGCGCGTCGCCGAGCAGCACCAGATCCCGTATTTCCTGATGCCCGTGACCTCCGAGACCAAGGCGGACCAGGAGGCTAAGCTCATGGAGCTCATCGAGACGACGGGCACGGAGCTGGTGGTGCTCGCCCGCTACATGCAGATCTTCTCCGACGATCTGTGCCGGCGGCTGCGCGGCCGTGCCGTCAACATCCATCATTCATTTCTGCCGGGCTTCAAAGGCGCCAAGCCCTACCACCAGGCGCACGCGCGCGGCGTGAAGCTGATAGGGGCCACCGCGCACTATGTGACGGGCGATCTCGACGAAGGTCCGATCATCGAGCAGATCGTCGAGCGCGTCGACCACAGCTTCACTCCGGACATGCTGACGGCGGCGGGCCGCGACTCCGAGCGGCGCGCCCTGTCGACCGCCGTGCGCCTACTGCTCGAGCATCGCGTGTTTCTCGACGAGAACAAGACCGTCGTATTCAAGTGATCAGCTCCGCCGCCGCGGACGCCGCGCGCGGCCGGCTCGCGGCCGCCCCGCCGATCTTGCGTTCGGCGCTCGGCGGCATTCCATACTCCGCGCGGTAGCATTTCGAAAAATGCGGCGGCGACTGGAAGCCGCAGGCGGTGGTGATGTCCATGATGGGCATCGCGGTCTGCAGCAGCAGCTCGCGCGCCCGCCGCAGCCGCATCTGCAGATAATATCGCTTCGGCACGCAGTTCAGATCCCGCTTGAACAGACGCTCGATCTGGCGCCGGGACAATCCGGTGGATTTGGCGATCCGATCGAGCGACAGCGGCTTTTCGATGTGCTCCTCCATCAGCTGCGCCACCCGGATCAGCCCGCGGTGCGAGAGGCCGATCTGCGCCCGCAGCGGGATGTACTGCCGGTCGGCGTCATTTCTCACCCGATCGACCATGAATTGTTCGGACACCAGCTGTGAGATTCTCGCACCGAGCTTCGATTGGATGAGATTCAGCATGAGGTCGAGCGGCGCCGTGCCGCCCGAACAGGTGAAACGGTCGCGATCGATGGTGAACAGCTGATCGCTGATGCGCACACGCGGAAATTCCTCGCGCAGCATGGACAGGTTCTCCCAGTGGATGGTCGCCCGAAAGTGATCGAGCAGTCCGGCACGGGCGAGCGCATAGCCTCCCGTGCAAAGGGCTCCGAGCGCGACGCGCCGGTCCGCGAGCCGCCGCAGCGTCGTCAATAGCGCCGGCGAGACCGCCTCGCGCACGTTGATGCCGCCGCACACGAACAAGATGTCCACCGCACCCAACTGCTCGAGCGCGATCGTGGGCGCGAGGTTCAGGCCGCTGCTGGCCGCGACGGCCGCGCCGTCGGTGCTGACGATGCACCACTCATAGACGTCCTGTCCGACCAGGCGGTTCGCCATGCGCAGCGGTTCGAGGGCATTGGCCACGGCGATGAGGGAGTAATTCGGCAGCGTCAGGAACGCGTACTTGCACTTGCGCAGCTGGACGGCGGTTTGCATAGGAGCCTGCGATTATGACATCGGTGCCGGATATTGTTCAAATTCGACAGGTCATTGTCGTATTTCAGACAGAATCCGGCCGCTGGCGGCTGATCCGCCGCAGCGGTCTGACGCATTTGAACACGGGGTCGTCGCAAATGGCGTCTTGTTTGCGCGGCCGCTGGTTACACTGACCCGCACCGGCCACGGAGACCGTCCAATGAAAACTCATGCCCGCGTCGTCGTCATCGGCGGCGGCGTGGTGGGCGTCAGCACGCTCTATCATCTGGCCCTGAAGGGATGGTCCGACATTGCGCTGCTCGAGCGCGCGGAACTCACCGCCGGGTCGACCTGGCATGCCGCCGGGCTGCTGCCGCTATTCAACATGAGCTACACCGTCGGGCAGCTGCACAAGTATTCGGTGGATCTGTACAAGCGGCTGCCGGCGGAAACCGGCCAGGATGTCAGCTTCCATGTGACCGGCAACCTGCGCCTGGCGACCTGCCGCGAACGCATGGATGAATATCAGAAGTACTGCGGCACCGCCAACACCATCGGCGTGCCCTTCCAGGTGATCTCTCCGAAGCGGGTGCAGGAACTCTGGCCCCTCGTCAATCTCGGCGACGACGAGACACCGCCCATCATCGGCGCGCTGTACCACCCGGACGACGGCCACATCGCGCCGGCGGACCTGACCATGGCGCTGCGCAAAGGCGCGCGGGCGCGCGGTGCCGAGATCCACGAACAAACCGAGGTCATCGGCGTGCAGCGCACCGGGTCGGGGGAATGGCGGCTGTCCACCAGCAAGGGCGACATCGTCGCCGAACACGTGGTGTGCGCCACCGGCAATTATGCGCGGCAGACCGGGCGCCTGTTCGGCATCAACGTGCCGTCGATACCGGTCGAACACCAATACATCGTGTACGACGAATCGGCCGTACTCAAAGCCTACCGCCAGGGCGGCGGCCGGGAACTCGCGGTGCTGCGCGAATCCGACAAATCGTATTATCTGCGCGAGGAGCGCATGGGCTGGATTTTGGGTCCCTATGAGAAAGGCGCACCGGCGCGGTTTGCCGACGGGGTTCCGGACTGGTTCGGCAAGAGCCTGTTCGAGGGGGATCTGGAGCGGCTGCTGCCGCACGTCGAGGCTGCGCAGCGCCGCGTGCCCTCGCTTGCGGCGTGCGGGATCAAGGACATCGTCAACGGCCCGATCGCGTATACCCCGGACGGCAGTCCGCTCATCGGGCCGGCCTGGGGGGTGCCGAACGTGTGGCTCAACGAGGGCCACAGTTTCGGCATAACCGCCGCCGGGGGCTCGGGTTGGCAGCTGGCCGAGTGGCTCACCGAGGGCGAGCCCGGCATCGACATGCTGGCGGTCGATCCACGCCGCTACGGACCCTACACCGGCAAGCGCTATGTGGTGGCGAAGAACGAAGAAACCTACCGAAATGTCTTCGTCATCCATTTTCCCGACGAAGAGCGCCCGGATGCCCGCCCGGCCAAGACCAGCCCGGTCTATGACCGGCTGGCGCGCATGGGCGCGGTGTTCGGCCAGCGCTACGGCTGGGAACGCGCCAACTGGTTTGCGCCGCCGGGTGTCCCACGCGAGGATCACTGGAGCTTTCGCCGCTCCAATTACTTCGAACACGTGGGCCGCGAGGCGCTGCATCTGCGCCGGCACGTCGGGGTCATCGATCTGACGCCGTTCACCAAGCACGAGGTGAGCGGACCGGGCGCAGAGGCCTGGCTCGATGGCCTGGTCGCCAACAAGGTGCCCACCAAGATCGGCCGTATCGCCCTGTGCCATGCATTGACCCGCCGCGGCGGCATCCGCTCTGAATTCACGATAACCAAGATCGGCGAGGAGCATTTCTACGTGGTCAGCGCCGGTGCGGCGGAGCGCTACGACGGGGATTATCTGCGCAAGATGCTGCCGCCCGCGTCCGCCCAGATGCCGGCCATCGCCTTGCGCAACATCACCATGAGCCGCGGCTGCTTCGTGCTGGCGGGTCCGCATGCGCGCCAGGTGCTGGCGAAGCTCACCGACGAGCCGCTCGACAACGCCGGCTTTCCCTGGCTCACCGGGAAGGTGGCCGAAGTCGGGCTGGCCACGGATGTGTACCTGCTGCGCGTGAACTTCGTGGGCGCGCTCGGCTGGGAGCTGCATTTTCCGATCGAGTATGCGCATCATCTGTTCAATGCGCTGTTCGAGGCCGGCGCCGAGTTCGACATCGCGATGTGCGGCATGCGCGCCATGGAATCCCTGCGGATGGAGAAATCCTACCGCATGTGGGGCACCGATCTGACCCGCGACTACACGCCCTATGAGGCCGGTTTGGACCGCTTCGTGCGCCTGAACAAGGGACCGTTCATCGGCAAGGAGGCACTCGAGAAGCAGCTCGCCGCCGGCGTTCCGCACCGCTTCATCACCCTGCAGGTGCACGACGTCGGGGACGCCGACCCGCTCGGCAATGAGCCGTTGTTCGCTGCGGACGGCACGCTCGTCGGGCGCGCCACCTCCGGCTACTACGGCCACGCCCTGGGCAAGAGCCTCGCCATCGGCTACGTGCAGCCCGCGTTCGCGGCGGTCGGCCGTGAACTGCAGATCGAGATCCTCGGGGTTCGCCGGCGCGCCACGGTCCTGGTCGATGCGCCTTACGACCCGGAGAACCGGGAACTTCGGGCCTGAAGGCGCCGCGGATTCATGAGCAGACAGAACTTTTCGGCCTTATCGCTGCTGTGGCGCGGTCTTTCCCGGCACGGCGGCTGGCGGGAACAGTGGCGAAAGCCCGAGCCCAAGGCCGCCTATGATGCGATCATCGTGGGCGGCGGCGGGCACGGCTTGGGCGCGGCCTACTATCTTGCCAAGGAGCACGGCATCGGCAACGTCGCGGTGCTGGAGAAGAGCTGGATCGGCGGCGGCAACACCGGACGCAATACCACCATCATCCGCTCCAACTATCTGTTCAACGAAAGCGCCGCCCTGTACGACCACTCGGTCAAGCTGTGGGAAGGCCTGTCGCAGGAGCTCGATTACAACGTGATGTTCTCGCCGCGGGGCGTGATGATGCTGGCGCACACCGTGCACGACATCCAGGTATTCAAGCGGCACGTGCATGCGAACCGCTGCAACGGCGTCGACAACGAATGGCTGGAGCCGGAGCAGGCAAAGGCGTTTTGCCCCCCGTTGAACATCTCGAGCGATATCCGCTACCCGGTGCTCGGCGCCGCCCTGCAGCGCCGTGGGGGCACCGCCCGGCACGATGCCGTCGCTTGGGGCTACGCGCGCGCGGCGGACGCGCTCGGGGTCGACATCATCGAGAATTGCGAGGTCACCGCCATCCGCCGCGATGCGGGCGGCGCGGTGGAGGCGCTCGAAACCACGCGCGGTGTGATCCGCTCGCACAAGGTCGGCGTCTCGGCCGCGGGCCACACCAGCGTGATCATGGCCATGGCGGGTGTCCGGCTGCCATTGGAGAGCTATCCGCTGCAGGCGCTGGTGTCCGAGCCCATCAAGCCCATTTTCCCGTGCGTGGTGATGTCCAACACCATTCATGCCTATATCAGCCAATCGGACAAGGGTGAACTGGTCATCGGCGCCGGCACGGATGCCTACACCTCATACACCCAGCGCGGTGCGCTGCACATCAACATGCACACGCTCGACGCCATCTGCGAATTGTTTCCAAATTTCCGCCGTCTGGCGATGCTGCGCAACTGGGGCGGCATCGTCGATGTGACGCCGGATCGTTCGCCGATCATTGCCAAGACACCGGTGCCGGGTTTGTACGTGAATTGCGGCTGGGGTACCGGCGGATTCAAGGCGACCCCCGGCTCCGCGCATGTCTTTGCCTGGACGATGGCGCGCGATCAGGCGCACCCGATCAATGCGCCCTTCACCATCGAGCGGTTTCGCGACGGCTATCTGATCGACGAAGCCGCCGCCGCCGCCGTGGCCCACTGAGCGCGCGGATGCTGATCATCGTCTGTCCATTCTGCGGCAAGCGCCCCGAGATCGAATTCACCTACGGCGGCCAGGCGCACATCACGCGGCCGGAGCGGCCGTCCGAGCTCGACGATCAGGCGTGGGCCGAGTTTCTGTACATGCGCAGCAACACCAAGGGCATTCACGCCGAACGCTGGCGGCACGCCCGCGGCTGCGGCCGCTTCTTCAATGCGCTGCGCGACACCACCACGGATCATTTCGTGGCGACGTACCGCATCGATGAACCGCAGCCGCAAATCGAGCAGCCGGCGGAGCCGGTGCCGCCGCCATGAGCGTCCTGCGCACGCCGGGCGGCGGCCGAGTCGACCGCGAACGTAGCCTGCAGTTCAACTTCGACGGCAAGGCCTATGCCGCGCTGCAGGGCGATACGCTGGCCTCCGGGCTGCTCGCCAACGGCGTGCATCTGGTCGGCAGATCCTTCAAATATCATCGGCCGCGCGGCATCTTGTCGGCCGGCGCCGAGGAGCCGAATGCACTGGTCACCGTGAATCCCGGTGCGCCGCGCGACACCCCGAACGTGCTCGCCACCCAGGTGGAATTGTATCCGGGCCTGCGCGCGATCAGCCAGCATCGCTGGCCCAGCCTGCAATACGACGTCGGACGGGTCAACGATGCGCTGTCGGCGTTCTTCCCGGCGGGCTTTTACTACAAGACCTTCAAGTGGCCGCAACGCGCATGGAAGTCCGTGTATGAACCGGCCATTCGGCGCGCCGCAGGCCTCGGCCGTGCGCCGGCGACCGCCGATCCCGACCGCTACGCGCAGCGCTATGCTCACTGCGACACGCTGGTGGTGGGCGCGGGACCAGCGGGTATCGCGGCTGCCCTGGCGGCGGCCGACGCCGGCGCGCGGGTGATGCTGTGCGACGAGCAATCCGAAATGGGCGGCAGCCTGTTGGCGGAAACCATGGCACGCATCGATGGCGTGCCGGCGCTCGACTGGGCGCTGCGAGCGCTGGCCACCCTGGCGGGCAATCCGCGCGTGACGCTGCTCACGCGGACCACCGCGTTCGGTTATTTCCCGCACAATCTGCTCGGCTTGAACCAGCGCCTCGGCGATCACCGGGCGGATCCGGATCCAGGGCAGCCGCGCCAACGCCTGTGGATGGTGCGGGCGCGCCAGGTGGTGCTCGCCACCGGCGCCATCGAGCGGCCGCTGGTGTTTCCCGGCAATGACCGCCCCGGTATTCTGTTGGCCGGCGCCGCCCGTACCTATTTGAATCGCTACGGGGTGAAGGTGGGCGTCCGGGTCGTGGTCGTCACGGCCACGGACGCCGCCTATCAGACCGCGCTCGATCTGCACGCGGCGGGGGTTGCGGTTGCGGCAATCGCCGACGTGCGGGCACAGCCCGTGGGTGTGCTGCCCGACGCCGTGAGTCGCGCCGGCATCGAAATCATGCCGGCGGCAACGGTGCTCGGCACCCGCGGCGATCGACGGGTGAGCGAGATCTCCCTCGGCCGGGTGCAGGGCGGTATGGTGCGCCCCGCCGCACGCCTCGCATGCGATGCGGTGCTGATGTCGGGCGGCTACACCCCCTCCGTGCACCTGTTCTCCCAGTCGCGCGGCAAGCTGGTGTGGAACGAATCGCTGCTGGCTTTCGTGCCGGGCCTCTCGGCCGAATGCGAGCGTTCCGCCGGCGCCTGCCGCGGCGTCGGCGATCTGACCGCGGCGCTCGAGGACGGTGCTGCCGCCGGTCTGGCGGCCGCGCCCGATCCGGTGCGCGGCTCCTGGCGCCCGCTCCCGGAAGCCGGCACCACCGGCGGCTGCGGCTGGCTCGGCGCGCTGCCGCAGCCGCAAACCACGGCCACCGACAAGGCGTTCGTCGATTGGCAGCACGACGTCACGACCCGCGATCTGGCCCTCGCGGCACGGGAGGGATTCCGGTCCATCGAGCACGTCAAGCGCTATACGACGACCGGCATGGCCACCGACCAGGGCAAGACCTCGAACCTCAATGCCTTGAGCATCGTGGCGAGCGGTCTCGGTGTTCCGATTTCGCAGGTTGGTCTGACTACCTTCCGGATGCCCTACACCCCGGTCCCCTTCGGCAGCTTCGCCGGCACGTCGCGCGGCGCGCTGTTCGATCCGGTGCGCCGCACGCCCATGCACCACTGGGCGCAGGCGCGCGGCGCCGTTTTCGAAAATGTCGGGCTGTGGAAGCGCGCCCGCTATTTTCCGCGAGCGGGCGAGGATATGCACGCCGCGGTGGCGCGCGAATGCCGCGCGGTGCGCAGCGCCTGCGGAATTTTCGATGCCACCACCCTGGGCAAGATCGAGGTGGTGGGCGCCGACGCCGTCGAATTCATGAATCGGCTGTACGTCAACAGCTGGACGAATCTCGCGGTCGGCCGCTCGCGCTACGGCATATTGCTGCGCGAGGACGGGTTCGTATACGACGACGGCGTGGTGGCACGCACCGCGGCCGACCGTTTTCACGTCACGACCACCACCGGCGGCGCGCCCCGGGTGCTCGCCATGATGGAGGATTATCGGCAGACCGAATGGCCGCAGCTCAAGGTGTGGCTGACCTCCACCACGGAACAGTGGGCGGTGATTGCGGTGCAGGGACCCAACGCGCGGCGCGTGATCGCACCCTTGGTGGAGGGCATCGATCTCGGCGCATCGGCCCTGCCGCACATGGCTGTGGCACGGGGCAGGATCTGCGGCGCCCCGTTGCTGCTGTTTCGCGTCAGCTTCACCGGTGAGCTGGGATATGAAATCAATGTGCCGGCCGATTTCGGCGCCACCGTGTGGGAGGCCGTCCATGCCGCCGGCCAGGCCCATGGCATGACGGTCTACGGCACCGAGACCATGCACGTCTTGCGTGCCGAGAAGGGCTACATCATCGTCGGGCAGGATACCGACGGCACGGTGACGCCGGATGACGCAGGCTTGAGCTGGGCGATCGGCAAGAGCAAGGCCGACTTCGTCGGCAAGCGCTCGCTCGAGCGCGCTTCGATGAGGGCGCCGACGCGCAAGCAGCTGGTCGGCCTGCGCAGCCGGGACGGTCGCACCGTGCTCGACGAGGGCGCACAAATCGCCGCCCTACCCGGCCAGCAGCCGCCCATGCAGCTGATCGGCCACGTCACATCCTCCTACTACAGCGCCGCACTCGATCATCCCATTGCGCTTGCGCTCGTGGCCGGCGGCCGCACGCGCCTCGGGCAGACCTTGTATGTGCCCATGCCGCGCGGGGAGATCGAGGTCGAGGTCACGCCACCCGTGTTCTACGATCCGAAAGGAGAACGCCTGAATGCCTGAGCAGGCGGCACCGTTGGACGACGCGGCGCCGCCATGGCCGCCGCTGCTGGCGCCGGCAACCCGCTTCATCCTGCACGGCAATGCAGCCGTGCGGGCCGCGGCCACGGCCGCGTGGGGCGTGCCGTTCGCCGAAGAGGCCTGCCGCGCGCGCCTGCTGGGATCCCGCGCCACGCTGTGGATGGGGCCGGATGAATACCTGCTGCTCGATCGGGCGCCGGCCGAGGCTGCCGGCGACACCGCGTCCGGATTGGAACGCGCCATGGCGGGCCTCGACCACGCGTTGGTCGACGTCAGTCACCGGCAGGTGGCCGTCGAGATCAACGGCGCGCACGCCGGTCACATTTTGAACGGCGGCTGTCCATTGGACCTGGATCTGAAGGAATTTCCGGTGGGCATGTGCACGCGCACGCTGTTCGCCAAGGCCGATATCGTGCTGTGGCGCACCGCTGCCGATGCGTTTCACGTCGAAATGTGGCGTTCCTTCGGCGACTACGTGCGCGCCCTGCTGGCCGAGGTGGCGCGGGACTGTTGATGTTCAGCGCGGCAGATCGATCCTGCGATGCTGCGGCGACAGCACGGCGGTGGCGACATCATTGCCGCCGTGGATCACGACGATGCCGCGATGCGAGGGGTCGATCGCGAAGAACATGTCGTAGTCCAGCGTTGCGGCCGCCGCCCGCGGGCAGAGCACGTCGAAAAACAGGGCCGCATATGTCCCGTCTGCATGGCCGTCGATCATGCGCGAGGTGGGCTTGATGGTGCATGCGCCGCGCGTGCCCGCCTCGACGCGCAGGTGGGCGAAGGCATAACGCTCGACGTCCGCCAGATGCCGCCGCACCTCGCCCCAGGTGAGCCGGCCGTCGCCGTCGTCGTCCAGCTGCAGCACGAAATCCAGATCGCGCAGCGCGATATCCCACTGGCCGTGGATCACCCCGCCGGCCGCCGCCTCGCCGACGGTCAGGGTGAGATACGCATCGCTCGCCGAATGCGCATGTGCGGTCGAGGCGATCAGCAGCGCCGCCAACCAGGCGCGCTTCACGGCGCGCCTCCCGCAAATTGGCGCAGCCGTTCGCGAAGTTGTGATGCGAGCGGCAGTATCACCGGATCCTCCAGCTTCGTCTTGCGCAGAAACTCCAGCACATCGGCGGCCGCCTGTGGCTGGTCAGCGGCCAGCGCGGCCTCGAGCAGCACGCGCGCATCCCATGGGGCGCGCTGAACCTGCCAGTTGCGCTGCGCCATGTCCAAGGCGGTCTGCGGATCATGCTGCAGCTGCAGGGCGAAGCGTGCCTGTTCACGGCCGAAGTAATCGCTGCCGCGCAGCGTGAGGGCTTCGAAGCGTGCGGCCATGATCCAGGTATAACGCGGCGCGTCCGCACTGTGCAGCAGCGAGTGCGCGAGGGCAATCCGCAAAAAGGCCGTGTCCGATTGGGCGTGATCGGCGAGCAGGGTGAGCACCTCGCGCGGGCGGCCCCGGTCCAGCAGAAAATCGGCGTAGGCCACCAGCAGAAAATTGTCCTGGGGCAGCAGCGTCAGCGCTTGAATATGGTGTTTCTCGGCCAGCGGCCAGTCGCCGAGGCGTTCCGCGGTTTCGGCGATCAGCCCCTGCACCCACGCCTGATAGCCTGCGGGTGCGCCGGCGCTGGCGGCTGCGGCCTGAGTGAGCAGGGCGAGGCTTTGGCGCGCCTGCCCCAGATACGAGCGCAGATTGGCCGAACAGGCCAGCCCCCAGTCGAATCCAGCGCTGCCGGCGACCTGCGCGCAATCCTTGCCGGCGGCCGGATAGTCGCCCTGCACCATGTCGAGCGTGGCCAGGGTGAGCCACGCCTGCCCGTTCCTCGGGTCCGATCGCAGGGCCGCGTCGAGCAAAGCGCGGGCATCGTCGAACTGATGCCGGTATTGCAGAATGGTCGCCTGGGTGACCAGTGCCACCGCCGGCGTCCGGGGTTCACTCATCCAGGGGGCGATGACCGCCTCGGCGTAGCCGGCATAATGTGCATCGCCCACCTGGCGGCTGTAATCGACATAGGCATCCGCCAGTCGAATCGCCGCCGGCAGATCCCTGGGAGCCGCAGCTTGTGCAGCGCGCAAAGACCGCATTTGCCGTACCGCGGGATCGGCGACCGACGGCACCTCCTGCAAGGGTTCGGCATCGCTCGACGGAACGTACGGCGCCTTGAAGGGCGCGGCCGCAACCTCGGCCGCCTGCAGCCGCGCCTGCCCCACGCACAGGGCGAGCATCGCCAGCGCCGTGGGCAGCACGAACCGCTGGCGTGGACCGGATGGGTGGGTGCGCATGCGAAGGTATTCGCTGCAAATCGCGCGGTGGATGCGGGTCGGTGCATCCGGTCGGCGAACCGTCACGTAGAGCATCCGTAACAGCGCTTGGCCTAGCACACAGGGGTACCGATTGTCCGACTTCACCTACGTGGCCCGACCACTCGATCGGAACCCCGAGCGCCCGACCTTCTCACGCGCCGAATGGTCGCGCCTGGCGGGCTTCTACGGCTGCATCGGCGCTCTGCATCTGCTCGGATGGGGCCTGTATCTGCACTATGCGGCCCACCATCCCGAACTCGTGGGCCTGGGCTTCGTCGCCTACCTGTTCGGGCTGCGGCATGCGTTCGATGCGGATCACATTGCGGCCGTGGACGACACCGTGCGCTTCATGTTGCAGAAGGGCAAGAGGCCGCTGGGGGTGGGCTTTTTCTTCTCGCTGGGACACTCCACCGTGGTGCTCGCGCTCAGCATCGGCATCGCCGTGGCTGCGGTGGCCCTCAAGGCGCAATTGCCGCATCTGCGAATCCTCGGTGCCGTCATCGGGGCGGGCGTTTCGGGCACCTTTCTGTGGATCATCGGCATTCTGAATCTGCTGGTGCTGCTCGACATCCTGAAAATCTGGCGCGCAGCGCATGCAGGCAACCACAGCCACGCGCATCTCGAGGCGATGCTGCAAAAGCGCGGATTGCTGAACCGGTTGTTCGGCGGACGTCTGCGCCGGATGATGAATCACAGCTGGCAGATGTATCCCCTGGGGCTGCTGTTCGGCCTCGGCTTCGACACGGCATCGGAGGTGGGACTGCTCGCCATGACCGCGGGCGCGTCGGCGAGCGATCTACCGGCACCGGCGGTGCTGTGTCTGCCGGCCTTGTTCGCCGCCGGCATGACGCTGATGGACACCACGGACGGTGTGCTCATGACCAAGGCCTACGACTGGGCCTTCCTCAATCCGCTGCGCAAGATCTTCTATAACATCACCACCACCGGCCTGTCCGTCGCGGTTGCACTGATGGTGGGCACCATCGAACTGGCACAGGTGCTCATCGGCCAGTTCGATCTGCATGGGCGCTTCTGCGATGCGCTGGCTGGCGTGGATTTCGGCATGCTGGGTTATCTGATCGTCGGCCTGTTCCTGCTGGCCTGGGCTTTGTCCGTCACCATCTGGAAACTGCGCGGCATGGAGCAGCGCTGGCCCGCTCACCTCGCCCTGCAGCCTCCCGGGGGGCTGCCCGCATCCGGACGCCTGCACCCAGCCGCTCTTCCGCACCCGCATGATCACACCCACCCGCACGCCCACTGACCTGCCGTTTACCATCCGGCGCCGTGTGCCGGGCCGACGGCGATCAGCTTGGGCGCTCGCCGGCCTGCTGCTGGCGCTCGGCGGCGCCGGCGGCAGCCGCGCCGATACCGTGGCGAGCCTGCTGGGAAACTTCACCATCAATCAATACTGCGGGCTGCGGCTCGCGCAGGGCGCACTCACCGTCCATTACACCGTGGTGTACGGCCAGCTTCCGGCCTTGCGTGAACTGCACCTGGCCGATGCGAACGGCGACGGCGTGACCTCGCAAGCAGAGCGAGACGCCTATGTGGGCAGGCTCGCCGCCGGCTTTGCCCGGGGCTTGATGCTGCGGCTGGACGGCCGGAATCTGCCCCTGCACGCCAACAGCTGGACCAGCAGCCTGCCCTCGGAGCAAGGCGGCTTTTCGCTGCGCGTGGACGTCGATTACGTTGCCGACGGCACGGGCGCTGCCGACGGCACGGGCGCTGCCGACGGCAGGGACACAGCCGACGGCAGGGACACCGCCGACGGTAGGGACACCGCCGTCGGTACGGCCGCCGGCGACTTGCACCGGCTGCAGTTCTTCAATCAGAACTATCCTGGCCGGCTGGGGTGGCACGAGATCGTGGTGAAGTCGGCGCCCGGGCTGGCGGTATTCGACACGGACGCCTTCAGCACGTCGCTCACCGGCGGACTCGGCGAAGCGCTGCAGGCGCTGCCCGCGACCGGAGCCCTCGACGAACGCGCCGTACATCTGCAGTTTCGGGCCGGCGCGGCGCCCGTCGGGGCGCCGCTGCTGTCCGCGCGCCCGATCGCAAGCCCGGCGGCGACCGTGTCCATGGCGGCCGTGTCGCCGGCGGCGGTCAAATCACCGGCGGCCGGTGCGATCGGCACTGCCTGGATCACGCGTGAGACGCGGCGCATCGCCTCGTCCTTGTCCGCTCCCCGTCTGCCGCCGGACGTGATCGCGCTGGCTCTGCTGGGCGCGTTGCTGCTCGGCGCCGTGCATGCGCTGTCGCCCGGGCATGGCAAGAGCATCGTCGGCGCCTATTTGATCGGCTCGCGCGGCACGCCCCGGCATGCGGTGTTTCTGGGGCTGACGGTCACCATCACCCACACAATGGGCGTGTTCGTGCTCGGCTTCTTGACGCTGTATGCGTCGCGCTACCTGGTGGCGGAGCGCCTGTTTCCGGTGCTGAACGCCTTATCGGCGATTCTGGTGTTCGGCATGGGCTTGTTGCTGCTGACGCAACGCCTGCGTGCGCCCGGCTTCGCAGCGGGGCCGCTGGTCTTCACGCCGCTGCCACACCACGACCTGAGACCGCAGCGTGGGCGCCTGGCACTCGCATCGCACCTCGGCGGCAGTTATGGCTCGGCCCATGCGCGGGGCATGCATTCCCACGGCGGCCGGGTGCATTCGCACTTGCCGCCCGGCGCCCGTGGCGAGCAGGTCAGCTGGCGAAGCCTGCTGAGCCTGGGCATTTCCGGCGGCCTGGTGCCCTGCCCGTCCGCGCTGGTGTTGCTACTGGCCGCAGTGGCCCTGAACAAGACCGCCACCGGTATGCTGCTGGTGGCCGCATTCAGCGCCGGTCTGGCCGTCACCCTGACGACAGTGGGACTGATGTTCCTGTATGCCCGCCATCGCTTGGGCAGCAGCGCAGTTGCCCGGCGCTGGATGCCGCTGCTGCCGGTATTGAGCGCGGCTCTGATCACGGCTCTCGGCGCCGCGCTGTGTGCGTCCGCGCTGCACGGCGTGTTCGCCGTCGGTCAGTGAGCCTGGAGCTTTTCCACGGCCGTCAATGCCGGCGTGTGCCAGCCGCTGCGCACGCCCCAGTAGCAGAACGCCAATGCGGTCAACGCCACGCACAACTGGTCCCAGCCATAGCCGATGTAGCCATGGCCTTCGAATTCCCGGCTGCCGGCCCACGACAGCGCCGCGATGGCTGCCAGATAGGCAATGAGCCACCACGCGCCGCGAAGATGCCGGCCGAAGCCGCTCCAGCCGGCTTGGGCCTGATAATAGAGGTACACCGGCATCGGCAGAATCAACATCAGCATGATCTGCCCGGTGTGCGGCCAGCGCGCCCAGTACAGCATCAGCGTGGCCAGCACGAAAGCCACCGGTGCGAGCAGCCTGAGCCCGGGGATGCGCAGCGGACGATGCAGATCGGGTGCCGTACGCCGCAGCACCAGCACGCTGATGGGAACCACCAGATAGGTGATGATGGTGGCCACCGAAATCACCGCCGCCAGTTTCCCCCAGCCGCGAAATAAGAACAGGAACGTGAAGGACACCAGCAGGTTGAACCACATGGCCGGCCGCGGGATGCCGCAGCGCGGATGGACCCGGCCGGCAATCTTGGGCAAGGTTCCGCTGCGCTCCATGGCGTAGATCATGCGCGCGGTGGTGGCGGTATAGGTCGTGCCCGTGCCGCTTGGACTGACGAAGGCGTCGGCATACAGCAGCACCGCGAGCCAATTGAGGTTCAGGGCCAGCGCCAGCTGCGCGAAGGGTGAACTGTATTCCAGCGCCGCCCAGCCCTCGTGCAGATGGTCCGGCGCCACCGACCCTAGGAAAGCCACCTGCAGCATCAGGTACACGACGGTGCTCAGGGCAATTGAACCGAAGATGGCGCGCGGTACGCTGTATCCCGGGTTGCGCGCCTCGCCCGCGAGGTTCACCGGACTCTGGAAGCCGTTGTAGCTGAACACGATGCCGCTGGTCGCCACGGCGGTCAGGATGGAGGCAACATCCCCCACATGGGTCCCGCCGTGCACGCCCACGTGAAAGTTCTCCCAGTGAAAGCCACTGGACATCAGTGCAATGGCTGTGGCCGCCGGTACGATGAGCTTGAAGAAGGTGATTGCGCTGTTGGCGCTCGCGAACACCTTGACGCTCCAAAAGTTGAGCAGAAAATAAATGACCACCAGGACCGCGCAAATGGTCAGACCCGACGCGGCCAGTTCGCCCTGGCCGTTCGGCGCATGCACGTACAGCGCCTGCGCCCAGGGCCAGGGCCAGGAACTCATGTATTGCACCGAGGCTTCGGCCTCCACGGGAATGACCGACACGATGGCGATCCAGGCCGCCCAGCCTGCCAAAAATCCGACCAGCGACCCGTGCGAGTAATGGCCATAGCGCACCGCGCCGCCGGACTCGGGAAACATGGCGCCGAGCTCCGCATAGGTCAATGCGACGAACAAGATGACCACGGCGCCGACGATCCAGGCGTAAATTGCCCCGGGGCCGGCCAATTGGGCCGCGCGCCATGCGCCGAACAGCCAGCCCGAGCCGATGATCGAGCCGAGGCCGGTGAACATCAGGGCGATCGTGCCCACCTCGCGGCGGATCGCGAATTCATTCGCCATGAGGCGCGGTCTTCATCAATTCGACGAACATGCGGGTGAATCGCGCCACGTCCACATCGACCTGCGCATGTACCAGCTGCAGATCGACCGCAGGCTTCAGCGGCCCGCTCCATGTCAGGGTCTCGCCGTACGCGGGGCCGTGGCTCACGTCCACGTCCATGTACAGCAGCCGCTCCTTGCTGATGATGCCGGGATCGAGCCACGCGCAGGCGGCCAGTTCATCCCACAGGTAATAGCGCTCCTGGGAGTAGCTGGCGATGTAGCGCGCCGCGGGTGACGTCGATGCGGAAATGTCGTCCAGCATCGCCTGGGTGAACATGGCCTTGATCGAGACATCGACGGTCGTTACGTCGATGCGCGGCCAATGGGCACGCAACACCATGCGGGCGGCCTCCGGATCGAACCAGAAATTGAATTCGTGGCGCGGACTGGTTGCAAACTCCGGATCCTCGGTCTGCGGATTCAGGCTGCCGCCCATGATGGCGATTCCCCGGGTGAACTCGGCAAAATGCGGGTCGATGGCCACCGCCAGCGCGATGTTGGTGAGCGGTCCGGCCGCGTAAATCGTCACCTGATGCGGATGCGCGTGCACTTGCCGGATCAGGAAATGCGCCGCGTCCTCGGCGATCGCGGATGTGTGCGGCTCGCCCTCCGGCAGCGGCGGCAGGTCCCAGGGGCCGGGCAGCACGGCAGCGGCCGCCTGCGGCATTTGCGCAAGCGCCTGCTTCTGCCCCCAGGCACCCAGCCAGGCGACCCGGCCCACCAGCGCCGCGCCGAGGCGGGTCTCCTCCTCGGTGCGCACCAGGGGAAACACGGCGCCCAGGGCCACCGGAACGTCGCTGCGCCCGAGCAGCTCCAGCATGCGCAGGGTGTGCCGGGCCTCATCGTCACGCCAGGCATTGCCCGTGACCATGGTGATGCCGAGCACCTCGACCTGCGGCGATTGCAGCAGCACCATCATGGCCATTTGATTTGAACCCCCCGGTCCGGAGCCATCCTGATCGATGAGCACCAGGCGCCTCTGCTCCGGCGGCGCGGCGGCGCCCGCACCGCCGGCGAGCAGACCGAGAAGCGCCGCGATCACGATCATCCTGACCTTGAGCTGCCTCATCGCTGTGTCGACTCCCAATGCGGCGCGGTGTGGAACGGCGCCTGCGATGGCGGCAACAGTCCCTGACCCAGGATGTGGTCGGCCGCCTTCTCGGCCAGCATGATGGTCGGCGCATTCAGATTGCCGTTGGTGATCGAGGGCATGATCGAGGAATCCACCACGCGCAGGCCGTCGACGCCGATGACCCGGGTTTCCGGATCGACCACCGCCATCGGATCGTCGCGGCGGCCCATTTTGCAGGTGCAGGACGGATGGTAGGCGCTTTCCACGTTATCGCGGATGAACGCATCGATGTCGGCATCGGACTGGACCGCCGCGCCCGGCTTGAGCTCGCGGCCGCGGTAGGCATCGAAGGCCTTTTGCGCAAAGATCTCGCGTGTCAACCGCACGCAGGCGCGCATTTCACTCCAGTCATCCGCATGGCTCATGTAATTGAAGCGGATCCTCGGCTGCTCGAGGGGATCCGCCGACGCGAGGCGCACCCAGCCCCGGCTCTTCGAACGCATCGGACCGACGTGGGCCTGGAAACCGTGTTCGCGGGCGAGCGAGTTGCCATCATAGGCCACCGCCATCGGCAGGAAATGAAATTGAATGTCCGGATAGGGTATGCCGGCCGCACTGCGGATGAATCCGCAGGTTTCGAAATGATTGGTGGCGCCGAGACCGTCCTTGAACATCAGCCAACGCGCACCGATCAGCGCCTTGCTCAAGGGATTCAGCACGGAATACAGGCTGACCGGCTGGGTGCAGGCCACTTGGAAATAGAATTCCAGATGATCCTGAAGATTCTCGCCGACGCCGGGCAGATCCTTCTGCACGGGGATGCCGTATTCGCGCAATTCCCCGGCCGGCCCCAAGCCGGACAACTTGAGCAATTGCGGCGAATTGATGGGGCCGCCGCAGATCAACAGTTCCCGTCCGACCCCGACGGCGGCATGGCGGGCGCCGACCCTATAATGCAGTGCGCTGGCGCGCAGTCCGTCGAATTCGATGCGCGTCGCGAGCGCTGCGGTGCGCACGGTGAGATTGGCGCGGCGCATCGCCGGGCGCAGGTAGGCATTGGCCGCGCTGCAGCGCCGTCCGCCCTCGACGGTCATGTCCATGCGGCCGAATCCCTCCTGCTGGAAGCCGTTGATATCGCGGGTATGCAGATAACCCGCTTCCCCCGCGGCCGCCAGCCACACCGCATTCAACGGATTCGACAGGGTTCCATAGCGGGTTTTCAGAGGTCCGCGGTCGCCTCGGTACGCATCGCCGCCTTCGAGGCGGCTCTCCGCGCGTCGAAAGTACGGCAGCACATTGGGATAGCTCCAGCCGGCCGCGCCCTGCTGCTCCCAGCGCGCGAAATCGTGCGCATTGCCACGCACGTACACCAGTCCGTTGATGGACGATGATCCGCCCAGAACCTTGCCGCGAGGCGTATGGATGCGGCGCGAATTCAGATGGGTCTCCGGTTCGGTGTGGTAGCGCCAGTTGAATCGCGCCATGTTCATGGGAATGGACAGCGCCGAGGGCATCTGGATGAAGATCGAACGATCGGAAGCGCCATATTCCAGCACCAGCACGCTGTATTTTCCCGACTCCGACAGGCGGTTTGCCAACACGCAGCCGGCCGAGCCCGCTCCGACGATGACGTAATCAAAAGTTTCGCGGCTCACCGGCCGGCCCTCAGTACGGGGCATCGACGCCGCTCATGCCGACGTAGACGCTCTTCAGCTGGCTGTAATGCTCGATGGCCGCGCGTCCGTTCTCGCGTCCGAGCCCGGACATCTTGAACCCGCCGAACGGCAATTCAATGGGTGTGACGTTGTAGTGGTTGATCCAACAGGTGCCCGCCTCGATTTTAGCGATGACGCGATGCGCGCGCGTCAGATCATTGGTGAAAACCCCCGCGGCCAGTCCGAATTCGGTGGCATTGGCGCGCCGAATCACCTCCTCCTCCGTGTCGAAATCAAGCACCGACATCACCGGCCCGAATATCTCCTCGCGCACGATGGCCATGGAATCCGTGCATTGGTCGAAGACCGCCGGCGCGATGAAGAACCCGCGCGCGAGTGCTCCGCTGCGCACGCGCTCGCCGCCGATCAGGAGCCGCGCCCCTTCCGCGCGGCCGCGCGCGATGTAGGCCAGCACCTTATTCATGTGCAGCTCTGAGATCAGGGCGCCGACCTGGGTCGCTGGGTCGAGGGGATCGCCGATGCGCAGCGGCGCGACCCGCGCCAACAAGCGCTCCAGGAATGCCGTCCTGACGGATCGATGCACGAACACCCGGGTGGCGTTCGAGCACACCTGGCCGGCGGAATAGAAATTCGCCAGCAGCGCGCCCGACACGGCATCGTCCAGATTCGCGTCGCCGAATATGATGAGCGGCGACTTGCCGCCGAGCTCCAGGGTGACGTTCTTGAGGCTGGCGGCCGCGTCGGCCATCACCGCCTTGCCGGTTCCCACCTCGCCCGTCAGCGATATCTTGCGGATCTGCGGGTGGCGCGTCAGCAGGCGCCCCGTGTCGGCGAACCCCTGCACCACCTGGAACAGGCCGGACGGCAGCCCGGCTTCGGCGAACACCTCCTGCAGCTTGAGCGCGGTGAGCGGGGTCAGCTCGGCCGGCTTGAAGATCATGGCGTTGCCGCAGGCGAGCGCCGGGGCGGCCTTCCAACAGGCGATCTGCAGCGGATAATTCCAGGCACCGATGCCGGCAACCACCCCCAGCGGCTCGCGCCGCGTGTAGCCGAAGGCCGATCCTCCGAGATTCAGGTGTTCCCCGCCGAGCCCGTGCGCAATGCCCGCGAAATACTCCAGGCATTCGGCGCCGGACGCGACATCGACCACGCGCGTCTCCTGAATCGGCTTGCCGGTGTCGCGTGTTTCGAGCTCGGCGAGCTCGTCATTGCGCGAGCGCAGCAGCTGTGCGGCGCGCTGCAGGAACTTGGCACGCGCCGCGCCCGTCAGTTCCCCCCAGGCGGGCTGCGCCGCGCGCGCCGCCGCCACCGCGGCATCGACCTCGCCCGCTCCGGCCACACGCAACTGCGCCAGCACCTCGCCGGTTGCCGGATTGATGGATGCGAACAGCTCGCCGGGGGCCGGCGCAGCGCTCGGGTTGGTGCTCAATGACTTGCACGGAATGGTAGATTTATTATTATCATTCAATGCTATGTGGGTAACTTTTCATAAAATACATTGAATGCCTGCAGCGCCTGCGCAAATTGTGCTGCAAGCGCAGGTCCGATGCAAATGCCCACGCGTCGCGCACAAGCCCTACACTGGCACGCGTCACTGCAACATGAGGCGCCGCGTGCCACGTTTCATCATCGCCCTGTCACTGTGCCTGCTGATAACGCCCGCATTCGCGGAGCCGGGCTCCTGCCGATCGGTGCGCCTGGCGGATATCGGCTGGACCGACGTCACGGCAACCACCGCACTCACCAGCCAGTTGCTGCGCCAGTTGGGCTATGCCCCGAGCGTCACGGTATTGTCGGTTCCGGTCACCTACGCCTCGATGAAGAACAAGGACATCGACGTCTTTCTCGGCAACTGGATGCCGTCCCAGGAAGCCGACCGGAAGCCCTTTGTCGATGACGGCTCCGTGGAGGTGGTTCGCGCCAACCTGGTCGGCGCCAAATACACCCTCGCGACCCTCGCCTACACCTATGCCGCGGGCCTGCATGACTTTGCGGACATCGCGCGCTTCGCGCCGGCTCTGAACCACACGATCTACGGGTTGGAAGCCGGCAACGACGGCAACCGCCACGTGCTCGACATGATCCAGCATGGGCTGTTTTCACTCGGGGAATTCCGGCTTCTCGAGTCCAGCGAGCAGGGGATGCTGGCGGAAGTCGAGCGCGCGATCCGGGTCAAACGCCCCATCGTGTTTCTGGCCTGGGAGCCGCATCCCATGAACATGCGCTTCGATCTGCGCTACTTGACCGGCGGGGACGCGATCTTCGGACCGAATTTCGGCGGTGCAACCATTTACACCAATGTACGCGCCGGCTATCTGCGCGATTGCCCGAATGTCGGCCGGCTGCTGCAGAACTTGAACTTCTCGCTGCGCGGCGAAAGCGAACTCATGGACGCGATTTTGAACCGTCATCTGCAGCCCGAGGCCGCCGCCGCCGCATGGCTCAAGGCAAATCCGGCGGCCGTCATGCCATGGCTCGCGGGCGTGCAGACGGCCGACGGCTCGCCGGCTCTCGCCGCGCTGTCCGGGCAGCTGCAAACCGACGAGCCGCCCGGCTTCGAACAGTGGGTGACACGGCACAAGATACCGCTCGGCGACACCGTCGCGCGCGGCATCGATTACATCAAGAGCCACGGCACCTGGGTCTTCGACGGCATCTCGGTTGTCATCCGCGGCGCCGTGGAGGGCGTCTCGGGCGCGCTGCGCTTCACGCCGGCGCCGGTGCTGATTTTGGGCGCGGCCCTCATCGCCTGGCTGCTGCGCCGTTCGCTCGCTCTGGCCGCGTTCGTGGCGGCCGCACTGCTGTTTATCATGAACCAGGGATATTGGCTCGCCACCATCGAAACCCTGTCACTGGTGCTGGTGTCGGCGCTGCTGTCGATGCTGATCGGTGTGCCCGTCGGGATCGCGGCGGCCCACCACCCGCGGTTTTACGAGAGCCTGCGGCCGGTGCTGGATCTCATGCAGACGCTGCCGACGTTTGTGTACCTCATTCCGACCTTGGTGCTGTTCGGTCTGGGCGTGGTGCCGGGGCTCATTTCCACGGTGATATTCGCCCTGCCCGCGCCCATCCGCCTCACCCACCTCGGCATCTCGTCGGTGCCGCGGCCGCTGCTCGAGGCCGGCGAAGCCTTCGGCGCGACGCGGCTGCAGCTCCTGTGGAAGGTGGAACTGCCGAGCGCCTCGCAGACCATCATCGCCGGCATCACCCAATGCATCATGCTGAGCCTGTCGATGGTGGTGATCGCGGCGCTGGTCGGCGCCGGCGGCCTGGGTGTGCCGGTGGTGCGGGCCTTGAACACCGTGCAGGTCGGCATGGGATTCGAGGCCGGCTTTGCGATCGTGCTTCTGGCCATCGTGCTCGATCGGGTCACGCGCCCGCGCGAGGTGCGACGATGAATTCCGCCGTCGAATTTCATGACGTCGACATCCTGTTCACACCCCGTGGCGGCCGTGCCGGCGCCAGGGTGATGCGCACGGCCCTGGCGCGGCTCGACGCCGGCGCCACGCGCGCGGACATCGCCAAAGAGCTCGACGTCATCGTCGGCGTCGCGGGTGCGAACCTGAATGTGGCGCAGGGCGAGATCTCGGTGATGATGGGACTGTCCGGATCCGGCAAATCGACGCTATTGCGCGCCGCCAACGGCTTGAATCAAGTCACCCGCGGTCGGGTGCTGCTGCGCGACGGCGAGGCGCTGGTCGATGTCGCCGCCAGTGATGCCGCCACACTGCGGCGTCTGCGCCGCCGCCGCGTGTCCATGGTTTTCCAGCAGTTCGCCCTGCTGCCGTGGCGGACCGTTCGCGACAACGTCGGACTCGGATTGGAGCTGCGCGGCGACTCAGCAGCGGACCGCCGCCGCGCCGTCGACGCCAAGCTCGAATTGGTGGGGCTCGCGCAATGGGCCGATCGCCAGGTCGGCGAACTGTCCGGCGGCATGCAGCAACGCGTCGGCCTCGCACGCGCCTTCGCCACCGAGGGCGACATACTGCTCATGGACGAGCCTTTCTCCGCGCTCGATCCGCTGATCCGCGGCAAATTACAGGACGAACTCCTGGCCCTGCAGGCGCAGGTCAAGAAGACCATTTTGTTCGTGAGCCACGATCTGGACGAGGCGCTTCGCATCGGCGATACCATATCGATCCTGCAGAACGGGCGCATTGTGCAGACCGGCGCCGCCCGCGACATCGTAATGCGGCCGGCCGACGCCTACGTGGAGGAGTTCGTCCGCCACATGAACCCCTTGAACGTGCTGACCGGCGACATGATCATGAACAGTCTGCCCGAACTGCCACGCGAGGACGGCGCGGTGTGGCTCGATCCCGCCGGGCGCTATCAATTGGTGTTGAATGCCGCCGAGGAAGCGACGGCGCTGCGTCTGGATGGCGCACTGCAGCGCATTCTGGATGTCGAGCCGGGCAGCACCGACGCGGCCCTGCAGGGAGCCCTGGCGGCGGCACCCGGCTCCTCCTCGCTGCAGGAAATCATCCAGCTGCACCAGTCGAGCGGCCATCCGGTGCTGTTGACGGAGGATGGGAGGGTGCTCGGCGTCTGCGGTGAACGGGAAATCCTGCGCGCCCTCGCCGCACGCCGGATGGCCTGATCAGCGTGTTGCGTATAATATGAGCGGCTTAATTATTACGAGCGTTATAATATAAAGTACCGGCCGCGCCGCGCCATCGGAGACCCGCGAGGAATTTCGCCATGAACCACGACGTCATTATCAGCTGCGCCGTCACGGGCGACGACACCAAGGTCACCAAGAGTCCGCATTGCGCGGTGACACCGGAGGACATCGCGGCAACCTGCGTCGCCGCCGCCCAGGCCGGTGCCGCAATCGTGCACATCCACGTCCGCGACCCGGAGACCGGCGCATTCAGCATGCAGACGCGCCACTATCGCGAAGTCGTCAAACGGGTGCGGGAGAGCAAGGTCGACGTCATCGTCAACCTGACGTGCGGCATGGGCGGCTACATCGTCGTCGGGGACCGCGGGTTGGCCGACACGCCCGGCCCGGGCAGCGACTTCGTCAGCCAGGAGGATCGCATGCGCCACGTCATCGATCTGTGCACCGAGGGCCTGTACCGGCCGGATATCGCCACCCTGGACTGCGGCAGCCTGAATTTCGGGGACGGCAACCGCGCGTATGTGTCGACGCCGAATTATCTGCGCCAGGGTGCCGGCATCCTGAAGGATCTGCGGGTCAAGCCGGAATTGGAGGTGTTCGACACGGGCAATCTGTCCTTCGTGAAGCAGATGATCAAGGAAGGGCTGCTCGAGGCGCCTTCGCTCATCCAACTGTGCACCGGCATCCCCTACGGCGTCCCGGCCGACGTCGGCCACCTGCTTGCCATGGTCAACGCCCTGCCGCCCGGCTGCAACTGGGGTGCATTCGCCATCAGCCGTATGCAGATGCCGTGGGTCGCCCAATCGATCCTGCTCGGCGGCAACGTGCGCGTGGGACTCGAGGACAATCTTTACCTGCGAAAAGGGGTCTATGCGAGCAACGCGCAACTGGTCGAAAATGCGCGCACCATCATCGAGGCGATGGGCGCGCGGGTGCTCACGCCCGCGCAGGCTCGTGAGCGGCTGCAGCTGCATTGAACGCGCGCTCACCGGACGTGCTGCCGCCATACCGGACGGCGATCGATCCGGCGTGGATCGATTACAACGGCCATCTGCGGGATGCCTTTTACGGCCTGGTCCTGAGCTACGCCACCGATGACATGATGGATCACATCGGCGTGGATGCGGCGTATCGTGAACGCACGCGCTGCACCCTGTATACGCTCGAGGTGCACATCCATTACCTGCACGAGGTCAAGGCCACCGATCTGCTGGAGGTGCGCACCGACATACTGGATGCGGACCGCAAACGCATCCACGCGGGCTGCAGCTTCTTCTGCGCACGTGTCGCCGGACCCGTCGCGGTCGCGGAAGCGATGTTGCTGCACGTGCTACGGACCGACAAGCCCGCGGCCGTCGCGTTTCCGGCCGACATAGAATCACGGCTCGCCGCGCTCAAGCTTTCGGAGGCCGGCCGCGCCGGCTTCGGCCCTGCTTCACGCAGGATCGAGCTGAGGCGGCGCTGAGAGCCTGCATGTCGCCCGCCGAAACCAAGCCCGCCCCGCTGCTGAACCGCCTGATCGCACCTCGCAGCGTGGCGCTGATCGGCGCCGGGGCCTGGACCGACGCCGTCGCCGCCGGCTGTGCCGCCATCGGCTTCTCGGGCCAGGTATGGCGCGTGCACCCGCATCGCCCGTCGACCGCGGCGATGCGCTATTACCGTTCGGTGCTGGAACTGCCGGGCGCACCCGACGCGGCGTTCGTGGCCGTGCCGAACAGCGAGGCCGGCGCCGTGGCCGCCGCACTCGCCAAGCGCGGCGCAGGAGGTTTTGTGTGCTTCACGGCGGGCTTCTCCGAAACCGGCACCGAGGCGGGTGAGCGGCTCGCCAAGGACCTGTCACGCGCCGCCGGAGCGCTGCCTTTCTTCGGACCCAATTGCTACGGCTTCGTGAACTTTCTCGATCGTTGCGCGCTGTGGCCGGACCAGGTAGTCGGTCCGCGCCTGGAACGCGGCGTCGCGCTGATCTGCCAGAGCGGCACCATTGCCCTGACGCTCATGTTCAACGGCCGCTCGCTGCCGATCGGCCAGGTGTTCACGGTGGGCAATCAGACCCGCCTGGCCGTGGAGGATCTGATCGAGTTCCTGTGCGATGATCCTCGCATCTCCGCCTTCGGACTTTACATCGAGGGCATTAAGAACACCGAAAGGTTCGCGCGTGCCGCCGACAAGGCCCGCGTCGCCGGCAAGCCCATCGCGGTGATCAAGGCCGGACGCACCGAAGCCGCCGTGAACACCGCGCGCAGCCACACCGGCGCCCTGGCGGGCAGCGACGGCGTGTTCGAAGCCTTCTGCCGCCAGGCCGGACTTGCCCGCTGCGACACGTTGAGCACGCTGTGCGAGACGCTGAAGCTGTTCCACTCAGGCGGGCCCCTGGGCGGCGGCAAGATTCTCATCATGGGTCCGTCGGGTGGTGACATGGCGATGACGGCGGACGTCGCGCGCGGATTGGCGCTGGATTTCGCCCCGGTTCCCGCCGACAAGAGCGTTGCGTTGCGCGGACTGCTGACCGATCGCGTCGCCATCGCCAATCCCTTCGACATCAACACCTATCTGTGGTTCGATCCGCGCGCACTGCGCCGGGTGTTCAAGGAGGTGCTGTCGTCGGGCTATGATGCCGTCGGCTTCATGCTGGACAGCCCGCCGGAGAATGCAGCCGACACCGCGGCCTTCGACGCGGTTATCGACGTCTTCATCGACGCCGCGCGCGACCGTCCCGCGAACACCGCCCCGACGCGCGCCGCACTGATTGCGTCGCTCCCGGAGACCATCAGCACGCGGATCCGCCAGGATTGTCTGGATAATGGGGTTGCACCGCTGCAGGGCCAGCGCGAAGCGCTCGAGGCGCTCGCGCTCGCCGGAGCGGTAGGCGCGGCCTGGCGCTCGAATCCCGTTCCCCAACTCCAGGCACCCTCCCCTCCGGCCGCAACCTCGCGCAGCACCCGCACGCTGACCGAGCACGAAGGCAAGGCGGCGTTGGCCGAATTCGGCGTGCGTATCCCCCGCGGCATGGTTGGATCGCCGGGCGCCGCAGCCGATGCCGCCGTGACGCTCGGCTTTCCCGTGGTCATCAAGGCCTTGGGCGCCCATCTGGAACACAAGACCGAGGTTGGCGGCGTGGCGCTCAACGTGCGCACGGTGGCCGATGCAATCGCGGCGGGTGAACGCCTCAGACGGCTTTCCGACACCCTGCTGATTGAGGAGATGATCGGCGGCGGCGTCGCCGAAATCCTCGTGGGCATCACCTGCGATCCGCAATTCGGCCAGGTTCTGGTGCTCGGTGCGGGCGGCGTGCTTGCGGAGCTTCTGGGCGACACCACCAGCCTGCTGCCGCCGTGGAACCGAACCGCGGTACACGCCGCCCTGCGCCGGCTGCGGGTGGCGAAACTGCTCGATGGCTATCGCGGCAAACCGGCCGCCGACGTGGAGGCGCTGGTGGCCATCATACTCGGCGTCGCGCGTTTCGCGTCCGCGCACCTGGACTCGCTGATCGAACTCGATGTCAATCCGGTCGTGGTGCGTCCGCTCGGCAAGGGCGCGGTCGCGGTCGATGCGCTGATTCGCCTGCACAAACTCGATTGAAGGACGCCCCGGGGGGAAACGCCATGACGGACGGAATCAAGGTCGAACACAACGGCTCGGTGCTGGAGATCACTATCGACCGGCCCACGGCAAATGCCATCGATCTGCGGGCCAGCCGCCGCCTGAACGAGGTGTTCGACGAGTTTCGTGACGACGCCGCGCTGCGCGTCGCCATCATCACCGGCGCGGGCGAGCGCTTTTTCTCTCCGGGCTGGGACTTGAAGGCCGCCGCCGCTGGCGAAAAATCGGACGAGGACTGGGGCGTGGGCGGCTTCGGCGGGCTGAACTATCCGCGCAATTTGAACAAACCGATCATCGCCGCGGTCAACGGCATCGCCTGCGGCGGAGGGTTCGAGATCGTGTTGGGCACCGACATCATCGTCATGGAGGAGCACGCCAGATTCGCGCTGCCGGAGATCAATGTTGGCGTGCTGGCAGACGCCGGAACCATCAAATTGCGCAGGCGCATACCCTATCATGTCGCCGTCGAATTCCTCATGACGGGAAGGTGGATGGATGCGACCGAGGCCAAGCATTGGGGCCTCGCAAACCACGTGGTTGCAAAGGGTCAGGCCATGGCCAAGGCTCGCGAGATCGCGGCTCAGCTCGCGGACGGGCCGCCGCTGTTGTTTCCGGCGATCAAACAACTGCTGCGCCACACGGAGATGGTCGCCGAGCACGCAGCCTTCGAGGTGCACGATTCGCTCGACGGCGTGCAGCGGGTCGTGCGCTCGGAGGATCTTAAGGAGGGCACGCGCGCCTTCGCGCAAAAGCGCAAGCCGCACTGGAGCGGCAAGTGAGGGCGTCGGCCACCTCGGGGTTGTGGGATAGTGCCCGCAGGGCATGACGCCCTTGTCCTACAGACCGCTGCGCACGGATGCCGCAGACTTTCTGGAGGATAAAGGGGTTGGGGGTGGCTTGGCCCGCGTATTCCTGTGCACCCCCTGAATGAGTGAATCATGCGGCTCGGCAAGCTCGGCTATTACGGCGATTTCCTCGTATATCCCCTGATCGTCGTGATTCTGGGCGTCGCGCTCGTGCGGCGGAACACAGCTGGCCACCAGACGGGCTGGGCCGCCTGTGTTCTGGGCGGAGCGGCATTGTGGACGCTGTTGGAATACCTGATCCATCGCACGTTCCTGCATCGCGGCGGCGTTTTCACGGTCATGCATGCGGAACACCATGCTTTCCCGCGGGCTTACATCGGCACCCCGGCATGGATCAGCGTACCGACATTCACGCTGCTCGTCGCAGCACCGGCGTGGCTGCTCGGCGGTGGTAATGTGGCGGGCGGATTGACCGGCGGAATCATGCTGGGTTACTGGTGGTACGGCGTCGTCCACCACGTCATCCATCATCGTACCGCGTTGCCCTTCGCCCGTTATTTCAGCCGCCTGCGCCGGCATCATCAGTTGCACCATCACTCGGCGATCGGGGGCAACTTCGGCGTGACCACCGTGATGTGGGATGTGCTGCTGGGAACCACGATTGCCGCGCCGATCACGCCTCGATCCGCACCCCAGGCCCGCCACCCGAAAATTTGACATATCCGAAACTACGGTGCAGGACCAATCACTCCGCGCTTTTTTGCGCGTCGGTAGCATTCATTCCGCAGCGTATGAATTTGGAATCAATGATTGGAATCTCGAGGTGAACCCGTATGAAGAAACTCGTCGCCGCCGCCGCCTTGCTGGTGGTCATGACCGGAATTGCCGCCGCCAAGGGTAGCTTTCGCGCGCCGGAATTGTATCCATCGGTGGGATTGACCGCCGTCACCTTGCTGTTCGGTGCTCTGGCCGCATTGCGCGCCCGCAACGGCCGCTTGTAGATCCGCCGAGACCCCCAATGGCTCGGATCGAAGATAAGCTTCGCGCCCGCGGGCTGTCGCTACCGCCGCCGGCGCAACCGCCGCCGGGCGTCCTTCTTCCCTTCCAGTTCGTGCGCGTCGTCGGATGCAGAGCCGTAATTTCCGGTCACGGTCCGCAAAACCCCGACGGATCTTTCGCTTTGCCGTTGGGGAAGCTCGGGCGCGAGCTCACGGTGGAGCAAGGCTATACCGCTGCACGAATGACCGGTCTATCCATCCTTGGCAGTCTGCAACGCACGCTGGGCAACCTCGATCGCATTGCTGCGTGGACCCGCGTGTTCGGAATGGTCAACTCGGCTCCGGGTTTCAACCGGCAGCCGGGCGTGATAAACGGATTTTCCGATCTCATACTGGATTTGTTTGGGCCGGTGGTCGGCGCGCATTCCCGTAGCGCCGTGGGTCTTGCGGAGCTTCCCTTCGACATCCCGGTCGAAATCGAAGGTGAGGTTGAACTGGCCGCCGATTATCCGGCGTAATCGCCGGATTCATCCCCCCAGCGGCCGCAGCAGCGCGCGCGAAATGATGTGGCGTTGCACCTCGCTCGTGCCGTCCCAGATCCTCTCGATGCGCGCGTCTCTCCAGATCCGCTCCAACGGCAGATCGCTCATCAGACCCATGCCGCCGTGTATTTGCAGGGCCTCATCCGCCACCATGGCCAGCATCTCGCTCGCCTTCAGCTTCGCCATCGCCATGTCGGCATCCGTGTCGGTGCCCTGATCGCGTTTCCAGGCGGCGGCCAGCACCATGAGTTCGGCGGCACGCAACTCGACGGCCATGTCGGCGAGCTTGAAGCTCACCCCCTGGAACTTGCCGATCTGCTGGCCGAATTGCACCCGATCCACCGCCCATTGGGTGGCCAGTTCCAGTGCGCGTTCCGCCCGGCCCAGGCAGGTGGCGGCGACCTGCAGTCGCGTGGCGCCCAACCAGGTGTTCGCGACCTCGAAGCCACGGTGCACTTCACCGAGGATGGCCTGCTTGGGGACGCGGCAGTCGTGGAATTCCAGGATGCTGTTGGTATAGCCGCGATGCGACACGTTTTTGTATCCGGGGCGCACCTCGAAACCGGGATGACCCATGTCGATCAGGAAGGCCGTGATTTTCCTGCGCACGCCCTGGCCGCCCGTCTCCTCGCCGGAAGCGGCGAACAAAATGACGTAATCCGCGTGGTCGGCGTGGCTGATGAAGTGCTTGGTGCCATTGATGATGAAATCGCCGCCCGCGGCGATCGCGGATGTCTTCATGCCGCGCAGATCGGAGCCGGCGCCGGGTTCGGTCATCGCCAGGCATTCCGTGCGCTCGCCGCGCACGGTTGGCAGCAGGTAGCGATCGCGCTGCGCCCCTTCACAAGCGAGCAGGATGTTCGACGGGCGTCCGACGCAGGAATAATGCAGCGCGTAATTCGTGCGGCCGAGCTCCTTCTCATAGAGAACCCAGCTCACCGTATCGAGACCGGCGCCGCCCACTTCGACCGGCATGTTGGCCGCGTACAAACCCGCATCGATGGCCTTGGCCTTGAGCTCCTGGTACAGCTCGTCGCGCAGTACGCCGCCGTCCTCGATCTCCTTCTCGTGCGGATACAGCTCGTTGACCACGAAATCGCGTGTGGACTTGACGATCATCTGCTGCTCGTCGGTGAGCGAAAAGTCCATGATTTCCCCTTCAGCGTCCCTTGCGGCTGCGGCCGGTCCCGGCCCAGCGCTGCAGCAACTCCAGCTGCAGGCGCAGCTGTTCGATCTGAACGGCGGCAGGCCAGTCGGCCGGGCTGGTGACGGCGCTGGCGGTCAGTCCGTTGATGAAGGTGACCACCGAGCGCAGCACCTGGTCGCGCACCGAGCGGCGCCAGCCGCGCCAGTGTGGCCAGCGTTCGGCGAAGCATCGCGCGAACAGGCGCAGATATTCCCCATGCACCCAGGTGTTCAGGCGCTTGAGCTTCTTGTCCGCCGGCACCTGTCCCCAGAACGCCATCCAGAAGGCGCACTCGGTGAAGCGCTGAGCATCCACCGCCAGCGCCTCGGACAGGACGCTCAACAGGTCTCCGTTGCTCGCGCGGCGGCTGGCCAGACGCTGCTCGATGCGCAGCAACATGAGCCGCAGCGCCGCCAGAATGATCTCCTGCTTCGAATCGTAGTAGTGCGCGATCATGCCGGTGGTATAGCCGGCCGCTGCGGCGATGCGCGCGATGGTGGCCTTGTCGAAACCATGCGTGGCAACCACCTCGCAGGCCACATGGGCGATTTGAACGCGGCGCTCGGCGTGATCGACAATTTTTGGCATGAATTTCTAGTGCCCGGGTTTTCCGACCTGCCGCCCGGCCTCGCGCGGGCGCGGCAATGCGGCCTGCGCATTGAGGATGCCCTCGAGCCTGGCGTGGACCGCCGGATCGATCGCGGCCGTCTTGCCGGCACGCGTGTCGACATGCAGATGCATCTGTTCACCGGTTGCAATGCAGGCATCATCGCGCACGCGCCGCAGCCGGTGAAATACGTGCAGGCGCTTGTCATCGAGAGCCAGCAGCTGTGTGGTGGCGTAAATCAGGTCGCCCACTCTGGCCTCACCGGTATGCGTGAGATGCGACTCAACGGTGTAGAACATGTGTCCGCCACTCCGGTAGGCTTCATCGACGCCGACGCGCCTGTAAAGCGCATCCATGGCGTCGCCAAACACCTGCACATAGCGCGAATCGGTCATGTGACCGTTGTAATCCACCCATTCGGCGCGCACCGGCGAGTCGACAAGTCGCAGCTGGCCGCCGGGATCGGTGCCCGGATGCGCGGCGCCGGCGTCGCGGTACAGGCGCTCCTCGAGCGCGCGTAGCGTCGATCCCGCGCCGATGTCATGCTGCCGCAGGACCTGCTGGATGGCCACCAGGTAATCGTCCCGCAGGCGTTCGAGTTCGCGAATGGATCGCCCAGCAGCCTGCGCCTGCGTTCCTTCGACCATCCGGTCGATCAGGGTCTCGGTCAGTTCGGGGGCCTCGAGCTTGGTCCACGGCCATTTGAGCGCGGGCCCGAATTGCGCCAGCATGTGGCGCATGCCGCTCTCGCCGCCCGCCAGGTGATAGATCATATTCGTGCCCATCGCGGCCCAGCGCAGACCGGGACCGTAGACGATCGAATCGTCGAGTTCGCCCGTGGTCGCCACGCCGTCGTTGACCAGATGCAGGATTTCGCGCCACAGCGCCTCCTGCAGTCGATCGGTCAGATGTCCGGGCACTTCGCGGCGCACCTTGAGCGCGTGCATGCCGATGTAGGTGAAGAATCTCGCCGCCGCATCGAGCGTCTGCGGCGCGGTTTGCGCGCCGCCCACCAGTTCCACCAACGGCAGCAGGTACACCGGATTGAACGGATGCGCGACGCAGAAGCGCTGCGGCGCCACCATGTCGCGCTGCAGATCGGTCGGCGTCAGTCCCGAGGTGCTGGACGCGATGATCACTTCCGCGCCCGCGTGCCGGCTCACCTGCGCGAGCAGCCGCTGTTTGAGTTCGAGTTGCTCCGGGATGTTCTCCTGGATGAAATCCGCGCGCTGCGCCATCACGCGCAGATCCGTGGTGAACGACAACGTGCCCTTGCGCGGCAGGGGCGCCAGCGTCAGCCGGGCCAGCGCCGGCTCGGCGTTTTCGATGGCGCCCCGTATCCAGGCCTCCATCTCGGGCTTGACGTCCGCGGCCACCACGTCGATGCCGAAATGCAGCGCGCGCGCCGCCCAGCCGCCGCCGATGACGCCGGTTCCGAGCAGCCCCAGGGTTTTTACCTCCCGCATCGCGACCTCATTGTTGCGCGCAACCTCATTGCTGTTCGCAACCTCATTGTTGCAGTAGCACGGCGCAATTGGCATTCCAGCTCAGATACACATCATCGCTCCAATCGATGGACCACTCGGACGTGCGCCGGTCGTTCTGCGCGAATACCGTGATGACCTTGCCGGTTTCGGTCTTGATCCGGTATGTGGACCGGTTGCCGAGATACCCGAGTTCCCACACCGTTCCCTTGAGCTGGTTGACCCCGCCGTCGGTGACCGGCTGCTTGCTCAGCCGGATCTTCTCGGGGCGCAGAGCCACCCAAACCCGCTGTCCCGGGCCGACGCGTCCGATGTCGTCCACCTGCAGATCGCAGCCCGCCTCGGCGCTGCGCACGGTGAGGTGGCCGGGTCGGCTGTCGTACACGGTCCCTTCGAACAGGTTCGTCGTACCGACGAAGTCCGCCACGAAGCGGCTCTGGGGGAACTCGTAGATTTCGGATGGCATGCCGACCTGCATGACCTGACCGCGGTTCATCACGGCAATGCGCGTCGAGAGCGCCATGGCCTCGTCCTGGTCGTGGGTGACGAAGACGAAGGTGATGCCGACCTGGTATTGAATGCTCATGAGTTCGAATTGCGTGGCCTCGCGCAGCTTCTTGTCGAGCGCGCTCAACGGCTCGTCGAGCAGCAGCACCTTCGGCCGGCGGATGAGCGCGCGCGCCAGGGCCACCCGCTGCCGCTGGCCGCCGGACAGCTGGTGGGGCTTGCGCTTCGCCATCGCGCCCAACTGCACCATCTCCAACGCCTCCTGGATGCGCTTGGTCTTCACGTCAGCCGGCAGGTCCATGCGGCGCAGGCCGTAGCCCACGTTCTTCTCCACACTCATGTGCGGAAACAGCGCGTAGGATTGGAACATCATGTTGACGGGGCGTTCGTGCGGCGGCACGTGCGTCATGTCGACGTCGTCGATGAGGATCCGGCCGCTGCTGGGATTGGCGAACCCGGCCAGCATGCGCAGCAGCGTGGTCTTGCCGCAGCCCGAAGCACCCACCAGGGCGAACATCTCCCCCTTGTAGATCTTCAGGCTGACGGCGTCCACGGCGGTGAAGGCGCCGAAGCTCTTGTTGACGCTTTCGATGACGATCTGCGGCTTGGCGTCCGGGTCGAGCCACGGGCGGTCGGCGATCTTTTGCTGGGCGGAAATCATCGCCTTTAGAAATCTGCCGGCGGCGTCGCGCGACGCCGGTCCGGGGCAAAAAACGGCCGCTCGACCACACGGCTCCGCGCCATGCGACGTTCCCACACCAGTTCACGATTCAGATAAATATCCGCCCAAAGTATCCCGCCGACAGCGAAATGCGGCGCATCGACCATAGCAAGCGCGATGTTGCGTTTGCAAGTCGGCGACCAGGTTGCCGATGTCACGAAGCCGATCTCGTGCTTGCCGGAGCGCTGCGCGTACAGCAGCGCATTATGAGCCGGCTTGTTGCCCTCAACGTCCAGCCCCACGAGCCGACGGCGTACCCCGCGCCGGCTCTCCTCCAGGAGCGCGCGCCGTCCGGTGAAGTGGCCCTTGTCAAAATCCACCAGCCAGGCAAGCCCGAGCTCCAGCGGCGACCGCTCGCGTCCGATCCGGATCGTACGCTCGGCCGAAAGGAAGTCGATCTTCGGGGAAATGAAGCCCGCCTCGATGCGTGCGACGTTCAGCGCCTGCGAGCCGATGGCGCGGATGCCGCGCGAGCGGCCGGCCACCATCAGAGCGTCCCATACGACCTCGGCGGAGCCGGGCACCATCCAGATCTCATAGCCCAGATCCCCCGTGAAGCCGGTGCGCGACACCGTCACCGGCTGCGTTGCGATCGAGAAGCGGCCGATCTCGAACGGCCGCAGGCGCTCGATTCCGGCGAGACCGGCGGCCTTCAGCACCGCGAAGGAGGTCGGCCCCTGCAAGGCGAGCGCCGCAACCTCCTCCGTGATCTCCGTCACGTCGACTTCGAAACCCACCGCCGAATCCAGCAGCCAGTCGATCTGTCGCTCGGCGGTGCACAGCCGGTACTCGTTCTCGCCGAACCTGAACACCGTACCATCGTCGATCAAATGACCGGCATCGTTGCACCACACGCAATAGGCGACCCGGTCGATCTTGAGCTTCCCCACATCACGCGTCACCAGCCGGTTGAGATAGGCCGACCCGCCGCGTCCGGTGATGCGGTACTTGACCATCGGAGTCAGGTCATAGAGCGTGCTGGCGTTGCGGATCGCGAAATATTCCTGTTCGACGTGCGTGAACACATCGACGGTGGTGTACCCGGCCCAGGGAATGAAGCTGTCGACCTGGCTCAGGGCACGCGCACGCGCATGGAATGGCGTCTGCAGCAGCGGCTGTTCGAAATGCGGCGGGCGGACTGCGTCGGCGGGCATATCAGGACACCTGTTTCAACACCTGGTGCGCGGCATTGCGTCCGGCCGCCCCCATGACACCGCCGCCAGGATGACACCCGGCACCGCATAAGAACAGACCGTCAACCGGTGTCAGGTACTGCGCGGCGCCGGGCACCGGGCGAACCATGAAGAACTGGTCGAAGGCGAGTTCGGCATGATGCCAGTGTCCACCGGTGATGCGAAAATCCCGCTCGATATCCTCCGGAGTCAGCAATTCCACGCCGATGATCGAGGCGCGCAGACCGGGCGCGTACCCTTCCAGCGTGTCGATCGCCAGATCGGTGAAGCGCTGACGGCCATGCTGCCAGCCCTCCTTGAGCCCGTAGGGCGCATATTGCACGACGGCGGACAGCACGTGTCGGCCGGGCGGCGCCAGACACGGATCGTTGACCGTCGGTACCGTGACTTCCATGAGGGGCGCTGCCGAATACTCGCCGTATTTGGCATGGTTGTAGGCATGCTCGATATGCTCGAGCGACGGCGCCACCAGCAAACGGCCGCCGAGACTGGCAGGCTCCAGATCCGTGAACCGCGGTGCGCGATCCAGCGCCAGGTGCAGCTTCGCAGCCAGGCCCCGCGTGCGGAGATGGTTCACACTTCGGACGAAGCCCGCATCCAGGAAGTGCGCACCCAGCAGCCGCAGGAATGTGGTCTTGGGGTCGGCGCTCGAGATCACCGTACGCGCCGCGATGCTGCGGCCGGATTCGAGCACCACACCCGCGGCGCGGTCCTGCTCGACCACGATGCGCGCGGCGGGAGTCGACACCCGGATATCGGCGCCGGCTGCCGTCGCCGACCGCGCCAGCGCTTCGCACAGGGCGCCCATCCCGCCCTTGGGCTGGGCGAGAGCCGCGCCGGCCGATGCCTGCGCCGCCAGTCGATACAGCAGCGTGAGAACCGTGCCCGGCGAGCGAGGGCCGAAATTCGTGCCGAGCACCGCGTCGGCCGCCAGCGCGCCCTGCAGCACGGGGGAGGTGAAGTTCTCCTGGAGCAGGTCATGCACGTTCATGCCGCCGATGCGCAGCAATTCGCGCATGTCGCGCCGGCCGAGCTTGCGGATACGCCAGCCCGCACCGAGCAGCGCCAGCCGGTCTTTCCAGCGCTGCGTGCCCAACCTGGGCGGCACGGCCGCCAGAATCGGGGCTAGCACCGCGGCGAAGCGGCGCATGCGCGCCGCGTACGCCACATAAGCGGCACCTTCCGATCCGAGGCGATCCTCACTCACGACCATGGGCGGCTGCCCGGCGGCAAGCGCGGTGGTGGGCATGTCGACGGCGGCGTATTCGAGACCCATGCCGGCGAGGTTCAATTCTCGCATCAGATCCGCGGACATGAGGTGCAGCAGATGCGCGCAGGCCGAAACGCGGAAGCCGGTGGCGAATTCACGCGTCGAGGCAGCGCCCCCCACCTGCCCGGCGGCCTCCAGCACCAGCACCGAACGGCCGCTTCGGGCGAGCGTTGCGGCGCATACCAGTCCGTTGTGGCCGGCGCCGATCACGACGCAATCGTAACTGGATTTCACCTCCTCAATGCTCACGCCGGTTGCATCCTGCGCAGATCGCGCAGCACCGCGCGCGCGGCGTTGGCGCCCGGCGCGCCCATGACGCCGCCGCCCGGATGCGTGCTCGATCCGCACATGTACATGCCGCGCACCGGCGAGCGGTATTGCGCATAGCCGGGAATCGGCCGGTTGAACAGCAACTGATCCATGGTGAGTTCACCCTGGAATATGTTGCCCTCGGTCAGGCCCACCTCGTTTTCAATGTCCCAGGGCGTGCGGATTTCCGCATGCAGAATCAGGCTCTTGAAATCGGGGCTGTGCCGCGCGATGGTGTCGATCACGGTGTCGCCGAAGGCCTGACGTTGTTGACCGTCCCATTCCCCGTCGGCAAGCACATACGGACAATACTGCACGAACACCGACATGTAATGCTTGCCGTCGGGAACCATGCTGGGGTCGATCTGCGACGGGATCAGCATGTCGATGTAGGGCGCACGCGACCAGCGTCCGTCCTTCCAATCATCGTATGCGCGCTCCATCATCTCCACGGTGTCGGTGACGTGCATGTCGCCGCGGATGCACGGTGCGCCGGCCGGAATCGCGGGAAAGCTCGGCAGCCCGTCCAGCGCGATGTTGAGCTTGCCGGAAGATCCACGGATCTTGAAATTACGCACCCGCCGCAGGAACTCGTCCGGCAGATCCCCGGGGTCCATCGTCTTCAGGAAGGTGCGCCGCACGTCCAGGTTGGATATCACCAGCCTCGAGCGGATCTCCTCGCCGCTCGCAAGGGCCACACCGCGGGCCCGGCCGCCGCGCACCAGAATCCTGGCAACCTCGACACCGCTGCGAATGGCTCCGCCGCTCGCTTGCAACGAGGCGCCGAGCGCGTTGCTGATGGCGCCCATGCCGCCGCGCGCAAATCCCCAGGCGCCCACGGTGTCGTCGATGTCGCCCATGTAATGATGCAGCAGCACATAGGCGGTTCCGGGCGAACGCGGTCCGAGCGCCGTACCGATGATGGAACTGCCTGCGAAGTGCGCCTTGACGATTTCGCTCTCGAAATACTCATCGAGAAAATCGGCGGCGCTCATGCTCCAGAACCGCAGCGTATCGTACATGCGGCGCTCCCCGAGGCGATGAAATCGCTGCCCGAGATGCAGAAGTTCCAGGATGTCGCGCGGCTTGAAGGAGGTCGGATCCGGAGGTTCACGCATCAGCAGAGGTTTGATGAATTTGCACTGGCGCATCACGTCGCGCGAGTAGCGCTCGTAGGCTTCGGCGTCGCGCTTCGAGTGCCGGGCAATTTCCCGCCGCAGGGCATCGTGATTGTCGTACAGGGCCAGATGGCCGCCGTCGCGCATCATGGTGCAGCCGCCCTCGTACGGAATCAACTGCAATCCGAAGCGCGGCAGCTGCAATGTCCGGATGATCTCCGGCCGCAGCAGGCTGCACACATACGAGCAGTTCGAATAGGTGAAATCGCGGTACAGCCGCCGGCTGACCGCCGCCCCGCCGATATAGGGCTGGCGTTCGAGCACCAGCGTCTTTAGACCGGCCCGCGCCAGATAGCAGGCGGCAACCAGGCCGTTGTGACCGGCTCCGACCACGATGGCATCGTAGCTCCCGACCGGCGCCATACGGCTGCTGCTCAAGCCGGAACCTTACGCGATGCACCGGCCATGCCGCCCGTGCCGGACTGCAGCGTGGCATCCACGGCGAGCTCGAAGGCCTTCAGCGTATCGACCAGACAGGAATCATCATGGGCCGCGGACACGAACCACGGTTCGCGCGAGTCCGGTTCGCACAACACGCCCTCGTCGTGCAATACCCTGGCCATGGCGTCGTAGAAAGTGTAGTCGCTGCCCTTCCATGAGCGGTAATTGCGCGGCGGCTGCTCGGCGAAATACAGCCCGCTCATCGACGGATGGCCCACGAAACTGTGTGCGATTCCGCGCGCGCAGAGAATGGCGCGCATCCCCTGCCGCAGGCGCATGCCGTAATCCGCAACGCGTTCCAGCGCATCGGTCTCATCGAGAATTTCCAGGGTCTTCTCCGCCGCGGCCAGGGAGACCGAATGCGCCGTGTAGGTTCCGCCATGGGCGACGCCGCGGCCGATCTTGCGCATGATGTGCGCGCGCCCCGCGAGCACCGAAATCGGATAGCCGTTGGCGAGGGCCTTGGCGAACGTGCAGAGGTCGGCGTCGATGCCGTACAGCTCCTGCACGCCGCCGCGAGCCACCCGAAATCCCGTCTTGACCTCGTCGATGAGCAACACCACACCGTACCGGTCGCACAATTCGCGAGCCGTGCGCAGATATTGCGGTTCGGCGGCGATGCCGAGACAGTTCCCCATGATCGGCTCGATGAGCATGCAGGCGATGCGGTGTGCGTGGCGCCGGAACACGTCTTCGAGCTGATTGGAATCGTTGGCCTGCACGAAGTGCGCAAAGCTCTTCAGGCCGATGGGAACGCCCTCGCTGTAGGGCAGCACGGCCGGGTCGCCCACCTCGGACCATTTGTCCATGGGCGTGAACCACATCGCCGCGTCGAACAGTCCGTGATAGCCGCCCTCCAGAATCACGTAGTCGTCTCGCCCGGTGTATGCCCTCGCCAACCGCAGTCCCGCCATCACCGCCTCGGTGCCGGAGTTGGAAAAACGCACGAGCTCGGCCGCAGGCACCATCTTGGAGATGCGTTCGGCCACGTTCAATTCACGCTCGGTGGAAAGCGCGAACACCCCGCCGATCTCCATGCCCGCATGCGCCGCCGCATCGACCCGGGGATCCGCATATCCGAGAATTGCAGGCCCGTAGCCCAGCCGGTAATCGACGTAGGAATTGTCGTCCAGATCCACGATGCGCGCACCACGGCCGCGCTTGACATAAATGGTCCGGTCCTCGCCCCAGTAACGGAAATTGGAGGCGACGCCCAGCGGCAGATGCTGCACGGCACGCTGGAAATGTGCGTTGTTCTTGGTCAGTGTGCGGGCCATCGCGATTCCCCCCATTGCAGGATCATTTGCAAGTCGACCCTAACATCCGTCAAACGAGGCGTCCACGGTTATTATATACTCGTATAAATAAAAAGCCGCGACGCGCGCAAACCCTGGCCGAGCTGGGATTTAGACAGCTTTTTATCGCATTTTTTCGTGTTGCGGCGCTTTGGCTTGCCAAAGACGCCGGCTTCGGAGAAAATTAAATGGTCATATAAGTGCGGGTCTCCGGCGCATCGTTCGTTAGCGCAGACCGCGCGTGCAACCGGCCGATTGACGGCGGAGGAATCCGATGAGCAGCCTGATCGTTGAGAAGCGGCAGATGCGCCCGGGCGGCGAGATCCATGCGCTGCCCGCGTGGGTGTACAACAATGCCGACATGACGCGGCTCGAATTGGAGCGGATCGTTCTGCCGAGCTGGCAGATCGTCTGCCACGTCAATTCGATCCCCCGATCCGGCGACTACGTGACGCTCGACGTGGGGGCCGACAGCGTGCTGGTGCTGCGGGACCGCGATGGCGGGATCCGCGCGTTCCACAACGTCTGCCGACATCGCGGCGCCCGGCTGTTGGACGGCTCCGGAAGCTGTTCGTCGACCATCACCTGCCCGTATCACGGCTGGACCTACCGGCAGGATGGCGGCCTCATCGGCACCCCGATGCGCGAGAGCTTTGCAGGCCTCGACCGCTCCAAACATGGCCTTCGGCCGATGCGAGTCGACAGCGCCTTCGGCTTCGTGTTCGTCTGCCTGACGGGAGATCCACCGCCGGTATCGAAGATCTGGGGCCGCCTCGGCGAGGAACTGGCGGTCTATCGCTTCGAGGACATGGTGCCGCTCGGCCCGATCAGCGTGGACGTGTGGCCGGTGGATTGGAAAATTGCGATGGACAATTACCTCGAGTCCTATCACGTTCCCATCGGCCATCCCGGCTTGTTCCGCATGTTCAGTCCGGACTACGACGATCAGGCGTCGGTGCCCGGCGTCGCCCGCGGTGTGAGCTGGCTGCGGGACACCGAGTCCTCAAATTGGTCCGAGCGCATGTATCAGCGCCTGATCGGCCGCGCGGCCACCCAGCTGCCGGAGGCGCAACGGCGCTGCTGGCGCTTCTACAGCATGCTGCCGAACCTCGGAATCGACGTGTTTCCCGATCAGATGGATTTCTTCCAGGTGCTGCCCGATGTTCCCGGCCGCTGCATCGTGCGCAGCGGCCTGTTCGGACTGCCGAATGCCAGTGCGGAGATGCGCGCCGTGCGCTTCCTGGGAAACCGCATCAACACCCAGGTGAACAACGAGGACAAGTGGTTGTGTACGCGGGTACAGCGCGGACTCGGATCGCGAAGCTACGAGCCCGGCCCGCTGTCGACCCTCGAGTCCTGGATGTTCGAATTCCACAATCTGCTGCGCGAGCGCATTCCCGAGGCGCGTCTGCCGAGCGCGCCCCGGCAATTCGTCTGATCAATCCCTCCGGGGCAGAAAGGCCCGCACCTGGGCGGCGAACGTCGCCACGTCGATCGGCTTGGACAGATACCCGTCGCATCCGGCGGCCAGCATCCGGGCCTCGTCGCCGCGCATCGCATAGGCGGTGAATGCGATCACGACGATGTGCCGGGTGCCCGGCTCCCTTTTGATGATCCTGGCAAACTCCAGACCATCCATGCCGGGCAATTGAACGTCCATCAGGATCAGATCGGGCTGAAAGGACTGGATGCGTTGCAGGCCGCCGACGGCATCGCCCGCGGACTCCACCAGAAACGAGTCCGCCTGCAGCACCACGCTCACCAATTCGACGTTCAAGGCGTTGTCATCGACGATCAACGCCTTCGGAGCGCTCACGACTGTACGGGGCCGTCACCCCGCGGCGGATAACGGCGGCGCAGGTCCTCGAGCGCCGCCGAGAATTCCCCGCCGCCCTTGGTCAAAATCTTCTGTGCAGACCGGGCCAGCCGGGCGTAATCGCCTTCCGCCAGCGTCATCTGGGTCCAGATGAATACCGGGATGTCCCGCCTGCCCGCAACTCCACGCAAGGCGTCGAGAAACTGGAATCCGTCGAATTCGGGCATGATCAAATCCAGGATGATGGCGTCCGGCCGCTCCCGGTCGATCTCCTGCAGCGCCTCGCGTCCGTCCGCCATGCAATGCGGCTGCATATGGAGAGCGTCGAGCAACACGCGCATCAGATCGAGCGCCACCGGATCGTCGTCCACCACCAGAATCTTGCCACGGCGCGGCAATTTGGACATGGCGGCGGCGATTTCGGCGCTGTGAATGGGTTTGGCCAGCACATCGTCGATTGCGAAGGTCGCCGCGCCGCCACCGCCGCCGTCCATGGTCACCCCCACCACCGGGGAATCCCGGCTCGCACCGTCGCTGCGGATGCGGGAAAGCGCGCCCAATCCGGCCTGATCCGGCAGTTCCAGATTGAGCGCGATGGCGTCATAGGCCTGATCGCCTGCCTTGACCACGGCCTGATCGGCCGTGAAGGCCTGATCCACGGCGAAGCCGGCTTCGGCGAGCGCCCGTGAGAACTTCTGCTGGTCGCGCCGGTCGTTTTCGATGAGCAGCAGGCGGCGTTGATGCGATTCATCATTCGCGTCGATCACGGCGCGCTTCAGATCCGTGCCGTGAATCCGGTTGAGCACCAGATGAAACACGCTGCCGGTACCGAGCACGCTGCGCACACCCACCTGCCCGCCCTGCGCCTCGATCAGGCGCCGGGTAAGGGCCAGGCCCAGGCCGGTGCCGGGATGAGTCTTGTCGTAACCCGCATCCAGCTGGGTGAATTCGCTGAACAGGCGGGGAATGTCGCGCTCCGAGATCCCGATTCCGCTGTCCTCCACGTCCAGCCGGAAACGTTCAGGCCCTTCGGGCCGCGCCCGAACGCTCACCGTGCCGCCCGGCGGCGTGAACTTGATGGCATTCGACAGGTAATTGAACAAAGCCTGTTTCAGGCGCGCCGGATCGAGCTGCAGATCGGCCACCTGCGGATCGACATCGATCGATAAATGCAATTTTTTGCGCTGGAAGTCGGTGCGCAGGATATCGCACACCTCCTTGATCAGAGTCGGCAGCTGCAGGGCCGCGGGAAAGAATTCGAACTTGCCGGATTCGACCTTCGACAGATCGAGCACGTCGTTGATCAGCTGCAACAGATGCCGGCCGCTGCTGCTGATATGACCCAGGAATTCGTGCACCTTGGGGGAATCGGGCGGCACCGTACCGGCGTGCAGCAGCTCGGCAAAGCCGATAATGGCGTTGAGCGGCGTACGCAGCTCGTGCGACATGTTGGCGAGGAACTGGCTCTTGAGCCGGTTCGCCTCCTGAATCTGCTTGTTCTCCGCCTCCAACAGCAGCGCCTTGTTGCGTGCCTCCTCGGCGAACCGCCTTTCGGTGACGTCCATGACGACGCCGAGCATGCGTACCGGCCTGCCGTTCGCCGCGATGGTACTGCCGTGTACGCTGATCCAGTGCACGCTCACGTCCGGCCAGATTACGCGGCACTCGAAACTCCAATCCTGCGGCGTGTTGCGGTAGGTCCAGATCTTCTCCTCGGTCAGGGCGCGATCATCGGGATGGATATGATCGAGGAAGGATCCCACCCCCCAATCCGCCGGCATATCCGGGTAACCCATGAGACGGGCGTACAGTGCGGAGCGGCGTCCGACCCCCGACGGCATTTCCAGATCGAAATCTCCGACCTGGGCCGACTGCAGGGTGAAATTCAGCCGCTCCTCGCTGTCGCGCAAGGCATCCGCGGCCCGCTTCTGCGTGGAAATGTCGCGCACGATCTTCGCACCCCCCACCACCCGGCCGCGCGCATCGCGAATCGGCGAGATGGTGAGCGAGACCGGTATCAGTCGATCATCCTTGTCGCGACGCACGGTTTCGAAGGCCGGCACCTGTATGCCGTTTGCGAGATCGCGCAGGATGCGCATTTCCTCGGTCTCGCGCTCGGGCGGAATGAGCATCTGCACCGGTCGGCCGATCGCCTCCGCCGCGCTGTAGCCGAACAAGACCTCGGCGCCGTGGTTCCAGCTGGTGATACGCCCGTCCAGCGTTTTGCCGATGATGGCGTCGGTGGAGGAGTCCACTATCGCCGCGAGGCGGATCGCGGCGGACTCCGCCTCGACGAGGCGCGACATGTCGCGAAACACCAGGACAAGTCCGTGCACCGCGCCGTCCGCGCCGCGCGTCACGGCGGACTTGAATTCCACCGCGGTGCGCGCACCGCCGCGCCCGATGACGACCATCTGTTCCAATTCCGGCGGATCGCGCTGCTCCAGCAAGAGATCGACCGGGTTCTTCGACAGATATTCCTGCGGCCGGCCCTCGCGGTTCAACACCTCCCACAGCAATCGTCCCCGCGCATCGGCTTCGGGCCAGCCGGTCACCCGCTCGGCCACGGCGTTCATCTGGGTCACCCGACCGGCGCGATCCGCTGCAATGAATCCGGCGTCGATGCTGGAGAGCGCCATGGTGAGATTCTGCTGCAGATCGGCAAGATGCCGCTCGACCTCGCGCCGGCCCTGCACCTCCTGGCGCAGCGAATCGATGACGCCTTGCAACTGCGCCACTGACGGAATCTTCAGTGCCCGGGAGATGAGGGACCAAAGGGCTGCCGCCGCGATGATGGAGAGCGCCGCCGTGCACAGTTTGGCGATGGCGAGCAGCCCGTAATCCGGGTGCCAGAGGGTCCACGCGTCGAGCGCATAGGTGATGGCGCAGGCAAGGATGAAGGCGCAGAACACCCAGACCAGCCAATCGGGCGATGTATCCCCCCGCTTTCGAACGTAGCTGAAGACCGCCAGCGGGATCGAAAAGAACACCAGGGCAATGATGGAATCGGCCCCGGCCAGCGACCACAGCGTCATGCTGGCATGCGGTCGGCGGCGATGCGCGTCAACGCCAGCGAGATGCTGCTCGCCACCTCGTTGACCAAGTGCATTTCCGCGGCGTCGAAGACGCCCGTCTGCTCGCTGAAGAGCAACAGCTGGCCGACGGGCGCGAATTCGCACAGCAGCGGCAGGGATGCCAGGGCGTGGTAGCCGCGCGCCAGCATCTCCCCGCGGTTGGGGATGTCCGGATCGGATGCACTCAGATCGTTGCAGAACAGCGGGTGGGGCAACCTTCGGACCTGCGGCACCGTGCCCCGGAAAGCCGCCGCATCGGCCTTGTCGCCGGCCGCCGCCATGAGCAGCATCTGCTGGGTCGGGGGATCCAGCATCTCCACGAAGGCCAGCCGATAGCGGCCCTGTACGGCCAGCAGGCGGCAGACCTGATCGCACAAACCGATCCGATCGCGTGCGCGCACCGCGACCAGATTGACGCCGCCCATCACCGCGTAGACCCGTTCCAAGGTGGCGGCTGCGTCCGCCGCGAGATGCCGATACCGGTCTTCGTCCCTGCGCAGCACCTCGGTCTGCAGCTGCAGATCGGCGCGCAACGCATTGTTCTCGTACACCTGGCCCGCCAGCGCACCGAGACCGGTGAGCAGCCGCTCATCCTCCTCGTTGAAGGCGTCCGCGCCGATTTTGTCGGCCAGGCACAGCCAGCCGAGCGAGCGCGTGGGCGTGCACAAGGGAGCGGCGAGAAACGCCGGTGCCGGCGGATATCCCGGCCGATAGCCGGGGTCGGGCCGCTCGACCGCGCGGCTGCGCCAGGACCGCCGACCCTCCAGCACATCCGCCAGGTGTCCGGATTCGATCAGGGGCGACGGCGGCGGTGAGCCGGGATCGATGCCGCTGGTGGCGACGAAATCGCCCAGCGTCGATGCCGGATCCTTGAGCTCGAGCACCGCATAGCGCGCCCCGATCAGATTGCGCGCCCCGCCGCATACGCGTCGCAGCAGCGCCTTGGAATCCCGATCGGCGGCGAGTTCGACATTCAAGATGCCGAGAGCCACCAGGCGCGCGTTGGAGGCGGCCAGCGCATCGGATTGCTCCGCCAGCTTGTTGGTCATCAAAACCAAATGTTCGCGGTCGAAGGACTCGGGGATGAAAAACCGTCCCGATTCGGATACGCCGGCCATGACCTGGTCCACGGCCTTGAGAATCTCCAGCGGCGGACACGGCTTCACCAGCACGCGGGCAACCTGGCAGGCCTGCGCCAGATTCAACGCCTCCCGCTCGTGGTAATTTGCCGTGTAGAAGATCACCGGGGTGCCGCGCAGATCCGCATCGGCGCGCAGTGCCCGCACGAACTCGAACCCGTCCGTGGTGGGCATGACGATGTCGGATATGACCAGTTGCGGCCGCTCGGCGAGCGCCACATCCAGCGCCTCGGCACCATCGCTCGCCTCCGTGGTCAGATGTCCGTCGTGGCTCAGCAGCGCCACCAACAGCTTGCGGTTGATTGTGTTGTCATCGACGACCAGTATCTTTGCCATCAGTCGCTGTCCGGCATCATGCAGGAACCACGGCCGAATGATATTCCGTCAGGAAGCGCGCCAATCCGCTGAACTGCGGACCCACCGCAGACTTGACGATGTAGCCGGCGATGCACTGCTGGTAGGCTTTGGCGCGATCCGAATCCGCTGCCGAGGTCGTCAGGATGAAGGCCACTGTGCCGCGCAACTCCGGATCCGCGCGCATCGATTGCAGGAATTCGATGCCGCTCATGCGCGGCATGTTCAGATCCACGAACGCCAGCAGCGGCTTTTGGATCCGCCTGGCATGGGTTCCGCGCAGTATCTCCAGCGCGACCACTCCGTCCTCGGCGAACACGACGGGCCAGTTCAAGCCGTGCTTGTGCAAGCCACGGACGACGGCCTCGGCGGCGACATCGTCATCCTCCACCAGAAGAATGCTCATTGGCGGCTTAGAGGTCATTCTTGCGCCACTGGAATCTCGGCCACCACACCCGGAAGGTGGTGCCGCGGGCGCCGGTCGACTCCAGCTTGATCCAACCGCCGTGCGATTCCACCAGCCGCTTGCACAGCGCCAATCCGATGCCCGAGTGTTCGCCATTGCCGCCCGTCAGGGTCTGGAACATGCGAAATACGCGCTCCTGGGAGACGGCCGGAATGCCGGGACCGTCGTCGCTCACGCTGAACACGCAGTATCTGCCCTCATCGGCGGCCCGGATGTCGATTTGACCGGCCGGCCTGTCGTGATGCTTGACCGCATTGGAAACCAGATTGCGCAGCACCGTCTCGATCGGCGCCTTGGCGCCCACGAAGGGCTGTGCGTCGATGTTCACCACGATCGAAAATCCGATGGCGGGCGGCAGGATATCGATGGCGCCGTCGATCAGGGACTTCGGGTCGATGGATTCCACCTCGGCGGAAGTCTGTCCGGCGCGCGCGTAGTTGAGCAGATCCTCGATGATTCTCTCGAGCCGGTGGATGCGGTCGCTCACCCGGCCGAGATTGCGGGCGACCTCCGGCGGCGCCTGCGCGCCGAGATCCTCCACCACCCATTCGATCAGATCCGAGATGCCCCGCAGCGGTGATTTCAGATCATGCGAGGCCGCATAGGTGAATTCCTCCAGATTGGCATTGGCCTGGCGCAGCTCCAACTGCATGGCTTTTCGCTGGGTGATATCGGTCACCGCCGCCAGCACCAGACCGTCCTGTTCGCCCGGCACCGGGCTCAAGGCGATCTCCGCCGGAAACTCCGATCCGTCCTTGCGCCGCCCGGTCAGATCGAGGTCCACGCCGACCAGCCGCACAGTGGGCGCCTCTGCATACAGGCGCCGGTGCCCCTCATGCACCGCCCGCAGGCGCTCGGGCAGCAGCATCTCCAGCGAATTGCCGATGAGCTCCGTGCGCGCATAGCCGAACATCACTTCGGCGTACGGATTGACCAGCACGATACGGCCTTTGGCGTCGATCATGACCATGCCGCAGGGCGCCGCCTCGACGATTTTCTGGAACATGCGCTGCAGGCTTTTGCGCACCGATATATCGACCATGGTCTCGACCACCATCATCCCGTCCGGGGTCTTGAGCGGGCTGATGCCCACCTCGATCGGGAACTCGGTCCCGTCCGACCGCAATCCGAGCAATTCCCGGCCGGCGCCCATGGTGCGCGAACGGGTGTCGCCGGGATTCACATCGCGTAGCAGTGCATGGCTGGCGCGAAAGCGCTCCGGCACCAGTCTTTCGATGGGAGAGTCCAGCAAATCGGCGCGCGCATACCCGAACATGCGCTCGAGTTCGGCATTGACCAGCGCGATGCGTCCATCCGGGAGGGTCAGCGCCACACCATTCGGGGCGCACTCCACCACCTGGGACATGATGTGCCCGACGGTGCTTGCCGGCAGCTGCGGACGGGTCGGTGATCGCGCCCGCGTCTGCGCATCCATATTAATCATGCCCCTCAGCTCCCTTGAGGATCAATAACCCCTTATTCAGGTTAACGACTTATTTTAGCGCCGTATGTCTGTTGCCGTACACAGCGAAATATCCCGGTATTTGCTTAAAGAATCCATATGCCAAGCCGACCGGAGGTTCATGGAGGCAGCGACTATGACGGATCCAAGGACTGGAACATCCCCGAAGCACCGCGAAGCACCAGTGATCAGGCTGATGGTGGTGGACGACCACGGCATCGTGTGCGAGGGATTGACGGCGTTGCTCGAGCGGGAGGAGTCCATGACGGTCGTGGGCAGCGCCGCCACCGGGCGTGAGGCCGTACTGGCTGCGCGCCGGCTCAAACCGGACGTGATAATCATGGATCTCGTGCTTCCGGATCTCAACGGAATCGACGCCACCCAGTTGATTCTCGCCGAAAATCCCAGCACTCGCGTCATCGCCCTGTCCGCCTGCCATTCGGCCGAGCACGTGCATCGGGCGCTGCGGGCCGGCGCGCATGGCTATGCGCTGAAGGACGCTGCGGCGCGCGAGTTGGTGCTCGCCGTCAAAACCGTGGTTGCCGGCCGGCAGTACTTGAGCCCCGCCATCGCCGCCGCGATGGCACCCGGTCTGTCGACCGAATCCCTGCGTAAGAGCCCGATCGAGCGGCTCAGCTTGCGCGAGCGCCAAGTACTGCGGCGCATCGTCGACGGCGCGACCAGCGCCGCCATCGCGGAACACCTGTCGCTATCGCGAAAAACCGTGGATACCTACCGGGGCCGGCTCATGGTGAAGCTCGGCGTGGACAACCGCTCGGCCCTGATCCGCTGCGCCATCGAGCATGAACTGATTCCCCTGTGATGCTGTTCACACGGTGCCCGACGTCTTCCGGAATCCGGTCGCAGTTGGCGCGTCCTGTCACGAATGCCCTACATCGCCGCCCGGATCCGCTGTTTTAGGCTTCAGGTACAACACTCGGGAGCAAGCAATGGAAAGCAAGTCTTTGGTCTGCGTCGTTCGCGACGCGAATGACCGGCTCGCAAGACGACTGCTCGAGGATTATGGACTCCTGACGCCGACAGCACGCGTGAGCCGGGAGGCCGGCCAGATGCTCGATCAGGCCCGCGAGCGCCGGGCCCGGCTTCGGCCGCCCCGCTGCGCCGCCGGAGCACTCCATGCATCGTGAGATCAGCGACCGTTCCACCGCGAACGTCGAGGTCGATCTCGAGGACACCATACTGACGCGGCGCATGGAGGCACGCAGCACCTGCCGCGTGCTGGTGGTGGATGACGACGATATCGTGCGCGCACGCCTCGCGGCGCTGTTGAAAGCCGCCCACTACGATGTCGAGGTTGCCGCATCAGGGGAGCAGGCAATGCGGGTGCTGCACCAGGGTCAGTGTCAAATCCTGCTCACCGACTGGCAGATGCCCGACATGGACGGGCTCGCACTGTGCCGCCACGTGCGCATCGACCATACCGAAAGCTACGTCTATGTGTTGATGTTCACCGTGCGCGACAGCAAACAGGATTTGCTGGCGGGGCTCGCCGCCGGCGCCGACGACTACCTGGTCAAGGGTGCACCCATCGACGAAATACTGGCCCGCCTGGACGTGGCGAGACGCATCACCCACGTGGAGCATTCCCTGCGGATCAGCAACCGCGAGAACCGCCGCCTCGCCGTCACCGATCCCCTGACGGGCGCGCACAACCTGCGTTATCTGTCCAAGCAGTTGCCGCGGGAACTCGCCCGCTCGCAACGCTACGGCCATCCGCTTGCCATCCTCAGCTGCGACATCGACGACTTCAAACAGGTCAATGACCGCTTCGGACACGAGGCCGGCGATCAATTGCTGCGCGCCTTCGTGGCTCTGTCCGAAGGCTGCATCCGCAGGGACATCGACTGGCTTGCGCGCGTGGGCGGCGATGAATTCATGATCGTGTTGCCGGAAACCACCCTGCAGGGGGCCAACCGGGTCGCCCGCAAGCTGCGCCGTGTGTTCGCGCTCGAACCGGTGGCAACGCACGCGGCGCAGATACGCTTCACGGCGAGCATTGGCGTGACGGCACTGGAAGCGAATCAGGAACTCGACGCCTCCGCTCAGCTCAAGGATCTGCTGCGCGCCGCCGATCGCCAACTGTATGCCAACAAGCGGCGCGCCGGGCGCGCAGACCTGGAAGAAGTCGCCGCGACGGAACCGATCGCGCGTAAGCGGGGCCGGAATGACATCAACTGAGCGCCGTCCGCGCCGCACGGCGCGTGCGGCTGCCGCGGCGGATGCCACTGCTGCGCCGGTGGACGAATTCGACCGCTTGCGGGAAATCTTCCAAGCCAGGCTGCGCGGTGAGCACCTGCAGCTGGTGCTGCTGAGCGCGTCGCTGGCCCGTGCCGATGAGAGCCAGTCGTGGATATTCGAGGATCTCAAATTCCGCGCGCATCGTCTGCGCGGCGGGGCCGGGGTCTTTGAAATCACGGAGCTGGCGACCGCGGCGAATGCGCTCGAGCAGGCGGCCATACTGGCCTGCGAGACGCACACCGGCAACACCGACGCCTCGGTATGGAGCGCGCTCGGGGCGCTGGTCGCGCTGCTCGATGGCATGCAGAACGCCGCTACCCTAACCATCGCCAGGGCCGGATGAACGACGGCCGGATGAACTCAGCCGAGATTGATCCAGGCGGACTTGGTCTGGGTATAGGACAGCAAGCTCTCGATGCATTTGTCCCTGCCCTGTCCGGACTGTTTATATCCGCCGAAGGGCTGGGTCATATCTCCGTGATCGAAACAGTTCACCCAGATCACGCCAGCCTCCAGATCGCGCACGGTTTTGTGCGCCACGGTCAGATCGCGGGTCCAAACGGAAGCCGCCAGTCCGTAGATGGAATCATTGGCGACCGTCAGCGCTTCGGCCAGCCCGTCGACCACGATCGCGGCTGCGACCGGCCCGAAGATTTCCTCACGCGCAATGGTCATGTGATTGGCGACGCCCGAGAACAGCGTCGGGTTGACGAAGCAACCCGGCAGATCGGGCGCATTGCCGCCGAATTCCAGCCGGGCCCCCTCGGTCTTGCCGCGCGTGATGTAGTTCATGACCCGGGCCCGATGCGACGCGGTCACCAGCGGTCCGAGATTGGTGGCCGGGTCCAGTGGATCCCCGGGCCGGTACGCGGTCTTGCCGCGCTCGATGAACCGTGACAGGAAATCCGCGGCAATCGGCTTGTCGATGAGCAGCCGGGAACCTGCGTTGCACACCTCGCCCATGTTGCCGAAGATCCCGTTGATCGCGTAGGTCACCGCCACGTCGATGTCCGGCAGGTCGGCAAGAAATATCTGCGGTGTTTTTCCGCCGCACTCGAGGCTGACGCGTTTCATGTTGGACTGGCCGGCGTAGATCAGCATCTGCTTGCCGATCTCGGTCGAGCCGGTGAAGCCGATCTTGGCCACGTCATTGTGCAGGGCAAGCGCAGCGCCGGCGCTTTCGCCGAGGCCGTTCACCACGTTGAGCACACCCGGCGGACCGCCGGCCTCCACGAACAACTGCGCGAGCAGCAGCCCGGACAGCGGTGATTGTTCCGCCGGCTTCAGCACCACGGAATTGCCGGCCGCGAGCGCCGGAGCCACCTTCCAGGCCGCCATCAGCAGCGGGTAATTCCACGGCACGATGCAACCCACCACGCCCAGCGGTTCGCGCAGAATGTAATGAAACGCATCGGCCGCGGTGGCCGTCACCGCGCCGTCTATCTTGTCGATGAGTTCGCCGAAATAGGCGAAATTCATGGCGGCGGCAGGCACGTCGATGTTCAGCATGTCGCTGATCGGCTTGCCCATGCACAGCGTGTCGAGCAGCGCAAACTGTTCGGCGTTTTTCTCGATCAGCCGGCTCAAGGCCGCGAGCACCGCCATCCGCTCGCGCGGCGCCTTGCGGCTCCAGACCCTTGCGCCGAAGCTGCGCTTGGCGCTGGCCACCGCCAGGTCGATTTCCTTGGGACCGCCGGCACTGACCTCGCACAGCGGCTGGGAGGTGGCGGGATTGATCACCGTAAAATGATCCCCCGCGACGGACTCGACGAACCGGCCGTCGATGAAATGCCGCGTCTCGTAGCGGGCAGTGGCGGCGCGTGCGCGCCATTCGTCCAATTTCGAGGAAAGCGTGGCCATGATGCTACTCCCAGTCGATCGTCAGTCGCAGAATCCGCGCCGGAGAATCCCTCATCGGGAAACCGAGTATAGTCAATTATCGTTCGCCGTCATCAGCTCGTTCGGCCTCATCAGGCCCCCACGCCGGCGGCATCAGGCGGCGCAGCGCCTGCCTGAATTCGGCCAAGGCCGATTCGATGGCAATCCAACGCGCATCGTCATAGCTTCGAGCCGGCCGCAGCGACGCATCGGTGCGCCCCGCACGGCCGCCGGTCGGAGCGGCGGCGTCGGCGCCACGCCCGAACGAATCCGGGAAGATCGAACGCAAATACGCCATGCAGCGCCGCTTGGCCGCCTCCCGATCGATGTTGTCCTCGGTTTGAAAAGCGAATCCCTGCCACAGCATCTCCAACACACCGGTCAATCCGAGGGCCACGCCGTCCGGGTCGAGCTGCGGCTGACGCGTGCGGATGATAAGGGTGCCGATCAGCTCGTGCACCAAGGCCGCAAAGCGCTCGTCTTGAGCGCCGCAAATGTCGTAGTATTCCTGGCGTGAATTCGCCTCGCCCCAAAAGGCGTACCAGACCGAAACCTTGCGGGCGCTGGCGATTTCAGGATCGATATACAGATCCACCAGGAGTTCCAGGGCCGCGATCGGATCCTCCTTGAGGCGGCCGACCGGGGTCAGGACGCGCTCCTCGAATTCCGCGGAGAGAAATTGCAGCGACGCGACCAGCATGGCGGCTTTGGAGTCGAAGTAAAATCGCACGATGCCGGGCGACATCCGGGCGATGGACACGACTTTTTCCACGGTCGTGCGGGAAGGTCCGTGAATGTGCAGGGCGGAGATGCACGCCTCGATCAGGCGCTGGCGCTGGCGGCCACGGGCCGGCTTTTTCACGCTGACGGAATTGTGCGGCGCGCGTGCGCCCTTCCTCAGCGTCACGGGAACCGCTGATCCGTGGCCGGAGCCGCGCGACGCGGGTGGCTGCGACGGCACGGCAAGTGGCTGATCATCCTGCCTCCGCTGCTGTATCTGTTGATCTTTTTTCTCATTCCCTTCGCTTTCGCCCTGGTCATCAGCTTCGCCGACACCGCGGTGCGGGTTCCGCCATTTTCGGACATTGTATCCATCACGCCCGACTGGCACCTCGATCTGACGCTGAATCTCGGCAACTTCAAGTACCTGTTCACCGACGAGGTGTACGGACTCTCCTACCTGTATTCCATCAAGACGGCCTTCTTTTCGACGGTCATCTGCCTGGCCCTCGGCTACCCGATGGCTTACGCCATCGCACGGACGTCGAAAAGCACCCAGAGCATCCTGCTGCTGATCATCATTTTACCGTTCTGGACCTCGTTCCTGCTACGTGTGTACGCCCTCGAGGGCATCATCCGCGAGAGCGGATTGCTCAATTCCGCGCTGCTGTGGCTCGGCATCATCGATCATCCGCTGCAGATCATGCGGACAACATTGGCCGTGTATCTCGGGATCATCTATTCCTATCTGCCGTTCATGGTGCTGCCGCTGTTCGCGACCCTGGAGAAGCTCGACCATTCCCTGTTGGAGGCGGCGGCGGACCTGGGCAGCCCGCCCTGGCGCGCTTTCATCGACGTCACGCTGCCCCTGTCCATGCCCGGCGTCATAGCCGGTTCGATGCTGGTGTTCATTCCGGCCATCGGTGAATTCGTCATCCCGACCCTGCTGGGCGGCCCGGATAATCTGATGATCGGGCGCGTGCTGTGGGATGAATTCTTCGGCAATCGCGACTGGCCGGTGGCCTCGGCCGTCGCCATCGTGTTCCTGGTGCTGCTGGTGGGGCCGATCGCGCTCTACCAGCACTACAGCTCGAAGCAGCTCGAGTCCTGAGCGTGCAGGAACGCATCGCGCCGCTGCTGATTACCATCCTGTGTCTGGGGATCGCGATTTTGTACGTCCCCATCGCGGTGTTGATCGGCTATTCATTCAATGCTTCCGCCCTGGTGAGCGTTTGGGGCGGCTTCTCCGCGCAGTGGTATCTCGAGCTGTTGCACAACGATCAGATCCTCGACGCCGCCTGGTTGAGCCTGCGCATAGGCGTCGTGGTGGCGACCGGTTCGGTCATCCTCGGAGCGCTCGCCGCGATCGCACTGGTGCGATTCAAGACCTTTCGCGGCCGGCTGCTGCTCACCGGAATGGTCAACGCGCCGCTGGTCATGCCCGAAATTATCACGGGCATCACCCAGCTGCTGCTGTTCGTGTCGATGCTGCACTGGTTTGCGTGGCCCCACCGGGGCTTCACCACCATCGTCATTGCGCACATGGCATTCTGCGCGGCCTATGTCACGATCACCGTGCAGTCCCGGCTGCAGTCCGCGGATCGTTCGCTGGAGGAGGCCGCCATGGATTTGGGCGCCGGACCGGTGCGGGCGTTCATCGACACGACGTTGCCGGGCATCGCGCCGGCGCTGGCGTCGAGCTGGCTGCTGAGCTTCACGCTGTCGCTCGATGATCTGGTGATATCGAGCTTCGTTTCCGGCCCTGGCGCGAGCACATTGCCGATGGTGATATTTTCCAAGGTCAAGCTCGGCGTCAGCCCGGACGTCAATGCGCTTGCGAGCCTGATCATCGTGCTGGTCGGCGCGTGCGTGCTGGCGGCGGGCTACTGGATGCGCCTCGCCGATCAGCGGCGCATCGCCGACGCACAGCTGGCCGAGCGCTGAGTCGCCGCCGCCTCAGGGCGGATTTTTGACGTAGCGCGGATCGTGCGCCGCCCGGCTGAAGATGGTGCGCACCAAAGGCTCGAATGCGGCAAGCGGTTCCGTGGGATAACCCGGGTCGAATGAGCACTGGTCCCAGTTGGCGCAGAAGTCCTTGCATGCCTGATACCAGGGGTGCTCGCGATACTTGTCGCGCGCATTGCGGTCGCCTCCGAAGTGATGCACGTAATAGTAATTCTGGAACAGTCCATGTTGTTCGACTATCCACGCGACCTCCGGGCGCACGTATGGCCGCAGGATGCCGGCGGCGATCTCGGCATGATTGTAGGGCGCGAGCTCATCGCCGATGTCGTGAATAAGCGCCGCGGCCACGAGTTCGTCATCCGCGCCATCCCGGCGCGCCCGCGTTGCGGCCTGCAGCGAGTGGCCGAGGCGGCTCAGCGGATAGCCCTCCAGAGAATGATCCAGCTTGGCGAGCGCCGCGAGCACGTTGTCGGGCAGCGCACGCGCGTATTCGCGTTCGGATTCATCGAGCAGCTGGTAGTCCTCGCGGGTGCCGTCCTGCATCCGGTGGAAGCTGACCATGCGGCTCATGCCGAAATCCTCGCCGGCGCGGTGTGCTTGCGGCGCAGCACCCGATACAGGCTGCGCGGACCGTCGATATCGATGTAGCAGCCCTGCAGATGGCGCATGCCCCGGGCCGGATCGAAACCCGTCCGGCCGTGCAGCAGGCGGCAATTGTCGAACATCACCAGGTCGCCTCGCGCCAGCAGGAAGCGGATCTCGAATTCCGGCGCGCACAGCAGCCGGTCGAACTCGCGCCGCGCCCGGTAATAGGCCGATAGGTCGGCCGGCGGCAACAGCGGCACGAAATCCAGGCGCGGACTGAAGTGTATCGTGCGCAGCCGTCCGGCGACGTCCAGCTCGATCGGCGGCGCGCTCGCCACCAATTCGGTGGACGCGTCGCGATAGCGGAATCGCACGGGGGTCCGGCTGAGAATTTCGAATGCCGCCGGATCACGCATCCGTAGGGCCTCGGCCACCGCGAATCCGTCCACCAGGGTCGACAGGCCGCCCGATGTCTCATTGACGAGGCAATGCAGCAGCTGCACGCCGGGCACGGGCGAGCGGTAGGGATTGTCCGTGTGGGGGTCGAGCGGGATCGAGGTGTACGCCAGATCGATGGCATTGGGCGTCGAGCGAACGTCGAACATCGCGCCGAAATTCGTGTCCCGGGTGAAGCCGAACGTACTCGCCACCTTCAACACCTGCCTGGGCTCGGGAGGTACGCCGCTGAATAGGATGAAGCCCAGCCGCAGGAACCGTTCGGTCCAATCGGCGAGGTCGGGATTTCCGGGATTGCCGCGCCAGCGCGCACGCGGCGGATCGCCGAGCTGTGAGGTCCAAAGCTGCGGCGCCGGACAGTCGTGATCCCCGGGCGCAAGCGCCGCCTCCGCCAGGATTGCGCCGCAGTCGAAGTCAGCCTCGTGGCCGTCGCTGAAGCGCACGTGCAGCCGTCCGGGGGCAGGTTCGGACAGCGCCACCAGGCGCAGATCGAGATCCAGACCCGACGGGTCGTGGAGCCGCTGGCCGGTGGCGAGGTCGATGCTCGCCGGATCCTGGCAGCGTTCGCGCAGCCAGATGGGATGGATCGCAAAGCGCTGTCCGCCGCGGTCTATCGACAGCTCGGTGGGGGAGCTGATCGTCAGTTTAGGAATGCCGTGTGTGCTCACTGCTGGCCTCGCGTTTGGCTATTTCGCGGTCTTGATGCGCGTCCAGGTGCGTGTGCGTATCCGCTCGGTGGCCGCGTTCACTTCGGCGGATAGGTACAGACGCGCCTCGATTTCCGGTGTCGGATACAGGGTCGAATCCCCAAGGATACGCGGATCGACCAGCGGACGTGACGCGATATTATCATTGCCGTAATAAATATCATTGCTGATCTCGGCGATCACGTCCGGCCGCAGGATGAAATTGATGAACTGGTGCGCGGCTTGAGGATGGGGAGCACCATCCGGTATGAGCAGCGAGGAAAAGGTTTCGTTGGAACCCTCCTTCGGCACGGTGAAGGCCAGCTTCACGTCGACCCCGACGGCCAACGCGCGGGCATGTGCCAGCGCGTAGTCGCTGGACCAGGACATGGCCACGCACACCTCCCGGTTCGCCAGGCCGTTCATGTATTCGGCGGAATCGAAGGAGCGCACGTAGGGCCGGACCTTGAGCAGCAATTGCTCGGCGGCTTTGAAATCCTCGCGCTTCGTGGTATTCGGATCGAGCCCCAGATAGCGCAGCGCAAGCTGGATGGTGTCCTCGGCGGAATCCAGGAAGGTCACCCCGCAATCGGCGAATTTGGCGACCACCGCGGGATTGAAAATCATGTCGAGGCTGTCGACCGGCGCGTTCGGCATGCGCGCCTTGATCATGTCTACATTGTACGCGAAGCCGTTCATCGAGTGCAGATACGGCACCGCGTGGGCATTGCCCGGATCATACGCCGCCTGAATCGCGAGCACCCGCGGATCGAGGTTTTTCCAATTGCTCAGCTTGGATTTGTCCAGCGGCATGTAGACTCCCGCCTTGATCTCACGACTGAAGAAATCCGTGGATGCGCTGACCACATCGTAGCCGGAGCTGCCGGCCAGCAGGCGTGCCTCCATGGTCTCCTCGGCGTCGTACACGTCGTAAACTACCTTGATGCCGGTGAGTTTTTCGAACCGGGCGATGGTGTTGCGGCCAATGAAATCCGTCCAATTGTAGATGTACAGCCGCTTCTCCTCCTCTGCGGCGCCGGCCGGTCGCAAGGTGCCGCCGCAAGCCAGCAGCACACCGAGCACTGCCGCCATTGAACGGCCGGCGGCCATGTTCAGGCCGCGCCGGCATCGACGAGCGCCTCGGCCAGGCTGATCTTCAGCAGCGCCATCGCCTCATCGACGTCGGAGTTCGTGATCATCAACGGCGGCATGAACCGCACCGTGCTGGCGCCGCATGACAACAGCAGCAAACCATTGTGAAACGCACGCGTGACGAGGGTGTCGCAGAGCCTTCGGGCGGGTGCATTGCCGGTCCTGTCGGTCACGAGCTCCATGCCGATCATCAGCCCCCTGCCGCGCACCTCACCGATCACCGGCGAACCGGCCGCTAACGCGCCCAGCCTGCGCATGAAGTAGGCACCCACGGTCGCGGCATTCTGCGCATAAGCATCCTCGACCAGATCGAGCGTGGCCAACGCCGCGGCACAGCACAGGGGGTTTCCACCGAACGTGTTGCCGTGGGCTCCGCGCGACCACTTTTGCATGATCGTCCGTTTTGCAACCATCGCCCCGATGGGCAGTCCGGAGCCCAGCCCCTTTGACAGTGTCATGATGTCCGGGACGACGTCCCAGTGTTCGCACGCAAACATCCGGCCGGTGCGGCCGATTCCCGACTGCACCTCGTCGAAAATCAGCAGCATGCCGTGGCGATCGCATAGCTCGCGCAGGCCGCCGAGAAAGCCGTCCGGAGGAACGACGTAGCCGCCCTCGCCCAATATCGGTTCCACGAGAATGGCGGCGACTTCGCTGGCCGGCAGGTTGCCGGCGAACAGCACCTCTTCGATGTAACGCAGCACCGCGCGGCCCTGGTCGGCGCCGGCGAATATCGGCCGGAATTCGTTGGGGTACGGGACGTGCGTCACGCCCGGCATCACCGGAAAATAGCCGCGCTGCTGGGTGTACTTGCTGGAGGTGAACGCCAGAGAGCCCATGGTGCGGCCATGGAACCCGCCAAGAAAGCCGATAAAGCGGCTGCGTCCGCTGGCGAAACGTGCCAGCTTCAACGCCGCTTCCACGCTTTCGGTTCCGGACTGCGCAAAGAAGCTCATGACCGGCTCCTTCATGGGAGCGAGCTCCGCAAGGCGCTCGGCGAGGCGCACCTGGGCTTCATGCCAGTAGTCCGAGGAGATGTGCAGAAAGCGGCCGGCGGCCTGCCTCACCGCCTCGACCACGGCGGGGTGACTGTGGCCGGTGCTGCATACCGCAATGCCCGCGGCAAAATCCAGGAAGCGGTTGCCGTCCACGTCCCAAACCTCCGCGCCCCGGCCGTGCGACATGGCGAACGGGTAATCGCGCGGGTAACACGGCGCCACCACCATCGCGTCGCGGGCCAGCAGATCTCGCGTCCTCGGTCCCGGCAATTCGGTCTTGATGTGCGGCATCTTTTGATTCGAGGTCACAAGTCGATTACGATCCCCTCGATGCGATCTGTCAACGCTCCCACCAAACCAGATCGCTGATGGCGGACGGAGCGCGTCCGCAGTTGCTCGGATTTTGGATGTGCACCGCGCTGGTGGTGGGTAACTCGATCGGATCGGGCGTGTTCCTGCTGCCGGCGGCGCTTGCGCCTTTCGGCATCAACAGCCTGCTCGCATGGTTGTTCACGGCGGCCGGCGCCATGTTGCTCGCGGTCGTGTTCTCAACCTTGAGCCATGCGTACCCCAAGGCGGGGGGCCCGTACGCGTACGCGCACGCGGCATTCGGACCTCTCGCGGCCTTCATCGTCGCCTGGGGATACTGGATCTCGATCTGGGTCGGCAATGCCGCCATCGCCACCGGCGCCGTCAGCTACCTCACGCCGCTCATGCCCTGGATCGCGACGGTGCCCGGCGCATCCGCAGCGGTCACGCTGCTGGCTTTGTGGGTGCTGACCTTCGTCAACTGGTACGGAGTCACCGCATCGGGCTGGGTGCAGGGCGTCACCACCGTGCTCAAGCTGCTTCCGCTGTTTGCCATCGCCGCCATGGGGCTCATCTCCTTGCATCCGGCCGAGCTGGCCGCGACTCTCGACATTCCGCTGTCGGTATCCGGCATCACGGCCGCCGCTACATTGACCCTGTGGGCACTGCTCGGCCTCGAGTCGGCGACCATCCCCGCCGACAAGGTGCGCGACCCCGGCCGCACCATTCCGCGCGCCACCCTGTGGGGCACCGCGGCCACCGCAGCGGTCTGCATTATCGCCTGCGGCACGGTGCTGCTGGTCGTGCCGCCCGCGGTTCTAGAGCGATCAAATGCGCCTTTCGTCGACGTGGCTCGACAGTTTTGGGGCCACCGCGCCGGTAACCTCGTGGCCTTGTTCGCGGCAATCAGCGGCTTTGGCGCCCTCAACGGCTGGGTCCTCCTGCAGGGAGAACTGCCGCGCGCCATGGCGCAGGACGGGGTATTCCCACGCATCTTCGCGGGTCAGTCGGCACGCAGCACGCCCACGTTCGCCTTGACGTTCAGCAGCGGCTTGGTCAGCGTATTGATCTTGGCCAATTACCAAAAATCGATGGTCAGCGTGTTCACCTTCATGATTCTGCTGTCGACCACGGCCTGTCTGGTCATGTATGGCGTGTGCTGTCTCGCCCTGCTGCGGCTGCAATGGACGGGCCGCCTGGGACGGGCCCGCAAGCACACCCGGCCGCTCGCCGTGGCGGGAATCGCGGCGGCGCTGTATTCGCTGTGGGCCATTGCGGGTGCAGGCCTGGAGGCAATGCTCTGGGGCTGCGCGTTGCTCGCGCTCGGGGCGCCCGTGTACGCCGCCGTGCACCGCAAGGAGCCCGTCTGATGTGGCGTCAATTCCTGGCGGTGTCGATCGGCGGGATGCTGGGCTGCCTGCTGCGCTGGCTGCTGGCCATCTTCCTCAACAGCTATTTTCCAACGGTTCCCCCCGGCACGCTGGCCGCCAATCTAATCGGCTGCTATGTGATCGGCATGGCACTCGCGTTCTTCACGGCCTATCCGGCATTTGCGCCGGAGTGGCGGTTGTTTCTGACCACGGGTTTTTGCGGCGGTCTGACCACTTTTTCGACGTTTTCCGCGGAGATCGTCACGCTGCTACAGTCCGGGCGCACCACGTGGGCGCTGTTCGCCGTCGCGGCGCATCTCGGCGGATCGCTGCTCATGACCTTTGCGGGGATCGCCACCGTGGTGTGGCTGAAAGGCTGAGCCAGGCCTTTGCAATTCGGGGCGGCGCGTCGTAGATTTTGATAGTATACTAATTATTAGATTACATATTAAATGCCATGCTGCAAGAGCGCTTTTCAACTGCTTTGCACAACACCGCCCGCGCGTGGCGCCAGGCCGTGGATCGCCGGCTCAAGTTCCTGGGGGTGAGCCAGGCGAGTTGGATGACCATCGCAGTCGCCGCCAAGGCGGAATCACCTCTCTCCCAATCGGAACTCGCCGATCGGCTGGCCGTCGAGGGCGCCACCATGGTGACCATGATTGATCGGCTGGTCAAAGCCGGGTTGGTGCTACGCGTGGCATCCACCACGGACCGACGGGTCAAGCGCGTGGTGCTAACCGAAGCGGGCAACCGGCTCTACGACAAAGTGCGCGCCGAGGCCGCCGCCTTTCGCCATGAACTGCTGGCGAACGTGGATCCCGGCCAGTTGAGCGCCGCCACCGAGCTGCTCGAAAAGCTGCATGACATTCTGCAAGCGGGCACCTGATGAGGCCGCTCAATCGGCCCATGATCACCCTGTCGATCATGCTGGCCACCATCATGCAAACGCTGGACAGCACCATTGCCAATGTCGCGCTGCCCCACATGCAGGGCAGCATGTCCGCTTCGCAGGATCAGATCACCTGGGTGCTCACTGCCTACATCGTCGCCGCAGCGATCGCGACACCCCTGACCGGCTGGCTGTGTGATCGATTCGGCCAGAAACAGGTCTTTCTCGTGTCGGTGGCGGGCTTCACGCTGGCCTCCGCCCTGTGCGGAGTCGCCAACTCCCTAGCCGCCATCGTGGCGGCGCGCCTGCTGCAGGGGGTGTTCGGCGCCGCCTTGGTGCCCCTGTCGCAGGTGGTGTTGATGGACATCAACCCGCCGGAAAAGCAGGGATCCGCCATGGCCGTCTGGGGAATGGGCGTCATGGTGGGCCCCATCCTCGGGCCGACGCTCGGCGGCTGGCTCACCGACAGCTACAGCTGGCGCTGGGTGTTTTTCATCAACATCCCGGTCGGAGGGCTCGCGCTGTACGGGATTTGGAGATACATCCGCGCCGTGCCGGGTGCGAGGCGCATGGATTTCGACATGTTTGGATTTGCCTCCCTGAGCCTCGCCATCGGCGCGCTGCAGATGCTTCTGGATCGCGGCCAGCAAAACGACTGGTACTCCTCGACGGAGACCTGGATCGAATCCCTGGTCCTGTTCATGGCGTTCACCTATTTCGTCGCACATACCGCGCTCACCCCGGCCTTCAAATCGTTCTTCGATTTCCGGCTGCTCAGGAACCGCAACTATGTCACCGGGTTGCTGTTCATATTCATCGTCGGCCTGGTCCTGTATGCGACCCGCGCGCTGACCCCCACCATGCTCGAGACCCTGATCGGCTACCCGGTCGCGACCACCGGTCTGGTCACGGCGCCCGCGGGACTGGGTACCATGATCGCCATGCTCATCGCCGGCCGCATGGTTGGAAGGACCGATGTGCGAGTGGCGGTGTTCGTCGGTTTTGCCGTCACCGCATTCTCGCTGTGGCAGATGAGCCGCTATTCGCTGGACCTCTCGGCCGCCGACATCATCTGGCCTGGCATCATCCAGGGCATCGGCGTCGGGCTGGTGTTCGTGCCGCTGAGCGCCGCCACCTTTGCCACCCTGGATCCGTCTATGCGCGCCCAAGGCACCGCCATCTACAGCCTGATCCGCAACATCGGCAGCAGTATCGGCATCTCCCTCGTGCAAACCATGCTGGTGCGCAACACCGTGGTCGTGCACGCCGCGCTCACCGATAGGATCACCTATGCCAATCCCGCCTGGGACAATCCCGCCATTGCAGCAATCTACGACTTGAAGGTGCCGGCCGGAGTCGCCGCGCTGGATGCAACCATCACCCAGCAGGCCGCGATGATCGCCTACGTCGATGATTTCTGCCTGATGCTCATCCTGACGCTGCTGGTGATGCCGCTGATTTTTCTTCTGCAGCCGCCGCGGCGCGGCGCGGCGGCTGCCCACGCCGTCATGGAGTAGCCGAGGCACCGGCTGGTTGGGCCAGGAGCTTGCCGGCCTTGGGCGACACCCAGCGTTCGATGTCGTCGAACACGGTGAATACGGCGGGCACGATGACCAGGGTCAGCAGGGTGGAGGTGATCAGTCCGCCGATCACGGCGATCGCCATGGGCGAGCGAAAGTCGCTGTCTCCGCCCCAGCCGACTGCAACCGGCAGCATGCCGGCCACCATCGCCACCGTGGTCATGACGATCGGCCGCGCGCGCTTGTGCCCGGCCTCGAGGATCGCATCCAGGCGGCCCTTGCCCGCACGCATCTCCTCGATGGCGAAATCCACCAGAAGTATCGAATTCTTGGCGACGATGCCCATGAGCATCAACAATCCGATCACCACCGACAGTGAAAACGGCTGGTTGGTGAGCAGCAGCGCGATCACGGCGCCCCCCAGGGACAGCGGCAGCGCCGACAGGATGGTGATGGGCTGAAACACGCGGGCGAACAGCAGCACCAGCACGGCCAGCACCATGAGCAGCGCCGCGCCGATCGCAAGCAGAAAATTGTCGAACAGCTCCTTCATGAACTCCGTGTCGCCGGTCTGGACCAGCTGCACGCCACGGGGCAGGTTGGTCAGTGACGCAAGCGCATAGATCTTCTTGGTCGCCGTGCCCAGCTGCACGCCAGGACTGAGGTCCGCTTCGATGAAGGCCCGGCGTCGCTGATTGTAACGGCGGATGGCCGAGGGACCCTGGCCGAAGCTGACATCGGCCACGGACTTGAGCGGCACGCTCGCGCCCGATGCCGTCGGCACCGGCAGATTCTCGAGAATCGACAGGTCGCGCCGCGCGCTTTCGAGCAGGCTGACGCGGATCGGGATGAGCCGGTCGGCCAGCGAGAACTTGGCGCCGTTCTGCGGCAAGTCGCCCATCGTGGCGATCTTGATGGTCTGGCTGATGCTCTGCACGCTCACGCCCAATTCGGCCGCGATGTCGAGCCGCGGGTGCACCACGATTTCCGGACGGGGCAGGTCGCCCTTGACACGCGGATCGTGCACCTCGGGCAGCGTTTTCAATTCCGCGAGCACCTTGCGGGCGGTGGCGCCGACCAGGTCCGGGTCCTCGCCCGTCAGGTACAGCTGCACGTCGCGTCCGCCGTTGCCGCTCTGATTGGAGAAATTCAGGTGTCCGTCGGCAATCCGGCCGAGCAGAGGAATCATGCGCTGCTCCCATTCCTTCTGGCTCAGGGCGCGCTCCGATCGCGGCACGAGTTGAATGTACAGCGAGGCGTTGCGGATCTCGCCATCGTCGCCCCCGCCCACGAACTCGACCACGTTGCGCACCTCGGGCGATTTAAGGATCAGCGCGGTGGTCGCGGCGGAGATTCTCGATGTGTCCTCCAGCTGCACCCCCGGCGGCAGCTCTATGTCCAGTTGCGAACTGGCAAAATCCTCCGGCGGCACGAAGGCCGTCGGTATCACCATGAGGATCATCACGGAGACCGCAAAGAATGCCGCCCCCGCGCCGATGGTCTTCCAGCGGTTCGCCACGCACCAGCGCAACAGTTTCAGATAGCGCGTCATCAACGGTCCGTCGCCGTGGGCGACCGCGACGGCGTCGCCGTGCAGCGCGTACGCGGCGAGCACGGGCGTGATCAGTCGCGCCACCATCAGTGAGATGAACACCGCGGCGGCAACCGTGAGGCCGAATTGCTTGAAGTACTGGCCCGTCACCCCGCCCATGAAGCTTACCGGCAGAAACACGGCGATGATGGTGAACGATGTCGCGACCACCGCAAGTCCGATCTCGTCGGCGGCGTCGATGGCGGCCTGAAAGCCGCTCTTGCCCATGCGCATGTGCCGCACGATGTTCTCGATCTCCACGATGGCATCGTCCACCAGAACACCGGCAACCAGCGACAGCGCGAGCAGCGTGATCTGGTTGAGGGTGAAGTCCATGGCGCGCATGAAGGCGAAAGTCGGAATGGCCGACAGGGGTATGGCGAGGGCCGAGATCGCCGTTGCGCGCCAGTTGCGCAGAAAGATCCAGACCACCACGACCGCAAGCACCGAGCCCTCGATGAGTGCGCTGATCGAGGAATGATAGGTCCGCAGCGTATGGTCGACCGTGGTTGACACCATTTGCAGGTGCACTGACGGATTCTCCGCGAGGATCTTGTCGAGCTCGGCCTGCACCGCGTCCGCCACGGTGACATCGGAGGATCCCTTCGCCTTGAACACGCCGAAGGTGGTCGCCGGCCGTCCATTGAGCCTCGCGATCGTGCGTATCTCGGCGACCCCGTCGCGCACGTCGGCGATGTCGCGCAGCCTGATCGATTTGCCGCCGCGTCCCGTGATCTGGGTGTCGGCGAGCGCCGCGGCCGATTTCGCCCCGCCGAGCACGCGTATGGCCTGTTCCCCGCCGCCGACCTCGGCGCGGCCTCCCGGCGCATCCAGATTAAGCGCCCGCAGTTGCTCGTTCACCTGCACGGCGGTCAGTCCCAGGGCCTGCATCCTCGCCGGATCGAGCTCCACGCGGATTTCCCGGTCGACACCACCGCCGCGCGACACCTGTGCGACGCCGGCGATGGCCAGCAGCCGCTTGGTGACTGTGTCGTCGATGAACCAGCTCAGCTGCTCGGGCGTCAGGGCGGTCGTGGTGACCGCGTAATAGACGATCGCGCCGCCCTCCACGTCGACCCGCTGAATGATGGGTTCGAGGATGCCGATCGGCAGGTCGTTGCGCACTTTGGCGACCGCATCGCGCACGTCCGTCACGGCGCGGTCGATGGGCGTGCCGATTTGAAATTCGAGGAACAGAGTGACCAATCCCTCGGTGATGCGCGTGGTGATGTTGCGCACGTTGCCGATGCTCGATATCGATCCCTCGATCTTCTGGGCGATCTGCGTCTCCATCTCGCTGGGCGCCGCCCCCGGCTGCGTGATGTTGACCTGCACCACGGGAAAGGAGATATCGGGCTGCAGGTTGATCGGCAGCCGTATAAAGGACACCACGCCGAGGAAGAACAGCACGACGAACAGCACGATCGGCGTGATGGGATGCCTTATCGCCCAGGCGGAGATGTTCTTCATGAACTGCCGATTCCGGGCGCCGAGGCGTTGACCATCTCGCCCTCCTGCAGGAATGCGCCCGCGGTCGCCACCACCCGATCCTGTGTGCCGAGGCCCTCCGCGATGGTCACCCCGTTGGCGATCATTCCCGAGACGCGCACGGCACGGCGTTCCACCCGATTCTGCCCATTGACGATCAGCACATAGCTGCCCTTCTCATCCGTCAACACCGCGGTTTGCGGCAGCACCGCGCGTTCGGCATTGCTCACCGTCACCTCGGCGCGCGCGAATGCCCCCGGGCGCAGATCCGGATTCGGAGTCAGCGCAATCCGAATGCTGCCGAGCCGCGTCTGTGGGTCGATGACGGCACCGAGCAGCCGAACGCGCCCCGGAAAATCCTGCGCGATTCCCGTCAGGTGCACGATCGCGGACTGTCCCACCCGCAGCAGCGGCAGATCCTGCTCCGCGATTTGGCCGCGCAGTTCGATTTCGCCGCCCTGCGACAGGCGGAACAACGGCTCGCCACCCGCGGTCGCGGTCTGTCCCAGTTCGACGGTGCGCGTCAGAATGGTGCCGTCCGCCGGTGCTCTTACCTCGGCCCGCGCCAGACGCGCCTGAGCTTCGGCGAGTTGCGCCGCGGCCACCTTGACCTTCGCCGCCGCGGTCACCGCCGTGGAGCGGCGCCGTTCGGTTTCCTCCGCCGACAGGGCGCCCGAGGCGCCCACCGCCAGTGCCCGGCGGTATTCGGCCTCGGCGAGTTCCGCCTCGGCGCGCATCTGTTCGAGGGTAGCCGCCAGGCTGCCGACCTGGGGCTGCAGCACGGATACATTGAGACGCGCCAGAATCTGGCCTCGCTTGACGCTGTCGCCGGCCTCCACGAAAATGGCCGCGACACGGCCACCGTCGCCCTCCACGCCGATGGGCACGTCATAGCGCGCCGCAATGGTGCCGGTGATATTCACCGTGGTGGGCACCGTGCTCATTGTCACCGCCGTCACGGTCACGGTCGGAATCGTCGGTTTGACGACGGCGTTTTTGGAGATCACGGCATGGGTGAGCCGCACGGCCAGCAGCGCCACGATCGCCACCAGCGCCGCCGCAACCAGCCAGGCGCCGCGCTTCATGACATGACGTCCCAGGGATAGGCTTCGCCGGACAATAGGAAACCCGCGAGCCGGTTCATCTCCTCATCTTCGTTTCGCATGATGCGCCGCACGTTCATGGCCATGCGTCGTTTCGCCTGTTGGGCGAACACCCGGGCGATCAGAACCGCCTGTTCGCCTGCGCCGCCCGGCATCGATGATAATGCAATCGACCGGGACAGGACACACAGGCCGACGAACAGATCGACGGCGATGTCAGCGAGCCTCTCAACCTCCTGCTGGCGATCGGTGATGGCGCTGCCGTGCTTGCGCAGCAGGAAATCGGATGCCTTGGCGAGTTCAAGGGTGTATTTCTCGTAGATGGCGGCCGCATCGGCCAGATTGGCGGGCACCCGGACCTGGATTTTCCCTCGACCCACGCCGGTGGCGTGGGTGAGGCGCTTTTCGGCGTATTCGCCCAGTACGCCGAATCCCTTGATGGGGTGGTTGAAAATGGCATCCATCGCCGTTTTCAGCTCACCGAGCGATTTGCCGTGCTCCTTCATGCCCGAAAAGGCCACGTACAGCCGCAAGACCTCGTTAGTGCCCTCGAATATGCTGAGAATGCGTGCATCCCGGACGATTTGCTCGTAAGGCAGGTCGCGCATGAAGCCCGCCCCGGCCGCGATTTGCAGCGCCTCATGCGCCGTGCGCTGCATTGCCTCGCTCGCAAAAATCTTGCTGATGGCGGCCTCGACCGAGTAATCCTCGTATCCCGAATCGACGTGGTGGGCCACCATCCATACGGCGCTTTCCGCCGCATAGCAATCAATGGCCATCTGCGCCAGCTTCTTGCGGATCAGGCCGAATTCAGCGATTGGCCGGCCGAACTGCCGGCGGGCGAGCGCCTGCCGGGTGGCCAGCCCGATTAGCGACTTCATGCCGCCCACGGCGCCGCCACCGAGGCCGGTGCGGCCGTTGTTGAGGATGGCCATGGCCACCTTGAAGCCCTTGCCTTCGGCGTCGAGCACGTTGTCCGCCGGAACGACGACATCCTTGAAATGCACCGTCGTCGTCGATGATGCGCGGATTCCCATCTTGTCCTCGTGTGCCCCATGACTCACACCCGGCCACGCCGCCTCCACGATGAAGGCCGTGATCTTGCCGTCCGGCGATTCGGTGCGGGCGAACACCGTGTACAGGCCGGCGATACCGCCGTTGGTGATCCATATCTTCTCACCGTTCAGGGTCCAGCTGCCGTCGGCATTTCTGGAGGCGCTGCTGCGGATGGAGGCCGCGTCCGATCCGGCACCCGACTCGGTCAGACAGAACGCCGCGATCAATTCCCCGCCGGCCAAGCGGGGCAGATAGCGCGCCTTCTGCGCCGGCGTGCCGAACAGCAGCAGACCCTTCATGCCGATCGAGCTGTGCGCACCGATGGTGAGGGACACGGAACTGTCATGCATACTGGTCTGGCAGAGCACGCGCGCGTAGCCGCCGTTCGACAGGCCGAGTCCGCCCAGCTCCTCGGGTATGATCAAACCGAACAGACCCAACTCGCGCAATCCCTGGATGAATTCGGCCGGCTGCGCCGACTCGCGGTCCCAGCGCCTGAAATCCTGCTGCCGTGGTTGCAGGAACTGATCGATGGCATCGACCATCATGCCGAGAACCTCCCGATCCTTGTCGCGCAGGCGCGGATAGGGAAACAGGTGCTCATTCAGTATGTCGCCGTCAAACAAGCCCTTTGCAACGCTCATGTACAACCCTCAATCGGCGATCTTGTCGATTACCAGATCGCGCACGCCGTCGTGTCCCACCTCGTAGGTCAGTTCGCCGTACAAATCCCCCGTGGCCGGCGTGGGCTGCCCGCTGAATGAAATGCGCGCCGTGATCGACACGTGCTGTCCGTCCGCCAATGCATGCCCGGGCAGCATCGAGTCCGCCCCCGACAGCTGCACCTGGCTGCCGAGGGCCGCGCTGCTGAGGCGCTTGGCGGCGAGCGGCGGTCCCCGGCTGCCCGGTTCGCGGGCAAAAACGAACAGGGCTGCGTCGCCGTGCAGGCGCGACTTGAGCGCGGGCGCCAGGGAAATATTGACCGTTGCGTGCGCGTCGGCGGCGCCGGCTGCGCCGGACGCAGCGGCGCCGCCGGGTACCGCGCCTGCGTCGGCCGGACCACCCGAAGGCTGCTCCAAGTCGGCGATCCGCGCGTCCAACATCTGTTCGATCTGGGGCGGGGGATGCAGCCTCTTGAGGGATTCCCAGCGGCTGCGCGCAAGGCCGTTGTCGCCGCGCACGGCGGCCGCGAAGCCGCCGTACAGCAGCGCCTTGGGATTGTCCGGTGCGTGTCTCAGTGCATCCTCGAACAAGTCGGCCGCCGCCGGCGTGATCTCACCGCCGTTTCGCAGGCTGATGGCCTCTCCCAGGCCGAGCGTGGCTTCGGGACTCGTGCTGTCCAGTCGATGCGCATGATCGTACGCCGCGATCGCATCATCGAGGCGCTGCAATGCTTCGTAGGAGCGGCCGAGCATGAGCCAGCCTTGCAGGTCGTTCGGCTGCTCGCGTAGGCGCGATTCGAGCTTGGCGACCATGGCGGCGATCTCCGGAGCTTCGGCGCGCGTCTGCATGGGCGCATTCCAGTCCCATGTCGACCAAAGCCGGTAGAAGCCGGCTGCCGCGCCGACCACCACCAGGGCGGCAACCGCGCCGATCACACGGTTGCGCCGGTCGCGCAGCAGCGGCGCGGCCACCGTGGCTGCCGCGATCACGGCCATGGCGGCCGCGACGATGAAAAATACGTGCATTTAGCGAGGACTCAAGTCGAACCGGCCGCCCCGTCATCCAATGGCATGCGCGAGCGCTGCTTTACGACGCGAACCACCACCGCGGCACCGATCAATAACATGATGAACGGCGCGCCCCAGATGAGCAGGGTTTTCGGCTCAAGCGGCGGATTGTAGCGCACGAACTCGCCGTAGCGGGCGGTCATGAAATCGAACACCGCCTCGTCGCTCTTGCCGCCGATCAGCATGTCGCGCACCTGACGGCGCAGGTCCTCCGCCAATGGTGCATTGGAATCGGCCACCGATTCATTCTGGCAGACCAGACAGCGCAATTCCTTCGTGATGCGCTCATAGCGGCTCTGCAGCGCCGGATCCTCGATCTGGCCGTTCGCATCGAGCGCGCCGGCGGCTGCCGCAGCGAGCGCCAGCAGCAGGCCCATCGCCGCCAGCGCGGCCGGGCGTCCCGTCGCGCGGCTCACGAGGCGCCCCCGCGCCGCGCGGCGGCGATGCGGGGCAGAAATTCCTCCCTCCATACCTCGAGTGTCATCGGAGCGATGTGCTTGAACAGCACCCGGCCGTCGGCCCCGACCAGGAAGGTTTCGGGCGCGCCGTAGACGCCCCAGTCGATGGCGGTTCTGCCCTCGGAGTCGAATGCAACGGCTTGATAGGGATTGCCGAGCGCCGTCAGCCACTGGCTGGCTTTGTCGCGATCGTCCTTCCAATCGAGACCCAGTATCGGCACGACATGCTGCTGCGAGATCGCGAGCAGGGTCTGATGCTCCTGACGGCAGCCGACGCACCAGGTGCCCCAGACGTTGAACACGTAGACCTGGCCCTTCATTGCGCCATTGCCGACCTGGCGCGCCGGATCGAGCACATCGGTCAGCGTGAAAATGGGCGCGGCCTTGCCGATCAGGGGCGACGGCAAGGCACGAATGTCACGGTTCGGATTGAGTCCGAAGGCGAACAGCACCACCAGGGCCACGAAAGCCGCGAAGGGCAGGAGAAACTTCCACATCAGGCAATGCCCGCCCGCGGCTCAGGATGACCCGGCGGAGATGCCACCGCCGGCGACTCGTCCGCCACTTTGAGGCGGTAGCGCCGGTCGGTGGCCGCGATGAACCCACCGATGGCCATGACCAGGGCGCCCAGCCAGATGTAGCGCACCAGAGGTTTGTACTGGATGCGCATGCTCCAGGCACCGCCACCCAGCGGGTCGCCCATGGCCACGAACAGATCGCGCGCCCAGTTCACCGAGATGGCCGCCTGGCTGTTGTCGGTCTGTTGCACCCAAAAATGCCGCTTTTGAGGCTTGAGGATGGCGACCGGCTTGCCGCCCCGCGTCACCTCCATCAGCGCCTCCACGGCGTCGTAGTTGGGTCCGCGCACGTCGGAGGAACGGACGAACTTGAAGTCGTAACCCGCGATGGCAAAGCTCGAACCGGGTTTCAGTGCCACGTCCTTCTCGATCTTGTAGCTCTCGACACCGCTCGCGCCGATGGCGAACATGCCCACGCCCAAATGGGCGATCGCCATGCCGAGGACCGCCGCCGTCGGCCGCTGGCGCTGACGCCAGCGCTGGATCGGCAAGGACAAGGCCGAAAAGACCACCCAAAAGCCCAGGGTGAAACCGAGCAGGCCCACCCAGCGAAATGCGCCGAACACCAACCCCTGGACAGCGACCGCGAGCAGCGCCGACAGCGCCAGCAGCCACCACAAGGGGTGCGCGGTCACCGACAGCTTTCCGCGCCGCCAGTTCGAGTGCATGCCGACGCTGAGGAATGCCAGCAACGGCAGCACCGGCACCAGGAACATCAGGGCAAATACCGGGGGTCCGACCGAAATCTTGCCGATCCCGAGCAATTCATACACCAGCGGCGACAAGGTGCCCCAAAACACCAGTCCCGCCACGCACACCAGGAGCACGTTGTTCACCAGCAGAAAGAATTCTCGCGAAAACACCTGGAATCCGCCCGGCACGTACAATTTGGGGGCGCGCCACGCATACAGGGTGAGCGAGCCGCCGATGGTCAGCACCAGAAATGCGAGGATATACAAACCGCGCGCCGGATCGGTGGCAAAGGAATGCACCGACACGAGCACGCCCGATCGCACCAGGAACGTTCCGACCAGGCTCAGCGAGAAGGCGAATATCGCGAGCAGCAGCGTCCAGCTTTTGAATATGCCGCGCTTCTCGGTCACGCTGAGCGAATGAACCAGCGCGGTGCCCACCAGCCACGGCATGAACGACGCATTTTCCACCGGGTCCCAGAACCACCAGCCGCCCCAACCGAGTTCGTAGTAAGCCCACCAGCTGCCGAGTGCAATGCCGATAGTTTGGAAAATCCATGCAAACAGGGTCCACGGCCGGGTCCATTTCGCCCACGCCTCATCGAGCCGGCCTTCGAGCATGGCCGCGACGGCGAAAGCGAAGGCCACCGAAAAGCCCACGTAACCCGTGTACAGCATGGGCGGATGTATGGCGAGCGCGAAGTCCTGCAACACCGGATTCAGATCCGCGCCGTCCGCGGCCGCCGGGATCAGCCGCAGGAAGGGATCCGAAGTCCACAACGTGAACAGCATGAAGCCGCCGCTGATCAACCCCATGACGCCGAGCACGCGGCTGGCGAAGCTTGGCGGCAGATGTCGGCTGAAGGCGGCGACCGCCAGGCTCCAGATGGAGAGGATCAGAATCCACAGCAACAGCGACCCTTCGTGGGCACCCCACAGCGCGGCCACCCGATAAAACAGCGGCAGCTGGGTGTTGGAGTTATTGGCCACGTAGGCCACCGAGAAATCATTGTTGATGAAACAGTACACCAGGCAGGCGAAGGCCACGGCGACGAATACGAACTGGCCGCTGACCGCGGGACGGGCCACCGCCATCCAAACCGGTTTGCCACGCCAGGCGCCCACCAAGCCAAAGAAAGCCTGTGCGAGACTCAGCACGAACCCGAGGATCAGCGCGAAAATTCCCAATTCCGGTGCCATTTGATTGCTCCAGCGGCGCTATTCAGCTGATCGGCTTGGCGCCGGCCTTCTTCTTGAGCGAGGCCGCCACTTCCGGCGGCATGTACTTCTCGTCGTGCTTGGCGAGCACCTCATCGGCCACGAAGGCTCCGTTCGGACTCATGCTGCCGTGCGCAATGATGCCTTGGCCTTCGCGAAACAGATCGGGCAGCACACCGGTGTATTCCACCGGCACCTGGTGCGCAAAATCCGTCAGTACGAACCTCACCTGCAAGTCGCCCGGCTTGCGCGTGACGCTGCCCTTGACCACCATGCCGCCGATGCGAAAGCGCTTGTCGGACGGCGCCTTGCCGGCGGCAATCTGGCTCGGATCGTAATAGAACATGATGTTGTCGCGCGATGCCATGACGGCGAGCGCCACCGACGCGGCAACGCCGCCCAGGATCCCCAGTACCACATATAGACGCTTGCGGCGCGGCGTCATGAGCGATCGCCCGCCATGATCGCGGCCCGTGCCGCGCGCATCAGCGCGCGCGAGTGGTAGCGGCGCGCCGACCAAACATTCCAGGCGAGCACCACCAGCGCGCCGGCGAAACACGGCCAGACGTAGCGCGCATAGCCGCCCATGGACCAGAAACCGTTGTTCATGATGCCCTGACCACCTCGCGTACCCAGCTGGACTGACGCTCCCGATTGAGCACCTCGCCCCGCAGGCGCAGGCACAGCACGCCGCCAAAGAACAACATGAACCCTAACAGCATCGATAGCAATGGCCAGAGCATGCTGCCCGGCATGGAGGGGCGGGCGAACTTCGCGACCGTCGCCCCTTGATGCAGTGAATTCCACCATTGCACGGAATAGTGAATGATCGGCACGTTGATCACGCCGACGATGGCGAGCAGCGCCGCCGCCCGGTCGCCGCGTCCCGGATCCTCGAACGCACTGCGCAGCGACATCACACCGACGTAGAGGAACAGCAGGATGAGCTCGGAGGTCAGGCGCGGGTCCCAGGCCCAATAAGTGCCCCACATCGGCCGTCCCCACAATGATCCCGTCAGCAGCGCCAGCACGGTGAACGACGCCCCGATGGGCGCCGCCGCCGCGGCGACCGCGTGCCCGATCTTGATGCGCCAGATCAATCCGATCCCGCCGGCAACCGCCATGAGAGTGTAAGCGCTCAAGGACAACCAGGCGCTCGGTGCGTGCACGTAGATGATCCGGAAGGCATCCCCCTGCTGATAATCGGGCGGAGCGAACACCAGCCCGTCGACCAGGCCGTAGCCGATGCACAGCGCGGCGCCGCCCAGCAACCAGGGTGCGAGCACGGCGGCCAGCCGATAGACGTAAGGCGGCGAAGCAAGCTTGTAAAACCAGTTCCACATGAATCCTTGACAACCCTCATTCGAGCGTAATTCGCAGTGCGGCCGTTGCCGCGAACGGCGCCAGCGTACTCGTCAACACACAGAGCGCGGCCAAAAAGTACAGCGGACCGGCCGCGCTCGCGCCGGATATTGCCCTGTCCGTGGCGCCCGCGCCAAATATCAACAGCGGCATGGCGAGCGGCAGCACGATCAAGGATAACAGCACGCTGCCTCGCCGCAGCCCCACCGTGAGGCCGGCGCCGATGGCGCCGAGCCAGCTCAAGGTCAATGTGCCCAACCCCAGACTGAGCAACATGGCCGGAAAGGCCTCGCGCGGTATGCCGAGCGCCACCGCGACCAGGGGCGACATTATGACCAACGCCGCGCCGCTCACCAACCAATGCGACAGGGTTTTGGCCGCCACGATCAGCCCGAGCGGCTGGCCGCACAGCGCCAGTTGCTCCAGGGTACCGTCCTCCGCATCGCCCTTGAACAGGCCCTCCAGCGACAACAGCGCCGATAGCAAAGCCGCAACCCACAGCACAGCGGGCGCCATGTCCCGCAACAGCGACAATTGGGGACTCAATCCCAACGGAAACAGGGCGGTGACGATCAGGAAGAACACCAGCGGCTGCAGCAGTTGGTCGGGCCTGCGGAAGTACAGACACATCTCGCGGCGCAACATGAGGCTCAGGACCTGCCAGGCACCGACATTCATGCCTGCAGTTCCAGACGCCTGAGGCCATCCAGCGCGTGGTGCGCGACGACCGCCCCCAGGCCGCCGCGCTCGACGTGTTCTCGCAGCAGCCGCGTGATCAGCTCGGCACCGGCGGCATCGAGATTCGTGAAGGGCTCATCGAGCAACCACACCCGAGCGCGCATGGCGAGCACCCGTGCCATGGCTACGCGCCGGCGCTGACCGGCCGACAGCACCCTCGCGGGCAGATCGGCGCAGGCCTCCACGCCGGTGCACGCCAGCGCGGCGGTGAGATCACCGGCACTGACGCGGCGCTTCAAGCCGACTGAAAAACGCAGATTCTCGAGCGCCGTCAAATCACCCTTGAGCGCCGGCTCGTGCGACGCGTAGGCGAGCAGCGCCTGATACTGCTCGCGAATTTCCGTGATGGCCTCTCCGCACCATGACACACGCCCTTGTTCGGGCCGCAGTAATCCGCACATCACCCGCAGCAGGGTGGTCTTGCCCGTGCCGTTCGGCCCGCTGATCTGCAGCAGTTCACCCGCCCGCAGCTGCAGGCTGACGCCTCTGAGCACGTGGCGATCGCCCCGCCAGACGTGGACCTGATCGAGGCTGAGAGCGGCGCCGCTATTCATGGAGCGGCGAGCTTAGCTAAATCAATTACTTGAAGCCACCGACAAATCACCTGTTCGCCGATGCAAAACACAATCAGTGCAGAGCGCCGCGGCAACTACGTATCGACGACGCGGCTGCGCCGGCTGAAGATGACCAATATGTCAGGTTGCGGACAGACGCGATCAACCAGGGAAAATGATTGGAGGATGCTGCGCATGCGCCAGATTCGAATCGGCCGGGCGTCGGGGCTGCTTGGATTTATGCCATGGGGATTCGGATTATATGTCGCCCTGACGACTCCGAGCTTCGCGGTGCCGAGCTTCGCCCGACAAACCGGCATGGCCTGTGCGGCCTGCCACACGGTCTTTCCGGAACTGACCCCCTTCGGCCGCGAATTCAAGCTGAACGGCTATGTGCTCGACAACATCAAGCAGATCACGGGGATCACCACCGAAAACCGCGAAACGCTGTCCCTGAACTCGCTGCCGCCCATCAGCGTCATGCTGCAGATCTCCTACACCCACACCGGCGCAGCACTTCCCGACAGCGCCGTCCAAGGTGCGCTCGCCAAGGACGGCGACGTGCTGTTCCCGCAGCAGGCGAGCTTTTTCTACGCCGGCAAGATCGCCGACAATCTCGGCGCCTTCATGCAGCTCACCTATGACGGCGCCGCCGACCAATTCGGATTCGACAATACGGATGTGCGCTACGCGCGGCACGTCGATATCGGCAGCCGGCCGGAATCGCAGAATCACAGCCTGGTGCTGGGGATTACCGTCAATAACAACCCCACCGTCCAGGACGTTTGGAACACCACCCAGGCCTGGGGATTCCCCTATTCCGGCAGCAGCACCTCGCCCACACCGGCCACTTCCACCAAAATCGACAGCGGCAACGGCGGCCTCCAGCAGAATGCGGGGGGTATCGGTGTGTACGCCTGGCTGAATGATTGTCTGTACGGCGAGATCAGCGTGTATTCCGCGGTCAAGCTCGGCGGTGTCCACCCGCTGGACAGCACCCAGAGCCAGGTCCTGCACGGCGTGGCTCCCTACTGGCGGCTGGCGTACGAGAAGCGCTGGGACCGCAACTCCCTGATGGTGGGTGCCTACGGCATCGACGCCAGCATCCATCCGGGCAATGGCCTGCCGCTGCAGGGCCCGCCGGACAAATACCGCGACGTCGCCGGCGACCTGCAATATCAGTTCATCGGCGAGGATCATATTTTCACGGTGCTGTCGACCTATATCGCCGAAAAACAGACGCTGGATGCGAGCTTCGCCAACATGCTGGCGGCCAACGACGACAACACCCTCGACACCTTCAAGCTCGCGGGTGAGTACAGCTATCAGCGCACCATCGGCGGATCGCTGGCGTTCTTCAGCACCACCGGCAGCGGCGATGCCCTTCTCTATGCACAGGCGCCGGTGGTCGGCAGCCTGAACAACAGCCCGGATTCGCGCGGCTACATCGCCGAGATCAATTATCTGCCCTTCCTCAACACGAAACTGCAGCTGCAATACACGGTCTACGACAAGTTCAACGGCCTCGGCACCAATTACGACGGCGCCGGCCGCAATGCCAGCGACAACAACACGCTGTATTTGCTGGCATGGGTAAATTTCTAAAGGAGTTCCGCGATGTCGAGCCGATTCCTTGCAGTGGCCTTGAGTACATCGCTGTATCTGGGCGCACTCGCGCACGGCGCCGACGCTCCTTTGCAGAAGACCCTCGTGACCTGCGGCACCTGCCATGGCATCAACGGCCGCAGCGTCTCTCCGACCTTTCCGAATCTGGCGGCGCAACAGGCACCGTATATCGAACTGCAGCTGAAGGCATTCAAGGAGCAGACCCGCGCCGATCCCGATGCACAGGCCTATATGTGGGGCATGGCCTCCCAGCTCAGCGACGGCATGATCAGCCAGTTGGCGGATTATTTTTCCAAACAGCCGCCGGCGCCCGGCAAGCTGGAGAAACCGGCGCTGATCGCCCAGGGCAAGCGGCTGTTCGAGGAAGGTGTGGCCGCCCAGGGCATTCCGCCCTGCGCCTCATGCCACGGCGCGCATGCTGAAGGCATGGCGACATTTCCGCGTCTCGCGGGACAGCATTCGCCGTACCTGCTGAAACAACTGCTGGTGATTCAAAGCGTGCTGCGTACGGCACCGGTGATGCACGGAGTGGTCAAAAACCTGACCAAGGACCAGATGCAGGCCGTGGTGACCTATCTGGAATCGCTGTGACCCTGCCGCGCACCGCTTTCACCACTGAGCGCAAGGGTCATGCGCACCAGTTGCGCCAGGGAGTTGGCCTGCATCTTTTCCATGACTCGGGCGCGGTGGATCTCCACCGTGCGCTGGCTGACACCGAGATCGGCCGCCACCACCTTGTTCGGCTTGCCGTTGGTCACCAGTTCGAGCACCTCGCGTTCCCGCGGCGTGAGCGACTGCAGGCGTTCGCGAATGCTGTCGCTGCGCCCGAAGGCCCGGCGGTTGACGGCATCTTTTTCGAGCGCCCGCTGCACCCGATCGATCAGATCCTGGTCGCGGAAAGGCTTTGACAGAAAATCGAAGGCACCATGCTGCATCGCCTCCACGGCCATGGATATGTCGCCGTGACCGGTGATGAAGATGACGGGGATCATTGCGCCGCGCAGATTGAGCTGCTGTTGCAGCTCCAGGCCGCTCATGCCCGGCATGCGCACATCGACGACCAGACAGCCTGGTTGGTCCGCCGAGTAGCGCGGCAGGAATTCCTGCGCGGAGGCGAACACGCCGACCGGCAGATTGATCGACTTGAACAACAACTTGAGCGATCCGCGTACGGCATCGTCGTCATCGATCACGAATACCGTTGGCGGAGCCATTTTCACGATCGAGTTTCCTGAATTACCGGCAGCCGAAATAAAAAACAAGAACCCTCGGGGACGTTCGGCTGGTATTCGATCTTGCCCCGATGAGCCTCGATGATACTCCGGCTGATCGCCAGGCCCAAGCCGGTGCCGTCGCTTTTGGTGGTTGCGAACTGCGTGAAGAGCCTGGGCAGAAACTCGGCCGACACGCCCGAGCCGTTGTCGCACACCCGCACCTCCAGCTGATCTTCACCGTGCATTTCAGTATGGATGACGATTTCGCGTTTGCCGTGTTCCCGGCAATCAACCGCCTGAACGGCGTTTCGAACCAGATTGAGCAGCACCTGCTGGATCTGTATCGGGTCGATGTCGACCCAGAGCAGATCGGCGCCGAGATCGAGGCTGATGCGCACGTCGTTCATCCGGGCATCGGCGCGCGTGAGCGGTCCGAGTTCCTCGATGAGCACGTTGATTTGCACCGGTTCGCGCTGGGTCTCGCGGCTGCGCACCAGGCTGCGCAGCCGCCTGATGATCTCCCCGGCGCGCAGCGCCTGCGCGGCGATCTGTTCAAGCGCCTCGCGAACCGCTTCGTTGTGCGACTGGTCGGCCTGCAGCAGACGACGGGCGGCCTGCGCATAGGTGGTGATGGCGGACAGGGGCTGATTGATTTCGTGGGAGATGCCGGAGGCCATTTCGCCCATGGTCGCCAGGCGCGAGACATGGGTTATGCGTTCGTGCGCCTGACGCGCATCCGCCTCCGCACGACGCGCATCCGTGACATCGTCGCCCGAACACAGCACCCCGGTCACGGCGCCGACGGCATCCGCGATCGCCACATACCGCCAGGCGATGGTGCGCATCTCCCCGCCCGGCCTGCAAACACGGTACTCGTCGTACACCGGACCCTGCGCGTGCCGCTCGAGGAATGCGTGAAATTGCGCCGATGCACCCGCCCGCTCCTCCGCCGGCACCACCGCCTCGAACCACTCCGCTCCGAGCAGCGTCCTTTCCTCCGCGTCCAGGACCTCGCAGCCCTTGCGGTTGACCAGGGTGACACGGCGGTTCGGGTCGAGCACGACGAGGACGGCCTGCACGGCCTCCAGATAGCGATTGGCGCGGTCCCGTTCTCGCACCACCGCGGCGAGCGCCTGATGACGCAGCGTCAGATCGTGCACGAAGCCGACATAACGCGGCGGATGGGTTTTCGCGATGCGTCCCACGGAGAGAAACCCCGGGAACACCGAACCGTCCTTGCGGCGATTCTCCACCTCGCGTCCGATGCCGATGATGTGTGCGACACCGGTGCGCTCGTAGCGCTCCATGTAGGCATCGTGATTATTTCGATCCTTGTCGGCCATCAGCAAATTGACGTTGCGGCCCAGCACCTCGGCTGCCGCATAGCCGTAGAGCCGCTCCGCGGCCTGATTGAACACTTCGATGCAACCGCGACTGTCGATCAGGATCACCGCATCCACCGTTGCATCGAGCAGCGCGCTCAGTTCGGATGCCGGGCCGGTATCGTTCATGATCCGGTCCCGGCCCCTGCCGCGACGGCGGCCGCCGCATAGGTACATCTACCGATGGCCGGGATGGTTCTGCGCATTGTGACCCTTGCCATCGACGCGTAGTTTGCGCAACGATGCAGAAGACTTCGATTCTGTTGGTGATCGAGCGCGAAGACGCCATCCATCGCAGCGTCAGCCGCGCGCTCATGCTTGCGCGCTACCTGCATGCGCGCCTCGACATCATGTTCTGCGACATCGCGGGTCCCTCGATGCGGCCGTCGTCCACCGCGCTGTCGAGCGTTTCGAAGGACGCCCGGGACTACTTGTTCTCCTTGCGCAACTACATCATAGCGCCGGACATCGAAATTACAACGAACGCCGCTTTCGAAGGCACGGTGGCCGAGCACGTTCTTCGCAAGCTGCAATCCAATTCCTGCGCGATGGTGATCAAGAGTGTGAGTCGGGTGCATGATGGGCTGGTTGACGCACGGCCTGCGTGGGATCTCATCCGCAATTCTCGAGCACCACTGCTGCTGACCCGCGGCGAGCCCTGGCACCCCAAGCCGCGATTCGCTGCGGCCGTCGATTTCATGAACCGGCGCAGTTCGGGTCAGCCGCTGGCCGTCGCGCAGATCGGCGAGTCGTTGCGCCTCGCCTGTGACGCGCAGTTGGATCTGATCCGCGTTCAAGCCCCGGACGCGCAGGGGGAACCATCCGAGGATTGGCGCCTGCAGGGGCTGGGCCGCCAGCTCACGATTGCGGCGCAGCGCTTGCATACCATCGCCGGGCACGCGGGGGACGCCCTGCCGCGCTTCGTCGCGCAGCAGGACTATGATCTGCTTGCCATCGGCGCCGCGGATGCCCCCGGGGACGTCCAAGAACGCGGCCTTCTCGAGCATCTGCTGAGATTGACGCTTTGCGACCTGCTGTTCGTCAACACCGCGCAATCCGATCCGCAGCGCACGCCGAACCGCTGGCCGGACGCCCCGGTCTCCGTTCGCGGGTGAGCCTGAGCATCAAGGATGCAGATGCTGCAGCGGTCCGAGCACCGTGATCACCCCGAACACCAGCAGCAGCGCTCCGGCGGCGGCATGCCATTGGCGCGCCAGGGCGTGGCGCCAGATCTGCGCGCCGGCCAGACTGCCGCCGAACATGGCGGGTAGCGTGCCCAGTCCGTACAGCAGCATGGTGGAGGCGCCTTTGGCGGCGCCGCCCGCGAGCGCCGCGAACACCAGCATTGAATAAACGAGACCGCAGGGCAGCCAGCCCCACAGGGCACCGAGCAGCAGCGATCCGGCGAGCCCACGCGAGGGTATGGATCGCGCGATCGGCGCGAAGCGTCTCCACAGTGCGGCGCCCAGCCGTTCGAGGCCGCCCAACAGTCGCCAGCCGAACAGGACGCGAAGCGCCATGCCGATGAGCAGCGCGCCGGCGGCGGCCCGCAACACCAGCGCCAGGCGCTCCGTATCGAACAGCGCAGCCATTGCGCCGCCGAATGCCCCGCAATTCGCGCCGGCGACGGCATAGCTGCCGATGCGCCCGAACTGGTGGATGACGGCATGTCCGAATGCCGCCGACCGCCGGACCCCGCTATGCCGCGCGCGCATGCCGAGGGCACCGGCGATGCCGCCGCACATGGCCACGCAGTGCACACTCGCGGCGATCCCGGCCACGAAGGCCGCCGCGAGCGGCAGGGGACCCGCCGCGGCCAGCTGGTGATGCATGTGCATCACGGCGGCGCGCTCCCGCCGGCGGGAGGCTGGGGGGGCTTGCTGTCGTCGTCGGTGAGGATTTCCCAGGCCGGCGAATCCAGCTCGTCGAACTGCCCCGCGCCCACCGCCCAGAAAAACGCCCAAACCGCGAATCCCACCAGCACCAGACTGAGCGGGATGAGAACGAACACGATGCTCATGATGAAGATCTCCCGACAAGCGCGGCCGCCGGCTCCGTTGCGGCCGGCGCGGCGGTGGGCGCCGGCCGGCGCATCACCCGCATTGAATTGAGCACGACCAGGATCGAGCTCAACGACATGCCGATGGCCGCAAGCCACGGCGGCACCCAACCCATGGCGGCGAGCGGCATGGCGGTCAAATTGTAGCCCGCCGCCCACACCAGATTCTGCTTGATGATGCGCTGCGCACGCCGCGCGAGGAGGAAGGCACCGGGCAGCGCATCGAGCGAATCGCCCATCAGGATCAGGTCGGCGCTCGCGAGCGCCAAGGCCGATCCGCGCCCCATGGCGATCGACACGCCGGAGCCGCCGAGCACCGGCGCATCATTGATGCCATCGCCGACCATGGCGACGAATTCACCCCGCGCGGCGAGTGCGCGGATATGCTCGAGCTTGTCCATCGGGGATTGCCGTGCGCGATAGCGGCTGATTCCGCATTGCCGCGCGAGGCGGCCGACCGCCTCCGCCGAATCACCGCTCAGGATCTGCACTTCGAGGCCCTGTTCTTCCAGCAACGCGACTGTGCGTGCGCTTTCGGCGCGCGCAGCGTCGCCGAGAGTGAAGGCCGCCAGCTCGACCCCGGCTTTGCCGAGCACGATCGCCGCATCGTCATCGGCTTTCGCCGCGATGTCCTCAGCCGCGGTGCCGGCCTCTGCGCCGCCGGCCGCCGCGAAGGCGCGTGTGCCGATCCGGTACCTGGCACCCTCGACCACGCCTTCGATGCCCGCGCCGGCGACGATCCGCACGTCGGATGCGACCGATCGCGCAACCGCGCCGCTGAAGGCCCGAGCGATCGGATGCTCGGACGCCACCTCCAGCGAGGCTGCGATCGCCAGGCATTCGTGCGCCGGCAGTTCCGCACGCGGCATGCAGCGGCCGATGGTCACGGTGCCTTGGGTCAGCGTGCCGGTCTTGTCGAACACGACGCACGTGGCCCTGGCCAGACCCTCCACCGCATCCGCATGCGTCACCAGCACGCCGCGCCTCGCCAATGCCGCGTTGGCGCTCGCCACCGCCACCAAGGTCGCCAGGGACAAGGCACAGGGACAGGCCACGACCAGCACCGCCAGCGTGGCGGCGAACGCCCGGTCCGGATCGACCGCCAACCAGAACACACAGACCAGCGCGGCACCGATCAGCACCCGCGCCAGGAAGCGGCTTGCGGTCAGGTCGGCCGCCCGCGTGACGCGCGGCCGCTCCGCCTGCGCGCGATTGAGCAGCGCCACGATGCTGGCAAGCAGCGTCGCAGGCCCAACCGCCGTGATGCGCATGCGCAGCGGCGCATCGAGGTTGATGGTGCCCGCCGCGACGCGATCGCCGACGGCGCGGCTCACCGGTGTCGATTCGCCGGTCAGCATGGATTCGTCGACGCGGGTCGCCCCGAGCGTGATCTCCCCGTCGGCGGGCACGACCTCCCCGGTGCGCACCAGCAAGCGGTCCGCGACCGCGAGCTGCCCGACGGTCACGTCCTGGATGGCACCCGCCTCGGCGGGCGCCAGGCGGTGCGCGGTCACCGGCAACAGGCGGCTCAGTGAATCGGTCACCCCGACGCTTTGATGGCGCGCAATCATCTCCACATAGCGGGCTATGCTCAGAAAGAAGATGAACATCGTGACCGAATCGAAATAGACCTGTCCGGCGTGCCGCCAGGTGTTGATCACGCTGGCGCCGTACGCGAGCAGCAGGCCGACGCTGACGGGCACGTCCATGGTGATGCTGCGCGAGCGCAGCGCCTGGGCCGCGCCCTTGAGGAACGGCCAGCCTGCGTACAACATCACGGGCGTGGCAACCAGCAGGCTGACGATGCGCAGATACGCCCTGATGGCCTCATCCATGCCGTTGAAATCCCCGGAATACATGGCCACGGCGAACATCATCACCTGCATCATGCCGAGTCCCGCGACGGCCAGCCGTTTCAGGATCGCGCGCCGCTCGTCGCGCACCTGCAGGTGGGAGCTCTCCGGCGTCACGGGGTGCGGCCGGTAGCCGAGTTCGGCAATGGCGCGCAGCACCCGCGACAGGGCGACCCGGTCCGGATTCCACACCACCTGGGCGCGGCCGCTCGCCGTATTCACGCTGGTGCGCACCACGCCGTCGATGCGCTGCAAGGCGCGACCGATGAGCCAGCTGCACGCGGCACAGGTCAGACCGTCGATCAGCAGGATGACGGCACGCCCGTCAGGCTCCTGCCGGCACAGCGATGCAATCACCGCAGGCTCGTCATAAGCAAGCCATTCACCTATTTCCGTCGGCCTGACCGACGGTGCGGTGCGGAACCGGTAGAAATCCTCGAGGCCCAGGCCGGCGATCAGCTGCAGCGCCGCCCGGCATCCCGGGCAGCATAGGGCGACTTCCGCATCGCCCAGCCGCACCCACTGCACCGCGCGGCCCGCCAGGGGCTCGCCGCAGTGGAAGCACTCGGAGGGTGCGGTCATGCGCTCATTCCGCCGGCGGCACGACGGAATTCGACGGGTGTCCCCGCTCGATCGCCTTGTCCGCGTGCGGCGTGCGCACGTCGGCCTCCGGATTCTGCAGTATCAGCACCATGGTGATCACCCCGGCGATCACCGATGCCACCGGTGGGGCTATCACCAGCCACATGATCGGATAGTGGTACCAGGATTTGCTCTGCGCTTGAGTGGGCATTGTCCTTCTCCGTTGCAAAATTTTACGGTTCGGCGAAAAATCGGGCGCGGCTCGTCACCCGGATGCGCGGCTCGTCCACCGCCTGGGCCGAGATCAGGAAATTGCGGCCGCCATGCTCCTGACCGCCCGGAACGCGCACGCGCGCCACCACGGTCTTCACTTCCTCGGCATTGACGAACTGGGTCGGCGAATCGCTGTCGACCACCGCGTTCGGCAGATTCGACGCCGACAGCTTGAATTCGTGGGCCTGCTGATCCTTGTTGATGATGCGGATGCTGTAGACGTTTTCGATCCGGCCGTCATTGAGCTCGCGATACAGCGCATTGCGGTCCCGCAACACGTCCACATCGAGCGGCATGCGGTGCGACACCGCGAAGGCGAATCCCACCACCAGCAGGCACAACAGCGACGCGTACACGAGTATTCTTGGTCTGGCGATGCGGGTTGGCTTGCCGTCGATTTCGGCCTGGGTGGCATAGCGCACCAGCCCGCGCGGCGAGCCGACCTTGTCCATGACCTCATCGCAGGCGTCGATGCAGGCGGCACAGGCGATGCATTCGTATTGGAGTCCCTTGCGGATGTCGATGCCCGTCGGGCAGGCCTGGACGCACAGCGTGCAGTCGATGCAGTCGCCGAGGCCGGGGGGCCGGAGGGCCGCGTCGCGGCCGCGCGATCCACGTGGCTCGCCGCGCTGCGCGTCGTAGGAGATGATCAGGGTGTTGCGGTCGAACATGGCGCTCTGAAATCGCGCGTAGGGACACATGTACTTGCACACCTGCTCACGCAGGTAGCCCGCGTTCCCATAGGTCGCGAAACCGTAGAACAGGATCCAGTACCATTCCCAGGAGCTCAATTTCAGCGCCGCGACCCCCGCCGCGAGTTCGTGGACCGGCACGAAGAATCCGACGAAGCTGAAGCCGGTGAAGACCGCAAAGGAGACCCAGAGGATCTGCTTGGCGGCCTTGCGCAGCAGTTTTTGCGCCGTCCACGGCCCCTTGTCGAGCTTGATGCGCCGTGCCCACTTGCCCTCCGTGAGCCGTTCCATCCACACGAACACCTCGGTCCAAACGGTCTGCGGGCAGGCATAACCGCACCACAATCGGCCGCCCACCGCCGTAAAAAAAAACAGGGACAGCGCCGCAATGATCAGCAGCCACGTGAGCAGATAGAAATCCTGCGGGAAGAAGGTCAGGCCGAAGATGTAGAATTTGCGCGCCGGCAGGTCGAACAGCACGGCCTGTCGGCCATCCCATCGCACCCAGGGCAGCCCATAGAACACGCCGAGCAGGCCGGCCACCGCGAGGATGCGCAGCCGCGCGAAACGCCCGCCGACCTCGCGGGGATAGAGCTTTTGATGAGCGGCGTATAGCGAATCATCCGCCGCGGCCACGGGTGCCGTCACGAGTGCGGCCGTGATCTGAGCATATAGGCCGTCAGGGCGGCGGCCGACAAGGTGAAGGCCCAGAAAAAGAAGAAACCGGCCGCATAGGCGACCGGCCGCAGGGCAAGCCAGGTCGGCGGCAATTCATCCGAACCGAGCAGCATCGGGTCGAAGTAGGCGAAGAAAACCATGGTTTCCGCCGAGGCGGCCAGAAACGACGTCCACACGCTCACCGCAATGCCTTCCCGAAGAGCAGACCATTCCAGCGGCGGCGGCTGATCCTCGGCCTCCATGACTACGGCGATACCGCGCCAGCCGCCGGCGGCGCGGCGGCCGCGGTGTGCGGCGACAGGCTGTAAACATAGGCGGCGAGCAGCCGTACCTGGGTTTCGCCGAGGCGCTCGAGCTGGCCCGGCATGTGATTGGTTCTGCCGGCGTTGATCGAAACGCGAATGTCACCCTCCGAGCCGCCATGCAGCCAGATGTCATCGGTCAAATTGGGCGCGCCGAGCGCCAGATTGCCCCTGCCGTCCGCGCCATGGCAGCCGGAACACAGGGTCAGGAATTGCGCCTTGCCGGCCTCCGCCAATTGCGCAGGCGCGGCGCGCCCGCTCAGGGTTTCCACGTACGCCACCAGCTGCTCGACACCCTGCGGCCCGAGCACCGGCCCCCAGGCCGGCATCAGTCCGTCCCGGCCCTGCGCAATGGTCAGATAGATGGCCTGCGGACTGCCGCCCCACAGCCAATCCGCATCGGTCAGGTTCGGAAACCCCTTGGCGCCACGCGCATCGGAGCCGTGGCAGGCGGAGCAATTGAGCGCGAACAGATTCTTCGCCGTGGTCATCGCACCCGGATCCTGCGACAGATCCTCCAGGCTCATTCCCGCGAGGGGTGCAAACCGCTGTTCGAAAGCCTGATGCGCGGTCTGCTCCTCGGCCTGCCACTGCGACACCTCGGTCCAATGCGCAATGCCGCGAAAGCCGCCCAGACCGGGAAACACCACCAGATACCCGAGCCCGAACACGATGGTCAGTATGAACAGCCACAGCCACCAGCGCGGCAGGGGATTGTTGTACTCCGTCAGATCCCCGTCCCAGACATGGGTGGTCTCGCCCGCCGCCTGCTTCGTGCTGCCGCGCGTCGTCCACCACATGAGCCACACCGCTCCGGCGATGTTCGCCAGCACCACGACGGCAATCACGATCCCCAATCGTTGGCTCATGGCAGCTTGCTCCCCGGCGCCGGCACATCCTCCTCGATGGGCAGGCGCGCCATGGCATCGAACAGCTTTTTGCGGCGGCCGCTCCACGCCCACAGCGTGAGGGCGACGAAGAGAAGCATGAGAACCAGCGTGATCACGCCACGCACGATGCCGATCATGGTGTTGTATCTCCGTGAAATTTCAACCCTTGCAAATAGGCGATCAGCGCATCCAATTCGTTGTGTCCGGCGACCTGCGCGGCCGCGGCGCTGATTTCTTCATCCGTGTACGGGGTCCCGATGCTGCGCAGTGCGCGCATCTTGGCGGCGACCTCCTGCCCGTCGACGCCGGCCTTCGCCAGCCAGGTGAAGCCGGGCATGTTGGACTCGGGCACCACGTCGCGCGGATTGTTCAGATGGATGCGATGCCATTGATCCGAATATCGTCCGCCGACCCGCGCCAGATCGGGTCCGGTGCGCTTCGAGCCGAATTGGAAGGGATGGTCGTATACCGCCTCCCCCGCCAGGGAGTAGTGGCCGTAGCGCTCGGTTTCCGCCTGCAGCGGCCGCACCATCTGCGTGTGGCACAGGTAGCAGCCCTCGCGCACATAGACATCCCGGCCGGCAAGTTCCAGCGGTGGGTAGGGCTTGATTCCCGGTGCGGGCGCTATCACCGATGCCTGGAAGTACAGCGGCACGATCTCCACCAGGCCGCCGACGCTGATGACGATGGCAATCAGGGTTCCCATCAGCCACGCCTTCGTTTCCACCATTTCGTGATTCATCTATAGTCTCCGCCTCGAATTCAAACCGGCGCGGGTATGGCGATCGAATCCGTGCTCGCATCGGACGCCGTCACGGTCTTGATCACGTTGTAGAGCATGATGAACATGCCGATCAGGAACAGCAGGCCGCCGGCCAGGCGGACCTCGTAGAAGGGATAGGTCGCCTTCAGCGATTCCACGAACGTGTAGGTCAATGTGCCGTCAGGATTGGTGGCGCGCCACATGAGTCCCTGCATCACGCCCGCGATCCACATGGATGTCACGTACAGCACGACGCCGATGGTCGCGATCCAGAAGTGCACGTCGATGAGGCGGATGTTCCACATCTCCTTGCGGCCGAAGAGCTTGGGAATCAGCGAGTACATCGAACCGATGGTCATGAAGGCCACCCAGCCGAGGGCCCCCGAGTGCACGTGACCGATGGTCCAGTCCGTGTTGTGGGACAACGCGTTGACGGTCTTGATCGACATCATCGGCCCCTCGAAGGTCGACATGCCGTAGAAGGACAGCGAAACAATCAGGAACTTGAGGATCGGATCGGTGCGCAATTTGTACCAGGCGCCGGAAAGCGTCATGATGCCGTTGATCATTCCGCCCCAGGACGGCGCCAGCAGGATCACCGAAAACACCATGCCCAGCGACTGTGCCCAGTCGGGCAGCGTCGTGTAGTGCAGATGATGCGGGCCGGCCCACATGTATATGGAAATGAGCGCCCAGAAGTGCACAACCGACAGCCGGTACGAGTAGATGGGCCGCCCCGCCTGCTTGGGCACGAAGTAATACATCATGCCGAGGAAGGCCGCCGTCAGAAAGAAACCCACGGCATTGTGACCGTACCACCACTCCACCATGGCGTCGACCACGCCCGAATAGATGACATAGGACTTGGTCAGGGACACCGGGATCGCCAGATTGTTCATGATGTGCAGAACGGCGATCGTGATGATGTAGGCGGCAAAGAACCAATTGGCAACGTAGATGTGCCTGACCTTGCGGATGGCCAGTGTGCCGAAGAATACGAACGCGTAGACCACCCAGATCACGGCAATCAGCAGGTCGATCGGCCACTCGAGCTCGGCATATTCCTTGCCCTGCGTGATGCCGAGCGGCAGCGTGATGGCCGCGAGCAGGATCACCAATTGCCACCCCCAGAAGGTGAACGCGGCGAGCTTGTCGGAAATCAGCCGCACGTGGCAGGTGCGCTGCACGATGTAATACGAACTCGCGAACAGAGCGCAGCCCCCGAAGGCGAAGATCACCGCGTTCGTGTGCAGCGGCCGTAGTCGTCCGTAGCTCAGCCATGGCAGGTCGAAATTCAGCGTCGGCCAGATCAACTCCGCGGCGATGAAAACCCCGACCGCCATCCCGACGATGCCCCAGATGATGGTCATGATCGCGAACTGGCGAACCACGGTGTCGTTATAGGCCACAGGGATACCCTGCGCGGATGCTGGCGCGCTCTGCATGTCGTTGGACCTCGGGAAAGTTTTAGGAATGCCCCACGCCGCAATGCTAAAAACTTCCATGCGCGGTCGAAATAGGCAGAAATCCAGGCGTGCTAGGTGGAATTACATATATCCATGCCGTTGAGTTCGTTGAAACTTGTTGCCACGCCGCGAGCCGGGAGCCGTTCGATGAGTAACGTTTGTTTCGACCCTGATTTGATGCGCCGCTACGATCGCGATGGGCCGCGCTACACCTCGTATCCCACGGCCGTGCAGTTTCGCGAAGGGCTGGCGCCCGACCTCTACGAGCGCACCGTGCGGTGCAGCCGTGGAGCGCAGGAACGCAGTCCCCTCTCGATCTACGTGCACATCCCCTTTTGTTCCAGCCCGTGCTTCTATTGCGGCTGCAACAAGGTGGTGACCCGGCAGATGGGACGCGCCGACGAGTACTGGCGGCAGCTGACCGCCGAGATCTCGATGCGCGGCGAATACTTCGACCGCACGCGCCCGGTCGAACAGCTGCACTTCGGCGGCGGCACACCCACGTTTTTGCCGCCGCATCGGCTGTCGGGACTCATCGACGCGCTGGCCCGGAACTTTCAGCTCACCGACTCGGCGGCCCGGGATTATTCCATCGAGATAGATCCGCGCACCGTCGACACCGCGTTCCTGCGCCAGATCCGCTCGCTGGGTTTCAATCGGATCAGCCTCGGCGTTCAAGACTTCGATCCCGACGTGCAGCATGCGATCAATCGCGTACAGCCCCCCGACCTGGTCGGCGATCTGCTGGAACTCGCCCGCGGCTTCGGCTTCGGATCGATCAATTTCGATTTGATCTACGGTTTGCCGAGGCAGTCGACTTCGACCTTCGCGGCGACTCTCGAGCGCGTGGCGGAAATGCGGCCAGACCGTCTGGCGGTTTACGGCTACGCGCACATGCCGCAGATATTCAAGGCACAGCGGCAGATTATTCGTTCCGAACTGCCGGACGCCGCGACCCGTCTCGCGCTGCTGCAACTGGCGGTCAACCGGCTCACCGCCGCCGGCTACGTATACATCGGCATGGATCATTTCGCGCTGCCGGCCGACGGTCTCGCGCAGGCTCAGAAGAACGGGACGTTGCAACGCAGCTTTCAAGGGTACACCACCCATGCCAGCCGCGATCTGGTCAGCCTGGGGGTGAGCGCCATCGGGCAGGTGGGCGAGTTGTACATCCAGAATGAGAAGACGCTGGCAAAGTACGGCGAGGCGGTCGATGCCGGCAGACTCCCCGCGCATCGCGGCGTGGTCATGAGCGAGGACGATATGCTGCGCAAAGACGTCATCCAGCAGATCATGTGCCATGGGATCATCGACCTGCCGGCGACCGAGCGGCGATTCGGCATCGAGTTCGACCGCTACTTCGACGCCGCACTGCCCCGCCTTCGCACCCTGCAGTCCGACGGGCTCATCGATCGTGACGAGACGCGCATCAGCCTGACGGCACGGGGCCGTCTGCTGATGCGAAATGTGGCCATGGCATTCGATGCGTACGTGGACCCCGCCGTGGCCCAGCCGCAGATGTCGCGGGTGATTTAAAGGCAATGCGCCGCCCATACCGGCAGTGCGGCGCTCAAGTTCGCCGGACAGGTGCCGTTAGAACCGCAAGCGCGCGCCTGACGGCGTCCCATGGACATGACATAACCCCGCGTGTCACGGATGAACCCCAAAGCGAACTTCTTCTGGCCCCTGGCGTTGTTCGCGGTATTCGCCGTCGCCCTGGTGGCCGTCGTCGCGGTGGCGCTGGTGGGCGAACTCGACGTCGATTCGATGCGCCGCGAACAGAATGTCGTGGAAAACGGCATCGGCAGCCGCATCAAAGAGGTGGCCGACGCGGCCGCGTCGCAGGTGGTGTGGGACGCCGCCGTCAGCCACCTGGAGAATGCATTCGATCCGCAGTGGGCCGCCGAAAACATCGGCGCGTTCTTCAGCCAGACCCACGGCTTCGAGGCGACCCTCGTCCTCGACTCCGCCGAACACCCGATATTCGCCGCTGATCACGGGCGCCCGGTGGACACTCATCTGTACGAGCGTTACGCCGGCGAAGCGGCCGCATTGATCACCTCGGTGCGCAATGCCGAGGCAAAACGCGGTGCGCTGACCCGGCCGAAGCACGATGGCCGGATGCAGTCGGCCACCATTCAGGCCAGCACCCTGGCAAAGGTCGGCGGCGGCCTGTTCATCCTCACGGGAACCCTGGTGCAGCCGGACTTCGGCACGGTGACGCCGCTGGCGGCGCGCGCCCCCATCTTGCTCACCGCGATGCCCTTGGATCCCGCCTTCATCCGCAACTTCGCGGACCGGTTCCTGCTCAAGAATCTGCGCCTGCAGACGGGCACCCATCCGCCGGATTCGAATCTGGCACACGTGGACATCAAGGACCAGCATGGGGAACCCATCGCCCTGCTGACCTGGACACCGCAGAATCCCGGACACGGCATGATGCACAAACTCGGCCTGCCTGTGCTCGGCATGCTGGTATGCCTGGCCGTGGGCGTGCTCATGTTCTACCGGCGGGGATTGAGAATGGCGGCCGGGCTCATCGCCAGCGAAGCGCGCGCGGCGCATCTTGCGTATCACGATTCCCTGACCGGCCTGCCCAATCGAGTCCTGTTCTTCGACCGGCTCGGGACGGCACTCAAACAGATGCACAGAAGCAGCGAAGTTCTGGCGGTTCACTGCCTGGATCTGGACCGGCTCAAGGAGATCAACGACACCTTCGGGCATCACGTGGGCGACGAACTCATCCGCAAGGCAGCGGTCCGCATCGGCGGCCTGTGCCGCTCATCGGACACCTTCGCGCGGCTGTCCGGCGATGAATTCGCCATCATCCAGCCGCGCGCCACGCTGGCGGCCAGTTCCGCTCTGGCGGCGCGTGTGACCGCCGCCATGGCGCAGCCCTTCGATCTGCGCGCCGGACGCGTCTTTTCGGGATGCTCGGTGGGCATTTCCGTGATTTCCGACTCCAATCTGCAGGCCGCCGAAACACTGCGTCAGGCGGACCTGGCCCTGTACCGCGCCAAGCAGGCCGGCAAGGGTCAGTTCTGCTACTTCGACGCTGAAATGGACGTTGCCATGAAGGCACGCCGCGCGCTCGAGCGTGATCTGCGCGACGCGCTGGCCAACGAGTCCATTTATCTGGCCTATCAGCCGCAGATCAACGACAGCGACGGCATGACCGGCGTTGAGGCACTGGCCCGCTGGCGCCATCCCACCCGCGGCGACGTGCCGCCGTCGGTATTCGTGCCCGTTGCCGAGGAATGCGGGCTGATCATCGATCTGGGCATGTACACGCTGCGCCGGGCCTTCGAGGACAGCAAGCGCTGGCCAAATCTCAGCGTTGCGGTGAACGTGTCGGCCAAACAGCTGCGCATGCGCGACTTCGTGTCCAAGGTGACCGAGTTGGTGCGCGAGGTTGACGTGGACATGGTGAAAATCGAATTGGAGATCACCGAGGGCGTCCTCATGGGGGATGACCCCGACGTCCACGACATGCTGAAACAATTGCGCAACCTCGGTTTCTCCCTGGCACTGGATGATTTCCTCACCGGCTATTCGAGCCTGAGTTATCTGCAGCGCTATCCGATCACCAAGATCAAGATCGACCGTTCCTTCATCTCCAATCTGGGCACCGAGGCAGATGCCGAAAGCAACGCAGTCATCGACGCGATAGTGCGTCTGGCCAAGGCATTCAAACTGTCGGTCATCGCCGAAGGGGTCGAGACGCACGATCAGCGGCGGCGCCTGCGGGACATGGGATGCCACGACATGCAGGGTTACCTGTTCAGCAGACCCGTGGCCGCCGAGGAGATCGATCGCCTGTATGGCGCAACCTATGTCATGCCGCAGGTCGCGGTCCCCGTGGAACCTGCGCCCGCCGCCTGAGGCTATTTTTGCGCCGGCGCGGCGCCCCGCAGGGTCTGCGGCGCGGCCAGATAGAGGATCACCGCCGCCACCACCATCAGGCCGCCGCCGATCGTGGCTGCCGCCGGGGTCTCGTTGAACAGCAGCCATACCCACAGGGGTGCCAGCGGCGCTTCCAATGAACCGATCAGGGCGGTCTCGATGGCCGGCAGCAGCCGTGCGCCGAGGGTGAACAGCGGCAGTCCCACGGCGAACGTCACCAGTCCGAACATCGCCAGCAGCAGCAGATCCTGGCCGGTTACTGCCCGCGGCTGGCCGAATGGCCAGGACAACACTCCGCTGATCAGTGACGCAAGACAGGCCGCGGGGAGAAAGGGCATATCACGAAAATGCCGTGCGACCACCATGGCGACCGCCATCGTTAGGGTCATGCCCAGCGCCAGCACATCGCCTAGGATCCCGCCCTCGCGCCCGATTCCCACCATCAGGGCCACCCCCGCGAGCGCCACCAGGCTGGCGGCCACGGCCCGGCCCGTCGGCTTCTCGCGCAGCACCAGCCAACCCAGCCCGGCGGCGAAAAAAGGCACGGTGGCGTAGATCACGGCGACGTGGGCCACCGTCGTGGTTCGCAGCGCCGTGATGAAAAAGATCATGCCGGCCGCGGACTGCAGCACGAACACCCATCCCCACCGACCCAGTCTCATCAGGTCTCGCCAGGCCGCCCCCCGACCGCCCGCCAACACGGCGGCGAGTCCGGCGGCACCAAAAAGTCCGCGCCAGGCCAGCATGGACCAGGCATCGAGGTGAATGATCCGGGTGAACAGCCCGGCCGTGCTCCACGCAATGGCGGATGCCGAAACCAGCAGGAATCCCCGCCTATGGCGCTGCATTGATCACCTTCCGTTTATGCCGAAGGTTGACGAGTATGTATGATCGGCGCATGACGCGACACGCGAAAACGGCAAGCGCGATGTTTCCCCATCAAGGTCGCCGCGGAAATCTAAACCGGCCGGGCTCGAATCGGCAGGGGTTCGCCGTCATCGGCGACCTCACCGAGGAAGCCGCCGCTCTGATGCGCCCACAAGCGGGCGTACAGACCGCCCTTGGCGAGCAGCCGGCGATGATCGCCCTCCTCCACGATGCGGCCGCCATCGAGCACGATGAGCCGGTCCATGGCCGCGATGGTCGACAGCCGATGCGCGATCGCGAGCACGGTCTTGCCCTCCATCAGGCGATACAGGCTTTGCTGGATCGCCGCCTCCACCTCGCTGTCAAGGGCGCTCGTCGCTTCATCGAGCAGAAGTATCGGCGCATTCTTGAGCAGCACGCGTGCGATCGCGATTCGCTGGCGCTGGCCGCCGCTCAGCTTGACCCCGCGCTCCCCGACATGCGAGAGGTAGCCCTTGCGGCCGTCGGGATCCGCCAGCGCCAGAATGAACTCGTGCGCCTCGGCGCGCTTCGCCGCCGACACCATCTCCATTTCACCGGCGTCAGGGCGGCCGTAAAGAATGTTGTCGCGGACCGAGCGGTGCAGCAGCGATGTGTCCTGGGTCACCATGCCGATTTGCGATCGCAGGCTGTCCTGCGTCACCAGCGCAATGTCCTGGCCGTCGATCAGCACACGGCCCTGGGCTATGTCGTAGAAGCGCAGCAGCAGGTTCACGATGGTGCTCTTGCCGGCGCCGGAACGCCCGACCAGCCCGATTTTCTCTCCCGGCCGCACGTGCAGATTGAGGTTGTCGATCACCGGCGCGCAAGTCCGGTCCGCGCCGTATGCAAAGGTGACGTGATCGAAGCGGATATCCCCGCGCGTGATCTGCAGCGCCTTGGCATCCGGCCGGTCGAGCACGGTGCGCCGGCGCGCGAGCGTGTTGATGCCATCTTGCACGGTGCCGATTTGTTCGAACAGCGAAGCCATTTCCCACATCACCCAGTGCGAGATGCCGTTGAGCCGCAGCGCCATTGCGGTGGCGGCCGCTACCGCCCCGATGCCGACGCGTCCCTGGGTCCACAGCCACAGGGTCACGCCGGCGGTGCTGCCGATCAGGCCCATGCTGAGCGCGTGATTGACGATCTCGAAGCCCGTCACCATGCGCATCTGCCGGTATACCGTCTTCAAAAACTCGCTCATGGCCCCCTGCACGTAGGCGGCTTCGCGCCGGGTGTGGGAAAACAGCTTCACCGTGGCGATGTTGGTGTACGCATCCGTGATGCGCCCCGTCATCAAAGAGCGCGCGTCGGCCTGGGCCTTCGCCACGGCTGCGAGCCGCGGCACGAAATACCGGATTGCGAGCGAATAGGTCGCGAGCCAGATCAGAAAGGGCGCCAGCAGCCACAAATTGAAACCGCCGACCACCAGCACGATGGTGACGAAGTAGATGATGATGAAAACCAGGATGTCGGCGAGGATCATCCAGGTGTCGCGCACCGCGAGCGCGGTCTGCATGACCTTGGCTGCGACGCGGCCCGCAAACTCGTCCTGGTAGAAGCTCATGCTCTGGGCGAGCATGTTGCGGTGGAATACCCAGCGCAGCCGCATGGCAAAATTTCCGGCCAGCGCCTGCTGCTTGAGCAGGCTCTGCATCGCGATCAGCAGGCTGCTGGCGGCCAGTATGCAGGCGAGCAACAGAAGATGGCCACGCTGTTCGGTCCACAGCCGGGCCGGCGCCACCTTCGACAGCCAGTCGACCACGTGACCCAGCATGCTGAACAGCAGCGCCTCGAACACGCCGATAACCGCGGTGAACAGCGTCATCGCAGCAATGTAGCGCCTCGCACCACGGGCACAGCTCCAGATGAACGGAAAGAATTCGCGCGGCAGTTCTGCCGCAGGTGCATCGGGAAAGGGGGCGACCAGATTTTCGAAGAATTTGAACACGATGAATCCGTTTGTCTGGTGCCCTCGGCCGGAATCGAACCGGCATGAGATTGCTCTCAACGGATTTTAAGTCCGTTGCGTCTACCAATTCCGCCACGAGGGCAACGGCGCCATTATGCCTCAGCGGCACCTGCCGGGCGTCAGCCGCCTGAATGGTAGCTGCGGCCGAGCGATGCCGGACGGTTGAGCAGAATCATGCGCGGATCGCGACAGATCACCACCAGCACCACGATGGTCGCGGCATAGGGCAGCATCGACAGGAATTCACTGGGGATGTGCACGCCGAGGCCCTGGGCGTATAGCTGCAGGACGGTCACCGCGCCAAACAAATACGCGCCCGCGAGCACACGCCAGGGTTTCCAGGTGCCGAAGACCACCAGCGCGAGCGCGATCCAGCCGCGCCCGGCGCTCATGCCCTCGACCCACATTGGAGTCACGGCCGTGGACAGGTAGGCACCTGCGATTCCGCTCATCGCACCGCCGAACAGCACCGCCAGGTAGCGGATAAGAATGACCGGTTCGCCGAGCGCATGCGCAACGGCGGGCGCCTCGCCGACGGCCCGCAGCCGCAGGCCGATTCGCGTGGCCTTGAGAAGCCATGCGATCAGCGCGCACAACGCAACCGACAGATAAACCAATGCATCGTAATGAAACAGCAGCTCACCGATCACCGGCAGCTTGGTCAGCACAGGTATGGAAATCTGCGGCAGGCGCGCAATCGGCATGCCGACGAAGCCGCGCCCGGCGAATGCGCTGACTCCGACACCGAACAGCGTCAGCGCCAGACCGGTGGCGACCTGGTTGGTCTGCAGGCTGAGGGTGAGCAGCGCGAACAGCAGCGCCATTGACGCGCCGGCGAGGGCGGCTGCCGCGTAGCCGAGCAGCAAGCTGCCGGTGGCCACGCCGACGGCGAAACCGGTGATCGCACCCACCAGCATCATGCCCTCGACGCCGAGATTCAAAACCCCGGCGCGCTCGGTCACCAACTCGCCGAGGGCTGCGTAGATCAGAGGCGTTGCGGCACCGATGGCGCTCGCGGTGATGGCAACCCAGGTTGCCGCGGTCATTGCCGCAGCCGCCGCAGGCGGAACTGGATGAACAGCTCCGCCGCAAGCATGAAGAACAACAGTGCCGCCTGGAAAATGCCGCTGACCGACGAAGGCAGCTGCAGTTCGACCTGTGCGGATTCACCTCCGAGGTAGAGCGCCGACATGAGCAGCGACGCGAGCACGATGCCCACCGGATGCAGCCGCCCGACGAAGGCGACGATGATGGCCGCAAAGCCGTAGCCCGGCGAAATCACCGGCTGCAGCAATCCAATCGGGCCGGCGATCTCGAAGATGCCGGCAAGCCCGGCTGCGCCGCCACCGATCATCAGTGCCAGCCAGATATTGGCGCGCTCGCTGATGCCGGCGTAGGCCGCCGCGGCGGGCGCCAGACCTCCCACGCGCATGCGAAACCCGGCAGCCGTGGCGGTACCGAACCACCAGGACAGACCCGCGAGCAGCAACGCCACCAAAAAGCCTGCGTTGACGCGCGCGCCGTCGATCAGCGGCGTGAACAGCGCATTGTCGGGCAGCGGCGGGGACTGCGGGAAATTCTGTCCGGCCGGGTCACGCCAGGGGCCATGCACCAGGTAGGACAGGAACAGCTGCGCGATGTATACCAGCATCAGACTGACGAAGATCTCGCTGGTGTGAAAGCGCGCTCTGAGGAATGCGGGTATCGAGGCCCAGGCCATGCCGCCCGCCACGCCAGCGATGCACATAACCGGCAGCGCCCATATGCCGAGCGCGGCGCCATAGTAAATGCCCACGCCGCCGCCGGTGATCGCGCCGGCCGTGAATTGACCCTCCGCACCGATGTTCCAGATGTTGGCGCGATAGCCGACGGCCAGCCCGAGCGCGCACAGCATCAGCGGTGTGGCCTTGAGCAGCAATTCACCAATTCCGTAGATCGAGCTGAATGGCTCGACGAAGAACACCTTGAATGCGGCCACGGGATCGCGGCCAAGTGCGCCGAGCGCCAGGAAGCCGATGCCGATCATCGCCAGCACCGCGAGCGGTGCCGACGCAAAACGCATGACCACCGACGGGCTCGCACGTCGCTCCAGACGCAACGGCCAGGGGTCGCCCCTAAGCGGCCACATGATGATCCGCGGCGGACGCCGCGTCGAATGCGCCGGTCATCCACAATCCCACGGTTTCGGGCGCCAGATCCGCAGTGGGCACGGCCGCCGACAGCCGCCCGCCCGCCATGACCGACAGACGATCACAGATGGCGAACAGTTCATCGAGTTCCTCGGAGATGACCAGCACCGCGGTGCCCGCGTCGCGCAGATCGATCAGCGCCTGGCGGATCAGCAAGGAGGCGCCCACGTCGACGCCCCAGGTCGGCTGCGCCACGAGCATCACCTGCGGCAGCAGCCGGATTTCGCGGCCGACGATGAATTTCTGCAGATTGCCTCCCGAGAGGCTCTCGGCAGGTGCCGAAACGCCGTCGCATTTAACCGAGAATTGCGCAATCGTCTTGCCCGCGAAGTCGCGCGCGGCGCGCAGCTTCAGCAGGCCGCGGCGCACCAGTCCCGAGCCGGCGCCGGTGAGCACGCAATTGTCGGCGAGGCTCATCGCGGGCACGGCGCCGCGGCCGAGCCGCTCTTCGGGAACGAAGCGCAGTCCGATCTTGCGGCGCCTTGCCGGATTCAGACGGCCGGCATTCACGGCACAGATGCGAACGGCCCCCGGCTGATCGCACAGGCTCTCACCGGAGATGGCCGCGAGCAATTCCTTCTGGCCGTTGCCGGAAACGCCCGCTATGCCCACGATTTCGCCGCCGCGCACCGTCAGATTGATCTGCCGCAGCGGGGTGCCGAATGGATCCGCCGTGGCCAGCGACAAATCCGCAATTTCCAGACGCACGGAATCCGCCTGGCGCGGCGCCAGCGAGCACTCCTTCAGATCGCCGCCCACCATCAGGCGCGCCAGGCCGGCGTTGGTCTCCTGTGCCGGCTTGGCCGTGCCGCTGACCCGGCCGTTGCGCAACACCGTCGCCACGTCGCACAGTTCGCGGATCTCATCGAGCTTGTGGCTGATGTACAGAATGCTGACGCCCTCCGCCGCCAGCCGGCGCAGGGTCTTGAACAGCGCGCGCACCGCCTGCGGCGTCAGCACCGAGGTCGGCTCATCCATGATCAGCAGTTTCGGATCCTGCAGCAGGCAGCGTACGATCTCCACGCGCTGGCGTTCACCCACCGACATGCCGTGGGTGAGCCGCTGCGGGTCGACGGGCAGGCCGTAGCGCTCGGATACCTCGGTGATACGCGCCGCAAGCTTGCCGGCGGGCATGCGCTCATCCATGGCCAACGCGATGTTCTCGGCCACGGTCAGCGTCTCGAACAGGGAGAAGTGCTGGAATACCATGCCAATGCCGAGCCGCCGCGCCTGCGCCGGCGTGCGGATGGCGACCGGGGTTCCCTGCCACTCGATGCGTCCCTGATCGGGTTGGACCACGCCGTAGACGATCTTCATCAAGGTGCTCTTGCCGGCGCCGTTCTCCCCCAGCAGCGCATGAATTTCGCCGCCCGCGACGTTCAGATCGATGCCGTCGTTGGCGAACACGCCCGCATAGCGTTTGCTGATACCGCGCAGGAGCAGACGGGGCGCGGCCTCGGCCATCATGGTGCCGGTGCCGACGGCACACCGATGCGCCACACATCCCAGTCCTGCACGATGGCCGTCACCAGCGGCATCCCCGCGCGCACCAGATTCTTCGTGGAGATGCGCAACGCGCCTGCCAGGCGGCGCTGCGCGATCATCGACTCGAGCACGGATTGATGTGGATAAGGCCGGTCGAAATCGGAGCCGCTGCGCAGGATGGCGATGCGCTTGAAGTCGATCAATCCGCCGGCGGCGCCGCGCGTCAGCGCGTTCAAAGTCGCGTTGTCCTCCTGCTGTGTGGTGCAGTACACGCCCGCGCCGCCGGTGAGCAGCCGGGTCCAGCGGCGGGCGTGACCGCCCAGGCGCCGTCCCGACCACCAGGTGTCGCCCGACAGCGTGTCGCATTGGATCACGGCCGGCGCTTGGTTGGCCGGCGCCGCGGGATAGTGCCGTCGGTAACGCCGCGCGTCGTCGGCATCCTCGAGCACGACCTGGCGCGACAGCGCCAGCGCCTTTTGCAGCAGCGTCTCGTCGAGACGGAACACTTCGGTGCCATAGTCGAACTTCGGCACTTCAACCGGCGAATTGGTCAGCACTCCGAAATAGCCGTCCACCCAGCCACGCGGCAGTTCCCTGGCGTCGATCTCGTGGGCAATGCCGCTGTCGACCGCATAACGAGCCCAGGCGGCCGAACCCAGGGTACCGCGCAACGGATCGATGCCGGCAATGCCCGCCACCAGGAAGTAGGTTTTGCGCAGATCGAAAAGTCCGCTGTAAATCACCGCCATGGTCGAGGCGGCTGCGTTGGCATGCCCCATGCCGGTGGTCATCTGGCACACCGCGTCGGCATCGCAATGCACGGCGGGAAATTCCGCCGGCAGGCCCGGCACGCGGATTTCGGCGGCCGGCTTGAGCGCCTCGAGCCAGGGCGCAGCCTCCAGGTCGAACATGTTGATGATCAGCACTTTGACCGCCAGGGGCGCCGCCGGCGCCGCGCCCTGGACCGTGGCGCCGGGCTGGGCCGCGCCGGGCTCGGCCGCGCCGGCCGCGGCCGGCACCCATGCGATCAGCAGCAGCAGCGCGCAGCAGCGGCCGGCGATTTCATCGATCATCCAACTCCCTCGGATTCGGCTAAAACTTCACCCGCAACTGCGCGCCGACGATGCGCGGATCGTTGATGTACCCAAGATTGTCGTCGAAGTCGATGCCGCCGATGGCGCGGATCTCATTGGTGCAATTACGGCAGAAAATCGCCGCATCATACTTGCCGTTGCCCCACGCATAACCGAGACGAAGTCCAGCCTGGAACAGCGGCGCACCGGTGAACTCCTTGGATTCGTACAGGAAAAAATTGACTTCGCTGCGATATGACAGGTCCGCATAGCCGTACAGCTTGCGGCCCGCGCCCAGCGGCACGTCATAGCGCAGCGCCGCGTTGCCCACCCATTTCGCCGCCTGCGGCAGCGGATTGCCGTTGATCTCGGCGTTGCCGGCGGCGCCCGCCGCGATCCCGAGGGCCGGGACACCTCCGACGGGCACGATGGGGTTGGTGACGGTGCAAATGGCGCAGACACCGACGGTGAGACTCGGATCATCGATCCGCGTGTAGTTGTAGCTGCCGTTCAGGCTGAGAAACAGATTCGGCGCCAATTGCGCGTCAAAATCGAGCTCGGCCCCCTTGCCGATGGTCGATTGTGCGTTGAGCAGCTGCGTGGTGTTCTCGTTGCCGCCGACGGCGGTGAGCTGCTGATGGCTGACGTCGTAGTAATACACGTCGAATGCAACGCGCGCGCGGCGCTCGAACAGGTCGGCCTTCACGCCGGTCTCATAGGAAATGTTGGTCTCGGATTTCGCGAATTGGATCGGCTCGCCGGTGGCCGTGCCGGGGGCGTCGTACTCCGGCGCACGGAAGCCGGTCGCGATCCGGGCGTAGAGGTTGACGTCGGAATTCAGGGTATAGGTGGCACTCACGTCCCAGCTTACATTGGAGGCGCTGCTGGATTCGGACAGCGGCGGTGACGGCGGCGGAAACGAGGTGTTGTACAGCACCGCGAATTCCTTGTGATCCTCGGTGAAGCGCACGCCCGCACGCGCCTTGAAGTCGGACGTCACGGTGTACTCCAGCGAGCCGAAAATCGCCTCCGCATCGTTTTTCTGACGCGACACTTCGGTGTCGAGCAGCGACCATAGATTGCTTGCGGCACACACCGGCACGAACGCGCCATCCCCCGGCGCGCAATAGTCGTCGTCGGCCGCCGTGACGCTCTCGTAAAACAGGAAAACGCCGGCCTGGCCCTGCAGCGGACCGTCGTTCTTGGAAACCACGCGAAACTCCTGGGTGAGCTGCTCGTGGCTGTTGAGCCCGGCCGAGGTTTGCACCGGGAATTCGATGTAGGAGGCACGCTGCTGCGGGCTGCACTGCGGCGGGCAATTGTAGGCGGCGCCGGGGCCGTAGCCGCCGTCGATGTCGCCCTCCGCCAGGTAGCGCTGCACCGATTCGTAGCCGGTGATCGATTGAAGCGTCATGCCCGGCAGGCTCCACGTCAGGTGCACGTTGGTGCCGATGGTGCTGAGATTGGAGCTGTTCGGCCCATCGGCGTACATCGTCGCCGGATCGAAGCCGGGGATCAGATCGTTGCTGCCCCTGGAAATGATGTTCGCACGGAACAGCGTCGACGAACCGGTGAGACTGCGGCCGTGCACGTTGAACAGCGCCGTGAAACCGTCGCTGGGCTGAAACAGCAGCTGCAGGCGGGCGGCCCAGTCGTCGTAGCCGCCGAGAGTGGTCAGATTGATCGGGTCGTTGACCCAGTTGTCGCGGTGCTGGCCCTGCACCGAGGCACGGAATGCCATCTGATCGCTGACCGGCAGATTGATGATCCCCTGGAAGACGGCCGAGTTATAGGTGCCGTCCGACAACGAAAAATCCCCCGTGGTCTCCCCGAGCTGCGGCTTGGCGGATTCGAGCTTCACGACGCCGGCCGGCGAGTTTCGTCCGAACAGCGTGCCCTGCGGTCCGCGCAGCACCTCGACGTCGCCTTGATCGAAGATCGGAAAGCCCTTCAAGGCTGGATTCTCCTGGATGATGTCGTCATACAGCAGCGACACCGGCTGCGAGGCGAAATCCGTGAAGTCGGTGTTTCCGTAGCCGCGGATGTAGAACCGCGGGAAGGCGCGGCCATTCGACGATTCGATGTTGAGGCTCGGCACCTTGAAGGCGAGCTGTTTGATGTCATCGCCCGTATCGCCGAGCACCTGCAGCGCATCGCCGCTCAACACCGATGCGGAGACCGGCACGTCCTTGAGCTTCTCCTCCCGGCGCGTGGCCGTGACTACCACTTCGGGAATGGTGTCGGCTTCCGCGGCCGCACCCTCGGCCGCGAGTGCGGCCGGCGTCATACATGCCGTCGAGGCCAGCGCCAGGGCCAATTCCAATACCCGCGCAAAGGGGCACCGCCACCCTGATGGGGCATCGAATCTGGAACTCATCGCCATCCCTTCCCGGCGCTTGCGCGACCTTTAAAGACCCACGCGAGAGCCAACACTCGGGTGAGAAAAAACCACGGCGTGCTGGTCCCCTGCGCACGTGTTTTTTAGTTGTCGATGATTGCAACCGTTGTTGCAATCCTTACACTACACACGAGTGTCGCCGCTGTAAAGTGAACCGAGGGCTTTAATTCCATGCACCATCGATCGGACGTTGCACTTGAATTTCGTGCCAAATCCGGGACGTTCGCATGGCAAGCACTTCTCGCTGCCATCGCGCTGGCCAGCGCCGCGAGCGTTGCCGCTGCGCCACTGAAGGTGGGCTTCGTGTACGTGGGTCCGGCCTCCGACGGCGGCTGGTCCTATCAGCATAACCTCGGGCGGCTGGCGCTGGAGCGCGAATTCGGCTCCAAGATCGAGACCACCTACGTCGAGAACGTGCCGGAGTCCGCCGATGCCGAGCGGGTCATCCGTCAGTTGGCCGCCAAGGGCTACACGCTGATCTTCACCACCTCGTTCGGCTACATGGAGCCGACGCTCAAGGTCGCCAAACTCTTCCCGCAGGTGCATTTCGAACATGCCACCGGCTACAAGACCGCGGCCAACGTGGTCACCTATGAGGCGCAGTTCTACGAAGGCGCCTATCTGCTCGGCGTGCTCGCAGGCAAGATGACCAAGAGCAACACCTTGGGCTATGTCGCCTCCTTCCCGATCTCCGAGGTGATCCGCAACATCGATGCATTCACCCTGGGTGCGCGCAGCGTCAATCCGAAGATCCGCACCAAAGTCGTGTGGGCCGACACTTGGTACGATCCCGGCAAGGAACGGCAGGCGGCCGAGGCGTTGATCGCCCAGGGCGCCGATATCCTGTGCCAGAACACGGACTCACCGGCGGTGGTCCAAGTGGCGGAGGAGAAGGGCATTCATGCCTTCGGCTGGGATTCGGACATGGCGAAATTCGGTCCGCATGCGCAATTGACGGCCAATACCGAAAACTGGAACGGCTACTACATCGGGGAGGTCAACAAGGTGCTGGCCGGCACGTGGACCGGCGAGCGCCGGACCCACTGGGGCATCAAGGAGGGCACTGTGGAACTCACGCCCCTCAGCAAGGCCGTGCCCGCCGACGTGGCCGGCATCTACGAGGCGAAGAAGTCGGCGCTCATGGCCGGCGCGTTGCTGCCCTTTGCCGGTCCCATCAAGGACAACGGCGGCACCCTTAAGGTGCCCGCCGGCTCATCGGTGCCGGCGGATGCGCTGGTGTCGATCAACTGGTTCGTCGACGGCGTCGACGGCACTATTCCGAAGTAGTGCCGTGGCCGTGTACCGCGGTGGCGCCGGCTTGCACCTCGGCGCCGGCTTGCATCTCGGCGCCGGCTTGCACCTCAGCACCTGCTTGCACTTCGGCATCTGCTTGCACTTCGGCACCGAGGTGCACCTCGACACCCTCGATGGGTATCTCCTCGCAATTGTCCCCCGGAGCGCCGCGATCGATGACCAGAAAGCGCGAGGTTTGATCGAGCGCGATCAGTGCATGGTGCCAGGTGTTACGGCGAAAATTCACTCCCTGGCCGCCTGAACTCAAGAACGCGCGGATGCCGGCCGCGACGTCCGGCCCGTCCCCGGCCACCACCACCAGAAATCGCCGCCCGTCCAGCGGCACGAATGCCTGGCTGGAGAGCGGATGGCGCTCAAGCGAGCGCACGGCCAGCGGCAGCCGGCGGGGCACGGACTCGAAAATGCTGAGCAGCGGCCGGCCGCCGTCCTGCAGCACGTCGATCCGGGCCAGATCGTCGAAGCGCCGGCAGGTGTCCTCGTTGATCCGGCGAAAGGGCCGGCCGTGCGTCTCGATCACCTCTCCGTAGGGCGCGAACGCCTCGGCCGTCAGCGCAACTGCCGTCAACCCGAGCGTGCCCATCGCTTACACCGCCCGCTCGGGCCTGCCGAACAGCCGCACGCGGCTCAGCCCGCCGTCCGGATGCATGTTGACGCAGACATGGGAAATCACGCCGATGTCGCGCAGCTGCTGCTGGTATGTATGCACCTGGTCGGCCTGCATGGGCTGCGGCTCGAGCAGCAGCGGCCAATACAGGCATTGGCTGGACAGATCTGTATCCTGCTGCGCGTGCAGCAGCGCGCCTGTGATCGACACCCGATGCGGGAAGTTGCCCTTGAAGTGGGCGGTGTCGATCTCGATCCGTTCGATCCGGCCGGCGCCGCCGAGACGCAAGATCACCCAATCGTGGCCCGGTTCGCGCCGCCGCCTTGTCTCCCAGCCGTCGGCCATGCTTGCACCGCGCCCCGGCAGGAGCAGGTTGCCCATCGATCCATAGTGTTCATCGCTGCACGCCAGCGGCCGTCCGCCATTCAACGCGGCGGCCAGGTCCACCGGTGCGGCGCCGGCGTCCGGGCCGAAATCGTGCCGGATCGCGCCATAGGCGCGCAGACGCGCCACGCCACCGTCCGGGAAGATATTGAGCTTCAGGTGGGTCCAGGTCCCGGAGGGCACCAGCGCGAATGCGTTGCGCTGATTCCCGCGCAGGGCCGATCGGGGCAACAGCTCCGTCCAGCCGGTGTTCGCATCGGGGATGCCGTCGCAACGGCACGCCTGCACCGAGGCAAAAGGCGGGTAATTGCCGGTGAAATGGCGCGTGTCGATGTCGAGTGCCGTCAGCGTGCAGGGTCCCGCCAGCTGCACGATACAATGGTCGTGGCCCGAATCGCGGCGCCGGCGCGTCTCCCAACCATCCATCCACTTGCCGTGATCATCATAAACGCCGGCGCGCCACACGGGATCGCCGGGCTGCAACAGACGCACGGCCGGCCCGAAGAACTCGTCGGTAGCGGACAGGGCCGCCGCACCCAGCCGCTCATCGGCCAGATTGAGATGGAAGGTAATCGGATCAACGGCCTCGTTCGTGTGCGTCATCTGCGTATCCCGTCTCTAGGCGTCGTAGGTCGCAGTCTGCCGATTCTGCAGCAAGAAGTCCTGTAGCGTCTGCGCGGCGCGCTCGTACAGCTGCACGTCCTGCGCGGCTTCGACACGGTGGCTGATGGAGGGTCCCTGCCGCACGATGGCGTGGCTGCCCGTGTCGATGTTTGCGGCACGCAATGCCGCGCGCATCAGGGCACCGTCCAGGTTCTTCAGATCATCAGCCGCCAGCGCCACGCAGCCGCGCAGCGCATCCGGATCGGCCAGACCGGACAGATCCCCGCTGCGTTCGTCGGCCGGATGGGCGAATACCAGCAGGTCGAACGGCAGACGAATGCCCTGCTGACGGATCTGCTGCGCCACCGCGATGCCGACCAGATAGCCGTGGTGCCCGTCGTAGCGCGGGGCGTGGGCGGTCGAATCGTAATGCAGCCCGACCAGCAGATTCCAGGCATTCAAACCCGTGCTGCGCCGGCGACCCAGCAGGCCGCCGAGGTCGTCGGCGGACACCTCCAGATCGGCCGCCAACATCCATTCGCGCACCAGTTCTGCCCGCTCGGCCGGGCCGCGGTCGCGAAGCGCCGCCAGCCGCAACTGCATGGCGAGTATCTCCGCGCCGGCGGGAGTGGCCACCGCGTCGGCCAGTCGAAATGCGCCAATGCGTGCGATTTCACCGAGACAGGTGCGTCGCTCCAGTTGCGCATCATTGCCCAGACGGCGCGTACAAGTCGCGATGATCGACGCCGGATCGTGGCCGCGGACCGCGAGGATGAACGGCATGTCGAATTTGTCGAAATAGGCGGCATTGAGTTCATCCAGGCGTTGCGCCTGCTCTTCGGTGCAGCCCTCGAGTCCGGCCCGGCGCTGCTCCTGCGCCGATGCCTGAGTGAGTTCGGCGCGCCGTCCCCTCGCGCTCAGCCGCGGATGTGCGCGTATGAGGCCGAGCTGCTCGGCCGCGGCGGCGGAGTCCACCGCCGATCGCATGGCATCGAACAATGCCAGGCGCGAGTCGAACGGCCGCGACGCCGCGACGCGCTGCGCGACCCAGGGGGAATGCTCGAAAATGCCGGCAAGCCGCGCCACGAATTCCTCGGCCGGCAGCTCGTTGAGCTCCGCGAGCCGGTTCACGCCGCCCTCCCATGGGGATGTATGGAGATCCAATGTCGGGCGATGTCGATGCGCCGGCAGATCCACACCTGCTCGTGCCGCAGTACGTAATCCAGGAACCGCTCCAGCGCCGCGACGCGTCCGGGCCTGCCCGCGAGCCGGCAATGCAGACCGACCGACAGCATCTTGGGCGCGTCAAGACCGTCCGGATCGCCTTCCGCGTACAGCGTATCGAAGGACGCCTGCAGATAGTCGAAGAACTGCGCGCCGGAGTTGAAACCCTGCGCCGTCGCGAAGCGCATGTCGTTGGAGTCAAGGGCATAGGGCACGACCAAATGCGGCACCACGCCCCGCCCGCCGGCCTCCACCTCGGTCCAATAAGGCAGGTCATCGGCGTAGGAATCTGCGTCGTACAGCAGGCCGCCGTGCTCGACAACCAGGCGGCGGGTGCGCGGGCTGTCGCGTCCGGTGTACCAGCCCAGGGGCGCCTCGCCGAAGATCTCCCGCAGGATGGCGATTGCCTCGGTCATGTGCGCGCGCTCGGTGTCCTCGTCGATCAGTTGATAGCTGATCCAGCGCAGTCCGTGGCAGGCAATCTCGTGACCGAGCTCCTTGAAGGCCGCAGCCGCCTCGGCGTGGCGGCTCATCGCCGTGGCGACCGCAAATACGGTGAGCGGCAGATGACGCCGCTCGAAGGCGCGCAGCACCCGCCACAGGCCGGCTCGCGAGCCGTATTCGTACAGCGACTCCATGCTCATGTGGCGCATCGGAAAGGCCTGCGCATTGATGATTTCCGAAAGAAAGACCTCGGAGGCCGGATCGCCGTCCAGCACGCAATTCTCCGCACCCTCTTCGTAGTTCAGCACGAATTGCAGCGCGATCCGCGCTCCGCCGGGCCAGCGCGCATGCGGCGGATACCGGCCATAGCCCTTGAGATCGCGCGGATAGCCGCTCATGGCGCAGCGCGTGCGAGCCACGCCAGCAGCTGTGACCGCTCATCCTCGGTCATGCCGGTCAGATTGCCGAGCGGCATGGCATGCAGGGCAAGCTGCTGCTGCACGTCCGGCAGGTGCGCACGCAGCTGATCCATGCTCTCCAGAATCAGGCCATTTGGCGCTGCGCTGAATCCGGGTTGGGTCGGGGCCGTGGCGTGGCACGGCACGCAGCGGCGTTCGACGATCCATTGCGCGCGCAGCCCGGCATCTGCGGCCAGGCTGCCGGCGCCGGCGGCCGCCGGCACGCGCGGCGCGAGCGCGAGCACCACCGCGGCCAGCGACATCGCAGCGAGCACCGCAGGCAGCGCCGAGGCGACCGCCGTGCGCTGCGCCGGCTTGTGACGGGCGACGAACCACGCCCGGATGCAGGCACCCGCAAAGCTGAGGGCGATGAGCACCAGCCAGTTATGGGGTCCGCTGTAGGTCATGGCATAGTGATTGCTGATCATCACGAACAGCACCGGCAGGGTGAAATAGGTGTTGTGCACCGAGCGCTGCTTGCCGCGAACGCCCGTCGCGGGATCCGGCTCGCGGCCCTCGACCTTGGCGCGCACAAGCTCGCGCTGGCCGGGGATGATCACGAACAGAACATTGGCCACCATCAGCGTGCCGAGCGCGGCGCCGTAGATCATGAAGGCGCCCCGCCCGCCGAACAGCTGACACAGCCCCCAGGCGAGCAGGCACACCATCACCGCAAGGGTGGCTGCCAGGAAGCGCGGCTTGTCGCCGGGTGCCGAGCGGCACAGCGTGTCGTACGCCAGCCAGCTCGCACCGATCACCGCCAACGCGATCGCAATCGCCTCCGGCTTGCTCAGGTTCGCCACCGCCGGGTCGATCAGGTACGCCTCTGCCCGCAGAAAATACAACAGGCACAGCAACGCGAAACCGGACAGCCAGGTGGTGTACGCCTCCCAGTAGAACCAATGCAGGGTGGGCGGCAGGGCCGCGGGCGCCACGCGGAACTTCTGCGCGCGATAAAAGCCGCCGCCGTGCACCGCCCAGACTTCGCCGGCCACGCGCGGATCCGCGTCGCTCGCGGGCGGCAGCAGATGGTTGTCGAGCCATACGAAATAGAATGACGCGCCGATCCAGGCGATGCCGGCGATGATGTGCAGCCAGCGAATCAGCAGACCCGCCCAATCCAGCAGATAGGCCAGCATCGGCGCCATGGTCATGGCGATCCGCAGGACTCGCAGGCAAAGCCCGTGCAGGGCATCGCGGACCGACGCGGCTCGCTGTCGGCCGCTCCGGCGCCGATTTCGCGCAGCAGCTGTGCCGCCACCCCCACAGCGATGGCGGCCGGCCACTTGCTGCCGATGCCGTCAATGCCGATCGGACACACCAGCCTCGCGATCGCGTCGGCGCCCAGGCCATCGCGGGCCAGACGCGCGCGAAAGCGCGCCGATTTGCTGGCCGAACCTATCAGCCCCAGCGACGCGAAATCGTTTCTGTGCAGCAGTGCGCGGCAGATCGCGTAATCCAGCGCGTGGCTGTGGGACATGACCAGGAACCGGCCCCCGGGCGGCGCGGCGGCCAGGCCCTGCACCGGATCGGCGGCGGCCAGCGTTCGCACCGCGACCGGCAGGTCCGCCGGGAAGACCCCGGGGCGTGGGTCGATCCAGGTCAATCGCAGCGGCAGATCCATCAGGATCCGCGCGAGCGCCTGGCCTACGTGCCCCGCCCCAACCAGCCAAACCGCGGGCAGATCCTGGTCGAGCCGCTCCCGCAGCACCGACCGGCCGGCCGCATCGCGCTCAAGCCGCGGGACTGTGAGTGTGCACGGCGCACCGGGTAGCCGATTCGCATCCGCGGCCCGGCCCGTCTCACGGACGATGCTCCGCTCGACGCCCCGCGGCGTCAGGGTGCTCACCAGCACCGCGGCGCCGGCCTGCGCTGCCCGCCGGGCGGCCGCGAGAATCCCGCGATCCGCGCCGCTATAGCGCTCCATCCACAGCTCGACCACCCCGCCGCAGCACTGTCCGAGTTCGGCCCCCAGCACCAGGCGCCGTATCTCGCCCGCAGCCGCCCGGTCGAGCAGACCGCGCGCAGCCCCGATCGCCTCCCATTCCAGCCGACCGCCGCCGATGGTGCCGGCCACCTGGCGCGCACCCACGAGCATGCCGACGCCGGCCTCGCGCGGTGCCGAGCCGCGCACCTGCGCGAGCACCACGCGCACCACGGCAGGCTCGCGCTCGAGAAGGTCGCAAAGCGCCGCCAACCAGTCCCCGAGCGGCCTTAGCCACGTTCCGACCGCAGGCGCGACGGGCTGCGGGGCCGGGCACGGCGCTCCCTGCGGATTCATGCGCGTCCCGCCGCGAATGAATTGCCAATGGCGCGCAGCACCGACTCCGGAGTGGCCGGCGCCGTGAGCGGCGGCCGTGCACCGGCGGCGGCGCAGCCTGCTATGGCGTCGCGCACGGCGTGAAATACCGAAATGGCCAGCATCAAGGGCGGCTCACCCACCGCCTTGGAGCGGTGGATGGTGTGTTCGCGATTCGGCTCGCCGAACAGGCGCACGCTGGCGCGCGCCGGCCAGTCGCGTGCGGTCGGAATCTTGTAGGTCGAAGGCGCATGCGTGGCGAGCTCGCCCGCGGCGGTCCACCACAGTTCCTCCGAAGTCAGCCAGCCGACACCCTGCAAAAACCCGCCTTCGATCTGGCCGAGGTCGATGGCGGTGTTGAGCGAGGAGCCGACGTCCTGCAGGATGTCAACGGCGAGCAGCTGGATTTCCCCGGTCAGCGTATCGACCGCAACCTCGCTCACGGCCGCCCCACACGCGAAATAGTAAAACGGCCGCCCCTGCATGGTGGTCTTGTTCCATTCGATCTTGGGCGTGCGGTAGTATCCGGTCGCGGATAACGAAATGCGCGCTCGATAGGCGGCCGTCGCCAGATCCGCGAAGCTCATGCTGTGCTCTCCCGCCGACACCCGGCCGTCCTCGAATCGCACGTGGCCGGACGCCACGCCGAACATGTCGCAGGCATGCTGCACCAGGCGCGCACGGATGGTCTGCGCGGCGGCGAGCGCCGCCATGCCATTCAGGTCGGTGCTGGCGGAGGCCGCACTCGCCGAGGTGTTCGGCACCTTGGACGTGTCGGTCGCAGTGACGCGGATCGCCGACAGCGGCAGTCCGAGTTCGCACGCCACCACCTGCGCCACCTTGGTGAACAGGCCCTGTCCCATCTCGGTGCCGCCGTGATTGAGCAGCACGGTGCCGTCGGAGTACACATGCAGCAGCGCCCCCGCCTGGTTGAACAGCGTGGCGGTGAAGGAGATGCCGAACTTGACCGGGGTGAGCGCAATGCCGCGTTTGATGATGCGATTGGCTGCATTCCACCCGGCAATGTCGCGGCGCCGCTCCGCGTAGCGGCTATCCGCGGCCAGTTGATCGACCATCCTCAGCAGGATGTCCTCCTCGACCGTCTGGCCGTAGTGGGTGACGTTGCGGCCGGGCCCGTAGAAATTTGCGCGCCGCACGGTGAGCGCGTCCATTCCGAGCGCGCGCGCGATGTCGTCGATGATCGCCTCGATGACCATCATGCCCTGGGGACCGCCGAAGCCGCGGAAGGCCGTATTGGAAACCGTGTGGGTCCTGCAGCGATGCGACACGATTTGCACATGCTCGAGAAAATACGCGTTGTCGAGATGCATGACCGCCCGGTCATTGACCGGACCGGACAAATCGGCCGAATAGCCGCAACGCGACGCCAGCGTGACCAGCAGCGCCGAGATGCGCCCGGCCTCGTCGAAGCCCACTTCATAATCGGCGAGAAAATCATGACGCTTGCCGGTCATCAGCATGTCGGTATCGCGATCGAGCCGCAGCTTGACGGGACGGGCTGCCTTGTGGGCGATCACCGCGGCCGCGGCCGCGATCAGCGCGGGTTGGGTTTCCTTGCCGCCGAAACCGCCGCCCATGCGCCGGCATTGCACGGTCACGTGGTGTGCGCGCTTGCCGAGCGCATTTGCCACGATCTGCTGCACCTCCGAGGGATGCTGGGTGGAGCTGTGGATCAGCATGCTGCCGTCCTCCTGCGGCACGGCGATCGCGATCTGGCCCTCCAAATAAAAGTGGTCCTGACCGCCGATGTGCACCGTACCGGCGAGCCGCTGCCGCGCCAGCGCCAGGCAATCCTGCGGTTGGCCGCGGCTGAGATGCACCGAGGGCAGCACATAGCTCTGCGCGGCGAGTGCGGCCCGGATGTCGAGGATGGCCGGCAACGGCTCGTACTCGATGCGGGCCGCGCGCACCGCGCGTCGCGCCGCCGCGTGCGAAGCGGCGGCTACGGCGAATATCGGCTGCCCGGCATACTGCACCAGCCCGGATGCGAAAATCGGATCATCGTGCAGCGTGCTGCCGTAGTTGTTTTCGCCGGGGACATCGGCGGCCGTCGCCACCACCAGGGCTGTCTGCCCCTGCAGGGCCGTCAGATCCAATTCCCGGATTCGGCCATGCGCAATGCCGCTGAATCCGAATGCCGCGTGCAGGGCATTCGCCGGCAACGGTATGTCATCGGCGTACAGGGCTTCGCCGCTGACGTGCAGATGCGCGCTGTCGTGGCGCGGTGCCCCGCCGACGGCGTTCAAGCCGGCGCCGCCGTCGCAGCCGCCGTGCGCACCGGCCCGGCGTCGGCGCCGTGTTCCGCATGGAACCGGCGCAGCAGGTTGCCGGCGGTTTGCAGCCGGTAGGCGCTGCCGCCGCGCAGGTCGCTCAGCGGCTGGAAGTCGGCGGCGAGCGCCGCCGCCGCGCGCTCGATGGTCTCGCCATCCCATGCCGCGCCGACGAGGACACGCTCCGCGGCGCGCGCGCGTGCCGGGATCGCGGCCATGCCGCCGAAGGCGATGCGCGCGCCGTGCACGCGTCCGGACTCGACCTGCAGCGCGATCCCCGCGCACACCGCGGATATGTCCTGATCGAAGCGCTTCGACACCTTGTACCCCGCGAGCCGTAGACCCGGGCGCCGGCGCGGCACGCTGACCGACACCAGGAACTCACCGGGTGCGAGATCCTTGCGCTGGTAGCCGCGGTAGAAGTCCTCGAGCGGCAGCCGGCGCGTGACGCCGCCGCGGCGCAGCTCGAGCTCGGCTTCCAGGGCGATCAGCGCCGGCATGGAATCTCCGATGGGCGAGCCGTTCGCCAGATTGCCGCACAGAGTGCCGGAGTTGCGCACCGGCGGCGAGCCGAAGCGCTGTGCCAGTTCACCCAGTTCGGCATATTCGCCGACAACGGCGTCCCAGCCGTCGGCGAGCGACACCGCTGCGCCGATCACGACGGCCGCGCCGTTGCGCCGCACGCGCTTGAGTTCGGCGACTTCGCCGATGTAAATCAGCGGCGGCAGGTCGCGCAGCTGCTTGGTGACCCACAATCCGACGTCCGTGCCGCCGGCCAGCACCAGCGCTTCGGGCCGCTCGTTGATCGCGGCGGCAAGTTCGTCGAGGGAGCGCGGCGCGCAAAAGCCGGGAACCTCCAGGGCGCGCTCGCGGCACAGCGCCTTGAGGGCCTCGCGGCGTTCGGATGAGGCGGCCTGCGCGCGGCTCCATCCGGTGGGCGGCGCATACGCTCCCATGCGGCATCCCGCCTCGATCAGGGGACGATATCCGGTGCAACGGCATAGATTGCCCGAAAGGGCCTCGAGCACCTGTTCGCGGGAGGGTTGTTCGAGGCGCAGATACAGCGCAAACAAGGACATCACGAAGCCCGGCGTGCAAAACCCGCATTGCGAGGCGTGATGATCGACGATGGCCTGCTGCACCGGATGCAGGCTGCCATCGCTGCCGCGCAGACTCTCCACTGTGACCAGTTCCGCACCGTCGATGGTCGGCAGGAAGCGTATGCAGGAATTCACAGCCTTGTAGGCGACACGGCCGAGGTCCGGGTCGAGTTCGCCGAGCACCACGGTGCAAGCGCCGCAATCCCCCTCAGCGCATCCTTCCTTCGTACCGGTGCGACGCAGTGTGTCGCGCAGATACTCGAGCACCGTCGTGGTCGGCGCAACGTCCGCCGTCACCAGCTCTCCATCGAGCAGGAAGCGGACCGATGAGGCGCTTGCAGGTGGGGCCGTTGACACGCCCGATCATCCTCCCCGATAAACCGAGTAGCTCCACGGCGAAACCAGCAGCGGCACGTGGTAGTGCTCATTCGGATGCGCGACCCCGATGCGGATCACCGCATCCTCTATGAATGCGGGAGCCGGCAGCGCCAGGCCGCGCGAGCGGAAATAATCGGCCACGAAGAAGGTCAGCGAGTAGCGTCCGGCGCGAAACGCCTCGCCGGCGACCAGCGGGGCCGCGCACCGCCCATCCGTGCCGGTGGACACCCGCGCGATCAGCGCGGGGGTGGGCGCCGTCAATTCGTGCACTTCGATGCGGACGCCGGACGCCGGCAAACCGGCGCTGGTATCTAGCACGTGAGTCGTCAGCTGTCCCATTCGCTTCCTAACGACGGTGCGGCCACTCACCCCCGCCATCGCACCACCGGCCCATTCTCGATCCTATTTCAATCGAGTGTATGCGATTTTCCCCGATGGCGGTAGCCGCCGGGATGCCCGCCGTCGCACAATGGAGTCCGATGAGCGAACTCTCGCAAGACATGACGGAATTCGTCCGCGGGTTGCCCAAGGCCGAGCTGCACCTGCACATCGAAGGCACACTCGAGCCGGAGCTGGTCTTTCGGCTGGCGCACAAGCATGCGGTCGATCTGCCCCACCCCACCGTCGAGGCATTGCGCCGTGCGTACCAGTTCTCCGATCTACAGTCCTTCCTGAACGTCTATTATGCCGGTGCCGACGTGCTGCGCGACGCCGACGATTTTCATGCGTTGACGGCTGCCTACCTGCGCAAGGCGCATGAACAGGGTATCGTGCACGTGGAGATATTCTGCGACCCCCAGACCCATATTCCGCGCGGCGTCGGACTGGATGCGGTGTTCGGCGGCATCCACCGGGCGTTGCTCGAGGGGGAGACGCAATTCGGCATCAGCTGGCGTCTGATCCCCTGCTTCCTGCGGCACCTGAGCGCCGCGGATGCGATGCACACCCTGCAGGCCATCCTGCCGTACAAACACCTGTTCGCCGCCGTCGGACTGGATTCGTCGGAGTCCGGCAACCCCCCGGCGAAATTCGCCGAGGTGTTCGCGCGGGCGCTGAGCGAGGGCTTGCCGGCCGTGGCGCACGCGGGCGAAGAGGGAGCGCCGGCCTATATCCGCGAAGCCCTGGACGTCCTGAAGGTGCGGCGCATCGATCACGGCGTGCGCTGCGACGAAGATGTGCAGCTCCTCGACCGCCTGGCGCGGGAGCGCATGCCGTTGACCGTCTGTCCCCTGTCCAACGTCAAACTGAAGGTCTTCGAGCGCATGGCAGACCACAATCTGAAGCGCCTGCTCGAGCGCGGACTCTGCGTCACCGTCAATTCGGATGACCCGGCCTATTTTGGCGGCTACCTGCTGGAGAATTATCTGGCGGTTCAGCGGGCGCTCGGGCTGTCGCGTGCGCAGATCCTGCAGCTCGCCCGCAATTCAATCGAGGCATCGTTCCTGGCGCAATCCGACAAGAGCCGTTGGACGGCGCTCATCGATCAACATGCCCGTTGAAAATCCGCACGAGCGTAGCGCCGCCGGGCGACCCGCCGGCGGCCAGCAGCAGTGAAATCGCGACACCCGCCAGCGCGGACGCGATGAAAACATACACCACGTACACGTAGGGCGCGGGCGGCGCCGGATAGACGCTGAGTATCAGCACCAGGACCAGCAGCGCGCTCGCCACCGCGGCGGTCAGCAGATCGCTTCGCTTGAGAAGTCCCTGCCCCTTCAAATAGCGCGGCAGGGCGACCACCACGATGAGATAGGCGCCGATGAGCCCGATGGAACCGAGCTGCGAGATGAAGTTGATGCTGAAGCCGAGCGGCGCCCGGAGCAGCAGCATGATCACCGGTATCGCTGTGCTGACCAGTGAGATCAGGGCGATCGCGCGGTGCGGCGTGGCGTTGCGCGGGTGCGCCTCGCCGAATCGCGGCCAGAATCGCCCGTCGCGCGCCATTGAAAACAATACCCTCGACGCGATCGTCAGCGAGCCCAACGCACAGCCAAAATAGCTCAGGGCGACGCCAAACGAACTGACCGGTCCGAGCCAGGCGCGGCCGATGGCACGCGCGACGTCATCGAAAGGCACGGTGAGGCCGTTGGGTTCCCCGTGGATCACACCGCGGTTCTCCAGCGCCACGATGCAATAGGTCATGATGAGGTACAACAGGGCAAGCGGCAGCATGGAGCGGAAGATCGCGCACGGAATGGTGTTCTTGGCGTCCTGCGCCTCCTCCCCGAGACTGGTGGCCCCCTCGAATCCGGCCATCAACATGAAGGCCAGCACCAGCCCGCCCTGCAAGCCCGTGAAGTGCACGCCGCGAAGATCGAACTGCGCATGATCGGTCCACGCATCCGCATGGTGCATCCCGGCGATGATGAGCAGCAGCATGACGCTCACCGACGCGCACTCGATGACGAGCATCAGATTGGTCGACAGCTTGATGCCGCGGTGCGCCGCCATCCCGCATGCCAGCATGACCAGCGCCGTGAGCGTGGCCACGCGCACCGGCGTCACCGACGGCCCCAGCCACGGCACCAGCAGCATGTCGAAATAGGACGCTGCGGTGAGCGCCGCCGCCGGCACGCAATACGACATCCCCAGCAGGTAGATCCATCCGCCGACCAATCCGCCCACCGGCCCCCAGCCGAGCTCGCTGAAGGCCGCGAGCGAGCCCGCGGATGAATGCAGCGTCGCGAATCTCACGATGCTCAGCATCACGACCAGAAATACGCCGAGTGTCACCAGCAGCAGCAGCCACGTGCCGTTACCGGCGCTGATGATCAACAGCGGAATGATCACACTGATGGTCCCGGCGGGCGACAACACGCCGAATGTCTGTGCAAAGCTTTCGAGCAGCGACACGCAGTCGCCGCGCAATCCGGGCCTCGATGCGCTCATGATCGCATGCCCTCGGAGCGCTCGTGCACCAGACGGTTGCCAACCCAGACGCTGTGAACATCGGCGCGGGCGCAGTGGTAGACGATCTTCTGCAAGATGTGCTCGGGAGCATCCTGCGCAAGAACGCGAAGATTGCCGGCCGGCGAATTCGCATCGATGACCACGGCATCGAATTGGTAACCCTCGCGGAACAGCCCCACGTTCAGGTCGAGCGCCTCGCCGCCTGCAGCCGTCGCCAGCCAGAAGGCGGTCGGCGCATCGATCCGCGAGGCCTCGCGGCGCCGCCGTTCCCGGCTCTGCGCCGCGTCGACGCCGGACTCCAGGGTGCGCGAGGCGATCACCGCCTGGCGCGCATTGTCGAGGATCGACGGGCTCGCGCCGCCGGCGATATCCGTGCCGAGACCGACATGCAGCCCGCGTTCCAGCATGCGCCGCAGAGGGAACACGGCATCGGAGAAATACACGTTCGACAGCGGGCAATGCGCGATGGCGGCGCCGTGCCGCAGGATCACCGCGGCATCGTCGTCGGTGATGAAATTCCCATGCGCCAGAATCGTGTGCCGCGACAGCAGGCCAAAGCGGTCGATCGCCATGGTATCGGTGACGCCGCACCGGTCCAGCACGAACAAATGCTCCCAATCGCTCTCCGAACAATGCGTCTGCACATGGCAGCCGCTCTCACGCGCCAGGGCGCCGAGTCCGCGCAGCAGCCCGTCGCTGCAAGACGGAATGAAGCGCGGGGTAATGACCGGCCGGATCAATCCGCCGTTTCCGGACATCGTGCGCACGTACTCGATGAAGTCGCGTGTTTCGGCCAGGGCGATGCCGGCGGATTTGTCCCGATAATACGCGGGGCACTGCTGCGGATCATCCATGGCGACTCGTCCGACCAATGCACGCTGTGCGCGCCGCAGACAGATGTCGGCAAGCCTCTGCGTCGCCGGCAGGTGAATGGTGCCGTAGTACACGGCGGTGGTCGTCCCATTGGCGAGCAGCGTGCCGACCAGGGATTCGTACACCGCCTGCGCGAATTCCGTGTTCGCGTAGCGCGCTTCCAGCGGGAACGTGCAGGCCTGCAGCCATTGCTCGAGCGGCAGATCCAGCGCCAGGCCGAGCTGCGGGAATTGCGGTGCGTGCACGTGGAGGTCGATCAGACCCGGCAGCAGGATTTGATCCGCACCGAGCGTAACCAGGCCGCCGGCCGCGGCGAACCGCGCGGCCGCCGCCCCGGCGTCGGGCGACCCCTTGGGATGAACGGCCTGTATGCCGCCGTCGGCGCCGGCCACGATCAGCACGTCGCGAAGGTACTCCAGACGGCCGCGCACCGGCGTGTGCAGCGCGTTGCCGAGGAATGCGCGCTCAGTGGCTGGTTTGGGCAGGCTCTGCACGGGATCAGCGATCCGGCAGAAACGGCTGCGCCAGCGACAGCGGCGCATTCTGACGCAGGACTCTCGGGTTGCGTGAGATCGCCACCAGCACGGCGATGGTCGCCACGTATGGCAGCGAACTCAGCATTTCCGAGGGCACCTTCAGGCCGAAGCCCTGCACGAACAATTGCAGCACCGACATCCCCCCGAACAGCCATGCGCCCATCACCAGACGCCAGGGCCGCCACGCGGCGAATACCACCAGCGCAAGCGCAATCCAGCCGCGGCCCGCGGTCATGTCCTCGACCCATAGCGGCGTATACGCGAGCGACAGGTACGCCCCACCGAGACCCGCCATGCCGCCGCCGAACATCGTGGTCAAATAGCGGATCCGGATCACCGGATAGCCGATCGCAAGGGCGGATTGCGGCGACTCGCCGATGATGCGAACCACCAGGCCGGCCTTGGTCCGGAACAAAAACCACCAGACCGCCGCCGTCAATGCCAATGCCAGGTACACCATCGGATCCTGATTGAACACCACCGGCCCGATGAAAGGTAGATCGGCCAGCACCGGCACGTGGATCCTGGTGATCGAGGTCACCGTGCTGCTGTCGAAGCGGTGTCCGATGAAGCCAGAGAGTCCGGATCCGACGATGGTCAAGGCAAGCCCGGCGGCATATTGATTGGCGGCCAAGCCGACCGCGAGCACCCCGAACATCAGCGAGGACGCCGCACCGGCGGCCGCACCGGCGGCTGCGGCGACGAAGGCCGGATAGCCCGCGAAGGCCGTGGCGAACGCGGTGACCGCGCCGATCAACATCATGCCTTCCACCCCCAGATTGAGGACGCCCGATCGTTCGGCGACGAGTTCTCCCATGGCCGCGTAGATAAGCGGCGTCGCGGCGACGAGGGTGCCGGTGAGCATAGGGATGAGCAGATGCTGCACCGGCCTCAAGCCCTCTTCAGCCGGACGCGATGCCAGATCAGCACGTCCGCCGCCAGCAGAAAGAACAGCAGCATGCCTTGGAAGCTGCGTGCCAGCGACGCGGGCACGTTCAGCGACATCTGCACGGCCTCCCCGCCCAGATACAGCAGCGACAACAGCAGACCTCCGAACAGGATTCCGAGCGGGCTCAGGCGCCCGACGAACGCCACAATGATGGCGGCGAAACCGTAGCCCGGCGAAATCACCGGGGTCAATTGACCGAGGGGTCCCGCCGCCTCCATCATGCCGGCGACGCCGGCGGCGGCGCCGCTGATCAGCAGGCTCAGCCAGATCATGCGGCCCTGACGAAATCCGGCATAGCGCGCCGCACCGGGCGCCGCACCGCTCACGCTCATCTGGAAGCCTACGAAGCTGCGTTCGAGGAACAGCCACGCGGCGAACACCGCGCCCAGGGTCACCCAGATCGAGACATTGATACGCAGTCCGGCGATGAGCGGCGCAAACATGGCCGAGGGGGCGAAGACCGAGGTTTGCGGATAATTGAGGCCTTCCGGATCCTGCATCGGTCCGTTGACCAGATAGGAGAGGATCAGCGCCGCCACATAGTTGAGCATCAGGCTCACCAGGATCTCGCTGGTGTTGGCACAGGTCCTGAGAAACGCCGGGATCGCGGCCCAGGCCATCCCGCCGAGAGCGCCGGCCAGCATCATCGCCGGCAGCAGCCAGGCGTGCCCGCCGGCGCCGAAGTGCAGGGCCAGCCAGCCGGCACAGATGGCTCCCACGGTGAACATGCCCTCCGCGCCGATGTTCCACACGTTGGCGCGAAAGCCGACGGCAAGCCCGAGGGCGATCAACACCAGGGGAGATGCCTTGAGCAGCCATTCGGAGAGGCCGTTCGGTGAATTCAAGGGTTCGACGAAGAATATCTTCAAGGTGGACAGGGGATTGAGGCCGAGCGCCAGCAGGATGGGCACGCTCGCCAGGACGGTGGCGAGCAATGCGATCAGCGGGGCGGCCACTCGCATCAAACGCCGCGGCGCCGCGCGCGGCTCGAGTACGATGCGCATCACATCAGGCAGCGGACTGGAAGGCGGGCCCGATGCCGGCCATGGCCAGGCCGATGTGCTCGAGGTGCGCCCCGGTGCAGGGTTTGGCCGCAGACAGCCGTCCCTGATGGATCACCGCGATGCGGTCGCAGATTTCCAGCAATTCATCGAGTTCCTCCGAAAACACCAGCAGCGCCGCGCCGGATCGGCTCAAATCGATCAAGCTTTGCCGCAGGTACGCCGCGGCTGCGACATCGACCCCCCAGGTGGGCTGCGACGCGATCAGCACCCGGGGCGACAGGCTCACTTCCCGGCCGACGATGAACTTCTGCAGATTGCCCCCGGACAGGCTTTGCGCCGGCGCCGACGAACCCGCGCATTTGATTCCGAAGCGCTCGATGATGCTCCGAGCCAGGGCCCCGACCCGCGCGCGACGGATCAGACCGCCGCGAATCAGGCCCATGGCATGTGCCGTCAGCAACGTGTTGTCGGTGAGCGGCATGCGGGCCACCGCGCCCCGTCCCAATCGCTCCTCGGGCACGCAGGCGAGGCCGCGGGCGCGGCGCGCCGCCACCGTCAGATGTCCGACCGGTTCGCCGTCGAAGAGCACGGCGTCGGCGCGGCCGGTGGTCTCGCCGCTCAGCGCCGACGCCAATTCGCTCTGTCCGTTTCCAGACACCCCGGCAATGCCGACGATCTCGCCGCCGCAGACCTCGAGCGAGATGTCGCGCAAGGCGGTCGCGAATGCATCCGGCGGCCGGGTCGAGAGCGCCACCGCCCGCAGCCGCGCGATCGGTTCGCGCGAACAGCCGGTGCGGCGTACGGCGGGCAGCGCCGCCCCGACCATCAGGCGCGCCAACCCGGCGGAATCGACCTGCTTGGGATCGGCGAGCGCCACCACGCGGCCCTGGCGCAAAATAGTGGCGCTGTCGCACAGCTCGCGGACTTCGTCCAGCTTGTGGGTGACGTAGAGAATGCTGCAACCGGCCGCCGCCAGCATCCGCAGCACCCCGAACAGGCGCGTCGCCGCCTGCGGCGCCAGGACCGACGTGGGCTCGTCCAAGATCAGCAGCTTGGGATCCTGCAGCAGCGCACGCAGGATCTCGACCCGCTGCCGCTCGCCGACGGACAGATGATGCAGCAGACGATGCGGCTCGACGTGCAGGCCATAGCGCCCGCCCAACTCCCGTATTTTGCCGGCCAGCGCCGTCAGATCGAATTCCTCGTCGAGGGCCACCGCGATGTTCTCCGCCACCGTCACGGTTTCGAACAGCGAAAAATGCTGATGCACCATGCCGATCCCGAGCCGGCGCGCGGCGGCCGGACTGGCCATCTTCACCGGCTCGCCCTGCCACAACATCTCGCCCGAGTCCGCCTGCAGCGCACCGCCGATGATTTTCATCAGCGTGCTCTTGCCGGCGCCGTTCTCGCCAAGCACGGCGTGAATCCGCCCGTGCCCGATGCACAGCGACACGTTGTCGTTGGCGAGCGTACCGGCATAACGCTTGCTCACCCCTTTGAGTTCGAGCCTCGGGGTCAACCCTTCATCCGCCCCTGCATGCCGGCCGCCAGCCAATTGATGCTCCTGATGTCCGATTCGCCCATGGCCGCGCCCACGCGCACCCGCACCGCACCGCTCTGATCGCGGATCTCGCCGGCATAGGGCTGCAGCGCGCCGGACTTGATGGATTCCTCGGCACGCGCGAGCAGCGTCCGCACATCCGCCGCAATCGAGTCGGCATAGGGCGCCATTTTGACCACCCCTTCCTTCAGCCCCTGCCACCTTGACTGTGACCGCCAGCTGCCGGCAATCACATCCCGGGCATCTTGAACGTAGATGCCCCGCCAATCCAGCGTCACCGCGGTGATCTGCCGCGTGGGCGCGAATTTTCGCATGTCGCTGGCGTAGCCGACGGACCAGACCCCGTTTTGTTCAGCGGTCTGCGCGGCCGCGGGGCCGTCCGACATGGCGGCGATGACGTCGCAACCCTGCGCAACGAGTGCCAGCGTGGCCTCCTTTTCCCGGCCCGGGTCCGACCACGAATTCATGAAGATGATGGTGCAGGTGACGTCGGGTTTGACGCTCTGGGCGCCGAGCAGAAACGCGTTCGCGGGCCCGACGATGTCCGGTATCGGGAACCCGCCCACGAAGCCCAGCTTGCCGCTCTTGGTCAGCTTCGCCGCGCCGATGCCGGCGAGGAAGGTCCCCTCGTGGTAGCGGGCTTCGAAGGCACCGAGATTCGGCAGCGTCTTCGTGCCGGCGCAGCTGTCGAACACGGCCGCCGGGAATTGCGGCGCCACGCGCGCGGTGGCAACCCCGTGCGAGAAGCTGGTGCCGAAGATCAGCCGGTGCCCCGAGTCGGCAAATCCGCGGAAAACCCGCTCCGCATCCTGCGGCTGAAAGACGTTGTCGATGATGTTGATCTCGACGGCCTCGCCCAGCGCCTGCTTGATCGCGGCCACGCCGAGCGTGTGCTGCTTGGTCCAGCCCACCTCGGCGGCCGGCGACACCAACGCGAGCCCGACGCGCAGCACTGCCGCCGCACTGGCGTCGAATGCCGCCGCGCACACGGCCGCCGCGCCGCCGGCCGCGCCGAAGCGCAGCAGCTCGCGTCGCGAAAGGCCACCCTGGCTCATGTCAGGATACCGTCAAGTCAAATTTTTTAATGGAACCCCCTGCACCCACTCGAGCGGCGTAGAAGAAGTGGGATTGAGCATGCGCTCACTCGCTCGAAGAATCGCCAGCTCGGTGTCGAAAAATCCTGTGCTGGAGTACCGCGGGCGAATATGTCATTCACGCGATTTCGTGTCAACGCCCGCGGCCGTGCGCAGCAGCGCCCGATCCAGTATGTTACGCGGCGCGGCCGCAGCGCTGCGAGCGCGTCCATTGAGGATCTGCCATGAGCGTCATCGATTCGGGGAATGACAGCGGTGCGGCCGGCCCCGGCCGGGGACTGTGGCTGGGCCTCGACACCGGGGGCACATTCACCGACGCCGTGGTGCTCGCGGAGAATCGCGTGATTGCGTCCGCCAAGTCGCTTACCACCCCCTGGAATCTGGCGATCGGCATCGGCCGGGCGATCCGTGCGGTGACCGGCGGCCTTGCCGACGGTGCAAGCCGCGCCGACATCACCCTCGTATCCGTATCCACCACGCTCGCGACCAACGCCGTCGTCGAAAACCGCTTCAGCCCGGTGTGCACGCTGCTCGTCGGCTTCGATGATTCAATGGCGGCGCGTTCGGGCCTGGAGCGGCACGGATCGGGGGCGGTGGTGCGGGTGCGCGGCGGCCACGACGCGACCGGGGAGGAAGCCGCGGCGCTCGATGAATCCGCGGTCGAGCGCGCCGTGGCTGATCATCAGGATCGGGTGGAGGCATACGCCGTCGCGGCTAATTTCTCGGTTCGCAATCCCGCTCACGAGATGCGTGTGCGCCAGCTCATCCGCGCACGCTCGACCAAGCCGGTGACCTGCGCGCATGAACTCAGCTCCAAGCTCGATGCCCCGCGGCGCGCGCTGACGGCGATGTTGAACGCCCGGCTCACTCCGCAGATACGGCATCTGATCGAGGCGCTGACGCAGGTGCTGGCAGCTGAATCGATCGATGCGCCGCTGATGATCGTCAAGGGTGACGGCTCGCTGATCCGGGCCGACATCGCCCTCGAGTATCCGGTCGAGACCGTCCTGTCGGGACCGGCGGCAAGCGTGGTCGGCGCAGGCTTCCTCACCGGCATCCAGGATTTCGTGGTCTCGGACATGGGTGGCACCACCACGGACATCGCAGTGGTCGCCGGCGGCCGCCCCGTCATCAACGCCGACGGCGCCCTGGTGGGCGGATGGCGGACCATGGTGGAAGCGGTCGACGTGCGCACCAGCGGCCTCGGCGGAGACAGCGAGGTCGGCTTCGATCGCCAGGGCCGTCTGCGCGTCGGGCCGCGCAAGACCATGCCGCTGAGTTTGCTGGCGCAGACCTTTCCGGACGTCCTGCCGCGCCTGCGAATGATCGCGGCGCTGGACCGGCCGCCCCAGTACCCCGCCCTGTTCGCGCTGCGCAACCCCGAACGCGCACCGTCCACGCATCTGTCGGCGCTGGAGCGCAGCGTCTGGGAGGCGCTGCAGCTCGAACCGCTTCCGGTGTCGGGCATCGTGCGCAACGCCGCGGGACTCTCGGCCCTGCAGCGCCTCGCGGATGCGGGACTCGCGGCGCTCGCCGGCTTCACGCCGAGCGATGCGATGCACGTCCTGGACCGCCAGCAGGGCTGGTGCCGCGAGGCCGCCGAGTACGGCGCGCGCATTCTGGCGCTCGAAGAATGCAACGCCCTGGCCGCGCGCGAGGCGGCATCAGCGCACGCGCTATGCGAGCGTACCTTCGAACACATCGTCCGTGAAAGCGGCCGCGCCCTGCTCACGGCAGCACTCGGTTCCGACCCCGGACTGGAGGCGCGCGCCGGTCGCTGGGGCGTGCTCGGCGAGCGGCTCATCGAGGACACCGTCGCCGGTCGCCGCTTCTCATCCGTGGTCGCCGCGTGCTTGGGGCTGGCGCAGCCGCTGATCGCGATCGGCGCGCCGGCAGCGGCCTATTATCCGGAGGTGGCGCACCGGCTCGGGGCCCGGCTCTGCATTCCGGCGCACGCGCCGGTCTGCAATGCGGTGGGCGCCGTGGCGGGCGTGGTGTCGCAGACCGTGGAGATTTTGGTGAACCAGTCGGAATTCAACGTGTTTCGGGTCCACGACCCGGCGGGCAGCCGCGACTATCCGGAATCGGAGCCGGCGCTGGAACATGCCATGCGCGTGTCGCGCGAACTCGCCTTGGCGGCCGCGAGGCGGGCCGGCGCGGCGCAGCCGCACGTCGAAACGAGCCTGATCAAAAGGCTCGCCCAGGGTCCCGGGGAAGGCTATCTCGCGGAAGCGACCGCGCGCTCCACCGCCACCGGCCGACCGCTCGCAGGCCACAACGCCCCGCCACCCGGCTGATTCGGCTCCGGGCGGAATTCATGTTGCACGCGGTTTTCTACCTTATCATCGCGGCCACCGCGAACCAGTCACACAATCCGGAGCAGCTTTCATGAAACAGCCCGATGAGACGCAGGGGCGCCGCAGCCGCCGCCGCCCCGGAAGCGCCGACGTCAGCCATGCCGTTTTCGACCGCACGCGGTCCTACCGGCATTTGCGCAATCCGTTCGAACCGCTCAAGGTGTTTTCGGACGACCAGGTGGGCGCCATCCACGACGCCGCCCTGGTGATACTCGAAACCCAGGGGATGAAGGTGCTGTCGCCGGAGGCGCGCAAGCGCTACCACCAAGCGGGCGCTGCGGTCGACGAGGCATCCCAGGTGGTGCGCCTTGACCGGGCGCTGGTCGCCGCGGCGCTCGCCACCGCGCCGCACGATATCACCCTGCATGCCGTGGATCCGGAACGCCACGTGCCGCTGTCGGACCGCCGGGTGGGCTTCGCGCCGACGTCCGGGCCGCCCAACATCATGGACACGGCACGCGGCCGGCGCGCCGGCACCCTGGAGGACTTCTGCAACCTGATCAAACTGTGCCAAAGCTTCGAGGTCATCCACATCCTCGGCGGTGCAACCGAGCCGCAGGATGTCGCGGTCAACGTGCGGCATCTGCACGTGACCCGTGCGCAGTTGATGCTCTGCGACAAAATTCCCTTCATCTTTTCGCGCGGCCACGGCCAGGTCGCCGACAATTTCGAACTCATCCGCCTCGCACATGGCATCTCCGTCGAGGAATTCCGCACGCGGCCATACACCTACACCATCATCAACACCAATTCACCCCTGCAGCTGGACATACCGATGGCCGACGGCATCATGGATTTTGCGGCCGCCGGACAAGTGCTGGTCATCACGCCGTTTACGCTGGCGGGCGCGATGGCGCCGGTGACCATTGCCGGAGCGTTGACGCTGGCGCACGCCGAGGCGCTGGCGGGCCTGACCCTGGCGCAAATCGTGCGGCCAGGTGCACCGGTGGTCTACGGCAGCTTCACCTCGAATGTCGACATGAAATCCGGGTCGCCGGCCTTCGGGACACCGGAATATGTCAAAGCAGCGTTCGGCGCAGGCCAGCTGGCGCGCTTCCTCGGCCTGCCCTGGCGCTCCTCGAATGCCACCGCGTCGAACACTCCGGATGCCCAGTCGGCCTACGAATCCGAGATGAGCTTGTGGGGCGCGCTGCTCGGCGGCTGTAATTTCATCCTGCACGCCGCCGGCTGGCTCGAGAGCGGACTGACCACGTCCTACGAGAAGTTCATTCTCGACATCGAGATGTTGCAGATGTTCGCCGAAGTGTTCCAGCCGGTGGGCGCGGCACCCTCCGATCTGGCGCTCGAAGCGGTCGCCGAAGTGGGCGCCGGCGGACACTTTTTCGGCTGCGCCCACACCATGGAGCGCTATCGGAGCGCCTTTTATGCCCCTTTGGTGTCCGACTGGCGAAATTCGGGCCAATGGGCCGAGGACGGCGGCAAGACGGCCACCGAAAGGGCGAACAGCATCTACCAGAGCACGCTCGAGCGTTATACCGCGCCGCCGCGCGATCCGGCGGTGGTCGAAGCCCTGAACGCCTATGTGGCGCGCCGCACGGCCGAGGGCGGCGCGCCCCCGGTAAGCTGATGGGGCGGTGATCGTGTCGCGTCTGGGCTCGCTGCCGTCGCGATACTACAAGTCTCGGTGCGGGTTGCGACTTACCATGCATCCTTGCGATAGCTGCGTAAGGTACCGTGGCGACGCATAAATAACCGTCTGGAGAAGTCTAATGGCAGAGCCGACCGAGGGTGAATTTGACCTCGCCGCGCTGAACGACGAGGAACTCACCGAGCAGGTGCACGACGACCTGTACAACGGCTTGAAGACCGAAGTCGAAGAGGCGACGCATATTTTCCTCAAGCGCGGCTGGTCGGCCGAAAAAGTGCTGAACGATGCACTGGTGGAAGGCATGCGCATCGTCGGTATCGACTTTCGGGACGGCATTCTGTTCGTTCCCGAAGTGCTGCTCGCCGCGAATGCCATGAAGGGCGGCATGGAAATACTGCGGCCGCTGCTGGCGGAGACCGGCGTGGAGCCGATCGGCAAGATCGTCATCGGCACGGTCAAGGGCGACATTCACGACATCGGCAAGAACCTCGTTTCCATGATGCTCGAGGGTGCGGGCTTCGAGGTCATCGATCTCGGCATCAACAATCCAGTGGAAAAATACCTGGAGGCGCTCGAAAAACACAAGCCGGACATCCTCGGCATGTCGGCGCTGTTGACGACGACCATGCCCTACATGAAGGTGGTCATCGACACACTGAAGGAGCGCGGCATCCGCAATGATTACATTGTGCTGGTCGGCGGCGCACCGCTCAACGAGGAGTTCGGCAAGGCGGTTGGCGCGGATGCCTATTGCCGCGATGCCGCGGTGGCCGTCGAGACCGCCAAAGGGCTGATTGCGGCACGGCGGGCCGGCGCCGCGGCCCACTGAGGGTCGGGAACCGCATGGCCCACACCGGCCAAGGCATGCTGATCATCGCCTGCGGCGCCCTGGCGCACGAGATCACCGCGCTGCGGCGCGCCAACCACTGGGAAGCCATGGACGTCCGCTGTCTGCCGGCGGAGCTGCACAATCGGCCGCAGCAGATCCCCGCCGCGGTACGTGCCTTGATCCACGCCTGCCGCGGTCAGTACCGCAGCGTGTTCGTCGCCTATGGTGACTGCGGCACCGGCGGCCAGCTCGATCAGATGCTGCGGGAGGAGAATGTCGAACGCATCCCGGGCGCACATTGCTACGAATTCTTCGCCACCGGCGCGGTATTCGAAGGACTCGCGGACGCCGAGCCGGGCACGTTCTACCTCACCGATTTTCTGCTGCGGCATTTCGAACGCCTGGTGATTCGCGGACTGGGACTCGATGATCATCCGGAATTGTTCCCGAGCTATTTCGCCAATTATCGAAGGCTGGTTTACCTGTCCCAGTCGCCGCAGACGCAATCCGTGGAGCAGGCGCGTGCCATCGCCGCGCGCATGGGCTGGGACTTCGAGCACCGCCACACCGGATACGGAAATCTCGGCTCCAGCCTGCGGGCGGCGGCGCAGCGCCACGAGCAAGCGGTGGCATGGGCTCCCTGATCGTCATTTCCTGGCGCGACATCCCCGCGCAAGTCATCGCCAAGCGCGGCCGCGAAGCGGCCAAGGTGCCGCTGTCGCATCGCTTCCAGGAGGCCGTCGACCGCGCCGCGATGCGCGCCGGGAAGGGCAGTTCCGACGCCTACCTCGCCGACTGGCAGCGCAGCGCGCCGCGCCCCTGCGGCGATGACCTCAAGGCCGAGGCAGCGGCGGAAGCCTCGCGACTGGAGGCGAAATTCACCGATGAGGAGCTCGAGCGGCTGATCCGCTCGAAGGGCGTCGATGAGAGTCGCAGCCCCGAACCCGGCGCCGCCCCACCGGCCGAGCCATCCTGATGTACGCCTTGAGGCTCTGGTCGGTTCGCCATGCCCGCGGCCTGAACGCGTGTTATCGCGGTTTCGAGGCGTTGCTGCTGCGTCTGCACGGGCTGTTCAGCGCATTGGGATACGAGCGCATCGAGAGGCCCGTGGCGGCGGTAGAGCGCAGCGTCAAGAGCCTGCTGTTCGACTGCCGTATGTGCGGCCAGTGCATTCTCAGCTCCACCGGCATGTCCTGCCCGATGAACTGTCCGAAGAGCATCCGCAATGGCCCCTGCGGCGGCGTGCGCGACGACGGTCGATGCGAAGTGAAGCCGGAAATGCGCTGCGTCTGGGTGGAGGCCTTTGCCGGCAGCCGGCGGATACCGGGCGGCACCGAGGCGATGGCGCAGCTGCAGATCGCAGTCGATCAACGGCTGCAGGGCCGCTCTTCCTGGCTGAAGGTCGTGCGCGAGAAGCGCGCTGCCCCATGAGATTCGATGACGAGCCGGTTCCAGGCTATCCCCTGCCGATCCTGCCGGGGCACACCTCTCCGGGCCGCTTCGAGCGCGTATTGCGCGCCGGAGGCTTCGCTGTCACGACCGAACTCGCGCCGCCGGATTCCGCGGATCCCGAAGATGTCTACAGGCGGGCGCGGGTCTTCGACGGCTATGTCGATGCGATCAACGCCACCGACGGCAGCGGCGCGAATTGCCACATGTCGAGTCTCGCGGTCTGCGCCCTGCTGACCCGCGTCGGCTACGCGCCCATCATGCAGATCTCCTGCCGCGACAAGAATCGCATCGCGATCCAGGGCGACATCCTCGGCGGCGCCGCGATGGGTGTCTGCAACATGTTGTGCCTGACCGGCGACGGCGTGCAGGCCGGCGATCACCCGCAGGCGAAGCCGGTCTTCGATTTGGACTGCATGACGTTGCTCGACATCGGCCGCACCCTGCGCGACGAGCATCGCTTCCAGAGCGGCCGCAAGATCAGCTATGCGCCGCGCGTTTTCTTCGGGGCCGCGGAGAATCCGTCTGCACTGCCTCACGACTGGCGTGCGCAGCGCCTCGCGAAGAAAATCGCCGCCGGCGCGCAATTCATCCAGACTCAATACTGCTTCGATATCGGGCTGCTGCGGTCTTTCATGCAACACGTGGAGCTGCTCGGCCTGATCGGCAAGGTGCACATCCTGGCGGGGGTCGGACCGCTGCGCTCGGCCAAGACCGCCGAATGGATGCGCAAGAACGTACCCGGCATGCACGTTCCGGATACCGTGGTCGCGCGCCTGGCCGGGGCCCAGGACCAGGCCCGCGAGGGACGCAACATCTGCGTCGAATTGATCCAGGCGATCCGTGAAATGCACGGCATCAGCGGCGTGCACATCATGGCCTACCGTCAGGAAGAATCGGTCGCCGAGATCGTCGAACGATCCGGCATTCTCGATGGTCGTGCCCCCTGGTTTCCAGGCCGCGACGCCCCCGCTCTCCCCCAAAGGAATGTCTCATGACCGACACCGTCGTCAGCTCCGCCACCAAGGAAGTCGTGATCGGCTTCGAGAGGCCGTTCGTCATCATCGGCGAGCGCATCAACCCCACGGGACGCAAAATCCTCGCCGCCGAGATGGCTGCAGGCGACTTCAGCCGGGTCGAGGCCGATGCGCGTGCCCAGGTCGAGGCCGGCGCACACATGCTCGATGTCAATGCCGGCATTCCGCTTGCCGACGAACCGGGCATCCTCGCGCGAGCGGTGCAGTTGGTGCAGTCGATCACCGACGTGCCGCTGTCCATCGATTCCTCGATCGTCGCCGCGCTGCAGGCGGGGCTGGCCGTGTACAAGGGCAAGGCGCTGGTCAATTCGGTGACCGGCGAGGACGAACGGCTGGAATCCGTGCTGCCGCTGGTCAGGAAATACGGCGCCGCGGTGATCGCGATTTCGAACGACGAGACCGGAATTTCCGAGGACCCGGACGTGCGCTTCGCCGTTGCCAAGAAGATCGTGGAACGCGCCATGGACCACGGCATTCCACCCGGCGACGTGGTGGTCGACCCCCTGGTCATGCCGATCGGGGCCATCAATCGCGCAGGCGTGCAGGTGATGCGCCTGGTGCACCGGCTGCGCACCGAACTCAAGGTCAATACCTCCTGCGGCGCTTCGAACGTGAGCTTCGGGCTGCCGAACCGCGACGGCATCAACAGCGCGTTCCTCACCATGGCGATGGGCGCGGGACTCACCTCCGCCATCACCAATCCGCTGCACGTGGAGGTGATCAAGGCCGTCATGGGCGCGGACGTCATGCTCGGCCATGACCCGGACTGCGCGCGCTGGATCCGCCGCTTCCGCGAGGCACCGCCGGCGGGCACCGGCACCGACGCGCCGCGCGGCCGCCGCGAGGGCGGTCACCGGCGGCGCCCCGCCTGATCCCGGCGATCCGCATGGCCACACGCAATCCTCTCGTCGTCTTCACGCCGTCCGGCAAGCGCGGACATTTCGCTGTCGGCACGCCGCTGCTGCAGGCCGCCCGCAGCCTCGGCGTGGACATCGATTCGGTGTGCGGCGGCCGCGGTCTGTGCGGCCGGTGCCAGGTGCTGGTGGCCGAGGGCGAATTTGCCAAACACGGGGTAACGTCTTCGAGCGCGAGCCTGTCGCCGTTCAGCGAACCGGAGATGCGCTTCGCCAAGCGCGCGCATCTGGCCGAAGGTCGGCGGCTGTCCTGCTCGGCACGGGTGGAGGCCGACGTGGTGATCGATGTGCCCGCGAGCAGCCAGGTGCATCGCCAGGTGGTGCGCAAGGAAGCCGATGAACATGCAATCGAACTGTATCCGGTCGTGCGTCTGCATTATGTACAGGTGAAGCAGCCGGACATGCATGACCCGTCCGGCGACCTGCGCCGGCTGTACGACGCGCTGGAGGCTGAATGGAATCTCAAGGATCTCGCCTGTGATTTGTCGGTCCTGCAGATGCTGCAGCCGGTCCTGCGCCGCGAAGACTGGCAGGTCACGGTGGCCGTGCACGGCGCCAAACAGATCATCGGCGTCTGGCCTGGACTGCATGAGCGCGTCTACGGCCTTGCCGTCGACGTCGGTTCCACCACCATCGCCGCCCATCTGTGCGATCTGACCAGCGGCGACGTGGTTGCCTCCGCGGGCGTCATGAATCCGCAGATACGCTTCGGCGAGGACCTGATGAGCCGCGTGTCGTATTCGATGATGAATCCGGGCGGCGCCGCGCTGATGACCGCCGCGGTGCGCGAGGCGCTGTGCAGCCTCGCGGTCGATGTCGCACGCGAGGCCGGCATCACCCACGAGGACATCCTCGAGGCGACGCTGGTCGGCAATCCCATCATGCACCACCTGCTGCTCGGGATCGATCCGGCGGAGCTCGGCGGCGCGCCCTTCGCCCTGGCCACCGACATGTCGCTCACCCTGCGGGCCAACGTCATCGATTTGAAATTGAATCGCAACGCGCGCATCTACGTATTGCCGTGCATCGCCGGGCACGTGGGTGCGGATGCCGCCGGCATGGTGCTTGCCGAGCGTCCCGATCTCGCAACGGAGATGACGCTGCTCGTGGACGTGGGCACCAACGCGGAAATCGTGCTCGGCAACCGCGACCGCCTGGTCGCGTGCTCGAGTCCCACCGGACCGGCCTTCGAGGGGGCGCAGATAAGCTGCGGCCAGCGCGCCGCACCGGGCGCCATCGAGCGCGTGCGCATCGACCGCGGGACGCTGGAGCCGCGTTTCAAGGTGATCGGCTGCGATCTCTGGTCGGATGAGCCGGGATTCGAGGCCGCCACGGCGGCCACCGGCGTCACGGGCGTATGCGGCTCCGGCATCATCGAGGTGATGGCCGAGATGTATCTCGCCGGCATCATCAACCAGGACGGTGTCCTCGACGGCCGGCTGTGCGCGCGCTCGGCGCGGATCGTCGCCAACGGCCGCACCTTCGCCTATCGGCTGCATCAGGGCGCGGTGGAGATGAGGATCACCCAGACCGACGTGCGCGCGATCCAACTGGCGAAGGCCGCGTTGTACGCCGGAATCGCACTGCTCATGGAGCGGCTCGGCATCGATCACGTCGACCGCATCCGCCTGGCCGGCGCCTTTGGCAGCCACATCGACGTCAAGTACGCCGCCATCCTCGGCATGATCCCGGACTGCGACCTCACCCAGGTGCGGTCGGCCGGCAACGCCGCCGGCACCGGTGCGCGCATCGCGCTGCTCGACTCGACCTCGCGCGGCGTCATCGAAGCGCTGGTGCGGCGGATCGAGAAGGTGGAAACCGCGATCGAGCCGCGCTTTCAGCACCACTTCGTCGAGGCCATGGCCATTCCCCACAAGACCGCCCCGTATGCGCACCTGCGCCGCGTGGTCGATCTACCGGAGCCGAAGGAATCCACCAGCCAAACCGAGACGCGCGGGCGCCGGCCGCGGCGCACCGAATCCATCCGGACGAAATAAGGATCCCCGTCGCTTTCGCGGCGCCGTGCCGGACCGCGGTGCCGTGCCGGACCGCCGCGCTCAGACGTTCGAGTCGGGAAACGCCGCCTTGCGCCTGGCGATGTAATCGAGCAGCGCTTCGTCGATGGCCGGATCCATGGGCGGCGGCACATAATCCGCCAGCTGCTTCTTCCAGGCGGTGTTGGCGCGCTTGGTCATGTCGGACGAGCCCTCCGCCTCCCACTGCTCATAGCTGTTGTTGTCGGCGAGCGGCGAGCGATAAAACGCGTTTTCGAAATTCGCCTGGGTATGGGCACAGCCGAGAAAATGCTTGCCGGGTCCCACCTCGTGAATTGCATCGAGCGCCTGTCCGTTGGGCGACAGGTCCACCCCCGCCAGCAGCGTGTGCATCATTCCGGCCTGATCGGCATCCATGACGAATTTCTCATAGCCCATGGCGAGGCCGCCCTCGAGCCAGCCGGCCGTGTGCAGCACGAAGTTGACGCCTGCCAGGCAGGTCGGCAGCAGCGTGTTCGCCGACTCGAAGGCCGCCTGCGCATCCGGTATCTTGGAGGCGCACAGGCTGCCGCCCGAACGAAATGGCACGCCAACGCGGCGCGCGAGTGCCGCCATGGCGTACAGCACCAGCGCCGGTTCCGGGGTGCCGAAGGTCGGGGCACCCGACTGCATCGATATCGAGGAGGCGAAACTGCCGAGCACCACCGGCGCGCCCGGATTGACCAGCTGCACGAAGGCCATGCCGGCCAGCGCTTCCGCGAGGGTCTGCGCCACGGTACCCGCGACCGTGACCGGCGACATGGCACCGGCCAGGATGAACGGCGTGATGATGGTCGCCTGATTGGCGCGCGCATACACCTTGGCGGCGCCGAGCATGGTCGCGTCGTAGGTCATCGGGGAATTGACGTTGATCAGATTGATGATGGTGGTCTTGGGGCGCCCGGTCGCCGGATCGTTCAAATCCTCGCCGAACACGATGTTCGCCATGGCCACCGAATCCGAGGCGCGCTCCGGCGCCGTGACCGAGCCCATGAACGGCTTGTCACTGTATTTCAGATGGGTGTAAACCATGTCGAGGTGCCGCTTGTTGACCGGCAAATCGACCGGTTCGCAGATGGTGCCCCCCGAGTGGTGCAGGGAATTGGACGAATAGGCGAGCTTGACGAAATTGCGGAAATCCTCGATGCGCGCATAGCGCCGGCCTTCGTCCAGACTGCGCACGAAGGGCGAGCCGTACGCCGGTGCGAACACGGTGTTCTTGCCGCCGATGACCACGTTGCGCGCAGGATTGCGGGCATGCTGGGTGAACTCGCGCGGCGCGGTGCGTTGCACGAGCGTGCGGCACATGCCGCGCGCGAAATGCACGCGCTCGCCGCGCACATCCGCCCCGGCTGCCTTCCAGATCGCGATCGCCTCCGGATCGTCGCGAAAGTCGATGCCGACCTCCTCGAGGATGCGGTCGGCGTTGTGCTCGAGCTGCGCCAGGCCTTCCTCGGTCAGCACCTCGTAATACGGAATCTTGCGGGTGATGTAGGGAATCGAAGCAGACGCGCGGGCGGTGCGCGCGGCGCGCTTGGCGTCCCGGCCGCTGGGGCGTCGCGCGTGTCCGGCCTGCGAAAGTTGCTCGTCCATCATCGCTCTCCCCCAATGACTGGAAACCCAGTATGGTCAGGTTCGCTGCGGGCGGCTGATCAATTTGCGTCAGGGACTTGTCGCCAGGCGCCATTTTCGCCGACGAGAAGTGAATGGAGGCTAGGGTCGGGATCGAACCGGCGTACGCGGCTTTGCAGGCCGCTGCATGACCACTCTGCCACCTAGCCCATGTTCAAAAACGCCAAACCCCGGACCAGCCGGGGTTCGTCGGAATCGTGCAGGAAACGAGGCGAATCTACGTCCCAGAACTTGGCAGAACTCCGGCGAGGTTTGCCTAACTCATTGGTTTTTAGGCCAATTTTCAAGTCTATCAGGTCGCTGACGAGCGCACAAGACGCTCAACTTGGCTTGAGTTCGAACTCGCGCCCTCGACCTGGGCAGGATTGTGCCGGACCCTCACCTCATTACCGACCTTGTTCATGCATATTCATGCCTATCATCGTATGCATGATACGTCGCTGCACTTTACCTGGGATGAGCCCAAGCGTGGCAAATCTGGCGAAGAAAACGTCGGCTACTTCTGAAGACGAGGCGTTTGCCCTCCGCCCCGAGAAAAACTGTGGCTCGTAAGCACTCCGTTGAAAACTGGTTACCACTGCGTCCGGCGGACGGCCAACGCTTGCTGTCGGCGTTACGGGTCCCGTGGTGGGTCGCCGGGGGATGGGCAATCGATCTGTTCGCAGGATGCCAAAGCCGGCCTCACAAGGATCTTGATATAGGAATCTTGCGACGCGACTCATTGCTTGTGATTGCAGCGCTGCCGTCTTGGGAGTTCCATGAGGCCAAAGGCGGGAACCTGATGCGTCTTCGCGATGGCTGCATGCCGAGAGTCGACGTCAATTCATTGTGGTGCAAACCAGCGGGCGCGACACAGTGGGTACTTGAGTTGATGTTGGACAACGCCGATGGAGATCGCTGGATATTCCGGCGCGACGGCCAAATTCAGTGTCCGCTCGCAACTGCGATTCGGCGCGACGACGATGGCATTCCCTTCCTCGCACCCGAGATTCAGCTGTTGTACAAAGCTCACGCGCCGCGCACGCAGGATCAAGCCGATTTCGATCTGATAGCTCCGCGACTCGGACCGGCCGCGCAGGCATGGCTGCGAGGCGCTTTGGCAAAGACCGACCCGGCAAATGGGTGGCTGTCGATCCTGGAAACAGCGAATTGGAGAAACTCCAATGCGTGCTCGCAATGACCAACCTCGAGACCCGGAGCCGCCTGCAACTGCTTGAAGCAAAATAAAAAATTTGGAGCGGGAAACGAGACTCGAACTCGCGACCTCAACCTTGGCAAGGTTGCGCTCTACCAACTGAGCTATTCCCGCCTTTCGGCAGAGGCGCAATTGTAGGGCCGCGCCGCGGGGAGTCAAGGACATCCCGTCCGGCAGCGCTCGCGCGGCGGCCTTTCGGCAAGCCGCTAAAGCCCTGAACTGCCGCGTAATTCCGGCCATGCCAGGCGCAGGTACAGGATCATCGACCACAGCGTCAGCGCGGCGGCCACCGCCGTCAATACCAGTCCGATTTGGTAGACCGGAATGCCGAACAGATCGCGGCGAAACAGCAGGAAGGACAAACCCACGATCTGCATGATGGTCTTGTATTTCCCCCAGACCGATACCGCGATGCGCCCGCGCGCGCCGATCTCCGCCATCCACTCGCGCAGCGCCGACACCGCGATCTCGCGCCCGACGATGACGATGGCGAAGATCACCACGAACCAGCGCGGATCCTTGCTCACGATCAGCACCAGGGCCGCGGCCACGATCAGCTTGTCCGCGACCGGATCGAGGAACGCGCCGAGCCGCGAGGTCTGGCCGAGCTTGCGGGCGTAATAGCCGTCGAGGCTGTCGGTGATGCCGGCCAGCGCGAAACCGGCGCAGGCGGCCGGATCCGCCCACCAATACGGCAGATAAAAGAGCATCACGATGGCGGGAATCATGAGAATTCGCAGCCACGTGAGCGCATTCGGCAGGTTCAAGGCCGACTTGTCAGCTTCCCGGGTGGAGGTGCTCATAGATCAGTTCGGCCAACTCCCGACCGAAACCGCGAACTCGCACGAAATCGTCGATGCCGGCACGCAATATCCCTTGCAAACCGCCGAACTGTTTCAGCAGCTCGCGTCGTTTTACCGGTCCCAAGCCCGGTATGGTTTCCAGGATCGACTGGCTGTGACGCTTGGCCCGTTTGCGCCGGTGTCCCGCGATCGCAAAACGGTGTGCCTCGTCGCGTACGCGCTGAATCAGGTGCAAAGCGTGCGAATCCGCGGGCAGTATAGTGGGCGTCTCCCGGCCCAACAAGAAGAGTTGTTCCTGGCCGGGCCTGCGATCGGCGCCCTTAGCCACGCCCACGAGCGTGATGCCCGCCACCCCCAGCTCCTCGAGCACCGCCGCGGCTTGCGCCAGCTGACCCTTGCCGCCGTCGATCAGCAGCAGGTCGGGCGCGGAGTACTCGCCGTCCCGCACCCGCTTGTAGCGGCGTGTCAGCGCCTGATGCATAGCCGCGTAATCGTCGCCGGGCTCGATGCCGGCGATATTGAAACGCCGATAATCACCCTTCAGCGGCCCTTCCACCCCGAACACCACGCATGAGGCCACCGTATCCGTGCCGCCCGTGTGGCTGATGTCGAAACACTCGATGCGATGCGGGACACCGTCGAGATTCAACGCCTCCCGGATGTCCTCCAAGGCGGACTCGATGCTGGCCCGCGCCAGTCCGCGCATCTGCAGCGACTGCCCGGCATTGCCGCGCATCATCTCGAGCCAGCTGGCGCGGATGCCGCGCACCGCGGAGGCGATGCGCACCTTGTGCGAAGCTCTGGCTGCCAGGGTCGACTCGAGCAGTGCGGCCTCCTCGAAGTCGTGTTCAACAATGATTTCCGCGGGCGCTTCGCGTTCCAGATAGTACTGCGAGACGAAGGCCGCCAGCACCTCCGCCGGCTCGGCGAACGGTGCTTTGGGGAAAAAGGTGGCGTGTCCGAGGCTCCTGCCGCCGCGCACGAACATCAGCGCGACGCAGTATTCGCCGCTGGCCTGCGCAATGGCGATCACGTCGGCGTCGTGATGAATGTCCGCCGTCACGATCTGCTGTGCCTGCACCGTCTTCAGGCTGGCCATCTGATCTCGCAACTTCGCCGCCTCCTCGAATTGCAGCCGCTGCGCGGCCTCCTCCATGCGGCTGGCAAGGTCCTGATACACCTCATCGTTGCGGCCCTCGAGCACCTTGATCGCCGCGTCGACGTCGCGCTGATACTGCTCCTTGGAGATCAGGCCGACACATGGTGCCGTGCAGCGCCGGATCTGGTACTGCAGACACGGGCGCGAGCGGTGCGCAAAATAGCCGTCCGCGCAATTGCGCAGGCGGAACAGCTTTTGCAGCCGTTGCAGGGTTTCGCGCACCGCACCCGCGGACGGGTAGGGTCCGAAGAAGCGGCCGGGTTCCTTGCGCGAACCCCGATAAAAGGTAAGCGACGGAAACTCGTGATTCGTGGCCAGATGCACGAACGGAAAGCTCTTGTCGTCGCGCAGCACGACGTTGAATCTCGGCCGGTGCCTCTTGATCAGATTGAATTCGAGCAGCAGCGCCTCGGTGTCCGAATTCGTGATGGTCACCTCCATGCCGGCGGTCTTGGCAATCAGCGCCTGGACCTTGGGATGGACGTTGCTCGGCTGAAAATACGAGGCGACGCGGCTCTTGAGGTTGCGCGCCTTGCCGACGTAGAGGACCTCGCCCGCCGCGTCCAGCATCCGATACACGCCTGGCCGCGCCGGCAGGCTGTCGACGTACGCCTTCGGAGCGAATTTCGCCGCGGATTCCGCCGTCTCGCTCATGACGGACGTCCGGCGCCGGCAAACGCCAGTTCCGCGGCGCGCCTGACCACGGCCTCGAACATCGCCGCCGTGAGCCGCCGTGTCTGTGTGTTGTAGCGGCTGCAGTGGTAGGAATCGATCAGCACGCGGCCGCCGCTCAGCTCATATTCAGCCGCATGTGCAAATCGGTGCCGGCCCGACGGCAGATCGCTGGCGTGCAGCACCGCCTGATGTGCGATGCCGCCCAGTGCGAGAACCACGCGCGCGCCGGGGCTGTGCGCCAACTCATGGCGCAGGAATCCATTGCACGATTTGATCTCCGCCGGCAGCGGCTTGTTGGCGGGCGGCAGGCATTTGACGGCATTGCTGATTCTCACGTCGCGCAGAGTCATCGGATCATGGGCGTCGACCGATCGGGCGGAACTCGCCATTCCGAGCGCATTCAAGGTCTGATACAAAAGTATGCCGGCATGATCGCCGGTGAACGGGCGGCCGGTGCGGTTCGCTCCATGCATACCGGGCGCAAGGCCGACGATGATCAGGCGCGCATCGGGGTCGCCGAAGGGCGGTACCGGTTTGCACACATAGTCGGGATGCAGCTGCCGCACCGCATCAAGAAATCCGGCGAGACGTGGGCAACGTCGGCAGTCAGGATCGAAGGCGCTGGTGATTGCGGGCATATTCACTTAAAAAAACGGGCTAAACGGATTTCCGAGTAGCCCGCCGTCGATCGCGCCTGGACTTTGGACTAACCCGAGCGCAACCCAACTCTTGCCAAAACCTTAAGCCGGATTCCTGCCCAGAGACCTGCACGGGATGAAGCGTCCTCGTGATCGGCCTTTTTGCTTAGCTTTTGTCGGCACAATCACGTCGGCCTCCTCAAGGGACCGCGCTCAAGGCGGCTCCATCTTCAGCGGGCGGGACCGGTTGGCGAGGCAGAATAGCACCTGAACGGGTGCGCGCAAACCGGGTTTTCCAAAAACCGATTTGACGAGCTAGAATTTTTCTAGATAATTATTATAATACATTGTATTATAAACATATTCAGTTGCCACGAAACTTTATATGTCAACCGCCGGAAGGCGTCTTTTTCATTCGCCCGACGGTGCCGGTCTGACGCGCGATGAGCATGGCCAATTCGAGCGCTTGTTCGGCGTTCAACCGTGGATCCACCTGCGACTTGTAGGCCCTCGCCAGATCGGCTTCGGCCAGACCTCGCGCACCGCCGATACATTCGGTGACATCCTCACCCGTCAGCTCGATATGCACTCCACCCAGCGTCGAGCCCGCGTCGGCGTGGATGCGGAAGGCCGCCTCGACTTCGCCCAGTATATTGTCAAATCGCCGTGTCTTGACCCCGCCGGCAGTGGTCTCGGTATTGCCGTGCATGGGATCGCAGATCCACAGAACCTGCGCCCCGGTGGCGCGAACCGCGCGGATCATCTCGGGCAGTCGGCGCTCGATGTCCTTGTGACCGAAACGATGGATCAGCGACAGCCGGCCCGGCTGATTTTGCGGGTTCAGGATCTGCACCAACTCCTGCAGCCACTCGGCGCTCATTGCGGCGCCCACCTTGACGCCGATCGGATTGGCGATGCCGCGAAAATATTCGACGTGCGCACCGCCGATGTCCGCCGTGCGCATGCCCACCCACGGCATGTGCGTCGACAGGTTGTACCAGCGCCTCTGGCGTTCGATGTAGCGCGTCTGCGACTGTTCGAAGAGCAGATGCAGCCCTTCGTGACTGGTGTAGAAATCCTCGCGGGACGCCGCGTGTACGCGCTGTCCGCTCATGGACTCGAAGAACTCCAGCGACTCGGCGATGGAATCCACGATTTTCTGATAGGCGTCGCGCAGGCGGGCATGCCGCAGGAAGCCGAGATCCCAATACTCGGGGTGATGCAGATCGGCAAATCCGCCGTCGATCAGGGCGCGCACGAAATTCAACGTCAATGCGGCGCGCTCATAACCGCGCAACAGGAGATCCGGATCGGGCTCCCGATCGGCAGCCGTGAAGTCGGGGCGGTTTACATTGTCGCCCCGATAGCACGGCAACGTCACCCCATCGCGGGTTTCGGTGTCCGCGGAACGCGGCTTCGCGTATTGTCCGGCGAACCGGCCGACGCGGATGACCGGCTTTTTCAGCCCCTGCAGCAGAACCAGGCTCATCTGCAACAGGATCTTGAGCCGCTTGGCGATTTTGTCGGACTCGCAGTCCTCGAAGCTCTCCGCACAATCGCCGCCTTGCAGCAGAAATTGTTCGCCGCGCTGCGCCCTCGCCAGACGCTCGCGCAGCGCCTCGATCTCCCAGGAAACCACCAGCGGCGGCAGCCGCCCGAGCGCGGCCACGGCGCGCTCGAGCTTGACCGGGTCGGAGTATTTGGGTTGCTGGGTGGCGGGTTTGCTCTGCCAGCTCGCCGGATGCCAATTGTTCAATGCAGGACTGTTCGACATGGGGCGATAATATAGCGTATGCCGAACGCCACGCCGAACGCCCCAGCGACCCATGCGCCGGATCCCTTGCAGGCCCTCGGTCTGCGAGCCCAAAACCCCGGTGCCTGGTCCGGCGCCGGCTGGAGCCAGCATGCCTTCGGCCCGCTGATCGATTCAGTCAATCCGGCCACGGGCGGGTTGCTCGCGCAGGTTCGAAGCGCCAGCAGCCAGGACTACGACGAGGTCATGGCGAGCGCAGTCGCCGCCGCCGACGCCTGGCGCCGCGTGCCTGCGCCGAAGCGCGGCGAGACCGTGCGCCTGGTGGGCGAGGAACTGCGCGCGCACAAGGACGCGCTCGGCAGCCTCGTCTCGCTGGAGAACGGCAAGATCAAGGCCGAAGGCGACGGCGAGGTACAGGAGATGATCGACATCGCGGATTTCGCGGTTGGTCAGTCGCGCATGCTGTACGGTTCGACCATGCATTCGGAGCGGCCGGAGCACCGCATGTACGAGCAGTGGCATCCGCTGGGCGTGGTCGGGGTGATTTCCGCCTTCAATTTTCCGGTTGCGGTTTGGTCTTGGAACGCATTTCTGGCCGCGATTGCCGGCAATGCCACCGTCTGGAAGCCCTCTCCCAAAACCGCACTGTGCGCCCTCGCGGTGCAGGGCATCTGCGAGCGCGTGATGCGGCGGCACTCGCTGCCGCCGATCTTTCAGCTGTTCATCGATGCCGGCACGGAGCTCGCCACCCGCTTCGTCGACGACCGGCGCGTGGCACTCGTCTCCTTCACCGGCTCGACGCCGGTCGGACGCCAGGTCGCCGTGCGTGTGGCGCAGCGACTGGGCCGCAGCCTGCTCGAACTCGGCGGCAACAACGCCATCATCGTCGATGACAGCGCCAATCTCGACCTGGCGGTGCCGGCCATCGTGTTCGGCGCGGTCGGCACCGCGGGTCAGCGCTGCACCTCGACCCGGCGGGTGTTGGTGCAGGCCTCGCGGGCCGACGAGTTGGAGAGGCGGCTAGTGGCAGGCTTCAGGCAGGTTCGAATCGGCGATCCGCTCGAGGCCCGCACGCTGATGGGGCCGCTGATCGATCCAGAGGCGGTGGCACGCTATTCGCAAGCCATCGCGGCCGCCCAGGCGCAGGGTGGTACGCTGCTGTGCGGCGGACGGGTGCTCGACCGGCCCGGGAACTTCGTCGAGCCGGCGATCGTACGCGCCCACGCCGGCATGGCGGTCGTGCAGACCGAGACATTTGCGCCGATCCTGTATGTGATTGCCTATCGCACGCTCGATGAGGCCATTGCGCTCCAGAATTCAGTGTCCTATGGGCTGTCGTCGGCCGTATTCACCGATCGACTACAGGTGGCGGAGCGCTTCCTGTCCGTGGAGGGCAGCGACTGCGGGATCGCCAACGTCAATCTCGGCACTTCGGGAGCGGAAATCGGCGGCGCGTTCGGTGGCGAAAAGGACACGGGCGGTGGCCGCGAGGCCGGATCGGATTCGTGGAAGGCCTACATGCGCCGCCAAACCAGCACCATCAACTGGAGCATCGGTCTGCCCCTCGCCCAGGGGATTGGCTTCGATCTCGGTTGAGGACGCGATCTCGAAGGATCAGCGGTCAAGCCAGGCTTCGACCTCGGCCGCGCGCTCGGCCAGCCGTGCCGGCGACACCGGCCCCAGCGTCTTCAGCTCCTGCGCGTACAGCGACAGGCGATACTCCTCGATCCACCAGCCGAAGGCATCGAGCGCAGGCAGCCATCGCGCCTCTGCCTCCACCCGCGCCTTGAGCGACAGCAGACGCGCCGACCACTCTTTCAGCTCCCGCACCACGGCGCCGGCCTCGACGCCGCGGGTTGTCTGGCGCTGCCAGCGGCGCTCCTCCGCCTTCAGGTACAAGGGGAGCCGCGCAAGCCACTGCGGCGGCGCCGGCTCGAGGGCGGCGGTTTCCAACAACCGCCCGAGATGCGCCCGGGATTCGGCGCCGGATTCGGCACCGGCACGCGTGCGCGGATCCTCGAGCAGCAACCGAACTGCGCGCGCCGAGGAAAACCAGGCGAGGACTGTGCCGATCCATTCGTCGAGCCCCGCGTGCAGCAGCGGGCGCGCGCGTTCCACTGCCGCCTCGAAGGCTGCCCGGGTCGGGATCGGCGGCCCGTCAGCGAAGCAGGCGCGCCGCAACACCAGGTGCAGCAGCAAATCGCCCAAGACCTCGCCCGACAGGAAGGGGCTCGCCGCCAGCAGCAGGACCGACTCGCCGCGAATGCGCCTGCGCAGATCCCGAACCTGGGGCTCCAACATCAGCCGCGCCAGGGCCACGGCGCCGCCCGACATGCATCGCTGCGCCTCGGCGGCACTGAAGTGCAGGCGCACGCGCACGCCAGCGTCGCCCGCCGCGAGCGCCGGATACAGGCGCAGCCGGCCGTGCGCCAGCAAAAACTCCTCCGATTGCGCGAGCTGCTCGAGCTCGAAGCGCCGCCATTCGGTCGGATACGCCGCGCGTGCGAGCTCATTCAGAGCCGCGGCCGTCGGCGCCGCGCAGGCACGGCGCAGTTCGGGCAGATCCGAGCCGCGCGCCAGCACGCGATCCCCCGACGTCACCGCCACCTGCGGCGTCAGATGCGCGGGTACGGCACCCGGATCGAAGCGGATGAGCGCGGCGGGCACGCCGCGCTGCGACCGGATCCAGGCGGACAGTGGCCCCGCATCCGCGCAGCCGCCCGCGGCCAGATAGGCGGCCGCGGTTTCGCCGATGGGAATCAGGCTGCGCCTCGCCTCCTTCGGCAGCGAGCGCATGAGAGCTTCGACACGCGGACCCGCCAGACCGGGTATCGCCGCCGCCAGCGCCGTGCGATCGAGCAGCGGCAATGCGGCCGGCGGTACACTCAGGGTTGCCCCGTCCCCCGCCTCGCCCGGTGCAAAGCGGTACTCGACATCGAACGTCAGAACGCCGACCTGCACGCGCTCCGGGAATTCGGCCAACGCCGACGGGTCCGGCAGCCGCGCGTAAACGTCCGCCGGAGTCAGCGTAATGGCCCGCCTCTGGGCATCGCTGAGATGCCGGCTGAAATGTTCCAGCGTCGCGCTGCTCGACACCTGGCGCGGCAGCGCGGCGGCATAGAACTCGGCCAGCGATTCGGCTCCCACCAGCAGATCGCGCGTGCGCAGGCGCTCCTCGGCGTGTTCGGCCTCGCGGATGACCGCATCGTTGGCGAGCAGCCAATCCGGTCGCCGGCGCAACCGCCGGTATGCCAGGGCCTCGCGCGCGAAGATCAGCCGAGCCTCCACCGGCGCGATCGGTCCGAAATTGACCCGCCGGTCGGCGCTCAAGGTCAGGCCAAGCATGCTGATGCGCTCGTGCGCCACTACCTGCTCGCGATCCTCATCCCAATCGGGGGCGAGGTATTCCCGTTTGACCAGGTGGTCCGCGGCGTCCTCGATCCACTTGGGCTCGACCTCGGCCACACACCGGGCGAACACGCGCGAAGTCTCCACGACATTGGCCGCCATGACCCACCGCGGTCTGCGCCGCCTGAGCGGCGAACCCGGCAGGAGGTGAAATTGCAGGCCGCGCGTGCCGAGATAGCCGCCCGACTCACCGCGCGAATCGGGTTCCATGCGGGTGCCCACGGTCGTGCAAAAGCCGGCCAGAAGCGCCCGATGGATCGCCGCATAGCTCGCGGGCCGCTCCTGCCCGACGATGCCGACATCCGCCGCGCGATCGGCCAGCTGCGCATGGACATCCTCCCATTCGCTGAGTCGCAACAGCGATACCCGCCTCTCCCGGCACCAGCGGCGCAATTCGCGGCGCGGTCCGGCGCGCATCCGCCGGTAGGCGCGCCACAGCTTCACCAGCGCCGCGAATTCGGATCTCGGATCCTCGAACGACACGTCGGCCGAGTCCTCCTGTGGCGCGCCTGCCGCGACGATGCGCACGTCGGGCACGCTCAGTCCGGCGACGATCGCCAGCACCTCGGATTCGGCGCGAAAGCGCCGGCTCTCCAGCAAGGCGCGCGCGAGCCGCGGATCGAGCGGCAGCCGGGCCATGGAGCGGCCGCGGCGCGTGATGCACCGCTCGGCGTCGAGCGCCTGCAATTCCTGCAGCAGCCGGTAGCCATCGTTGAGCGAACGCGAGTCCGGCGGATCGATGAACGGAAACTGCTCGGCGCCGCCGAGTCCATCGGCGGCGAGCCGCAGCAGCAGTGCGGCAAGGTTGGTGCGCAGCACCTCCGGTTCGGTGAACCTCGCCCGCACCTCGAAGTCGGCCTGGGAGTAGAGCCGCACACACAGGCCCGGACCCAGCCGCCCGCAACGCCCCTTGCGCTGCTCGGCGCCCGCCTGCGAGACGGGTTCGATCGGCAGACGTTGCAGACGAAGGCGGGCGCTGTAGCGGCTGACGCGCGCGAGTCCCGAATCGATGACTGCGCGAATGTCGGGTACCGTGATCGAGGTTTCGGCGACGTTGGTGGCGAGCACCACCCGCCGGCGCGTGCCGCGCTGAAAAATCCTGCTCTGCTGCTCCCAGGCCAGGCGCGAATACAACGGCAGTACCTCAGCCTGGCTCTGCAGTTCCCGTTCGAGCACCTCGCCGACGTCGCGGATCTCGCGCTCCCCGGGAAGGAACACGAGGATGTCGCCGCGGCCGATGTCGCCGGGCTCCGACTCGATCTCCCGGCAAGCCTGCAGCACCGCCGCCGGCAGATCCGGATCCTGCGAGTCGGCGGCGATTTCGCGGTAGCGCGTCTCGACCGGGTGGGCGCGTCCGCCCACGGTAATGACCGGCGCACCGTCGAAAAAATGCGCCACCCGATCGACATCGAGGGTGGCGGAGGTCACGATCACGGCCAGATCCGGGCGGCGCGCGGCGAGCCGCTTGAGCACGCCCAACAGCAGATCCACGTTCAAGGTCCGCTCGTGGGCCTCATCCACGATCACCGTGTCGTAGCGGCGCAGAAGGGGATCCGAATTCAGTTCCGCGAGCAGCAAGCCGTCCGTCATGAGCACAAGGCGCGTGGCGCCGGAAACCTGATCGGCGAATCGCACGCGAAATCCCACGGTGCCGCCGACCGTCTGGGACAATTCCTCCGCGATGCGCGCGGCCAGGGCTCGCGCGGCCACCCGGCGCGGCTGGGTATGCGCGATCAGACCGCGTGTGCCGCGGCCGATCTCCAGGCAGTACTGCGGCAGCTGTGTGCTCTTTCCCGAACCCGTCTCGCCGGCGACGATGACCACCCGGTGCTCGCGCAGCGCTGCGATGATGGCATCGCGTTTCGAGGCGATCGGCAATCTGGGATCGCGCCTGAATTCATTCACCGCGCTTCATTTCTTGCCAAAGTCTCTCCTGGGCGTCCAGATCCAGGCTCTCGAAGGCAACGCCGCGCACGGCGGCCAGCGATTCCATGCCGCGAAAGCGGCGTTCGAACTTGGCGTTGGCGGCGCGCAGCGCCGCCTCGGGGTCGACATCGAGTTTGCGCGCCAGATTCGCGGCCGCAAACAGCAGGTCGCCGATCTCCTCCAGCAGTGCCTGCGGGTCGGCGTCGCGGCCGGGAGCCGCGGCGGCGCGCACCTCCGCGAGCTCCTCGGCAACCTTGTCTGCGGCTTGGTTTGCCTGCTCGAAATCGAATCCGGCGCGAGCAGCCCGCTTGCTCAGCTTGCCTGCGCGCATCAGGGCCGGCAGCGCACGCGGAACGCCGTCCAGATGACCGGCGAGGGCGCCCTGCGCCGCCGCCCCGCGCTCCTGCGCCTTGATGTCCTCCCAGATCTGCGACTGCTCGTCGGCGGTGAGCACCTTTCCGCCGCCGAACACATGCGGATGTCGGCGTATCAGCTTCTCGCAGATCGACGCGGCCACGGCCTCGAAATCGAAATAGCCGGCTTCGCCGGCCATCTGCGCGTGGAACACCACTTGAAACAGCAGGTCACCGAGCTCCTCCTGCAGATGCGGAAAATCCCCGCGTTCGGCGGCGTCGGCGACCTCGTAGGCTTCCTCGATGGTGTACGGGGCGATGCTCGCGCAGGTCTGTTCACGATCCCAGGGGCAGCCGCCGGCGCCGCGCAGTCGCGCCATGATGGCGAGCAGATCCTCGAGGCGGGTGGTCACGGGGTCTGCCGTGCCAGCAGCAGCCGCTGCAGGGTCATCAGCATGCCGGCGGTGGCACCCCAGATGTTGCGCTCGCCGTAGGGGATGTCGACCACCTGCAGACTGACCGGGCCGATCTTGCGGAGCCGCGACTTTTGATTCGCGGCATCGAACAGAAAATCCAGGGGCACCTCGAAGGCATCGCGCACCTCGGCTGCATCGAGTTCGAGATGGTAATCGGGGGTCAGGAATCCCACCACCGGAGTCACGCGGAATCCCGTCACGACGAGGTGATCGGGCAGATAACCCGCGAATTCCACCGCGCCCGGCTCGAGTCCGATCTCCTCCTGTGCCTCGCGCAGCGCAGCCTGCCAGGCATCGGCATCCTGCGGTTCGATGCGGCCGCCCGGAAAGCTGATCTGGCCGGCATGGTCCTTGAGGGTGGCGGCGCGCTCCGTCAGAAGTACGGTGAAGCCGGATGTGCGTTCGATCAGCGGCACCAGCACGGCGGCCGGGACGCGCCGCGCCGGCAGCGCCGCCCGCACGATCGCCCGCACGTCGGGCGCCGCCGCCGCCAGCCACTGCATGTCCTCCGACGCCGTCGACGGCCCCGGCTGCAGCGACTCGCGAATCAGGCTCCTGGAATACCGCGCAATCATCAGGGCATCGCCGCGCTCAAGATCCGGAATCCTTGATTCCGCCCTGCGTCAGCCCCAAAGGATCCAACAGACGGCGCAACTCCGCCACGTCGAGATCGGTCATCTGCGCGGCGACCTCCAGAACGGGCCGCCCCTCGGCATAGGCCCTCTTGGCAATGGCCGCGCCCTTTTCATAGCCGATGACCGGATTCAATGCCGTGACCAGGATGGGATTGCGCGCGAGCGCAGCGCCCAGACGTTCAGTGTTCACGCTGAATCCGGCGAGCGCATGCTCGGCAAGGTTGCGCGCACCGATGGCGAGCAGTTCGATGCTCTGCAGAAGATTGTGGGCGATGACCGGCAGCATGACGTTCAATTGGAAATTGCCGGCCTGCCCCGCAATGGTGATGGCTGCATCATTGCCGATGACCTGCGCTGCGATCATCGCCACCGATTCGGGCACGACCGGATTCACCTTGCCCGGCATGATGCTGCTGCCGGGCTGCAGCGCCGGCAGGGCGATCTCGCCGAGACCGGCCAGCGGTCCGCTGTTCATCCAGCGCAGGTCGTTGGCGATCTTCATGAGGCTGACGCCGACGACCTTGAGCTGTCCCGACAATTCCACCGCGGTATCCTGGCTCGAGAGGGCCTCGAAGTAATTGCCGCTGGGTACGAAGGCGACACCGGTGTGCGCTGCCAGATGCCGGGCAAATGCCGCACCGAATTGGGGTCGCGCATTGATGCCGGTGCCCACCGCCGTGCCGCCCTGCGCGAGGGCATGCAGGCGCGGCTGCACGCCGCGCAGACGCTCCCGTCCGGAGTCGATCTGGGCCTTCCAGCCGCCGAGTTCCTGTGCCAAGGTCAGCGGCATCGCATCCATCAGATGGGTGCGGCCGGTCTTTACCACCCCGGCGAGCGCCGGAATTCTCTGCGCCAGAACCTCGCTCAATCGCGCCAGGGAGGGCAGCAATTGCTCCTCGAGCAACAGCGCGGCGGCGACGTGGATCGCCGAGGGGATCACGTCGTTGCTGCTCTGGCTCATGTTGACGTGATCGTTCGGATGCACCGGAGCCGACAAGGCACGGCTCGCCAGGGTCGCGATCACCTCGTTGGCGTTCATATTGCTGCTGGTGCCCGAGCCGGTCTGGAAGACGTCCACGGGAAATTGCTCATCGTGGCGGCCGTCGGCCACCTCGTCCGCGGCCGCCTGAATGGCCGCGGCCAGCTGCGGCGCCAGATCGTGCAATTCGGCGTTCGCGCCGGCTGCCGCATGCTTGATCAGACCCAGCGCACGGATGAAGGCCCGCGGCATCCGCAGGCCGCTCGGCGGAAAATTCTGCACCGCGCGCTGCGTCTGCGCGCCCCACAGCGCCGCCTCCGGCACTTCGAGCGGCCCCAAGCTGTCATGCTCGACGCGATATCCCGGTGTCGTCATCGCGCCATCTCCGGTGAATTGAGGTTGATTGCGGTAATATTCGGATTCTATCATCCCAGGGGCCAGCCACTTCGATGTCGACACGGGTCTTGGACGCTCTCTCGCCGTTGGACGGTCGCTATGCGGGCAAGCTCGCCTCGGTGCGCGGCGTGTTCAGCGAGGCCGGATTGATGCGCGAACGGGTGCGTGTGGAATGCGCATGGCTGTTGGCGCTTGCCTCGGGCCCGGCCGCCGCCGCCCTGGCTCAGCTGCCGCACGAGGCCCGCAGCTGGCTCGCCGCGATGTCGAAAGATCCGGCCGCAACCGATGTCGCCGCCATCAAGGAAATCGAGTCGCGCACCAATCACGACGTCAAGGCGGTCGAGTATTGGATCCGCGCGCAATTGACGTTGCGCGGCGCCGCCCCGGCACAGCTCGAATGGGTGCATTTCGGCTGCACCTCCGAGGACATCAACAATCTGGCCTACGCCCTCATGCTGAAGGCCGGGCGTGGGCGCATCATACTGCCGGCGCTCGACCGGATCGGCGCCCTGCTTGATGCGCTGGCGCATCGCCATGCCGCCGTCGGCATGCTCGGGCGCACGCATGGGCAGCCCGCGACGCCCACCACGGTGGGCAAGGAGCTCGCGAACGTCGCCGCGCGCCTTCATATGCAGCGCAGCGCCATCGACAAAGTGGAGATTTACGGCAAGATCAACGGCGCAGTGGGCAATTTCAACGCGCACGTGGCGGCGCTTCCCGACATCGACTGGCCGGGCTTCAGCGCGGCCTTCGTCGAGTCCTTCGCCATCCGCTCCAACGCCTACACCACGCAGATCGAGCCACACGATTGGATGGCCGAATACTGTCATGCCATCATGCGCGCCGACACCGTGCTGCTGGATTTTGCGCGCGACATGTGGAGCTACATTTCGCTGGGCTATTTCAAACAGCGGATCATCGAGGGCGAAGTGGGCTCCTCCACCATGCCGCACAAGGTCAATCCCATCGATTTCGAGAACGCCGAGGGAAACCTGGGGCTCGCCAACGCGCTGTTCGCGCATTTCGCCGACAAGCTGCCCGTCTCGCGCTGGCAGCGCGACCTGACCGACTCCACGGTGCTGCGCAATGTCGGAGTGGCGATCGGGCACGCCGCCCTAGCCTATCAATCCATTGCAGCGGGCATCGAAAAAATCGATCTCGACGAGGCGCGGCTGCGCGAGGATCTGGACCGGGCGTGGGAGGTGCTGGGCGAGGCCGTGCAGACCGTCATGCGCGCGCACGGCCTGCCGGATGCCTACGACCGCCTGAAGGCGTTCACCCGCGGCCGCGCGGTGGATCGCGCTGCGCTGCACGAGTTCATCCTCTCCCTGCAGCTGCCGCCGGCGCAGACGGCACGCCTGCTCGAGATGACACCGGGCAGTTACCTCGGACTCGCGGCGACGCTGGCGCGCAACAGACCTTGAGCATCGCGAGCGCGACGGGCGTCGCGAAACGTGACACAGTTGGTACAGCGCTTGCGGCCCTGACGGTAGTATCACGTCGAGATTCACACGGCGGGACGCTATGGCGGGAAGTTCGGACGAGCGGTCGAAGGCGGCGGCGGACAATGATCCGGCTGCCGAAGGCCAACCGACGAGTTCCAGGACCATATTAAGTACAATGCCGGAGGTGCGCGAGGCCAGCCTCAAGGTGGCCCGGTCGGCGCAGCGGCTGCTGTCGATATTCACGCCGGATCTCGAACCTCTCATCTATGGCGAGGACCCGTTTCTCGAAGCCGTCAAGCGCCTGGTACTGGCACGCTCCTATGCAAAGGTGAGGGTGCTGCTCGCCGATCCGTCGCGCGCGATGGTCGACAACAACCGCTTTCTCGCGCTCGCGCGCCGTCTGACCAGCTGCATCGACCTGCGCGCGATGAGTCCGGAGTATCCGGCCAGCGCCGGCGCGTTCATCATCGCCGACGACAAGGCGGTGGTTTACCGGCTGCAGGCCGATCGATGGGACGGCGTGGCGGACATGAACGACCCGGTCGGCGTGCGGCGCTATCTGAATTTCTTCGACGAGGTGTGGCAGACCAGCATGCAGGAATCCCAGATGCGGCAAATGCTGATGTAGCCGCCGGCCGGTCGCGTCGCCGGTATAATCGGCGCATGTCCCAGCCATCCCCTCCCCTGGCTCGATATCCCGAACCGCAATCGGCGGGCACCGTCATCGTCGGCATCTCCGGCGGCGTCGATTCCGCGGTGGCCGCGTTGCTGCTGTGCCGGGCCGGCTACACCGTGCAGGGACTGTTCATGTCCAATTGGCAGGATGAGGACGCCTACTGCACGTCCGCCGCCGATTTTCAGGACGCGCGCCGGGTGTGCGCTACACTGGGAATTCCGCTACATCGTGCGAACTTTGCCGCTGAATATCGCGAGCGGGTGTTCGCGCATTTTCTCGACGAATATGCGGCAGGCCGCACGCCGAATCCGGACGTGCTGTGCAACCGTGAGATCAAATTCGGCGTTTGCCTCGATTATATGCGGCGGCTGGGTGCGGCGTGGATCGCCACCGGCCATTACGCCCGCATCGAGCATCAAGGCGGTACCCGGCTGCTCAAGGCAGTCGACGGGGCGAAGGACCAGAGCTATTTCCTGCACGCGGTGACGCCGCAGGCGCTCGCCCGGACTCTGTTTCCCCTCGGTCGGCTGCACAAGCGCGAAGTGCGCCGGCTGGCCCATGCGGCGGGATTGGCGGTGTTCGACAAGCCGGACAGCACCGGGATCTGTTTCATCGGCGAGCGGCCTTTCCAGGAATTTCTCGGCCAGTATCTGCCGCCGTCGCCGGGTCCCGTCGAGACCGCGGACGGACGCATCATCGGGGAACATCGGGGACTGCCTTTTCACACCCTGGGCCAGCGCTCGGGACTGGGACTCGGCGGGCTGCCCGGCGCCGCGGCGGCGCCCTGGTACGTCGCCGGCAAGGATGTGGCGCGCAATGCGCTGATCGTCGTGCAGGACCAGAACCACCCGCTGCTGCTGTCGGATGCCTTTGACGTCGCGCAGCTGCACTGGCTGGGAGATGCGGCGCCGGCCGGCGCGCGGATTGCGTGCGCAGTCAAGACTCGCCACCGCCAGCCCGACCTTGCCTGCCGGTTCATCATGGGACACGGCATGCAGGCTCGCATCCTCCTGAACCGGCCGGCGCGGGCGGTGACGCCCGGTCAATACGCCGTGCTCTACGACGGTGAGCGCTGCATCGGCGGCGGGGTCATCACCGGACGATCCAACTCGGATTTGCCAATCGAATATAATCGCCGATTTGCGGCGGAGGGATCATGACGGACAGTTTCAAGACACGCACGACACTCAACGTGGGTGAGCGCACCTATGCCATTCGCGGCCTGGCGGCGCTCGCGGCGCAGCGCGTCGACCGATTGCCGTTTTCGCTGAAGATTCTGCTCGAGAACCTGCTGCGCTTCGAGGACGGCGTGAACGTCACCCGGGGCGACATCGAGGCGCTGATCGGCTGGGATCCGAAGGCGTCGCCAAATCACGAAATCGCGTTCACACCGGCCCGCGTCATCATGCAGGACTTCACCGGCGTGCCGTGCATCGTCGATCTGGCGGCGATGCGCGAGGCCATCACGCGCCTCGGCGGCGACCCGCAGCGCGTCAATCCGCTGGCCCCCGCCGAACTGGTCATCGATCACTCGGTTCAGGTGGACGAATACGGCGCCGCGGATTCGCTCGCGCACAACAATGAAATCGAGTTCGAGCGCAATGGCGAGCGCTACATGTTCCTGCGCTGGGGCCAGACCGCCTTCAGCAATTTCAAGGTCGTGCCGCCGAACACCGGCATCGTGCATCAGGTCAACATCGAACACCTGGCACGGGTGATATTCGCCGACAGCGGCCAGGGGACACCCGCCTACCCGGACACGCTCGTCGGCACCGATTCGCACACCACCATGGTCAACGCGCTGGGGGTTCTCGGCTGGGGGGTCGGCGGCATCGAAGCCGAGGCGGCGATGCTCGGCCAGCCCGTCACCATGCTGATCCCACAGGTGATCGGCTTCAAACTCACCGGCGCATTGCCGCCCGGCACCACCGCCACCGATCTCGTGCTGACGGTGACCGAGAAGCTGCGCAAGAAGGGCGTGGTGGACAAATTCGTGGAATTCTTCGGCGACGGCCTGAAAGGCCTGCCGCTCGCCGACCGGGCTACCATCGCCAACATGTCGCCGGAATTCGGCTCGACCTGCGCGATGTTCCCGATCGACGAGGAAACCATCCGCTATCTCGAACTCACCGGCCGCGCGCCCGAACAAATCGCGCTGGTCGAGGCCTACGCACGGACGCAGGGTCTGTGGCGCCTCGACGGCGCGCCGGCGGCCGATTACACCGACATCGTCGAGCTCGACCTGGCAACCGTGGAGCCGTCGCTGGCGGGACCCAAGCGGCCGCAGGACCGCGTGCCGCTGCGCTCCGCGAAGTCCGTGTATCGCGCCGCGGTCAGGAAATTGGCCGAGGAGCGCACCCAGAAGAATCCCGCGGCGGACGGCGCGGCCACGGTGACGGTCGACGGCAAGAGCTTCGAGGTAAAGGATGGCGCGGTGCTCATCGCGGCCATCACCAGCTGCACCAACACCTCGAATCCGGCCGTGCTGGTCGCGGCCGGGCTGTTGGCCCGCAATGCCGCGGCGCGCGGTCTCGGCAGCAAGCCCTGGGTGAAGACCTCCCTGGCGCCCGGTTCGCGGGTGGTCACGGACTATCTGCAGAAGGCGGGCCTGCTCAAGGATCTGGAGTCGCTCGGCTTTTATACCGTCGGCTACGGCTGTACCACCTGCATCGGCAACTCCGGCCCCCTGAAGCCGCAGATCTCCGATGCGGTGAAGGCGGCGGACGTCATCGCCGCGTCGGTGCTCTCCGGCAATCGCAATTTCGAAGGACGCGTGCATCCGGAGATCAAGATGAATTTCCTGGCGTCGCCGCCCCTGGTCGTCGCCTATGCGCTGGCCGGCAGCCTCGATGTCGACATCACCACCGAACCGCTCGGCGTCGGCAGGGACGGCAAGCCGGTCTACCTTGCCGACATCTGGCCGAGCGCGCAGGAAGTCGCGAATACCGTGGCGTCGTCGGTGGACGCGGCGATGTTCAAGAAGGACTATGCCAACGTATTTCTGGGCGACGCCAATTGGAATGCGATCAAAACGCCCGCCGGCAAGATCTATTCCTGGGACGCCAGATCCACCTACGTCAAGAATCCCCCCTACTTCGACGGCATGACCATGACCCCGGCCCCGGTTGGCGACATCACGGGAGCGAGGGTCCTCGCCATGCTCGGCGATTCGGTCACCACCGACCACATTTCACCGGCGGGCAACATCTCCAAGTCCAGCCCGGCCGCGAAATATCTGCTTGCCCAGGGGGTCCAGGCGGTGAATTTCAATTCATACGGTTCGCGCCGCGGCAATCACGAAGTGATGATGCGCGGCACGTTCGCCAATATCCGGCTGCGCAACCTGCTGTTGCCGGGCACGGAGGGAGGCGTCACCGTGCACATCCCGAGCGGCGAAACCCTGTCGATCTTCGACGCCTCGGTCAAGTACAAGGCCGCCGGCACGCCGCTGGTTATTCTCGCCGGCAAGGAATACGGCACGGGCAGTTCGCGTGATTGGGCCGCCAAGGGAACCATGCTGCTCGGGGTCAAGGCGGTGATTGCCGAGAGTTTCGAGCGCATTCATCGATCCAACTTGATCGGCATGGGCGTGCTTCCGCTGCAGTTCGCCGAGGGCCAGAGCGCCCACAGCCTCGGTCTTACCGGCCGGGAGACTTTCGATATCCTGGGACTCGCCCGCGGCGCTGCGAAAACCGTCACGGTGGTCGCCACTGAGGGCGGCGCTTCCCGTAAATTCCAGGTGCGCCTGCGCATCGACACGCCCAAGGAGCTCGATTATTACCAGCACGGCGGGATATTGCAGTACGTGCTGCGGCAGCTGGCGCAATCACCCAAGGTGGCTTGAAGGGCGCCTCAGCGCGATGCGCTCTCCACGCTGCCGGCCTCGACCAGCACCATGGTGCCCGGATTCAAGTTCCGGCTGATCGCGGCGTTGACCTGGTCGAGCGTCAGGGCGTTGACCGCAGCGGGGAATTGATCCAGCCAGGTGAGATCATAGCCGCGCTGCAGCGCCGCCATCAGGGAATTGGCGAGCCCCGCCGTGGTCGACAGCCCGACCAGGTAGCTGCCGACGATACCCTGCTTGCGCTCGCTGAGTTCCTTGTCGGTGACGCCGTTCTTCCACCAGTTCTGCAGTTCGCGGCGCGCTGCGGCCACGCCCTTGTCGAGCAGTGCCGGCGCAAAACTCGCCGTCAACTCCCAGCCACCGCCGGTGAAACTGTCCTCGGTGACCGTGGCGCCGATGTTGTAGGTCAGCCCTTCCTTGTCGCGCACGGTCGACATCAGGCGACCCGTGAACCCGCGGCCGAGAATCGCCGTGCCGACGCGCAGCGCCAGGCCGTCGGGATCCTTGTAGCGCAGGCCGGTCGATTGCCCGAGGAATACCGTCACGCTCGGCTTGTCCGCCAGCGGAACCATGACCTCGCGCGGTCCCGGCGGCGTACCGGCGCCTGACGTGCGGATGAAATCCTCGCCGCCCGTCCAACCGGCAAAGGACTTCGCCACCGCCGCCAACGCCTGCTTGGTGTCGACGTCGCCGACCAGCAGCAGCGTGAAATGTGCCGGCCCGTAATACTTGGTGTGAAACGCCTTCACCTCGTCGAGAGTGGCGGACTTGGCCGCAGTCAGGAATTCCGCGGTCGAATGCGGTCGATTCGGACTGTCCGGCGGGTACACCGCGCGTGCGAAAGCCTCCTGGGCCCGGGATTCGGTGTTGTCCAGGGAGGATTGCAGCTCGCCGATGAATTGCTGTTTGGCCTTGGCGAACTCCTCGGGCAGCAGCGCGGGGGTGCGCAGTTCGGCGGCGATCAAGCCGACCACCAGCGCCAGGTCCTTCTTCAAGCATTTGGCGCGGATCTCCGCGCTTTGCTCGCCGACCGTCACCGAGATCTCCGCGCCGACGCTGTCCAGGGCCTGCGCGATGGCGTACTTGTCCTGGGCGGTGGTGCCGCGATCGAGCAGCAGTCCCGTGAGGGTCGGAATCGCGGCATTGTCCGTGCCGGAAAACGCATCGCCCGCCGGCAGCCAGCCCTGGATGACCACCACGTCCTTCACGTCGGTTCGATACGTGATCACGTCGATGCCCGTGGTGTGCGAACGCTGGGCATGCTCCGCCATACCGGCATGAGCGCCGGCGCTCGCGAGCAGCCACAGCGCCAGTGCGCAGCGGCGGATCACGAGCCGTGCTCCGCCGGTGCAGGCACGGGCACGAACCAGCCGGTCGTGCTCTGGTCTTCGGTGAAATATCGCCGGGCCACGCGCTGCACGTCGGCCGGCGTCACATGTTCCACCTTTTTCGGGAAGTCCACGTACAGGGTCCAATCGCCCACCGCAATCCACTCGTTGAGTTCGCCGGCCACGCCGGCCGTCCCGTCGCGCTTGTAGGCGTCGGCGGCGATGAAGCGCTGCTTGACACTCTCGACCTCCGCTGCGGTCACGCCGGCGGACTTGACCCGCGCCACCTCATCGAGCAGCGCCTTTTCCACCTTCTCATGCGTGGCGCCGGGCGCTAGCGCGGCATATATCAGGTGCAGCGACAGGTCGCGGTGCAGATCGGTGCCGGCGCCGGCGTTCAGCGCCAGACCCGAATCGACCAATGCCCGGTACAGCCTCGCATTCTTGCCTTCGCTCAGAATGGCGTCGAGCATTTCGAGGGCGGGCTGATCCGCATCCCGGCCGTTCGGCACCTTGTGTGCGATGACCACCGTGCCGAGCTCGCCGGGCCGCTTGACCACGACGCGCCGCGCGCCAAGCTGCGCCGGCTCCTCGGTGTACATCTCCGGTATCGGCTGCGGCGAGTGCGGATATACGCCGTAGTATTTACCGATCAATCCCAGCGTTTCCGCCGGATCGATGTCGCCCACCACGGTGACAGTTGCGTTGTTCGGCCAGTAGAACGTGTCATAGAACTCGCGCAGCTTGGCGATCGGCACGTGCTCGATGTCGCTACGCCAGCCGATGGTCGGATGATGATAGGGCAATGCGACGAAGGCCGCCGCGGTGACCTGCTCCACGAGAACGTTGTCCGGGTCGTTTTTGCCCCGTTCATACTCGTTGCGCACCACGGTCATCTCGGACTGCCGGTCCGATTCGCGCAGCCACAGGTGGCGCATCCTGTCGGCTTCGATCGCGATGTAGCCTTCGAGATTCTCGCGGCCGACGGTGGCAAAATAGCTGGTGCGATCATCCGATGTGTTCGCATTGAATTGTCCCCCGACGCGCTCCAGGAACTGCTTGATGCTGTTGCCCTTGGGGTCGTTGAAGGCTTCGCTGCCCTTGAACATCATGTGTTCGAGAATGTGGGTGGCGCCGGTCGTGCCGGTGACCTCATTGCGCGAGCCGACGCGGTAGGTGACCTGGAACGTGACCACGGGTGCCGAATGATCCGCCACCAGCAGCACGCTCAGGCCGTTGTCGTCGAGGCGGTATTCGTCGATCCCGCCCGAGGATCTCACATATGAAAAACCCGCGACCGCAGCGGGCGCGGCATGCGCGCCTCCTCCCGCCAGCACGGCGGCGGTCAGGGCGAGGAACAGCATTCGAGTCAGCGTCTTCAAGCGGCGACGGCTTGGACTTCGTCGGTCCAGACTCTGAAGCTCTGCAGCACGTTGGGCCCGAAGGTCATGCTGATGGCAACGTCCGCGGCATCGCGGCCGCGCGCGATAAGCACGCGGCCGATGCGACGCTGATTGTTGCGCGGATCGAAGGTATGCCAGGCACCTCCCAAATAGGCTTCGAACCAGCCCGCGAAGTCCATCGGCGCATCCATCGCGGGTACGCCGATGTCGCCGAGGTAGCCGGTGCAATATCTGGCGGGGATGTTCAGGCACCGGCACAGGGTGATCGCCAGATGCGCGAAATCGCGGCATACCCCCTGTCTCTCGTTGTACGCCTCCCAAGCCGTCTTGGTGACACGCGCATAACGGTAGTGGAATGCCAGATGCCCATGGACGAAATCGCAAATGGCCTGCACGCGGGACCAGCCCGGCTTGGCGGAGCCGAACAGGCTCCAGGCCGCCGCCGACAGATGCTCGGTCTCGCAATAACGGCTCGGCAGCAGATAGACCAGCGTATCGTCCGGCAGCGCTTCTACCGGATGCTCGAACGCATAGGGAAAGCTTGGTTCCGCCAGGCCGCTGTCGCGGATGAGCGCATCGGTGCCGATGCGAAATTGCCCGGGCGGCGCGAGCACGCGGGTGCACCAATTGCCGGTGCCGTCGCGGTACATGGCCAGCGGCGCCGCCGGATCGGTGCGGATGTGGTCAGCTTGGATGAGATCCGAACTGCGGGTGTAGTGAACGTTCAAATTGAGGATCATGGGTGTGGGTTGCGTAAACCCATACAGCAGTTCATAACCTATTCGGATGAGCATCGGCGAGACTATGCCACGGTCGCAGTCCCGGTGTAACGAGCACTGAAGCCGCGGGCGTCGTAGGCATCGTCCTACCGGCGATGCCGATGAATTGCCTGCGGACCCCGGCATCGGGCATTCATGTCATTGTTTTATATATTATAATTTGCACATATGCGCTGGGTCGCGATTTTCGATCTCGATGGCACCTTGACTTGGCACGACAGCCTGATGCCCTTTCTGCGCGGCTATCTGGGCCGCCACCCGGGGAGGCTGCTGCGCCTCTGGCGTCTGCCCATCGCCCTGCTCGTCTATGCCGCGACCGGCCGCGATCGCGGCCTGTTGAAGTCACGGATCATCCGCATGGTGATGGGCGGCGACACCCGTGCCGCCATCGACACCTGGGCGGACGCCTTCGTGGCAGCGATGCCGGCGCGCGGCGCGTTCCGCCCCGGCGCGCTGGCCGCTCTGCAGGAGCACGCGCGCGCGGGGGATTTGCTGGTGCTGCTGTCGGCGAGTCCCGATCTGTACGTGCCGCGAGTCGGCAGGCTGCTGCACTTCGATCATGTCGTGTGTACGGAGGTTGCGTGGCGCGGCGACCGGCTCGACGGGCGGCTCAAGACCGAAAACCGCCGCGGCGAGGAGAAATCGCGTTGCATCGAACGGCTGCGCGCCGAACACCCCGATATGCCGGTCGTCGCCTACGGCAACAGCGCGTCGGACATCGCCCACATGTCGCTCGTGGATCGCGCGCTATTGGTCAACGGCACCACCGCCGCCAGGCGCCAGGCCACTGCGGCGGGGATCCCCACGGCGAATTGGACCTGAATCGGCCGCGGAGGGCGCCCGCGGCGCGGCCCGGTTCAGCGCCGCACGCCGAGCAGGGACTGATGCAGTTTGAGCAGCAGCTCCTCGGTGGTCTGCCAGTCGATGCACGGATCGGTGATCGAGACCCCGTATTCCAATTGCGTCAGGTCTTTCGGTATGGACTGGTTGCCCGCCTGCAAATGACTCTCGAGCATCAGTCCGACGATCGATCGATTGCCGTCCTGGATCTGCGCGACGCAATTTTCGGCGACCGCCGGCTGCAGTCCCGGGTCCTTGTTCGAGTTTCCATGACTGCAATCGATGACGATGTTCGGGGCGAGGCCCGCCGCGTTCAGTTCCCGTTCGGCGACGGCAACGCTCACCGCATCGTAGTTGACGCGGCCGCCGCCGCCGCGCAGCACGATGTGAGCATGAGCATTGCCCCGTGTGCGAAACACCGCCGATTGTCCCTGCTGGGAAATGCCGAGAAAATGATGCGGACGGCGCACCGATTGCAGCGCGTTGATCGATGCCGCCAGCGCCCCATCAGTGCCGTTTTTGAACCCCACCGGCGTCGAAAGACCGCTCGCCATCTCGCGGTGGGTCTGCGACTCAGTCGTGCGCGCGCCGATGGCGGTCCAGGTGATCAGTTCCGAAAGATACTGCGGCATGATCGGATCGAGGGCCTCGGTGCCGGCCGGCAGTCCGAGTTCGGCGATGTACAGCAGCAGTTCCCGCGCCAGGTAGATGCCCTTTTCGATGTGGAAGGAGTCGTCCAGGTCCGGGTCGTTTATCAGCCCCTTCCAGCCGACGGTGGTCCGCGGCTTCTCGAAATACACCCGCATGATGAGGATGAGCGTGGATTCCACCCGCGATGCCAGGTCCCTCAGCCGGTCCGCGTATTCGCGGGCCGCGGCCACGTCATGGATCGAGCACGGGCCGACGACCACGAACAGCCGCGGATCCTGGCGTTCCAATATGGCGCGCACCAACGCCCGCGACCTGAGAACCGTGTCCGCCGCCGATTCGGTGAGCGGCATCCTGCGCTTGACCTCGTCGGGGGTCGCCAGCAGGTCGCTCGAGACGACGTTGACATTGTGAAGTTGATCTTGAATGGGCAACATCCGCCAGCCTACATGGAAGTTCTGATCGTCCACAGTTCCGGAAAGAACTTCAGCTCGAGCGCCTTGGTCAGATACGAAACCCCGCCGGTTCCGCCGGTGCCGCGCTTGTAACCGATGATTCGTTCGACGGTCTTGACGTGCGCGAAGCGCCACAGCTGGAATTTGTAATCCAGATCGACCAAGCGTTCGGCCAGTTCGTACAAATCCCATTCCTTCACCGAGTTGTGATACACGCTGAGCCACGCGGCTGCCACCTGTTTGCTGGCCTGGTACGGCTGGGTGAAATCCCGGTCGATCGCCTCCGCGGGCACGTCGAGTCCGCGGCGGCTCAGCAGCCGCAACACCTCATCGTACAGGCTGGGCGCGCGCAATGCTCGCTCGAGCTGCTCGTACACCGGCCTGTCCCCGCGAAACACCTTGATGGTACCGGCGCTCTTGTTGCCGATGAGGAATTCGAGCAGCCGGTATTGCGCGGATTGAAATCCCGATGATTTGCCGAGCGCGTTGCGGAACGCCGAATAGTCGGACGGTGTGATCGTAGCCAGCACGTCCCAGGACTGCAGGAGCTGCTGCTGGATCGTCGAAACTCGCGCCAGCATCTTGAAGGTCGGACCTAGATCGTCGCGCCGCACGCAATCCACGGTTGCGTTGAGCTCGTGCAGACACAATTTCATCCAGAGCTCGGACACCTGGTGAATCGTGATGAACAACATCTCGTCGTGCTGATACGAGAGGGGGTTCTGAGCGTCGAGCAGCTTGTCCAGCCTCAGATACTGTGCATAGCTCAACGACTCGCTCAGATCCCAATGGACCTGCTCGTCGCTCAGATCGACGAACGGCTTTATCGGTGGCGTCACCTCGCTCATGGTCAATTCCTGAAGACCCACTCCGGGACGGTGCGCCATCCGGCGAGCAGTTCCGCGTCCAGGCTCTTGTATCCGGGCTCGAGCCGCTCCACCAACCGCCAGAAGTCCGGCGAATGATTCATGTGCCGGGTGTGCGCCAGCTCGTGCACGAACAGATAGCGGACAACGGCCGCCCGCAGAAATACCAGCGAACAGTTCAAACTCACCGTTCCGCGTGTCGAGCAACTGCCCCAGCGGGTGCGCTGGCAGCGAATCGCGACCCTCGACACGGGAATGTCCAATTCCTGCGCCAGCCGCAGCAGCGACGGTGTCAGGCGCTCCGCCGCGGCGCGCTTGAGCCAGCCCTGCAAAAGCCAGCGTGCCTGCCGCTCGTCGGGCGCCTGAACGCGCAGCGTGCCGTCGCTGTCCCGCAGGCTGCGCCGCGCGGCGACGCTCCAGTCGACCGCGAATCGCTCGGCGGAGATGCCGAATTCGATGGATTTTGGCACCGGCTCGGCAGCCACAACGAAACTGCGCATGGAGGCGACTTTGCGATCGATCCACGGCATGAATCGATGCACGAAGTCGCGCACCGTCCGCGCGCCGACGCCCACGGGAACCACGATCTCCACGCGTCCGCCGACGTGCACCCGGGCCGTCAGCCGGCGGGCGCGGGAACTGACGCGAACCGCGAAGTCGCCGCTTGAATCGCGGGTTTCAAACAGGGACAACTGCGTGACGTGGGTTTTCACCGCACAGAATGATACCAGGTTCGGCGTCAGCGCCTCTCGATCGCCGCCAGCTGCAGCTGTGCCGCCCTGAAGTCCGGCGCGGCGATGAGGGATTTCTCCACCCAATTGCGGGCGCCGAGAAACTCGCCGCGCAACAGCAGCTCCCGGCCGAGCGCGAGGTAGGCCTCCGCATGGCCCCAACCCGGAGCGTCGGCGGCCGTCGCCGGGGATCTGTCGAACAGCTCGGCGGCACGCTGCAACTGCGCGAAAGCGCGCTCGTGCTGCGCCGACCCGGGCGGTGAATGCTCGAGGCCATTCATCGCCATCAGCAGATTGACGCGCGGATTGCTCGGCGAAAGCCGGTAGGCCGCGTCGAGCCGGTCGGCGGCGCGCCCGCGCAGAATCACGGCTTCGAGCCGGCTCGAGTCCGCCAACTCGCCGTAACAGGCGGACTGCAGCGCCATGGCCTCCGCTGAGGCGTTTGCGCGCCGCGCAGGCTTCAGCTCATCGACGCAGTCCGAAAAGGCTGCATCGGCATCACGGGCCGGAGCCCCATCACGGGCCGGAGCCGCATCATGGGCCGCGCGCAGCAGTCTGCCGAGGCGGTACTGCGCATGCGCCAGGTGATAGCGCAGGGAATCGTCGCTCCTGCCGGCACCCGATCGCGCCTGCAGACCGGAAATCAGGTCCGCCAACTGGTGACGATCCTCGGTGTGGAAGGCATACAGGATTTGCGCCTCAATGTCGCCGCCCTGCTGCGCGCCGCCCGGCAGGGCCACAGCCAGCATGACCACGCCGGCGAGAATTGCACGCTCGAACATCCCTCTCCCTGCGCCCAAAGCGTCCGCAGCAGCGCTTACAATGTGCCGAATGAAGATAGCACACTGTCATTGAACGACGATCCCGCCCGTTGATCCGCGAACTCGTCGACATCGGCTCGAATTTGACTCATGAGAGTTTCGCGGCGGACCGCGAAGCCGTACTCGCGCGGGCAGTGGCCGCGGGCGTCACCCGGCAGGTGGTGACCGGCGCCGATCTGCAGGGCTCGGTGGCGGCGGCAAATTTGGCCGGCGAGCATGACGGCATGCTCTGGAGCACCGCCGGAGTGCATCCGCATCATGCCCGCGGCTTCGACCCCTCGCAAAGAAGCGGCTTCCTCGAGCTGTTGGCGCGTCCGCAGGTGGTCGCCGTGGGCGAGTGCGGCTTGGACTATTACCGGGACCTGTCGCCCCGCGACGCGCAGCGGCGCGCGTTCCAGGCCCAGCTGGAAATCGCGGTGCAGGCGGCGAAGCCGGTATTCCTGCACCAGCGCGACGCACATGCGGATTTCGTGGCCATCCTGGCCGATTACGCCGCCGCGCTCGCGGGCGGCGTGGCGCATTGCTTCACGGGGGGCATCGGCGAACTCGAGGCGTATCTTTCACTCGGGTTGTCCATCGGAATCACCGGCTGGCTGTGCGATGATCGCCGCGCCGGCAGCCTGCGCGAGTCGCTGCCGCGCATTCCCGCGGAGCGGCTGTTGATCGAGACGGACGCGCCCTACCTGCTGCCGCGAACCCTGGTCCCGGCGCCCCGATCGCGGCGCAACGAGCCGGCGTTTCTACCGCACATCGCGCTGGCGGTGGCCGGCCGGCGCGGCGTCACGCCGGAGGCGATCGCCGACACCACCACGCGCAACGCGGTGCGGCTGTTCGGTCTCGAGCGCCCCGGGGCGCAGGACTAGAGCCTGGTGAAGGCGTGCGGACTGGGCCGCAGCTGCGAACTGATCCGCGTCCAGGCGGCGCCCATTTTGGCGAACCCGGGGGTCTCCTTGAGGCTGCGGTCAACCACCGGGAATTCGACCTCCATGCCGTCCAGCATCAGCACCCAGCGTGGAATGCCCTTGGTGAACTTGCCGACGTTGGAGAACAGCAGCCGGCCCTCGACAGGCAGATCGCCGACCAGCGCCTTGACCGCGGCGATCCGGTCATACAGCGCCGGCTGCGGGTTGTCGAAGGTGTAGCGGCGGCCACGCGCCATGACCGTCCATTCGCTCATTTGATCGCCGCCGAATATCAATCCGGCGACCCGGCGGGTATCGAGGATCAGAAAGCCGCGCGGCGTCAGCAGCAGGTGATCCACGTGGATGTGGCCGCCCATCCCGTCGGGTACGAGCACCTGATGCGCCGACTCGAAGGCGATGCGCTCCAGGCGGTTGAGCAGCGAGCGGCGGCGCGCATGGCGCCCGTAGGCGCGCAGGCCCACATACCCGGCCGCGGCCAACGCGACCGCCGCTGCACCGACCCAGATCCATTTCGGATCGATGTTCGGGTTGCTCATTCGAGTGCCGCGCTGAGCGCCGTCAGCGTCGGCGGCAGATCCTGGAATCTGCGCGGCAGCTGCAGCAGCCGCGCGAGACTCGACGGCACCTCGACCGTGCCGCCGATGAGCGGCTCGACCACCTCGGGGAACTTGGCCGGATGCGCCGTGGCTGCCAGCACCCACGGCCGGTCGCGCCTGTCCGCCGCCGGCAGGCGGCGGTAGACCTCCGCCGCGGTGGCCGTATGCGGGCACCAGATGCGTCCAAACTCGGCATAGTCCTCGACGATGCGCCTGCGGATCGCGGCGTCATCGACGCTGTCGGCGGCAAGCTGCCCGCGCATCTCGTCCACCGTCGGATACAACGCACGCAGGCGCTCCATGTTGCTCGGATTGCCCACGTCCATGGCGGACGCCAGCGTCGCGATGCTGGCCCGCGGCTGCCACACGCCGGTTTGCAGATAGTCCGGCACGGTGCGGTTGCTGTTGTGCGCGAGCACGATGCGCCCGATTGGAAACCCGAGTGCGCGTGCCCACACGGCGGCGAACGCATTGCCGAGGTTGCCGGCGGGTATGATGTACGACGCAGGCAGCCGCGTGCGGCGCTCGACCTCCAGGCTCGAGGCAATGTAATACACCATCTGCGGCAGCAGCCGCCCGATGTTGATGCTGTTCGCCGAGCTCAAGCGGTGCCGGCTGCTCAGGGATGCATCCACGAAGGCTTCCTTGACCAGCCGCTGGCAATCGTCGAAGGTGCCCTGGATGCGCAGCGACGTCACGTTCTCGCCCCAGCAGGTCAGCTGCTGTTCCTGGCGCGGACTCACCAGCCCCCGCGGGTACAGGATGACCACCCGCGCCCAGGGCCGGCGGTAAAATGCCGCGGCCACCGCACCGCCGGTGTCGCCCGAGGTGGCCACCAGGATGGTCAGGCGCGGCCCGCCGGCCTCCAACCTCTCCAGGCTTTCCGCCAGAAAGCGTGCGCCGAAGTCCTTGAAGGCGGCGGTCGGTCCATGGAACAGCTCCAACACGTGCAGAGGATCCGGGCTCGCCTCCACCGGCGTGGTCGGCGCCTGCAAATCGAGCGCCGCCTCGACGATCTCGCCGAGCAGGGGCTGCAGCCGGTCACCTTCGAAGAAGCCGCCGAGCGCGACGCGCGCGATGTCGGGCAGGGAAGTCAGGCCGTCCAACGCATGGGCCTCGACCACAGGCAGCCGCGCCGGCAGGTACAGCCCGCCATCGGGCGCCAATCCCCCGGCGATCGCCCCGCTCACCGTGACCGGCTGGGCATTGCCCCGCGTACTCATATATTGCAGTTCCGTCATCAGGCCTTCACCACTCGGGCGCCGTTGTTCTCGATCGCCGATATCCAATGATCCGATTGCAGGCCGTGGGCGGCGAATGCCGCGATCATCGCACCGCGCACCGCTTCGGCATGCTGCACCTGCGCCCAGGCAAACACGGTGGGTCCGGCGCCTGAAATCGAACAGCCCAGCGCACCGGCCGCCAGGGCCGCCTGCTTGACGTCCATGAAGCCTGGAATGAGGGATTGGCGCTGCGGCTCGATGATCACATCATCAAAGGATTCGCGGATCATCTCCAGATCGTTCGAATAGCAGCCGCTGATGAATCCGGCGAGATTGGCGGTCTGCCAGACGAAATCGGACCGCGTCACATCCGTCTTGAGGATCGCGCGAGCTTCGCGCGTGCCAAGAAACATGTGCGGATGGGCGAGCACGCAGCGCAGCGAGGCCGGCACGGGTATCTGCTTGACGCGCGGATGGTCGATGCCGACAGTCAGCACCAGGCCACCGAACAGACACGGCGCGATGTTGTCAACGTGCGCAGAACCGCTGGCCACGATCTCACCCTGCATGGCGAACTTGAGAAGCTGCAGCCGCGACACCGGCTCCGGCAGCAGCGCGTTTGCGGCCACCACCGCGGCCACTGCCGACGCCGCCGACCCTCCCAGCCCCGAGGCGAGTGGAATGCCCTTGTCGATGTCGAGTTCGAAACCGAATTTCAGGCCGAGCGTGGCGTGCATCGCCTGCACCGCCCGGCCGGCGGTGTTGCGCTGCGGCTCTACCGGCAGATCCCCCGCGACGCCGCTGATCGACCGGATGCGCACGACCGGCTCGTCGATGGACCGCAGTCGCACCCGATCTCCCACCGCATCGACCGTGTGGCCCAGGATGTCGAAGCCGATGCCGACGTTGGCGACGGTGGCGGGAGCGAATGCGGTGACGTCGGTCAGCACGTTGTTAACATACCCGCTTTCGGTCATGGGCCTAAATGTGGGCGCCCAGATAGGCGCACAGTCGCAGCAGATCCGAAAACACGCCACCGGCCGTGACCTCCGGACCCGCACCGGGTCCCTGGACGATCAACGGATTGTCGCAGTAGCGGCGCGTCGCGAAGCGCACGACGTTGTCGGTCAGGGCGATGTTGGCAAACGGATGCTTGCGGTCGAGCCGCGTCAGTCCCACGGTGGCCTTGCCGGCCGCATCGACGCGCCCCACATAGCGCAGTACCTGGTGGTTGCCGCCGGCGTCGGCGAGCATCGCCGCCATGTCGGCATCGAACTGCGGCAGTCGCTGCATGAATTCGTCGATGCCGCACTTTTCGAGATCCTTGGGCACGAGTCCTTCGACCTGTACATCGGACATTTCCAAGGTCAGCCCCATTTCGCGCCCGAGGATGATGAGCTTGCGGGCGACATCCATTCCCGACAGATCATCACGGGGATCCGGTTCAGTGTAGCCCTTCTGCCTGGCCGAGCGGACGATCGATGAGAACGCCTCGCGGCCGTCGAACACATTGAACAGATACGCCAGGGTTCCGGAGAAAATACCCTCGATGCTGATGATTTCGTCGCCGGTTTCCCGCAGATCACGCAACGTCTGGATGATCGGCAATCCGGCGCCGACGGTGGCCTCGTACAGATAATGCGCACCGGCCGCCCGGCTCGCCTCGCGCAGCGCGCGGTAGTAAGGCATCGAGCCGCTGTTGGCCTTCTTGTTGGGGGTCACAACATGAATCCCGCGCCGCAGCCACGCATCGTAATGTCCCGCCACCTCGGCGCTCGCCGTGCAGTCGATGATGACCGAATGCGGTATGTAATCGGCCTGCACGTGATCGGTGAATTTCACCAGATCGCTGGCCTCGCCCGCCACGCTCAGCTTCTGTGCCCAGTGATCGATGTCGATCGCCGTTGCGTCGAGCAGCATGCGTTTCGAGCCGAGCACCGCCCGGACGCGCAAATCCACGTTCAGGGCGCGCAGCCGCCCGACCTGCGTCGCCAGCTGCGCCAGCAGGACTCGGCCCACGGTGCCGGGACCCACCAGGCCGATCGACAGGGTGTTTGGCGACAGGTAGAAGCCCGCGTGCACGGCGCGCAGCGCCTTGGCGGCGCCCTTCCCGTCGACGACCACCGAAATGTTGCGCTCGGAGGCGCCCTGAGCGATGGCCCGCACGTTCACCCCGGCGTCTCCCAGCGAATTGAAGACCTTGGCCGCCACGCCGTGTGCACCCGCCATGCCGTCGCCCACCACGGCCAGGATGGAGAGCCCGAGATCAACATCCACGCTTTGAATCTGCCCGTCGCGAAGCTCGGCGTCGAATGCGCGGCGCACCGCCTCCTCGGCCCGCACCGCCTGCGCCTGCGGAATCGCGAAGCAGATGGAATGCTCGGAGCTGCCCTGCGAAATGACGATCACGGATATGCCGGCATCGCGCAGCGCGCCGAACAGCCGATGTGCCGTGCCCGGCACGCCGATCATGCCCGCACCCTCGAGGTTCACCATGGCCACCGGATCGATCGTGGTGATGCCCTTGACCGTGAGCGCCGAGGTCGGCTGCGCGCAGATCAGCGTTCCCGGCTTCTGCGGCGCGAAGGTGTTGCGGATGTAAATCGGGATGTCGCGCGCGACAGCGGGTTCCATGGTCTGCGGATGAATAACCTTGGCGCCGAAGTATGCGAGCTCCATCGCCTCGTTGTAGGACAGCTGGTCGATCACCTGGGCGTTCGGCACGAGCCGCGGATCCGCAGACAGAACCCCATCCACGTCCGTCCAGATATGGATCTCGGCCGCGTTGAGCAAGGCGCCGAAAATCGAACCGGAGAAGTCGCTGCCGTTGCGGCCGAGGGTGGTCTGGATGCCCTTGGGCGTGGTCGCCACATATCCCGGCAGCACCAGGCGGCCGGTGAAGGGATGCGGCACCAGACTGTACAGGTTGCGCTCGCTCGACTGCCACTGCACGGCGGGACCGAGCGAACCCCACTCGACCACCACCACCAGGCGCGAATCCACCCAGAGCACCTCGCCCTTGATGCCGGCGCGTTCGATGAGATACGACGAGAACAGGCGCGTCGACCACAGTTCGCCGAAACCCGCCACCACGTCGCGCACGGATTCCGGCGCCGAGCGGATCAGTCGCACCGTCTGCAGCATGCCGGCGATGTCGCGGATGTCGCCTTCGAGTTCCGCGCTGAAGGCGGCACGCGCACCCTCCGGCAGCAGGGTGCGCGCCAGATCGGCGTGCCGCGCCTGGATTGCGTCGAGGGCCGCCGCGAAATCGCCGTGCGGCTTCTCTGCGAGGGACACCAGAGCGAGCAGGTCGTCGGTCACGCCGCGGCACGCGGACAGCACCACGGCTTCGCGCGGATTGGCCGATTTCTCGACGATATCCGCCACGCGCTGGAAGCAGCCCGCGTCGGCGACGCTCGAGCCGCCGAATTTATGTACGACCCATTTATCCATGCTTCAGGCGCACGCTCCCAAAAGGCGCAGATTATGCACTATTGAAACCGGACATTTACGGGCGAATGCGCCGCTTCTGCGCACGCGTATGTTGCGTCCGAAACGGCAGGGACGCCGTGCCGCGAGCACCCCGCGGGTTGCGCCCGATGGGCTGGTACGCCGGCACCAGGTGCTGCTTGCCGTTGCCGATCAGATCGGCGCGGCCCATGCGCCGCAACGCTTCGCGCAGCACCGGCCAGTTCTCCGGGTCATGATAGCGCAGGAACGCCTTGTGCAGCCGGCGCACCTTGATGCCCTTCGGAACGACGACCTCTTCGCTGTTTCGTGCAACGCGCCTGAGCGGATTCTTGCCCGAATGGTACATGGCCGTGGCGGTCGCCATCGGCGAGGGCAGAAAGGCCTGAACTTGATCGGCCCGAAAGCCGTTCTTTTTGAGCCACACGGCCAGCTCGAGCATGTCCTGATCGCGGGTGCCCGGGTGGGCCGCGATGAAATACGGGATGAGGTACTGCTCCTTGCCGGCCTCCTTGGAAAACCGGTCGAACAATTCCTTGAATCGATAATAGGCGCCGACGCCGGGTTTCATCATTTTCGACAGCGGCCCCTCGCCGATGGCCTCCGGTGCGATCTTCAGGTAACCGCCCGTGTGGTGGACCGCCAGTTCCTGCACGTATTCCGGCGACTCGACCGCGAGGTCGTAGCGCACACCGGAGGCGATCAGCACCTTTTTGATCCCCTTCAAGCTGCGCGCGCGCCGGTATAGATCGATCAGCGGCGCGTGATTCGTGTCGAGGTTGGAGCACACCCCGGGAAACACGCACGAGGGGCGGCGGCATGCCGATTCGACGGCGGCGCTCTTGCAGTGCAGCCGGTACATGTTCGCCGTCGGCCCTCCGAGGTCGGAGATGACGCCGGTGAACCCCGGCACGTGATCGCGGATCGTCTCGATCTCCCGGATGACCGAATTCTCCGAGCGGCTCTGGATGATGCGGCCCTCGTGCTCGGTGATCGAGCAGAAGGTGCAGCCACCGAAGCAGCCGCGCTGTATCGCCACCGAGAAACGGATCATGTCATAGGCCGGAATCTTCGCGCCCGCGTAAGCCGGATGCGCGCGGCGCGCATAGGGCAGTTCGTAAATCGCATCCATCTCGGCGGTCGTCAAGGGGATGGGCGGCGGATTCAGCCACACCTCGAGATTGCCGTGACGCTGCACCAACGCGCGTGCGTTGCCCGGATTGGATTCGAGATGCAGGATGCGCGAGGCGTGCGCGTACAGCACCGCATCACGGCTGACCTGCTCGAATGACGGCATGCGGATGACGCTGCGCTCGCGCTGCGTGTTCGGCACCTGGCGGTAGAACCTGACCACCTTGTGATCCCCTGCCGGGGCGGGTGCACTTCTGCGCTCCTCCTCGGTGGCGTAGGGATTGACCGGCGGGGCGATCGGTCCCGGGGCATCGACGTCGCTCGAGTCGATTTCCGTCCAATCCTGCGGCATTGCGCGGCGCACGAACACGGTGCCGCGCAGGTCCGTGATGTCCGAAATCCTCTCTCTCCGCTGCAGGCGGTGTGCGATCTGTCCGATTTGCCTCTCGGCATTCCCGTACACGAGCATATCCGCCTTGGCGTCGACCAGCACCGAGCGGCGCACCGTATCCGACCAGTAATCGAAATGTGCGATCCGCCGCAGACTCGCCTCGATGCCGCCGATCACGATGGGTACCTGCTTGTAGGCCTCGCGCACGCGCTGGGAGTAGACGATGACGCAGCGGTCGGGACGCTTTCCGCCCTGGCCGCCGGGTGTGTAGGCGTCGTCGCTGCGAACCCGCCGGTCCGACGTGTAGCGGTTCACCATCGAATCCATGTTGCCGCCGGTCACGCCGAAGAACAGGCGCGGCTCGCCCAGCGCCTCGAAATCCGCGGTGCCGTGCCAATCGGGCTGGGCGATGATGCCGACCCGCAGACCCTGCGCCTCGAGAACCCGTCCGATGATGGCCATGCCGAAGCTCGGATGGTCCACATAGGCATCGCCCGTCACGATGATGATGTCGCAGCGATCCCAGCCCAGCGAATCCATATCGGCACGGGAAACGGGCAGGAAGGGTGCCGGCGCGCCGGCAGCCCTCCGATCAGCCGGAAACAAGGGCGCTGCGGTCTGCATCGCCGGGATTTCAGCCGATGTCCACCGGCACGTAGATCTGGGCACCGTCACGCTGGATCAGCAAGGCCAGGCTGTGTCCCGCGCGCGCCACCTCGCGCTTCAGATCCGCCACCGTCGCCACACCGGCGCCATTGACGCCGAGCACCACATCGCCGGCCTGCACGCCGGCCGCCAGCGCCGGCCCGGTCACGTCCTCCACCACCAGCCGACCGTGGGTGTGCAGTTCCTGTTGTTCCTCGGGATCGAGCGCACGCACCGCAAGACCGAGTTTGCCGCCGTCGGATTCGCTCTCGTTGCGGGCGGCCTGTGCGGGCTCGTCCTCCAGCATCACCGTGCGCACCATCACCTCGGTGGCCTTGCGATCGCGCCAGACGCCGAGTCGCGCCTCGCTGCCCGTGGGCAGCGCCGCGATCACCGAGGGCAGATCCAGGGAGCGTTGAATGGTCTTGCCGTTGACGCTGGTGATGACATCGCCCGGCTTCAGACCGGCACGCTCGCCGGGGCTCTTCGGTTCCACCGCGCTGATCAGGGCACCGTGGGGCGTTCCGAGACCAAAGGTCTGCGCCAGTTGCTGATTGACCTCCTGCACCGCGACGCCGATGCGGCTGCGGCTGACCTTGCCGTTGCGCTGCAGCTGCTCCTTGACATTGAGCGCCAGATCGATGGGGATGGCGAAGGACATGCCCATGAAGCCGCCCGTGCGGCTGTAAATCTGCGAATTGATGCCGATCACCTGGCCGTCCAGATTGAACAGCGGACCGCCGGAATTGCCGGGATTGACGGCGGCGTCGGTCTGGATGAACGGCACGTAGTTCTCATCCGGCAACGCGCGCGCCGTGGCGCTGATCACGCCGGCGGTCACGCTGTTCTCGAAGCCGAATGGCGAGCCGATCGCCACCACCCACTGGCCGGCCCGCAGCCGAGCCGGATCGCCGAATCGCACCGCCGGCAGACCGGAGGCGGCGATCTTGATCAAGGCGACGTCGCTGCGCCGGTCGACCCCGATGACCTTGGCGGCAAACTCGCGCCGGTCGGTCAGCTTGACCGTGACCTCGGCGGCGTCCGCCACCACGTGGGCGTTGGTGAGCACGTAGCCGTCCGCGCTGACGATGAATCCGGAGCCGATGCCGCGCGCCGGCGGCGCATGGTCGTTGGGCATTTGATACCGATGGAAGAATTGCGACAGGGGGTCTCCACCCTCGCCCGTTTCGCCGGCTTCACCGCCTCGTTGCGGCTTTTCCACGACGCTGATATTGACCACCGACGCGCCGTTCTGTTCGACCAGATCGGAGAAATCCGGCAATCCGCCGACATGGACCTGGGAAGAGGCCGGCACGGGCACGGGCGCCGGCATGGTCGCGGGCGCGGCCGCCAGCGCCGGGGCCGCCCGATTGTCATCGGGTACCGTTCCCGCGTCGGCATTCGAGCGTTGATGCGCGACCACCACGATCAACACACCCGCCACGGCCGCGAGGGACCAGGTTCTGATGCTTCCCATTGAATTACGTCCTTTCAAAAAAACCACTGCTGAATCAGCCGTAAAGACCGTCGCCCAGGGCCTTTGGTTTCAATTTTCAGGCGCAAATGCGAAGATTGCGCCCAAGTTTAACTGCAATTGATCAAATACCGGCAAACCATGGCGCAATCCGCCCTATCCGCCCGATCCGCCCGGCACGCCCGCCCGTTTTGATGAACAGCCCCCGGCTGCTGGTCATCGGCTGCGAACCCAAACGCCTCGAATGGCTGACGCACCATATCACCAGTCGCTGGCCCGACGCGCGGGTATGGGCGGCCGCGCCCGCCGAGCCCGCGGCGCTGATCCGGGAGATCGACGATCGGGAGCCCGATGCGTTGATCTTGCACATCGACTTCGGCACCGAGGCGACGGCCGACGAGGGCATGGAGCGGCTGCGCCGGCTGCTGCTGCTGCGGGTCGGCCTGTATTGCATCGTGCTCGCCAATCACGGCACGGAACTCTCGGCGGTGCGGGCGCTCAAGGCCGGCGCCAAGGACTATCTGCCGCTGGCACGCATCAGCCACGAGGCGCTGCTCGCGGCGGTCGCCGAGGCGGCGGTCAAGCGCTACGAGATCGAACCCGCGGATCGCGCGCTGCTGCCTGCCGGCGACGACGGCCCCTCCCTGCAGGTGCCGGGTTACGTCATCGTCAAGGAAATTGCCACCAGCAATTTTTCGGCCGTCTACCTCGCCCGCAGCGAACGGCTGCGCCGCAATGTCGTGCTCAAGGCCATGTCGCTCGGCAACAGCGAGCGGGAGATCGAGGACGCCGAGCGATTTGCGCGCGAATATGAAATCATCTCCAGTATCAGGCATCCGGCCATCGCCGAGATCTACGACTTTGGCACCCTGCCCGACCATCTCTACCTGGCCATGGAGTACTTCCCCTGCGGAGATCTGCGCGATCGCCTGCGAAATCCGCTCAGCATGGACGAAAGCCTGTTTTACCTGCGTTCTATTGCCGCAGCGCTGCGCGGGATCCACGTGTTCGGCGTATTGCACCGCGATCTGAAGCCCGCGAACGTGATGCTGCGCGAGGACAACTCCCCCGTGCTCATCGATTTCGGCCTGGCGCGCCGCGCGATGGACAACGGCGAGATGACGGGCATCGGCACCGTGCTCGGCTCGCCCTATTACATCAGTCCGGAACAGGCCCAGGGCCATCGGGTCGACGCGCGCACCGACTTGTACAGCTTGGGCGTGATCTTTTATGAAATGCTCACCGGCCGGAAGCCCTACCAGGGGCGCAGCGCCATCGAGATCATGAAGCAGCATGCCGCCGCGCCCATACCCAGGCTGCCCGCCCCGCTTGCGGATCAGCAACCGCTCATCGACCGGCTGATGGCGAAGGAGGCGATCTCCCGGTTTGCCTCGGCCGACGAGCTGCTGGCGCAATTGGATTCGAAGGCCTCGGCGATCGCTTGACATATTGCCGGCGCGGAGCGACCGGCGTCACACTCGTCGGCAACTGCGCGGCGATATGTCATCGCGAATGCCAGGCTGTGACAGCCGTCAAACTCTATTGCGGCGGCCTTTGGCACTCTGCGATGGATGTTCATCTCAAACAAGCGTCACGAGCGCGAGAAACAGGCCCTGGTCGCCACCAACAAGGTGCTGACCGAGGCGATTCTCGGCAACATCTCGCAAGGACTGCTGTTTCTCGATTCCAAGGGTAAGATCATGCCGCAGGTGTCGCAGTCGCTGGCGGCCTTGTTCAGGCGCCGCGATTTCAACAATCTGAGCTTCGAGAAGCTGCTCATGCCGCACGTGACGGCGAAGGTCATGAGCCGCGTGCGCAATCACCTGGCCGGCTTGCGCGAATCGGCGTCGCGCGAATCGGATGCCGCCGCCGCCCTCACCGACGTCGAAGTGCGGCTGAAGAACGACGACGGCTCCTTTGACCGCGCTCATTTCGCCTTCGAATTCACCTCGCTCGAAGCCGCCGAAGCGGGCATGTGGATGGTCCGGGTGACCGACATCACCGGGCGCGTGCAGCAGGAACACGAGCTCGCGGAGTTGCGCGCTCAGCTGCAGACCCACGCCGAGATGCTGCGCAGCATCCTGCGCCTGGGCAGGGCGCGCTTTGCGACGGCATTGCAGAAGATCGCCGGTGCGATGAAATCGATCAACGAGATCCTCAAGAAACCCGCCCGCGAGGAAGGTGCGTTTCGCCACAAGCTCGAGGAAACCTTGGACGAGGTGGATCGGATCCGGCGCGCGGGCAAGGCCGTCAAGCTGACGGCGATGGAAAATGCCGCCCGCGATTTCGAGGATGCACTGCATGAATTGGGCAGCCGCCCCACCCTGAGCGGCAGCGACTTCCTGCCGTTGGCGGTCAAGCTCGACGCGCTGTTCGGTCAATTCGCCATGGTCCGCGCCCTCATGACCACTCCCCGCCCGGCGCATCGGGCAGTCGAGCGCGAACCCGGCGTGGAGCGCCGGCGATCCCGGGCCGCTGGCGCCTTGGCGGGCGCCCTGAAGATCGACGCCCTGATCGGCGAGCCCGCCGGCGCGCACTCCGACACGCGCAACACCCAGGCCGGCGGACTGGAGAGCGCGCTCGTCGCCCTGGCCGAGCACATTGCGCTCGAACAGGGCAAGCACGCGGCCCTCGAATGCGCGGGTCTCGAGCTCGTGCCGCAGCAATACCAGACGCCGCTGAAGAACATTGCGGTGCAGCTCATCCGCAATGCGGTGATTCACGGCATAGAGACCGCGGAGGAGCGGGCGCGCAGCGGCAAACCCGACCAAGGCACGATGCGCATGGAGTTCACCGCGCTCGAGGATGGCGGTTACGAGCTGCTGTTCCAGGACGATGGTCGCGGACTGGATCCCGACCATGTACGCCGCACCGCCGTCGAGAAGGGCCTGATCAGTACCGAAGCGGCCGACAAGCTGCGCGATCGTCAGGCCATCAAACTGATTTTCAAGGCGGGATTCACCACCGCGACGGAATCGGCCGCCGCCGCGGCCCAGGGCACCGGTCTGGCATTCGTGCGCCGCTACGTGCATCAGGCCGGCGGAAAAATCGCCCTGGCCAGCCTGCAAGGCCACGAAGTGAGATTCAAGGTCTGTCTGCCGCCCATCGAGGCCACGGGCCACAGCGGCGTCGCCGGCTCGGACGCGGAGTTGGATGCCGAGGACCCCGACGCCGCCCGCGTCGCCTAGCCGCTCAGCTCGATCAGAAAATCGCCTGCGGCAACCCGCTCGCCCGGGGCGTGCACCACGCGCGCGACCACCCCGCCGCGCGGCGCGGTCAGGGTATGTTCCATTTTCATCGCCTCGACGGTCACGAGCGGCGCGCCCTCTGCGACCTGTTGACCCACGCGCACATGCACCGCAACCACCGTTCCCGGCAAGGGCGTGCGCAGCGAACCCTCGGCGGCCGGTGCGGCGACCCCCAATGCATCCTCGGTTAGAGCTTGGATCAGGACCACGTGGCCACCGGGCCGGAACAGGTGCAGCTCCCGGCCGCGTTCCGTCACACGGCTGCGGCGCAACCGGCCCGCCACCTCGATGCAGATCGATTCGCCGGTGCGCGCCGCGATGCCGGCGGCATATTCGCATTCGCCAACCCGCGCAATCCAGCCTTCCGCGGCCCGGCTGAGGGTCACCGTGCGATCGCCGAAGCGCCGCTCGCTGCGGGCCGCGGCGCCGAGCCGCCAGCCGCCGCTGTCCGCCCACAGATCATCCGGTGCGGCGCCGCTTTGTGCGTGCCACAGGGCCGCCGTGATCAGGTCCAGATCGTCTGCGGCGGGTTCCGCCATCGCCAGGTGCGGGCCGCGGCGCACCAGAAAGTCGGTGTTGATCGCGCCGGCCAGGAACTCTCCGTCGGCCAGCACGCTCGACAACAGGGCGCGATTGCTGGCGACGCCCGCCAGCTCGATAGCGGCCACCGCCCGGCCCAGAAGCGCGCAGGCCACGCTGCGCGTTTCCCCCCAGGCGATGACTTTGCCGAGCATCGGATCATAGTAGCTCGACACCTCATCGCCCGCATCCACGCCGGCGTCCACGCGTACGCCGTCGGCCGCCGGCCAGCGCAGGTGCGCGATCCGCCCAACGCTCGGCAGATAGTCCCGGGCCGGATCCTCGGCATACAGCCGCGCTTCGATCGCAGCGCCATGGGCCGCGAGATTCCCGAATGACGCCGGCAGTCGCTCGCCGGCAGCGATGCGCAGCTGCCATTCGACCAGGTCGATGCCCGTGATGAGTTCGGTCACCGCATGTTCGACCTGCAGGCGCGTATTCATCTCCATGAAATAAAACTGTTGCCCGTCGTCCATCAAAAACTCCACCGTTCCGGCGCTCGAGTAGTCGACGGCGCGCGCCGTCCTGACCGCAGCCTCGGCCATCGCGGCGCGCACCTCGGGCCGGATCCCGGGCGCCGGCGCCTCTTCGATGACTTTCTGGTGGCGCCGCTGGATGGAACAGTCGCGATCGAACAGCGGCAGTACGGTGCCGTGCCGATCCGCCAGGATCTGCACCTCGACGTGGCGCGCATGCGGAAAATAACGCTCCAGCAGCAGGCGGCCGTCACCGAACGCGGCGCGCGCCAGACGCTGCGCGGATTCCACCGCGCCGGACACCTGTGCCGCGGATTCCACCACCTGCATGCCCTTGCCGCCGCCGCCCGCGCTCGCCTTGATGATCAGCGGGAAGCCGATCCGCACCGCCTCGGTGCACAGCCGCCCGATGGATTGGTCCTCGCCGTGATACCCGGGCGCCCCCGGCACGCCGGCATCCGACATGGCCGACTTTGCGGCGCTCTTCGACCCCATGGCCCGGATCGCCGCTGGCGGCGGTCCGACGAACGTCAAGCCGGCGTCGATGCAGGCCTGCGCGAAAGCGGCATTTTCGGACAGAAATCCATAACCCGGGTGCACGCAGTCGGCGCCCGCGCTGCGCGCCACCGCGATGATCCGCGCCGTGTTCAGATAGCTGTCGGCGGCCGGCGCCGCCCCAAGCCAATAGCTCTCGTCGGCCACGCGTACATGCCGCGCGCCGCGGTCCGCGTCGGAAAACACCGCGATCGAGGTGACGCCCATGCGCTGCGCGGTGCGCATGATGCGGCAGGCGATTTCCCCCCGATTGGCGATCAACAGCCGTCGCATGGTCACATGCGAAACACGCCGAAGCGCGTCGGCACGATGGATTGGCTCTTGGCGAGCTGCAGCGTCATCCCCAACACCCGGCGCGTGTCCAGCGGATCGATGACACCGTCATCCCAGAGTCGCGCGGACGCGTAATAGGGCTTGCCCTGGCGTTCGAATTGTTCGCGTATCGGGGCTTTCAGCTGTTCTTCCTGCCCGGCGCTCATGGACTCGCCGGCGCGCAGCATCGCATCGCGCTTGATCGTAGCCAGCACGCTGGCGGCCTGTTCCCCGCCCATCACCGAGGTGCGTGCGTTCGGCCACTGGAACAGGAATCTGGGGGAGTACGCGCGCCCGCACATGGCGTAGTTGCCGGCACCGAAGCTGCCGCCGATGACCACGGTGTATTTCGGCACCGACGCGCAGGCGACCGCGGTGACGAGTTTGGCGCCGTCCTTGGCGATGCCCCCGGCCTCGGCCGCCCGTCCCACCATGAAACCGGCGATGTTCTGCAAAAAAACCAGCGGAAAACCTTCGCGGCAGCAAAGCTCTATGAAGTGCGCACCCTTCAACGCGCTTTCGGAGAACAGAATGCCGTTGTTCGCCAGGATCCCGACCGTGGTGCCGTGGATGTCGGCGAAGCCGCAGACCAAGGTCGTGCCGTAGAGGGCCTTGAACTCGTCGAGCCAGGAGCCGTCGACCAGGCGCGCGATGATCTCGCGCACATCGTAGGGTTTGCGGGAATTCCTCGGAATGATGCCGTACAGGTCGGCCGGATCGGCCGCCGGCTCGCGCGCTCCCCCGGTCAGCGCCGCCGTGAGCGCCGCCGGCCGGGGCCGCAGCCTTGCCACTGCGCGGCGTGCGAACGCCAGCGCGTGCAGATCGCTTTCGGCGTAATAGTCCGTCACGCCGGATTGCCGGCAATGCACGTCGGCGCCGCCCAGGGATTCGGCGTCTATCTCCTCGCCCGTCGCCGCCTTGACCAGGGGCGGCCCCCCGAGAAACACCCGCCCTTGATTGCGCACGATGATGGCGTGATCGGACATGGCCGGTACATACGCGCCGCCGGCGGTGCATGAGCCGTGCACCACCGCGATTTGCGCAATGCCGCGGGCCGACAGCGTCGCCTGATTGAAGAATATGCGGCCGAAATGCTCCCGATCCGGGAAGACCTCGTCCTGTTTCGGCAGGAACGCCCCGCCGCTTTCCACCAGATAGATGCAGGGCAGTTCGTTGTCGGCGGCGATTTCCTGTGCCCGCAGATGCTTCTTGACGGTGAGCGGGTAATACGTGCCGCCCTTGACCGTCGGATCATTGGCCACCACCAGGCAGACACGCCCGGCGACGCGGCCGATGCCGGTGACCAGTCCGGCCCCGGGCAGCGCCTCGCCGTACACGTCCTGTGCCGCGAGCGGCGAGAGCTCCAGAAACGGCGCGCCCGGATCGAGCAGCGCGTCGATGCGCTCGCGTACCAGCAATTTGCCTGCCTGCCGATGCTTGTCGCGCGCCGCCTGGCTGCCACCCAGGGCATTGTGCTGCAGCGTGGCGCGTAGTTCGGTGACGAGATCCCGCAGATGCGTGCAGTTGTCGGCGAATTCCGCGGACCTGGGATCGACCGTCGATGCGAGCTGGGCCATTGTCTTTGTTGGCTCCGGAGTGGCAAAATTGTCGGACAGTCGGATTATCCAACATATTGGGACGCACTGACAATGTCCGCATCCGCCTTCCGCGATTTCAATTTCGGCCTCGGCGAGGACCTCGACGCCGTGCGCGATCAGGTGCGCCGTTTCGCGCAGGAGCGCATCGCCCCGCGTGCCGGTGAGATCGACCGCTCCAATGTGTTTCCGCGCGATTTGTGGCCGGAATTCGGCGCGCTGGGGCTGATGGGCATGACGGTGTCCGCCGCCGACGGCGGATCCGGACTGGGTTACCTCGCCCACACCGTGGCCATGGAAGAGATCTCCCGCGCGTCGGCCGCGGTCGCCTTGAGCTACGGCGCGCACTCGAACCTGTGCATCAACCAGATCGCCCTGAACGCCAGCGCGGAGCAGAAGCAGCAACACCTGCCCAAATTGATCAGCGGCGAGCACGTGGGTGCGCTCGCGATGTCCGAACCCGGCGCAGGTTCCGACGTCGTATCGATGCAGCTGAGGGCGCACAAGCGCGGCGACCGCTACGTGCTCGACGGACGCAAGATGTGGATCACCAACGGTCCCGAGGCCGACGTGCTGGTCGTCTATGCCAAGACCGACCCAGCCGCCGGCGCCCGCGGCATCAGCGCCTTCATCATAGAAAAAGGACTGGCCGGCTTCAGCGCGGCGCAAAAGCTCGACAAGCTCGGCATGCGCGGGTCGAGCACCAGCGAACTGGTGTTCGACGGCTGCGAGGTGCCCGCCGCCAATTTGTTGGGCACGGAGAATCATGGCGTCAGCGTGCTGATGCGCGGCCTGGACTACGAGCGCGTGGTGCTCTCCGGCGGCCCGCTCGGCATCATGGCCGCCGCGCTCGACGTCGCCGTTCCCTATGTGCGCGAACGCCGGCAATTCGGACAGGCCATCGGCAACTTCGAATTGGTGCAAGGGAAGCTCGCCGACATGTACGCTTCGCTCAACGCCTGCCGCAGCTACGCCTATACGGTGGCCGCCGCCTGCGATCGCGGCGAGGCCACCCGCAAGGACGCCGCCGCCTGCATCTTGTTCTGCGCGGAGGCGGCGACGCGGGCGGCGCTGGACGGGATCCAACTGCTCGGCGGAAACGGCTACATCAACGACTATCCCACCGGACGGCTGCTGCGTGACGCCAAACTCTACGAGATCGGCGCCGGCACCTCCGAGATCCGCCGCATGCTGATCGGCCGTGAATTGGTCGCCGAGGCGCCGTGACGGATCTGTTCGAACCCCTGGACGATCATCCCGCCTATCGGCAGGTGGCGAACGCCATCGAGAGAAAAATCGTCGCGCGGGCGCTGCGCACCGGAGATCACCTGCCGTCCGAAACGGATCTTGCGCGGCAGTTCGGCGTCAACCGCTCCACGGTTCGCGAGGCCATCCGCGAATTGGAGATACAGGGACTGATCGGACGCGGACGCGGCGAGAAGCGCCTGAAGGTCACGCGGCCCGAGCCGCAGCGCGTCAGCTCGGATGTCAGCCGTGCCTTGGCGCTGCACGACGTGACCTTTCAGGAGTTGTGGGAGGCCATGATGGCTCTCGAGCCTGCCGCGGCCGAATACGCCGCCGCCCGCCGCACGCCGGCCGAACTGCAGGCGCTCACCCGTGCCGCCGCCCGATTCAGGCGCGATGCCGGCGATACGGCGGCCGCCGTCGCGGCGGTGGTGGAATTCTTCACGGCGGTGGCCAAGGCCAGCGGCAATCGGGTGCTGAGCCTGTCACAGGCGCCGCTGAATCTGTTGCTGGCGCCGGCCCTTACGCAGATGATCGACCGGCTTGCCCAGGCCCGCCGACGCATCCAGGAGGCGCAGGAGCAGATCACCGCGGCCATCAGGCGGAAGGACCGCGCCGAGGCGCGAACGTGGATGGAGAAGCACATCCGCGACTTCAAGCGCGGCTTCGATTTGCGCCCTATACTCACAGCGGCCGACGAACCGTCGGGCAGGCGCAAGGGCGGACGATGAGACCGGCATTGGACGATGCTTCTTTGGATCAACTGTTCCGCGCGGCGCGCTCCTACAACCGCTGGGCGCCGGAACTTGTGCCGGAGAAGACCATCCGCGATTTGTACGAGCTTCTCAAATGGGGACCCACCGCGGTCAACTGCACGCCCGCACGATTCGTGTTCGTGACCGGCGATGAGGCCAGGTCGAAACTGGTGGGCTGCGTGTCGCCGGGCAACGTGGTCAAAGTACAGACCGCGCCGGTGACGGCGATCATCGGCATGGACGAGAAGTTCGCGGACAAGCTGCCGGTGCTGTTTCCGCACATGCCCAATGTGGCCGACCATTTCAAGGATCCCGACCTGGTCCGAACCACCATGATGCGCAACTCATCGCTGCAGGGCGCGTATCTGCTGTTGGCGGCGCGCGCCCTCGGGCTCGACGGCGGTCCGATGTCGGGCTTCGATCACGCCAAGGTCGATGCAGCATTCTTTTCAGGCACGTCGGTGAAGTCCAATTTTCTGTGCGCGCTCGGAATTGGCACGAACGAATTGCTGTATCCGCGCAATCCGCGCCTGCCATTCGAGGAGGCCTGCCGGATCGCTTAGGGGGAACCGCAGCGCCGGCTGGTTCAGAGGATCTGTTCGCGCACCGTATCCGATCCGGCCGGGTCGTGCGGAAGGCTGCAGAAGGACACCATCACCATCGGCATGCTGCCGGTGTTGCGATAGGCGTGCACCACGCCCGGCGGGATGGTGAAGCGCCAGATCTCGCCTGCGGGCACCTCGATGTCGCGCACGGCACCCGCCTCCTTGAGGCGCACCAGGCAAGGCCCCACCACCGTCGTCATCTCCATCGCGCCACGGTGAAAATGATTGCCGCGAACCTCGTCCGGCTGGGTCAACACCACATGCACGTTTCTCTGCGCGGCCAGTTCACGGTCGTTCAGGGGTTCGAACAGACTGCCGCGCGCATCGCGGTGCGTCTTGACCGTCTCGATGGCGGTGGACTGCCCGCTCAATGCAGACGCACCCGCCGCCGGCCGGCCGCGAGCAAGCCGGCGGCGAACAGCAGTTCGGGCCACCCGAGCGCACCGCCGCCCTTGCTCGGCGCGGTCACCGTGAGGGCGGCGCTGCTGGCGGCGCCATTGCCGCCGGCGGGGGCCGTCGTGAGCGCGCCGGCCGCGAAGGTGCTGGCATAGGTGCCCGCCGCGGCGCTTTCCACCGGCAGGATGACGCTGCAACTTCTATTGGCCGGGATTATGAAGTCGCTGAGCGCATAGCCGGTGGTGGTGTAGGTCGCGTTCGAGCCCGTGCCCGCACAGCTGGTGGTAGCCATAGGACTTGCCGCGATGGTCAGTCCGCCCGGCAGCGTTCCGCTGAAATTCGACTGCGTCAGATCAAAGCCGTTGGCGTTCGCCAGGGTGATGGTGAGGGTCGAGACCGTGTTCTCGCCGACGCTCGCGGGCGAGAACGACTGGCTCACGGTCGGCGGCGTGGGCGCGACCGACACGGCCGTGGGACAGGCCGTGGCAGCCGTGGCAGCCGCGGCGCCGGTGGTATTGGTCGGGCTGGTGGTGGCGCTGGTGGAAGTCACGGTGATCACGGCGATGCCGGTCGCGCCCAACGAATCGGTGACCCTCAGGGTGACCGTGCCCTGCGACGTGCCCGGAATCACCGTGACCTTCGATGCATTGGTCGCCGAGCCGAAGGTGATGCCGCCGCCCGCGGCGCTCCACGCAAAGCTCAGGGCACCGCCGCCGCACTGCGGCGTAGAGCCGCCGGCGTCGAATACCGCGCCGGTTCCGCTCGACACCGCGGCCGGCAGCGACACCAAGACAATCGGCTGCTGCGCGGCCATCACGGCATTCAGGGCATTGACCATGCCGGCGCCGCATTGTCCGGCCACGCACGCGCACTCGCCGCTGGTCGGATCGGTGGTCGGACAGGTGGGCACTCCGGCGGCGCCCGGCGGAAATGCGGTGGCGCTCGATTCGATGCGTGCAATCAGCTGGGCGGGTGTGAGATTGGCGTTGACGGCGCGCATCAGCGCAGCGATGCCGGATACGATGGGCGCCGAGAAGCTGGTGCCGAGATTGGTGTTGGTGTCATCCGTATAGCTGTTGGCCCCCGGCACCGTCGCGCCGAGATTGAAGGTGGTATCGATGGAGCGCAGACAGGCGCCGGATGAATTGATGCAATTGCCGGCCGGCGCCGACACGCCCACCTGCGCACCGAAGCTGCTGTAGCCCACCTTGGTGCCCACGTTGCGCAGCCCCGCCACCGCCAGCACGCCGGCGCAGTCGGCCGGTTCGTCGACCGGGGCGAGCGATCCCGGGTTGCCGCCGTTGCCGGCGGAGGCGACGATGAGCACGCCCTTGGCGAGGATGCTGGCGATCACGCCGGGATACGGATCATTGGCATCCGTGCAGGTGCCGGTGCCGCCCAGGCTCAGGTTGATGATGTTGGCCGGATGGGGATTGTCCGGCACTCCCGCGACCGCAATGCCGGCGGCCCACTGCATGCCGGCGAGGATGTCCGAATCATAGCCGGCGCACTTGCCGAGCGCGCGCACCGGCAATAGCCAGGTGCCCCAGGTCATGCCGGCGATGCCGGCGTCATTGTTGGTGATGGCGCCCAACACCCCCATCACGCGCGTGCCGTGCCAGGAGCTGTTGGCGCTGGGGCAGTCGGCGGCCGGGAACACCGCGGTGTTCTGCTGATCGGCGCTGTCGATCCAATCGCCGGGGTCCGAGGGGTCGGGGTCCCAGCCGTCGCCGTCGTTGGCCGACAAGTAGGTCCCCAAGGCCGCCCCGGTGGTCGAATTGTAATCCTCTCCCACGAAGTCATAACCCGGCAGCAGCCGCCCGCCGCCGCCCAATCCCGCGCGCAGCAGGTCCGGGTGATCGAAGCGCACGCCGGTGTCGACGTCGGCGATGACGGTACCGGTGCTGCCGGTAGTGATGTTCCAGGCCGACACGACATCGGTGGCCGCCAGGTCCATGGTGGACACGCCCTGCACGGTGGCGTTGGGATTCGGCGTCAGCATGTACCACTGGCCGCTCGCGGTGCTGCTCGGCTGGAACAGCGGATCATTCGGCACATCGAGCGCATAGCGGCGCTGGTCGACTGCGGCGAGGCTCACCGCCGGATCCGTGCGCAGTGTGGCGAGCGCCGTCAGCACATCGGCGCCGTACAGCGTCTTTTGCAGGAACAGCACGTGCAGCTTCGCCGCGAACTGGCGGGATTTCGCGAACGCAAGGCCGTGTCGGGCCGCCAGCGCAGCCACATCGGCGGCACCGGCAGGCGCCCGGAAGCCGACGATCAGGCGATGGGTCTGCGGGCCGATGTCGACCGGATGCGTGCGCACCGAGTTGCGTTCCGCCGCTGCGGCCTGCGCCGGGCCGGCACCCAGGGCCAGCACCACGAGAATGAATATGACCGCACGCATTGTCAGATCTCCACGCGGGCATGCACCCGGAGCATTGGTACCAATGACTCACCCCATTGCACCAGGCCGTGCGCGGATGGCGACATCGAATCGCGCACAAAGTATAGATAACTATCCACCCGACGGTGGAACCGTCGGCGGCCGGCGACAGGCCGGCGCGGTTTCGGTCGGGCGGAACCGGCCGGCGGTTGCGCACCGGTGCCTGCGCTTGGCTCGGCCCGCGCAGCGCCGGCCGCCAGCGGGTAGAATGCCCGCTTCTTCGTCTTTAACTCTTCCATGAGGCACGCGATGACTTACGACGACCGGCAATTCTACATCGACGGCAGCTGGGTGGATCCTGTCGAACCCAAGGAGTTCCAGGTGATCAACCCGGCGAACGAAACCGTGGCGGGGGTCATATCCATGGGCGGCTCCAACGACGTCGACCGGGCGGTGGCCGCGGCCCGGCGTGCCTTCGACGCCTATTCGCGCACCACGCCGGCGGAGCGGCTGGCGCTGCTCGAACGCGTGCTCGCCGCCTATAAGGCGCGCTACGACGAGATCGCCCGGGCGATTTCCACCGAGATGGGGGCGCCCATCACGCTCGCCCAGGGCGCGCAGACACGGATCGGCGTGGGCCACATCAGCGCCATGATCGACGTTCTGAAGACATTCAAATTCGAAGAGATGCACGGCACGACGCGCCTGGTGCAGGAGCCAGTCGGCGTCTGCGCGCTGATCACGCCGTGGAATTGGCCCATGAACCAGGTCGCCGCCAAGGTGGTGCCGGCGCTCGCCGCAGGCTGCACCATGGTGCTCAAACCCTCGGAATATGCGCCGTTCAGCGCCATTCTCTGGGCGAAAGTCATGCACGAAGCCGGCGTTCCGGCAGGCGTGTTCAATCTGATCAACGGCGACGGCCCGAACGTGGGTGCGCCGCTATCCAGGCATCCCGACATCGACATGGTGTCGTTCACCGGCTCGACCCGCGCCGGCACCGAAGTGGCGAAGAACGCCGCGGCGTCGGTGAAGCGCGTGCACCAGGAACTCGGCGGCAAATCGCCGAACGTGTTGCTGGAGGATGCCGATTTCGAACGCGCCGTGAAGCAAAGCGTGCTGCACGTGTTCCAGAATTCCGGCCAATCCTGCAATGCACCGACCCGCATGCTGGTGCCGGAGGCGAAGCTCGCGGAGGTCGAGGCCATCGCCAGGCGGGTCGCGGAAACGGTGGTGGTCGGCGATCCGGCGTCCCCGAAGACCACGGTGGGTCCGGTGGTGTCGAAACTGCAGTTCGATCGCGTCGAGGGATTCATCGGCAAGGGCATCGCCGAGGGTGCGCGTCTGATCTGCGGAGGAACCGGACGGCCCGACGGCCTGACCAAGGGGTATTTCGTCAAGCCGACGATTTTCTCGCAGGTGCGCAACGACATGACCGTCGCGCGCGAGGAGATTTTCGGTCCGGTGCTGTGCATTCTGCCGTATCAGACCGAGGAACAAGCCGTCCAGATCGCCAATGACACGCCGTATGGCCTGGCCGCCTACGTTTGGTCCAAGGACAATGTGCACGCCCGACGCGTGGGCAACCGCATCAGGGCCGGACAGGTCGCCTTGAACGGCGCCTCCGGCGACATGAAGACGCCGTTCGGCGGCTTCAAGATGTCCGGCAACGGGCGCGAATACGGCGAACATGGGTTGCGCGACTTCCTGGAGGTCAAGGCCGTCATTGGTGTGGACGCCGCCTGAAGCGCGGGGCGCGGTGACCGACACCCCGGTTTTGCACATCGAGGGATTGTGCAGGCGCTTTCGCGCGGATCGACCGCCGATACTCGAAGGCATCAACCTCACGCTGCGCCAGGGCGAATATCTGGCGATCATGGGCGAATCCGGCGTCGGCAAATCCACCCTCCTGAATCTGTTGGCCGGACTCGATCGGCCCGATGCCGGCCGGGTGGTGCTAGAAGGGGCCGATCTGTCGGCACTCGATGACGATGCGGCGACGCTGCTCAGGCGGCGTGCGGTGGGATTCGTGTTTCAGGCCTTCCACGTGCTGCCCTATCTGACGGTCGAGCAGAATGTTGCGCTGCCGCTCGAACTGCTCAGCATGCCGCAGCCGGAGCGCGGCCGGCGTACGGCCGAAATGCTCGACGCGGTGGGCATCGCGGCGCTGGCGAAACGCCCTGCGCGCGAATTATCGGGCGGCGAGGTGCAGCGCGTTGCCATCGCTCGCGCCCTGGTGCATCGGCCGCGGCTGGTGCTCGCCGATGAGCCGACGGGAAACCTCGACCCGCGCAGCGCATCGCAGATCCTGGATCTGCTGCGCGCGCAGATCAAGAGCAGCGCCGGCGCCGGCATTCTCATCACCCATTCGCGCACCGCCGCCGAAACGGCCGACCGCATCCTGGTGCTCGACGCCAACGGTCTCGGTCCGCGGGCGTCGGCCTAAAGTGGCGGCGCGCGGCACCGGCGGGTCATTCACGGTCTGGTGGGTGCTGGTCGTGGCACAGCTGCGCGAACAGCCAGTACGGTTGCTGGTCACCGTGCTCGCCATCGCGCTCGGCGTGGCGCTCGGCGCCGCGGTGTATCTGACCAACACGGCCGCGCTCGCCGAGTTCGGATCGGCGACCAAGCGCCTGTTCGGCGACGCCGATGTGGTGGTACGCGGACCACGCGACGGCTATTCCGAGGATTTGTTCGTGCAGCTGGCGCGTGACCCGGCCGTTGCCATGGCAAGCCCGGTGCTCGAACTCGAGGTGGCACTGCCCGGCAGACGCGACACGCTCAAAGTGCTGGGCCTCGACCCGTTTCGCGCCGCCGCGCTGCAGCCGGCGCTCATCGGCGAGATCGGCGCGCACCTGACCGAACTGCTCGCAGGCAACGGCATTCTGCTGAGCGACAGCGCCGCCCGCGAGCTCGATCTGCGGCGCGGCGGCACCCTGCCGGTCTCGGTGGGCAGCGGCACCCGGATACTGAAGGTGCTGGATGTGCTGTCGCCGGCCGCTTATCCGCAGCCCCTCGGCCTGATGGACGTGGCGGCGGCGCAATGGGCCTTCGGCCGGATCGGCCGACTCGACCGCATCGATCTGCGCCTGAATCCGGGCGTCGACGCCGAGCGCTACCGCCGCGATCTTGCCGAACGGCTGCCCGCGGGGGTGCTGGCGGTGGCTCCCGAGGTGGAGCGCGACCGGGCGGTGTCGCTGACGCGGGCCTACCGCCTCAACCTGAACATGCTGGCGCTGGTCGCCCTGCTCACCGGCGCGTTGCTGGTGTTCTCGACGCAGTCCCTGTCGGTATTGCGCCGGCGGCGCTCCCTCGGCTTGCTGCGTGCACTCGGCGTGACGCGTGGTCAGCTGCAGCGTGCGCTGGTCGGTGAAGGCGCCGCGCTTGGCGCGCTCGGCGCGCTGCTCGGCGTGGTGCTCGGTACCTTCATGGCCGCGCTGATGCTGCGGCTGCTGAGCGGCGATCTCGGCAACGGCCAGTTGCGCGTGCTCGGCGTCGCGCTGCATTTGGCGCCGCTGCCCATGCTCGGCTTCTGCGCGATCGGCACGGTGGTTGCCGGGTTCGGCGGCTGGGTGCCGGCGCGCGCAGCTGCGCTGCAGCCCGCGGCACGCTCACTCAAGGGCGGCGACCAGGACTACACCGTGGGCCATTCCTCCACACTGCTCGGCGTGGCGCTGCTCAGCGCCGGCGCCGCGCTCGCGTTTCTGCCGCGTCTCGCGGGATTGCCGCTGTTCGGATACGCCTCGGTCGCCGCCCTGCTGTTCGGCGCCGTACTGCTGGTGCCTGCACTCACCGCATGGCTGCTGAAGCTGACGCCGCGAAGCGGCCGGGTGGTGCTGGATACCGCCGTCGCGCAGCTTCGGGGAAATGTCGCCCTGTCGACCCTGAGCCTGGCCTGCATCATCGTCAGTTTCAGCCTGATGGTGGCGATGGCGATCATGGTGTACTCGTTTCGTGATTCCTTCGACCGGTGGCTCGGCAAGTTGCTGCCGGCAGACATACAACTGCGCGAGCCCGTGGGCAACGACACCGCCTTCCTGTCGGACGGGGACCAGGCCCGGATTGCCGCGGTGGTCGGCGTGGGAAGGGTCGAATTCCGGCGCACCCGCCAGCTGTACCTCGACCCCGCGCGCGCGCCCGTGACGCTCGTCGCGCGCGATATGCCCGGGCCGCCTGCGGACAATCTGCCGCTGGTGCAATCCGCACCGCCACAGTTGCAGACCGGCGCATCGGCGGCCTGGATATCGGAAGGCTTTCAGGACCTCTACGGCTACCGGATCGGCGATCCCCTCTCGCTGCCCGTGGCGGGACGGCAGGCGCGCTTCGTCATCGCCGGCATCTGGCGCGACTATGCCCGCACCACCGGCGCCGTGGTGATCACGCGCCGCGCCTATGTGGCGTTGAGCGGTGATCGAAGCGCCACCGAGGGATCGGTCTGGCTCGACGGCCGCGCGTCCGCCGCCGCCGTGGACGCCGGGATCCGCAGCGCTCTCGCCGGCGGCGGCACGCTCGAGATTTTCGCCAGCACCGCCATTCGTGAGCGCTCGCTGCAGATCTTCGACCGCGCCTTTGCCATTACCTACGCCCTGGAGGCCATTGCCGTGCTGATCGGACTCGCCGGCGTCAGCTTCGCGGCCAGCTCGACCGCCCTCGCCCGGCGCGCCGAATTCGGCATGCTGCGCCACGTCGGCATGCTGCGCCGTCAAGTCGTCGGCATGCTCGCCGGCGAAGGCATATTGATGAGCCTGTTCGGAGTTGCCTACGGACTGGCCCTGGGCGCGGTGCTCAGCCTGGTGTTGGTGTACGTGATCAACCGCCAATCATTCAACTGGAGCATCGATCTGGCCGTTCCCTGGTGGCAGCTCGGGCTGCTGTCGGTGACGCTGGTGCTGGCGGCAGCACTCACGGCGATCTGGAGCGGCCGCGCCGCCATGAGCGCCGAGGCGCTGCGCGCGGTGCGAGAGGACTGGTGAGCGCTCGCGCCCTTGCAGGGCTGCTGGGCGCATTCGCGGGTGCGTGGGTCGGCACCGTGGCAGGCGCACCGCTCGGCACACCGGTTGACGTACCGGTCGGCACACCGCTCACCGTGCCGGCGGCTGCTGCCGGTGCTGCGCCCGCCGCGAGCGCGCGACGCTATGCCACGGTACTGCCAGGCCACGCGCTCGAGTTTCCACGGGACTTCGGCAGCCATCCGCAATTTCGCACCGAGTGGTGGTACGTGACCGGCTGGCTGCAAACCCGGAAGGGCGAATTACTGGGCTTTCAGATCACCTTCTTTCGGACGCGGCCCGACGTTGACGAAACGAATCCGAGTGCATTCACGCCGCATCAGTTGCTCATCGCGCATTGCGCCGTCAGCGATCCGACGCGCGGGCGGCTGTGGCAGGATCAGCGGATCCGCCGCGCCGGGCTGGGATTGGCGCAGGCCCGGGAGGGCGACACCGAAGTGTGGATCGATGACTGGCGTCTGCAACGCCGCGGTGCGGACTACAGCGCGCGGCTGGCGGCGGATGGGTTCGCTTTGAACCTGACGCTGAGCGCAACCCGTCCGCCCATGGAAAACGGCCAATCGGGATTCAGCCGCAAGGGTCCAGCGGCCGAATCCGCGAGTTATTACTACAGCATCCCGCAGATGCAGATCGCCGGCAGCTTGACCCGCGCCGGCAAGACCGATCCGGTTGTCGGCACCGCCTGGTTCGATCACGAATGGTCGAGCGATTATCTCGACCCCGGCGCCACCGGCTGGGATTGGATCGGCATCAATCTGGACGACGGCGGCGCGCTCATGGCCTTTCGCATCCGCGGTGCCGGCGGCGAGACCCGCTGGGCGGGCGGTACGCTCGAACGTCCGGATGGCCGGGTGCGCACTCTGGACGCGGCCGACATCGATTTCACGCCGGCGCGCCGCTGGCTGTCACCGCGCACGGGGATCGCCTACCCCGTCGTGTGGCACGTGCGCGCCGGCCCCGAGACCATCGATTTGGAGCCGCTGATGGATGACCAGGAGAACGATACGCGCCTCACCACCGGCGCCGTCTATTGGGAGGGTGCGGTGCGGGCCCTGCGCGGCGGGTTGCCGGTGGGACGCGGCTATCTGGAGCTCACCGGATACGGTGAGCGCCTGCGGATTCGCTGAGGCGCCGAACGCGCCGGCCTCATCGGATGTTTTCCACGATCGCGGCGATGCCTTGTCCGCCGCCGATGCACATGGTGACCAGACCGTAGCGCCCGCCGACGCGGCGCAGTTCATACAGCAATTTGGTCAGAATGATCGCACCGGTGGCGCCCACCGGATGGCCGAGCGAAATGCCGCTGCCGTTGGGATTGACCTTGGCCGGATCGAGGCCGAGTTCCTGGGTGACGGCGCAGGCCTGGGCGGCAAAGGCCTCGTTCGACTCGATGACGTCCAGATCCTTCACGGTCAACTGGGCGCGCTCGAGCGCTATGCGTGTGGCGGGCACCGGGCCGATGCCCATGAGCGCCGGATCCACACCGGCGTGTCCGTAGGAGACCAGCCGGGCCAGCGGCTTGAAGCCCTGCTCCTGCACCGCCCGCTCGCCGGCGAGAACCACGGCGGCGGCGCCGTCGTTGATCCCGGAGGCATTGCCCGCGGTGACGGTGCCATCCTTCTGAAAGATCGTCGGCAGTTTCTGCAGATCCGCCAACCGGGTGTCGCCGCGCACGTGCTCATCGACGGCAAAATGGCTCACCTTGCCGCGCACCTTGATGTCGATCGGCAGGATCTGCTCCTTGAATCGGCCGTCGGCGATGGCAGCCGCGGCGCGCCGCTGGCTCTCGAGCGCCGCGGCGTCCTGCGTGGCGCGGTCGATGCCGAATCGGACCGCGACGTTCTCCGCGGTGACGCCCATGATGCCGTTGCCGAATGGATCGGTGAGCGCACCGTTGAGCATGTCGATGAGCACCGAGTCGCCGAGCTTTTTACCCCAGCGCATCGCCGGTGACAGGAAAGGGGCACGGCTCATGACTTCGACTCCGCCGCCGACGGCGATGGCATTCTCCCCTAGCTGGATGGTGTTGGCGGCGGACAGCACCGCCTGCAGGCCCGAGCCGCACAGCCGGTTGACCGTCATAGCGGGCGTACGATGCGGTATGCCCGCGTTGACCGCCGCCACCCGCGCCACGTACGCGTCCTTGGCTTCCGTTTGGATGACCTGCCCGAACACCACGTGGCCCACCCGTGCCGGATCCACGCCGGCGCGGGACAGCGCTTCGCGCGTAACCTGCGCGGCCAGATCGGTGGGCGCAATATCCTTGAGCGAACCGCCGAAGGTGCCGATGGCGGTGCGAACCGCCGAGAGTAGGTAGACATCGGACATGGTCGACTCCTGATTGGATTGAGCCTCGCCTCAGATGAGCGTCGCGCCGCCGTCCACGACGATGATCTGGCCGGTGATGTGCCCCCCGGCGTCGGAGGCCAGCAGCAGCGCGGCACCCTTCAGGTCATCGGCCGAGCCGAGCTTGCCGAGCGGCGTACCGGCAATGGCCTCCGCACCGATCTTGCCGAGGGTGGTGGCCGTCATCTTGGTCGGAAAATAGCCGGGTGCGAGTGCATTGACCCGGATGTTGCGCGGCCCCCATTCGGCGCCGAGCGCCCGCGTCATGTTGACCACCGCGCCCTTGGAGGTGTTGTACGCAATGGTGCCGACGCGGCTCGGTGGATGCGCCTGCAAGCCCTCGACCGAGGCCACGTTGAGCACCGCACCCTTGCCCTGCGGCAGGAAGAAGCGCTTCGCCGCGGCCTGCGTCAGCATAAACAGCGCCGTCACGTTCAAATTGATCACCTTGTCCCAGCCCTCCTGGGGATGATCCTCCGCGGCCGCGCCCCAGGTGGCGCCCGCATTGTTGATCAAAATGTCGAGCCGCCCCTCGTGGGCGGCCACCGACTCGATCACGGCGGCCGCGGCGGCCTTCACGCCGAGGTCGGCAGCCAGGGCGCGCGCCGGAACTCCGCGTGCCGCCAAATGCGCCACCGCGTCGGCCAATTCGCCGTCCTTGCGGGCGACCAACACCAGTGTCGCGCCGAACTCCCCCAAGGCCTCGGCGATCTGCAGACCCAGGCCGCGCGAGCCACCGGTCACCAGCGCCACACGGCCGGTCAAATCGAGCAGTTCGTGCAGGGGTCCGGCCCTCATGGATTTGACCGCAGCAACGCGGCCGGCACCCAGGCCCAGCCATTGCGGCCGGCCGCGAATTCCTCGATGCGCCTAACGACGTTCGCGAATCCCATGCGGGCGGCATAGAACATCGGGCCACCGCGTGCCGCCGGAAATCCGTAGCCGAACACACTGACCATGTCCACGTCGACGGCGCGGTAGGCGATTCCCTCCTCGACGATGCGCGCGCCCTCGTTGACCAGCGCAAGCACGCAGCGATCGACGATCTGCGCATCGGCGACGGCGCGCCGTGTGATACCGAGCTTGGCGGAATGCGCGAGGATCAGGGCGCTGATCTGCGGATCCTCCCGGGCGGTGCGGCCGTCGGGGTACAGGTAGAAGCCGGCGCCGGTCTTCTGGCCGAAGCGCCCCATCTCGCATAGCTGGTCGGGAATGGTCGAATACGGACGGCCGGGCTGCTCGATTGCGCGCCGCTTGCGAATGCTCCAGCCGATGTCCTGGCCGGCCAGATCCATGACCTTCAGCGGTCCCATGGCCATGCCCCAATTCTCCAACGCGCCGTCGATCTGCGCTGGCAGTGCGCCCTCCTCGAGCAGGAAATAAGCCTGCCGTAGATACTCCTCGAACATGCGGTTGCCGATGAATCCGTCGCATGCCCCGGAAACCACCCCGACCTTGCCGATCGCCTTGGAGAAGGCCATCGACGCGGCCAGCACGCCGGGGTCGGTCCGCCGGCCCCTCACGATCTCCAGTAGCTTCATGATGTTGGCCGGACTGAAAAAATGCAGGCCCACCACGCGCTCGGGACGCCGCGTGCAGGCGGCTATCACGTCCAGATCCAGCGTCGAGGTGTTGCTCGCCAGGATGGCCGCGGGTGAGGCGATCCGATCGAGTTCGACGAACACCTGCCGCTTCACGTCCATCGACTCGTAAACCGCCTCGATGATCAGATCTGCAGCGGCACACGCCTCCAGCGTCGCCGACGGAAACAGCGAATCGATGCGATGCGCGGCGGCGGCAGCGCTCAGGCGTCCCTTGTCCACGTCGCGCTGAATCGTTTTGCGGATGGTCGCGACCGCCTTGTCGAGGGCCTCGGCGCGCGGTTCGATCAGCGTGACCTTCAGCTCCGAATTCAACAGCGCGATCGCGATGCCGGTTCCCATCAAGCCGCCGCCGATCACCGCCACCGAATGGATCACGCCCGCCGCCGACGTTTTCGGCCCGGGTATGCGCGCCACCTCGCGCCGGCCGAAGAACACGTGGCGCAGTCCGAGCGATGCCTCCGAATCGATCAAGCTCTCGAACAGCCGCTTCTCGAGCGCCAGTCCCTCGGCGAAGGGTCGTGTGCAGGCGGCCTCGACGCAGTCGATGATGAAGGCCGGCGCCTGACTCAGCGAGCGTGCGTCGAGGCCGCGCCGCGCCTGGTCGATTGCCGGCGCCGGATCACCCGCCGGCAGCCGGTCGCAGGCGCGCTTCGGACCCGCCGCCACCAGTTCTTTGGCCCACGCCGCCGCCTCGGCGCGAAAATCCCCTGTCGCAACCCGGTCGATCAGTCCGAGTGCGAGCGCCTTGGACGCATCGAGCGGCGTGCCCGACAGCATCATTTGCAGGGCCGCTTCCACGCCGATCAGGCGCGGCAGGCGCTGCGTGCCGCCTGCGCCCGGCAGCAGTCCGAGGGTGACCTCCGGCAGACCCAATTTCGTGCCTGGCGCGCAGATTCGATAATGCCCGGACAGCGCAAATTCCAGGCCGCCGCCCAAGGCCATGCCGTGCAGCGCCATCACGATCGGCTTGTGCGCGGCCTCAATCAGGTCCGAGGTGAGCGCACGCATGCGATCGAGCTTGTTTGCCGATGCGCCGAAGTCCGCGATGTCAGCGCCGGCGGAGAACAGGTCGCCGGCGGCCATCACGACCAGCGCACCCACCGCAGGGTCGGCGATCGCGGCGCCGATCGAATCGGCCAGCGCATCGATGACACCGGCGCCGACGGACAGGGCGTTCACGGGCGGATGGCTGAAAGTGATCACCGCAACCGGGCCGACATGGGTGCAATCGATCGAGGCGGGGCGGTCCGGGTCTGGTGGATTCATTCCATTAGTCTCTGCCTGCCGGCGGCCGCCGTCATTGAACGGGATCAGGGCGGCCATGCATTATAACGATTGATCGGATGCCGCCCAGCAGCGATCATACAGGCGGAGCCACGCATGCGCATCATTGCAGACCTGAACGAATTGACCGGCTTGGTCGCTACAGAGGTCGCGGTGAGCGATTGGTTCGGCGTCGATCAGGATCGCGTGGCGCGTTTCGCCGAGGCGACCAATGACCGGCAGTGGATCCACCTGGACGCGGATCGCGCCAGGCGCGAATCGCCCTATCGGACCACGATCGCACACGGCTTTTTGACCCTGTCGCTGCTGCCCTACTTTCTCGAACAAACACTGCGCATCGACGGGCTGCGGCTGCTCGTCAATTACGGCCTGAACCGGGTGCGCTTCCCGGCGCCAGTGCCGGTGGGCTCGCGCGTACGCGCACGCGTCGCACTCGCCGCCCTCGAGCCCATCGCCGGCGGCGCGCAGCTCGAATGGCAGGTGACCGTGGAGCGTGAAAACGAATCCAAACCGGCCTGCGTCGCTTCGCTGCTGGTCCGCTGTTACGTCTGAGGGCCGAGCGCCGATGCCACGCGATCCTCGTTTCGACATCCTCTTCGAACCCGTGAAGATCGGCCCGGTGCTCGCCAAGAACCGCTTCTACCAGGTCCCGCACTGCAACGGCATGGGCCATGCGAAGCCGCACAGCCACGCGGCCATGCGCGGCATCAAGGCCGAAGGTGGCTGGGCGGTGGTGAGCACCGAGGAGGTCGAAATCCATCCCTCGAGCGACGTCGCGCCGTACATCGAAGGCCGGCTGTGGGACGACAGGGACCTGCCTGCGCTCGCGCTCATGACCGCTGCGGTCCACGAACACGGCGCGCTCGCCGCCATCGAACTGGTGCATTCGGGGATGAACTCCACCAATCTGTACTCGCGCGAGGTGTCCATCGCACCGAGCCACGTCGCGACCCCCGCGAATTACATACCCGCGCAGGCGCGCGCCATGGACAAATCCGACATACGCGCCTACCGGCGCTGGCACCGCGCGGCGGCGCTGCGCGCGCGGCGCGCCGGTTTCGACATCGTTTATGTGTACGCCGGACATGGACTCTCGCTCGCCATGCACTTTCTGCAGACCCGGAACAACCGGCGCACCGATGAGTACGGCGGCAGCCTGACCAACCGCGTGCGCCTGCTGCGCGAGTTGATCGAGGACACCAAGGAAGCCGTCGGCGCCGAGTGCGCCGTGGCGGTGCGAATCGCGGTCGATGAGCTGTTGGGCGACGGCGGCATCGAATGCGGCGGCGAAGCGCGCGAGGTGATCGGCCTGCTCGCCGAGATGCCGGATCTTTGGGACGTCAATGTCAGCGACTGGGCGCATGATTCGATGACCTCGCGATTCGCCGCGGAAGGCTACCAGGAGGATTTCGTGCGCTTCGTCAAGTCGGTGACCACGAAACCGGTCGTCGGCGTCGGCCGGTTCACCTCGCCGGACGCGATGGTCTCGCAGATCCGGCGCGGCGTGCTGGATTTCATCGGGGCCGCGCGACCCTCGATCGCGGATCCGTTTCTGCCGAACAAGGTTGCGGCCGGTGACCTGGATGACATCCGTGAATGCATCGGCTGCAATGTGTGCGTCAGCGGGGATTTCACCTCGACGCCGATTCGCTGCACCCAGAACCCCACCATGGGCGAGGAGTGGCGCAGGGGATGGCACCCGGAGGCCATACCGCCGCGAACCGGCGACGACGCGTTTCTGGTGGTCGGCGCCGGACCCAGCGGACTCGAATGCGCCCGGCTTCTCGGCCGGCGCGGATATACCGTGCACGTCGCGGAGGCCGCCCCGCTGCTCGGCGGCCGTGTGACGCTGGAATCGAGCCTGCCTGGACTGGCCGCGTGGGCGCGGGTCCGTGATTACCGGCTGAACCAGATCAACAAGATGCAAAATGTCCAGATCTACCGCGGCAGCAGCGTGACCGTCGCGCAAATCCTGGAATTCGGCGCCAGGCGGGTGGTGCTCGCGACCGGCGCCCGCTGGCGGCGCGACGGGGTGGGACGCGCCAACACGCGCGCTATCGCGGGCTTCGACGGCACCGCGGTGTTCACGCCCGAGGACATCATGGCCGGCCGGCTGCCGCCCGCGCCCGTCATCGTGTTCGACGATGATCATTACTATCTCGGCGCGGTGCTCGCGGAGAAATTGCGCGCCGCCGGACTCGCCGTGACGCTGGTCACCCCCGCCGCGCGGGTGTCGGCATGGACGGTCAACACCCTGGAACAATTCGCCATCCAGAAACGCCTGCTCGACCTCGGGATCGACATCCTCATGAACCGCAACATCGTCGACTTCGACGGCGGCTCGGTCACAGCCGCCTGTGTCTTCACCGGCCGTCGCCAGGCACTGGCGACCGCGTCGGTGGTGACGGTGACCGCGCGCGCACCGAACGAGCAACTCGCCGAGGCGCTGGCCGCCGCGGCGGGCGACGTGCAAGCGGCCGGCATCATCTCGGTAAATTCCATCGGCGACTGTCTCGCGCCCGGAACCATTGCCGCCGCCGTCTATGCCGGTCACCGCTATGCACGCGAATTCGATTTCCCGCAGAGCGATCTGCCCGGCTTCCGGCGCGAGCTGCCCGGCTGAATGGCCAGCGCGAGCTTCATCGCCGGGGATTGGGGAACCAGCCATTTGCGGCTGTATTTGTGTGACGCCACAGGTCGCGTACTGGAGCGGCGTGCGGGCCCCGGTGTGGCGCGCCTCGCCGGCGACTTTCCAGGCGCGCTCGCAGCCGCCGCAGGCCACTGGCTGACATCCGGGGTGGAGCTGCCCGTGGTGCTGTGCGGCATGGTGGGCTCGAGCATCGGCTGGGTGAACGTTCCGTATCTGCCCTGCCCGTTGCCGCTCGATGAGATCGCCGCCGGCAGCGCGCGTCCCCGCCCAGCCGTCTGCATCGCTCCCGGCGTATCGTGCGTCAATGTCCATGGCGCCCCGGACGTGCTGCGAGGGGAGGAAACCCAGGTGTTGGGGGCGCTGCACCTCGATCCTGACCTGCGGTCCGGGCGACACCTGCTGTGTCTGCCCGGAACCCATTCGAAGTGGGTGATCGTGAACAACGGCGTACTTCGCGAATTCATGACAGCGGTTACCGGCGAACTGTTTGCCCTGATCCGAGATCACAGCGTGCTGCTGCGCCCCGGTTCGGCGGGCGGCAGCGGCAGCCGGACCGGTGCTTTCGATCGCGCCGTCAAGCACGTGGCGGCGCAACGTCAAGCGTCGATTTTGCAGATGCTGTTCGAATGCCGCAGCCGCCAGCTGGCGGGCGATCTGTCCGCGCAGGACGCCCCGGCCTATTTGTCGGGGCTGCTGATTGCCGACGAGGTATCCGCCTCGCTGGCCGGCCTCGGTACGCGCTTAGCGGCGATCAGCCGCGTCCTGCTCATCGGCGAACCGGCGCTCACCGGCCCATACGCCGCGGTGCTCGCCACGCATCGGGTCGATGCGCGGCAGCTCGACGGCGCGGCCGCCTCCTTGGCGGGGCTTGCCCGGATTCATGCGCAATTATTCGCGGGGGAGGCTCATGTTTGAAGACATTCTGGATTGCGCGCCGCTGATCGCCATCCTGCGGCACCTGCCGCCGGCGCAGGCCCTCGAGGTGGGCGAGACCCTGTTCGCGGAGGGCATCCGCATCATCGAAGTGCCGTTGAATTCGCCGCAGCCGTTCGAGAGCATCGGCAAGCTCGCCGCCGCGCTGGGCGATCGCTGCCTGCTGGGGGCGGGCACCGTGCTCAGCGTCGCGGATGTCGAACTCACCCGCGCGGCCGGCGGCCGACTGATCGTCGCTCCGAACTTGAATGCCGCTGTGGTCACCCACAGCCTCGCCGCCGGCCTGTTCGTGCTGCCCGGCATCGCCACCGCCTCCGAGGCATTCGCCGCGATCGACCTGGGAGCGCGCCGCCTGAAGCTGTTTCCCGCCTCCACCTATGGCCCCTCGCATCTCAGGGCGCTCAAGGACGTGCTGCCCGCCGCCGTGCGCATCTATCCGGTCGGCGGCATCGGCGCCGCCGACATGGCGGGCTACCGCCGGGCGGGAGCGGCCGGCTTCGGCCTCGGCGGGGAACTGTATCGCCCCGGCTATACGCTCGAGGAAATCGCGACGCGCGCCCGCCGCGTCGTCGCCGCCTGGAGTGCACCGCGATGATCCTCGGCAGCCTCGATCTCGCCATCCTCGCGGTGTATGCGGTGGCCATTTTTTCACTGGCGCAATGGGTCTCGCGCGAGAAGGATCACCGCCAAAAGGATGCACAGGACTATTTCCTTGCCGGCCGCTCGCTGCCCTGGTGGGCCATCGGCACCTCGCTGATCGCCGCCAACATTTCCGCCGAGCAGATCATCGGCATGTCCGGATCGGGCTATGTGATCGGCATCGGCATCGCCTCGTACGAATGGATGGGCGGCCTCACGCTGCTCGTCGTCGGCAAATTCCTGCTGCCGATATTCCTCAAGAACGGCATTTACACCATGCCGGAATTCCTGGAACGGCGCTACAGCCCCGCGGTGCGCACGGTGATGGCGGTGTTCTGGCTGGGTGTCTACATCTTCGTGAACCTGACCTCCATCCTCTGGCTGGGCGCGACCGCGGTGCATGCGGTCACGGGTCTCGCCGTGCAGCCGGCGTTGTTCGCGCTCGGGCTGTTTGCCCTGGCCTATGCGCTGTACGGCGGCCTGAAAGCCGTGGCGCTCACCGACATCGTCCAGGTATCGCTGCTGGTGCTCGGCGGACTCGTCATCAGCTGTACGGCGCTCGAGCGGATCTCCGGAGGCACGGGCATCATCGCCGGCTTTCATGAGCTCACCATGCGCTTTCCCGACAAGTTCCACATGATCCTCGCGCCCGACAACCCCAACTACAAGGATTTGCCCGGATTGTCGGTGCTCATCGGCGGAATGTGGGTCATGAACCTGTCGTACTGGGGATTCAATCAATACATCATCCAGCGGGCACTGGCCGCGAAGAGCACGCATGAAGCGCAGACGGGCATGGTGCTCGCGGCATTCCTGAAATTGCTCCTGCCGGTCATCATCGTGCTGCCCGGGATCGCAGCCTTGGCGCTCGCGCCGAAGCTCGGCAGGCCGGACGAGGCCTATCCGGCCCTGATGAGACTGCTGCCGCCCGGCCTGCTCGGGCTGGTATTCGCGGCGCTCATTGCCGCCATCATCGCCTCGCTCGGCTCGAAGATAAACTCGATTGCGACCATCTTCACCATGGATTTGTACCGCTCGTTCAGACCCGCCACCTCGCAACGCTCGCTGGTGTTCATCGGCCGGTGCGCCGCCGCCGTTTCGCTGTTCGTGGCGATGCTCACCGCCGAACCCCTGCTCGGGAATTTCGACCAGGCTTTCCAATACATCCAGGAATTCACGGGATTCTTCACGCCTGGCATTTGTGCCATTTTCCTCCTCGGCATGTTCTGGCCGCGCACCACCTCGGCGGCGGCGATGGCGGCGGCGATCGCATCGGCGGCGTTGTCGGCCGTGTTCAAGCTGTTCTGGCCCGCGCTGCCGTTCATGGACCGGGTGGGCCTGGTGTTCCTGCTGTGCGTCGGCATCGCGGTGGCGCTGTCGCTGATGGGGACGAGGCGTAGGAAATTGCAGGTGCAGCTCACCGGCATCGACTATGCCACCCATGCCGGCTTCAACGTCGGCGCGGCGGCCGTGGTCGCGATCCTGATCGCGCTCTACGCGACCTGGTGGTGAGCGACGATGGCTGGTAGAACGGGTCGCCGGGCGTTACCCTTGGCGGCCTTGGGTTTAACGTGGAGAACGCCGTCGATACCGCCACATTTCTGAGCGACCGAGGGATCGAGCACGTCAAGATCGGCGTGTTCGACGGCGACGGCATCATGCGCGGCAAATATCTCAGCCGCGACAAGTTCCTGTCGGCGCTCGACAAGGGGATCGGCTTCTGCGACGTGATCCTCGGCTGGGATTCGAACGACCAGTTGTTCGACAATGTCAAGTACACCGGCTGGCACACCGCCTATCCCGATGCGGCGGTGCGCATCCTGCCGGCCACGCGCCGCGAGATTCCCTACGAACCGAAGACGGCCCTGTTCCTTGGGGAATTCGCCGGCGGCGCCGAAGCGATCTGTCCGCGCGGCACCCTGCGGCGGGTGCTCGAGCGGGCGGCCGGCCTCGGCTATGCGGTGAGCGCCGCGGCCGAGTTCGAATTCTTCATGTTCGAGGAGACGTCCCAGTCGGTGCGCGACAAGGGCTACCGGCACCTGAAAACCATGACACCGGGGTCTTTCGGCTATTCGGTGCTGCGCAGTTCGGTGTACGCGGAACTGTATGCGGAGATTCTCGCGCTCGGCCAGAACATGCGCTTTCCGATCGAGGGACTGCATACCGAAACCGGACCGGGAGTGCTCGAGGCGGCGCTCACGTACTGCGAGGCCCTCGAAGCGGCCGATCGCGCCGCGCTGTTCAAGACCTTCATGAAGGTGCTCGCGCAGCGCCGCGGCCTGATGGCGACGTTCATGGCCAAGTGGTCCAACAGCGTGCCCGGTCAGAGCGGACACCTGCACATCTCACTGCGCAACAGCGACGGTGCGAGCGTGTTTCACGATCCGACCAAGCCGCACGACATGTCGGACGCCATGCGATGGTTCGTCGGCGGCCAGCAGGCGCTGATGCCGGAGCTGCTCGCGATGATCGCGTGCACGGTGAACAGCTACTCGCGGCTGGTGCCGGGGTTCTGGGCGCCGACGTCGGCGACCTGGGGAATCGAGAATCGCACCACGGCGCTGCGTGTGATCCGCGGCGGCGCATCCGGCCAGCGGGTCGAATACCGCATTGCCGCAGCGGACATCAATCCTTACATCGCGCTCGCGGCGGCGATAGGCTCCGGCCTGTGGGGCATCGAGCACCGCATCGAGCCCGATGCGCCGATCGAGGGCAACGCCTACGACCGCAGCCATCCCGCCAGGCGTCGCCTGCCCGCCACCCTGTCGGAGGCCGCCGGGCGCCTGGCGGCATCCAAGGCGGCACGCGCCCTGTTCGGCGACGCGTTCGTCGAGCATCACGCCGCCACCCGCGAGTGGGAGGAGCGCGAATTCCGCAAGGCGATCACCGATTGGGAACTCGCCCGTTATTTCGAAATCATTTGAGCACGATGATGACCGACACACTCAGAACCATCAGCCCGGTCGACGGCCGCATCTATGTCGAGCGGCCGCTGCAGACGGCGGCCGAAATCGACTCCGCGCTCGACGCGGCGCGGCACGCACAGATCGCCTGGGCGTCCGTGCCGCTGGCCGCACGCTGCGCCGTGCTGGCCAAGGCCGTGGACGCCTTCGTCGCCAACACCGCCGGCATCGCGGCCGAGATCAGCTGGCAGATGGGGCGGCCGATCAGCCACAGCCCGGGCGAGGTGCGCGGCTTCGAGGAGCGCGCGCGTCACATGCTCGGAATTGCCGAAAGCGCGCTCGTGGCGCTTGATCCCGGCGAGAAGGCGGGCTTTCGGCGCCGGATCAAGCGCGTGCCTCTGGGTGTCGTCGCGGTCGTGGCGCCCTGGAACTATCCGTACTTGACGGCGGTCAATGCGGTGCTGCCGGCGCTGATCGCCGGCAATGCCGTGGTACTCAAGCACTCCCATCAGACTCCGCTGTGCGCCGAGCGATTCCTGCAGGCGTTCGACGCCGCCGGAGTGCCCACGGGCGTGTTTTCATATCTGCACTTGTCGCACGCCGAAACCGCGCGTCTGATGGGCGATCGGCGGGTCGCCAGCGTGTGCTTCACCGGCTCCGTCTCGGGCGGCCATGCCGTCGTGGCGGCAACCGCAGCGGGCTTCGCCACTTCCGGACTCGAACTCGGCGGCAAGGATCCGGCATACGTGCGTGCCGACGCGAACCTCGCGCACGCGGTCGAGACGCTGACCGACGGCGCCTTTTTCAATGCCGGCCAGTCCTGCTGCGGCATCAAGCGGATCTACGTGGCCGCCTCGCGCTACGACGATTTCATCGGCGGTGTGGTCGATCTCACCCGCCGCTACCGCCTGGGTTCACCGCTCGATCCGCAAACCTCCCTCGGACCCGTGGTGCGCACGGCGGCGGCCAACGCCATTCGAGCCCAGGTGCACGACGCCGTGTCGCGCGGCGCCAGCCAGCTGATCGAGGAATCGGCGTTTCCGGCCTCCGCCCCGGGCACTCCCTACCTCGCACCGCAGATCCTGGTCGGCGTCGATCATTCCATGCCCATCATGCGTGAGGAGACCTTCGGGCCCGCGGTAGGGATCATGCGGGTGTCCTCCGACGAGGAAGCCGTTCGCCTGATGAACGACAGCGAGTTCGGCCTGACGGCTGCCATATTCTCGGCCGACGCCGCCCGTGCGGAATCGCTGGCGGACGCCCTCGACACCGGCACGGTATTTCTGAACCGCTGCGACTACCTCGATCCGGCGCTGGCCTGGACCGGCGTCAAGAACTCCGGGCGCGGCTGCACCCTGTCGCGCGTGGGATTCGAATCCCTGACGCGGCCGAAGTCGTATCATTTCCGCCTGAACCCCTGATCGGGATGTCACTCATGAGCGTCGCGCTGCGCGGAAATTGGAATTATCCGACCACTGTCTGGGCGGGGCCCGGCCGGATCGCCGAGCTGGCGGCGGCATGTGCGGCGGCCGGCATCCACCGCCCGCTGCTGGTCACGGACGAGGGGTTGGCGGCCGCACCGATGATCAAGAGCGCTCTGGCGGCATTGAAGGACGCCGCGCTGTTCAGCGCTGTGCGCGGCAATCCGGCGGCGCGCCACGTCGAGGCGGGGCTGAAAGCCTACCGGGACGGCAGGCGTGACGGCGTGGTCGCCTTCGGCGGCGGCTCGGCGCTCGATGCCGGCAAGGTGGTGGCATTCATGTCGGGTCAGACCCGGCCGCTGTGGGATTTCGAGGACGTCGGCGATTGGTGGACCCGCGCGGATCCCGAGGGGATCGCGCCGGTGGTGGCGGTGCCGACCACAGCGGGCACGGGCTCGGAGGTCGGCCGCGCCGGCGTCATTCTCAACGAGGAAACGCACCAGAAGAAGATCATCTTCCACCCGAAGATGATGCCGCGAATCGTGATTCTGGATGCGGAACTGACCGTCGGTCTGCCGCCGGCGGTGACCGCCGCCACCGGCATCGACGCCTTCGTGCATTGCTTCGAGGCGTATTGCGCACCGGGGTATCATCCGCTCGCCGACGGCATCGCGCTCGAGGGCATGCGTCTCATACATCGGCATCTGGCGCGCGCCGTGGCAGACGGCCGGGACATCGAGGCGCGGGCACAGATGCTGACCGCCGCCGCGATGGGTGCCACTGCCTTTCAGAAGGGACTCGGCGGCGTGCACGCGATCGCCCATCCGGTGGGCTCCTGGTTCAACACCCATCACGGGCTTACCAACGCCGTCATTCTGCCGTATGTAATGAACCACAACCGGCATGCCATCGCCGACAAGACCGCCGTGATCGCGCGGATTCTCGACCTGCCGCAGGGCGGTTTCGAAGGCTTTCGCGCCTGGGTGCTCGCCCTGCGGCGCGATCTCGGCATACCGCACTCGCTGGCCGCCATCGGCGTGAACGCCGACCAGGCCGGGGTCATCGGCCGCGAGGCGGCGGCCGATCCGTCCGCCGGCGGCAATCCGATCCCGGTGGACGCGGCGGCGCTCGAGCGCATATTCCGTGCCGCCGTGGCGGGTACGCTCGAGGCCATCCCCGCCGCATGAGCGTGCGCATCCTGGTGATCGACGGCAATGTCGCGCACATCCGGGCGCGGCTCATCGCGGCGCTGGGCTACGACACCGCCACGGGCTATGCGCAGATCCTGCGCCGCATCGACCCGACCCTGCGAGTCGACTGCCTCGCCGGCGCCGATGCGGACGCCCACCTGCCATCGGGCGTGGCCCTCGGTCAGTACGACGGGGTGGCGATGACCGGCTCGGCGCTCAACGTATACGACGGCGGCGAGCCGGTGACGCGCCAGATCGAATTGGCCAAGGCCGTGTTCGCGGCCGGCGTGCCGTTCTTCGGCAGCTGCTGGGGTCTGCAGGTGGCCGTCACGGCCGCCGGCGGCGAGGTGCGCCGCAATCCGCGCGGCCGCGAATTCGGTTTCGCGCGGCGCATTCTGCTCACCGAAGCCGGTCGTGTGCACCCCCTGTTCGCGGACAAGCCCACGGTGTTCGAAGCGCCCGCGGTGCACCTCGACGAGATTCATTCGCTGCCGGCCCAGGCCACGGTGCTGGCCGACAACGAATACGGTCTACAGGCGGCCTCATTCAACTTCGCGCACGGGACCTTCTGGGGGGTCCAATACCACCCGGAATACGACTACATCGATGTGGCGGCGGTGGCCGAGCGCTATGGGAAGCGGCTGGTCGATGATGGCGTATTTCGCGACGACGCGGCGCTCGCCGGATTTGCAGCTGAACTGTGCGAGCTGCAGGTCAATCCGTCGGATGCAGCCCTGTTATGGAAGCATGGGCTCGGGCCAGCCCTGCGCAGCGAGCCGCTGCGACTGCTCGAGCTTCGCAATTGGCTGGCCAACTTGCCGCATATTCGGTTCAAACCCGCGTAACGGTCCCGGCGACACGGGGCGGTTCGCGATGCGCTAGCTTAACCGCCCGGGGCCGAGAGCCTCCGTCCAGGTGCCTGCCGCCGGAAATCCCCACAACGTGACGGCATTGATCAAGGATTTCACCGAGCGGCACTTGCGCCAGCGCCGCAAGCACCCTGAGTACGCGGAACGAATCCTTCAGATGGAGCTTGCCGGTTGGGCGCACCGCGATGCGCGCACGATCAAGCCCCGGGAAGTGATCGAGCTATTGGACGCGATTGTCGAGCGCCGTGCCCCGGTCATGGCCAATCGCGTGACCGGATTGCTGTCGCAATTGTTCCGGTACGGCATCCACAGACAGGTTGTCGAAGCCTCGCCGGTGCAGCTGCTCTTTCGCCCGGGAGGTACCGAACGGCCGCGACAGCGAGCCCTCGATGATGGAGAGCTAGCCGCCCTCCTCGCCAACGTCGATGAGGTTACCAATCGGGCAAACCGTACTGGAATCGCCATCCGGCTAATTCTCCTGACGGCGGTCAGGCGGTCGGAACTCACTGGAGCCCGCTGGTCCGAGCTGGATCTTGCGGCCGAGGCGCCGCTCTGGGAAATCCCCGCTGAGCGAACCAAGACCGGTGTCGCCTTCGCCGTCCCGTTGACACCACCTCCCCCGGTATAGAGTTTCCCTGGACACGCATTTGGGCCAAAGTAATGGCCGGAGGTGTGTTCGATGGCAAGCAAGAAATCTGGGATCGGGGAAGAGAAAGGTCGTTGGTCTTCGAGGAAGAAGATGGACGCTGTGATGCGATTATTGAAGGGCGAGGATTTGGATTCTCTTTCCCGAGAACTGAGGGTCAATGCAGCGACGCTGAGCTCGTGGCGTGAGGTATTCCTGGCCAATGGTCTTGCAGGTCTGAAGAGCCGCGAGGTCGATGCGCGTGACGAGAAGATCGGGGCGCTGCAGAAGGCGCTGGGTGAGACGGCGCTGAACCTGGAGATTTCTAAAGAGATCAATCGGGTGTACGAAAGGAAACACGGCCCTTTAGCGCAAGGGAGATCGACGAAGTGAGGCGCAGCGTGTCGATTTCCCTGAAGCAGGTGGTGGCGCTGAAGTCGGTGTGCATGGTGGCCGGTGTGGCGCGCTCGAGCGTTTATTGGTCGAGACAGACGCTGAATAACCCGGCACCGGAGCCGCGGCCGGCGCGCGGCCCGGTCGGCAAGCACAGCGATGCAGACTTGGTCACGCAGATCCGTCTGGTGCTGGCCGCCACGGCCTTCTTGGGCGAGGGGTACCGCAAGGTATGGGCGAAGCTTCGACACCGCGGTATTCGCACCAGCCGCGCCCGCGTCTTGCGTTTGATGCGTGAGCACGGTCTGCGCGCGCCGAGTCGCAGCGGCAAGCCGCGAGGACCCCGCAATCATGACGGCACGATCATTCCCGACGCCCCGGATCTGCGCTGGGGAACGGACCTGACCGGCACCTGGACCGCCCAGGACGGCGGGGTGAGTGTCATGCTGGCCATCGACCATCACACCGCGGAGATCTTGGGCATCCACGCGGCCAAGCGTGCGACGCGTTGGGAGGCCTTGG